>Ga0308156_1000040_pt1 | contig 495728 bp, 466 predicted proteins | sample PhyAR2_FD_201041 | JGI IMG/M metagenome (GOLD analysis project Ga0308156, IMG submission 201041) | Phyllosphere microbial communities from UC Gill Tract Community Farm, Albany, California, United States - DLSL A.R2 | ecosystem: Host-associated > Plants > Phyllosphere > Unclassified | place... | reverse complement strand
ATCGTTCATGCGATTCTCAAAAAGAACGAACCTTACGAAATACGAATGTAACTCAAAAAAAATACCTTTGCTTTCTCTTATTTGTTATGCACTTTTTTGTTATTAAATTTTGGACTAATTCTTTTATTCTTTACTTGACTTCTTATAGTTAGTCTTTCTTTAAGAGGGCAGTTGATTCGTTTTGATCAACGATTGGTACCAGTAAAAGCTATCTTTTCTATATCGAGCAAGTTCTTTTTCGTCGTGCTCGGTACGGTCTACAAAAATAAAACCGTAACGCTTGCTAATGCCTTCATGAACACTGATCAAGTCAATTGCTGACCACGGGCTGTACCCAATCAAGTCAACACCTGCTTCAATGGCTTGTAAGCATTGGGCAAGATGTTGCTCTAAATAGTTGATACGATAAGAATCGTGAATTTTACCATCTGCTGTTAATTCATCTTTTGCTCCTAAACCATTTTCGGTAATGATGATTGGTAAATGATAGCGGTCATAAAGAGTTTGCAAAGTCGTTTTTAACCCATCAGGATCGATCGTCCAATTGAATTCGTTTTTCTTCAAATAAGGATTGGTAAAGCCTTTATAAAAGCCCCACTCCATAATGTCTTCACTTTGCTGGTCACTGATCCCATTTGCCATGTCGTTTTTTTCAGTTGGTTTTTCTACAGTGACTGTGGTGTAGAAGTTCATTGCGACGAAATCAGGGAAATTATTTTCCATCAATTCTTGGTCTTCATTGGCAAATTCAATTGTGATATCGTTCCGGTTTAAGTAGTCTTTAAACACAGCGTTATAACGACCAAAGCAAGAGAAATCAAGATAAGCCCAGTTCCGAACGCTATTAAAATAAAGGGCCGCTTGGTTATCCATCGGTTTACTCGTGGCTGGATAAACTAGAGAAATGTTTGGTACAGGGCCAATTTGTCCGCCTTCGATCAATTCATGGCATTGTTTGAAGGCATATTTTTCAGCAATCATTAAATGATGGAATTGTTGGTATTTTTCTTGTAGTGGAATTTCTTTCCCTAGAATCTTTTTATCCACTAACAACATGATGTTTGGCTCGTTGATCGTTAGCCAGTGTTTCACTCGGGCACCATATGCTTCAAACAGTGTTTCAGCATAGATTTTGAAAGCCTCTACGGTACTGCGAACACTCCAACCACCTTCGTCTTCCAAGGTTTGGGGTAAATCAAAATGATTTAACGTGATATATGGCTGAATGTTATATTTTAATAATTCATCAATCACATCGCTATAATGTTGTAGTCCTAATTGATTAACATCACCCCGTCCTTTGGGAAAAATTCTAGTCCAAGCAATGGAAAAGCGGAAGATCTTGATCCCCATCTCAGCTAATAAACGAATGTCCTCTTTATAGTGGTGATAATGATCCACAGCAACAGTAAAATCAGCGATTTCATGGTTATCTCTTTGGCGAGTATCTTGAACGCTTAAACCTTTACCGTCAGCCTGGTAAGCTCCTTCTGTTTGGTGGGCAGAAATAGATGCGCCCCATAGGAAATTTTCTGGAAATGTAAGTGTCATGTAGGTTTCTCCAATCAATATTTTTTATAAAGCGTTTTCTTGGTTTTAGAATAAGCGATTGTTTCACTAAATTCAATGCAATCTAAAGAACTGTTCATGAAAGAATTTATATGAACAGTTCAAGTGCTACATTTGAGATTATACAAAAGTGTCGCGTGCGTACATCTCATTAGTGATCCAAGCAAACACTAACTTTATAAGTATACCTTTTTTAATCAATTAACACGTCAATCGGGATTCCTTTAGCTTGATATTGACTTAAAATAGCCGGTGAAATTGTTGCGTCTGTATAAAGTTTATCGAATAAAAAGGTTCGATCGATCATAAATTGGCTGACTGTTTCTAGATTGGTAGCTGAGGTGTAAACAATTTTGGGACCTTTCGTATGTTGAAGCATGGTGCGATAAATAAAAGATTCACTCAAATTTTTTGTTGTCACTTCATGAGAGTTGAACCCCGAGGCCTCAATAATGCATAGATCAGCTTGGACTTTATGAAAGGAATGCGTCGCAAAATCACCTACAAGTGCGTGAGACTCACGTTCCAACTCTCCACCACAAATGGAAATGAGGGCTTTTTTCTGCGGATGTTCAATAGTAAGGGCAGCAGCATCGTTTGTTAAAATACTAATATTAAGAAAGGCTAATGCTTGGATAATCTCTGTAGAAAAAAGTCCTGCTCCAACAAAAATCTGAGCTTGTATCGGTAAAGAAACGGTGAGCGCATCTACGAAAGCAGTGACTGGAAAAGGGACTTGTTCTTGTGAAATCCTCTGTACGGACAGGGGCGTTTGAATTAATTTTACACCGCCGTAAAAGCGTTCGATCATTTTTTTCTTTTCTAAAAAGAGCAAATCACGTCGAATGGTTACAGCCGAAACATTAAAAAATGTGGCCAATTCCTTCACTGTTAACTGTTGTTCTTGTAGCAACTGTTCAATTATATTCTCTCTGCGTCTAAAGACATCCCCTTGACTTGTTTTCATTTTTTCCTCCAATCATATTAACCGATTATTTTTAAATTACCCATAGTATGACAATTTTCCATCCGAAAGACAACTTGTTTGAACATTGATTTGATGATATATTTTGTTAAACAAACACAGTAGGAATTAATTTAGCTGCCTGGGCTAGATTATAGTAAGAAAGGATAAACTTATGGGAGAAGTAAAACAATTTCCCTTTCACTTAGCATTGATGAAAGTCAGCTACGCACCGCCGCAGATCAGCGACTATGTAACGTTGTTTCTCATGCTTAATGGCAGTATGGTGGTCACGGTAGGGGAAAAAGAATATCAGTTGAATCAAGATGATCTATTTGTGATTAATCCACGGCAACAATTTCAAGTCAAAAGTACCGATAAGAATTTGTTGCTATCATTGCGGATTGCTAAGAAACCGATTACACCACAATTCAAAGAAAACTGGTTGCCGTTTATTGAGTGTTCGACAATAGGTCCAGAAGCAGAGAATTCTGAAAAATTTCAACAATTACGTGCAGCACTGGCACATTTAATGGCGGCATATTTTAAACAAAATGAAGAAACTGAGCTGGAGATCTATCAGCACTTCTTTACAGTCTTGACACTATTAGTTAAAAATTTTAAAAAAGAACGATTTCCAACTCCACAAATTACAGAAGACTTAGCGGATGATCGGATGAATCAATTATTGGAGCAGATTCAAAAGAATTATGACCAGCCAATTTCTTTAGAGTCATTAGCAGAAACGAGTGGAATTTCTTACTATCATTTATCCCGTTCGTTTAAAAAACAAGTAGGGGTCAATTTTACTGAATATCTAAATCAAATTCGGTTGATGCATGCTGCTGAAGCATTAGTGTTAACAACACAATCGGTACTCAAAGTGGCATTGAACAGTGGTTTTTCTAATGCTAAAACGTTTCATCAAGTCTTTAAAAAGCAATACGGACTGACACCTGCAAATTATCGAAAAAAATATGCTCTCGCAAATGATCAAAAAAAGCAGGAAACGAAAGAGGCTGATTATCAAGAAATAACTGGGGCAGCAGCGCTTCAAGAATTGGCGCGGTACTTGGTAGAAAAAGACATTGAAGATGAAAATGCGGCAATCGAGCAACGCTTGCAGTTAGCTTTACCTAAAGAGATGCAGCCAAATTATCATAGCGGTAAAAAAATCATAAAAATTGGACCAGCAGGAGAAGGATTAGCGAACGGTGTTCAACGAGAATTGTGTATTTTACAAAAAGATTTAGCGTTTGATTTAGTTCAATTTGAAGGTTTTTGTGAGGAAACCAATTTTGAAAATGATGTGCTGCTAGTGTCGGAGTATATCTTAAATAATCAATGGTTTGATTTTTTAGTGAGCATACAGTTAAAACCAATGATTCAATTGTATTTACCCGAAAACTATACTGAAAAAGCAGATGTTCAGCTATGGTGTGATAAGCAATTGAAAATTATTCGTCATTTTCTAAATCGCTATGGTAAAGAGGAAGTAGAACAATGGTATATTCAATGGTCATTGCCAAAAGTCAACAGTGTTTGGAGCGAGGGAAGTCGTTGGGGATATCATTATTTTTACCGTAAGTTGAAGCAGTTGGTACAAGGTTGTAAAATGGGCTTGATGTCCTTACGATCGCTAGATGAAAAAGAGTATCAACAGTATCAAGCCTTTATTCAGGAGCAAGAATCACAACGCTGTTTGCCAGATTTCATTAGTTTTCATGCAGATCCCTATGCATCAGCTTCAATCAAAGATCAACATGCGTTACGTTTTAAGGAGTATCAGCATGCAATCTTGAAGAGAGTGAAATCAGTCATTACTGCTAGTCAAATTGGACAAGAAACGGTTCATTCAGAGTGGGAGCCAGAATTATTTTTAACCGACTGGAATACTTTAGTTGGGGAGGGCAATACTTTTTCTGGTACTTTTTTCCGGTCAGCATTGATTTTAGAATCAATTATTGAATTATCTCAAGAAGTGACAGGAATTGCTTTTTGGTTAAATATCAAAGTCAAAGAACGACAAACTTACACAAGAGAAGATAGCAGTCTGTCTGTTTTTCTATATGAAGAGCTGCGGCGTCCATTATTTTTTTCACTACGATTTTTGAATCATTTAAAAGGGGAGCTGGTTGCTAGTGGTGACGGTTATCTATTGACCCGTAATCAAGGACAGTATCAATTGTTGCTGTATAACTCTAGTTACTTAGATCCATTGTATTCAGTGGATACTTTTCAAGTTCAGTATCAGACCAAAAAAGTAAAGATTCACCTGAGAGATCTGCCAGTAGGAAACTATTTGATTCGAGAATATGTATTAGATAAAGATCATGGTGGAATCTACAATGATTGGATCAGAATTGGTGGACAAGCGGAGTTAGATCATGAGTTACAGAAATATCTCGAACAGAAAATCGTGCCAAAATTTGAGTTAAAAAAAGAATTGATTGATTCATTTGGGTATGAGTTAGAAACGACATTGACGTTGAATGCTTGTCAGTTGTATTTGTTTCAACCGTTGTATTAAATAGGCCAAACAAGGGAGGAGAGCATTTTGAAGATAGCAGACCAAATATCAGATTTTTTGGATGATCGACGAAGAAAAAAGCATCAGAAAATTCGGGAAAAAAATGAACGATTACGTGCGAATGGTCAAGTAACGACCAAAAAAGGTTGGGGGAAAATGGTAAATACTGGAACTGGCGGTATTAATCAAGATCCGAGCACAAGAGTTTATGATGTTGCTCAACAACAAAAGAATCTCTCTGAAGAGCATGAAATCAAAGAGCGGCGTTCTGGAGAGGTTAAAAGAAAGTAAGTCACTTGAAGATGAACAGAAGAAAGAGCAAAAAAGACTAGGTCTTTTTTGCTCTTTCTTCTCTCCTTTTTCTAAAATTAAAAATATTGATACTGTATCAAGCAATTAAAGTAATTTCTATTTGTGAATTGTTTCGTATAATGAATCCATGGAAAACGTTTTCTTATATTTGAACAATGGAGGAATAAAATGGAAACACAAGTTGAAAAAACAGTAACGAACAAAAGTAGTGCTGGGTTGATCTTTGCACTAATGGCTGGGTACTCGATGATTTACATGGATAAGAGCATGATTTCTACAGCCGTTTTACCGATCGCCAAAGAGTTTCATTTGGATGCCGGACAAACAGGTATGATCATGTCATTCTTCTTCCTAGGCTATTCACTAATGCAAATACCTGGTGGTTGGTTAGCGGATAAAATCGGTGCCAAAAAAGTATTAATGTTGTCACTTGCAATTATTTCAATTTTTTCATTCGCATTTGGGGCAGTTAGTAGTTTGATGTTATTCATGGTCATTCGCTTTTTTGCGGGTCTTGGGCACGGCGGTTATCCACCTAGTTGTTCAAAATCGATTGCCGATAATTTTCCACAAGAACGCAGAACGTTTATTCAATCATTGATTCTTTCAACATCTGGGATTGGTGGAATTTTAGCCTTTACCTTAGGAACGAACTTGATCAATGCCAATTGGCGTTATGGGTATTTAGCATTGGGGACAATGTTTGCAGTAGCGTTGGTACTTGTTGCAATTTTTGTACCGAGTAAAGCTGTTAGTACCAATGCTGGAAAAGGCAATAAGCCAGCAATCAAATTTAGTCAAGTTATCACCAATCGCAATGTCTTGGTATTGTTTGTTGCAATGTTGTTATTGAACTTCCTATTATATGGAAATATGTCTTGGTTACCAAGTTTCTTAGCACAAAAATTTGCTCTAGATATTAAAACAATTGGTTATTTACTAGCGGTAAATGCTATCTTCCAAACCGCCGCAACAATGTTTGCAGGGGCATTATTATCTAAACTGTTTTTAGGAAAAGAGCGCATGTTTATTCTTAGTGCTACAGTCTTAGCAGCGATTCTAGTGGCAGCGTTTGTCGCTTCAAATAATTTAGTATTATCAATGATCTGTCTGATTGCAGTAAGTATGGTTTCAGTTAGTGCCTTTACAGCGATCTTCACATGGCCACACAAAATCATGGATCCATCGATCATTGGTTCTTCTATCGGTATCATCAACACTGGTGGAACCTTAGGCGGCTTCTTAGCACCGATGATTTTAGGACAACTGATTAAAGCTGCAGGCGGTTCATTTACGTTAGCATTCGGCTTTATGGCAGTAGCCAGTCTGCTATGCGGACTTTGTGTATTAGGAGTGAAAAAAGAAGCGTAATGTCAGACAAAAAATTTAAATACAAAAGTGCCTTTGATATTATCGGTCCAATCATGGTCGGTCCCTCCAGCTCTCACACCGCTGGAGCGGTCAGGATCGGAAATATGGCAAGAGAGCTATACAAACACACACCCAAAAAATTGATCGTAACATTTTTCGGATCATTTGCTGAAACATATAAAGGGCACGGCACGGCTGTTGCGATCGTTGCAGGTGTTTTAGGCTTTGAAACCCATGATGAGCGTATCCCAGATGCAATCGAAATTGCGGAAAAACAAGGGGTCATGATTGAATTTTTAGTTAGCACCAAGGAAACAGCGCATGCCAATACGGTCAATTTAGAGCTGAGCGATGAACAAGAAAAATTAAATTTGACGGCTATTTCAATTGGTGGGGGCAGTATCCAATTAACTGAAATCAATCATTATTCCACTTTGCTGAATCAAGATCAAGGGAATGGCTTAGTCTTTACCATCAATCAAAAGTCAGCCCTTCCATGTGTGGAGGATGCTTTAGAAAGCCCTGCTTTTGTAGAAGTTCAGCAATTAAATAAAGAAACAGTTTTCTTTGTTGAAACACTTAGTGATATCAGTCAAAAGTTAGTAGCAAAAATTAGAGAAATACCGGGAATAACAGCAGTAATGCCTACGACCGGCTAAAATAGAGGACGTGAATTTTTTGTTTGAATCAATTGAAGAGCTCGTACAAAGAGCACAAGACAATCAGTGCACCATATCTGAAATCATGATCGCTCAGGAAATAGAAACATCTGGCCGAACTAGAACGGAGATCATGAATCAGATGAGGTTGAACTTAGAAACAATGGAAGCTGCTAGTGTTAAGGGAATTCAAGGGGTTCGTTCACATTCCGGTTTAACAGGTTACGATGCAAAAAAACTACAAGCATATATAGAGAAGAAAAATGTGTTGACCGATGATATTTTTGTTAAAGCGTTATGTTATGCTGTGGCGACCAATGAAGTAAATGCGGCAATGGGGATGATTTGTGCCACGCCCACAGCAGGTTCAGCAGGCGTTGTTCCTGGTGTTTTACTAGCTTTTAGTGAGAAATTTGGCTCGACACGTGAAGAAATGCTGCACTTTTTATTTACAGCTGCGGCTTTTGGTTTTGTGACAGCTAATAATGCGATGATTTCAGGTGCGGAAGGTGGTTGTCAGGCTGAGATCGGTTCGGCCTCAGGGATGGCTGCTGCGGCTTTAGTCGAAATGGCTGGCGGCACTCCTGAACAGGCCAGTCAAGCCTTTGCCATTGCGTTGAACAATCTGATTGGGTTGGCTTGCGATCCTGTTGCAGGTTTAGTCGAAATCCCCTGTATCAAACGAAATGCTGGTGGCACTTCTAATGCAATCAGTGCAGCAGAAATGGCATTGGCAGGGATCGTAAGTGAAATACCAGCGGATGAAGTAGTTGAAACAATGTATCGTGTTGGTCGCAGTATGCCAGCAGATATTCGAGAAACTGGTATTGGCGGGCTAGCAGGAACTAAAACAGGGAAACGCATCGCGAAAGAATTATTTGGAATCGATCGCTAATTAAAATAATAAAAATGAATGAAAACAAAGAAAGGAAGAACATAAGAATGGATGCAAAACAACAAATTTCACAATTAATCGATGCAAAGAAAGACCAATTTATCACAGCGGCAGATCAGATTTGGGGCACACCGGAGACGAGATTTGCGACAACTGAATCTGTAAAACCCTTTTTGGAAATTTTAGAAAAAGAAGGCTTTTCAATTGAGAAAGGCGTTGCCAATATGGAACATTCTTTTGTTGCAACGTATGGCAGTGGCAATCCTGTTATTGGGATTCTAGCAGAATATGATGCGCTAGGAAATCTAAGTCAAGTCGCTGATCTAGGTGAACAAAAGGCTGAAAATGACGGGGGCAATGGCCATGGCTGTGGTCATAATTTATTAGGGACAGGTGCTTTAGCGGGGGCTGTCGGTGTTAAAGATTTGATGGAACAAGAAAAATTAACGGGAACAATTAAATTATTTGGTTGTCCAGCTGAAGAAAGTGGCTACGGTAAAGCGTTCATGGCTCGAGATGGCGTATTTGATTGTTTGGACGTTGCTCTTTCATGGCATCCAATGGATACAAGTATGGCTTGGGGCTTGAGTAGTTTAGCTGTTTATCAAATCTATTATAACTTTAAAGGGATATCTGCTCATGCAGCAGCCGCTCCTGAACAAGGCCGCAGCGCATTAGATGCAGCAGAATTGATGAATATTGGCGTACAATTTTTACGTGAACATATCATTGATGAAGGTCGTGTTCACTACGCATTTATGGATGCTGGCGGTGAGTCTGCCAATGTGGTTCAGCCAACTTCAAGCTTATACTACTTTATCCGCGCACCAAAAATAGAACAAGCAGAAGAAATCTACAAACGTGTGAATAAAATTGCCGAAGGTGCAGCTTTAATGACAGAAACAGAGCTTGAGATCGTATTTGATTCAGCTTGTGCCAACTATTTACCAAATCAAGCAGTAACAACTGCTATGTATGAAAACTTAATAGAATTCGGAAATATGAATTTAACACAAGAAGATCAAGAATATAGCCAAAGATATTACGATAGCTTGAATGATGCAACCAAAGCAGGTTTAGTAGCTAGAGCGAGACAAAGTAATCCAACAGCTAGCGAAGAAGAGATCGAACGTCTTGGAACGATGCCAGTCTTGGATCAAATCGCACCATTGTTCTTTACAGATGCGACTTCTGGTTCTACAGATGTGGGTGATGTTAGCTGGGTTTGTCCAACAGCTCAAGTGTTGATTGGATGTGAACCTCAAGGAACACCGCCTCATTCATGGCAATGGGTGGCAAATGGCAAATCATCAGTAGCACATAAAGGATTGTTAGCAGCCGGTAAAACGATTGCTACAACTGCGTATGACTTGTTGACTAATCCAGAACTAGTTGCAAAAGCAAAAGCAGAACACTTTGCCACTGTTGGCGGTAAAAAGTATCAATCAGCGATTCCGGCTGATGTAATGCCAAAATAAAAATACCTGGTTAGATAGATTAGAGGAGAAATTCATCAATGGATGTATTTTTTCTTTAATCTTTTTGTCGTTCCATTGCCATTTTTTATTGCAAAATATAGTATACTGTGTTTATAAATTGTCACAGACAGGAGCAACCACATGACGAAAATGGAACGTCCAGATGAACGTAAAGCACTGGAGATTCTTAGAGAAGTAGACCCTGAAAAATACCAAGCAGCAATTCTTTTAGATAAACCAGATATTCAAAATCCCAAGCAAAACATTGGTGTAGAAGTTACTCAATCATTAAAAGAAAGTGTTTTGAAAGCATTAGATCTTAATGGAATCAATGTACATAATGATGGACAAATCCTTGAAAGTATTAAAGAAAGATATGGAAATGATGTCCTTAGAATCAATTTGCCATTACCAGATAGTGCTAAAAAAGCAATCGCTATTTCAATCGCAAATTGGCACTCATTGTTCAACTTGATCGAAGCTTACGATAATAAAGTGGAAAAACTGCAAAGTGGCAACTATAAGCTATATCAAGAAAATAACTTATTTATTTTTGTATTTGGGGAAGATGAAAAAAGTATCGAGCAACTCGCAAAACATATCTATCGAAATCAGACGGGTAGACAATATGATTTTGTGTATGTTTACAGTCAACCCAATTTTTATAGGATCGATCGTCAAATGAATATAGAGATGAAAAGACTGTCTATTTAGAAGTCTTTTTTATTTACGCTTATAAAAACTTAAAAAATGTCAGTGAAAAACTTGTTAATATGCAAAAATGATTTTATTTGCTATACTCAAAATAAAGTTATTCAGCTTTGCGAGCCAACTCTTCGGAAAAAAGATAAATTCTAAATGAGGCAAAAAGCACCTCAGTTAGAATTTCCTATTTTTCTGTCAGAGTTGAACGAGCCCGCTACGCTTTTAAATTAGGAGGTAGCTTATGAATCAAAAAGAACGTATCGCTAAAATTTTAGAGTTACTGCAAGAAAAAGAAAAGTTAGATGCAACTGAACTAGCCGATTATTTCCAAATCTCTAAAGATAGTATTCGCCGAGATATCTTATTGATTGTCAATGATGGGTTAGCAGAAAGATATCGTGGCGGTATTACATTGCCAATTATCAAAACAAAAATCGAAGATTATTCTAAGCGTTTAGTGATCAATAGCCAAGAAAAACAACTAATTGCTCATGAAGCAGTCCAGCAAATTTCGACAGATCAAACGATTTGGTTAGATGTTTCAACGACGGTGCAATTTATTGCAAAAGAGCTCACCAAAGAAAATGTGCTAATCGTTACAAATTCGATCGACAATGCGATATCGGCAACGCAAGTAAATGCTCAACAAGAGGTTTATTTGCTTGGAGGTTATTTCAATGCTAACTCTCATTTACTGCATGGAACATCGCTCATTACGCAATTAGCTAATTTCTACTTTGACATTGCGTTTATTGGCGCATCCGGCATCAATGAAACGGGACTATTTTATTCGGAATTAGAAGATATTGAATTAAAACAAACTATCATCAAAAATGCCAAACGGACGTGTGTTTTGCTCGACAGTTCTAAAGTTAGAAATACATCCAACTTTAAATTAGATTTCTCAGATATCGATTTGATCATTACAGACAAACCACTACCAGAAACGATCACCGCGCAGCTAAGTGAAGCTGATGTCAAAATTATGCTTGTAAAGGGTGGAAAAAAATGAAAACAGTAATCCAAAATGTAACGATAAGCAATGAAACAGGCCTAGAAGTTGTTGATATTCTAATTGAAAATGAAACAATTGCAAGGATCGAACTCTCTGACAAACAAGTCTTTGCTAAAGAAGCCACAGAGCAACAGTTGGATGGACAACGTCAGCTATTGATTCCAGGCATGATCGATGTCCATATTCATGGTGCGAATAATTTTGATATGATGGATGGCACGACAAAAAGTATTCAAGAAGTATCGAAAAAATGCTTAGAAACAGGTTGTACAGGCTTTTTAGTCACTTCAGTCACGTCTTCTTTAGAAGCCTTGTTGACCATGATCGATCGTACGAAAGAAGTGATCGGACATGAAGCAGGGGCAAAAATTTTAGGGATTCACTTAGAAGGTCCGTATTTAAATGTGAAAAGAAAAGGGATGCAAGATCCTAAGTATTTGAGAAATCCTGATTTAAACGAAATGGCGACTATTCTTGAACGGGCGGGCGACTTGATCAAAATGGTTACAGTGGCACCAGAGTTACCCGGTTGTTTGGAACTGATCACTTACTTAAAAAAGAAAAATGTTGTCATTGCGATTGCTCACTCTGATGCAACCTATGAAGAAGCGCAAACGGCTTTTCAACATGGTGCGACACACATTACTCACTGCTTCAACGCAATGCCGCCGATTCATCATCGTGCCCCTGGATTGGTTACTGCAGCACTTGAAAATGATAGTGTGAGTGTTCAAGCAATTGTTGACGGAATTCATTTACATCCTGGCATTGTCCGTTTAGTACACAAAATAAAAGGAGCAGATGGTATGGTGTTAATTACAGATGCTTTGCAAGCTATGGGTGTTGGCGATGGCGCATATGAATTTGGCGGGCATTATGTTACTGTTGAAAAGGGCGTTGCACGCTTAAAGGATGGCACGTTAGCATCCAGCACAGTCACAATGAATGAAGCACTTAAACTAAGTGTAGAAATGGGTATTCCGTTAGACGATGCCATTAAAATGGGCGCAACGACGCCTGCTGTTATTTTAGGAGAGAAGAAAATAGGTAAAATTGCGGTAGGGTACGATGCTGATTTGATTCTTTTGGATGAAGAATTTAAAGTAGTCAAAACAGTCTTAAAGGGACTGGTAAAGTAGTAGCTGATTTTTATAGAAAAAAAGCGCATGAAAAATAGTTTCTCATGTGCTTTTATTCCGTTTTTATCCAGCTGATTTATTTTATGTTTTAATGTAGCTAGTTCTTTTTTTAGTCGATTGATTGAAAGGATACAATAAAGAACGAGACCTGCTAAAAGCGGGTCTAATAGTACATAGAGAATGTTCATAAATGTCTGATAAACGAGTCGAATCTGCTCTACCATTTTTTATTCCTCCCATAGATATGCCCCAAGTCTACTGAAAGAATCATTAGACCAACAAGCCACTTTTTATTCCATTATTCCAAGCTTATTTTCCTCCGTTTGTTTATCCATATTAACTATCACTATAAATTTATTATAAACTAAAAAGATTAAAATGCAAACAAAAAGAAAGATAAATATTAGTGTTGATTGAATGGTTTTCCGATGGGATAACAAACCTCTGTAATATAACATTCTTCCCGTTCCTCATTCGCTGGGCTAGAGTGATAAATGTTAAAGACATTGCCAGAAAGTGCGTACTTATTCACTTTCAGCCAGTTGTTCATATCGGCATGAATAATCGGCATAGAAGCGTAAGAGCCGTTTGTTACAACAGAAGCAATCAATCCTGGAGAGAAGGTTTTAGTGTCTGGATAGATGTGTTTAAGCGATTCTGGAATACTAACCATAACTTCGATGTCAATATTCTTCGAAGTAGCCTGATGAAAAACGGCGATTGATTGACCTAGTGTAGACAGATCCTCACTTCGTATAGTAGTAAAAAGTTGTTGCCAAAGCTGCTCTTCTTCATAGTAAGAGGTTACGTTTTGCCGATAAGTAAGAACGAGCAGGTTGCTCATTTTTTTTGTTTCGATGGGATAATTCATTCCTGTTTTCTCTGGAGACTTCTTTTTTTCTTCTAGCCAGTTTAGATAAGCAAGTTGCAGCTTTTTTTCCGCTAATTCAGTTTCAAGTCGTTTTCGATGATTGGCTAAGTAGTCTGTTTGGTCGTGCTTATTCTCTAAAAGTGTTTTGATTTCTTTTAGCGGGATGCCAACGTTTTTAAGTGAAAGGATTCGATTCGCTTGATTGATTTGTTCTGCTGTATAATAACGATAATTATTGTCTTGGTGGACGATCTCGGGTTTTAACAAATCCAGTTTGTCATAATGTCTGAGCATACGTGGACTGATGTTTGTTAGTTGAGAGAATTCGCTGATTTTAAACATATTTTTGCTCCTTAAAAGAGTGCGTCAGTTTTTATTAGTATACTATTTTTTATGTGCGTCTGCATGCTTGACTTTAACATTATGGTAAGGTTTAAAATAGAATCAGAGGATGACATGAAAGGAGTGCAATTATGCGTACATACAAAAATAAACAGGAATTGATCGCTGAAATTAAAAAAAGATATGAGAAATATGATGCGGAGTTTGAACAAGTCTCTGAAACGTTAAAAGATAAACGAATTGAAGAGGTAGATAAGACACCTTCTGAAAATTTATCTTATCAGCTTGGTTGGGTGAATTTGATTTTGCAATGGGAAAAAGAGGAACAGGCTGGCAAAACAGTAGAGACACCCGCACCAGGTTATAAATGGAATAATCTTGGTGGGTTGTATCAGTCTTTCTATGAAAAATATGGTCAGTATAGTATTGCTGAACAAAGAGTCATGCTGAGTGAGTCTGTCAATGAGCTTTACATATGGTTAGAGTCACTTTCTGATGAGGAGTTATTTGAGCCAGGTCAACGAAATTGGGCGACAACAAAAGCCATGTGGCCAGTTTATAAATGGGTCCATATCAATACAGTGGCACCATTTACCAACTTTCGGACAAAGATTCGCAAATGGAAAAAAGTGGTTTTAACAGCATCATAAAAAACAGGAAACAGCGAATGTTTTTATCGCCGTTTCCTGTTTCCTTTTATTGGTTAATCAATTGTTCTACATCTAATTCAGTCATTGAAGCAACTTGCAAATCAGCACCAATTAAAGTTTCTGTCGCAGAAAGTCCAACTGCATACATTCCGGCAGCTTTGATTCCTTCAATACCTGCTTGGGCGTCTTCAAAACCTATAGCATCTTTCGGTTCGACACCGATACTTTTAGCAGCCTTGATAAATATTTCCGGATCAGGTTTTCCTTTTGTCAGTGTTTCGGGGTCAACAATATGTCCGAAGAACTCAAGAACACCTAATTTATCTAAAATCATAGGAGCATTTTTTGAGGCTGATGCAATCGAGCAAGGAATAGTCTGTTCTTTTGCTTGGACTAGAAAATCGTGAACACCTGGCAGTAAGTCTGCTTCAGAAAGATCGGCCAAAAGTTTAACATACTCATCGTTTTTCTTTTGAGCCAATGTTTCTTTTTCTGTAGTAGTAAATGCATTTTCCTTGTGTCCATAAGCTAAAATTTTATCCAAAGAATCCATTCGGCTGATGCCTTTTAAAGTTTCGTTGAAGGTTTCATCGATCGTGATACCTAATGTTGCGGCTAAGTTTTTCCAAGCAATATAGTGGAATTTTGCAGTATCTGTAATAACACCATCTAAGTCAAAAATAAATCCTTTTTTCATGTGTATGCTCCTGTCTGATCGTTAATAAGTAATCACTTTTTCTTCATCTGCTGTTAATTGGTAAGGGTGATTTTTGATGATCACTGTTGTGTCCTGTGAAGAACAAATTTGAACTGTGTTTTTTGAAATAGTTAACTGATAGTGAACCCCTTTGTGGTCAAGATTAAAGCGCATGTCAGTCCATTTTTTTGGTAAGTTAGGTTGGATCGTTAGTTGTTGCTTCTTAATATCGACCCCAGCATAAGTCGTTAAGGTAACATAAATTGTAGCAGCCATTACACCAGTATGGATCCCTTCAGCTGTTGTCCCTCCTTGAATATCTTGATAATCAGAGTATAAAGCTTCTTGATACAATTTCCAAGATAGATCATGAAAGGCAACTTCTTCGGCTAATTGCGCATGGACGATTCTGGATAAGGTTGAACCATGAGACGTTCTGTTTAAATAGTATAATAGATTTTTTTCAAGATAATCTTCAGGTAAATCGTACCCAAGTTCCTCTAATATCTCATCGATTTTTTCTTTATTTAAATTATAAAACAGCATTAACGTATCTGCTTGTTTAGAAACTTTGTAATCATCGGGCGATTGACCTTCAGCTTTTAAGATACGATCCATGCGATAAATATTGCCGTACTTTTCTTTCGCTTGTTCCCAGTCGATTTCTTTTAGATCAAAATACCCTTCGTATTGGGCGATGATGCCTTCATCGTTGACTTCAATCGATAGTCGTTTGCGAATGTCATTCATTTGTTTCAAAATTTCTTGCGTGATTCCTGTTTTAGAAAATAATTCTGTTTTTTCTTGCGTATTTAATAGTGAAAGGATGTTTTCCAATTCTTCAAATAACCAAACAACCATCAAGTTTGTATAAGCGTTGTTTTTTAAGCCGCTTTCAGTGCTGTTAGGATACGCTTCATGAAATTCATCTGGACCCATGACGTTAGCGATTGAGTAACGCTGCGTAGTTTCATCCCAAGTTGCTGCACTACGCCAGAAATTAGCGATCTCTAACAACATTTCTGCACCATACTCTTTGATAAAGCAATCATCACCAGAATTATTCCAGTACATCCAGACATTGTAAGCAATTGCTAATGAGACGTGACGTTGAAGAACACTATGATCTTCACCCCATTCACCATTTAACGGATTCAAGTGTAGTTTTTGTGTATCCTCACTACCATCCAAGCCAGACTGCCAAGGATACATAGCTCCTTCATAATGATTGTCACGAGCATTTTCTTTCGCTTTCCCTAACCGGTTATAGCGATACATTAAAAGCTGCTTCGCTGTTTCTGGGAAATGAAGGATATAAAAGGGCAAGATAAAAATCTCATCCCAGAAGATATGACCGCGATAAGCTTCGCCGTGCAAGCCACGAGCTGTTACAGAAACATCTAAATCATTGTTATTAAACGGAGAGGCAGAGACTAATAAATGATAGGCGTGGATTCGCAATAATTTTTGTGACATTAGATCCTCTGAAATTTGAATATCTGATTTTTTCCATAAGGTTTCCCAAGCACTCTTACTTTCAGCAAATTCTCTGTCAAAAGAAGTCACCAGTGAAGGGGGATTTTCCCAACTTTGTTCGGCTATTGAAGCTGTGACCTGAACATGCTTTTCAAGCGTGTAGATGTTATTTTCTTTGGCAGTAAAAGGAATCGTTTGCTCGATGCTTTCTTTACAAATAGTATTTTTGATAGCAGCTGTATCAAAAAAATCACCTGTAATAGTAGCAATTTGTCGAACGTTTATTTTTGATTGATTGGTTTCGATCTCAATCATTGATTTATTTTTTTCTGCAAGTAACTGTGTAATGTGGAAGTGCTTTGCAGTTAAATTACGATAGCGTTCTACGTTGTAATTGTAGACTGAGCCATCAGTTGTTGTTTTGACTATGATTTTTTTAGAAAAGTTCAATGGTTGAATCGAATAGCGGATACTATAATGATTTTTTTGCGCCATATTGACAATTTTCTGTGCAGTAATTTTTAATTGATGTTGATGTGAGTCTTCAATAATCATGTGAGAAGTGAACAAACCTGTTTTTAGGTCTAAATTTCGATGTAAATAGTGCAAAGTGGCAGTTTCTAAATGTAGCCATTCATCTGTTCCAGCTACCTGAATACTAAAATATTGATTATTCGGTGTGTTGACAAAATCTTCATTTTCAACGATTTGACCTGCGACTTCGGACGTTTCTTCATTATAGAGTCCTGCGACGTAAGTAGCGGGATAATGGTCTTTGGATAGAGTCATTTCAGGTATTGTGCCGCGTAAACCCATAAAACCATTGCCGATAGTCAATAATGATTCAACAGAATATTCTTCTTTGCCTGGTGTATAACCAAAATAATCTAGATTCCAGGTTAAATAATCGGCTTTCTTTTTGAATGCTGCGACTAAATCAGTCTCTTGGCTCACTTGTGAGGCTGTTAGGATCGGGATATTTAATAATTCTGAAAACTGTTTAGTAAGATTCTCAAGGCCAGCATTTAATGGTGATATTTGTTTGTTTTCAGTATAAAATTCAGGTGTGATAGCGTTAAAAATAGCTCCTGCCACAGTTGGAAATTTTTCTTTGATTTGTGCAGCTAGGACTTCTCCCGTTTGGGGAAATTTAAAATCAGAAAAAGCGAGTGTTTGCTCTAAGAGTGAATGCTGCTGATCTTTTGCTTGAACATGTAAAGCGTTTGGCTTAAGTGTAAGGGATAAAAAATTCATTTTAATACTCCTAACTAAAATTTATTTCAACTTGTATAGACATGTTTGTGTTTTCGTTTACATTATAGTATGGATTGCTTGTAAATACAAGTGTTGAGGTCAAAAAGAATTGGTGTGGATTCACTGCTTACTTATTGAGAATGCTATTTTTTTAGGCGAGAATATGCTATCATTTTCTTTGAGTATCCTAGGGTGGAGGGATGGACATGAATAAGTTTCATGATATATTTTTAGAGCTTGAAAAAGGGATTTTAGAAGGTAAATATCAACCAGGAACATTACTTCCAAGTGAAAATCAATTGGTTGAACAATATTCAGTTTCGCGTGAAACTATACGTAAAGCCTTAAATTTACTGATCAATGCTGGTTATATTCAAAAGAAACAAGGTAAAGGTTCGATTGTTTTGAATGTTCGTAAGTTTGATTTGCCGATTTCTGGTGTGATCAGCTATAAAGAATTACAAAGTGCACAGCAAATCCATAGTGTAACGAGAGTTGTGGAACTACAAGAAGCGCAGGTCAGTGAAGCTTTAGCACGTTTGACAGGTTGGAAAAAAGGCGCTGCTGTTTGGCGATTAGTTAGACAACGAGAAATCGATGGAGAAGTGGTTATTATTGATATCGATTATTTATTAAAAGAAATCATCGAAGTCTTGCCTAAAGAGCGTGCGGCTGATTCAATTTATGATTATTTTGAAAACGATTTAGGTTTAGCAATCAGCTATGCTCAAAAAGAGATTACAGTCGAAGCTGTGACAGAAGCTGACCAAAATTTGATGGACATCCAAGGGGATACCCATGTAGTGGTTGTACGTAGTGTGGTAAGTTTAGAAGATACACGTTGTTTTGAATACACAGAATCCAGACATAGATTAGATAAATTTAAATTTGTCGATTTTGCTAGACGAAGAAAAGCTTAAGGAAAAATTGATTATTTCTAGGAGATGAAAAACTGTGTATATCGGAATCATTTATTTTATTGTCATTATTTTAGCGAATACGGTTGGCGCAATTTCTGGAATGGGCGGTGGCGTCATCATCAAGCCTGTGTTGGATACACTACATTTTCATTCGCTGGCAGCGATTTCCTTTTATTCCAGTGTGGCTGTTTTTACGATGTCAATTGTTTCAACGATGAGGCAGCTGAAAAATGGATTGAAGTTGCAAATTCCAATTGCGGTATTTGTATCTTTAGGTTCTGTAGTTGGTGGGATTTCAGGAAATACAGTGTTTGAGTCATTATTGCGGCTCTTTTCTGATGAAAAATATGTTCAGTTAGTTCAAATCATACTGACGATTGTGACGTTGTTGTTTGCTTATTTCTATACAAAAATCGGTAATGAACGGTCATTAGAGCTATCACACCCTGTTTGGTATGTGATAGTTGGGTTGTTTTTAGGATTTATTTCCACTTTATTAGGAATCGGTGGCGGACCGATCAATGTGGCTTTATTGATGCTGTGTTTTGGCATCCCGATCAAAGAAGCCACTGTTTATTCGATCGTAACGATTTTCTTTTCACAGGCAGCAAAATTAGTAACGATCGCACAAGTTACTGGTTTTGAGCGCTTTGATCTATCGATTTTATTGTATGTGATACCTGCGGCTATTGTGGGCGGTTTTGTGGGGGCGTTGATCAGTGGGAAAATTTCATCTGAACGTGTAACGCAAGTTTACCAAGTAGTGATTCTACTAGTATTGTTATTAAATTTATGGAATGGGATCCAATTATTCGTTTAATCAGGGAGGTTACGGGATGGATTATCACGCGAAAAAGTTTACAGAACTAACGACGAAAGAATTTTTTGAAATAGTCAAACTGAGAATTGCTGTTTTTGTAGTTGAACAAAATTGTCCTTATCAAGAGGTGGATGATGCGGATGAACAAGCATGGCATACTTGGTTACAAGAAGGATCAGAAATTGTTGGTTATACCCGAATCATTGATAAAGGTGATACAGTGACCTTTGGCAGAGTATTGATCAATCCAGTTTATCGTGGGAAAAAATTAGGGAATAAGCTTCTGGAAGAAACATTAAAAGTAATAAAAGATAATTATCCAGAGCGACCAATAATCATTGGGGCTCAAGCGCACCTTACAGATTTTTATGGTGCTTTTGGGTTTGAAGAGATTTCTGAAGTGTACCTAGAAGATGATATCCCTCATGTAGATATGAGGAAAAGCTAAATAAAAAAAGTTGATTTTCAATTTTATGAAAATCAACTTTTTTTATTAAAATAGCAACTAAAACTGTGGATTATTAAACTCAGTTACATATAAATATCCAAGCCAAAGTACGCCTAATAAAAAGATAACTCGAGCGAATTAACTTACCTTTAAATTCAATTGCAACCGCAAAATGCGAGAGCACTTATAGAAAAAGTTAAGTTTGTTTGTGTTGATCAATGTTACTCTTTATTGTTTTCAGTAGTTTCTTTCATGACACCAGTAGTTTTCGCAGTATTTTGCGCCGCTAACAAATCACGGATTTGTTCTAATAAGTCATCTGTTGTAGGACCACTGACTTCTTCTTCTGCAGCTTCTGGTGTTTTCTTCATTTTGTTAACAGCTTTGACAATCAGGAACAAAACAAAAGCGGTAATTAAAAATGTAATAAGTGCACTAATGACATCGCCAATGTTGAACGCTACGCCTTTCACATGAAAAACTAATGCACCGAGTGCATCGTCTGCGCTTTTTTCTCCAGTAGTCAATACGAAGACTAAGCTAACGAGTGGTGTAATCAAACCATTAACGATTTGTGTCACGATCGCTGTAAAAGCGGAACCAATCACAACCCCAACCGCTAAATCAAGCACATTTCCACGCATAATAAATTCTTTAAATTCTTTGATCATAAGTCTAACCTCCCTTTCTCAAATCCAGTATACAGAAAAAATAAAAAAAATTGAAATGAAAGACTCTTACCACAAGGAAAGACAGTTGAGCTGTGCTATAATTAAATAGATGTAGAAAATCTTAAAAAAACATTTAAAAATGGCCGGATGATTGTATTTTATATCAGGCTTTATTATGATGAAGAGCAAAGAGGAGCTGACAAGATGCCGATCACATTAGCACAAGGAGTCAACTTACATGTTGTTCCAACAGAAAAATATAAAACGGTGCGTATTTTAGTTCGTTTTAATACGCGTTTGAATAAAGAAACGATTACGAAACGGACGCTTTTGTCCAGTTTACTGGAAACAAATAGCTTAAATTACCCAGATCAAGTGAAGCTTAGTGAAAAATTAGCTGAATTGTACGGAGCTAGCTTTGGGATCAATGTCAACAAAAAAGGCAATTTACACTGGTTGAACCTTTCAATGAACTTGGTCAATGATAAGTATTTAGACAACAGTCATGTTTTAGCAGACGCTGCTGACTTTGTGAAAGAAATCCTATTTTACCCTAATATTATTGACGGGAAGTTTGAAGCAGAAACGTTTCAACGGGAGAAAGAAAATTTAAAAGCTTACTATGAAAGTATTTCAGAGGATAAGCAAGTCTATTCTTCATTAGCTTTACAAAATCTATATTTTGGTCGTTCTGACGATCAAAAAATCCCGAGTTTCGGAATTATTGCTGATTTAGAAGCTGAAACGGCTGAAACGATCGCTGCTTATCATCAACAAATGCTACAAGAAGATCAAGTGGATATTTTTGTTCTTGGTGATGTGGATGAAGCACAAGTTACAGCATTATTCAGCAAGTTACCATTTGAGGACCGTGCTGCTGGTATTGCAGATATTTTCTATACGCAGCCATCACGAAATGTGATCGAAGAACGTTCAGAACAAGAAACGTTAGCGCAGTCCAAATTAAACTTAGGCTATCATACCGACGTGTATTATGGGGATGAAAACTATTTTGCCTTGCAGATCTTCAATGGTGTGTTTGGTGGATTCCCTCATTCTAAATTATTTATGAATGTCCGTGAAAAAGAAAATTTAGCTTATTATGCATCAAGCAGTATTGACACTTTCCGAGGGTTTTTAAGTGTTCAAACAGGTATTGACGGCAAAAATCGTAACCAAGTTTTACGCTTGATTTCTGTAGAACTAGAAAATATCCGTCAAGGAAACGTGACAGATTTAGAGATTGAACAAACGAAAGCTATGCTGAAAAATCAATATTTACTGTCTTTAGATAATGCGGGAGCTGTTTTAGAGAATGAATATTTGAACGATTTGATTCCGCACCTTCGTTTAAAAGATGATGAATGGATCCGCCGGATGGAAGCTGTCACATTAGCTGATGTTCAGCGAGTTGCTAAGTTAGTGCAATTACAAGCCATTTTCTTTTTGGAAGGAGAAAAAGCCGATGCATAAAAAAGAATATCCGCAAATCAACGAAGTCCTATATACAGAAGTCCTAGAAAACGGCTTAACTGTTTATTTGTTGCCTAAAGCAGAATACAACAAAACGTATGGCTTGTTTACGACTAATTATGGCTCGATCGACAATGAATTTGTGCCGATCGGTGAAAAAGATTTCGTAAAAGTACCAGATGGGATCGCCCATTTTTTAGAACATAAAATGTTTGAAAAAGAAGATGGTGATGTTTTCCAACAATTTGGTCGCCAAGGAGCTTCGGCGAACGCTTTTACAAGTTTTACGAAGACAAGCTACTTATTTTCAACGACTGACCAAGTAGAAAAAAACTTGGAAACTTTGATTAATTTTGTTCAAGAACCTTACTTTACCAAAGAAACAGTAGATAAAGAAAAAGGAATCATCGGACAAGAGATCCAAATGTATTTAGATGATTCTAACTGGCGCTTATTTTTTGGGACACTAGGCAATCTTTATCCAAAACATCCGTTGCATATTGATATTGCGGGAACGGTGGAAAGTATTGGTGAAATCACTGCAGAAGATTTGTATACTTGCTACAATACCTTCTACCACCCTAGTAACATGACGTTATTTGTTGTTGGCAAGATGGATCCGGAAGCTATGATGACTTTTATCCGTGATAATCAAGCAGCTAAAACCTTTACGAAAGCTGAACCGATCAAACGTCATTTTCCTAAAGAAACAGCTGCAGATATCATTAAAGAAAGCTCTTTGGAAATGACCATCAGCCGTTCTAAAGTCATTGTAGGTTTAAAAGGCTTGGATGAAGTTCCAACAGATGGAAAAGAATTACTAAAATATAAAACAACAGCTAATTTATTGTTCCAATTGTTATTTGGCAATACGTCACAAAATTACTTGAATTTGTATAACGAAGGCTTATTGGATGATAGTTTCGGCTATGAATTTAATTTGGACCGTAGTTTCCACTTTGCGGATTTTGGTGGCGATAGTGATCAACCAGAAGTGTTAGCTGAACGGATCGAAGAGATTTTATTGACAGCTAATGAGAGTTTGGAAGTAACCGAAGAAAACTTGTCATTATTGAAGAAAAAGATGATTGGAAAATATTTCCAATCGTTAAATTCACTAGAATATATCGCAAATCAATTTTCACAATCGCTTTATGGAGAAACAACCTTGTTTGACACACCAGAAGTGATTGAAAGTGTCCAATTATCTGATGTGAAAAATTTGGCACAAACGTTGATTAATCAAGATGGGTTAAGCCGCTTTTTTATGTATCCTAAAAAGTAGATTGAATAGTATGTGAGAGCAAGTAGTTGAATGATTAGTCCTAAGTTTTAGCTAAGGATTCAGGACTTGCTCAAGCTACTATTATCAGAATCAAAAAAAGTCCGATATTTAGTGACAAACTTTCAAAAATGTTATCCTCAGCGGGAATTTTTTATGGTATGCTTAGATAAGTTAAGTAAAGTAAATCTTCCAGCATTTTGAGCAATTGACTATTAGAAGATCGGTTATTTTTTACTCAAAGGTTTTACATAAACTAATGATAGCTAAAGAAAACTAGATTAAGAGAGAAACATGATTACTGTAATAACAGCTTGATTCAATCAAGCTAAACTGATAAATTAGAAAGACTGGAGAAGATGGACGAGTGGCCAGCGTAAATATTGGAAAAAAATTAAGAGATGCACGACTGCAACGTAATATGTCATTAGACGAATTGCAGCAAATTACTAAAACACAAAAGCGCTATTTAATAGCCATCGAAGAGAATGATTTTGATTCTATGCCAGGAACATTTTATGTACGTGCGTTTATTCGTCAATATGCAAGCGCAGTTGGATTAGACGGCAACGAGTTAGTAGAGATTTATGATGGAATAGAAGAACCAGAAGACATAGAAACAGCGATTCAATATCAAACCTTGGATGAATCAAGAACTCAAATGTACGATGAAAATAGCCAAACTAAACGTTTTATGCGTAGTTTGCCTGCGATTATTTTTTCTTTGATTGGATTAGCAATTGCAATTGTTGTTTTTTATATTACATGGCAAGATCGGCAAACAAGCCCGATGATTCAGCCGCCAGCTTCTGAAATCATTAGAGAATCTGAGTCAACATCGAGTTCTGCGTCAAGCCAAGCTCCTGCATCAAGTACAACGGAGTCTTCAAGCTCAAGTTCTTCATCAGAACCGAAAGCACCTGCAGAAGTCAGTTTTGTTAGTGAGTCTGGTCCAACGGTGAATATGAATGCGACTAATTTAGCTTCTCCTGCTAAGCTTGAATTTAATGCTTTGACGGGACCTTGTTGGGTGGGTGTTTATATTGCAACAGCCGCTAATAATGATAACGGCTATTTTTATCAAGAAACGATTCAGCCTGGACAACCTAAATCTGTTGAAATTCCAGCAGGAACGGCGCAAGTTGTTGTTAGCTTAGGTGCTTCTGAATATATGGAATTCAAATTAGATGGACAAAAAGCAGAGTTCAACCCGAACAATACAGGAATTGGACTAAGAAATATCAATATGACTCTGGCTTATGCACAATCACAACCAGAACAATCCGCACAGTCACAACAACCGCAATAAAACGATTTTATAGATAGAAATGAGTGAGAAAAATAGGTGATGAACAATGAATGATCATTTCCTGTGTTTTTCTCACTTATTTATTGAGAGTTTCTTTCATTTACTTAAACATTAAATAAGGGGAAAAAACCTTTTTTCGTGACACCTTCTATGAGATAACGTAAAATGAGTAGGAAAAGAGAGGGGCAACAGGCATTGAACTTACCAAATAAATTAACCGTTATTCGAATATTCATGATCCCGATTTTTATTGCTGTTGTTAGCATTCCAATGGACTGGGGCACACTAACCATAGCAGGGACATCACTAGCAGTCACTCAACTAGTTGGCGCAATTATTTTCGCAGTTGCAAGTCTTACTGACTGGTTAGATGGAAAAATCGCTCGTGCACGAGGGCTAGTGACAAACTTCGGTAAATTCGCCGATCCATTAGCAGATAAAATGCTAGTAATGACAGCATTTATCGTTTTAGTAGGGCAACAAAAAGCGCCAACTTGGGTAGTGGCAATCATTGTATGTAGAGAGCTTGCTGTTACTGGTTTGCGTTTACTATTAGTTGAAGGCGGCGAAGTAATGGCCGCAGCTTGGCCAGGTAAAGTCAAGACAGCAACACAAATGGTTGCGATCATTCTATTATTTATCAATAATATTCCGTTTGCAGCGATTGGTTTTCCTGTAGATCAAATTATGCTTTATATTTGTTTACTATTTACAATTTATTCAGGCGTCGACTATTTTGTGAAAAATGCTGATGTATTTAAAGGATCAATGTAAAGAGTAATTAGACAAATTTTATAGAAAAAATCTAATTTTTCTACTCGATTATGAGTGGAAAAGTTAGATTTTTTTTCTTTTCTATAAAATATTTTTGAGAAAATAGGCGGCTGTACCCCTTGATAAATCACCCTTTTTCATAAATTTCGATAAGTATAAAAAATTTTGATACTACTATTTATAAAATAATAGTTTACTTTTTAGAGAACTGTGGGTATAATTTGTGTATCGGAACTATTATTATATGAACAGTAGTATTCGAACAAAAAAAATTGGAGGAATTTATAATGAACAAATTTGTAAAAGGTGCAGTAGTTGCTGGTTTAGCTTTATCAATCGGAGGAACAGGATTTTTAGCAACCGCTACTCAAGTACATGCGAACTCGGCTCAACTTGTAGATAACACTGCAAAAATCAACGCATTGATCCAAGAAAAACAAGAAGTGATCAACAAGAAAAAAGTATCTCGCGATAAAAATGAACAAAAAGCGTTAGGCATCCGTATCGGCGAAATCGAACGCGAAATCCAAGCATTGAAAAAAGGTGGCTCAACAGGTGGTTCAACTGGCAACACAACAACACCATCAACTCCAGGTGAAGATACAGCATCAAAAATCGCTGCATTGATCCAAGAAAAACAAGAAGTAATCAACAAGAAAAAAGTTAGCCGTGACCCACAAGAACAAAAAGCGTTAGGCATTCGTCTTGGCGAAATCGAACGTGAAATCCAAGCATTGAAAAATGGTTCAACAAGTGGTTCAACAGGCAATACAACAACACCATCTACACCAGTAGAAGACAATGCAGCGAAAATCAATGCATTGATCCAAGCAAAACAAGAATTGATCAACAAGAAAAAAGTATCTCGCGACAAAAATGAACAAAAAGCTTTAGGTAAACAAATCGATCAAATCGAAAAAGAAATCAAACAACTAAAGAAAAATAAATAATTACCCAAAATACTAAAGACTAATACTAAATTTTCTTACCCAAATTTGTGTGAACTTCATAAAAATATACTTTTTACCAAGTCATGATGGTAAAAAAATAAAGGCCAGTCAATCAGAATTGCACCCACAATTCTGATTGACTGGCTTTTTGAACGATTCAGTCCTTAAATATCTAACTGATCTTCTTCTTTTAAAATCTCAGCTAATGTTGTTTTAAAAGCAGTAATTTTTGATAAGACCTTACTTTATCTGTATGTCCAATCAAGCTTTTTTTACTCAAAGAATTAACCACAAAAAGTTGTGCGGGGGGCGAGTCAAAAAAACAGCCGCCTGCAAGCAGGGGCTGTTTTGCTTTAGTGTTCAATTAAAACCAAGGACCGATGACGATTGTATAGGTGCTTAAAGCAATTCCTGCAAGAATCAGCAAAATACCTAAAGCTAAAATAGGGCTGAATTTGGTCGTTCCGGCCGTTTCTTTTTTAAATAATTTGGATAAGGCCATGACTAAAAGACCTAAAATAATCAGTAAACCATTAACGAAAAAGGTTGATAAACTGTTCTTCTTCTTAGTATTTTTAAGAAAAGTCCCATTTTGTAGAGCTTTTAATTTTTGGGCATATTTAAATGAAACACTTGGTGCTTTGATGGTTGGAGAAACTTGAGAAAGACCTGTATCCATCGTTACTTTGTCGGCGGTTAGTTTAAACGCTGGCGTAGTATTTCGTTGAATTACACCATAAAAGTCTTGGTCTAGAATCACTTCTTCTTTATTTATCGTGTTGTTCCCTTTAGTAAGGAGTTGTTTGTATTCATAAGTAGCGAAAGCTTGGTCAAAAATTGCGTTACCAAAAGCATGACGCTGTAACTCACCTTCTTGATCTTCCCAATCACCAACACCTAAGACAATTTCAATCAAGCGTGTATCTTCACGCTTGGCAGTTGCAGCATAGTTGAAGCCGCCAGTTGGACTTGAACCAGTTTTCAAACCATCTGCACCCTCATAACCATAAGCAAGACCTGGCAAGGAATAATTATGGTTTTCTAGGACTTCAGCATAAGGCGTATTTTCCATGATCGTGATTTGGACGGGACTTGTATACTTCACGGTATCCGGATAGTTTTTCAATAAATGATAAGATAAAATAGCTAAATCACGAGCAGTGGTTACGTTGTCTGCACTTTGGTCGATTCCTTCTGGTTTATAATAGCCGTTAAAAGCGCCAGTTTCAGCTCCGCTACAATTATAAAAGGTTGAATTGGTCATGCCAAGCTCTTTCGCTTTGTCATTCATCATATGAATAAACTTGGCTTCATCATGAGCAGTTACAAGGTTCGCTAGCATGACGGTGGCAACATTTGATGACTGGACAAGTGTTGCATAAAGTAGGTCGCGAACGGGATAGTCGACACCTGAAACGATTGAATTGTTACTTAACTCATAAATCTGTGAAATCGCTTGGTCGTTATCTGTTGCTTTGACCGTTGTATCTAACGTAAATTTACCTTGTTCGATTGCTTCAAAAACAAGATAAACAGACATCAGTTTAGCGATACTAGCTGGGTTCCATTTTAAATCAGGATTGTCCTCCCAAAGAACTTGACCTGTTTGTGCTTCAATGACGATCGAAGCTTTGGGCTTATAAAATTCATTTGTTTGATAGCCGGCATTTTGGGTGATCGTTAGAATATCTTCTGCAGCATAAGCGTCAGTTGCAGTTAAGATACCTGAAAAGTAGCCCGTAACTAATATGAACGAGCAAATTTTCAGTAAAATAGTTCTTGTTTTCATATAAACATCCTTTGTCATTAATCTCACTGTGTAGGTTTTTCGAATAAACGTTAATCATGTTAACTTTGAATGATTCCTAAGATTTTATTTTGGGTGGCTTTATTGGATATTATGTTTTGGAGACGCGTATAGCCAATTTATTTTCTATAGCTACTTTCATATTTTCTGAAAGGTAGTCAGTGTATTCTAACAGATTTTAGTAGTTATTGTCAGAAAAGAGAGATTTTGTTAGAAAACTCTAGTGGGATTTTCTAGGTTTGTTAAGATTTGATCGCTGTAATTGCTTGATTTTATTTTAAACAAGGATTTATTATTATCGATCAATCTATAAAAAGTATACTACATCTATTTTACGTGAAAAACGAATAAAAAGGTACGCTTTTTGTATATTTTTAATAAAAAGTAATTTTCGAAAAATTTTGGTATACTTGAACAGATGGAGGTGTTTGTAATGAGAAGTGAAGAAATGATTGCTTCAGAGTGGTCGGATTTTTCTAAACAAGTATCTAATAGTATTCAATTATTCCCTTTTTATGCGACACACACATTAGCAAGGCAAGTTTTTAGAAAAAAAGTACGTGACAATGAAAGTACAGCTTATGTGATCTATAAAGGTAAGAATCCATATTTATTTTTAACAGTTGAAATAGGAAAAGTGACGAATCTGTTGATTCTAGAAAACGGAAAAATCAGTTGGAGATCAGTTTTTTTAGCGATAGATCTATTTTTTAAGCAGACTTTTCAGCTGAATAGTACATTTGTTTTTCCGCAATCATTGCCCCTATATTTACAAGAAGTGTTTATAAAATACGGGTATACGATGACAGAAAATAAAGTAGCTATTAAACATTTTTCCTATCAAACGGCCTTGGTTTTAGGCGGTGGTGGTGCTAGAGGTGCCTATCAAATCGGCGTGTGGCAAGCATTGAAAGAATTAGCTATTCCAATCAAGATCATTACAGGGACATCAGTTGGTGCACTGAATGGCGCGCTGGTTCTACAAGATGATTTTGAGGCAGCTAAAGATATGTGGGAGAAGATTGATACACAAAAAATTCTGTCTTTCCCAGTATCAACAGCATCTGGTGATACATTCGGAGGAATGATGAGTCAAATTGGCTCATTTACTGTGAATGCGATCCAATCAAATGGTGTTTCAACAGAGCCATTGCAAAAACTGATTCACGACACTTTTTCACAAGAAAAAATGCAGCAGGTCACAGCTGATTTTTATTTGGTTACAACCGAGCTGCCTAATATGATAGAAAAAAACATTCATTTTAATACCTGTCCGAGTGATCAATGGCAAAAGTGGTTGTTGGCTTCGGCTTCCTTTTTTCCAGCTATGGCGGCAACGAAAATTGCTGACAAATACTATGTGGACGGCGGCTATCGTAATAATATTCCCGTAGACATTGCGTTGCGTAGTGATGCAACTGAGTGCATTATTGTGGATGTGAAAGGACCAGGCATCACCAAACCAGTAAAAATACCAGCAACAACTAGTTGTTTGACGCTACAGACACCATGGAGTATGGGAGCTGTGCTATTATTTGATGGTGCTCGTTCAACAAAAAATATTCAATTAGGCTATTTAGAAACAATGAAGGCTATCGGGAGAAAATATCTTGGTTATTGGTATACATTTGATGAGACAATCAGTAGTTTAGAGGTATTTCAACAAGCCTTTTTTACCTTTATTAAACAGACGTATCAAATTGAACTATGGCATTCAGCCGAGCAGAAAAATAAAATCTGTAAAAAACTGCGTAGAATATATAGAGACAGGGTGTATACTGAAAATATCGGGATGGTTTTAGTTGAGCTGTTAGCAAAGACTCAGGAAATTTCAGCTTCTAAACTATATACGATGCAAGAATTAGTGGCGCTTTTACAACAAAGTAACCATGTCAGAACGAATTTAGTAGAGAACATTGGGATGATTTCTGTTCAAGAATGGTTGAAGAAATACTATGAAGATTACTTTTTACTTTCTGATAAACAACAGTTAGCATTAATGAACAATTTGCTGGATTCAGATGAAAAAGAGAAACCGCAACGTATCGCTTTTTTACTGGATAAATTACCAGCTCAGGCGCTACAAATTTTAATGAAAGAATTTATATTACAAGGAGTGGATCAATAATGGCACAAGATTTTTCATATGAAATCGTAGAAGAAATCGCAGTTTTATCGGAAAATACTCAAGGGTGGCGTAAGGAATTTAATTTAGTTAGTTGGAATGGGCGTCCGCCAAAATTTGATTTAAGAGACTGGTCGGCCGATCATGAAAAGATGGGCAAAGGGATCACCTTAACAAACGAAGAATTTGAGATATTATCTAAAGCAATAAAATCAATGTAGAAAGGACACCCTGTCAATGAAAAGTATGACTGGTTTTGGAAAAGAAACATTTTTAAATGATACGTATCAAATCGATGTCGAGATCAAAAGTGTCAATCAGCGCTTTTTAGATATCCAATTACGAATGCCTAAAGAAGTTAATCCGTATGAAATGGCTATCCGTCAATTGATGAAAGAAACGCTACAACGTGGTCGGATCGAAGCCTACATCAATATCAAGCAAACGGGCAGTGGCAACAAGGAAGTGCAAGTACATTGGGAGCTGATCCATCAATTATTGAGTGAGATCAAGCAAGAGATGGCAGCTAATTATCCTCAATCAGAATTTAATCCTGAGCAAAATATCAACCAACTACTGAATAATTCAGATTATGTTGAAGTGACTGAGAAACAAGAAGCTGATGAAACCTTTGGTGACCTTATTTTAGATTCTGTCAGAAAAGCGGTTGAACGAATTGATGCTAGCCGTCTGCAGGAAGGTCAAAAAATCCAGCAAGTTTTGACTGGATATAGTCAAGAGTTCATCGATCTGGTTCATGAATTAGCCGGATTTGTGGGAATCTATGAGAAGGATTACCGTGAAAAATTTGAAGCAAAGCTAAATGATTGGTTAGGTGAACAAGTAGACGAAGCTCGTTTGCTGACAGAACTTGCGATTTTACTGGAAAAAGGCGATATCCATGAAGAATTAGATCGTTTAGCAATTCATGTGGACAAACTACAAGAATTATTGTATCAATCAGAACCTGTTGGGCGAGAATTAGATTTTCTGATGCAGGAAATGAATCGTGAAGTTAATACGATCGGATCAAAATCTAGCCCAATCGAAATCAAAAATATTGTGGTTCAAATGAAAACGATCCTAGAAAAAATCCGTGAGCAAATCCAAAATGTCGAATAATGGGAAATAGTTTGTGATTCTATTTTTTACCGTTATAATGAAAGAGAAGAAAGTAAAGAGGTGACTATTTATGTCAAAGTATTATGATGTAACGTTCCATGAACTAAGTGGGAAGTCAGTAGTAAAAAGAGAGATTATTTCTGATAAAGACCCATTTAAAGTGTGGGAAGATGCTTGTGTGTCATTTACAAATGATGTTTTTAATATTCGAGTGAATGAAGAGGACTTTGTAACATTGAACCGTCGTTTTGTTGTGCGAGTGGATGTTCAAGAAGTAGATGGTCCTGTGGATAAAAAAATCAAACGCCATGATGAAATCATGGGTGTTGTGAATACTTTATCGAATATGGGCTTTTAAAAGATAGTTTAAAAGGAGAGAGAAGCGGAACACTGCTTCTCTCTCCTTTGTTTTTTATAAAAATAGAAATGCGCCAACTGCTGAAAGTATTGATAGAGCGCCTAATGTAAAGAATAAACGAGTTGTAGGCGTGGCTATTGTGCGACTACCACGTTTAACTCCAGCAATTCGTTTTCTAAATAGTCTTGAACAAATCAAGAATAATAGGCCTAGACCTGCTAGAAGACTACTGATTAAATAATTATGCTCTTTTTTTGGTGTTTCTGCTGATTGACTAGTTTTTTTTGCGTTTGTTTTATCTGAATTGTTATTACCTGTTTGTGTCTCAGGATCTTGATAGCTGACACTTTTAGCAGGAATATTCGGTGAAACTTGACCGAGTTCACTCTTTAAAGAAAGTTGACCATCTGCTAGAGTGAAGCTAGGCTCACTGTTCTTTTTGACAAAGCCATAGAGATCCTGTTCAAGATTGATTTCTTTTTGCTCGATCTTGTTTGATCCTTTAGAAAGTAGTTTTTTATATTCATACGTAGAAAAAGCATGGTCTAAGATCGCATTTCCAGCTAGATGACGCTCGTATTCGCCTTCTTGATCGGACCAAGAACCTACGCCTAAAATAACTTCGATTAGTCGGATATCTCCTTTTTTTGCTGTCGCAATATAATTGAAACCGCCAAGCGGGCTGGATCCGGTTTTTAAGCCATCTACGCCGTCATAACCATATTTCGCACCAGGTAAGGAATAATTGTAGGTTTCAAACGTTTCTTCATAGGGAGTATTTTCCATCGTTTTAACTACGGGTTTACTAGTGAATTGTAAAACATCTGGATATTTTTTTAGTAGGTTGTAGGTTAAAATAGCTAAATCTCTAGCGGTTGATTTGTTTTCGCCGTTAGGGTCGATACCTTCAGCTTGATATAAGCCCTCAAAAGAACCGATTTGCGCACCGCTACAGTTAAAGTAAGTGGTATTGTTCATGCCTAATTCAGCCGCTTTATCATTCATTTTGCGAATAAAACTGGCACCATCATTATCAGAAACAAGATTTGCCAACATTAGCGTGGCAACATTTGATGAAGGAACTGCAACCATGGAAAAGATATCACGAATAGGATAATCGACACCTAAGGCGATTTTGTTATTGCTTAATGCATAGATTTGTGAGATTTTGACATCTGTTTCAGTCGCTGTGATCGTCGTGTCTAAATCAAATTTTCCTTGCTCCATCGCTTCAAATGCTAAATACATTGTCATGACTTTGGCGATACTGGCAGGACTCCAAGTTAAATCTGGCTGATCTTCCCACAAAATCTGACCTGAATCAGCATCAATAACAATAGAGGCTTTTGGGCGATAGGCTTCTTTAACGGGAAAGCCTGTTTTTTCTGCAAATTCCATCAAATCCTCTTGTGCATAACTTGTTTGAGCAAAACTTCCAAGTAAAATACAAGCAATCAGTAGCAAGCTGCTGATTGTTTTCAAAAGTGTTATTCGTGTGAACATAGAGTTAAATCCCTTCGTTTTTTTAATTCTTTCACATAATTAACTAGGTTAGTTCTTTCTTTGTGAAAATGAGTAATAACTTTATTCTACTTGAAAAACCAGGGTGCTGTATACTCTTTTTAGAAATTTTCCATAAAAGAATTGCTCAAACCGTATTTCAAAGTTAGAATGAATCATTCACTGAATAAACAGGAGATTAGATTGCTAAAAGTTAGAATTAAATAGATATTCGCTTTTTTCTAAAATTTTATGGGTAAAGCCTTGAAAATTACTGAAAAAAAGTGCATTATAGAACTAATACTTTATTGATATTTAGCTACATACGGTAGCTTATTTTTAAAATTGTTTAGCTTCATGAACCAGTTCTTCGGAAAAAAGATGAAAGCTGCTAGTGCCAAAAAACGGCACGATCAACTTTCCCTATTTTTCAATCAGAACTAAACGGGTTCATTCAGCTTTAAAATGTCTAGCTTTACAGGCTAGTCTCTCAGGAAAAAGATAAAATCTGATTGTGGCAAAAAGCACCACCCTCATCTTTTCCAATTTTCCAGTCGAGACTGAATGAGCCTGTTCAGCTTTTAATGAAAGGAAGTCATCATGTCAGAGCGTGGGTTATTAATTGTACTATCGGGTCCTTCTGGGGTTGGTAAAGGAACGGTGCGAAAAGCAATTTTTGATAGTGAAGAGAATGATTTTCAGTACTCGATTTCTATGACTACCCGTAAAATGCGGGAAGGGGAAGTAGAAGGAGTGGATTATTATTTCCGCACAAAAGAAGAATTTGAAGCAATGATCGAAGCTGGCGAGATGCTAGAATATGCACAGTACGTAGGGAATTACTACGGAACGCCGCTTTCTTATGTCAACAAAACGCTTGATGAAGGAAAAGATGTCTTTTTAGAAATCGAAGTCCAAGGTGCTGAGCAAGTAAAAGAACAAGTACCGGATGGGGTCTTTATTTTTCTAACACCACCAGATTTAGCTGAACTTAAGTCACGGATCGTTGGTCGTGGTACCGATGCTCATGAAGTGATTGAAGAGCGAATGCGTGTGGCTCGCGCAGAAATCGAAATGATGGCATTATATGATTATGCGGTTGTGAACGATGAAGTTCCATTAGCTGTAAAACGAATCAAAGAAATTATCGCGAGTGAACATTTTCGCGTTGATCGAGTAATTGGCAACTATATTAAAATGTTGAAGGAGATGTAGCCTTATGATGCTAAAACCATCTATTGACTCATTATTAAAAGAAGTACCATCAAAATATTCACTTGTGATCTTAGCAAGTAAACGTGCTCACGAATTAGACGAAGGTGCACAACCAACACTAGAAAGCTTTGAATCTGTAAAAAGCGTAGGTCAAGCATTAGAAGAAATCGATGCTGCAACAGTGATCAATGATCCTCGTCCAGAAGAAAAACGTGAAAGAATGCGTATGGCAAAAGAAGAACAAAAAATGAGACATGAACAAGAACAAAAAGAACTTGAAAATCGCATCCGCGAAGAAAAAAGTTTATAAAATAGCTGAAACTGGGATGAAACCATGAAAAGTTTTCATCTCAGTTTTTATATGTTTAGAAAAAAATAAGAATAAGCCCTTTAATTTTTAGTAACAGAAATCAGAGGAACAAGACAAATGCCTGATTCTTTAGTACAATAGTCAAAGAAAAGCTGAACAAACCCGTTTAACTCTGACAGAAAAATAGGGAAATCTAATCGTGCCGATTTTTGGCATTAGCAGAGAGCATCTTTTTTCCGAAGAGTTGGTTTGGGAAGCTAGAATAAAGAAAAGCTGAACAAACCCGTTTAACTCTGACAGAAAAATAGGGAAATCTGATCGTGCCGATTTTTGGCATTAGCAGAGAGCATCTTTTTTCCGAAGAGTTGGTTTGGGAGGCTAGATCAAAGAAAAGCTGAGCAAAATAGAATGGAGGAATAATTATGAGAAAAGCGGCACAAGTGATTGTTGACGTACCTACGATGCAGACAGACCAACCGTTTACTTATTTGATTCCTTTTAACTTAGAACAACAATTAACCATTGGTATGCGGGTAGAAGTTCCATTTGGTAATGGAAACCGTCATTTACAAGGGTTTGTTTTAGCGATAGATGAAGTCTCTGACGAAGTAATAGCGGCGCAAAAGTTTGAATGGAAAGAAATACTATCTGTTCTAGATTTAAAACCTGTCCTTAATACGGAATTACTGGAATTAGCTGACTATATGAAAGAGAAAACATTTGCCTTTAAAATCACCTGTTTACAAACGATGTTGCCAAGCGTAATGCGTGCAGATTATAGTAAATACATATATTTAACGGATGAATTAGAAGAAACAATGCAAGATGAGTTATTTTATGGCTTAGATGAAATTGCTTGGGAAGATGCTGTAGCACGGAATATTTTACCGCAATTGATGCAACTTAGAAAACAGCAAAAAGTCGATATTCGCTACGAAGTGAATACTCGAAATAGAGTCAAAATAATCCGCTATGTTCAAGCGTTAAAAAACGTTGAACAATTGGAAGAAGCACGAATAGAACTTAGAAAAGGCTCACAGAAAAAAGAGCAATTGATCAACTACTTACAGCAAGTAGGCCTAGAAAAAATGACCACGGTCAAAGAGATGAAAGAACTAGGATTTAGCACAGCTGTTTTAAATGACGGAGCCAATAGACAGTGGTTGACCTTTATTGAAGCAGAGGCCTATCGTGATCCATTTGCTGATCATACATTTGAAAAAACGACAGCATTAGCCTTGAATGACGAACAACAAAATGCTGTAAACAATATTCTGGATTCAGTCAACCAAGCGGTAAGCCAAACCTATTTACTAGAAGGAATCACTGGTAGCGGGAAGACAGAAGTCTATCTCCAAGTGATCGCGGAAGTCTTGAATCAAGGAAAAACCGCTATGATGTTAGTACCTGAAATTTCATTGACACCACAAATGGTCCATCGGTTTAAAAGTCGGTTTGGTGAACAAGTCGCAGTGATGCACAGCGCCTTATCTCAAGGAGAGAAATATGATGAGTGGCGTAAAATCGAACGTGGTGAAGCACAAGTTGTAGTAGGCGTACGTTCGGCAATTTTTTCTCCTTTAGAAAATCTTGGAGTAGTTATCATTGATGAGGAGCATGAAGCCAGTTATAAACAAGAAGAAACGCCACGTTATCATGCGCGGGATCTTGCCATTTGGCGAGCTGCCTATCACAATTGCCCAGTGGTCTTAGGCAGTGCAACACCTTCACTAGAAACACGAGCTCGAGCACAAAAAAATGTCTATAAACGCTTAGTACTATCAAAAAGAGCCAATCAAACAGCCACGTTACCCACAATTGACGTTGTGGATATGCGTGAAGAAATTCAAAATAAAAATACGTCGTCCTTTTCAATAGCACTACAAGAAAAGATCCAAGATCGTTTAGCTAAAAAAGAACAAAGTGTTCTGCTGTTGAATCGTCGAGGCTATTCTTCTTTTGTAATGTGCCGAGATTGCGGCTATGTATTACCTTGTCCAAACTGTGACATTTCGCTAACACTGCACATGGATACGAAAACGATGAAATGCCATTACTGTGGTCATGAAGAACGTATTCCTTATCATTGTCCCAACTGTGGCGGGGATAAAATCCGTTATTATGGAACTGGAACGCAAAAAGTGGAAGAAGAACTTAAAGCGCTATTCCCTGAAAGTCGTGTTTTACGGATGGATGTTGATACTACAAGACGAAAAGGTGCGCATGAGAAAATTTTAACAGCCTTCGGTAATCATGAAGCGGATATTCTGCTTGGGACACAAATGATTGCTAAAGGATTAGATTTTCCAAATGTAACCTTAGTCGGTGTCTTGAATGCTGATACGGCACTGAATTTGCCAGATTTTCGTTCGAGTGAACGGACATTTCAATTGTTGACCCAAGTCAGTGGTCGGGCAGGACGCGCTGAGAAGCCGGGGGAAGTGATCATTCAATCTTTTAATCCTGAACATTACGCAATTCAGTTAGCGAAGGCTCAAGATTATGAAGACTTTTACCAAAAAGAAATGTACGTCCGCCATCGTGGCGATTACCCACCATTTTATTTTACGGTGCAAATCACCGCGAGCCATCCTGAAGAAAATCAAGCGGCCAAGCAGATGTTTGAAATAGTCAAAGAATTAAAAGCAGGCTTGTCTGACCAAAGTATTTTATTGGGACCAACACCAAACGCTATTATGCGTGTGAATAATCGTTATTTTTACCAAGTAATCATTAAATATAAAAACGAACCGAATTTGCAAAATATCTTAAAAAAAATACTGACCGACACTCAAAGAGCAACAGCACACGGTTTAAAGTTATCAATCGATGCTGAGCCAATGAATTTTATCTGATTCATATGACCTGTCAAGAATCACAGTGAGCAATAGAACTGGGAGGATTGATTTCAAGAAAGGAAACTCTATGCGCTATCCTATAGTGATACACCCTAATGAACGCCTAAAACAAAAAGCAAAACCAGTAACAATGATCACAGATGAAACAGTGAAGCTTCTAGAAGATATGTACGAAACGATGATCGCCCACGATGGGATTGGTCTAGCAGCTCCACAAATTGGGAAAAACCTGCAATTAGCAGTAATCGAAGTGGATGATGAAACTGGTTTATTTGAGTTGATCAATCCTGAAATCGTTGAGCGAAAAGGCACAGATATCGATGTGGAAGGCTGCTTAAGTATTCCAGAAACCTATGGCACTGTTGAACGAGCAGATGAAGTAACCGTTCGTTACTTTGACCGTGAAGGAGACGAGATCGAAGTGACCGCCTATGGCTATCTCGCTAGAGCATTTCAACATGAAATCGATCATCTAAATGGTGAATTATTTATCGATAAAATCATTGATCCAATCAAGCCAGAAGATTTAGATGCATATATGGAGGAACATTTAGATGACTAAATTAATTTTTATGGGAACACCCGCATTTTCAGTCCCGATTTTAGAAGGATTGATCGAAAATGGTTATGAGATTCAAGCAGTTGTGACGCAGCCGGATCGCCCCGTTGGACGTAAAAAAGTTATCACGCCAACACCTGTGAAAGAAGCGGCAGTCAAACATGGATTACTTGTCTTACAGCCAGAAAAAATCTCAGGTTCACCTGAAATGGAAAAAATTATCGAACTTGCGCCTGATCTTATTGTGACAGCCGCTTTTGGCCAATTTTTACCAGAGAAAATTTTAACTGCACCAAAATTTGGAGCAGTCAATGTTCATGCGTCATTGTTGCCAAAATATCGTGGCGGAGCGCCTGTTCATTATTCGATCATCGAGGGAGAAAAAGAAACTGGTGTCACGATCATGGAGATGGTGAAGAAAATGGATGCAGGAGATATTCTTTCTCAAAAAGCGATTCCAATCACTAAAACAGATGACGTTGGGACGATGTTTGATAAATTAAGTCTTGTGGGGAAAGAATTATTGCTGGAAACATTGCCTAAAATTTTAGCTGGTGAAATCACGCCACAGCCTCAAGATGAAAATGAAGTAACGTTTTCTCCGAATATCACGAGAGAACAAGAACAAATCGATTGGCATAAAACAGCGGAGCAAGTCGACAATCAGGTACGTGGTATGCGTCCGTGGCCGACAGCTTTTACTACCTATAATGGAATCAATTGGAAATTATGGGATGTTACCCCTTTGGATGAAACGACAAATGACGTTCCAGGGACGATCATCAAACGTAGCAAAAAGGAATTATGGATCGCTTGTGGAGAAGGGACAGTTCTTTCTGTAAACACAATTCAGCCATCGGGCAAAGGAAAATTATTTATCCAAGACTTCTTAAATGGTGTCGGTAAAACAGTCGCAGAATCAGATAAGGTGGGCTAGTCAATATGGGAAAGAAAATACCAGCAAGAGTAAAAAGTTCTGTCCGCTATGTGGCATTAAGAACGATTGAGCGCGTTGATAATGGCGGTGCGTATTCAAATTTATTATTAAATGAAATGATCAATAAGTCTGCTTTAGGAGAAAAAGATAGTCGTCTATTCACAGAACTTGTGTATGGCACGATCAGCCGAAAATTGTTATTAGAATATTATCTAACGCCATTTATTACCAACCCTAAAAAAGTCGATAGTTGGGTGAAAAATTTACTGAGTTTATCAATCTATCAATTAGTCTTTTTAGATAAAATTCCTGATCACGCCATCATCAATGAAGCTGTTGAAATCGGGAAACACCGAGGCAATGTCGGCATCGGTAAATTTGTGAACGGTGTACTTCGGGCATTTCAACGAGAAGGAGCACCAAGTTTAGACAATATCAAAGATCCTGTCGAACACCTATCAGTAGAAATCAGCATGCCCAAATGGTTGACAGAAAAGCTAATCAACCAAATGGGATTGGAAGAAACAAGAAAATTAGGGTTGTCGCTTTTTGAAAAAAGTCATGTTAGTGGTCGTGTGGATACACGTGAAATCAGCATTGAAGATGCGTTGAAGGTTTTACAAGAAGACCATATCGAAGCCCAAGCTAGTCAAGTTTCCCCTTATGGTGTGGTTGCGGATAAAGGCTTTTTAGCCGGAAATTACTTGTTTGATGCAGGGAAATTGACGATCCAAGATGAAAGCTCGATGCTTGTTGCCCCAGCCATGCAAATCGAAAAAAATCATGTGGTTTTAGATGCTTGTGCGGCGCCTGGTGGTAAAACGACACATATCGCAACATTCCTTGATGCAGCGCAAGGCGGTCGCGTGAAATCGTTAGATATTCACGATCATAAAATCAAGTTGATCAAGCAAAACGCTGATCGTCTCCATGTAAAAGACGTCGTAGACACTGAAAAATTAGATGCACGCAAAGTTGGAGAAGAATTTCCAGCAGAATATTTTGATCGGATTTTAGTAGATGCACCTTGCTCTGGATTAGGGTTGATGCGTCGTAAACCAGATATTAAATACAATAAATCAGCACAAGATTTTGATCAATTACCTAAAATTCAATTAGAAATTCTTGAAAGTGTTGCCCCAACGTTAAAACAATGCGGTATAATGGTCTATAGCACATGTACGATTGCCGAAGAAGAAAATCAAGAAGTTGTTGCAGCATTTTTACAAAAACATCCAGAATTTAAAAAAATAGATGTCAGTGTTAGCGAGGCTGTAGAGCCTTCTGTGCATGAGCAAATGCTCACGCTATACCCGCATCAATTAGGCACGGATGGATTCTTTATTTGCTGTATGCAGAAAGTTTGTTAAACGAGGTGAAGCATAGTGGAAATCAATTTTCAAACAGATGTCGGACGGAAACGGAATACCAATCAGGATTATGCTGGTTTATTTGAGAACCAATCAGGAGTGTCTCTAGCTATTTTAGCAGATGGAATGGGCGGTCATCAGGCAGGAGATGTGGCTAGCCAGATGGCGGTCAATAATCTTGGTGAACGCTGGCAGGAAAGCCTAATCGATACATCAGAAAAAGCCGCACAGTGGTTGATCAAAGAAATTCAAGATGAGAATGAAATGATTTATGAAAAAGGTCAGTCTCGCCCAGAATATTTAGGAATGGGGACGACGGTTGTTAGTGCCGTTTTACTTGATCAATCATTTGTGTTGGCGAATATTGGTGATAGCCGAGCTTATTTAGTTCGTAATGGTGAATTGCGCCAACTAACAGAAGACCATTCTTTAGTAAATGAACTAGTAAAATCTGGCGAAATCACTCGCGAAATGGCAGCCAATCATCCACGTAAAAATGTTTTAACACGCTCGTTAGGCATGCCGCGGATGGTAGAAGTCGATGTTGCTAACCATCTTTGGGTACCAAATGACTATATTTTGCTATGCTCAGATGGACTGACAAATATGGTTTCAGAAGAGGATATTCTGGCTACTTTACTTTCAGATAAAACGTTAAATGAAAAAGTTGAAACACTGATTGCAACTGCTAACGAAGCAGGTGGGGCGGACAACATCACTGTCTTAGTGATCCATTTTGACGAACAGAAGGAGGAAAACCAATGATCGAAATCGGCAGAAAATTGAATGGTCGATATCATATTATTGGCAATATCGGCAGTGGCGGTATGGCAAATGTGTTTTTAGCACATGACTTGATTTTAGATCGTGACGTAGCGGTTAAAGTGTTACGTTTTGACTTTCAAAATGATCAAGCAGCAATTCGCCGCTTTCAAAGAGAAGCTCTAGCCGCTACCGAATTGGTTCATCCAAATATCGTCAGTGTCTATGATGTAGGCGAAGAAGATGGGTTGCAATACTTAGTAATGGAGTATGTGAAAGGGATGGATCTAAAACGATTTATTCAAACACAATACCCGATTCCATATGCAAAAATTGTTGATATCATGGAACAAATTTTATCAGCAGTTTCACTAGCGCACGAACATAGAATTATTCATAGAGATTTAAAGCCACAAAATATTTTGATGGATGAAAGTGGAGTTGTTAAGATCACCGATTTTGGGATCGCCATTGCCTTAACGGAAACATCTATCACTCAAACCAATACAATGCTAGGATCTGTGCATTATTTATCTCCTGAGCAAGCTCGCGGCAGCATGGCGACTAATCAGTCGGATGTTTATGCAGTTGGGATCATCCTATACGAGATGCTAACAGGTAACGTGCCATTTGATGGAGAGTCAGCTGTAACGATCGCCTTGAAACATTTCCAAGAAGAGATGCCTTCAGTCAAAACAGTTGATCCTAATATCCCTCAATCTTTGGAAAATGTGGTATTACATGCAACAGCTAAAGACCCGGCTGACCGTTATAAAACAGCTGAAGAAATGTCACGTGATTTATATACTGTATTGGCTGCCAACCGTTTGAATGAACCTAAATGGCAACCAACAGGATTGATAGGTGAAACCAAGATCCTAACGCCAATCACAGACGAAATGGCGATGCCCTCTTCATTCAATACAATGGAAACACCTCCAGAAGAGCGAAATGAGCATGAAGAGATCGAAGAACAAGAAGCTGCTGCAAAAAAGAAAAGAAAGAAGAAGAAGCGTGTGGTCATCATAATGATTTTATTGGCATTAACGTTGATTATTGGCGGATTATTCTATTTTGCAGGACGCGGCAGCAGCGAAGTTAAAGTTCCCAATGTTGAAGACAAAACTGAAACACAGGCACGCAGTATGTTAGAAGATGCGGGTCTGAAAGTGAAAGACGATGTAAAACAGATACAAAGTGATAACATCGAAGAAGGAAAAGTAGTCAAAACAGATCCTGAGATAGGCTCTACCGTTAAGAAAAATCGTGAAGTCGAATTGTATATCAGCTCAGGAAATAAAAAAATCAAGTTAGCTGATGTTACAGGCGACAGCTATAAAGACGCCATTGAAAAACTTGGTGAACAAGGGTTTAAAGAAAGCCAAATCAAAATCGAAAAAGAGACAGACTCTAAAGTAGATGAAGACAAAGTCATCAGTCAGACACCGAAAAAAGGGGAAGAAGTTGACCCGAAAACGGATGAAATCACATTGGTTGTCAGCAAAGGGCCAGACGATATCTATTTAGCTGACTATGCAAGCTTAGGCTATAGCTATAATAATGCGGTAACGGAATTGTTGAGTTATGGGATCAAAGAAAGCCAAATCACTCGAGTAGATCGACCAAGTGACACAGTCGCCAAAGATTTAGTCATGGAACAAAACCCAGCAGCGGGTAATCCATTTAATCCTAAAAAAGGGAAAATCACATTGACTGTTAGCTCTGGACCAGATAAAACAACAACGACTAGTTCTGAATCAAGTACAGTAGTTTTAGGAAGTTATGCTGAAAGTTACACATATGATAACGCAGTCAACGCTTTGACTAGTTTAGGAATTAAACAAAACCAAATTTCAAGAGTTGATGAAGCAAGTGACTTACCTAAGGGAACGGTTATCTCACAAGATCCAGGTGCAGGTGCGACCTTTGATCTTAAAAATGGCAAAATTACATTAAAAGTGAGTTCTGGCCCAAGTAATGTTAGCGTTCCAAACGTCATGGGACTCTCGCAAACGGAAGCTAAGGCGCAAATAGAAAGTAGCGGTTTGAAGTATGTAGACGGTTCTGGTGATACTGCAAAAGGAAAAGTGATTAGCATATCGCCAAGCGTTGGTGACAGTGTTGCCAAAGGGACCTCTATTACAGTCAATTTCTCAAGCGGAACTGACTCAACAGGCAACAATAATAGTTAGAAAATAAGTTAAAGTGATCAAGACAAAATCTGTCTTGGTCACTTTTTTCATAAAGAGCATTGATTTATCTAGCCCTGCGTTTAGCTTTTCTTCAACCTATGGTAAAATGAAACCAATAGAGACGAGGAGGTGGCATTTCTGAAAGGTCAAATCAGAAAAGCATTAAGCGGTTTTTACTACATTTATGCAGACGGTGCAACGTTTCAAACTAGAGCACGTGGGAATTTTCGGAATCGAAATATCACACCGTTAGTGGGTGATGAAGTGATGTTTGAAAGTGATAATCCAACGGATGGTTATTTGCTTGAAGTTTTCCCAAGACATAATGAATTAGTGCGTCCACCAGTCGCAAATGTGGATCAAGGTGTGGTCGTTATGAGTATGGTCGAACCTAATTTTTCTTATAACTTATTGGATCGCTTTTTAGTTACATTAGAAGATAAAGGAATCGCTCCGATCATTTATTTAACAAAAGTTGATTTACTGAACGATACAGAGAAGGTCAGTGTCGCAGATGTTCAACATGTCTATGAAAAAATCGGTTATCCTGTAATTGCTGCAACAAAAACGAATGACGACGAAGCAGTTCGGGCTTTGGAGCAGTATTTTCCTGAACGTTTGACTGTTTTTATGGGTCAATCTGGTGCAGGGAAGTCAACCTTACTAAACAAAATATCTCCCGATCTACAGCTAGCTACTGATGAAATTTCTGAATCATTAGGCCGTGGGAAACATACTACACGCCATGTGGAACTGTTGCCGTTGTATGATGGATTAGTCGCAGATACACCTGGATTTAGCTCGATCGACTTTTTAGAGATGGAAGCAACGGAATTACCTAAACAGTTTCCCGAATTTGTAGAAGCTTCAGTATCATGCAAGTTTCGTGAATGCATGCACCGCAAAGAACCTAATTGTGAAGTGAAAAAACGCGTAGAAGCTGGAACCATTGCCCAAACACGTTATGATAATTATCTGCAGTTTTTACTAGAAATCGAAAATCGCAGACCGATTTATAAGAAAAAATAAGGAGTGACTTTAATGAAACTAGCACCATCGATTTTAAGTGCCGATTTTGCCAATTTAGAAAGAGATATTCAATTAGTCGAAAAACTAGGAGCTGATTATATTCATGTGGATGTTATGGATGGTCAGTTCGTACCGAATATTACCTTAGGACCTAATGTGGTTTCAGCAATTCGACCGGTGACAAAATTACCGTTGGATGTTCATTTAATGATCGTTCAGCCGGAAAATTATATTGAAGCGTTTGCTAAAGCCGGAGCCGATATTATCACCGTTCATGAAGAATCAACACCACATATCCATCGTGCTATTCAAATGATCAAAGCCTCAGGTGTGAAAGCAGGCGTTGTGATCAATCCTGGCACACCGTTGTCAGCGATTGAATATGTGCTGGATTTAGTCGATCAAGTCTTGATCATGACGGTCAATCCCGGATTTGGTGGACAATCGTTTATTGAAAGTTCATTAGATAAAATTGCTCAATTAAAAGAGTGGAAAGAAACGAAAGGCTATACGTATGATATCGAAGTGGATGGTGGTATTGTGCCAGAAACAGCCAAGCTTTGTAAAGAAGCAGGTGCCAATGTCTTTGTGGCAGGTTCTTATATTTATGATTCAGAAAGTCCAAGAGATCGTATTGATGCATTGAGAGCTGTGTTGAATTAATGAATATTCTGCTTGTGGCTGGCGGTTCGCCGGATGAGTGGCCGCAGTTTGACCCGAAAGAGTTTGACTATTTCGTGGGTATTGATCGAGGCAGTTTATATATCGTAGAACATGGCTGGGTGTTGAACTTAGCAGTGGGCGATTTTGATTCATTAACACAGGATGAGCAAAAACGAATCCAAAAACAAGCGCAAAAATTGGTGCAAGCACAAGCGGAAAAAGATGATACTGATACTCAATTGGCTTTGGCCTTGACGGTTAAATCATTTCCAAAAGCTGACATAACGATTATTGGCGCAACGGGTGGTCGTCTAGATCATTTTCTAGCTAATCTATGGTTGCCCTTGGAACCACGTTTTCAAGCATTTGCGGGTCAAATAAAGATAAAAGACCGGCAAAATAGTATTGCTTACTATCTTCCTGGCAGCTATATCGTGAAGCAAGAAACAGGTATGGATTATTTAGCTTACTGTTGTTTAACACCAGTTAAGAATCTGACGTTAACCGAAAGTAAGTATACATTGGATCACGTAGATGTAGAAATTCCAACTTCTTATGCAAGTAATGAGTTCGTGGGAGCAACTGCTGGAGTGTCATTTGATGCTGGAATGATAGCGGTAATCCAAAGCCGCGATAAATAAAAAAAGCTGAACGGCATGCCGTTCAGCTTTTTGTTTACGTTCTATTAAACACGCTCGATTTTACCAGATTTCAAAGCACGAGTTGACACCCAAACTTTTTTAGGTTTACCGTCTATTAATACACGAACTTTTTGCAAGTTAGGTTTAACAGTACGTTTAGTAGCGTTCATTGCATGTGAGCGGTTATTGCCGCTGCTTGTCTTACGACCAGTAAAATAACATACTTTTGCCATTTTTAGTTTCCTCCTTTGCTTTGATCTCGGAGCGATAGTTTTCAGCTCATACTAACTTAATTTATCATAGAAAGCAGTTTTTTGCAAGAAGATTTTTATAAATGGTAAAAAACGCATTTGTAAAAATCTAATAATTTTTGTTAATCAAATAATTCCATTTGTACAAAATTTATATTTACTTATGCTTTTTTGTTTTGTATTATATCTTTTAGGGGGTGTTAAAATGTCTAAAAGTATTAAAAAAATATCTATATCCATTTTGGTAGTAGTGATGACAGCATTGTTCACTTTTGGATTAAAAACAGAAGCTAGCTCTGTTGCTGATGAAAAATATGAGTTGTTGGATACAAATGCTCATTCTGAAATTAATTATTCTGATATTTCAGGTAAGAAGACGTATGTTGGGCATGTTACTGATTTTAGCTTATATCTTGGTCAGACTCAAAACAGTGTAACTTTAAAGTATTCAATTGGCGAAGATCAGTTTGTATTTGAAGGAACGTTATATTCATCACTAGCAAACGGCAATAACCGTTGGTATGTATTGGATACGATGAATGGTAAAAAATCAGCGATCACAATGACGTTACTTGTAGCTAAAGAAACTAAGAATCTGTCTATTCCTTCTTTACCAAATGAGCGAGCTACTTATAAGCTTATTTTATCTTCAGGCGCTGTAGATATCAGTAATTTCTTTGAAGCTGGGATTCGTCCGAAACTACAAACAAGAATTGCTTACAAAGAAAATTAACTCACTCGATAATAAGCATCAAAAAAATAAATTCAACGATTCGTTAATTGGACGAGTCGTTGAATTTATTTTTTTATGATAAACAATTGTTTATTTTGATAGTAAGAATGAAAAAATGTGTTTGACATTTCTTGACAAACAATGTAAATTGTACAATTATTGGTAAATTTGATGAGACACTTTATAATATTCTAATTAACTTCCTTTTCATTGAGGGATTGCTATGTTAAAATATTATAGAAGAAAATAGGGCAATTGTGCTCTTTAAGGAGGCTTTCATCAATGGCTGTAAAAATCAAAACACCAGCAGGCACCATTGAGATTACCAATGAGGTTATTGCCACGGTCGTTGGCGGTGCTGCGACAGATATCTACGGAATCGTCGGTATGGCTAGTAAAAACCAAATCAAAGATAATTTAAATGGCATTTTGCGTAAAGAAAATTATTCTAAAGGTGTTGTCGTACGTCAAGAAGAAAATGGCGTTGCGGTCGACGTATATACTATTGTAAGTTATGGAACAAAAATTTCTGAAGTTTCTAGAAATGTACAAGAAAAAGTAAAATATAACCTTGAAACACTACTTGGCGTAACTGCTAATTCGGTCAACGTATTTGTACAAGGTGTTCGTGTGTTGCCTGACTAGGTAGCCAGCTGTTAAATAGATGACTATCATCTATTTGCAGGAATCTCAAAGGAGGATTTTTTAGGTGAATGTAACAGAAATCAGTGCAAGTCAGTTCCAAGAGATGGTTCAGGCAGGTGCGAGTCGTTTGCATGTAAATGCAGAGTATGTCAACTCATTGAACGTTTTCCCTGTACCCGATGGTGATACAGGAACAAATATGAACTTATCTATGACGAGCGGAGCGAAAGCTGTGGCCGATTCTCGTTCTGAGAAAGTCGGAGAATTAACAACGATTCTTTCAAAAGGATTATTGATGGGCGCTAGAGGAAATTCTGGTGTTATCTTATCACAATTATTCCGTGGTTTTTCTAAACAAATTCCAGATGTTGTGACGTTAAACGCAAAAGATTTAGCCGCAGCATTTACTCATGGTGTTGAGACTGCCTATAAAGCAGTAATGAAACCAGTAGAAGGAACAATTTTGACTGTTTCCCGTGAAGCTGCTCGTTCTGGTGAACGTAAAGCGAAAGAAACCGATGACTGTATTGAAGTGATGGAAGCCGTTGTTAAAGGTGCTAAACGTGCTTTAGCCAAAACGCCTGATCTTTTACCTGTCTTAAAAGAAGTCGGCGTGGTCGACAGTGGCGGTCAAGGCTTGTTATTTATCTATGAGGGCTTTTTAGAAGCTTTGTCGGGTGAATTTTTAGCAACAGAAGTTTATGAGCCAAGTCCTGGCGAGATGGATGAAATGGTTAATGCGGAACATCACCGTGGTGTCAGCGGACATGTTGCAACTGAAGATATCAAATTCGGTTATTGTACAGAAATCATGGTTCAAATCGGTGAAGGTCCAACTGTAGACAGCGACTTCGATTATGAAACATTCAGAAACTATTTAAACGAATTAGGGGATTCTCTACTTGTTGTAAATGACGATGAAATCATTAAAGTTCACGTCCATACGGAACATCCAGGTGAAGTGATGAACTACGGACAAAAATTTGGTTCATTAGTGAAAATCAAAGTCGATAACATGCGTTTACAGCATGAAACATTAGTTGAACACGATGCTAAAGCAGCGGTTGCTCAAAAACCACGTGTCCCATTTGCAGTGATTGCAATTGCAGCAGGTGAAGGTGTACAAGCATTATTCCGTAGTCTTGGCGCAAGCTACATCATCAGCGGTGGGCAAACAATGAATCCTAGTACTGAAGATATCTTGAAAGCTGTTAAAGAAGTCAATGCTGATCAAGTTATTATCTTACCGAACAACAAAAATATCTTCATGGCAGCTGATCAAGCAGCAGAAGTAGCAGACATTCCAGTAGCGGTTGTACCAACAAAAACAATCTCTCAAGGAATGACAGCAATGCTTGCTTTCAATGATCAACAAACTCTAGAAGAAAATAAAACAACGATGACAGAAATGATCGAAAGTGTAGTCAGCGGGCAGGTAACAACAGCTGTACGTGATACAACGATCGATAATGTTGAAATCAAAAAAGATGACTATCTAGGCATGATCGACGGTAAAATCGTCGTTTCTGAACCAGATATGTTTAAAGCATCATTGGATACTCTAAAACGCATGATTGATGAAGAGACAGAAATCGTCACGATCATTGTGGGTGAAGAAGGTACAATGAAAGAAGCTGAAAAATTTGTAGAAGCATTGACTGCTGAATATGAAGATCTAGAAACAGAACTTCATGAAGGTGGGCAACCAGTTTACCCATACCTATTTTCAGCTGAATAATAGATGACTTATCGAAGCCAGACACTAGTTGTTTGGCTTTTTCTATATAAAATAAAAAAAATACCAATAATAGTTGTATTTAACAGATGAGAGGAGGGAAATCGATGGACTTGTCAGATGACATTGGTGTGTTACCAGGAGTTGGTCCAAAACGTGCAGAGAACTTAAAAGAACTAGGTATCCAAACAATAGAAGACTTATTGTCGTATTATCCGTTTCGCTATGATGACATCCAAGAAAAAGAATTAAATGAAATTCAAGACCAAGAGAAAGTCACTCTAAAAGGATTGGTAGTATCAGAACCGGTTGTGAGTCGCTATGGCTACAAAAAAAGTCGAATGATGTTTCGGATGATGCAAGACCATGCTGTGATTAACGTTTCCTTCTTTAACCAGCCTTATTTAAAAGATAAAATCGTGATGTCCGAAGAAATTGCAGTATATGGTAAATGGGATGCTAAACGAAAATCATTGAACGGCATGAAAATCTTAGCCGCTAAAAATGATGGAGAAGACTTTGCGCCAATTTATCATGTAAATAAAAAAGTTCGGCAAAGTAGTTTGATTCAGTTGATTCGTGTGGGATTTGAAAAATATGGCGACCTTATTCAAGAAATTCTACCAAAAGAGTTATTGGAGAAATATCGTTTAATGCCAAGAAAAGAAGCGATGTTTGCTATGCATTTTCCAAGTGATCCCGAAGAAAGTCATCAAGCAAAACGACGAGTAGTTTTTGAAGAGTTCTTCCTGTTCCAATTAAAAATGCAAGGGTTGAAAAGACAGGAAAAAGCGGAACAAAATGGTCTCGCCATCCAATATGATGTGGATCGTCTAAAATCATTTACCCAGAAATTGCCGTTTGAATTGACCGCAGCCCAAAAAAAAGTAACGAATGAAATTTGTCGGGATTTAATGAGTCCAAATCATATGCAGCGTTTACTACAAGGGGATGTCGGAAGTGGTAAAACAGTTGTAGCAGCTATAGCGTTGTATGCCACGATGACAGCTGGGTTTCAAGGGGCTTTAATGGTGCCAACAGAAATTTTAGCGCAACAACATATGGAAAGCTTACAACAACTCTATGATCCCTTAGAAGTCCGGACAGCGCTTTTGACAGGCTCGACAAAAACTAAAGAGCGTCGAGAGATCCTTGAACAATTAGCAACAGGTGAGATCGATATTATCATTGGTACTCACGCATTGATCCAAGAAGACGTTTTATTTCATCGCTTAGGCTTAGTGATCACCGATGAACAACATCGATTCGGTGTGAATCAACGTCGGATCCTAAGAGAAAAAGGCATGAAACCAGATGTGTTATTTATGACAGCAACACCGATTCCGAGAACGTTAGCTATCACAGCTTTTGGTGAGATGGATGTCTCGATCATTGATGAAATGCCTGCTGGTCGGATTCCGATAGAAACTCGTTGGATTCGTCCGCCACAATTAGATACGGTTTTAGAATGGATGGAAAAAGAATTGGCTCGTGGGCATCAAGCATATGTAATCTGTCCGCTGATTGAAGAGTCTGAAGCACTAGATGTTAAAAATGCCACAGAAATTTTTGAACATATGTCTGCTTTTTTCAATCCTACTTATCAAGTTGGTTTACTTCATGGTAAAATGAAAAACCAAGAAAAAGAAGCAATCATGCAGGAGTTTAAAGAAAATAATCTTCAGCTCTTAGTTTCGACAACTGTAATTGAAGTTGGGGTTAATGTTCCTAATGCCACGGTGATGCTAATCATGGATGCTGATCGTTTTGGGTTAGCCCAATTACATCAACTTCGTGGACGTGTTGGTCGGGGATCGGATGCGTCATATTGTATTTTAGTTGCTAACCCAAAAAATGAAATGGGCGTAGAGCGGATGAAAATCATGACAGAAACGAATAACGGCTTTGTGTTAAGTGAAAAAGATTTGGAATTACGAGGACCTGGAGAAGTATTCGGCGCTAGACAATCTGGTGTTCCACAATTTGCTGTGGGAGATATTGTGACGGACTTCAACATTCTTGAAGTTGCTCGTCAAGAAGCTAGTGTTATTTGGAAAAAGGAGCAGTGGTGGATTTTGCCGGAGTATAGAGGGGTTGCTGAGAAGATCAAGCCAGATGATGGCGAGCAGCAGTTTTTTGATTGATAAGTTGTTGAGAATCAGGCTTTACTTTTCGTTCAATTTTTCTGTCAGAGCTAAGCGACTTATTCCGCTTTTCGTGATCCAACTGCACAAAGCAACTCTCAAGGCAATGAATGAAAATGAATTGATGTAGAAAGGTACCTACTCGGTTTCATGAGAGTTAAACGCTTTGTTCCGCTTTTCGATATGTTATACTACTTATTGTAATTTACCTAGGAGGGACTATGTTATGAAGATTGCAGTAGATGCAATGGGTGGCGATTATGCGCCGCAGGCTATTGTTGAAGGCGTGATGTTGGCCAAACAGGATTTTCCAGAGATCGAGTTTTTACTTTATGGAAAAGAGTCTGAAATTAAAAAATATGTAACAGATGAAACAAACATTACGATTATCCATACGGATGAGAAAATCGATAGCGATGATGAGCCAGTTAAAGCGATTCGTCGTAAGAAGACAGCTTCAATGGTATTAGCTGCGCAAGCAGTAAAAAATGGGGAAGCGGATGCGATTTTTTCTGCAGGTAACACGGGTGCGTTATTAGCTGCTGGATTATTTATCGTTGGACGAATCAAAAATGTAGAACGCCCAGGATTGATGTCAACATTGCCAGTGATCGGTCAACCAGATGGTGGATTTGATATGTTAGATTTAGGAGCAAATGCCGATAACAAACCTGAACACTTGGTTCAATATGCTGTATTGGGTTCTTTTTATGCCGAAAAAGTTAGAAACATCAACAAACCTCGTGTAGCACTTTTAAATAACGGCTCTGAGGAAACAAAAGGCAGTGAGCTAACGAAGAAAGCCTTTGAACTACTTTCAGAAGAAGAAAGCATCCATTTTATTGGTAATGTAGAAGCACGGGATTTACTGAGCGGAGCAGCCGATGTGGTTGTGACAGATGGTTTTACAGGGAATGCGGTATTGAAATCGATTGAAGGTACTGCTTTAAATATGATGGGTCTTTTAAAATCATCGATCCTTGCAGAAGGGTTTAAAGGAAAAATGGGTGCCTTGCTTTTAAAAAATGCATTGCGCGGTATGAAAGATGAAATGGATTACTCGAAACATGGCGGAGCAGTTCTTTTTGGCTTGAAAGCACCGGTCGTTAAAACCCATGGATCGACAGGTCCAGAGGCTGTTCGATATACGATCCGCCAAATTCATACAATGTTGAAAACAGAAGTTGTACCCCAACTAGTCAGCTATTATGAAACGAAAGAATAAGCCGTTTCGCAACCTGTTTGCAACCGCATTGTAATGCTATTGCAAAAAAAGATGGACAAATCGATCAATTGTGAGTACAATGTATCATAGCGTTTAACTCAATCGTGAGGAGCGCTTTTCAAAAGCAGTGGAGGTGAATACAGTTGACTCGTGAAGAAGTACTTGAAAAAGTAGCGAAGATTATCTCAAACCACTTTGATATTGAAGCTGAGAAAGTGACAGATCAATTAAACATTAAAGATGACTTGAATGCAGATTCTATTAGTGTAATGGAATTTGTTTTAGAGCTTGAAGATGAGTTTGGTACAGAAATTTCTGATGAAGACGCAGAACAAATTGAAACAGTAGGTGCCGCTGTAGATTATATTATGAACAACTTATAAGGTGAAATGAAAAAAAGTGAAACAAAACAAATCCTGTTTTGTTCCACTTTTTTGTTTATTCAGAAAAATTTACATTACCAAAATGTTGCAATTTTTACAAATTTTATATACAATTGCTTAAATATGAGTACAATGAGAATATGGGTTTATTAAAAACGATTACAATGAGGAGAGAAAGAATAATTATTAAAAAATGACGTTTTTTTAATAAGTTTTCCTGTTGTGATAAGTTATTTAACCGAATATGGAGGAGTGTTTTAAAGTGAGTGACGGTAATCAATTGTTAGACGTTCAGCATCTGCATACAGGTTTTCGTATCAAAGACGAGTTCTATGATGCAGTTGATGATGTGTCATTTGAATTAGGAAAAAATGAAATCTTAGCGATCGTTGGGGAATCAGGTTGTGGGAAGAGTACATTAGCTACAACGATCATTGGTCTCCATGATGCCAATAATACCCGTGTAACTGGGGAAATTCTTTATAAAGATTTAAATTTAACAACGTTTAACGAGCAATTATATAATAAAATTCGTGGTAATGATATCGGCATGATCTTTCAAGATCCATTGTCAGCCTTGAATCCTTTGATGCGTATTGAAGATCAGATCAAAGAAAGCTTGACCTATCATACAGATATGAATGCGGAGCAAAAACAAGCGCGCGTGATCGAACTATTGACCCAAGTGGGGATTCCTAATCCTGAGCGAGTAGGGAAGCAATATCCTCATGAGTTATCTGGAGGAATGCGACAACGTGTGATCATTGCAATCGCTATTGCGTGTAAACCAGCGATTATTATTGCGGATGAACCGACAACCGCATTGGATGTAACGATTCAAGCACAAATTTTGGACTTACTTAAAGACTTACAAGAAGAAACTGGTTCAGGGATCATTTTGATTACCCATGATTTAGGTGTGGTAGCTGAAATGGCTGATAAGGTAGCAGTGATGTATGCTGGGCAATTTGTAGAAGTTGCGACAGCTGAAGAATTATTCAATAATCCCAAACATCCATACACGCGCTCGCTGTTACAGTCTATTCCGCAAGAAGATTCAGATGACAGTCAGTTACATGTGATCGAAGGGGTCGTTCCTTCATTGAGTAAATTACCAAGAGAAGGGTGCCGTTTTGCACCAAGAATTCCTTGGATATCAGAAGATGCCCATGAAGCAGAGCCAACTTTACATGAAGTATCAGAGGGACATTTTGTCCGCTGTACATGTTATCAGCATTTCCATTTTAGAGACGATCAGGAGGAAGTATAATGACAGAAATCATTCAAATCAAAGACTTGAAAGTTCATTATCCTATCCGTAGCGGCTTCTTTAATAGAATAACGGATCATGTGCTGGCAGTGGATGGTGTTGATTTTATTATCGAAAAGGGTAAAACATATGGTTTAGTTGGTGAATCTGGTTCAGGGAAATCGACCACAGGTAAAGCTATCATTGGGCTAGAGAAAGTGACTAGCGGTAGTATTTTATATCAAGACCAAGATGTGACGAAAGCTCATAATCGCAAAGCGATGAAATATAATAAAGATGTTCAAATGATTTTTCAAGATTCGATGTCTAGCTTGAATCCAAAGAAACGAGTATTGGATATTATTGCTGAACCGATTCGCAATTTTGAACGATTAAGCGATCAAGAAGAGAAGAAAAAAGTCAAAGGGCTTTTAGATATTGTCGGGATGCCAGAAGATGCATTGTACAAATACCCGCATGAATTTTCAGGCGGACAGCGTCAACGTTTAGGTGTTGCTAGAGCGGTGGCAACTAGTCCTAAGCTGATCATTGCAGATGAACCAGTTTCTGCTTTGGATCTATCCGTTCAAGCACAAGTATTGAACTTTATGAAAAATATTCAAGAAGAATACGGCTTGAGCTATCTATTTATTTCCCATGACTTAGGCGTAGTAAAACATATGTGTGACAATATTGCGATCATGTACAAAGGTCGCTTTGTTGAAATTGGCACGCGCCAAGATATCTATACAGATCCAAAACATATTTATACCAAACGCTTATTATCAGCGATTCCTAAAATTGACGTTGCGCATCGTGAAGAGCATAAAGCACAGCGTCGCCAAGTAGAAAAAGAATATATTGAGAATCAAAAAGACTATTACGATCAAAATGGTCGTGTGTATGACTTGCGTACAATCAGCGATACACATCAAGTAGCGTTAAAAGATGGAGGTGCAATCTAATGTGGAAGACGATTTTACGACGTGTACTCTTTATGATTCCTCAAATCTTGATTTTAAGCGTCTTGATTTTCATGTTAGCTAAAATGATGCCAGGGGATCCCTTTACAGGATTGATCAATCCGAATACAGATCCAGCCGTTATTGAGAAAATGCGTGAATCAGCTGGGCTGAATGATCCGTGGACAACACAATATGTTCGTTGGATCGTAAACGTTTTTCACGGTGATTTTGGTGAGAGTTTCATTTTCAAATTACCTGTATCAACATTGATCGGCAGTCGTGCTGTAAATACGATTCTTCTGTCACTCGTAACCGTAGTAATCATGTATGCTATTGCGTTACCGTTAGGTGTTTTATCAGGACGCTACCAAAATTCTATTTTAGATAAATTTGTAGTGATCTATAATTTCTTTAGTTTTGCGGTACCGCCATTTATTTTTGCACTCGTTATGCTATTCATTTTTGGTTACCGTTTAGATTGGTTCCCTACAACTGGGTCGATTTCCAGTGGTGTCGAGCCAGGGACAGGTGCTTATATTTGGGATCGATTCTATCATTTGATCTTACCAGCACTTTCTCAAGCACTTCTTGGAACAGCGATCACGATCCAATATTTACGAAATGAGGTCATTGATTCTCAGTCATTGGATTATGTTCGGACTGCTCGCTCAAAAGGGGTGCCGACCAATAAAGTTTATACACGACATATTTTCAGAAATGCTTCATTACCGATTGTTTCTCAATTAAGCTACGAAATCACAGCGTTGATCAGTGGCTCAGTCGTTATTGAAAAAATCTTTGGTTACCCAGGTATTGGGAAATTATTTATCGACTCGATCGGACAACGTGATTATGCAGTAATCACAGCCTTAGTATTGATTTTAGGAGTTGCAACACTTGTCGGAAATCTGATTTCAGATATTGTGATGAGTCTTGTAGATCCAAGGATTCGGGTTCAATAGAAAATCAATTTTAAGGAGAGGAAGAGACGAGATGGATAAAAATAAAGAAAATGCAGCAGTTGCTGTACCAGAAACGATCCCTCCAATGGGATTTAGAATGATCGCAAGAGAATTCAAAAAAGATAAATTAGCGATTTTCTCACTAGTGTTGCTAGTAGCCATTTTATTGGTTGTTTTTATCGGGGCTTTATTGACCGATCAAGACAAAGTAATGACTGTTAGTATTTTAGATAAATATGCCGAACCTGGTGGGAACTTTATACTAGGTGCTGATGAAGGTGGACGTGATGTATTGGGGCAACTGATTATTGGTGCCCGTAATTCTGTTGTGATTGGGTTTGCCATCACTATTCTGACTTCGATCATCGGTGTAGGTATTGGTATTGTTTCAGGTTATTATGGTGGAATGTTTGATAATGCAGTGATGCGTGTGGTTGACTTTATCATGATCTTACCGATTATGATGATCATCATTGTGTTTGTTACGATCATTCCTAATTATAATGTTTGGTCTTTTGTGGGAATCATGAGTGCCTTTTACTGGGTCGCAAAAGCGCGGCTATTTAGAAGTAAAACGCTATCTGAAGTTCGCAGAGATTATGTCAGTGCTTCAAAAACGTTAGGAACAAGTGATTTTAAAATCATGTTTCGTGAAATCATGCCGAATCTAAGTTCATTGATCATCACCAATTTAACAATCAACTTTGCGGCAAATATTGGGATCGAAACAACACTGACGTTCTTAGGATTTGGTTTGCCGACAAATGTACCGAGTCTTGGAACATTGATCGGATATGCCAGCAATGGCGATGTTTTAGCAAATAAAACATGGATCTGGGTACCTGCATCAGTACTGATTTTAGTTATGATGTTATGTATAAATTATATTGGCCAAGCGTTTAAACGTTCAGCAGATGCTAGACAACGTTTAGGTTAAGAAGAGGAGGAAGTAGTGTGAAGAGCAAAAAACTTTTGGGTTTAATTACACTGACAGCAGTGGTAGCTGTAACATTGGCTGCATGTGGTGGAGGTAAGAAGTCAGATTCAGGCAACAAGAATGTAGAAACTGAGGATATCAGCAAATTTACAATGAAGGTTAAAAATGACAAAGAAGCAATCAAAGGCGGGACTTTGGATGTAGCAGTTGCGTCAGATACTCAGTTTAAAGGATTGTTTTCAGAAGTTTATTATCAAGATGCGTATGACAATTATTACATGCGTCCATCTCATGAAGTTTTGTTCTCATATGATGATGATTTCGTCATCACAGATGATGGAGCTGCTAAATTAGATTTAGATGTTGACAATAAGAAGGCTACAATTACATTGAAAGACAATATTAAATGGTCAGATGGTGAAGCTGTAACTGCTGATGATTTGATTTACCCATATGAAGTAATTGGAAATAAAGAATATACTGGTATTCGTTATGATGACGACTTTACGAATGTTGTAGGGATGGATGAATACCATGATGGCAAAGCAGATACTATTTCTGGAATTAAAAAAGTAGATGATCAAACAATCGAAGTAACATATAAAGAAATGAATCCGGGAATGCTTCAATTAAGTGGCGGTGTTTACATGAGTGCAATGCCAAAACATGTTTTTAAAGATATTCCAATCAAAGACCAGGAAAAAAGTGATGCTGTCCGCAAAAATCCTGTAACATTCGGTCCTTACTACATGAGTAAAATCGTAACAGGAGAGTCAGTGGAATATTTACCAAATGAACATTATTATAAAGGTAAGCCTAAGTTAGATAAAATCGTCTTTACAAACGTACCAACAGCGTCAATCGTTGAAGCGGTAAAAGCGAAAAAATATGACATGGTTTACGCAATGCCAACAGATAATTATCCAACATATAAAGATTCAGAAGGCTATCAAATGTTAGGTCGTGAAGAGTTAGCTTATACGTATGTTGGGTTCAAACTAGGTACTTTTGATAAAGAAAAAGGCGAAGTGATCATGAATCCAGATGCAAAAATGGCTGATGTGAAATTACGTCAAGCAATGGGTTATGCGATGGATAATGATGCAATCGGACAAAAATTCTATAATGGTTTGCGTACTGGTGCGACAACATTAATTCCACCAATCTTCAAAACATTACACAATACAGATGTTAAAGGCTACCAATATGATCTAGATAAAGCGAAGAAAATTCTAGATGATGCTGGCTATAAAGATACAGATGGCGATGGACTTAGAGAAAATCCTAAGGGCGAAAAATTAACGATCAACTTTGCCTCAATGGCAGGTGGCGAAACAGCTCAACCTTTAGCTGATTACTATCTACAACAATGGAAAGAAATTGGATTAGATGTGAAATTAGCAACGGGCCGTTTAATCGATTTCCAAGCATTCTACGATAAAATCAAAAATGATGATCCTGAAATCGACGTTTTCCAAGCGGCTTGGGGAGTAAATAGTGCACCATCACCAGCCGGCTTATACGGGCGTAATGCAGCATTCAACTACTCTCGTTTTGCTTCAGAAGAAAATGACAAACTATTGAAAGCAATTGATTCCAAAGCCTCATTTGACGATACAAAACGTAAAGAAGCATATGATGCATGGCAAGAATATATGTTTGAACAAGCACCAGTTATTCCAACATTGTACCGTAATGAAATCATGCCAGTTAATGATCGTGTGAAATCATTTACTTGGAATTACGAAGAAACAAGAGACTTTTATGACATTGAATTAACATCAGAAAAACGTTAATTTATTGAGAAAAAGACACTTCCAGTATTTCTTGGAGGTGTCTTTTTTCTTTGAGAGGTTGAACTAAATGTATTAATATGAGAAAATGATTATAAAAGTTGGTGCGAATAAAAGAATATACTAACTTTTATTAAATCTGGAGGAAATCACTTATGAATATTTAAAATACTTCACTTGGTCAAGAACGAAAAAAATGAAGAACGAAATTTTCGTTTCTTCTAAGTGAAGGTGAGAAAAATGAATAAAAATAAAGCGTTCGATAAACTTATTATAGGTCAGATGATTGCCAATATTGGAGACACTATTTATACGATTGCGATCGTTAGCTCTGTATTTACATTAACGAACTCTGCATTAGCGGCTTCTATTGTACCAGTTATTATCACAGGAAGTATGGTTTTATCAGGACTGTTAACACCATTGATTGTTGTAAGAGTATCACTGTCAAAAATTTTACAGATAAGCCAGTTGTGTAAGACATTGATTTTAGCGGGATTAGCGGTCTATTTGCAAGTGGCCATCGAGCATCTTGACTTAACTATTTTGTATGTATTTATCGCAGGGATTGCTTTTTTAGACGGATGTGCTGAACCAGTTAGCACAGCTTTAATTCCTTATTATGTGGCGGAGTATTACTTGATTCGTGCAAATAGTATATTTAGTACGATGCTGCAAGTTGTTAGTATAGGTAGTTGGGCGATTGGTTCATCATTGTTGATTATTTTTTCTGTGACGAATCTTGTGTGGTTGGATGTAGGGTTATTTTTGCTGTCAGCTATTATTTTATGGCTGTTGCCGCAGGTTGCTAAGCGCGTGGAACCTAAGAAAAATGAATGGGAAAATTTTATTATGGGTTGGCAAGGGATTCGCAAGCGTTCTCTGGTTCGAGTTGTTGTCGGAATGGATATTCTTGAAACCATTGCCAATACAGCTTGGGTTTCAGCGATTGTTTTGGTTTATGTGAAAGAAGTGTTACATGTCTCTGAAAGTTGGTGGGGGTATATAAATGCTACTTATTTTGTTGGTGCGATGCTTGGAAGTATTATTGTGATGCGGCATTCAGATTGGATCAATCAACATAAATCGAAAGCTGTGATTGTAGGCTCGTTGTTCGGCGCCATGATAACCTTTTTAGTGGCTCCAGGATGGAATCCTGTTTTTATTTTGATTTGTTCGGTCTTTGTGGGGATCTTTTCTCAAATCAAAAATATTCCTCAAGCAACCGCTATACAACAAACGATCCCAAAAGACATGCTTGCTCCGATCTATGCTGCAATGAATGTACTTTATACAGGTACATTTGCATTGTCTTCGGTATCGATGGGATTGATTTCAGAGTCTTTTGGTGTGCAAACAGTATTTGGGGTATCGGGAACATTGTTGTTTATAGTAGCAATGATAGCGAAGAAAAAAAGGGCATTATTCGATGAGTAATTTCTAGTTAAAAGGATTAAATAAGATAAACAATAAAGAAGATATTTTTGATTTCAGGTGGCTGGGGGTGTAACTCATATAGTTATGTCCAGTCACTTTGGTTTATTTCTGTTAAGGTTTACCAGATCAAGTCAGTAATTGGCATGATATCCATTAGACGTACTACTCAACGCTTTTATCAAAGTATGGGAAAAAACTTACAGACAGTACTCAGTTAGAATGTGTATATTTTAAGAAGCTTGGCTAATATTTAACAAGTGACAAAGGGAAAACTTTTTTTGTCACTTGTACACTAGACAGAATTTTCGAATCGTGATAACCTTCTTGTTAAGCGCTTCCATAGAGCGCAGTCCAAATCAAACGATAAACAAGAGCAAGGGGAGAAATCAAATGGAACAAACACTAGTCATTATCAAGCCTGATGGCGTTTCACGTAAATTGGTTGGAGAAATCCTTCAGCGATTTGAGAAAAAACAACTAAAACTTAGTCAATTAAAAGTTGCTAAGATGTCTCGTGAATTAGCAGAAGAACATTATGCACATGTTAAAAAATTTGATTTCTTTGAAGATATGATGACCTACATGACTTCATCAGAAGTGGTTTATCTTGTTTTAGAAGGAACAAGCGTCATCAAAACAGTCCGGAAAATGATTGGGGCAACTAATTGCTTAGAAGCAGAACCCGGCACGATTCGAGGCGATTATGGCGCAAATAGTTATGAAAATATTATCCATGCGTCAGATTCACCAGAAGCAGCAGCGGTTGAAATTAAACGATTTTTCACTGAATAAAATTAAATCAAAAGCGTATCAAGATTTTCTCTGATCTTGAACGCTTTTTGTCTTTTCAAACTGAAAGAATGCGAGAAATTTTACAGTTTATGATAAAAATACCCTAAAATCATTAGGAAACTCTTCAAATACGATGAATTCAGCTGTCATTTTAGGGCAATTACCCCCTAACCATTTAAAAATCACGCAAAAAAAAGTATAATAGAGAAGGTTGTAAATAAACTTAAAGGAATGTAGCAAATGGACAATCAGTTAACTACCGAATTGAAAGAACGTTACGGCATTGTTTTCCATGATGTCAACCTATTAGAACAGGCTTTTACCCATTCATCCTATGTGAATGAGCATCGATACTTAAAGCTATCTGACAATGAACGATTAGAATTTTTAGGAGATGCCGTTTTAGAATTATTGGTTTCTCAATATTTGTATAAACAATTTCCAGAGCTGCCAGAAGGCAAACTAACAAAAATGCGGGCGGCGATCGTTCGTGAAGATAGTTTATCCAAATTTGCGAAAGAATGTCATTTCGATCAATATATTCTTCTTGGCAAAGGTGAAGAAAATTCAGGTGGACGCACACGTCCAGCATTACTTTGTGATTTATTTGAAGCATTTTTAGGTGCTTTGTTCTTAGATCAAAAAGTCGATGCAGTCAAGAAATTCATTGCAGAAGTCATTTTTCCGAAAATCGATGCCGGTGCTTTTTCACATGAGATGGATCATAAAACCCATTTACAAGAAGTATTACAACGACAAGGGGACGTCAACATCGACTACCGTTTAGTCAATGAAGAAGGCCCAGCTCATGACCGGATCTTTTTTGTTGAGGTATATGTCAACGACAAAATGATCGGTACAGGTCAGGGGAAATCGAAGAAATTAGCAGAACAGGATGCCGCTGAACGAGCGTTGAAACAAAATCCTGAGTAAGCTTGGAAGGAGCCGTTTTATTCGTGTATTTAAAACGAATTGAGATCGCAGGATTTAAATCCTTTGCGGATCGAACCGTTATAGAGTTTGAAAATGGTGTTACGGCTGTCGTTGGACCTAACGGCAGCGGGAAAAGTAATATCACCGAGGCGATTCGCTGGGTCTTAGGCGAGCAATCTGCTAAAAGTCTTCGTGGTGGTAAGATGCCAGATATTATTTTTGCGGGTTCAGAAGGTCGAAAAGCCTTGAATATCGCTGAAGTAACGGTTGTATTGGATAATAGTGATCATTTCTTACCATTAGACTTTACTGAAATCAGTGTAACACGTCGTTATCGTCGAACAGGTGAAAGTGATTTTTATATCAATAAACAGGCGTGCCGCTTAAAAGACATTCATGATTTATTTATGGATTCTGGGTTGGGCAAAGAATCATTTTCCATTATTTCTCAAGGGAAAGTCGAAGCTATTTTTAATAGTAAACCAGAAGATCGTCGTGGTATTTTTGAAGAAGCGGCCGGTGTCTTGAAGTACAAGCAACGCAAGAAAAAAGCAGAACAAAAACTATTTGAAACAGAAGACAATTTAAGTCGTGTGCAGGATATCATCTATGAATTAGAAGATCAATTGACTCCTTTAGCTGCACAAAGTGAAGCAGCCAAGGAGTTTTTGAAACTTAAAGAAAGTTTGACGGAGATCGACGTTAGTTTGACTGTAACAGAAATCGAAACTGCCAAAGAAGTTTGGAAAATCAAAGCGGCTGAACTGACTACGATTGAAGAAAAATTACAGATAGCCAGCAAAAAAATCCGTGATTCAGAAGATGAACTTTTCCAACTACGTGGTAAACGAAACAAATTGGATGAGCAAATCGAAACAGAACAGCAACAACTATTACAAATCACAGAAGCATTAAAACAAACCGAAGGACAAAAAAATGTTTTAGTCGAACGGTCAAAACATACATTGCAAACGACGAGTGAATATCAACAATCGTTAGCAGAGAATGCTGAAAAAATTACTCGTTATCGTGAAGAAGTCCAAGACTTACAAGCGAAAGTAACAGAGAAAAAAGCGCAACGTGAATCACTCGTTGAAGCAATCAAAGCATCAGAATTAGAAGTTGAAAAATACAGCAAGTCTTCAAAAGAATTATTGGAAGAATTAAGAAGCCAATATGTTGAAGTCATGCAAGAACAAGCAAATACGACAAACGATCTTAAATATTTAGAACGTCAATATCAACAAGAAACAGCGAAGAATCAACAATCGATTCAAAAGCATGAAGCCTTAGAAGAACAAATGGCAGATGCCTTAACTGAGAAGGAACAACTAGAAACAAGCGTCGCTGCCTCTGAACAATCATTAATGGACCAAAGAGAACAATATACGCAGCTAAAACAACAATTGGATCAAAAGCAAGGACAGTTAGCGGTAAAGCAAAAACAAATGTACCAAGCAATGAATCAAGTACAGCAAGCGAAAGCTCGCCAAAAAAGTCTGCAAGAAATCCAAGAGAATTATTCAGGGTTCTATCAAGGGGTTCGAGCAGTCTTAAAACATAAAGAGCAATTAACTGGAATTGTTGGAGCAGTGGCTGAACTGATCGATGTACCAAAAGAGTATACCTTGGCGATCGAAACAGCTTTAGGCGGCGCAGCCCAACATGTCGTTGTAGAAACTGAAAAAGATGGTCGAGCTGGAATCACGTTCTTAAAACAACAACACAGCGGCCGAGCAACATTCTTACCTTTGACTACAATCAAACCGAGAACTGTTTCTAGTGCCGTCCGTGATCGTGTTCGTACTATTTCAGGATTTCTAGGCGTTGCCAGTGACTTAGTCCACTTTTCAGAGGATGTCAGCAATGTGATCCAAAATCTTTTAGGTGTGACGTTACTAGCGGAGACCTTGGAAAGCGCCAATCAATTGGCAAAAGCGGTTAACTACCAATATCGTGTTGTTTCATTAGATGGCGATGTCATGAACTCTGGTGGTTCAATGACGGGTGGTGCTAATAAACGAGGCAATCAAGGTAGCTTATTTTCTCAAACCCAAGAACTACAAACGTTGACTGAACAAATGGAGCGTGTCGAAAAACAATTAACGCTCAACGAAAAAGAGGTCCAAAAACTAACAGACGAAGTCAAAGAACTAAATGAAAAACTGGAACAATTACGTTCGACTGGTGAAACAAGCCGTTTAAAACAACAAGAATTACAAAACAAACTAGCGAATCAAGAAGAAAACATCACTCGTTTGACGAAAGAACAACGTCTGTTTGAATTTGAAGCTCGTGAATTACATCAATTCTTAACGGAATATCAAACTAGAAAAGAAGAACTAACCCAACAACAGCAAGAACTGAATGAAACCAAAGATCGTTTGGATCGTGAAATGAAGCAAGTGGATCAAGAAGCCAGCCAAATGGAAACCTTGCGAGCAGAGGCCTTTGAACGCTTCAATCAAGTACAAGCGGATCAAGCTGTTGCAGTTGAACAATTGGCTCATTTAACCGAGCAAGCAGCAGAAAAACAAAGCCAACTAGATGAATTCTTAGCAAGAGAAACCGCTTTGCGTCAGCAATTACAACAATTGAATGACAACTCAACGGATCATCAAGTGACAGAAGAAAGTTTGGCTGTTCAATTAGAACAACTAGCAGAGAAAAAAGCACAACTGCAAACAAGCATTCAAGAAGCCAAAACCGCTCGTCAGCAATTACAAGAGCAAGTGGATCGAATCGATACTGGTTTAGCGGAAGAAAATAAACAGCAACAACATTTATTAACAGAACAAACGAAAATCGAAGTTGAAAAAAATCGCGCAGAAATCAAATTGGACAATTCCTTGCAATATTTACAAGAGGAATACAGTTTGACCTTTGAACGTGCCAATGAAGATTATGAACTAACAATCGACAAAGAGCAGGCAAAAATCGAGGTTAAACGCTTAAAACGTGATATCGAGCGCTTAGGTCCAGTCAATCTCAACGCGATTGAACAATACGAACAAGTCAATGAACGACATGAGTTTTTAGTCTCTCAACGTGATGATCTATTAGATGCTAAAGAACAATTGTTTGAGACAATGGGAGAAATGGATGAAGAAGTTAAGGCTCGTTTTAGTGAAGTCTTCGAAGCGATTCGAGCTCAATTTAAAGTCGTATTTCCTAACATGTTCGGTGGTGGTCGAGCTGAGTTGATTTTAACCAATCCAGAAGATTTATTGAATACTGGGGTAGAAATCGAAGCACAACCACCAGGTAAAAAACTACAAAACTTAAGCTTACTTTCTGGTGGCGAACGAGCATTAACGGCAATTGCGTTATTGTTCTCGATCATTCGCGTTAGACCTGTTCCATTCTGTGTTTTGGACGAGGTTGAAGCTGCATTAGATGATGCCAATGTCTCTCGTTTTGGTCATTATTTAAGTGAATTTGAAGATGATACGCAATTTATCGTGGTAACACACCGTAAAGGAACGATGGAAGCCGCTGATGTCTTGTATGGTGTCACGATGCAAGAATCGGGTGTGTCGAAAATCGTATCTGTTCGCTTGGAAGAAGTAAAAGAGGGCGGGGCGATCGTCGCTGAAAGCTAAAGGATAATGCCATTAGCTTCAGAGGCAAGCTCCAACTGAAAAAAGGAGGAATCGGGTTGATCAAATTAGTCGCTATCGATTTAGATGGTACACTTTTAGATAGTAACAAGAAGATCTCTACAAGAAACAAAACGGCTTTAGCACAAGCAAAAGCGAAAGGCGTTAAAATTGTGATTTGTACAGGTCGACCGTTGGCTGCAATCGAACTCTATTTAGAAACATTAGGGTTATGTGATAATGGTGATTACAGTATTACCTTTAACGGTGGCTTAGTTCAAAAAAATGATACGGGTGAAATCATCGAAAAAGCATTGATGCCATTAGAAGATGTGCATGACTTATATCAATTAGCTACCTCATTGAATGTACCGTTGGATATTTTATCCGATGGACTTGTGATGCAACTACCTGCTTCACAAGAGCACATTTCTTTGTACAGCCAATTAAATAATCTGTTGACGTTTGAATCCTATGAATTAGCGCAACTTACAGCAGATCATATTTTTAACAAAGCAGTTGTGGCAATCGATGAAACCTATTTAGATGAACAAATTCAAAAAATACCTGCACCATTTTATGAACGCTATGAAATCATCAAAACGAGAAGTAATCTACTAGAATTTATGCCAAAAGGAATTACCAAAGCCTATGGTATTTCGCTATTAGCTAGAGATTTAGGAATCAAACAAGAAGAGATCATGACGATCGGTGATGAGGAAAATGACTTACCGATGATCGAATATGCAGGACTTGGTGTGGCAATGGAAAATGCTGTCGCGAAAGTCAAAGATATGGCAGACGTGATCACAGATACCAATGATAATGATGGTGTGGCACAAGCTGTAGAGAAATTTGTGTTAGAACCATTGAAAGGAGGGAATTAAATGGGATTTTTCGATAAAATAAAAAAAGCGTTTATGAACGAAAAAGAAACACCGCCTGCTGAAATCAAAACAGAGGAAGAGGTTGTTGAATCCGTTCAAGAAGAAGTGATTCCGGAAGAACAACAAACAACAACTGAAATCTTGGAGCAAGTACAACCAGATTCTCTTGAAACAATAGAAGAACCTGAAAAAGCAATAGAGCCTGAAATCGATCCTCTGATTACCATTGATACAGCTACGCAAGCTGAAGAACTAGTTGATCCTGAAATCATTGAGGAACAAAAAGAACAGCTCGTTGTTCAAGAAAAGTATGAAAAAGGATTAGAAAAAACACGTAAAACGTTCGGTGAACGTCTGAATGAATTGTTTGCCAATTTCCGTTCAGTAGATGAAGACTTTTTCGAAGAATTAGAAGAAACCTTGATTGGTGCGGATGTAGGCTTTGACACAGCTATAAAAATCACTGAATCTCTACGTCAAGAAGTCAAACTACGTAACGTGAAAAAGCCAGCGGCAGTTCAAAATACAATTATTGAAAAAATGGTTGATTTATACGAAGCAGAAGGCATTGAAGAAAATAATGCGTTGAATATCCAAACAAACGGATTAACTGTCATGCTATTTGTCGGTGTAAATGGTGTTGGAAAGACAACTAGCATCGGGAAATTAGCACATGAGTTTAAACGAGAGGGCAAAAAGGTCTTGCTAGCTGCTGCAGATACGTTTAGGGCAGGAGCAATCGATCAATTAGTTGTCTGGGGCGAACGTGCAGGTGTTGAGGTTGTTCGAGGCAATGCAGGAGGAGATCCAGCGGCCGTTGTTTTTGATGCAGTAGAACGTGCTAAAGTTGAAAACGCAGATATCTTGTTAGTAGATACAGCTGGCCGTTTACAAAATAAGGTCAATTTGATGAACGAGTTGGAAAAAATTAAACGTGTAATCCAACGCGAATTGCCAGATGCACCACATGAAGTATTACTTGTAGTGGATGCAACAACAGGCCAAAATGCTATGTCACAAGCCAAACAATTCAAAGAAACGACCGATGTTACGGGCTTAGTTTTAACGAAATTAGATGGTACCGCAAAAGGCGGGATCGTTTTGGCGATCCGTAATGAGCTGCATTTACCAGTAAAATTAGTTGGACTAGGTGAGGGAATTGATGATTTAGAACCATTTGATGCAAATGATTTTGCGATTGGTTTGTTTAAAGGTTTGTTGAAAGAAGAATAATTGAGGATCTAGAGGTTGGAACTGAAGTGTTTAACTCCGATAAATAAGAAGGAGTTGTTTCTGTTGCCACCACTTATTCAGTTGCTAAGAGCCTATGATATAACTCTTTGAGTTATATCATAGGCTCGATTTTTTTGTAATTGGGAACGATTTTTTTAATTCTAATCGTTTTAAGTACGTTAATTTTAGTTTCCTTCAAATGACGTTTTATATTCGTATTGTTCTTTGTCAATTTATTGTTGTTAAAACGTTACCGTTTTGTGGGCAAATATCTAAGCATTAACCTGTTATTATAATTTCTACACCTAATACTGTTTGAACTATTTACAAATTATTCGTTTCAATCCCGTAATCTTCCGCTATTTTCTTTAAACTAAACCCGCGACCAAAAACTTCACTGGCATTCATCGATACCACAAAGGCTTCTTCGTCAATAGCTAAGACACTTTCTTTAATTCTAGAGAAATCTTTTTCGCTTACGACAGTCATCATTAACATACTTGGATTTTTTTGGTACCCACCTTCGATGGGGATCATTGTCAATCCTTTGTCCATATCGACCAAAATTTTCTCTTTGATTTCCGCATATTTTGGTGAGATGATCATCACATTTTTCGAACGAACAAAACCAACTTGTACCATATCTACCACACGTCCAATAAGGTATAAGCAAATCAGAGAAAATAGGACGGTATCTGTATTAAAAACAAATAGTGCCGATAAAATCACGATGCCATCAACAAACAAAATCGAAACACCTAATGAAATTTTAAAATACTTATTAACGATTTGTGAAATGATTGCAGTTCCCCCAGTTGAGGCATTTCCACGAAATTCTAAACCTAAACCGATACCAGTCAAAATACCGCCAAAAATCGTCGCCAGAAAGATATTATGAGTCAATACCGGTAAATGAGTTGTGATTCCGACAAAGAAAGGGTAAATCAAACTACCGTAAATCGTTTTGATCCCAACCTCTTTTCCAAGTAATAAAAAGCAAAGAACTAATAATGGCAAATTGATTGCATATAAAACGATGGCTGGATTAAGACCAAAAAGATAGTTGATGACAACACTAATTCCGTTGGCACCACCTGCGACGATTTTATTCGGTAATAATACTGAATTGATTGAGATTGCTAAAATAAGTGAACCAATCGTCACATATAACGTATCTTGAATTTGTTGTTTTGTAAATTTCATTTCTATTTACTTCCTCCGTTTCTAAAAATGGTGAGATGTCATTACTGAATGATAAATAAATGCACAAAATAATATCCCTTAGTCATACTATCATGAAAGGCTAACAGATATCATGAGATATTTTTAATTTTTTATTCGCTGAGTATGGTAAAATTATAGAGAATAGAAAAACAGAACCTATTTAATCAAATAAAGGTTAAAAAACGTTTGTCCCATAAATGTTCATGGTGCTGGATAATGGTTTGTGCACCTAAAAGATCGTTATTCAAGGTGGTACTTAGACCTCGTTTCATGAAACAAGTATATCCTAAACCGTGTGCCATACGGATCGTTGTATCAACGCAATATTCTGTTTGGGCGCCACAAAATTCAAGTTCAGAGACGGATAAGGAATCTAACAGCTCTTTTAGATTTGTTTGGTAAAAAGAGTTGGCATGTGTTTTTCTAACATAGAAGTCTTCCGTTTGAGCATCTAGTTGCGTAAATAATTGCCAATCCTGACTGCCAGCTACTAGTTCAGCATCCTCATGCTGAATAAATACAATCGGTAGGTGATTAGTTCGATAATCTGCAATACGCTGGTTTACACCAGAGAGTACGTCAGTTAGCCGGAACAAGCCCGTTCCAACAGTTTCTAGACCATTTTGAAGATCGATAACAATCAAGGCTTTATTAGGATGCATAATGTTCTCCTCTGAGTTGACTTATTTTTCTTTAGTATACAATGAAGTTGTATGGCTGAAAAGGATATGAGGGAATAATGGAGTATGGACAGGTCGAGATATTTTTACCCAATTAAGGAAGTTTAGTTCCTTTTTGACAAAATTTAAGCTAAAATATTCTTTTTGCTGCCCTTTTTCTATATAATGGTGAGTAATGGAATAATAACGGGGAAGAAAGGCGACAGTATGAAATTTAAAGAGTTGTTACAACAAAAAAGTGTTCGTCCATATGTAATGGCCGCACGATTTGGCTTAGAAAAAGAAAGCCAGCGCACAACGTTTGATGGTCAATTAGCAACGACGGATCATCCAGAAGTGTTAGGGAATCGTTCCTACCATCCATATATTCAAACAGATTTTAGTGAGTCACAGATGGAATTGATTACACCTGTGGCAAATTCTATTCATGAAATGTTGCGTTATCTAGCTGCAATTCATGATGTAGCATTACGTTCGATGAATAAACATGAAATGCTTTGGCCGCTAAGTATGCCGCCAAAATTACCGCTAAAAGATGAAGATATAAAGATTGCCAAACTGGATCAGTTTGAAGGGATTCTTTATCGTCGTTATTTAGCAAGAGAATACGGCAAACGCAAGCAAATGGTTAGTGGTATCCATTTTAATTTTGAATATGATATCGAATTAGTTCAACTGCTTTTTTCAGAGCAATCAGAATACGAAACGATCGAAGAATTTAAAAATATTCTTTATATGAAAGTTTCACGTAATTATTTACGTTACCGCTGGCTGATCACGTACCTATTTGGTGCTTCGCCAGTTAGTGAAGCAGGCTATTTTACAGAACGAGAAGAGCGTCCAAAAGGGCCTGTAAGAAGCTTACGTAATAGTTCGTTTGGCTATAAAAATAATGAAGATGTCAAAGTATCGTATGAATCATTGCAACAATACATCAACGATATTCACCGAATGGTTGAAAATGGCATTTTATCTGAAGAAAAAGAATTTTATTCTGCTGTCAGATTACGTGGTGGTAAACAGATGGCTGATTTACCGAAAACAGGGATTCGCTATATCGAATTAAGGAATCTCGATTTAAATCCATTTGCTCCATTAGGTGTAGACGAAGAAACACTCGAATTCATTCACTTATTTATGCTGTATTTATTATGGACTGATGAAAAAGAAGCGCCGAATGATTGGGTAGCTACAGGGGATTTCTTGAATGAACAAGTGGCATTGGGGCATCCATTCGCTCAAGTAAAACTTTTGGCAGAAGGTGACCGTATTTTTGCTGAAATGGATGAAATGATCGAAGCGTTAGGACTGTTTAGAACGAAGAAATCATTAGAGATTCATCGAGCACAGCTAAGAACGCCTGATTTAACGATTGCTGGAAAAATGTGGACGATCATTGAAAGTAATTCTAATCATGAATTGGGGATTATTTTTGGGAAAGAATACCAAGGTATGGCTTTTGAACGTCCTTATCAACTGGCCGGTTTTAGAAATATGGAGCTATCCACTCAACTATTTTTATTTGATATTATTCAAAAAGGTGTGGAAGTTGAAGTATTAGATGAACAGGAACAATTTTTAAAACTTAAACACAAAGATCATATCGAATATGTTAAAAATGCGAATATGACCAGTAAAGATAGCTACATTGTACCATTGATCATGGAGAATAAAACGGTGACTAAAAAAGTCTTAGCCGAAGCTGGTTTCACAGTGCCAGCTGGAGATGAGTTTGATACGATCGAGAGAGCTGAACAAGCCTATATCAAATATTCAGAAAAAGCCTTTGTGATTAAACCCAAAACAACGAATTATGGTTTAGGGATCACGATTTTTAAAGAAGGAGCATCTCTAGCTGACTTTACAGAAGCGTTGAAGTTAGCATTTAAAGAGGATTCTGCTGTTTTGATCGAAGAGTTCTTGCCGGGAACAGAGTATCGTTTCTTTGTTTTAGATGACCAAGTGCGAGCGATCATGTTGCGTGTACCTGCTAATGTTGTAGGCGACGGAGTTCGTTCCGTTGAAGCATTGGTGGCGGAAAAAAATCTTGATCCATTGAGAGGAACTCATCATCGTTCACCATTAGAGTTGATTCAATTAGGGGATGTAGAACGCTTGATGTTAAAAGAGCAAAACCTATTAACGACCTCAGTTCCAGAAAAAGATCAAATCGTTTACCTAAGAGAAAATTCTAACGTCAGCACAGGCGGTGATTCGATCGATGTGACAGATGATTTTGACGAAAGTTACAAACAGATTGCGGTCGACGCCGTGAAAACATTAGGCGCAAAAATTTGCGGAATCGATTTGATCGTTCCAGACAAATCGATCGTAGGAACTAAAAATAGCCGAACCTATGGGATTATAGAAGCTAATTTTAATCCGGCAATGCATATGCATGCTTATCCACATTCAGGTAAAGGACGCCATTTAACGATGGATGTACTTGAAATGCTTTATCCAGAAGTGTTTAGCTAATATGAAAATGATGAGCTCCCCTAAGTTAGTGTACGCTAACTTAGGGGAGCTCATTATTTTGTCTGACACCTTTATTTTTTATTGAAAAAATAAATTGACAAATCGGTGATTGATTCCCACAATAAAAGGAAGAGGTTTAAAGCTGAAACACTGGAGGATAAAATGAAAAAAATTTACATAGTAGAAGATGATAGACAAATTACGCAAACCGTTGCTACGTTTCTGAAAAAATGGTCCTTTGATGTTCAAGCAGCCACTGATTTCCAAAATGTAGTAGTATTTTACAGTATCAACCAGATTTAGTTCTGATGGATATTTCTTTGCCTTTATATAATGGGTTTCATTGGTGTAGTGAGCTAAGAAAACAGTCAGATGTACCGATTGTTTTCTTGTCCTCAGCGAATGATAATATGAATATTTTAATGGCGATGAATATGGGGGCAGATGATTTTATTGCCAAACCCTTCGATTTACAAATCCTAGTTGCAAAAATTCAAGCGATCTTACGCCGAAGTGAAATGTTACCGACGAATCATAGGTTAAACTATCAAGGATTTACGCTGGATTTAGAAGCATTTGAAGTGGTTTTGAAAGAACAAGCCGTGGCATTAACTATCAATGAATCAAAGATCTTAGGGATGCTTTTTCAACAACCAGAAAAATTGATTCCAAAAGAAAAAATCATGGAAAAACTATGGGAAAGCGAAGAATTTATCGATGCAAATACGTTGTCAGTCAATATGACTCGCCTGCGAAAAAAAGTAGCTGAGATTGGACTAGATAAACAAATCTATACAGAAAAAGGTAAGGGGTATCGTTTAGGAAAAGGAGTGTAGGGTGGATGAAGGTATTTTTTCGTTATTTACTAGATAAGCGTTTTGCGATCATAACCTATGTCGGAATCGTCGGATTGTTTGCTATGACCTTTTTTCTCTATGAGATTCCGTTTATTGTTTATTCAGACGCGATCCTTTTTTCAGGATTGTTGATTGTTGGCGTAATGAGTATTCAATTTAGTTTATATTTCAGAAAACACCGACAGTTGCAAGAAGGGATTCAAGCACCCAGATTATATCCTTCCCAGAAAAAGAATAGTCGTTCTTTAGTGGAAACAGAATATGAACAACTTCTGACTGGGCTAGAAAAAGAGTATCGAGCAGAAATTGGCAACCTTGAGGCAGCTAATCAGCAATTGATGGATTATTACAGTATGTGGAGTCATCAAATCAAAACGCCAATTGCTGTATTAAATTTAAAAATGCAAGAAAATGAATTAGACCAAGATATTTTGAAGCAAGAATTATTTAAAGTGGATCAGTATTTGAACATGATGCTGCAGTATTTACGAATGAACCATACAGAAACTGATTTTGTTTTTGAAGAAATCGATTTGGATCCGCTTATTAAAGAGACTGTAAAAAAATATGCGGTCTTTTTTATTCATAAAAATCTTTCGTTTTCATTGACACCGACAAATACAAAAATTATCAGTGATAAAAAATGGTTGCAGTTTGTCTTGGAACAAGTGATGTTTAATGCGATCAAATATACAAATCAAGGAGGGATTAAGGTGTATCTGGATAGCATAAACCAACTTGAATTGGTCATTGAAGATTCTGGTATAGGTATTTTGCCAGAAGATGCGAGTAGAGTATTTGAACGCGGCTATACAGGCTTTAATGGAAGAATGTATCAAAAAGCATCTGGTTTAGGATTATTTATGTGCAAAGAAATTTTGACTAAATTAGGCCATCAAATCGATCTTACCTCAGAAGTAGGGAGTGGCACGAAGGTCAAACTAAAACTCACTCAAATCGTTTTTGAACTCGAATAGTTGATAGTTTATATTTGATCCTTACCTCATTGTAAGGATGGCAGGCGAAGTGTAAGTGTTCTTTGGCTGCTTTTTTCTTTATAGTGAGTTTATAGATTTTTATAGACGGGAGCGAATGTAATGGCGATGTTAGAAGTCAATCATATTCAAAAAATTTACCAAACAAGGTTTAGTGGAAATCAAGTAACAGCCTTAAAAGATGTTTCTTTTCAAGTGGAAGAAGGGGAATATATCGCAATTATGGGAGAATCTGGTTCGGGTAAAAGTACTTTATTGAATATTTTAGCAACCTTGGATATGCCGACGAATGGAACCGTGTTGCTAAATGGAAAAAATATTACAGAGATACCAGAAGGGAAATTAGCTGCATTTCGCCGTGAGAACTTGGGTTTTGTATTCCAGGATTTTAATTTATTGGATAATTTTTCCGTTAAAGACAATATATTTTTACCATTAGTATTATCTAAAATCGACATAGCTGAAATGACTAAGCGAATAATACCATTAGCTAAAACATTAGGGATCGACCAATTGCTGGAAAAATATCCATATGAGATTTCAGGCGGACAAAAACAACGAGTAGCTGCTGCGCGAGCACTCATCACAAGACCGCAATTAGTTTTGGCGGATGAACCGACGGGGGCTTTAGATTCAAGAAGTTCTGAAAATTTACTGCAATTATTTCAAGAAGTCAACCAACAAAACCAAACGATCATAATGGTTACTCATAGTGCGATTGCAGCTAGTCATGCGAATCGGATTTTATTCATTAAAGATGGACAAGTTTTTCATCAACTGTATAAAGGTCAAAAAAGACACGATGAATTGTTGAGTGATATTTCAAAAACAATGACGACCTTGTTGACGAAAGGGGTCTAAAGTATGTTATATCTACGTTTGGCTTACAGTAACATCAAGAAAAATCACGCAGTGTATGTTCCCTTTTGTTTAGCAACGATCTTTACAGTGATTTTGAACATGGTCATGCAGATCATGAGTAATAATCAAGGTCTAGATACGCTAAAAGGAGCTTCCTCACTTAAAGTGATGTTTGGTTTAGGTGGTAAGATCATTATGATTTTTACCATTATTTTTACGTTTTATACCCACAGCTTTTTGATGAAGCGACGTAAAAAGGAACTAGGTCTATACAATATTTTAGGGATGGATAAGAAAAACTTAACTGTGATGATGTTGATTGAAAATCTGATGACATTATTCATTACGTTAACTGTTGGATTACTTTCAGGTGCAGTATTATCTAAACTAATGTTTCTCGTTTTGAAGCGTTTGACAGGTCTTGGAGATGGTTTTGTCTATGAATTTTCTGTAGCATCGTTAGGACAGGTTTCATTACTATTTTTAGGGATTTTTATGGGCACATTTTTATATGATACTTGGGAAGTCAGGAAGACGAAACCAATCGAGCTATTGGGACAAGCGAGTTCGGGAGAAAAAGAACCTAAGTCAAAATGGTTGTTTACTCTAATAGGAATTGTTTGTCTAAGTGCTGGGTATGGTATTTCATTAACAATCGATTCACCAGTAAAGGCCTTGACTCAATTTTTTATTGCCGTCATTTTGGTGATTATCGGGACATATAGTATTTTTATCGCAGGAAGCGTCACGCTGTTGAAACTGTTGAAAAAAAATAAACAATTCTACTATCGACCGAATAATTTCATCTCGATTTCCAGCATGATTTTTCGGATGAAACAAAATGGGGCTGGACTCGCAACGATTTCCATTTTATGTACGATGGCATTAGTAACAATCTCATCCACTGTTTGTTTGTATATCGGACAGGAAAAAATCATTCAAAGTAGAAATCCATTTGAAAATTCTGTAGAGGTTGCTTTGCCAATGGACGAAACGAAACAAACGATAAACGATGTAGTAAAAAATCAAGGGTCAGCAATTGAAGAAGTCAAGTATGCTACGCTTTCAAGTCCTCTGATCACGTTGAATGAAAATGACGATTCGTTTACCCAATTAAAAGAAGCCTTTTCAAATTATAGCAATATTGTTGGAATTCGCTTCATATCTTTAAGTGAGTATAATCGTATTGAAAGGGAAAAGCTGACTTTAGCAAATAATGAGGTTTATGTTTACCCTGTTTCTGGTGAGTATAAGGAAAAAAGAATCACTATTAGCAATCAAGTATTTGAAGTGAAAGATACACTTAAACAGTTTATATTTGCACCGAAAGAAGAAGATGCAGTTTTAGGCTCTTTGATTCTGGTGATTCCTGATAAAGTAGCGAGTACAACATTTTTCGAAGGAATAGCTGAGAACTTCAAAGAATCAGTCTTTCCGTTTACGCCAACCCCTGTTTCAATTGTCAGCTTTAAATTAGCAGGCTCTATGACTAAAAGAATGGAAATTGCAGAGGCGCTGCAGGAAAGATTTCAAGCGATCGCAGCCGTGAGCGGGAATGAAGAATTAGAGCGTTCGTTGACAGTAACTTCGATCGATAAAGATCGGGAAGAAATGCGGTTATTATATGGCGGCTTTTTCTTCTTAGGGATTATCTTTGGAATCAGCTTTTTAATGGCCACAACCTTGATCATTTACTACAAACAAGTTTCAGAAGGTAGTGACGATCGAGAACGGTTTATCATCATGCAAAAAGTTGGCCTAAGTCATAAAGAAGTGAAAAAAACGATTCAGCAACAAATTTTGCTAGTATTCTTTTTACCGATCATTGTTGCAGTGATCCATTTAAGTTTTGCTTTTCCGATCATAAGAAAATTAATGACATTGTTTGAACTGAACAATTCTTACTTATTGATTGTAACAACGATTATATGTGTGCTGATTTTTTCTTTGGCCTATTTTGTCATTTATTGGCGTACGTCAAAAGTGTATTATCAGTTAGTCGAAAGATAATAAAAAGAGAGATTTCGCCTGAAAAAGGACGAATCTCTCTTTTTATTTTGTCTGATGAAATAACTCTAATAGTCCAATTCCTTAATCAAAATGGTCTGCTTTGTCTCCTCAATAGCCAATCCAGTCTTCTCTTCCCACCATTGCTTCATTTCGCATTCATACGTTGTCGGAAACACTTCAACGACCTCTTTCATCGTCTTCCCTTGCAACCGAGCATATGGATAATTCAAAATCAAATTATACTTAAGTTCTGTCAACAAACTATAATACTGAAACATCATATAATTCAACGCTTCATTATCCTGTCCTAGCAACACTTTAGGCGATCGGTCCAACATAAAACCAAAGCTACGCATCATAAACGTAAAGGCATCCATATGATCCACTTCGATTTGTTCTACTTCACGCAACAATTTAATATGAGCATTTAATGCGTCAGCTAAATCTTGTTTCAATAAATCTGGGTTTACCATCATAGTTCCTCCTATTTAATGAAATAATTTATGCCAGAACCCTTTTTTAGGTTGTTCTGTTTTGGACAGTTCAGAGGTTTGTTTAGGATATTTTTGCTCAATATCGATTATTTCTTCATTTACAGCTTCAGTTGCCGTTAAAACTAACCCCAAAGCATTAGGTGTATTTTCAACAAAATCATTGACCACTGTAAATTTTGTTTGTCGCTCATTGATCAATTTAATATAAGCAGACTGTAAATCGATAGCCATTGCACCATTTAAAAGAACGGTAGCGTCGGGGTGTTGTGCTAGCTCTTTTAAAAAATTCGCTTTGTCTTCTGTCTTTTTCATCTGCTCAATTGTCATCGTGAGATAACATCTTTCACGGAAAGTACCCATATACTTGCGCTGTTCATCGGGTTTCAGCAACGGGGTGCCATACATTGCATTGTCTAAATGTTTCTGTAAGTCATCTTGTGCCATTAATTATCTAACCTGCTTCCATATAGTCTTAATTCAAATTATAGCATAGATCAAGTCTGAAACGTTTGGAGAAGTTAAAACTCGGCTCTAATTGAGAAGGGATAAAAGCTAAAAAAGTATTGCTTTTATCACGAATTTCGCATAGACTAATAAGTAAGAATGAAAATCATTCTCAATTAGAAAGGCCGAACAAGCTCTTTTAGTGTTTGAGAATTTTATTCTAGCAAGTAGAAAAATGGAGCAAGTATATGAAAAAAATAGGCCTATTTGTTCTCTTACTCCTTTTGATTGTAGCATCGATTTTTGTTGGAGTGAAAGATATTTCTCTAACACAATTGTTTCAATGGGATTCACAGCAACAATTAGTATTGTTAACAACAAGGATACCTCGAACGATCAGTTTAGTGATCGCTGGAAGTACTATTAGTATTTCTGGATTGATCATGCAACATTTAACACAGAATAAATTTGTTTCACCTAGCACAGCAGGTACGATGGATAGTGCGCGATTAGGTATTTTGGTTGTGATGATCTTTTTCCCTAGTGCACCGTTATTATTTCGCTCATTCATCGCATTCTTGTTTGCTTTTGTTGGAACGTTGATTTTTATTTATTTAACACGGTTTCTACCTGCAAAAAATCAAGTGATGATTCCGTTGATTGGTGTGATGTTTGGTAATATCATTGGATCAGTGGCAACTTTTTTTGCGTATCAATTTCAGTTAGTTCAAAATATGTCTTCTTGGCTGCAGGGAAATTTTTCCACAGTGATGAAAGGCAATTATGAACTGCTTTATCTAACGATTCCTTTATTGATTATCACCTATCTTTTTGCTTATCGATTCACAGTAGTCGGTATGGGGGAAGATATGGCAACCAATTTGGGATTGAATTATCAGCGTATCCAATTATTTGGCTTAGGCATCGTAGCACTATCTAGCGCTGTGGTTTTGATTATGGTAGGAAATATCCCCTTTTTAGGTGTGATCGTTCCCAACTTGGTATCGATGCGTTATGGAGATCATATGAAGAACACATTGGCAATTACGGCGGTCGGAGGCAGTATCTTTTTACTGGCATGTGATGTTTTGGCTCGAGTTGTGATAGCGCCTTATGAAGTGCCTGTCAGTGTTGTAGTCGGTGTGCTAGGCAGCTTTATCTTTATCGCATTACTGATGAGGAGGAAAACAGCATGAAGAAATTCTTCCAGTCATCAGCGGTAAAAGTTATTTTATTGTTGATCGCCGTGATTGCGGTTTGTGCTTTATACCTGTCGTATAAAACGTATGGGAATTGGGCCTTTGCCTTAGAGCTTAGAGGAAAAAAATTATTAGCATTTGTTTTTGTCGGGATTGCAGCAACATTTTCGACGATCAGTTTTCAGACTATGACACAAAATCACTTTTTAACGCCAAATATTTTAGGACTGGATTCACTATATGTTTTTATCCAGACCTTACTGTTTTTCTTTTTAGGTGGACAGCAGTTGTTAGGTAATGAAACGATCGCCACATTTTTATTGAATGTTTTGTTAATGGTGAGTGCTAGCATTATGTTATCTCATTTTTTGTTGAAAAAAGGTGGGAATGATCTATTTCTATTATTGATGATCGGGATTATTTTAGGGACTTTTTTCAATAGTATTAGTACTTTCTTACAAGTTGTAATGGATCCAAATGAGTATGATCTGTTGCAAGGAAAATTATTTGCTAGTTTTGGAAATGTGAATAGTCAGCATTTGTTGATAGCTGGGATTTTAATTACGTTTTTAGTTGGTTTTTTGTGGTTGAAAAGTCATGCGCTAGATGTTCTGCATCTAGGGAACGAACAAGCGACGAGTTTAGGAATTAATGTTCCGAGATTTCAGTTTGTACTCTTAACGGTAATCAGTGCTTTGATTGGATTATCCACAGCATTAGTCGGGCCAGTCACGTTTCTTGGGTTCATTGTCGCCAATATGAGTTATCAATTGATGGGAACTTATAAGCATCGTGAGTTATTTTTAGGTGGAAGTTTGTTGTCCATTCTACTGCTTGTATTTGGTCAATTTCTTGTAGAACAAGTTTTTCAGCTGAATACAACATTAAGTATTGTGATTGAATTTGGCGGTGGTGTCTATTTTGTTGGAAAAATCATTAGTGAAAGGAAGCAGCGCAGATGATTGAAATCAAAAATGTATCAAAACGATATGGTGAAAAGATTGTTGTTTCAGAAGTTCAATTGCCCATTACGGAGCAAAAATTGACTGCTTTTATTGGTCCGAATGGGGCAGGGAAAAGTACGCTGCTTTCAATGATGAGTCGCTTGATCCCTAAAGATACTGGTGAAATTTATTTAGATCACAACGAAGTGAAAACTTGGAAACAAAGTGAATTATCTAAAAAACTATCGATTTTAAAGCAAACAAACGGCATCAATCTAAAAATTACAGTTAGAGAGTTAGTCAATTTTGGCCGTTTTCCTTATAGTAAAGGTCGTTTAAAGAAAGAAGATCATGAAAAAGTCGAAGAAGCAATGGAAAACCTTGGGCTATTAAATCTTGCCGATGAATTGATCGATACATTATCAGGTGGCCAATTACAAAGAGTATATATTGCCATGGTTTTGGCGCAGGATACAGATTATATTTTACTGGATGAGCCATTAAATAATTTGGATATGAACTTTGCGGTTCAAATGATGCAGACGTTACGGCGCTTGGTAGATGAATTTGGAAAAACAGTCATTATCGTCCTTCACGATATCAATTTTGCAGCGAGCTATGCTGATGAGATCGTAGCAATGAAAGACGGTCGACTATTTACCCATGGTAGCACAGATGACATTATTCAATCCGAAGTTTTGAATAAACTTTATGATATGAACATCCGAATTTGTGAAATTGAAGGAAAAAGATTCTGTATGTATTTTAATTAGAAAAGCGTAACGCACTCGTTTAGCTCTGACAGAAAAATAGGGAATAATGATTGTGGCGATTTTTGCCACTAGCAGTATTCATCTTTTTTCCGAAGAGCTAGTAAGTGAAGCTAGATCACGAGAAAAGCGTAACACATTGGTTCAGCCTTTGAGCAGTATAATAATAATAATTTTAACAGAGTGTTTTTCTCTGTGAATTATTATTTGTTACTGCCGATAAGGCTAATGTGTGAAGCTAGATCATAAGAAAAGCGTAACGCACTCGTTTAGCTTTTGAGCAGTATAAAAAACATTAATTAAATTGGGGGAAATGAAATGAAAAAGAAATTCTTAGCAGTTGCAACAATCTCAATGATTGCCTTACTTACTTTAGGTGCATGTGGAAATAATGATAAAAAAACGACAGATGGCTCAGCATCAAAAGATTCTAGTAAAGAAGCAACAACAATCACAGTAAAAGATTCAAATGGTTCTGTTGAAGTTCCTAAAAATCCTAAAAAAGTTGTTGTTTTTGATAACGGCTCATTGGATACGATGGATGCCTTAGGTGTCGGGGATACAGTTGTCGGTGCGCCAACAAAGAACCTACCAGCCTATTTAGCTGATTATAAAAAAGTAGAATCTGCAGGCGGGATCAAAGAACCAGATCTAGAAAAAATCAATCAATTAAAACCAGACATGATCATTATTTCTGGACGTCAACAAGATTTTCAAGATAAACTAAGTAAAATTGCACCAACAATTTATTTATCAGTAGATGCCAAAGATACATGGAACTCTACAAAGAAAAATATTGAAACCTTAGCTGAAATCTTCGACAAAAAAGATGAAGCAAAAACAAAAATTGCAGATTTAGAAAAAGAAATTACAGATGTTAAAGAAAAAGCACAAGCTAGCGATGAAAAAGCATTAGTTGTTTTGGTAAATGAAGGCCAACTTTCAGCATATGGTACAGGGTCTCGTTTTGGCATCGTTCATGATACCTTTGGGTTCAAACAAGCAGATGATGCTATCGAAGCTTCAACACATGGTCAAAGTGTTTCATATGAATATGTGTTAGAAAAGAATCCAGACATCTTATTTGTAGTTGATCGTACGAAGGCAATCGGCGGGGATGATACGAATGATAATGTTGAAAATAACGAATTAGTTAAGCAAACAAATGCAGGTAAAAACGGTAAAGTGATTACTTTACAGCCTGATGTTTGGTACTTGAGTGGTGGCGGTTTAGAGTCTACTCATTTGATGATTGAAGATGTGCAAAAAGCGTTGAAGTAAAACTTGAATCAGTGATAAAAGAGAGTATAAGTCAGCGTGGCTGAGTTATACTCTCTTTTTATATACTATTTAAGTTGATTATAAACTAAATTCATCTTCACGTTTTTTCTTAGTGAAGTAAACTGCTGCAATGATAGTCAAGCCAAGTGAAGCTACGAAAGAACTTGTTTCAGTTTCACCTGTTTCAGGTAATTTTTTATGTTCTTTTTTAATCGGCGCTGTTTTGATTGGTTCTGCTAATAAAGTTGGTACTGTAGTTGTTTGGATACCAGGCGTTGGTGCAGTTGGTGCAGCTGGAATCGTAGGAACTTCTACAATTTTTCTGTAAGTTGCAACAAAGCTTTGATCTTCTAATCCATACTTTCCTTCAAATGCCATAGAAGGATTTGCTGAGTAGGCTGCTTGAGAAATACCTAAATATTCATAACCAGGCACTTCTGGTGCTGTGATTGTGAAGGTATCGTCAAATTTACCAACTTCGGATACAACATCTCCTAGAGGAACGCCATTTTCATCAACACAAACAACACTAACGGTTGTTTGAACACGATCATAGCGATAAATAACTTCTTGTTCAGTGTCTGTAAACTCGCCAACACTATTAGCTGGTGTATTTACTAAGATATAACCAGGGATATTTCTTGGTTCAGTTGTGTAAGACTCACCAATGAAACCGCCTAGAATTGTGATAGCCTGAGTTAACTCAAGACCGCGATCATCAATATGAGCAACATAAACGTTTCCACCAACGATACCAGCAAGTTTCTTAACAGTTACAGAAACAATCTGATTGGTATCTGGGAAAGTTAATTGTAGACCTAAATTGCCAGCAGCATCCGCAATAGGAATTGCCATTCCATTTGAAGTAGAAACAAACGTATAAGCTCCTGGTGTTAAATCTAGGGACACATTTTGAGTTGTACCTGCTTCACCTGTAAAAGAAAGTGTATGAATCGGGCCAGCGTCTTGATCAACGATGTTAACGATCACTGTAACGTTTGTATCAGCTTTTTCTTTTTTAGGTGTTTCTGTTTTTTCAGCTTCTTTTTCAGCCTCTGGTGTAGCTTCAGGTTTCGCTTCTTCTTTTGGTGTTTCTTGTTCCGGTTTGCTTTCAGGTTTCGTTTCTTCCTGAGGCACTTCCTTTTCAGCTTCAGGCTGTGTTTCAACGTCAACCTCTTTTTCAGCTTCAGGCTGTTTCTCTTCAGGAACAACCTCTTGTTGCTCAACTGGTGCAGATTGTGTATCTTCTGCGAACGCAAGTTGGGCATTCAACAATGTTGGTGCTAGTAGCGTAACCAAAGCTAGGCTAGCAAATTTTTTGTTTGTTTTCATTTTTACCGCTTCCTCCTTTTAGTATTAAAATATTTTAATACTATTTAAATTATATCATTTACAAGATAAACGAATTTATCAAAAAAACGATATTTTTTGTAAGAAATAGAGAATGAAGTAAAGCGTGTTTTTTAAAATGTATAATAAAATTCACTATCTTACTTAATTTAAAATAACGTTTACAGATCATGATATAATGGGAAATGTAGAACGGTTAAGGGAAATAAAATGTTTAGAAGTTTATTGACGTTCACTATTTTACTATGCTACAATCTTTGTAATACATTATCTATTAAAATTAAATGTGAAGATGAGGAAAGTATTTTCCAGATAACTTAAAGAGAGTCTCGGTAGGTGGAAAGAGGCAGTGAATATGGAAAAGAAAATGGCCTTTGAACAAATTGATCGAACACGTTGAGATCACTTCAGGTGCGCCTGTTATAGCGCCTCAGTATGTTTGTACTGATAGAGTGGGCTTATTATATAAGCTAATTGAAGGTGGTACCGCGAAAGTTTAGAACTCTCGTCCTTTACAGGATGAGAGTTTTTTGTTGTGAATCACTACGATTGGCTCCGCCAGAGTAGATGATGAACAATACTTGGCGACCAGAGGGAGAGAAGTAACCTAACTAGTGAATCACTACGCTGCGCTTCGATCGCATTGTTGTAAATCACGAAGAACGAAGTGATTCGATGATGCACAATACAAGGTATCGGAAAGCTACGTTGCTTCCTTTGTTTTCTAAGAGCTAAAGCTCTAAGAATTGAAGGACTACGATTGGCTCCGCCAGAGTAGATGATGAACAATACTTGGCGACTAGAGGGAGAGAAGTAACCTAACTAGTGAATCACTGCGTTTCAATCTCATTGTTGTACATCATAAAGAACGAGGAGACTTGATGATGTACAATCCAAGCAGTAGCAAGGACAAAAACACCTCATTTTCATATTCACATAATAAGGTAGGAGTAGCTAATGTATACAGATACTGAAGGGGGAAACAAAATGAAGACAAAATTATTAGTCGTAAGCGCTGTAGTAACGGGATTATTACTAACAGCATGTGGGGGCAATGACAAAAAAGAAACAACAAAAAGTGAAGATGGGGCAATTGCAACAACTCAAAAAATTGAAATTAGCTCACCTGCTCCGCTCTCAACCTTAGATACAACACAAACAATGGATAAAAATACCTTTACAATCGTTCAACATCTTTTTGAAGGATTATATCGCTTTGATGATGATAGTACTCCAATTCCAGGATTAGCTGAAAAAGTGGATATTAGTGAAGATGGTTTATCTTATAAATTTACCCTAAGAGACGATATCAAGTGGAGCGATGGCGAACCGATTACTGCACAGGATTTCCTTTATTCATGGAAAAAATTAGTAACACCTGCAACGATTGGTCCAAACGCATACTTGCTAGACAATGTAAAAAATAGCAAAGCAATCCGTAATGGTGAAAAAGCAATTGATGAAATTGGTCTATCTGCACCAAGTGAAAAAGAGTTTGAGGTGACGTTAGAACAAGCACAACCATCATTTTTAACAGTCGCATCAATTGGTTGGTTAGCACCACAAAATCAAGCATATGTTGAAAAACAAGGCAAAGACTATGCAACAGATAGTGAGCATTTACTTTATAGTGGTCCATTTATCTTAACGGATTGGGATGCATCATCAGATACATGGACATTAAAGAAAAATCCGGAGTATTATGATGCAGATAAAGTGAAACTAGAAGAAGTGAATGTCAATACGATCAAAGAAGAAAATACAGGTATCAATTTGTACCAATCAAACGAGTTGGATCTAACTCGGATCAGTGGTCAGTACGTTCAACAATACAGTGATGATAAGGGCTATGTTACTCATTCGGATGTTGCCAATTACTACCTAGATTTCAATAAAAAAGCAGATACGGCGCCAGATAATCTTCATTTACGCAAAGCAATTGCACAAGCGATCGACAAAGATGCATTGACGAAAAGTGTACTAAACGATGGTTCAAAACCATTGAACGGTTTAATTCCAAGTGGGCTATATAAAAATCCTGAAACATCTGAAGACTTCAGAAAGTTCAGTGGGGATCATTCAGTTTATGATGTGAAAAAAGCGCAAGCTGAGTGGGAGAAAGCCAAAGCGGATTTAGGGGATAAAATCAAACTATCACTTTTAGTTTCTGATGACGATAATGGTAAAAAAATCTCTGAGTACGTTCAAAGTCAATTACAAGAAAACTTAAAAGGGTTAGAAATCACGATCAATGCACAACCAAAAAATAATGTTCTACAAACGCGTAAAGATAAAAACTATGAGCTATCATTGTCTGGCTGGATTGCTGGAAGCAGTGATTTAGATTCTTATTTCAATTTGTACGCTGGAGACTCTGCCTATAACTATGGTTCATATAAAAATGCTGATTACGATAAACTGATTACAAATGCCCGTACGGTCAATGCTAATACACCAGACAAACAGTTTGATGATTACAAAGAAGCGGAAGCTATTTTATTAGATCAAGATGCAGCCCAAGTGCCACTTTACCAAAGTGCTTCTAACTACTTGATCAATCCGAAAATCAAAGGGATCAGTTATCACTTATACGGTGATTACTTCAACCTTAGAACAGCTTACTTAGAGGAGTAGAGAAATGAGCCGATTATTAGAACGATTTATCCGTTATGTTAAGGTCAATACACGCTCTGATGCAGCCAGTCAGACAGTTCCGACGACAAGAGGACAAGTAGAGTTTGCTAGAATCATTGAAAAGGAATTGGCTGAAATCGGACTTTCTGAGATTCATTACAATGAAAAAAATGGCTTTTTAACAGCAACGCTACCTGCAACAACACGTGAGGATGTACCGGTAATCGGGTTTATTGCTCATTTGGATACAGCAGATTATAATGCTGACAATATTCAGCCAAAGGTTTTCCAAAACTATGACGGCCAAGATGTGGTGTTGAATGAAAAATTAGGGATTATCATGGCAACAGAAGAATTTCCCAATTTAAAAGAGTATACAGGACAAACGTTGATTACAACGGATGGCACAACATTATTGGGTGCTGATGATAAAGCGGGAATCGTTGAAATTTTAGATGCGGTGGAATATTTACTGGCGCATCCTGAGATTCCTCATGGTGAAGTCTTACTGGCATTTGGACCAGATGAAGAAATCGGCCGTGGAGCAGACGGTTTTGATGCAGCAAATTTTCCAGCAAAATTTGCGTATACAATAGATAGCGGCAGAGTCGGTTGTTTTGAGTATGAAACGTTTAATGCGGCACAAGCTGTGATTAAAATCGAAGGGACAAGCGTACATCCTGGAACAGCCTATGGTGTCATGATCAATGCCATTAAATTGGGTGAGAAGATCGATGCCCAACTGCCTAAAGAAGAAGTTCCCGAAAAAACACGAGGGTACGAAGGCTTTTACTTGCTGACAAAATTTATTGGAAGTTTAGATCACGCCGAATTGACGTATATTATCCGTGATCATGATAAAGAACTTTTTCAAAATAGAAAAAACACACTAGCTGAAATAATCTCTAAATTAAATGGCACTTTGGACAAGGAGCGCGTAACAATAGAATTTTTAGACCAATATTACAATATGGGAGAAATTATCGAAAAAGATATGACACCTGTAGAGCTTGCAGTCAAAGCAATGGAGAATTTAAACATCAAACCAGATATTCAACCTTTTCGTGGTGGAACGGATGGTTCGAAAATTTCATTTATGGGGATCCCAACACCTAATTTATTCACCGGTGGCGAGAATTTCCATGGACAATATGAATTTATTACGCTTGAGTCAATGGAATTAACCGCAAAAACGATAGTCGAAATTATCAAAGAAAACCTTGCTAAATCAAAGGTCTGAAAGTGGAAAATGAAAAATAGATAAAAAATAGTTGACAAGATTAGAATTTTCTAATATGATTATCCTCAATAGCAAAGCTTTGAGAAAGAGGAGTAACAACACTGGAACTTTTCAGAGAGCTGATGGGACTGCGAATCAGTAAGGGATGGGTTGTGAATGGACTTTCGAGCAAAATGTTGAACTATAGTAGGCATTTTCGGGAACTCCCGTTATAGAGTAAGGTCGTTGATAGACGACTGATAAGAGGAAAGAATTTCTTTCAAACTTGAGGTGGCACCGTGAATAGTTCGCCCTCAAACCACAGATTTTTGTGTGGTTTGGGGGCTTTTGTTGTAAACTGCTGTGGCTGGATCCGCCAGAACAGATGACGAACAATACAAGGCGTGCCAAGGGAAAGAAGTAACCTTACTAGGAATCACCAAACGCTCTGATCCAATAAAAGATTAGTAGTGAACAACAACTCCCTAGTAAACGAAAATAACTTTATAACATTCACGTTATCATCGCTGATATAGTATAAAGTTACTAAAGGTTACTAAAAAAGAAATACCCTTTTCATTGAGGTGGTACCGTGGATACTATTATTCGCCCTCACAAAACAGCTAGTGGTCTGTTTTGTGAGGGCTTTTTGCTGTGAATCACTACACTGCATTTCGATCTCATCAATTTCTAAGAGCTGAAGCTCTTAGAAATTGAAGGACTACGATTGGCTTCGCCAGAGTAGATAATGAACGGTACTTGGCGAGCGAAATGAGAGATGTTTTATTACTAGAGAATCACATATTCTATCAAAATCTGAAATAAAAAATAGAAAAGAGGGAATCTCATGCAACGAATCAAAGAAATCCAAGCAGACTATCTAACTGCGATATCAGCCTTTTTAAGAATCAAAGGAACGAACAAATGTCTTTTAGAAAGTATTCCCAGAGATAAAAGCAAAGGACGCTATTCGATCATTGCGTGGGATGCCGTTTCTGAAATCACTTGTTTCGGTCATCAGTTCACAATCGATGGTCAAACAAGAACGGTAAAAAATCCATTAAAGGAAATCGAAAAATACGTCTTGAAACAAGAAGAAGTCTCAGCAGAGTTACCTTTTCAAGGTGGGGCGATCGGTTATGTTGGCTATGATGTGATTGCTTGCTACGAAGATTTAGGGCAACAGCCATTTGACGAATTGAACGTTCCAGATATTCATTTTTACTTATTTGATTCGTACTTAATATTTGATCATGTTAGTGAAAAAATAGTTTTAGTCGAAGCGAATACTTACTCGAAACGTGGAGAAGAAGAGCTAGCTGAAGCGATCACACAAAAAATAAAAGAACTTCAAACACCAAACCAAGAAGAACAAAAAGTTATCCATTTGAAGAAACTGCACTACAAAAGTAATTTTAGTAAGCCACAATTTGAAGCAGTCGTTACCAAAATAAAAAGATATATCAAACAAGGTGATATGTTCCAAATGGTACCATCACAACGTTTAACTGCTGATTTTGAAGAAGCTCCATTTGATTATTATCGTAGGTTACGGGTGACCAATCCCTCCACCTACTTATATTTTCTAGACTTTGGTGAAACTTATGTGATCGGTTCTTCTCCGGAAAGTCTAGTGAGTGTGAAAAATCAACTTGTCACGACAAACCCAATTGCTGGAACACGTAAACGAGGACAGACAGCTGAACAGGACTTGGTGTTGGAACGAGAGTTGATTACTGATGAAAAAGAACGAGCAGAGCATTTGATGTTGATCGATCTTGGTCGCAATGATATAGGGAAAGTAAGTGAAATCGGTTCTGTCGAAGTGCCAGTTTATATGATCGTTGAAAAGTATCGGTTCGTCATGCACATAGTCTCTGTAGTAACTGGAAAGCTGAAACAGGATTTGACCGCAATGGATGCCTTGAAAGCAACTTTACCGGCAGGGACAGTTAGTGGAGCGCCGAAAATTAGAGCGATGCAACGGATTTATGAGATCGAACCAGTTAAACGAAACATTTATGCTGGAGCCGTGGGCTATCTGTCGAAAAATGATCAGGCTGATTTTGCTATTGCCATCCGAACGATGGTTGTTCATAAAAACAAAGCGTATGTTCAAGCCGGTGCAGGCATTGTTTACGATTCTGATCCTGCAAAAGAGTATGAAGAAACATTGCATAAAGCAAAAGCACTGTTGGAGGTGGGAGAATGATTTTACTCATTGATAATTATGATTCATTTACACATAATCTAGCTCAATTGATTGGTGCAGACCAAGAAGTTGTGATTACGCGAAATGATTCAGATACTATTTTTCAGCTGGCAGATCAGGCTAAGGCAATCATTATTTCTCCTGGACCTGGAACGCCAGAAGAGACTGGGCATGTAAAAGAACTGATCCAGCAGTTTTACCAAAAGAAGCCAATACTAGGTATTTGCTTAGGGCATCAAACAATTGGGGAAGTATTCGGAGCCAAAGTTATACTGGCTAAGAAAATTCGTCACGGTAAGCAGTCGCTTATTAAAACGAATAAAGACAGTCAGCTTTTTAAAGGGATAGCTCAAGAAGATTCAGTGATGCGGTATCACTCACTTGTGATTGATCGTCAAACGTTGCCATCAGAATTTCTAGTTACTGCAATAGCAACGGATGATCAAGAAATTATGGCAATTGAACATCAAAAATATCCAGTGTTCGGCCTTCAGTTTCATCCAGAATCGATCGGCACTTCAAACGGTGCAGCAATTATCAAAAATTTTATCCAAGTAATGGAGGAACAATGAGATGAAAGAACTCTTTGAAAAAGTTTTTAGTAATCAACATTTGACACGTTTGGAAACACAACAAGTAGCGGAAAAAATCTTTGAAGGACAACTAACAGATAGTCAAATTGCAGCTTTTCTAACAGCATTAAAATGCAAAGGAGAAACGGCGGAAGAAATGGCCGGAATTGCAGAAACGATCCAACGTAAAGCTGTCATAATCGATTGTCAAAAAGAGAATGTTATGGATAATTGTGGAACTGGTGGGGATCGATCAGGCAGTTTCAATATTAGCACAACAGCTGCCTTTGTTTTGGCAGCCGGTGGTGTAACGGTTGCCAAACATGGTAATCGCAGTATTTCCAGTAAATCAGGCAGTGCTGATCTTTTTGAATGTTTAGGGGTTGATATTACACTGTCGCCAGATAAATTAAGTACGGTATTGAATGAAGTTGGTCTAGCTTTTCTTTTTGCACCTCACATGCACCCGAACATGAAATATGTGATGAATGTCCGCAAAGAGCTGGGGACACCAACAATTTTAAACTTGATTGGTCCGTTAACGAATCCAGTAAGATTGGACTCACAGCTAATGGGCACCTATCGGCGGGATCTATTGGAAGAAACAGCGAAGACGCTAGGTGAATTAGGACGTAAGCGAGCGGTAGTTGTTAATGGTTCAGGTAACTTAGATGAAGCAACGTTGGCTGGAACAACCCATTTTGCTTTATTAGAAGAGCAACGGATCACCATGCATACGATCGAACCAGAAGAGTTTGGGTTTGCGCGTCTCCCAATAGAGGCGATTCAGGGTGGGAAGGCTGAACAAAATACAGAAATCCTGTTATCAATTTTAAAAAATCAGGCGAGCCCATATTTGGATACTGTTTTATTAAATGCTGGATTAGGATTTTTCAGCAATGGTAAAGTGTCTAGCGTTCAAGCAGGAATTCTGTTGGCGAAAGAGTGTGTTGCAAGCGGTGAGGCTTTTGATAAACTGCAGCAGTTGATCAAAGTACAAAAGGAGGTAGCTTAAATGGATTTTTTAGAAACAATCATTCATGAAAAGAAACAAGAAGTACAGGCAACGCCTTTAGAGAAGGTTCAACCCTTAAGGAAAACAGATTCATTTTATCAGCAAGTCAAAGCGCATCCGGAGAAAATGCATATCATCGGAGAAGTTAAACGAGCTTCGCCATCTAAAGGTGCTATTAATCTAGCTGTCAACGTAATCGAACAAGCGCAAGCATATGAACAAGCCGGTGTTACAGCTATTTCTGTATTAACGGATGAAGTCTTCTTCAAAGGCTCAATTGAAGATTTACGAACAGTTGCTTCACAGGTAGCGATTCCAGTTTTATGTAAAGATTTTATCATCGATGAAAAACAGTTGATTCGTGCAAGAAATGCTGGAGCGACGATGGTGTTATTGATTGTTTCGGCTTTATCTAAACAGAAACTAGCAGAGTTATACACCAAAGCAGTCGCCTTGGAGTTAGAGGTCTTAGTAGAAGTTCATGATGAACAAGAGCTTGCAATAGCAGAAGGATTATCGGCTCAACTAATCGGTGTGAATAATCGGAATCTGAAGACCTTTGATGTGTCGATCGAAGTCAGCCAACAACTAGGGAAAAAACAAACAAGAGATGCTGTTTATATCAGTGAATCAGGTTTTTCAACGGGTCAACAAGTTGCTCTTGTAAAAGAAAATTATCAAGTGGTTTTAGTTGGTGAAGGGTTGATGCGGGAAAATGATCCTAAAGCAAAAGTCAAAGAATTGCAGGTCTTACGATGAAAGTTAAAATTTGCGGATTGAAAACGGAAGAACATGTAAATACAGCAGTTGCACATGGGGCAGAGTATCTTGGTTTTGTTTTTGCGGAAAGCAAACGTCAGATTAGCCCAGAAAAAGTCAAAGAGATCACGAAAGCTGTCCCTAAACGAGTCAAAAAAGTGGGCGTATTTGTTTCTCCGAGCCGATCAGAAGTTGAATGGATCGTTCGACAAGCTGGCTTAGATATGGTGCAAATTCATGGGTTATTAAAAGCAGAAACCTTTTCAGTTCCACTGATTCGCGCCATCCCTGTTGAGGGTTCATCTCAAGAAAAACTTATCCAAGAGACCTCAACAGAATATGTGCTATTCGATGCACCACCACAGCGATTTGTTGGGGGAAATGGTCAAGTATTTGATTGGTCTAGGTTAGATACGAATTCGATTAAAAACAAGAAAATCATCATTGCTGGCGGCCTAACATCAGAAAATGTCCAACAAGTAAAACAACTATTTGACCCGTATGCAGTCGATGTATCAAGTGGCGTTGAGACAAATGGAGAAAAAGATCTGAATAAAATAATTGCTTTTCTAAAAAAAGCACGTTAGTTTTGCGGGCTAGGTTCATGAAACAGCATCTCGGAAAAAAGATAAAACCTGAATGCGGTAAAGAACACCACTTTCATGTTTTCCTATTTCTCTGTCGATGCTAAACGGTCCATTCAGCTTTAATGTTATCTAGCTTTGCGGGCTAGCCTTTCGGAAAAAAGATAAAATCTGCCTGTGACAAAAAAATGTCACAAACATATTTTCCTATTTTTCTGTCAAGGCTAAACGAGCCCGCTACACTTTAATTGCAAGGAGGAAAATCATGTATAATCAACCAAATCAAGGGTTTTACGGAGAATTCGGGGGGCAATTTGTCCCTGAAACATTAATGTATGCAGTGAAAGAATTAGAAGAAGTTTATGAAGTGTCTAAGAAAGATGAGGCATTTCAAACAGAGCTGAATTATTACTTGAAACAATATGTAGGGCGAGAAAATCCTTTGTATTTTGCCGAGCGTTTAACAGATTATGCGGGTGGGGCTAAGATTTATCTGAAAAGAGAAGATTTAAACCATACGGGTGCGCATAAAATTAATAATACGATTGGGCAAATTTTGTTGGCGAAAAAGATGGGCAAGAAAAAAATTGTCGCAGAAACAGGTGCAGGCCAACATGGTGTAGCAACAGCGACTGTTGCTGCTTTGTTTGGAATGGAGTGTACGGTTTTTATGGGAGCTGTTGATGTTGCTCGCCAGTCCTTGAATGTTTTTCGGATGGAATTATTAGGTACGAAAGTTGAAAGTGTTACTTCTGGAAGCAAGACATTAAAAGATGCAGTTAATGAAGCGTTACGATTTTGGGTTGCCAATGTTGAAGATACTCATTATGTGATGGGCTCTGTCCTAGGACCGCATCCATTTCCTGAAATTGTTCGAGATTATCAAAGCATCATCGGAATTGAAGCTAGACGGCAATTTTTAGAAGTAGAAAATAAATTGCCAGATGCAGTGGTTGCATGTGTTGGTGGTGGGAGTAATGCAATGGGAATTTTCTATCCATTTATCAATGATGATGTAGCTCTAATCGGTGTTGAGGCAGCTGGATTAGGTTTGGATACAGAGGCACATGCAGCATCGATCAACAAAGGCAAAACGGGTGTTCTTCACGGTGCTATGATGAAGTTGCTTCAAGATGATGACGGACAAATTTTAGAAGCGTTCTCGATTTCGGCTGGATTAGATTACCCTGGCCTTGGCCCAGAACACTGTCATTTAAACGAGACAAAGCGAGCAAGTTATGAATCGGTAACGGATCAAGAAGCACTAACTGCTTTTAAGCTTTTATGCCAAACAGAAGGGATCATCCCCGCGTTAGAAAGTGCACATGCCGTTAGTCATGCAATAAAAATCGCAAAAGAACTTGGCCCAGATAAGCAAATCGTTGTTTGTCTCTCAGGTCGTGGTGATAAAGATGTCCAGCAAATCAAAGCCTTACTGGAAGAGGAGGGGAACCAATGAAACCATTAACAAAGCAATTGAAGGAAAAACAAGATGCCAACGAAACGATTTTTGTTCCGTATATTATGGCTGGAGCACAAGGTCTAGAACAATTAGCAGAGGAAATTCATTTATTAACAGAGGCCGGTGCAAGTGCGATTGAATTAGGGATTCCATTTTCTGATCCAGTAGCAGATGGTCCTGTGATCCAAGCAGCAGGACTGCGAGCATTGGAAAATAAAGTGACGCTACGAAAAATAATTAAACAGCTAAAACAAGTCAAAACCCCAACGCCATTAGTCATCATGACGTATTTCAATCCGATTTTTAGTTATGGTCTAGAATCATTTGTACAAGATTTAGCTGAGACGAATGTCTTAGGATTGATTATTCCAGATTTACCTTATGAGCATCAAGAACGATTAGCGCCGTTTTTAAAAGACAGTGATATTTCATTGATTCCATTAGTGGCGTTAACGACGCCAAAAGAACGGATCCCAGAGTTAGTTGAAGCTGGCGACGGCTTTATTTATGCAGTAGCAGTCAATGGTGTAACTGGAATTGGTCGGAATTATGAAGAAACAGTAGACGAACATTTAGCTTATATTCAACAAGTCAGTAATAAACCAGTTTTAGCCGGGTTTGGTGTTTCTTCTAGGGAACATGTTGATCGTTTTAGAAAAAGTTGTGCAGGAGTGATCGTAGGAAGCAAAATCGTACAACTGCTGAGTGAGGGGAAACACAGCGAAGTCAAAGCCTTTATTGAAGCAGCAGTAAGAAACTAGTTTTTTCATTTTTCCCCTTGCCACTGAGCCTGATTTTCTGTAAAGTAGTATGAAAAGCAGGTGAAGTTATGGAAATTGTCATCAATCGAAATTTGATTTTTGCAGAAAATCAATCTCTAAAAACAGAACGCTTAACGTTGCGGCCTGTAACGTTAAGTGATGTTCATGATATGTATGAATATGCATCTGACGAAGAAACCTGTAGATATGTTTTTCCAAGGCATCAAACGATAAAAGAGACCAAAGAAAGCATTGCTAATTATTTTATGTGTGCACCTTTCGGAAAATACGGAATTGAATTAAATACAACGGGAAAACTCATTGGAACGATCGATTTACGTATCGAGAGTCAGCATCATATAGCAGAAATCGGTTATGCGCTGAATAAAGATTTTTGGGGTAATGGCTATGTACCAGAGGCAGCAAATGAACTGCTTCGTTTAGGCTTTGAAGAACTAAAGTTGATGCGAATTTTTGCAACATATGATATTGATAATCCTAAATCTGGGCGTGTAATGGAAAAAATTGGGATGAAAATAGAAGGGAATATCCCGAATGCTCGCATTTGGAAAGGGAAAGTCGTTACAGATGTCATGCGTGGAATTACGTTAGAGGAATGGCGGCAACTACACAACTAAATAACAGAACAGCTCAGAGGAGAAATGAAGACATGCTGATGTTTACTGAAAAAGATTTTGATGTTTTTACAATAGCAGGGTTAGACCCAAGAATGGCTGGGATTCGTTCAACGATCCAACCAAAATTTCAAGAATTAGATGAGTATTTTGCTGAAAAATTAGGCGAGAAACTCGAAACAGAATTTTTTGTTCACATTGCTCAACACCGTCGGAGAACGGTTTATCCGCCAGAAAATACTTGGTCAGCTTTGAGTCAGAAAAAACGTGGTTATAAAATGGAAGCACATTTCCAACTAGGTATTTGGCCGGATTATCTTTTTATGTGGTTATCACTAATTGATAATCCTAAAAATGAAAAAGCAATTGCTCAAGCTTTTTTGGATAATCAAGAACTATTTAAACAATTGGATGATGATTTTTATCTGTCGATCGATCACACACAACCTGAGATCGAACGTTTGAATGAAGCGGATTTGGAAAAGCATTTGACTCGTTTTCGCGATGTAAAAAAAGGAGAATTCCAAATTGGTCGAATTATTAGGAAGACAGATAATTTGCTGAATGATCCTGAAAAAGCTCGTGCCTATATGTTGAAAACGTATGAAGAGTTATTGTCTTTATATGAACTAGCAAGTAAACAACAATAAAAAAACAAGTAGTCACTTCAACATAGAAGTGGCTACTTATTTTTTATTGTACACCGATCTTATTCAATGGATAATACCGAAAATAAACCACACCGACAATATCCTCTTTATCCACAAAACCAAAGTAACGGCTATCATCGGCTTTGCGACGATTATCCCCTAATACAAAATACTTTCCTTCTGGAACAACCGTTGCGGGCCCAGCAGCTGTACTCGCCAAAGTGAAATCAGCCGTTAAGGGTTGTCCGTCTGTTAAAGTTTCTTTAAATTCATCTAAATAAGGCTCATCATATTTTTTATCATTGATATATAATTGATCATTTTCCATCCGGATTGTATCACCAGGCAAGCCGACAACACGTTTCACGATTCGTTTTCCATCTCGTGGGCTCGGAAAAGTTGCTACATCAAAACGTTTTGGACTGACCAAAGAGGTTTGCCACAGGCGATCAGATTCATGATAAGTTGGCTCCATTGAAATGCCGATAACTTCCACAGGTGTTAAAACAAACTTCCTAAGGAAAAGCGCAAATAGCAAAATCATTGAAAATTGGATTACTGTATAAAGTGTGCTGTGTTTCTTTTTCATAGATAAACTCCTTTTTACTTATTGTTTCTTTTAGTATATCAGAATAATAGGCAGAAATAAGAAGAAAGGTAGACAAATTTGTGGCTTTTTTTAGAGGAGGTAAAAGCAAATATTTTGTTGTAAACTCTAAATTTTGCTATACTTTTTTCAGAACTTATCAAACGATAAGGAGGAGGAAGAAGAATGTTTTTAGCTTGGAATGAAATAACCCGTTCAAAATTACGCTATGCATTGATCATTAGTGTGATGTTTTTGATTTCGTATTTAGTCTTTTTTTTAACAGGTCTAGCATATGGTTTGGCGGAAGATAATCGCACGGCTGTGGATAAGTGGCAGGCAGATGGTATTGTGTTGTCGGATGAATCAAATACGAATATTAACATGTCGATGATTCCGATCAAATCAATGGATCAGGTCGAGGCAAAAGAAAAAGCTGTACTTGGTCAAACAGCAGCCGTAATTCAATTAGATAAAAAGAACGCTGAAAAAATCAATGCTAGTTTTTTTGGTATCAATAGAGACGAGTTTTTAATGCCAACTATTGTCGAAGGAGAAGCGTTTAAGAATGAAAATGAAACGGTCGTGGATGAGAGTCTGAAAAAAGAAAATAATGTTCAGTTGGGCGATACGATAAAACTGGCAGGAAACGATAAAAAGCTAAAAGTAGTGGGATTTACAAACAATGCCAAATTTAATGTTGCTCCTGTTTTGTATGTCTCAACAGCCGCTTTTCAACAAATTCGCTTTGAAAAAACAGATACTTCAGAAAATGGCAGAGTAAACGCAATTGTGTTTCGAGCAAAAGATGGGGCAGTAAAAAATGTTCATGTAAAAGATGATGGTCTAACTCGTTATAGTATTGGCACATTTATTAATAAATTGCCTGGGTATAGTGCCCAAGTACTGACGTTTGGTTTCATGATCGGATTTTTGATTGTCATTGCAGCAATCGTGATTGGAATTTTCATTTATGTATTGACCATGCAAAAAGCAACAATTTTTGGGATCATGAAAGCACAAGGGATTTCTGGATTTTATATCGCTGTCTCTGTGATTGTCCAAACCTTTGTTTTAGCCGTGTTGGGGATAACTTTTGGGTTACTAGGTACGCTTGGAACCTCATTTGTATTGCCGACAGCAGTTCCGTTTCAAACAAATTGGTTATTCTTCTTGTCAATTGGCGGAATCATGTTGGTGATTGCTGTATTAGGTGCATTATTTTCTGTCCGGACGATCATAAAAATTGATCCACTGAAGGCAATAGGTTAGAAGGGGGTTCGTTTAACATGAAAGCAATCGAATTTTTATCTGTGGATAAACAGTTTTTAGATGGAGATACGACAATCGAAGCATTGAAATCCACAGATTTTTCTGTGGAAAAAGGCAAATTTGTGGCTGTGATTGGCCCAAGTGGTTCGGGGAAAAGTACGTTTTTAACATTAGCTGGTGGCTTGCAAACGCCAACGAATGGCGAGGTTAAGATAAATAGTGAAGCATTCAGTAAAGAAAATGAGAAAATACGCTCTAAAATACGCTTCTCTGAAATTGGTTTTATTTTACAAGCATCAAATTTGGTTCCATTTCTAACTGTGGAAAAGCAACTGCGGTTGGTGGATAAAGTGAAAAAAGAAAAGACCGATATGGAGAAAGTCAATAAGTTATTAACAGAGCTGGGAATTGAGAAGTTGAAGAAAAAATATCCTGATGAAATTTCTGGTGGTGAACGTCAACGAGTAGCAATTGCTCGGGCCTTGTATAATGATCCGTCTATTATCTTAGCGGACGAACCTACAGCAAGCTTAGATTCAGATCGGGCTTTTGAAGTTGTAAAAATATTAGCGAGAGAAACAAAGGAAAAAAATAAAGCAACGATCATGGTCACTCACGATCAACGTTTGATTGAGCATTGCGATGAAGTATATGTGATGAAAGATGGCGTGTTGCAAAAACAAAAAACTTAGAAAAAGCAAATGAGATAACATGTTTATTTGGTTTTAAAGGGTGAGGCAAAAGTATTTTTACTTTTGTCTCGCTCTCATTTTTTATATAAAAAAACCTTGTACAGAAAAACTGTACAAGGTTTTTTCGAGAAAGATCCATAATGCAATAATAGCAAGAGAATCTTAAAGTTTTTGGTTGTAGTATTCAACGACAAGAGCTTCGTCGATATCAGGGTATAATTCATCACGTTCTGGTAAACGAGTGAAGCTACCTTCTAATTTTTCAGTGTCAAAGCTTACGAATGCTGGACGTCCAACAGTTGCTTCAACAGCTTCTTTGATTGTTACTACGTTTTGAGATTTTTCACGAACAGAAATCACTTGACCAACTTCAACGTGGTATGAAGGGATATCTACGCGTTTGCCATCTACAGTAACGTGACCGTGGTTTACTAATTGACGTGCTTGACGACGAGTAGTAGCAAGGCCTAAACGGTAAACGACGTTATCTAAACGTTGTTCTAGTAAGATCATGAAGTTAACACCGTGTTTACCTTCTTTGATCTTGCTTGCTTTAATAAACAAGTTAACGAATTGACGTTCGTTCATACCGTACATATGACGTAATTTTTGTTTTTCAGTTAATTGCATACCGTATTCAGAAACTTTACCACGGCTGTTTGGTCCGTGTTGTCCTGGTTTGTATGGGCGACGTGCTAGTTCTTTACCAGTTCCTGATAGAGAGATACCTAGACGACGAGAGATTTTCCATGATGGTCCTGTATAACGTGACATTAAAAATTCCTCCAATAAAATAATTTTTTGGAGTAAAATAATCTTCTGAAAAATTCATATTCGTTCAATTCATTCTTCAACCTTCGCCCTTTGCAGCCGTGGTTACGCAGTTGAACCTGAAAAGAATAGCCGATAAGATGATTAAACCTTAGAAGCTAGACATCAATCAAGGCAATGAATTGTTGACGAGCCTATTATTTTTCTGCTGCATTATTTTACACAAAGATTAGTATAACGTAAAAAAAGTGATAACTCAAGTTTTTTCTTGAGTTATCACAGATAAACTACCAGCCTCCAGAAGCGCCACCACCACCAGATGAACCCCCACCGAAAGAGCCCCATGAAGAGCCACCATTGCCGCTGCCAGAAGAATCATTGTCTGACCAATTAGTAGCATTGTAATTAGATGTCAGATAGGCAGTCGTTAAAATGTCTCCATTACCTGAATAAAGAGTATCGCCAATTAAAATACGGCCAAAAGCTTTTGGTTGAGCAGTTGGATTTTTTAATAGTCTACCTCTAGCTCGTGCACGCCGTATACCTCTTCTTGAAGAAATCAGAAAAGCTCCGCTGAGCATGATATAGTAAAGGTCTGTTTGTTTTATTTTTTCAAGAAGTAATTGAGAATCAGATTGATGAATTTCATTGGTACTGCTGGACACTTGTTCTTGATATGCATCATAGCTTAGTTTTAAAGACATTCTTGCACGTACGAGTCTGGTGATCAAGACTAGGCCAACGACTATGATGCTTAACAACAAGATGAATAACCCCCAATGAGCAAACTTAGCTGAGCTTCTTTGCTGTTCAACTTGATTGATTTTAGAATCGACCAAGGCTGTTTTTGTGTTCATTAAAGCGAAAACGTTATCCACGACTTGGGTTACAGCAACAGTGTAATTTTCTTCTTTAAACTGATCGACAACCGTATCGTCATTGATAATAGTGTCTGCTAGGCCATCAGGAATCAACCCTTCCAATCCATAACCCACCTCTAAGCGGAATTCTCTTTCATCTAAAGCAACTAAATATAAGACACCGTTATTTTCATTTTTGCTACCGATCCCTAGCTGATTGAAAATTTTATTGGCATAAGATTCAATATCTTCACCACGGGGCAATTTACTGACGGTTACGACTTCTAACTGAGCACCGTTGGTACTGGCAGCTAGTTGTTTGTTCAGATCATAGATTTTTTTCTTTACGGCAGCATCTAACATGTTTGCGTTATCTGAAACAAATATATTATTTTTGTTGATTACTAGATTACTGTCGGTTCCGTCAATAACAACAGAATAATTATTTTCCTGTTGAGGATACTCTTTTAAATTATCTAGGTTTTCTTGCAAAACAGTATCAAACGATTTTGTTGCTGTATCTATGTTACCAGCTAGAATGTCTGTACGTTCTTGTTCAAGTTTGAGCAATTGTCGGTCATAGGAATCTATTTTGGCAGGATAATGATTTTCTGTTATAAAAAATAAGGTGAAAAAGAAACCGCAAGATAGAATGATCCACAATAAAATGACCATAAAAATGTCGTTTCTTCGTTTTAAAGAACGATAGTGAGAAATAACTTTTTGATTTAACTGTTGTGGCTGATTGTTTTGAATGGATCTATACATGATGTTCGTCCCCCCCTAACTTCAAGCTAATACCAAATCTTCTTTTTCATTTTTATGGAGAAAGTAAGTGTTAATACTACTATTTTACCATTAGCTTAAATAATGTCATCCTACTTCAGATGGATTTTTTTGTTTTTAGACTAATATAGATTTATTTGGAATTTTCCCCTTCAATTTGTTATGCTATGAAAAAAAGTATTACTTTGTATGAAAAAGAACTAGACAAAACACCCGCTGGTCTTTAAAATGATAAAGGACGTTTTTGAAAATATTAGATGAAAACAAATTGAAAAGGAGAAACACAATGAAACCTGTATCGCCATTGTTTGAGCAGATCGACAAATCAATTAGTAAAAAAATGAACTTATTCCAAAGCAGTTTTATGCGTTACGCTTTTCGCGCTATCCTTGCTTGCATGTTTTTAACATTAGGAACAGCGGTTGCTTTTGCGATTGCAATCAAAGGTGAAGGAATGGTCCACGGCTTAGGCAAGATCCTTTATGCCTTCATGTTCAGCTGGTCACTTGTTATGATTCTTTATATGAATGCGGAACTCGGGACATCGAACATGCTGTATATGACAGTTGGGGTTTACCGTAAAAAAATCAACTTCTCTTTTGCTGCAAAAATTTTATTTACCTGTATTTTCTTTAATTTAGTTGGTGGGGTTCTTTTTGGTTACTTGATTTCTTTGACCGTTCCTTTCCAGGACTTACCGGCTGACAGCTTTTTCTTCACGTCGATTGCAGGTAAATTAGATAAAACAACAACACAAATTTTAGTTGAAGCAATTTTTGCTAATATTGTGGTAAATACAGCAGTGCTAGTGAGTATGCGTATGAAAGATGATGCAGGTAAAGTTGCGGCTATCGTTTTTATCATTTTCATCTTTGCTTTCTTAGGGTACGAGCACGTTATCGCCAACTTCCCAGCTTTTAGTTTAGCGTATTTCGCTTCTCACGGAACATTGGCGGCAATGACAGCTAGCAGCGTAGCACACAATCTATTCTTTGCTTTGATCGGTAACTTTATCGGTGGTGGCTTAGTAATGGGCTTAGGTTATGCTTGGTTGAACAATGCTGATACAAATTATTTAGACTAATGAAATGAAAAGCTGAGATGGACCTATTTCCATTTCAGCTTTTTTTGCTGTCTGGGTTGATTTGAAGTAAGATAGAGGAAAGAAGTAAAAGGAGCAAAAGGATGAATGAAATTGTGTTTCCCAAAAATAAAGAAAAAGCACAGCAAATGGCCGCTTACATGAAAAATTTATTTTCTTTTGCAGGTGTTGCAGCACCAGAACGTGCGGTGTTAGAGAAAGAGCTATTGAAAGTTAGTAAAAAAATGCCAGTCACAGAATTGTTTGACTTAATATGTTTCTATTACCAGAAATCTGAACGGGAGTACCAGTATTTGGCAATCGATTTGGCAACGGTCAATGTCAAGCGCTTCTCTTTTGAAGACATGATACACTTCAAACCATTTGTGATCGAAAAAGCTTGGTGGGACAGTGTTGATGCTTGGCGTAAGTTTTTTGGACTGTGGGGCGCTCAACATTTTGAAGAAATGCCGCAGTTATTTGATGCCTTTTTTGGTGAAGAGGATTTTTGGCACAGACGGATTGCCATCAATTTGCAACTGTTATATAAAGAAAAAACAAACACTGTGTTATTGAAAAAAACCATCATTTATGATAAAACTACAGATGAGTTCTTTATTCAAAAAGCAATCGGCTGGTCTTTGCGTCAATATAGTAAAACGGAGCCAAATTGGGTCCAAACATTGATGGAGGAAACTGATTTAAGCCCATTAGCCGTTAGAGAAGGCAGTAAGTATTTGCCAAAACCATAGAAAGCGAGCGAGTTATTACGCCATGAGAAGAAAACTTTTTGCATTTGATATTGATGGAACATTACTGGGAACAGACAGACAACCACTAGAGAGCACCCGAGAAGCATTAAAGATGTTACGCCAACAAGGGCACCTTGTAACGATTGCTACGGGACGCAGCCGATTTATGGCGCAAGATATTATCTTAGATCTAGATTTTTCTAATTATGTTCTTTGTAACGGTGCCGCAGCATTTTTAGATCATGAACAATATTTTCAAAATTTATTAGATCAAGATGAATTGCATCGTTTTGCTTCAGAGGTAGAAAAAAGAGAAATCGGCTTGGCCTATGTCGGGCTGGATGACGTGAAGAAAAACAATCATCATCGCCGTCTCCAAATGGCTGAAGCGATGGGATCAATCGATTTTGAAGCACCGGAATATGATGTGAACTTCCAAAAGGAAAATGATGTCTATCAAGCATTAGCGTTTTATGATGATTCGGCAGATGGGATGTTTGATCGTGAATTTTCAAAATTCCGTTTTATCCGCTGGCATTCTGAAAGTGTCGATATTGTGCCTAAGAATGGTTCAAAAGCATCAACCTTGTTGAACTTAGCAGATCGTGTGGGGATTGCTCGTGAAGATATCATTACATTTGGCGATGGTGAAAATGATCGTGAAATGTTACGTGAAGCAGGTATTGGTGTAGCGATGGGTAATGCGTTACCGCATATCCAAAAAGAAGCAAAAATCGTGACAGACACCAACGATAATGACGGTATTTGGAAAGCGTTAAAAGAATTAAAAGCAATTTAAATAGAATAAAAAAGTGAAACAGGACAAACATGTTGCGTTTGTCCTGTTTCACTTTTACTTTATTCGATCACCAAAACGCCATCTTTCAATGCGTAGGGATTTTCTGGATTAATGTGATCATAGAACATGACCCCGTTCAAGTGATCGATTTCATGTTGAACTACGATAGCTTCATAATTTTTTAAACGAATTTTTTGTTTGACGCCATCTGTATCTATATAAGAAAGCGTGATTTTGTTATGACGTACCACATAGCCCGGAACTTCACGGTCAACAGATAAACACCCTTCGCCTTCGCCTAAACAAGCATCTTGAACTGAATGGCTTAAAATTTTAGGGTTGTACATCACGGCACTCAATGTCGGTTCAGGGTTTTCCAGATCGCCATTCGGGACATGAACGGCAATGATTCGTTTTGAGATATCAAGCTGAGGTGCGGCCAAACCAACACCGCCTCGTAAGCCTAATTCTTCTGCTTTGACAGGATCTTGACTATTTTTCAAGAATTCCATCATGTCTTGTCCTAATTTGATATCTTCATCAGAAAGCGGTACGGTAACTTCATGTGCCACTTCTCTTAGTGTGGGGTTTCCTTCACGGATAATATCCTCCATGGTGATCATGGGATAATTCCTCCTTTATAGTTAAAAGTCTAGCCCAGTCTCGACTGGAAACTAGGATCTTTTCGTTAATGTATTTATTCGCCTATACAGTTTATCATAAAACCATTAAGAATGGGGATAAATTGTTCAAAAAAACACTGCTAAGAGTTAGCTTGGTCTTGCATTTTTAACAATTTTCCTGTAAAGTGTACCTGTATGGAAACATACCGTCTTTTACTTGGTTGTGCGAATCACCAACGCATTACTCAGTAGGAAGATGACTATTAAAGAAGAGGTGAAAAACATGGCAATGTCAAAAGAAAAGAAAAACGAAATCATTAGCGAATACGCTCGTCATGAAGGAGATACTGGTTCACCAGAAGTACAGATCGCTGTATTAACTGCTGATATCAATCACTTGAATGAACACGCTCGCGTTCACAAAAAAGATCATCATTCTTACCGTGGACTAATGAAAAAAATTGGTCACCGTCGTAACTTGTTAGCTTACTTACGTAAGACTGACATCCAACGTTACCGCGTATTGATCGAACGTTTAGGATTACGTCGTTAATCAAAAAAGGAAAAGCGAGATTCTTAACGAACCTCGCTTTTTAGCTTATTCAAAAACGACAAAGGTAAAGTAGCCTTAAATTACTAAAAAATAAGTTTCTTTGGAAAGTTTGAAGCGAATCTACTAACCAAATAAAAGGACTCAACTTTTTTGAATCTTTTCATTTGTTTAGTAGTAGTCTGACTTTTCCGAAGAACAAAGGAGAACAAAGACATGACAGAAAAACAAGTGTTTAAAACAACTTGGGGCGGACGTCCCTTACAAGTTGAGATCGGTCAATTAGCCAAACAAGCGAATGGTGCAGTATTGGTTCGCTATGGGGATACTGTAGTATTAACAGCTGCAGTCGCTTCAAAAGATGCGAGAGATTTTGATTTCTTTCCATTGACTGTTAACTATGAAGAAAAAATGTACTCAGTAGGGAAAATTCCTGGTGGATTTATTAAACGTGAAGGTCGTCCGAGTGAACGTGCAACACTAACAGCTCGTTTGATCGACCGTCCGATCCGTCCAATGTTTGCTGAAGGCTTCCGTAATGAAGTTCAAATCACCAATACAGTAATGAGTGTGGAACAAGATTGCACACCAGAAATGGCAGCAATGTTTGGTTCATCTTTAGCTTTAGCGATTTCAGATATCCCATTTGACGGACCAATCGCAGGTGTTGATGTTGGTCGTGTAGACGGAGAATACGTATTAAACCCAACTGTTGAACAGTCTGAAAAAACAGATATCGAATTAACAGTTGCTGGAACGAAAAAAGCAATCAATATGGTTGAAAGTGGTGCTAAAGAAGTATCAGAAGAAGATATGCTTGGTGCGTTACTTTTCGGCTTTGACGCTATTAAAGAACTAGTTGCTTTCCAAGAAGAAATCGTTGCCGCTGTCGGTAAAGAAAAAATGGAAATCAAATTATTACAAGTCGATGCTGACTTGAAAAAAGAAATCTTCGCAGCTTATTATGCTCCAATGAAAGAAGCTGTTATGACAGAAGAAAAATTAGCTCGGGAAGTCAATATCGATGCAATCAAAGATCAACTAAAAGAAGCGTATGCTGAAAAATTTGCTGGTCATGAAGAGGAAGCGCAAGTAGCCAAAGAAGTGAAACAAATTGCAGAGGACCTAGAAAAAGATGTTGTTCGTGAATTGATCACGATCGATAAAATCCGTCCTGATGGCCGTAAATTAGACGAAATCCGTCCATTGGCTTCAGAAGTTGGCATTTTACCACGTGTTCATGGTTCCGGTTTATTCACTCGTGGACAAACACAAGCATTGTCAGTTGTGACATTAGCACCACTTGGTGAACATCAAATCATTGATGGACTAGGCGTTGAAGATAGCAAACGTTTCATTCATCATTATAACTTCCCGCAATTCTCTGTTGGTTCAACAGGTCGTGCAGGCTCCCCAGGTCGTCGTGAAATCGGTCATGGTGCCTTAGGTGAACGTGCAATGGCACAAGTTATTCCAAGTGAAGCGGATTTCCCTTACATGATCCGTGTAGTATCAGAAGTTTTAGAATCAAATGGTTCTTCTTCACAAGCAAGTATCTGTGCGGGTATCTTAGCATTGATGGATGCTGGTGTGCCAATCAAAGCACCAGTTGCCGGAATTGCGATGGGACTTGTCAGCGATGGCGAAAACTATACGATTTTAACAGATATTCAAGGTTTAGAAGATCACTTAGGCGACATGGACTTTAAAGTTGCTGGTACAAAAGATGGTATCACAGCCCTTCAAATGGATATCAAAATCCAAGGTATTACGGAACAAATCCTAACAGAAGCATTGACTCAAGCGAAAAAAGCTCGTATGGAAATTCTTGCTGAATTGACATCAACATTAGCTGAACCTCGTCCAGAGTTAAGTAAATATGCACCTAAGATCGAAATGATCCAAATCGCTCCAGCCAAAATCAAAGATGTAATCGGTAAAGGCGGAGAAACAATCAATGGCATTATCGATGAAACAGGCGTTAAGATTGATATCGATCAAGAAGGTAATGTAAGTATTGCTTCTGCTGATGCAGATATGATCAAAAAAGCGATCAAGATCATTGAAGAGTTGACAAAAGAAGTTGAAGTTGGACAAGTTTACTTAGGTAAAGTCGTTCGTATCGAAAAATTCGGTGCATTTGTTAACTTGATCAAAGGGAAAGATGGCCTAGTTCACATTTCTCAATTAGCCAATGAACGTGTCAACAATGTCGAAGATGTTGTGAAACTTGGCGATGAAGTACTTGTAAAAGTTATGGAAATCGATAAACAAGGCCGTGTGAATGTTTCACGTAAAGCGTTGTTGACAGAAGAAAATAAAGAAAAATAAGCAATCGATTTTTGCTTTAGTTTACATGTTTTAAGAGGTTAGGACAGAAGCGTCTAGGCCCGAGAACCAAGTAGGTACTGTGTAACATCAGCTCGTACCTCGCTGTGTTTTACAGCAATAAGCCAGCATTCACGGAAATTGTTCTCCAAATTTTTGTGAATGCTGGCTTATTGTTTCCGAAGCCTTCAAATCTTAGTGCTTTAGCGCTTAGAAAACAAAGGAAGCAACGTAGCTTTCCGATACCTTGTATTGTGCATCATCGAATCACTTCATTCTTCGTGATTTACAACAATGTGATCGAAGCGTAGCGTAGTGGCTGCTTCTGCATCTACGGTTCTCGTTTCACTCCGATCCTCGAAGCATGGAGGACCGTTTGCTCCCACCGTTTATTTGGGATTAACGTGTTTAACAAAAAGAGAACCAACTTTTGTTCCACACTCTTTTTTGTAAAAATGATTTTATTTAATAAAATTAAGTAAAGAGACACCACAGCTCTTTTGTTTGCTTCTAATTAGTGGTAAAATTATTGCTATCAGTCTAAAGATTATTCGGGGTGTCGATGTGAAAAAATTTAATCCAAATAAAAATATAATTATCACGTTAATCGTAGTGATCATCGTGGTTACTATCATCAGTTTGACCGCAGCTCATAGAGCAAACGATGGGAAGAGCAATCTAGGTCAATCTGCAGTCAACGACAGTGTAAGTTTTGTCGATAAGGTCATTTCATTTCCAGCGAATGTGATCGGCAGTGGCATCTCATCGATCAGTACATTATTTAACACGTATGATGAAAATGTGCGCTTAAAAGAGCGGATCGATGGTTATGGTGAGTTATCGATTCAAAATGATAATTTAAAAAAAGAAAATGAAACGTTGAAGAAAGAATTAGCGTTAAACGAGACGTTAGGCAATTATGAAAAAGTGACGGCAACTGTTGTGTCACGTTCTCCTGATATGTGGCAAGATCTCCTGATTGTTGATCGTGGATCAAATGACGGGATCGAGCCGAATATGGCCGTGATGGCGCAAAAAGGGTTGATTGGACGTGTCGTTGAAGTCAATGCGACGTCATCGAAAGTAGAGCTATTAACGTCTAAAAATCAAAATTCAAATCATTTCCCAGTCCAAATCAATTCTGAAAAAGGGGATTCTTATGGACTATTGAAGAATTACGATGATAAGGAAAACACATTGATCATCAGTCAATTAGTAGGAGATATGGATATCAAAGAAGGCGATATCGTTCAAACATCTGGGTTGGGTCAAAACTCTCCAGCAAACTTACCAGTTGGTGTGGTTCAAAAAGTTAAACCAGATAGCTATGGCCTAGACCGTGAAGTGTATGTTAAACCTTATGCTGATATGTATGGGATTCCCGTTGTGACGATCATCAAGCGACTAGCTGGAGCGGGGGAATGATGAATAAATGATACGTAAAGAAAATGTTAAATACTATGCGCCTGTGGTTTTCTTTTTGCTTATGCTGATTGATGGTCAATTGACTCAGGCTGCCATAAATTTAACGGATAACGTCTATTTTGCGAATGCGCATCTTATGTTATTAGCATTTTTGATGGCGGTTCCCAATTTATCGAAACGTTATCTGTTGATTACGACGTTAGTCTTAGGCATGGTCTGCGATAGTTATTATATTGGCATTATAGGGATTTATACAGTAGCACTAGTAGCAACTGTTATGATGATGTATCGTTTCCAGAGAGTAGTCCATACGAATTTGCTAACAGCGTTTTTCGGAATGATTATTTTTGTAACGACGTATGAATTGATTGCAGTGGGACTTCAAATCATTTTCCATCTATCAAACGTTGCGCCACTATTATTTATCACAAAAGTTTTAGGGCCAACCTTACTTTTTAATATGTTGATATTTGTTATTTTTTCTTATCCATTAAAAAGATTATTCGCGAATGAATAGTCTTTTTTCTATAGCTGGAGTTAGAGTGTAATATTACAGTCTTTACTAGTGAAACCTATAGTTAAACCGGATTGGCGCTAGTTACAAGCGTTATTTAATTAGCTTGCATGAAACAATTTTGTAATATCCTGTTTATCTGTATGTCATACTGCTATGGTACAATTAGCTCGTTGTCAATGAAACTATGACTGAAACAATACTCAGCAATTATAAAATACATAAAAGTAAACACCGGAGGACTTAAGCGTGAAAAAAAGTATATTATCAGCATTGATGGTCTGTTCGATTACTCTTAGCGCAGCTGCTTTGCCAATAGCTGCAGTGGCAGATGACTATGATACAAAGATCGAACAACAAGACGAAATCATCAACGGACTAAAAACGAAAGAATCAGAAGCTGCAACTAAACTAGCCGCAATCGAAGCTGACATGTTGAGTACAGCAACAAAAATCGATGAATTGACCGATAAGAAAAAAACACTTAAAGATGAAATCACAACATTATATGGTGAAATTTCTGATTTAAATGTTCGTATTCAAAAAAGAGAAGTTCAAATGCGTAACCAAGCTCGCGATGTTCAAGTTAGTGGAACGAGTACTAGTTATTTAGACGTTATTCTTAATTCTGAATCAATTTCAGATGCAATTAGCCGTGTACAAGGAATTTCTACATTGGTTAAAGCCAATAATGATTTATTAGAGCAACAAAACTCTGATAAAAAAGAAGTAGAGAAAAAGACTAAAACCGTTGAAACACAAATTTCTGTTCTAGAAACTTCAACAAAAGAATTAACAGATAAACAAGCTTCATTAGATACTTTAAAAATTGAGCAAGAGATTGCAAAAAATGATTTAGAAGCACAACGTTCAACAGAAGAAGGCAAAAAATCTGAGTATGTTGAACAAAAAGCAGCCGCTCAAAAGAAACTAGAAGAAGAGCAAGCGAAACAAGCAAAACAAGCAGAAGCGCAAAGAAAAGCAGAAGCTGAAGCCGCTGTAAAACTTGCAGAAGCACAAGCGTCAAATCCAGGTCTTGCTAAAACAAATGTTGTAGAAGAAAATGGAACAACGAATACAACACCTGTTGCACCAACACCTGAAAAACCAGTAGAAAAACCTAGCGATAATAACACTGGCGGCGGTAGCAGTATTGGGACCGGCGGCGTGTCAGAAGCGAAGAAAAGAGCAGCTCAAATTGCCTTGAATGCTGTTGGTCAGACAAACCCAACAGGTTGGGGTCAAAGTGGTGAATGTATTGTAGCTGTACAAAACTGGCTAAATGCAGCTGGTGTCAGATTCTCACCGGGTGGCCCGCATAGTGGGTATACACAATCAGGAGCAGTTCAAGTATCATGGTCTGATGTTCAAGTTGGAGATGTGGTTCAATACGAGAACGCACTTAGTCCAGACGCATGGTTAGATGGTGTTCATACAGTTCTAGTCGTTGGTGTTAACGGCAGTTCAGTTCAAATCGTGGAATCAAATAACCCGGCAGGATCAGGTTATGTATCGACAACTACAGGTTGGACACCAAGTCCATATGCTGCAAACTTTAGAGCAGTTGTCTGGCGTTTCCCAGGATAAATCAATTAAAAAACATCCTCATCGACAAAACCATTTTTAGTTTTGTCGATGAGGATTATTTGTATTATATTGTCTAATAAAGTAAGGTATAAGAATCGGTGTAGTTGTTCATGTCTTTTTTGATCACAGATCGTTGAATCAATCAGAAATAGAGTTGAAAGAATTGTTTTAGTAAGTACATAGGATATAAATAGTCTCTATTTCAGTCGTCATGTTTAACTTTCAAAAATGAAATACTCCTGTAACATTATTTTTATATGTATGACATGTGATTATGATACAATGATTTCGTTGTCAATATTAGAATGAAAATTACTCAAAAGATGAACCATTATATGATAAGTAAAAAGTCGGAGGAATGAATAGTGAAAAAAAGTATATTGCCATTATTAATGACTTGCTCATTAGTTCTTACATCTGTAGCATTACCAGCAATCGCATCAGCAGATGAAGTGGATTCAAAAATTCAACAAAAAGACCAAGCAATTTCAGGATTGAAATCTAAAGAAGCTGACGCTCAAAGTCAAGTGGCTGCGGTGCAAGATCAAGTAGCTTCTATTAATGAAAAAGCAGAAACTTTATTAGCTGAACAAGGCAAATTAAGAACAACATCGACTAACTTAGAAAAAGAAATTACACAATTAACAAAACGTATTGAAAAACGTGAAGTTGCTATCCAAAATCAAGCACGTGACGTACAAGTTAATGGCGGTAGCTCAAGCTACATGGATGCATTATTGAACGCAAAATCAGTATCTGATGCTATTACTCGTGTAACAGCTATGTCTACGATTGTTAATGCAAACAATAACTTAGTGAAACAACAACAAGAAGATAAAAAAGCAGTAGAAACAAAGAAAACTGAAAACGAAGAAAAATTACAAGAATTACAAGATAATCAAGTAGAACTTGAAGCTCAAAAAGGCGATCTTGTTAAAGCAGAAGCTGATTTGAATGTATTACAAACAACATTAGCTGCTGAAAGAGCAACTGCTGAAGATCAAAAAGCTAGCTTAGTAAAAGAAAAAGATGCTGCAATTGCAGAACAAGCACGTATTGCAGAACAAGAAAAAGTAGTAGCAGCAAATGCTAAAAAAGCTGCAGAAGAAGCTGCAGCTACTAAAGCAACAAAACCAAGTACTACAACTGCTTCATCAACTGAAGAATCAGCAACTACTGGTAGCTCAACAAATAATAGTAACAATACTGAAGTGGTAACACCTCCTGTTAATAATAACGGTGGAGGCGGCGGAACAGTTGATCCAACTCCGACACCAACTCCAGGTCCTGTTAAACCAGATCCAATTCCAGACCCAGATCCACTACCAGAATCAACTGGCGGTTCTGCAATTTCTATCGCAGCAGCACAAGTTGGTAAACCATATGTATGGGGTGCTAAAGGTCCAAATAGCTTTGACTGTTCTGGTTTAGTATATTATGCATTCATGCAATCAACTGGACGTAATGTCGGTGGATACACAGGTGCACAAGAAAGTGCTGGTACACGTATCTCTGTAGCGGAAGCTCAAGCTGGAGATTTATACTTCTGGGGTAGCCCAGGTGCTTCTTACCACGTAGCGATTGCTACAGGTGGCGGCGGTTATATCCACGCTGGTAACGAAAGTACAGGCGTTGAATACAGCAATGTTGGTTCATTCACACCAAGTTTCGCTGTACGTATGTAATCAAATTAAATCTAATAATTTAAGAATCAGACTGTTGTCTGGTTCTTTTTTTGTAAAAAGAAATAGAAAGAACTCGATTCAAAGTATTTTCTACCTTGAACTGAGTTCTTTCTATTTTTATTTAATATAATCTTCAGTCAACTCTAAAAATTCATTCACATCTTTAATTACTTGATCGATCCCAGCTTGCCAAAAATCAGGTTTTGTTAGGTCTACATCTAAATGTTTTTTAGCCAAATCTTCAGAAGTCATGGATGCTGTATCTCGAAGTAACGCGATATATTGATCTTCAAAACCACTACCTTGTTGATTTGCATAAGCATAGATCCCCATACTAAACAAATAGCCAAATGTATAAGGGAAATTATAAAATGGAACATCATCAATAAAGAAATGAAGTTTACTTGCCCAAAAATGAGGATGGTAAGTGCCCAAACTATCTTGATAACTTTCTTTTTGTGCTTCTAGCATTAGTTCAGTGATTTCATCTTCACTTAAAAGTCCCTTTTGACGTGCTTCATAAAAATTATTTTCAAAAATAAAACGAGAATGGATATTCATAAACATGGCAATGGCATTTTGCATTTTCGTATCCAATAAATTGATTTTTTCTTCTGGTGTTTCTGCTTTTTTCAATGTGGCATCTGCAACGATCAATTCTGCAAACGTACTTGCTGTTTCAGCAACGTTCATTGCGTATTCTCGATCAAGTGCTGGAAGGTCCCACATCACGCTACTATGGAAGGCATGGCCTAATTCATGTGCTAAGGTTGCAACTTCATTGATTGAATTTCCAAATGTCATAAAAATTCTAGATTCCTTTGTTTCAGGAAGTTCTGTACAATAGCCTCCTGGGCGTTTATCTGGGCGATCTTCGGCTTCAATCCAACTCTTTTCAAAAGCACCTTTCGCAAAAGTTGCCATGGCTGGACTAAATTTTTCAAAATTTTCTAAGATAAACGCTGCGGCTTCATCAAAACTGTAGGTTTTTTCTTTTAAGTCACCTAAGATGATCGGGGCATCTTGATCTTGCCAATCCATCTTCTCTTTGCCGAACAACTGGGCTTTACGTTTTAAGAAATCGATAAATGGTTGTTTATTTTTTTGAATCGTATCCCACATTACATCGAGTGTTTCTTTTTGCATGCGGTTATAGTTTAATGGCTTTTCCAAGAAATTAGTTACCCCATGTAATTTATAATCACTCAAGCGAAAACCATCCAAGTGATTCAATGTGTCTGCTAATAAAGGTGCTTTATCACTCCAGGCCTTTTCCCATTCAACAAATAATTTTTCGCGTACGTCAGAGTTAGGATCGCTCATCATACGGTTAAACGCTTGTCCAGCAGAAAGAAGTGTTGTTTGATCTCCTTCTTCGAATGGAATAGAAATACTGGCTACAATCGTGTCATAGTGGCTACTCCAAGCATTTAAGCCATCTAAAGACAAGGTGTTGATGATATTTTCTTCTTGTTCTGATAATAACTGCATCCCATCACGGCGGATTTCACTTAAGCGAAATGCAATGGATTCAAAAATAGGTAATGCAATCAATTTTTGCCATTTTTCTTCAGAAATTTCTGTCAATTTTTTTGTAAAAATAGTTTCTGCTAACTGAATTGCAGGTAATAATGAAAAAAGATCTCCAGATAAAATTTTGGCTTTCTTATCTTTTGTATCCGCAGATGCTAGTGCATTGATAAAACTACTACATTGTGAAAAACCGTCTGAGATATTTCCTTGTAGCGCTAAAATTTGTTCTAAACTTTGATACTGATCATCATTTTCTGGTGTCCATTGTTCGATCAAGTCATGGTACTCCTGACTTTGATCTTTCAATTTTGTTAAGCGTTGCTCTAGTTGTACCGATTGGCTGCCGCCAGGGAAAATACTATCTAGATCCCAAACAAGCGAGTAAGTCATATCTGATTCCTTCTTTCTTAAATTCATTTCTTCTAGTATATCATAAGAAAAAAAGATTGAGTGATTGTTTATTTTATTTAAAAAAGCGATTATAATATAGGGAAAGAGGTGACAAATTGAAAAAACAGTTAAAAAATAGTAATTTTTATATTATCGTAGCATTTTTGATTATGGCAGTTTTATTTTATAGCTCTTCTCAGACCTATGAACAACAATCCCAAGTCGGATTACTGGATAAGCTATTGAGCAATCATCCATTTGAAGAACAGTTAAAAGGAATTTCATTTAGCTATGCTGGCAGTGAGGTTAGTATTCACGCCAAAGGCTATGCTAAATTTGTAGAGTTCTTTATTCGTAAAGGGGCTCATTTTGGGACGTATTTTTTATTAGGTGGTAGTTGGTTTATCGGATTAAATATGAAAATCAAACAACCACTTTTGATTGGCATTGTGGCTTGGCTTACAGCGACGGGCTATGCTGGTTTGGATGAATATCATCAAATGTTAACAGGCGGACGGACACCATTGTTTCAGGATGTAATGTTAGATTCTATCGGTGCGTTGACTGCAGTGGTACTTTGCTTACTTGTAATAGGTATTAAAAAACTAAAGAAAAAATAGGAGGCGACGCTTTGGACATCAGAGCGTTGCTTTTTCTATTTATATCATTTAATTCTAAAAATCAGTCTCAAGCTGGATGTAAATCAATACAAAAAAATTTATGATGAATAGAATGAGTAAAGCTACTGATAAAAGAAGTGGGAGAAAAAAGCATGAAATGTTTCTGTAAATCGATTGTCGCAACGATTATTATGATTGTGATCTGTATTGTCGGTCTTAGAATATATACATATAATAATACATCGACTGCAGCTGCAGTGGTCGATCGGTTAAATCCACTGGTTAAAGCTGATGTATTATATACGAAGACAACAGAGAAATATGACTCTAAATACCCAGATTCGGTTAGCAAAATAGATAATTTTACGTATGTTCAAACTTGTTATAACAGAATAGGAAAACCTAGAAAAATGGCTTATATTTCGTTTGGAAAGCAGTTGTCACCTGGGAAATTTCTTAAATTAACAGTGAAAGGGCAAAATGTCATGTACTGGGAAGAAATTAAGCGAGAAGAACTACCTGAACTCGTTGTTCCTTTGTTATAAGCGTATGAAAAAAATCTTATAAAACAACTAGGTTATTTCATAAGAAACTCTTCTATAATAATAGTGAGGAGTGATTGAGCATGGAACATATAACCATCAGAAAAAATAAAACGAGAGATACTGCCACGCTAGAGAGTCTAGGAATGTTAGCTTATCGGATTTTTCCAGATACAGAATGTATCAATATCCAACTGTTAAGTGGTGCTCAGGAAGAGTGTACGATTCCATTCAAAAATGGAGAAGTCTTTATACTACGTGGTGTTGAGCTTTGTCTAGATATTATTGATTAACAAAATAAAGCGAGGGAAAACAGGTCTTGAAAAGACATTGTTTTCCCTTATTTCATTTAGGTAGTTTTTTAAAATAAAATACTCTTTCTTAATTGTTGTAGACCTTCATGCAATTTTTGCTTAGAGCAACTACTATTAAGACGTAGAAATGGTTCTGCTAATTCTTAATAATGCAGGCCAAAATTGACTGTTTTATGTAACTTAGTTTTTTGGAAAATCAAAAAATTTACTTATGAGATTGCTTCAGCTTTCATATTGTATTCGCTATAGCAAATCGATAGAGCAAGAATAGCTATTGCAACTATTTAGAAGCATAGTAAAATAGAAGATAGCAAACTAAATGCCAAGATAAAAGAAACCGTTACGCTTTTGCTTTATCTAGCTGCACAAATCAATCTTTAGGAAAATAAATAAATTGTCAGTGAAACAAAGAACGTTTCAATGTCAATTTCCTCATTTTCTACAGGATTAACCGATTTGTTCCGCTTTTGCTTTGAAACACAGTGAATGAAATGAACTGATGTTGAAAAGTACAAGGTGAAGCGAAGCGGAACGGAACGTTGTCACCATATCTAGCTACAGGGGCTAGCCTCTCGGGAAAAAGATAAATTATGAATGAGGTAAAAAGCACCACAGTCATAATTTCCTATTTTCCTGTCGAGGCTGGACGAGCCCGCTACGCTTTTAGTATTATCTAGCTTCAAGAGCTAGCCTTTCGGGAAAAAGATAAAAATGGAATGTGACTAAGAGCATCACAGTCAATTTGTCCTATTTTCCTGTCAAGGCTGACCAAGCTCTTTCAGCTTTTAAATTAGGAGGAGAAATAATGGCAGGTCACAGTAAATGGAAGAATATTCAAGGTCGGAAAAATGCACAGGATGCTAAACGGGGGAAGATTTTCCAAAAGTTATCAAGAGAGATTTATATGGCAGCTAAGGCAGGAGGAGCTGATCCTGCAACGAATGCTGCTTTAAGATTAGTGATGGATAAAGCAAAGGCTGCTAATATGCCTAATGACAATATCGATCGTGCGATCAAAAAGGCTAGCAGTGCGGGTGAAAATGAGCATTATGATGAGATTACGTATGAAGGTTATGGACCAGCTGGTGTGGCGATTTTAGTCTATGCCCTGACAGATAATCGCAATCGGACTGGAACAAATGTCCGAGTCGCATTTACTAGAAATGGTGGTTCTTTAGGAGAAACAGGTTCTGTCAGCTATATGTTCGACCGTAAAGGCTATATTGCAATTGAACGTTCAGGTCTTTCTGTGGATGAAGATACAATGTTTGAAAATGTGTTGGAAGCAGGAGCGGAGGATTTAGAAACCTCCGAAGAAGTATTTGAAATTTATACAGCACCGGAAGATTTTACTGCAGTTCGCGATGTTTTGGAAAAAGACGGATATAGTTTAGCTCAAGCGGAATTAACAATGGTTCCACAAACACTGGTCGAACTTGAGGCTGAGCAACAAGAGCAACTTCAAATGTTGATCGATAAACTAGAAGAAGATGATGACGTATCAGAAGTTTTTACTTCAGCAGATCTGTGATTTAAGAAATGATGACATAAAGTTGTCATCATTCTCATGTTAATTTATAGTCATCACATAAATGGAGATGAAACTATGAATTATAAAATCGAAGAAAAAGCAGCTTTTGCAGTTGGTGGATATTTACAAGAAATGCCGAAAATCGAAAAAAATGAAAATTTTTATGAAATATCACAATTCTGGTCAAATTTAACAGAAAACAACATTAATCAGTTGATGTCTGTAGCAGATGGTACTGTACATGGCATTCTAGGTGTTTCTAATAGTAACAAAAATCAACAAGACTCGTTTAACTATATGATTGGGACGAGTGCACAACCTCAGGAAATCGATGAGGATAGTTTGGAGCGTATTCAATTTCCAAAATCTGATTGGGTAGTGTTTGAATGTATTGGTGCAATCTCAGCTGGTGTCACAGCAATCGATGAAACACAAGCATTTGAACCAAATAACTTGATGAAACTGAAACTACAAACAAGTGCTCCATGGAGTGAGAATGCAGTGATTGAGAATACTGAACTATCAAGAGTAGAATGCTATCCGCTAGGCGATATGGAAGCTGAGGATTATCGGTGCGAATTATGGATTCCTATAAAAAAATAATAGTTCTAAAAGAGGGATTAGAATGAAAAAAATTATTGACATAAACGTGGCAAATGTCTTTGAGCAGTATCCGATGGATTATCGTCAACCGCTGTTACAGATAAGAGAGTTGATTTTTAATACAGCTGCAGGACTAACAATCGTAGGTGAGTTAGAAGAAAGTTTGAAATGGAATCAGCCATCTTATGCGACAAAAGCCAGTAAATCAGGCAGCCCAATTCGGATCGATCGTTTTGGCGATAAAAAAATCGCATTGTTCTTTCATTGCCAAACAACCTTAGTAGAAGAGTTTAGAGCATTATTTAGTGATATCTTTGAATTTTCTAAGAATCGAGCAATTGTTCTTGATCCTGATGAAGAACTGCCAATAAATGAGCTATGCTTCTGTATTGAACAAGCACTAACGTATCATAAAAGATAATAATAAAAACGATAAAATACAATGTGTACTCGTTGTGTTTTATCGTTTTTTTATTATGGTTAAACCATTATGTGCGTTGAATAAAAGTGTAAGGAATGGTAACACTTTTAGTTGATGTTGAAAACAGTAGATGAAAAGCTGCTTCTCCACATTGATCTAAATGATGATCTATAGTGGAAAAACCAAGCAGTCGGCTAGATAATAAATTTTCCTCACCGATAACGGTGATCTGAGCCTTTTCAATGTACTGTAAAATACCAGCTGCAACATCATCACCATTGGTTACGATCACATCAAGTTCTTTTACGTTGGAAAAATGAATTCCAGCTTGTAGTCCGTCTTCAAAAGAACGACAATTTCTCACAATCATCATATCGTCCAATATCCCAAAAATCGTTTGATAGGCTTCAAGGACTAAGGCAGTGCTAGCGCTAATAGTTTCTGATCTTCCAACCGTCAACCCAATTTTTGAATGACCTTGCATTTTCAAGCGTTCAAATAGGTGAATATAAGATTCTTCACGTTTGATAGATACACAAGCAATCGGAAATTCCCCAGTATCTTCACAACAAACGATGGGTGCATATTTTAAATAACCGGCAATCATTTCAAAAGAAATTTTTTTCGAAGTGATGATCATACCATCCCACGCTTTTGCGGCTAAGTCATCTAAATATTGTTTTTCAATCTTAGGATCATAATTTGTGGGTAATAGAGTCACTTTGTATCCTTCATCAAAGGCTGCGCTTAAAATACCACTGACGATTTTATCAGAATAAGGATGATTCGCATACGGGATCATAACAGCGATATGCTTTGATTTTCCCTTACTTAAATCACGAGCTTTAGCGTTTGGAATGTAGTCAAGCTCTTGCATGATTTTAAGTATCTTTTCACGTTTTTCTTCCGCTACATAAGGATGATCATTCAGTACACGAGAAACGGTTGCCACTGAATAGCCCGATAATTTGGCAATATCACGAATAGTTGGCATAAGTGACTCCTTTCAAAACTAGTGACTAACGCTTACAGGACTCAGAATATCGCTTAAAAAAGGCACTAAGTGATTACCATAATCAATAAAGTGATAATGTTCTTTTTCATAATCAAAACAAATAAAATCAAGCTCGCCTTCTGTTCCAAACGTCAATCCTTCTATTTCAGCCAATTCTACTATTTTATCGATCGGTTTGCAATAGTTATTCAAACTACGAATAATAAGTGTTTCATTGTTGGTGACTAGAGAAACAAAATAATAATCGAGTCCTAGACGATCAGTTAGTTCAAGCATACCATTCATCATAACGAATTCCCCCTGTCTTTTGTTCAACTATAAAGTATGAAACGCGTATCAGGTCAAGAGGAATGAACTGATTTTATTAAAAGGATGTGACAATAATATTTTTTTCTAGTTGATCAATATCAACTTGTTTCATTTCAGGGAACCAGTTTAGCACATTAGCTGTTGCTTTTAACTTATCCCTTATTTTAGATTTTTAAAGACCATCTTCTTTGTCTTTCTAAATAGCAGCGAGTATACTCAAAAGTAAGAGAGGTTTTCCTCAAAAAGAGCAAAGGAGTCGTTACTATGATCAAAATTAGTCAAGCAAAAATGGATGCATTGAATCGTCTGTCAAATGAAAAAGGACTGATCGAAGCATTAGCGATCGATCAACGGGGTTCTTTAAAAAAAATGCTAGCAGATGCTAGCACGATAGCTACTGGTGAAGAAATTGTAGACTTTAAAAAAGTGGCTTCCCAAGAGCTTACGCCATATGCTTCAGCAATTTTACTCGATCCAGAATATGGTTTGCCTGCAACAAAAGTACGTGACAAGAATTGTGGCTTATTATTAGCTTATGAAAAAACGGGTTATGATACTTCAACGCCAGGTAGAATGCCAGATTTACTAGAAACATGGTCTGTCTCACGTCTGAAAGAAGCAGGGGCCGACGCAATCAAGTTTTTACTTTATTATGATCCAGATGAACCAGCGTCGATCAATAAATTAAAACATGTTTTTGTAGAGCGTTTAGGTAGTGAGTGCTTAGGGGAAGATATTCCTCTTTTTGTGGAAATCGTTACGTATGACACGGAAATCACTGATGCTAGCTCAGCAGCATTTGCCAGAGTTAAACCTCACAAAGTGTTGGAATCTATGATTGAATTTTCTAAACCTCAGTATCATATCGATGTGTTAAAAATGGAAGTTCCAGTAAATATGAATTATGTAGAAGGTTTCGCTGAAAATGAAGTGGTATATAGTAAAAAAGAGGCTCTAGGTTATTTTAAAAAACAGAGTGAACTAACAGAACTACCATTTATCTTTCTTAGTGCAGGTGTTTCAACGAAATTATTCCAAGAAACGTTGGAGTTTGCGAAAGAAGCTGGCTCTAAATTCAGTGGTGTCCTCTGCGGACGAGCAACATGGCGTGAAGGAGTTAAGCCCTTTGCTGCAAAAGGTGAAGCGGCAGGTCGTGATTGGTTTGCTACTCAAGGAAAAGAAAATATTGAAACATTAAATGAAATCGTGGATCGTTGTGGCACTTCTTGGCGATCAAAAGTTGAAGTTGGATAGCAAAAAACGTCTGAAATAAATCTTTTATCGATTTATTTCAGACGTTTTTTTGAATAGACGATTAAAAAAGAAAGAGAAAATTAAATTTTTTTCTATGTATTGCGGATAAACTTTCATTAAACTATAATCTAGTAAGTAGCTTATTAAAGAAAAAGATAAGCAATGAGGTAGAGAGGGTCCTGAATAATGAAAATAGGTATTCCAAAAGAAATCAAAAATGGTGAAAATCGCGTAGCATTACCAGCTTCTGGAGTTTTAGATCTCATTAAGCATGGTCATACGGTTTTTGTTGAAACGAATGCGGGCTTAGGAGCGTCGATCCATGATGAAGAATATAGCGCAGTTGGCGCTACAATTGTCGCATCTGCTCAAGAAGCTTGGGCGCAAGAATTAGTTTTAAAAGTAAAAGAACCATTAAAAGAAGAGTATCAATATTTAAGAGAAGATTTGGTTTTATTCACTTATCTTCATTTAGCAGCTAATAAGCCTTTAGCCGAAGAGTTGATGAGACGTAAAACAAAAACAATCGCATATGAAAGCGTTCAATTAACAAATAAAGAATTACCACTGCTAGCACCAATGAGTGAAATTGCTGGACGCCTAGCAGCACAAATTGGTGCTCAGTTCTTAGAAAAAGTTCCCGAAGGAAAAGGGATTTTACTAGGTGGTGTGCCAGGGGTAAAAAAAGGAAAAGTAACAATTATTGGTGGAGGAATCTCAGGTTGTAATGCAGCTAAAATAGCCTTAGGTTTAGGTGCGGATGTCACAATTTTAGATGTAAACATCAAGAAGCTGCAAGAAATCGATAATCAGTTCAATGGAGCGGTTAAAACGCTTGTTTCAAATCACTTCAATATCCAAGAATCAGTAAAAGATGCGGATCTTGTGATTGGGGCTGTCTTGATTCCAGGACGTAAGGCGCCAGTTTTGGTGACAGAAGAGATGGTGGTTTCAATGCCGGAACACTCTGTAATTATTGATATTGCGATCGATCAGGGCGGAATTTTTGAAACGATCGACGAAGTGACCACGCATCAACAGCCGACTTACGTTAAACATGGTGTAGTTCATTATGCTGTAGCAAATATGCCAGGGGCAGTTCCTCAAACAGCGACTTTTGCTTTAGCTAATGCGACATTACAGTACGTACTTGAGCTAGCGAATAAAGGATTTGAACAAGCAGTAGAACAAAATTCAGCATTATTAGCAGGTGTTAATACGTTAAACGGTGCGATGACGAACCCTGCAGTTGCTACTGATTTGAATTTGCCTTTTTCTTCAGTTCAGTCAGTATTATAAATAGTTAAATTTATTAGGAGGATATGCACTGCCATGACAAAAAAAGACTCGTTACATTTAATTGAACGTTTATCAAATGCTTCTGGCGTCTCAGGTTTTGAAGACGATGTAGTAGCAATTGCCAAAGAATTTTCAGCTCCGTTTGCTGAAGTTAGTGAAGATCATATTCGTAATGTTTATATGCGTGTTGGTGAGCACAAAGCGGATAAACCAACGATTGTATTTGATGCTCATAGCGATGAAGTTGGTTTTATCATTCAGGCAATCAAACCCAATGGCACATTACGCTTTTTACCTTTAGGCGGTTGGGTGGCCAATACAGTACCTGCTCATCGAGTAAGAATTAAAACATCTGATGGCAACGAAGTGCCAGGAATCATCGCCAGTAAACCACCACACTTTATGACAGATGCACAACGGAAAGAAGTCCAAACGATTGATGATATGGTGATCGATGTAGGCTGTACTAGTGCTGAAGAGGTTGTAGACAAACTAAATATTGCAATTGGTGATCCAGTGATTCCAGATGTCTCTTTTGAATACCTCCAAACAACGGATGTGATGTTAGGGAAAGCATTTGATTGCCGTATCGGTTGTGCTTGCTTACTTGAAACACTCAAGGAACTATCAGAAAAAGAGTCGAAATTCAATCTGATCGGTACGATGACAGCCCAAGAAGAAGTTGGTGAGCGTGGTGCAACGGTAGCAATGAATAATGTTAAACCTGATTTAGCGATCGTGTTTGAGGGTTGCCCAGCGGATGATACATTTTCAGAAGAATATATGATTCAATCTGGTTTAAAACGTGGACCAATGCTCCGAAACTTTGACGTTTCAATGATCACGAATCCACGCTTTCAGCGCTTTGCCAAAGAGACTGCCGAAAAATATGGTTTACCAATGCAAAGTTCAGTCAGAAAAGGCGGAGGTACTAATGGCGCTATTATCAATTTGACCAACAAAGGGGTACCAGCTATTGTGATCGGAGTGCCAGTTCGTTATGCACATACTCATTATGGATATGTCGCTTATGAAGATTATGAAGCCGCACGTCAATTAGCTGTCGCTATTATCAATGATTTAACAGAAGCTATAATCGAAAGGTTTTAATGCTAAAAAAAGAAATTGGGGGAATGATTAAAATGAACATGAAAAAGTGGGCGTTAACAACAATCGCTACAAGTGCATTAGTTGTATCATTGGCTGCTTGTAGTACAGGGAGCAAAAAAGAAGAAGCAACTGGAGATAAAAAACAAGTTTTAAAAGTATTGGAAAGTGCAGAATTGCCAACGATGGACATTTCGCAAGCAACAGATGTTGTTAGTTTTTCAGCAATCAGCCAAGTAATGGAAGGGTTGTATGAGTTTGCGGATGACAGTACTTCGGCACCAGCGATTGCAAAAGAAGTCGTTGCACCAACAAATGATGGAAAAAAATATACCATTGAATTACGTGATGATGCAAAATGGAGCAATGGAGACCCAGTAACTGCAAAGGATTTTGTGTACTCATGGAAACGTACAGTAGATCCAAAAACAGGTTCAGAATACGCTTATTTATTTGATGGATTTGAAAACTACAAAGCTATTTCTAAAGGAGAAAAGCCTGCTGCTGATTTAGGCGTCAAAGCAGTAGATGATCATACTGTAGAAATCAATTTAGAGTATCCGATCCCATATCTGTCATCTCTTTTGGCAAAACCAACATTCTATCCGTTGAACGAAAAATTTGTTGAAGAAAAAGGCAAAGATTATGGAACAAACAGTGAGAATATGATTTATAATGGTCCGTTTACTCTTGCTGATTGGGATGGAACCAGTATCACATGGAATTATATGAAGAATGATAAATATAGAGATGCCGACAAAGTCAAATTAGACGAAGTCAATGTTCAAGTAAGTAAAGAAATCGGTACAAATGTCAACCTGTTTAAGGCTGGAGAAACAGATATTGCACCAATCAAAGGGGAATATGTCGATCAAGAAAAAGAAAATCCAGAATTGGTGACACGCATTTATCCATCAACTTCTTATTTACAATACAACACTGAAAATAAAGTTTTTGCGAATAAAAATGCAAGAAATGCAATCACAAAATTGATCAATTCAGATCAAATTGCTAAAAACATTTTAAAAGATGGTTCAATGGCAATTGAAGCATTTGTTCCTAAAGGGATTGCTAACCAAGAGACAGGGAAAGATTTCGCTGAAGAAGCAGGTGCTTTGATGAAAACGGATATCGAAGGCGGAAAAAAACTTTGGGAAGATGCGAAGAAAGAATTAGGTGTGGACTCAGCATCCATCACGTTATTAACGTCGGATACAGACTCAGCGAAAAAATTATCTGAGTACGTTCAAGGGTTGTTGACAGAAAATTTAAGCGGCTTAAAAGTAACCATTTCAAGCGTACCATTTAAAAACCGTTTAGATCAAATGAGTAAAGGTGACTTTGATGTAGTTTTAGCAGGATGGGCAGCAACATATGCTGATCCATACGACTTCTTACAATTGTTTAGAACTGGCGGCGAACAAAACTACGGCAAGTTCAGCAATGAAGAATTCGATAAATTATTGACAGAATCAGCAACCACTTACGCTACAGAAAACGAAAAACGCTGGAATACGTTATTAGATGCTCAAAAAGTCTTGATGGAGAATTCACCCGTTACCCCACTTTACCAAGCATCAGAAGCTTTCTTAGTGAATGATCGTGTCGAAGGATTGGTTTATCGCGCAATTGGCGCTCCTTATTATAAGAATGTGTCTTTAAAATAAAAAGTAAAGAAATGTTGAAGAGCTAGTGAAAGACTGCTGTTCAACATTTTTTTTTGCTCGTTTTTCTCTAAAATTATTGAATTAAGTGCAACACCTTTAGATATATTTCTCATGCTCTTAGTAAAATCGGAGATTATTGACAGATAACTAACAGGTTCACTCCTTATATCCTTGCTACAATATCTTTGTAAGATCTTACAAAAAATGAACGTTAGGAGGTAAAAGTATTGGCAAGTGTTGAAACAGTAATAAATTGGTTTAGAGCCAGACAAGGGAAAGTAACCTATAGCATGAATAGTCGTCTAGGTCCAAACAGTTATGATTGTAGTTCAGCTGTATATTTCGCTTTGATTGAAGCAGGTTTTTTATCGAAAGGAACAGGAATCGGGAATACAGAAACGCTATATAATTTAGAAGGATCATTACTTCAACCTATATCACGAAAAGAAGCACAAAGAGGAGATATTTTTATTTCTGGAGGTAAAGGCACCAGTTCTGGAGCAAATGGCCACACGGGTGTTTTTCTAAGTAACAGTAGCATTATTCATTGTAACTATGGTTCTAATGGAATTTCTGAAACATCTACTGAAGGTGGTTGGATGGGTGGACCACCGACTGACTGTTACAGGATTAAAGGGGCAACAACAGAAAAACCAGAACAAACAAAAAAAGGAGAGATAACTATGCAATGTATTTATTGGAGACCAAATGGTAAGGGGACAAATGATGCATATTATTTTGATGGTAGTGTATCAAAATATTTGGGACACGGAGATCAAATTAAAATTTTGAAATCAATTTATAAAGATAACAACGGGAAAGACATGCCTGAATATCATTTTACTTCATCAATTCCATGGTATACAAGGATAGAACAAGTTTCAGCTGCAAAACCAATTGATAGAACTTTAGGATAACACAAACATGAAGCCATTGCTTATGCGATGGCTTTTTATATTGGGAGCATAACAAAAGAAAAGCGACAGTTCGAAGTAATAAATATCTTCTATACTAATGTTGTAAGATCTTACAAAAACAAAAGTTAGGAGGGAACAATTTGGCAACACAACAAGCAACCGCACAACAAATATGGAACTATCTTACAAGCAAAGGTTGGACTAAAGAGTCAGTTGCAGCGTTATTAGGTAATATGCAGTCTGAAAGTGGGATAATTGCAGATAGATGGGAATCAGACATTGTTGGTAATATGTCAGGTGGATATGGTTTAGTACAATGGACACCTGCAACCAAGTATATTAATTGGGCAAACTCTAACGGATTAAGGTATCAAGATGTTAGTAGTCAATGTAAGAGACTAGAATGGGAGGTTGCAAACAACCAGCAATTTTATAGTCCTAATATGACATTTCAACAATTTACTAAAAGCACCCAATCGCCAGAGTTTTTAGCAGATGTCTTTATTCGTTGTTATGAACGACCGTTCAATCCGAATCAGCCCGTAAGACAAACACAAGCTAGATATTGGTATAATTTACTAAAAAATACTGGTGGAGTAACACCGCCAGAACAAACAAAAAAAGGAGAGATAACTATGCAATGTATTTATAAAAGACCACTGGGTACGGGAGTAGGAATGTATTACTTTAATGGAGTTGATACAGTTCATATTCAACATAATGATACAGCTGTGATTTTACGGAAAATTTATAAAGAAAATAATGGGAAAAATATGCCTGAGTTTACTTGGACTTCAGCAGAACCTTGGCATATTAGATTAGAAGCAGTAGCACCTAATCGTAAATAACGAAAATCTTATTTCTCCCTCTATTCCGATTAAGGAATAGAGGGTTTTTCTATCACATAGTAATTAAGAACCTTTTTTCCTTCAAGAATTTTCAGTAGCCAACTTCTGTAAAAAAAGATAGGTTAAATTAAAATTGAAGATGTATCACAAAAAAATTTCATTAGGCGTTTTCCAGCTCAAACATTTACTAGGTTGATTATTCAATTTATGAATGACAGATTCAATATATTCTTCTGAAACAGGTGTCATATCAGTGTATTAGGGAATACTAAAGAAAAACGATGAACCATTTGTAGAGGATGTAAGCGATATCGGAAAAGCAAATAGTTTTACAAAGAAACAGTAGCACCATTAGGGAACGAAATAAAGTTAGATTTTGGAAATACAGTTCGTTTTGGTAAAAAAAGATTGCTAGTGGAGATCCTGCTGGCGGTTTCTGGATAGCGGAAGGTAAGCGAAAACTTATTCATTTTGCTTTTAGCGCTACATCCTAAAAAGAGGTAGACGCATACTATGATGCTACAATAAAAGCTGGTGGAACTGATAACGGTAAACCTGGAATCAGACCAGATTATAGTGCTCATTACTATGCTGCATTTATTCTTGATCCAGATGGTTATAATATTGAAGTGGACTATCACAGAGCGTAGTAAAGGATAGACTAGTTAAATTCAAACAAATAGATGCATTCTCCGAAAGAAAGCTTTATACTAAGACATAATGATATATTTTCAGGAGGAGAAAGATGAATAACAACGATATATTGATTCGTTTGCGCTATGCATTAGATATTAAAGATACAGACATGATCAACATTTTTAAATTAGGCGACTTAGAGATTACAAGAGAAGAGCTACGAGTATTATTAACAAAACAAAATGAAGAAGATGAACTACCACGGGATGCAGTTTGTGATAATCATACATTAGAAGCTTTTTTGAACGGATTGATTACATACAAAAGAGGAAAAGCACCAGTAAAAAATGGTGTGGCACCCAAACCAACTTTTCTAATCAGCAGCCAAAGCAATGTTAATAATGTACTGTTGAAAAAAGTAAAAATAGCTTTAACACTTACAAGTGATGACATGCTTGATGTATTAAGATTAGCTGGTGTCTATGCTTCTGACAGCGAATTGAGTGCGATTCTCAGAAAAGAAGGACATCGGAACTATAAAGAATGTGGCGACCGCTATGCAAGAAACTTTTTAAAAGGCTTGGCAATCAAATATCGGGAATAATTTTTATCATGAAAATTATTTCGAATGAATAATTGTGGGATGGAACTAGACGCTACGACACTAGTTTCATCCCTTTTAATCATACTGTGTAAAAAGACAATGTTTAAGGAGACTTCCGCATGAAAAAAATCGAGCGTATATTAGCAATGATCGTTCTACTTTTAGATAGTGAGGTTGTGTCAGCAGCTCAATTAGCCCAGCGATTTGAAGTGACGAAAAGAACGATCTTTAGAGATATTGAAACAATTGAATTAGCTGGGTTCCCAATTGTTTCACATCCAGGACGTCATGGAGGCTTTTCTCTAGTCAATTCTTTTAAATTGAGAACACATACATATAGTAATGAAGAAAGACAAGAGATCATTAATGCTCTTAATGTTAACGAAGGATTATTTGGAATAGCTGATCAACAAAATATGATCAAAGAAAAAATCGAGTTATTACAAGGTGATTCACTGAAAGAAAAACGAAAGCACTTTATTTTGGAATCCCCAACGATGCATCGCCCTGAAATTGAAGCGCAGACTAAGAAGAAGATCAATTACATCAATCTTGCATTGAAACAAAATAAAAAGTTACTGATTGATTATGTGGATAACAAAGGTGAGCATACAAAACGATTAATTCATCCGTATGAAATGATGTTGATGAACGGTAGTTGGTACATCCATTCTTACTGTGAGGAACGAGAAGCGTTTAGATACTTTAAAATTACGAGAATACGTCAACTAAAGATACAGAAAACAACTTTTACGCCATCGGACTATAGGAATCAAATGATTGAGGAAGCAGATGGAAGTAAGATTCGATTAAGATTTAGAAAAGAAGATTTAGGGAAATTATATGACTATTACACAGATGATGAGATTCAAGTTACGGATACACATGTAGAGGTCACTATCTACGCTAATCAGCAAAAAACGCTGTTACCATTTTTATTGATGTTCGGTAATGGTGTCCAAGTTATCTCACCGATTGACTTACAAGAAAAACATAAGCAAGAGATAGTGAAGCTATGTGAGACGTACCGAAAAGAGTAACCATTTAGTAGTTATTAAGAGAATGGGGTAAAGCGTTTATGCGCACTTAGAGGATAAGACAAAGGTAAGTTTTACTTTTGTCTCATCCTCTTTTTGTGAGGAAAATTTCAGCCTGTAAAGAGTATCCTTAGTTTGAAGTAAAGCTAAATTAACCTATTATTGAATCGTTGGATAGCATAGGTTAAAGTGGGGGGCTGAAAGAATGGTATACAAATTATTTTATTTAGCAAAAATATCGATGTGAAAAAGATAAAAAACAAAAGATATAAAATAGTATAAATATAGTGTTGATATTAAAAAATCATTTCTTGTTTTTCGGTAAAACAAGAAATGATTGATAAAAATTTAAAATTAATTTGATATCTGAATCTATTCTATGGGTTTGGATATGATAAATCAATAGCGAAAGCGATAAAAAAACGATATAAATTTTCAATTTTTAAGAGAATATTTAAAAAAAATGAGAATTTCGAAGAAATAGTTTACTTTTTCAGAATAAATTTAATGACGGATCACAGATGGACTGTTTTTATGCGCCGTCAAAATCGCCGTCAATAATATAGGAAGGAATTGGTTATTTTGGCTAGAGGAGAAAATATTTATAAACGAAAGGATGGACGCTGGGAAGGGCGTTATCCTAAAGCACGAAAAATAGATGGGACAATTCATTATGGGTATATTTATGCACGATCATATCGAGCAGTAAAGGAACAGTTATTAGACAAGAAAGCACAGAAACCGCTCATTTATAGTGGAGCAGCCAAAGAATTTTACGGCACATTTGGAGAGTGGTCGAACCTTTGGCTGACAGAAATCATGGCTCCAACACTAAAGGAAAGCACTTATGCTAGCTATAGTAAAAAACTTCAATTATACGTTTTACCTAGTTTGGGGAAAAGACCTCTAAAAAAAATCACTGCTTTTGATATGGATAAATTGATTAGTCGATTAACAGAAACGTTAGCGGCTAGTTCTATTCATATTGTTTTCCGAATTATAAAAAGCTGTTTTGAAGCGGCAAAAGAAAGAGGCTACGTGTACTTAAATCCTTGTGAACGGACAATTCTACCTAAAATTGAAAAACGGAAAGTTTTAGCTTTAACTAGAGTACAACAAAAAGCAGTGGAAACTGAAAGCGTGAAGGATATAAAAGGGTTGCCTATCTTATTAGCTTTGGAAACAGGGATGCGTATTGGTGAAATTTGCGCACTAAAATGGGAGGATATCGACTTTGAATCATCTATAATAAAAGTTCAACGAACAAAACAACGAATTGCCTTACCAAGTGCAACTGGACAACGGACAAAAATTATTGAAACTATACCAAAAACCACTAATGCTAACCGGATCATTCCGCTTTCTAAGAAAGTAAAGAGTGCATTGTTGCACTGTAAAAAACAATCACACTCTGAATACGTCATAACAAATGAAGGACATTCTGTAGAACCTAGAACAATCAGCTATCGTTTTGAACGAATCAAGCAAAAAATAGGATTAATGAATGTTTCTTTCCATGCGCTCCGCCATACGTTTGCAACACGTTGCGTTGAGTTGGGTGTTAATATTGCGGCAATAAGTTCTTTGTTAGGGCATTCATCTATCAAGCTAACATTAGACACGTACACAAATTCATTTATAGAAGAACAGCGCGCAGCAATAAAAAAACTAGCACTTATCTAACTAAGCCCAAGTTGATTTTAAACCAATTTAAGGGAATAGCACTCCCTTTTTTTCTTTTTTTTATAACGGTTGTTACTTATTTTTCTTTTTCAAATCATTATTTTATGCTTCTGACTTTCGTTTTTTTGGAAAGTTAGAGCTTTTTTTCTTTTTTCATCGCCGTCAAAATCGCCGTCAGCGGAACGTCAAAACCTATCCAAACGAGGAATAGCCTTTGTTTATTCTTGTTTTACCGAAAAAACAGAATGAAGAATAGTCATCTAAATACTGATTTTATCTAGTATAAAAAGTATTTATGAATACTGCAAATATAAAGACTAATAATAGGGAAAAATGAATAAAAACATAGACCATAAAATATGGAGGAGAGAAAGATGTACAACATTGGAATTATTTCTTCGAGCACCAAAACGAACCAAGATACATACATAGACGCATTGGAAGAATCAAAATACAATATTTCTTATTTAGATGACAAGTCCAAGTTGGATCTTATGACAGACGAATTAGATGCTTTGATTATTGAAGAAACTGAGACAAAGAATCAAATGAGTGTGATTTGCGAGGCGATTATTAAAGTTCGTGAGCAAAGTTCTGCTTTAGTGTGGATACTATCTGAGAATACAGATAAGTCCACGAGAATTGTATACATGAAATTAGGAGCAGACGGCATTATTAATACATCGATTGATTCGGACGAACTGGTCTTGTTTATTCAAGGGAATTTGAAGCGATACTCTAAAAAAAGTCAAAAAAGCCAGGATTCTTACGAGGAAAAACGCCTCATGGAAACTACTCCAACAAAAAAGCGAGTTGAATTAGTTCCTTCAAATTTTAGTGTCTTGCTAAATGGAAAGCAGGAAGTAAGTTTGACTAAGCTTGAATTTCGAACAATCGAGCTACTAAGTAATCATGTAGGGCAAGCACTGACTTACGAAGAAATTTACAAAAATGTTTGGAACGGCGGAGATGAAGATAAGCAGTATCGGGTAGCGAATATTATATATCATTTACGCAGGAAGCTTGAGGTAGAAGAAAGTGACGAAGAGTATATCAAGACGATTCGTTCGAAAGGGTATATGTTGAATGGCTAAATATATAAGTTAAAGTCTGGGGACTTATTAAAAGTGTAGCAATATTTGATGATTGATTTGTTGTCTAAGTATCAAAGAGGAGTTTAGTATAACTCATTCAATTTGTTTTCTCTTTTCTAGTTAACCTAGTAGATTCTCTAGGTAGGTGGAAAATTGAAATATATATAATTTATTAACACTCATTTTTGAGGAAAGGAGGAAAAGTATGAAAATTAGCAGAAAGATAAAAATCTGTTTGTTGGCGGTAGTATTGATCTCAGTTGTTACGTTTATGGGATTAAAAAAGACAGCTCCTATAAAAGCAAATGAAGAGAGTTATAGTTTGCAAGTAGTAGATACGGACTATAAAGGCACTGGATTTTTAAAAGTTGACTTGGTTATTCCAACGATGCATAAAGAAACACTTCGTTTAACTGCTGAAGGAACAATGCCGATCGGAGATGAAAACTTATTTGATGGAATACCGACGGAATATGAGAATAAAGTTCTTGTAAAGCAGCCTAAAGATTTAAACAGTGTGGATTTCGATTTTAAAGAAAATGGCGGTAAGTTTGTTACTACATTATTGGTTCAAGTGGATCCAGATACTAAGCTAGATAAAGGCAGTTTCTCGTTAAAAAATGCTGATGGACAAGTCTTAACGTCAACTTCATTTGATGTACCAAAAGTTAGTGATGCTGTAACGTCAGAAACAGAAGTAAATTCAAATACCTTAGTAGAACGTTCATTGATTCAAGCTGTGAACTATGCAGTTTCTCCTTTGAGTGTAGACGTACCAACTCCGAGTAATCCAGTCGATGTAAGTACATGGGAGCAATTTAAAGCAGCTGTAACTGATGGATCTGTTGATTGGATTAATTTGAAAGCCGATTTTTCTGCAACGTCTGCAGGACCAACTGCAACAAGATCTAAAGTTATTAATGGAAAAGATGGCAACGTTACACACTCTATTGATTTTCTGGCTAGATATATCACATTAGGGACAGCTTCACCAGGGAGCTTCATGGCGCTTTTAGATATGAATTATAGTGGTAGTGCTACACCGATATTTCGTAGTAATACTGCAAGCAACAGTGCTAACTGGGAATTGAGAGTAAACAATCTAGCTACTTTGACTGGAAATGCATCAAGTTTAACTAGTTTGGTAAACGGTAGTGTAGTTATCAGTGGTGAAAATAACTTTGTAAGTACAGCAGCTGATTCATTTATAGCCTCTAAAAATTTGAAAATTTCAGATCATGCAAATGTAACCGCAGATTTGGTGCGAGGATTTTATACGACAAGTATTTCTGGTTCATCATTATTAGTTAATGAAGGCTCGAAGGTAAATCTAAAAAGTACTGGTAACTATAATGTAGTTCAAGCAATGAATGTCGCAAATTTTGAAATATCAGGAGCAGACACTGAACTTAATGTGGTCGGCTACGCAACAGGTGGAGCTTCGAGTGATGGGATTTTTCTGGTGAATTCAACTTCTTCAGTTTCAAATGTAAATATCTTAGCTGGAGCTAAACTAGCTATAAAATCATTAGCGCCAACAAGTGGGTCTCCAGCATTCTTTATGAGAAGTCTTGGAGGAAAGTTAATTGTTGATGATAACAGTACTTTAGATATTGAAGCAGAAAGTGCAGATGGAAATAATCTAGTTGCTGCAGTTCGTTTCTATGATGAAGGGAATAACAGTTTCGAAGTCTCCAATAATTCGAAAGTAAATATTCTGAAGAAATCAACGAATAATTCAGGCGTTCGAATGTTTAGTAATAATAATTCAATCATCGTTTCAGGTGGATCAGATTTTCTTTTAAAAAATAAAGGGGACGGTACTCCGAGAAATCCAGGAGCTAATGGTCGCAATCAAGGGATTCAATTTAGGCTGGGAAGTTCTAGAGAGACTAGTTACTTTAAAGCATTAGGAGAAGACTCGAATGTGCTGATTGAAGCGGATTATGGAGCAGCTATTGATTGTAATAGCCAAATGCTTGACGTTGAACAAACCGAGGGTGCTTACTTTGTAGTACGTGGAAAAACGGCTGGATCAAACTATGGAATATTCAGTTCACCAAGTAATACAACAACGTTTAATATGACGAAACCAAAATATTTTGATTTTAGAAATGATTCTTCAGGAGGCGGCTTGATTTTCCAAAATGGTGCTTCTTCGACATTTGTTTTAAATGGATCAGACTTATCTGTTTGGAAGAACGGTCAAAATCTTGATGGAAATCCTAGTTTATCTTGGACTGTTTTGAACGCAAGTTTAAGCGGTAGTGGATTTAGCAATATTGTTTCTACAGATAATCCTGATTTTCAAGGGAAATTTGCTGGAGCAGATGCATATTCAAGGATGACAGCCAATAATCAAAATGCTGTGGTTGACGAATTAAGAGTTCCTACTAATGCAGATAAATATATCTGGGGTCATGCTAGTGTACCTGAAGGTAAAAGTGAAGAAAATCGAGACGCCTATACAGATGAAGTCCATGTACGTGTAAAGGTATATAAAGCGGATGGAACATTAGATTTTGAACAAATAGGAAGTTCTATTGGTGATGAGAACGGAAACGGTGGAGAATCGGTTTATGGCGATGCACCTAGGGCGGGGATTATAAAAATTCAAGTACCCGAGGGAAAGTTTCTAACGAAAGAGCACACAATCAAAGTAGTGGGTGCTTGGCGTGGGTCTAAGAGTGGTGAAGGGACGGAAAGTGTTCACACGAGTAAGCCTGATGAACTGCAAGCACCAGAACGCTCTATTTTAGATGTAACACCACCAGAACCTGCAAAATTGACTGATGTTAACTTAAACAATGCAACAAAGGTTTTAGCTGGAGATGGTTCAGAAGTTGGTGCCACAGTCTATGTATACTATGACAATGGTGATAAGGATACAGGAAACTTGTTAGGTACCACGAGAGTCCAACCAGATGGTAAATGGGTATTTAATTTACCAGCGTATGTTGATAAAGAAAAAGAACTAAGTATCTATCTTGAAGATACAGCCGGAAAACAGTCATATGATTCAAATGGATTGATCAAACCGCCTGTAACAAACACAGATAAAGGCAACATTAATCCGTATCAAGATTATACTTATCATGATGCAGTATTCAAAGGTGTAGCAAAATATGAAGTAAAAGATATTTTACCGGATACCAATAAAATTGTTAAAGAGTTTACTACAAGTGGACATGGGAATACGTCGGTAGGTGATACATTAACCTATACATTGAATGTAAATAATGCCAAAAGTGCTTCTTATGCCACTACTTTAAGAGATGCATGGATCACTGATCAATTAGCAGAAGGCTTAAAGTTTGATCCAGCAAATGCTGAGGTGAAAATTAATGGAGAGCTTGCTACATCAGCTCAGTTCTCTTATGTAGCAGATACTCGTACGCTTACTGTGAAAATCGGCGATCTCAAATCAACAGAAAGTGCCAAAGTAACGTTTAAAGTAACTGTTCAACAGTCAGCAGTCGATCAGGATATTAAAAACACAGCATATGCGCATGGGTATTCGCCAAGAGAAACAAGTGAATCCTTTGTACCAGGAGTCAATGCCAATCCCAAGTATGTTATTTATGACGCTAAGTCTAATGAAGTTAGTACAGGGGCTGTATTTGGAACATTATCAATCACTTCTGCACCAACTGTAATCGACTTTAAGACACATGCTGCGGGCATGAAAGACACAAGAGTTGAAAATCCTGAGTTAGATAAGCCATTGGTTGTTTCTGACAATCGTGGAACATTAAAGCAATGGACATTAACAGCTGCTCTAACAAAAGAAATGAGAAATGTTGATGATAATAGTAAAGTGTTGAGCGAAGCCGTTCGCTACAATACTGGGACAAAAGAGTTTCCACTAACTGGGGAGTCTTTAGGAGTCTTGACGCAGACACATGCAACAGCTGGAGACTATGTTGTTAGCTCTGGATGGGGTCCGGGACATGCGGGCTTGAAACTTGAGGTTCCAGCGGGGAATGTTCAAAAACTTGGACAGTATCAAGGAGAAATAACTTGGAAGTTAGGTCTTACACCATAGAAAGAGGGAGAAGGAAACATGGAAAAAAATATCATACGTTTTACTCGCCTTCTTGTGGGTGTGACAATTCTACTGAGTGTTTCGGCTATGCCTGTTCAGGCAGCAGATAACGGCGGAGCAGTCCAAACTGATGGCGTTGTTGAGTTTTATGAAGAAACAATCATCAGTACTACGGAAAGCGACGTACCTAAGACACAAAATAGCTCTGTAGTAGCACCAAGCCCGACTAAACCGCGTGGCAGGTATCCTTCAACAGGTGAATTGGTGAAGAAAAGTTTAGGAATCAGTGGCTTCGCCCTTATAGTCTTTGTTCTTTTCTACTTTCTTTTGAAAAAGAGAAAAGGTAAAGAAGGAGGGACGCCAGAATGAAAGTGAAACAATTGTTAGTAACTTCCATTTTCTGTTTTTCAATTATAGGGACGAGCCTGATGGTAACCGCATTAGATACACCTACGTATGCACAAGAAAGTCATACTGATGTAGGGGAAATTGTATTTGACGGAGAGTATGAAGCAGGTATTTTTGACCCGGAAAAGCCAGGAAATAAGGTTGATCCCGGTCCGACGCCAAATACAACTGGTGATTTACGTATTGATTTTGTTCCAAAACTATCATTTGGGAAAAATAAAATTTCGAAAAAAGATACAGTTTATCCTGCTAATGCACAATTATTTTTGGGAGACACAGGACCTAGAGGGAATTTTATTCAGGTCTCTGATTATCGCCCAAATAGAAGTGGTTGGAGCTTGCAAGTGCGCCAAGAAACACAATTTAAAAATAATAATACGCTAAACAACGAATTAAAAGGTGCGATGATTTCCTTTGATAAATCATGGGTCAATTCAACTCGTGATTTATCTCAGGCACCGAGTGTGTCAAAAGATATTATCAAAATTGATAATATTGGTGAAACATATAATTTGGCGGAAGCAAAAAATAATATGGGAAAAGGGACATGGTCGATTGAATTCGGTGCATCGGAAGAGAATTCCAATGCTATGCCGAATACATTAAGTCCAGCCATAGGTCCGGATGGAAAACCATTATTGGACCCAAATTTTGAAAATAAACCCATCTATCAAAACAGTGCAGTAACGTTGTCTATACCGGGGGCAACTAAAATTGATCCGGTACCATACCAAACGGTGTTAACTTGGATAATTTCCGAGTTGCCATAAATAATGAAAAATTTTAGGAGGAAATACAAATGAAAAACACACACAAAATTTGTGGAGCAGCTTTACTAGCTGTAATCGGCTTAGGATTGGCTCTACCAGGGGCAACAAAAGCAGCAGAAAGTGACTCTTTTGCAGGAGAAGGAAATGTAGAATTTCAAAAAGATACAACACCAGATACAATTACACCGCCAGATACTGATGGACCAGTTTTACCTTACCCACCAGTAAATCCAAGTACAGCGGATATGAAAATCGTTGGTATCACACCATTAGACTTTGAAAAACATGATATTTTAACTGATGGTTCAACACCAACGTATGAAGCAAAACCATTTAATGACGCTACTTTTGGCGATATGGAAAACTTTGTAGATTTTAAAGATGTACGTTCAACTACAGACCACACTTACAAAATCTATGGTAAATTATCAACGCAATTTGCACATGCAAACGGAAGCCAATTAAAAGGTGCGTTTATTACTTTTGCTAATACTCGTGTAGCATCTAATGGTACAGCTAATGCGGAAGCTTTAAAACCAGTTGGAGCAGTTACTACTCCTGTTAAATTAGAACCAGCGGCAGATGGATTGGCTGCTGGAGAAAACACATTATTCCTTGACAATACAGATGCGACTAAAGGTTTTGGTCAATACAAACTTGCTTTTGGTAACAGAGCAACAAGTGTTGAAAATATCAGAGAATCTGTAAAACTAACTGTACCTGGTGACAACATGCTTTCAGTAGGTAAATATACGGCTGAGATTACTTGGACTATTAGTGATACTCCGTTATAAAAACGATAAGAATAATTGAATAATTCTGGGAATGAGTTCATCGATGTCATGCATCGATGACTCATTTCTAATTGATTGAAAGAAGGTATGTTCATTGAAGAAACGCGTATTTGCACTTTTAGTTTTATTATACATATTCCTAACAGCTATACTGGCAGGCAATGCTTATGCTGAAGATGCTAATTCCAAAAAAGATATGGGAGGCTTTAACTTTGAGGTGATTCATCCAGAGAATCAAGTTGATAAAAAAACTGGCTACTTTGATTTGAAAATGACACCAGGTCAAAAACAAGTAGTTCAAATCAAATTGACCAATCCTTCAGACATAGAAACAACAATCAGTGTTAAATTAAATGGCGCTAAATCAAATAGTAATGGTGTCATCGAATATGGACCAACCGTGATTGAGAACGATGCATCCTTAAAATATGATTTTGTTGATATCGTGAAAGGTCCCGACGAAGTCAAAATACCTCCAAAAGGAGAAAAAACGATTGACCTAGATATTACGATGCCAGAATCATCTTATGATGGCATTATTACTGGTGGGATTGAAATGCAGAACATCACAAATGAAGAACAAAAACCTCAAAGCGGCTCAATCCTTAACAAATATGCCTATTTAGTAGGAATGATTTTAAAAGAGACCGATACAGAAGTAAAGCCAGAACTATCTTTAAATAAGGTTTATGCAAATCAAAAAAATTATCGCAATACAGTCTTTGTCAATTTTTCTAATACTCAGGCCACTTTCATTGAAGATATGACTGTTGATGTTCAAGTGAGTGGGAAAGGATCAGATCAAGTATTATATGACACTAAAAAAGCAGCTATGAGAATGGCACCTAATTCAATGTTAGATTTTCCAGTTTCGATGCAAGGTGAGCGAATGGTTGCTGGTGATTATTCTGCACATATTATTGTTACGGCTGGAGCAGAGCGCTGGGAATGGGATCAAGATTTCACGATTACAGATGAAGAAGCAGACAAATTTAATGCTGAAGATGTCAGTTTATTGCAAGAAAGCAAAATAAACTGGACGTTTATTGCTGGAATCGTTGGTGGATTATTTGTTTTAGTTATAGTGATTTTCTTTATTGTTAGGAAAGTCGGGAAAAAGACTAAAAAGAAAAAGAGAAAGAAACAACCTGGTACAAAGCCATCAAGAAAATAGTAAGGAATCGGAGGATAGATAAGTGAGTATTTTAGATTGGATATTTATAGGTTTGTTTTCGTTCGCTATCCTCTTTTTCTTATTTTCGATCCTATTGCTTTTTTCTCTTTTTTCAACAAAGAAAAAAATTCGCTTTTTAAGCGGAATTAGAAAAAAGAATAAACGAAAAAGGATCAAATTGAAACGAGAACGACGTAGATTAGAAGGAGTATATAAGCGTCAGCTGATTAATGTGATTGTCTTATTAGTTCTTGCTTTTATTTGTGGTGGTGGTTCATTTTATTCAAGGTACTACCAAGCAAATAGCCTAAGTGAGCGCGATTCTGATGCGATTGTACAAGGCTATTATCTTATAGAACAAATAGATCTACAGTTGAAAGAAGCTGAAAATAATGATAATAAAACGAAAATTGCTAATAACATAAAAGAGTTGTCTGGACGTTTGTCCAGTTATGGGAATAGGTTGGCCAATCAACGTTTGACGGTTGAAGGACAAGGGATTTTGAATAAGCAATTTAAAATTATGATGGAATTAGGAATCAATTTAGCAGCACAACAAGAAGATTTTTTGAAAAATCCTGAGAAAATGTCAGAGTTCAACGAAGATCTTGAAAAAGCTAAACTACAGCAAAAGAAAGTATTCGAACACTTTAATATCAATGAAGCAGCATTAAAAAAGAAAAATTAGCTTTAGGTTTAGAGGATTAAAAGATGAACACGAAAATACCTAAAAAAAAATCAGCAAAACCACTTTTGGATTCGAAACGAAAAAGAACCAAAAAAGTTGGGAAAAAGCGAAAAAAGAACCAAATTATTGCGAAGAACCAAAATAGCAGCTTGCATAAAAAGAAGAAGCAAAGGCGAAAGAAAAAAGCCACTTTTGTAAAGATGCTACGAACAACTCTTTTACAATTGATTATTGCGATAATTATTGTTGGACTGATTGTCTATGCCTTGTCTTTTTTTCTATTTTCAGTGCCAAAAGTGTCTGGTTATGCCATGATGCCGGAATTAGCAAATGGAGATCGACTATTTGTAAATAAATTGGAAACGATTAAGCGCTTTGATTTAGTGGTGTTGAAAGCAAACAAACAACGTGATTTATCCGTAAGAAGAGTAATAGGTATGCCAGATGAAGATATCTACTATAAAAATGACCAACTATACATAGATGATACATTTCAAGTAGAACGTTATTTAGAAAAACCACTAAAAGATGCCCACCAAGATTCAATGTTATTGACAGGTGATTTTACCTTGAATCAAATTTCTGGAGCAAAAAAAATTCCTGAAAAAAAGTATCTTGTACTGGGAGATAATCGCCGATATTCAACGGATAGTCGAAATTATGGTTTAGTCGAGGATACAGACATTATTGGCGTAGTGCGTATGAGATGGTTACCGTTGCAGTCTATGAAAAGTTTTTAATGCTAAGTTTGATGTGGGGATATGCACTTGAAAAATGAAAGACTACCTAAGCAAAAAATAAATAAAAGAAAAAAATCTTCTAAGAAAAAATTGAATAAGCGTAAAAAAAGATGGGGTAAAAATGTGGTAGCTAATCTATTCTTTGTATTTTTTACAGTACTTTGCTTGATTATGCTGTCTACAACCCGTACTCATTTAGTTGATGGAAATTCCATGCTACCAACTTTTGAAAATCGAGATCGAATGATTGTTTCGAAGGCCACTAGAATTGAGCGTTATGATGTAGTTACGTTCGAACCGAAGGATCAAATGAGTAAATCCTATGTGAAACGTATTATTGGTCTGCCTGGTGACGCCATTTGGTTAGATGGAACCAACTTGTATTTGAATCATCAATTGCGTGAACCTGTGAATAGTAGTGGAAAAACAGTTAATCAGACAGATATCCCAGACGGCACTCTTAAAATCAAACTATCACAAGGTATTGCGCGTTCTTTAGAAGGGTTAGCGAGGATTCCAGAAAAGAAATATTTTGTTTTAGGCGATAATCGCAATAATTCTCGAGATAGTCGTACTATAGGATTGATTGATGCGGATCAAATAGAAGGCGTTGCAGTATATCGTTATTATCCATTTACACGAATGGGGAGGATTCATTAAATTAGGTGAATCAACAATGTTTTGACATTTTTAAAAGGAGAAGATATGAAAAAGAAGATACAGTCTATTTTTAAGGCGAATGGTATAATGGCCGTTTTGAGTTTTGTTTTGCCAATAGTGCTGATGGGAGCAGTTTATTTATCCATTGGAATTTATCCAGGGAGTGAAAGAAGTGTGATGGCTAGTGATTCTTTCACTCAGTTATCGAATTTTTTTGCTAGTTACAATACAGCTGTAAAAGGAAACGAAAGCATCTTTTATACGTGGTATGCTTCATTTGGATTGAATTATTGGACATTCATTTCATATTACCTAGGTGGTATTTTTACGCCATTGATTTTACTATTTAATAATCAACAAATTCCAGATGCCTTATACATTTTGACCTTATTCAAGATTGGTTGTTCTGGAGCTGCCTTTTATTTTTTTAGCAGTCAGACGTTCAAAATCCCGAAATGGGGTCATTTATTATTTAGTATTTCATATGCGATGATGAGCTTTACAATCGCTTTTTCAGAGATGTTGATGTGGCTGGATACATTTATTTACCTGCCGTTGGTTATTTTGGGCATACATCGTTTGATGGATCAGCGTAAACCGAGTCTTTTATTTATCAGCTATTTTCTGCTGTTCATTACCAACTTTTATATGGCATTTATCGTAGGATTTTTTTCATTCTTATATTATTTTGTCCGTTTATTTACGAATAAAGCAGAGTATGGTAGAACATTTTTTTCCTACTTACTAACGTCTTTATTAGCTGGTGGTGCGTCAATGGTAGTCATTCTTCCAACAATTATTGATTTGAAGAATAATGGGGAAGCCTTGACAACATTAGAGGAATTAAACACGCAAGGGACGGGCTCGTTTGATATGATCATTAAGAGTTTTGTCGGAGTATACGATACCACTATGACTAACGGTACACCCTTTGTTTTCGTAGGATTGTGGTCATTACTTCTATGCTTATATTATTTTACGACAAAAAAAGTCTCCGTCAGAGACAAAATCTGTTATGGCCTGTTGTTTGTTTTCGTCATACTAAGTTTTTATTTTGAACCGTTCAATTTATTTTGGCAAGGAATGCATGCACCAAACATGTTTCCTTTTAGGTATAGTTTTGTTTTATCTTTTCTGATCTTGTTAGTTGCAGGATATGCATGGGAAAAAGTAGATAGTAGTACGTTTGATTCTTTTTTGAATGTTGCAATTAGTTTGATCGTGGTATTTACTTTAGCAAAGGTTGTTACCTCTTATGAAGAGGCTTACTATTATCTAACGATTATTTCGTTTGTGGTTACTTTAGCGTTGATTTTTCTTTATTTGGGGTATGTTTACATGATTAAAAAAGGCCATTCATCCATGCTTTGGTTGGGAATATTCATGGTTTTGGCAGTGTCTAGTGAGTCGTTTTTTAATGCACATCAAATTGTTCATGGAATTTCCAAAGAATGGACGTACTCAAATAAAAGCAAATACACAGGTCCTTATCCACACATTAAAGAATTGGTCGATTCAACCAAAAAAACAAACAGCAGTTTTTATCGGATAGAGTCGTTGGATCCTGTTACAAAAAATGATAGCTTAACATATGGTTATAGTAGTGTTTCTATGTTTTCTTCGATGCGAAACAGGCACTCTTTATCTTATTTACATGATTTAGGCTATCGTTCATGGGGAACTAACTTACAAATTTCTTATGCGAACAATACGATTTTAATGGATACGATTTCTGGGGTCAAATACAATTTAGCAAAGGACGACCCGATGAAATTTGGATTTCATAAAGTAGGTGACAGCGGAGAGTTTACTCTTTATGAAAATGAGTATGCAATGCCGATGGGTGTGATGACGAATGACCGTTTATACGAAGAAGGAGTGGTCAAAAGTCAAACTTCGTTATTTAACCAACTGTCTGATAAAGAAGAAAACTATTTTTCTTTTATAAAGCCAACGATACTTTCAAAAGAAAATGTTGAGATTGAAACTGAAGGTGAGAAGGTTCGGTATTCAGAAGAGTTAAAAGATGAAAAAAAACCTAAGCAGATAAAATGGGGAGCGAATATCCCAGCAGGATATCAAGCATACTTTAGCTTGAATCCAATAAACTATAAAGAAATAGCTACTGCAACGACAACTCTAACAGTTAATGGGATCAGTCGGACGACAAAAATTAATTCTACAGGACAGTATTATAATCTAGGTTATTTTGAAAAGGATACTGAGATTGAATTTTCAACAAGTTTCAGTGGATCGCAGGCCGTGGAGTTTTTTGAGCCAGACATTGTGTTATTAGATAGTCAAGCTTTTGAAAAAGCTGCTAGAGCCATTCAGAATAAAGGCGTTGATTTTAATGTAATCGGGCGTAAGGCAAGTACCATTGTTGACTTGGAAGAAGCGGGTGTTTTATTTACAACTATTCCATACGACAAAGGTTGGAAAGCATATGTGGATGGAGTGAAAGTCGAAATACCTCGTTTTAAAGAGGCTTTTCTAACTGTGCCACTTGCAGTTGGTGAGCATGAAGTTGAATTTGTGTTTTTGCCTGCCGGTTTATTGACAGGGGCAGGGGTGACCTGTTTCAGCTTTGTTGGATTTAGTGTGTATTTATATTTATTAAAAAGAAGAGGTAAGGATCCTTTTTATAACAAACAATAAGTAGCAAAGAATTAATGGGACTGGGTTTTATGAAGGAGTACTTATGGAACAAGAAAGCTTGATTGAAATTAAAAAATCGAAAATAAGTAAATATCAAACCTGGCTATATATAAGTATTTTTTTATTGCTGAGTATCTTTATGATTTATTCATCTCATATTCATCAAAACGTGTTGTATTCTGGTGATGATATTCAATTTCATTTAAGTAGAATAGAGGGCTTAGCTGAAAACCTACTTCATCAAAAATGGTTTCCCAAAATCAATTTCTTTTTTCTATATGGTATGGGCTATGCATCGCCATTATTCTATTGTGAGTTGTTTTTATACCCAGCAGCTTTTTTTAGACTGATTGGTATATCTGTTGCCCAGAGCTATATCTTATATCTGATACTTATTAACTTTTGTACTTTTTTAATCGCATATTTTAGTTTTAAAAAGGTAGATTCTGTTCGGTGGAAGGCTTTCTTATTTGCCTTTTTGTATGGGATGTCATCTTATAGATTGAGTGATTTAACAGAGCGAGCTGCTCTTGGAGAATTATTAGCCTTGATGTTTTTACCAGTAGCATTTTTGGGGATTTATCAAATCGTGAAATGTGAGCGAGGACAGTGGATTTGGTTATCAGTAGGGATGAGTGGCTTGATTTTGACGCATGTTTTAACAGGGCTTATTTTCTCTATTTTTATTGTTTGTTATCTTTTATTAAATGTTGAATCATTAAAAAAAAGATCTGAAAAATTAATAAGTTTGTTTAAAGCAGCGGGATTAACAATTTTTCTCACATCTTTTTTTATTTTTCCGTTGTTAGAGCAAGTGATGAATCAGCGCTTCATGTTTCAAGAAAAGCCAGTTACTTATTTGAGCGACAATGCAAGTACTGTTTTAAATTATTTAGGAATTGCATTTAGAAATAATGGTTATAATAATTTAGGTTTATTCGTGATAGTGGCACTTGTTTTTTTAGGAAGTATGTATAAAAAGTTAGAACAAGTAAATCGACAATTGATTCTTATCGCAGCTGGCTTTGCTTTTCTAAGTACAGATTTTTTTCCGCATAAAATATTTGACCAAAGTATTTTTAATGCATTGCAGTTTCCCTGGAGGTTCTTCTTAGTGGTTACTTTATGCGTTTGTTGGGTTTTTGCTTCAAGTTGTGATCAATTTTTTTCGGGAAAAATGACTATCTTTCGATTTGTCAGTGGTGTGATTATCGGTGTTTGTGTACTGACAGCTGCTCATGGTGTATTTCTTCCAGAAGAACAACGTGAAGTTTCTTATGATCGTTTAGAAAATATACAGTCTAATCATTTAGGTTGGGGGCAAGAATATGTACCCAGTAAGCTACAGTTGAGCCAAGTAATTGCCGAACCTAGAAAAATAAGAGGCCAAGCAGATATCGCGTTGACTGATGTTAACTGGGGCTATGGTGAGGTGCAATTTGATTATGAAACTACCAAAGAGTCAAGTTTAGTTTTACCTTATCTTTATTATAAAGGATATCATGCTGTCGACAGAGTGCAAGATAGAGAAATTCGAGTAAATAGTAGTTCTACATTTCCTGGATTAGTAGAAATTCAATTAAATGGACGTGGTAAAATCCATTTCTTTTATAAAGAGACTGCGATTCAAACCGTATCCCTAATAGTGTCAATTGTGGTTTGGATTAGTTTCGTTACTTGGTTTGTTTTAATGAAAAGAAGCTAGCTAGTAATTGTAAAATGGAGGTAGGTTATGAAAAGAAAAATAGTGCTTTTATTTATTTTAGTTTTACTTTTTTCAGGATGCTCGAAAGGTAAAAGTGAAACAAAGGCTAAACCATTATCGAATGAAGATATAAGTTTGATAACTTCTGTTAAACAAAAAGGGGCGTTAAGTCAGATGAACTTACCGAACCTTACAGAAGAAGAAGCGAAGAATACATTGGAAGATAAATATAGTCTTGAAATGAATGCATTTCTGACGAAAGCTATGACAAGTGTTGATGATCTAGTTAAAGCAGAAAAAATACAGGACAAGGACCGTAATTATACTATTTTAGCTGAAGAAAATAAATTAACGATTTATGCTGCCCAATACTATGACTTGAAAGGTAATGGTCAAATTCTTCTAGGGCAAGCTGAGGCAACTTATAAGTATGATAAACTCTCACAAAAAATTCATTCTCTAAAACAAAGTATTTTGATTAATTGTACTAGTTTTGAATCAAACGAAGGAAAAAGGTTGGAAGTTTTAGTAAAAAACCTTGCAGAAGCAATGGTACTAACAGAGTCAGATCAAGTAATGAAGCAATTTTCTGTAGAAATAAAAAAATCGGCTGATGAGTTATCAAAAAAAGTTATCTCTATTTATGATGATTCAAAAGAAGCTGAGAAAAAAGCTGGTATAGGTCGTTTAATTAACCTCTCGTTTGATCGAGAAGGAAGATTAGAAGAAGTGTATGCTCAAGTAATGGATTATAGTGATTAGAGAAATCAACACTATAATCATTACTGGATTTTGTTTTAAAAATGGATAGTCGTTTTATAATAAGCTGTTATTTCACTGTTATTTAATTTATTTTTTTAAATTATAAAAAAATGACAGTTTATTTGATTTTGCCCTTATTTAAAAGGTTTTTTGGTGGTTTTTTTTATCAAAAAATTTATTTGATTTATAAAAAAATGGTAAATATATCGTTATTTTATGTGTTAGAATGAAGGTGCTGGAAACAGCAAATACAAAAAAGGAAGAGGTAAAAAAATGGTTAAAATTAAAAATGTTGCTGGAGTTTTATTTTTTGGTTTGTCAGCAGGTTTATTAGCGGTAGCTGGTGGTCAAAAAGCATTTGCTGCTGAACTACTAACAGCAAATACTGACTTAAATGGTTATGCTGCAACGGTAACAACTAAGGCAGACGGGACAAACGTATTGACGACGAAAAAAGGGGAGTATCTTTTAAATGAGAATGCTTCGTTGTATAGTTCAAAAATCATTACGATTACCTTGAACAATACAAAACCAGTTAATATGGGTGCAATCAATGCTAAAAGAACACTTGAATTTCGTGGGAACGGTGAACTGAACGTTAACACAAATCAAGAAGTTGGGATTAACGTTGGTGATCATTTGAAAGCATTCAAATTCACAAAATATGGAAAAGGTCATGTAACGGCAAAGGCTGCTGGTACTGGGATCTTCGTTCATAATGAAATTCAAATGGATGGCGGAACTGTAGAAGGTGTTGGTACTAATTATGGTGTTTATAGTGAAAATGATATTAAACCATACAATGATGCTGTATTAAAAGGAACAAGTAGCGAAGGTACTGGGATTTATGCGTATCGTGATATTTATGCGTGGAAAGGTGCAACGGTTGTAGGTGAAGGGAAAGTTTCTGGCGCTCGTTCAATTATTGCACATATCCAAGCAGAAGGTGCTGGAAGTTCCATCACTGGAATCTCTACTGATATCAATAGTTCTTTATCTGCATTACATGCGGATAAACAAATGCTGCGTGCTTATAGTGGAGCAGTTGTTCGTGAAGAATACAGAAAACCTACGTTTGAAATTACAGAAGATGTTCCAGTATTTGTAACAGACTTTGCAAGCGTTGCTCGTAATATGAAAGATATGAAAAATTACACATGGGTTTCTGAACCTGATAATGTCTTTTTAAATGGACAAGGTGGTTTATTGGGAGATATCTCTAAAGGCACTCCTAAGGAAGTTAAAATCATTGGTTCACGTCAAGAAAGCAAATTGCACAATAAAAATGAAGTAAGTCAAATAAAAACAAATGGTAAACATGAAGTGATTTTTTCAGAAGCACCAACAGGATTTACAATTCCAGTAACTACAAAATATTGGATTCATAATGAAGAAACAAATGAATTTGTTTTATATGATGAAATTGAAAGACAAATCGATATAAATACGATGTTCAAAGTAAATGATTATCCATATACATTTGGACCAGATGATGAAGTCAGTTTGGAAAAAATCGATAAAGATGATTTCTTAGTTATTAAAAGTGATGATGAATATGTGGTGAATTATTACTACAGAGTCGACTTTGCTTAAGTGGCATAGCGCCTTAAAACGTTAGATCAAATATTGGAAATCCTAGAGGGGATGAAACCTTCTAGGATTTTTTTGTATTTTCTGAAGCAGATATAGGGGCCAAATTATAAAAAAAGTATATAAAAATAACGATATCGCTAAAGATAAGAACGGTAGGGAGGATTCCACTTTTTTGTCGAAAAAATCGTCTTAAATAAATAAAAAAAATATAAAAAATAATTTAATATAAATAGTTGTGATTTCATAAATGTTTGAAGGGGAGGAAGTGAAAGAAAAACAAATACACATTAAACAGGTATGATATTTACGATATAAATTTTATTTGTAAAATAAAATGAAAAAGATAAAAAGATGGTGAAATCATGCGGATTTTTTTAGATGAAGTATACGACAGAAGAATCAATGTCCTGAGTTTTGTAGCTAACAGGAGAAAGGAAGTAAGTTTATCAGAAATAGCAGAAGCAACCAACTTTTCAAAGAAAACAGTTTCACTTATTATTAAACAATTCGAGCAAGAGTTAACTGTTTCTAAAGAACGGTTTGAAGTATCCTACATACATAATACGGTACAAGGCGTATATGCGAGTAATATTGATTTAGTCAGTATTAGCAATAAATACTTAAAGACCTCCATTCTCTATAAAATGATCAAGCATATTTTTCTGATGGAACGAATCGATGCGATAACATTTTGTGATTTAGAATTTATCAGTCCAGCAACTTTCTCACGTAATCGAAGTAAACTTCAAAAGATATTAAATCAATGTGGGTTAAGTTTGACACGAATAAATGAGATCAAAGGAAGCGAGTTACGAATTCGAAATTTCTTTTTTCTGTTCTTTTTCAATGCGTCAAACACATGGGACTTTGATCAAGCTAGTTATAGTGAAATGAAGGCTTATTTTAGTGAGAGAATACAAGGCTGGGAAAGCTTAAATTGTATAAGAAAAAGACAAGTATGTTTATTACTCTTTATTTGCAACGTTCGTATCAGTCAAAAAAAAGTGGTGAAAAAATCTATCTTGACGTCTTTATCTGAACGATTTCAGGATGGAATGTACACAAAAGTATTTTTTGAGTATTTTCACCTAAAGAAAAATCGTCCAGAAAAACTATCTTGGGATGAAACAAGCGCTGCTTTACTATTGCTGTATAAAGAACGTTTAGTGGATGGAGAAGTATTTGTAATCGAAGAACATCAGAAATTTTTCAATGAGGAAAATTTCAAATTAGTGAAATATAGCCATCTGTTAGCTGAAAAACTGATCGAGACGTTCTTTCACGGCAATAGCACACCGATGGTTTATTGGAAACTTAGAAAAGAGCTCGATATGATGCACTTGTTGATGGAGACGTGTTTCATTGATCCAAAGCTGTTTTACTATATTTATGATGAAAAAAACTTCTTTTATGCAGATCCAACAGAAAAAAAAATCCAACAGAATATTCAGATGGTCATTGAAAAACTAATCACGAAAACAGAATATGGTTCTTTTTTTAAAGCAATCAAAAAATATACATCACAAGAAACATTGACCGATTATATTTACCTTGTGACATATACAATTTTAGTGAAATTTATGCAAGTTGATTTCCCTAAAGTACGTATTCTAATTCAAAATTCCAAAGTATTCGTAGGTCCAATCATATCGCAGAAAATCGAATTACTGTTTAGTGACAAGATAGAATTTGTCAAAAACCAACAGGGTTCTCCAGATATTATCGTGACAGATATCGAGCTAACAGAAAAGAACAGTAAAGCCAAAGAAATATTCATCTCTTCTTTTTCAAACAGTTCAGATTTGGAATTGTTATTGGAAGAGATTGGGAAAAAAATCATTGAACACTACGATGATCGACACCTGTATTTAGGATAGAGTAGTGATAGTTTCAATCACGATAGTTGCTCAAGCATTATGCAATGTATAGATCTTTCCACTAATAAAAAGAATTAACTCTCTCCAAGAGATTTGGTCATGAGAATGTTCAAAATGAAATGTTCGTTCATTAGAACGCTCTCCTTCAAAAGCATCTGAAATAATCACATCGGCCTCCTCTACATCAAAAGTAAATTCTAACGTTGTATCACCAAAAATGGTGAGTAAATTATTCTTAACAAAATCATAAATAAAATGATTGTTAGAATGTTGAATGAAAATTCGTAACTTAGCCTCTCTTTCTCCACTTTTCAAAATAGAGTTGAAAAATTTTGCCATAAAAGAGACAAGACCAGCGTTCAGATGTTTGCGTACTAAAGGCTCTTTGCCAAGAGTCCCTTTTACGAAAGAACGATAAGACGATTCATCAGAAGAAAACCAGTTCGCTTTAGAAACCGTTGTGTCGTCAACAAGAAATTTTCTGAAATTGATCCCAATAAAACGGATATAAATTAAGCAAATAATTAATAAATAGTAGTTTTCCAGATAACTATCAGGGGATAGTTTCACTTTAAACGTAGTTAAAAGCTTGTCTAAAGTTCGTGTGGTCAGCTCAGCTAATGGTAACTTTGACTGGACAAGTGATTGGGTAATCACTTGTCTTTCTTCAACTGAATCAATATTTGCAATAAGAAATCTTGATAGAAAGCCAAAAAAGTAGGCTTCATCTTTCAGATTGATTTGTTCAAGGTCTATATTTTCTAAAGTTGAAAATAATTTCGTAGGTGCTACGGATTCAAAGTGGACAAGATAATCCTTAAACTCTTGCGATAGTGTTAAACTTTCTTTTCTATATATCGTACGCCAGTAGGTAACATTTTGAAAATATCTAAGTCTAGTTTGTTGTGAAGGCGAAAGTCTTTGTTCATTCACAGCTGAAGGAAGTGTCTTGTAAGAATTTGGTGTTTTCGCGAAAGGCCATTCTAACCCTTTAAAAACATTCCAAAACAATACAAATCCTAAAGTACGGATATTTAGTTCAGCTCCTTGAAAATTTGTTTTATAAATAGAGGAAGAGAAAGAAATTTTCAATTCAAAAGGACGTAGGATCTTATTAAGAAACGTTAAATTCGAGTAAACATGAGAGGGACTTAAATTTAGATCCTGCGCTAATGCTTCAACAGAAATATAATGTCTTTTTAAGACGGCTTCAAGAATTGAAAATTTTTGTGAGATTCTTATGTAATAAAGCCTCATAGAGTCGAGAACATAACTAAATGTTAGTGAAGGTGCTAGTTCAATGACATAAAGGAGTTTTTTCTTCTGGATCGTAACGTCACCTTGTGGGAATACAGTATTTAAATCATCACTGAGTTGTTTTTTATAACGATAAAACGTTTTACTTGAGAGCGCGAACAAATCCATCATTTGTTGGGAAGTTGCGCCAGATTTTGCATACAGAAGTTGCTTTAATAGCTCGAAACGAAGGGTTTCATTTTTCTTCATAAAAATAGTTTCCATGTTGTTTGAACAACTCCTTTTAAAATCTTGAGACTATCATAACATGGATATTTCCGAAGTGTATATTATTAGCTAGCATTACGCTCAAAAATATCATCAAGATTTCAATAACTTCTCAGGACAGTAACGATGATGGAAACAAAATAAATAGAAATAATATATGATTATTTTTGAGAGTTTGATATAAAAAAAAGATATAAATGAACAAATGACATATTACATAGAAAAAGGAGCAGAGGATATAGATGTGTAACATAGGGATGCTTGCTTTAAGAAATGCTTCAAAAAATAGAATCGAAATAGAGGAAATCAAGCAAAAACATACTGTTATAGAGATAACGGAAAATTTAGAGTTATTGGAAACCATACATGCAGTTGTCATTGTGGAAGAAGATATAAAAGACTTGAGCATAATCTGTGAACTGATTTCTAAAATAAGAAATAGATCTACTTGTTATATCTGGATCATGACGGATACGGAGCATTCAGTTGGTAAACTAGTTTATTTACAACTAGGAGCTGACGAAGTATTTGATTTAAGTAGAGAAGCAAAAGAAGTTGTGTTTATTATGGAGAACTCATTGTTAAGAGTAGGTCAAAATGGCGTGGAAGAAAGTATTGCATCTGAAAATCATGCAATTGAATTACTAAAGCTGATTCCAACGAATGCGAGCGTGATAATAGAAGGAACTAAAGAAGTCGTTTTAACTAAATTAGAATTTCAACTACTTGAATTATTATTACGTTATCAGGGAATGGCAGTTAGTTATGAAATGATCTACCAAGAAATGTGGAAAATTGACACTGGAGAAAATAAACAATATAGAATTGCCAATGTGATCTATCATTTGAGAAGAAAAATCGAGAAAGATGTTAAAAAACCAAGGTTCATAAAAACGGTGAGATCTAAGGGGTATATGTTGAATAGTTGATGTAGCAACAATAGAACGTGGAGAATAAATGTCAAAATAAATAGTCAGTAAAAAATAGTGGCCTTTGGGCTAAGAAGGTGAAAAGAACGAATGAAAAGCAAATTATTGATTGCAATTGGGATAGTTATTTTGGCGAGTGCGGGATCACCCTATTTTGCCTCTGAGGCAGATAGCGAAGTAGGGATTTTCTTTACTGAAAAAGATTCATTGCCAAAAGAAGCGAACATAGTGGAACAACCAAAAAAAGCTGGCGTGGAGTACAACAACCGAGTATTACCTAAAACGGGGGAAGCCAATGGAAACAGGTGGTTATTTTTAGGTAGCATTGTTTTATTTGGGGTCTTATTAACTAGAAAAAGAGAGCTAAAGCTTAAAGGGTAGTTAAAATGATGGGTAAAATTTATGGAAGGAGTGCTAGAAATGAGAACAAAAAAAATCACATCGACGAATCAATCATTTATTTCGCTGTTCTTACCAATTTGATAAAAAGGGTTGTACGAATTTATAAATTAGTAAGGAACAGACAAAATTAACAGAATGAGGAGAATAGAAATGAGTAAAATGAGTTTAAAACAAGGGATTATGGCAGGGATGTTAGCAGTATCACTGTTGGCAGTAAACACGACAGCACTTGCAGAGGAAGCAACGACTGGAAATGATAAACCTGGAACAGAAGCATCTTCTAAAGGCTACATCAAATTAACACCAAATAAAGGAGAAGAGTCACCAGAAATACTTGTTCCAAAGGAAGAAGAAAACGAAGCGCCAGATGATGAAACAACTTCAACAGGGAACAAAGGCCCACTAACGATTGATACGATTTCAGTGCTAGACTTTGGTTCGTTTGAATTATCTGGAACAACTGAAATATATTCAGTAAGCAATAAGGTTGAAGGAATCAAAACGAAAAAAGTACAAGTAACAGACCGCCGTGGAACGGGTGCTGGTTGGACCTTAAAAGTAAAATCTTCAGAATTCACAGATGAAACAGATACTAAGAAAATTTTAAAAGGTGCGACATTATCGTTTCCAAAAGGACGCATGGACAAAACAGAGGGAAATACATCTGCAGAGCCAACGAAAGAGGACAACGTTACTTTGATGACAGGTGATGCAGAAGTTAAGACGTTTATGACAGCTGCAGCAGGTGCAGGTTTAGGATCATGGATGAATGTAATGAATTCTGACGAAGTTAAAATCGAAGTGCCGGCCGGGAATTTAGCGGGTAGCTATTCAGCTACTTTAGAATGGTCATTAGCAAACATACCAACAGCAGACACACCAACAGTAGACTAAAAATAGAATAAACTAAAGGAGATTTTTTTATGAAATTTATTAAAATAACAACATTATTATCACTATCAGCAATCGCTTTAATGGGTGCATCACAAGTTACTTTTGCAGAAGATGCACCAGCTGGAGGGGACACACCAGCAAAAAATCCAACGTCAAAAGGTATTGTCAAATTGACTGCAGGAGATGGTTCTGCTATAACACCTCCAATCGATAAGGACACTCCAGACGAAGATATAACAAACCAACATGGACCATTATCAATTGATGTTGCGCCAAACTTTGATTTTGGTACAGATAAAATCGGGGTAGGAACAACGGATTATCCAATTAAAAATACAAACAATCCTTATGCGCAAGTAACTGACTCTCGCGGAACGGGTAGCGGTTGGCATTTACGAGCTAAAATCACAGAATTTGAAACAGCGGATAAAAGTAATAAGTTAACAGGTGCAACCCTTACTTTAGTATCTAAAGAACTTCAAACAACCAATCCACAAGGTGTGGCATTCAGAGCGCCAGTGGCTGAGAGTATTACATTAAATGATTCACCACAAAACTTACTATCTGCTGCTGCGGGAAATGGTTTGGGAACTTGGGCTAATTACTTCGATAAAGATGCATCTAAATTAACAATTCCAGGTGGTAACCTTATTGGTGAGTATACAGCAACGCTTGAATGGTCATTGGCTACGACGCCAGATGCTAAATAACCAGATAATTGAAGGAAATTGTTTTCAGTTGGAGGAGTAGAATGAAAAAAAGAAGTGTACTGAATTTGATAGTTTTATTCTTTTTACTGCTTACTCTACAAACGGTAGAGGTAGATGCCAGCCAAGTAAACTCCAAAGATAACTATATTGAATTCAAAGAGAATACGAGTAGCAAACCGCCGCTAGATCCTCTTGACCCTAACAACCCAACACCACCGATGCCAATAAATCCATTAGATCCAATGAATAAAGGGACGGGGAATGTAGGTGCGTTGACAATCGATTATGTTCCGAGCATTAAGTTTGGCAAACAACAATTAGCCAATGGGGATAAAAACTATTTTGCTCAGAACCAAGATCCTTTTATTCAGGTTACTGATTTACGAGGCGCAGGGACTGGTTGGAATTTAACGGCCCAAGTTTCTAAATTTATGAACAGCGATGGTACAAAAGAATTAAAAGGTGCGGTTTTATCTTTTAAAGAAGGTGCCATAAAGACACGTTCAGGAAATGTATCATCTGCTCCAGAGGGGTATGACCTAGTCTTTGATAGTCAAGATACCTATACTTTGATGCAGGCTGGAGAAGGTAGCGGTAAAGGAACATGGTTGGATGTTTTTTCAGGGGAAGCGAATAATAACGAAAAAATGCAATTACTCGTCCTTGAAGGCTCGGCAGAAACCAATGTACGTTATACAGCAATAATTAACTGGGCACTGTCTGATGTACCAAAACCAGTAAGTAATGAGTAAACGAGCATATCATATAGTGCAGTGCAGCTGCTATGTTTGTTTTGACAATAAGGTGAGTGAAGAAATTCACTCACCTTATTGATAAAAAGTGATGGAAGGATAACAAATTAATGCAAAGAAAATTAAAAGCCGCACTGTTTACGTTAAGTATCATAGTGGCATCATTACTATTGCCGCAAGTAGTAGCAGCAAAAGAAGAATCTGGAGAAGCTAATTTCTCAGCAAGAGCAGAGATTCCAGAGAATCAAGTAGATAAAAATCAAACATACTTTGACTTAAAAATGCAGCCGGGAATGGAGCAAGATTTAACGTTAGTATTGACTAACCCAACAAAAGAAACAGTCAGTGTGACCGTTGAGCCAAATGTTGCAACGACCAATAAAAATGGTGAAATGGATTTTACGCAGCATCCAAAAAAACAAGACAATACGTTGCAGTATCCATTTACAGAATTGATCTCCGACAAACAAGTCGTTGAACTAGCTTCAAATGAAACAAAAAATGTGACCTTCAAACTGAAAATGCCGCAAGAAAACATAGAAGGCATAATATTAGGTGGATTTTACCTTTATAAAAATATCAGTGAAGAAGAGGAGAAAGCGGAAGCAAACGTTCAAATAAAAAATCGGTACTCCTATGTAATCGGTGCAAAACTAACGGTTGATGACCAAAAAGTAAAACCCGATGTTGTATTAAATGAAATCAAACCAGATTTGTTGAACTATCGCACAGTCGTGACAGCCAATCTCCAAAATATCAAACCGACGATGATCGGTAAGTTTAAAGTAGAAGCAAAAATCTATGAAAAAGATAAAACAGAAGTGCTGCATGAAACAACAAAAGAAAATATGAGTATGGCACCAAATTCAAACTTCGATTTTCCAATTAGTTGGGATAATCAACGCTTAGAACCAGGAACGTATCGCTTGAAACTTCATGCAAGCTCTAAGGATGAAAACTGGGCGTTTGACAAAGAATTTACGATTGAGAAAACAGATAGTGATCGATTGAATAAAGAGGCTGTTGAGTTAGAGGAACAACCAATGAATTGGTATTTAGTGATTGGTGTGGGTGTAGTCATAATTGTATGCCTAATTGGTTGTGTAATGATTTATAAGAAGAACAAAAAGAAAAAAGAACAATTGAAGAAAAAGATGAAAAAGAGAAAGAAAAAAGTACCTAAAAAATAATGATTTTTAAGGAAGAACGTTCCAATAAACATTACTGAAAACAAATTTGGAGCGTAGAAACTTCGGGAAGACACAATATGAGAATAGGAGGTTTCCCACCAAATGAAGCAAATAAAAAAAAGGAGCTACGTGCTATTGATCAGTATCATAGCAGTATTTACCTTAGTTTACATAAATATACAGTCGGATATCAGTGCGAATGAACAAAAAGCTGTTAAGAAATCTAATGATTCTCCAATTACGGATCGAGCAAGTTTATTAAAGGCAAATACTGGAATAGGTAATCCTCCAGAACATGTATTCTTAGACGGAATTTTCCAATTACCAGCTATTTCAGATAGTACGTTGATTGGAAATGTTGTTCAAGTAACAGACAATAAAATTAATCAAGAAGGAGCTATTTGGTCAACGGCAAATAATCTATTGGATTTAACAAAGGACTTTGAGCTTGAAGCTTATCTGTATTTTGGGAATAAAAGGACAGACAACGGGGATGGTATGACCTTTGCTATGCATAATGATCCCGAAAGATTAACGTCTAAAAGAGGGATAATGGGAGAGCATCTAGGTGTTTACGGGAAGTATGATCCAACAACAAAGAACTATGCAGTCGGGGCGTTAGAAAATAGCTTCGCTGTTGAATTTGATACTTATTACAATGAGAAAGGGATGGATGGTTTTTTATCTTATTTTAGCTACTTTGGTAACGCGCACATAGCACATGCTTTTCCTGGTAGAGAAGATTCATATAGTCAAGTTTATGCAAACAAAGCCTCCTTGAACCATCTATCACCCCAAATTCACAAAACGTTAGCTAACGATCAATGGAATAAATTTACTGTTTTTTGGGATAGTGAAAAAAATGTGTTGACCTATCAGTACGGTAGTTCACCTCAAGTACTTGTCCCTATTGATCCTCAAGTGATTTTTGGTACGAATGACGTGATTTGGGGATTCACTGGTTCAACAGGTGGCTCGACGCAGTATAGCCGCGTTGTATTTACGAAAGTTCCAGGTCTAGTTAATGCGAAGTCAACTATTACAGCAGTTGATAGTGCAGGAAATCCTATAGAAGGAAAATCACTTAAAGCCAGACAAAAGGTGACGTATACCGCAGAAGTCACCTATGAATCAGGGAAACAAGATTGGTTTGATGTGTCAGGGGTAGCGAATCTGAATGACTCTGTGGATTATGTTCCTGGTTCACTGAAAGTAGATGGTGTCACTATTGATGACACGTCCTTTATTGAGAGCAAGCGAATCGCTTTAGGTGATCTGTCTTTAACATCTGCTACCAGAAAAATAACGTTTGAAGCACAAACGAAAGAATTGACGGCGACTCAAAATGTTTCAGATACGATCAGTTTTGCTGGGAAAAACTATATGTCAAATCCGGAGACATTTAATTACCAAATCACCGCAAGTACTGTTAAGGATAGTCTAGCGATAGATCCAATCGCGCCTTTCAATAAAAGTACTGATATTACGGGGAATTGGTCACTCAAAAACCTCCGGAAATTGAAGTCACTGATCTATCAAGTGGATGATGGAGCAACCATTCTTTTACCAAAAGAAACCTATGCAACAAATGATGAGGAATTTAACCCTTGGAAGCTGCAATTATCGCAAGAGTTGATTGATTCCTTAGATGTAACCAAAGAACATGTCTTAACCGTGACGGGTATTCCAGAACAACCATTGTCCGGGCAACCAGAAATTCAATCTACAGCAAAATTTGCTGTAAAACCGCAACAAGTAACATTAGACACTGCAATTACAGATAAAGCGACTTCGATCGAAGGCATTGGAGTTCCTGGATTAACTATCCAGTTAAGAGATGAACAAGACAAACTTATCAAAGAAGCGACCGTTGATCCGGAAGGAAGGTTTGTTTTAAGTCCACTGGTACGAATGAAGGAAGGCACAAAAGTAAACTTAATTCAAAAAAGCCAATTTGCTATCAGTGAACCTTTGGACGCCACTGTTGAACATTTAGAATTAGCACCTAAATTAGTCGTTGAAGGTGATGGTGAAACAACAACGATTTTAAATGGGGCAGATTTTACGATCAAAACGCAAGTTTCTGGTGAAGAAGCGGATGATTTAGTGTTGAAATATGCGATTAATGGTGTTGTGAATGACTCGATGACTGAAATCATCGCAAATCCGATGATTAATGAAGTTCATACAAGAACCGCAACATTGAAAGCTGAAGCATTACCTATTGGAGAGTACAGTCTGACCGTTGTAGCTGAGTGGCAAAAAAGCGGGATGAAATCCAATAGTGGAAAAATCAACTTATTGGTAGTAGCGGGAACGATGAGCTTCAGTAAAGTACCAGCAGAAGTCAGTTTTGAACAAGGCGCCATTACCAATCAACCACAAACGTTGGCTAGAAAAGCTGGTTGGGATATTCAAATAGAAGACTTTCGAGGAAAAGGGAGTAGAACAACGCTTTACGCTAAACTGACAGGCGATTTTAAAACGAAAGAAAACCATATTATTACTAATTCGTTGATTTATGTGAATCAAAATAACCAAGTCACACCAATCCCTGTAGATAGCAGCGTTAAAGTATTTGAACGAGAAACAACAGAGACTTTTGCAAATGTAGCTGTTGATTGGCAAGCCAACCAAGGGATTCTCTTTGACTTGAAACCTGGAAATTATAGCGGAACTTACCAAGGAGAGATCGAGTGGACGCTGTTAGATATTCCGAAAGAATGAACGTTTGTAGAGTAAATAATAATTCGGATTGATAAACGAAAAGAGTTTATCAATCCGAATTGTTCAAATAGTCACTCAAAGGTAGTAGTTGAGAGAGAAAGGAGGCAAAAGTGAATGAAAAAAAGGTTGGTAACGGCAGGGTGTTTCTTTTCCATAGCGGTAGCTATGGGTATTTGGCAGAGTCCTAATTTGATCAAAGCTAACACAATTGCAGATAGGTCTTCATCTAAGACAAATTCAGAAATTGAATCGACAGAAACAATAAGAAAACTCCCAGAAATGAAGTCAGCAGATGGCTATGTTGAAAATCCTGAATTGGAAGGTTGGACAAAGATAAAAGGGAAAAGTCCGACAGGAAGTTTAGCTGTTTCTGATGAGGTTAGTTTACAGTACAAGTTTCAACCGACAATGACAGCTGAACCAAGTCAGAGTACTGATAAATATGCTTTTTTTCCTAATGTTTATTTACTAGATAAAGGGAAAGAAATTGGTGCATTGCATGGGTATAAGACACAGCCTTTAGGGTCATTTCCAGTTGGATTGGTATTTGGTAGCGAAAACTCGCTTAAAACGGACGATAAAATAAATGGGGAAAATATCTTAAATCCCAAATATTATGCAAAGTACAGCCCTAGTCAAACGATAGAAGCGCTAATGTTTAAAGGAGAATCCTTAACAGATCCCAACAACAAATCAAAAACGTATAGCAAGTCCAAGTTTGACATCACGATCATCATGACGCCGTCAAACAAAGCGATAAGAATAGATACCTTTGTCAAAAATAATTCTGATCCCACTCTTGTTCAAGACAGTTGGTATGACGAAACGATTCTATATACGATGATGGATACGTATCTAGTCAATGATTCAGTACCTGTTCGTTTTATAGGAGGAAATAGAGGATTGTACATCGAAAATCCTAGCTCCACGGATAAAGCCGTCACCTATCGCTTGAATTACAATTTTAATGTATCTAATCCTGTTACTAACTGGAAGGCGGGTAAGTATAAGCTGCCAGCAACTTCTGATGGACAACCTGTCTTTAACCCAATTCATGGTGGTTTCCCAACATATGATGCCCCTGGTGCAGAAATTTTAAATGGTGTAGCTGGTGAAGATGCTTATGATGCTTATCCTAACAATATACCTCAAACGATCGATACAGCAATTTTTATGAAATCAGCTAGACAAGCTTTTCCAATTGGCTCAGTTATGGGTTATTCCTATAGTGTAGGAATAGATAAAAAAGATGAAAATGCCCCTCCTCTTCCAGTAAATGACGGCTTGATTTTAAAATTAGATAAAAGCCGAGATACCTATTCGGGGGAAGGGAAAGGCTATACAATATCGGGAATATTTAATGATGAGACAACAATGTTCATCGATGAAATTACTTATGCTATCGGTAACTTAAATGATATGAAAGCCGGCTTGTCATGGATTCGTAATGAAGAGCCGGGAAAAGATGTGCCATTCAGTTTTCTAATCGATAAAACAGAACTAAAACAGGGACAAAATATCATTTTCCTTAAAGCTAAGAATATAAATGGCATAGAGTCTGAAATCGTTGCGATGATACTAGAAGCCGATTTACCTAATCCACCGAGTATTTCTGCCAATCTCGTCATAGACAAAGCTGAAATCCTAGAAGGGGAAAAAGTCACGTTTACGTCGACGATTCAAAATACAGCCGCGGCGCCATCAATTTGGGACGATGTGGTTTATGAAACAACAGATGCTTTTCCTGCTAATATCAATGTTGATTTAACAACAGTCAAATTGAACGGTGTAGCAGTACCAGCGTCTGATGTTACAATTGGCGCAGATCGAAAACTGCAAGTGAAACTTGGAAATGTCGAGCCGAATACCGAACTAAAACTGACCTATGAGGTTTTATCCATTATTGCTGACCCAATATTGACCAGCTCTTTTGACGTGAGTCAGGCATTTAAAATCAGCGGAACGACATCAAATGGTGAAGTAGCAGGAAGTACATCTGGGGAATTAAAAACATTCACAGTTAAACCAAGAGCTGCGAAACTTACGCTACTACATTTAGAAGAAGGAACGACCCCTGAAAATGAACTTTACAAAGAAGAACCTAAAGAAGGCTTGATAGGAGAGAAAGTTGTGATAACTTCTCATCCAACCGAAGATTATATTTTAAGTAAAGTGCTGATTGATGGACAAGAAAAAAAGCCCGTACCAGAAGCTGATTTTGAAGTGATCTATGGAGAGGTCAAAGAAGTCAAATTTTATTATAAAGGTGTCTTAAGACTTAATTCAGTTCCAAAAATCATGGATTTTGGGCAGCATGAGGCAACGTTTAGAAAAGTTCGTGTAAACCAACCAGATTTAGCGGGTCAGAAATTAGCCATAACAGATACCCGACGAAGCAAAAAAGAATGGACACTAAAAGCCGTTTTAATACAAGAATTCACTAATATTGATGATCCAAACTCACAGATGGCTGGGATTCTGCGTTATAACACAGGATCACAAGAGAGCGAAACTATTTTTGAGCTGAACAAAGTAGAAGAACTGATGCGACATACAAATGATTCTAAGAGTGAATTTGTTGTAAGCGATACTTGGAGTGAAGCTGGTTTTGGGTTCAAAATGGAAGTACCAAATGGCGGAGGGAAAATTGGGAAATATCAAGCCCGAATCGAATATCAATTGGGCGATACCCCATGATGAAGGAGATTGGCAAATGAAAAAGAGAAAAGGAATTTGTCTTTTCATCACCTCTATTCTATTCAGCATGATGCTGTTCATTTTTCCGATGGAAAGTCTTGGAAGTGAAGGTGCCGTTCAGACAAAGGGCGAAGTAACGTTAATTAATGGAACGACTGCAACAAGTGGAAGTCCCACAGCAACCACAAAAGACTCATCACTGCCCAATACAAATGGCAAAGGACAGAGTCAAAAACCAATCGGTCGATTCCCTTCTACAGGTGAGCTGGTACAGAAAAGTTTACTCATTAGCGGGCTATTAGTATTGTTGATTTTTTTGACGGCTTATTATTTAAGAAAGCAACGTGAAAGGAAGGATGGATGATGAATAAAAAATCAATACTTATCCTGATCTTTCTGATAGCTACTCTAGCCACGAGACCACGTATTGCTAAGGCTACGGTTCATTCAGGCAGTGCAGTGTTTGAAGTTGAAAAGCCTAAGTCTGATCTCTCTCAGATTCAAGATCCAGAAGATAATAAAGTAATCGTAAATCCTGGAGAGAGTCCCCGAACAGAAGGAGATTTAAGAATCGACTTTGTCCCTTACTTAAATTTTAGTACAGTCGAAATGACAGACGATAGAAGTGTGTTACCTGTTAATGCACAATTGTTTCACGATAGTGACCAGGTTCGAGGCAACTTTATTCAAATAACCGATCAACGAGAAACCCCTAGCGGTTGGACGATTCAATTAAGACAAGAAACGCAATTTAAACAACTGATGAAGCAAGGTGCCCAGTTAAAAGGTGCGACCATTTCATTTGACCATACGTGGACGAATTCTGCCACGAACAGTCAATACTCACCAGAAGTATCAAAAGAAGTGATTCAAATGAACCATGTTGGTGAGACCTATACAATAGCGACTGCAAAAGCTGAACAAGGCATGGGAACTTGGAGTATCATATTTGGTGCGTCAAAAGAAAATACACATAAGCAACAACCAACCGTATTTCCCCGCATCGACAATACTGGCAACATAATCGAAGATCCAGTATTCAAGAAACCTAGCTATGTAAATAATGCAGTCAACTTAACCATTCCCAAAACTTCTGAAAATGAAGCGGGAACCTACTCAACAGTGTTAACTTGGATAATAGCCGAGTTGCCATAAATACAACCAAATTTTAGGAGGAAATACAAATGAAATTCACACACAAATTATGCGGAACAATCTTATTAGCAGCATTAGCTACAACGGCAGTTACAGGAACAGTGGTAGCAGCTGAGCCTCAGCCAGACAGCGTAATGGGCAACAATGCTGGGCAAGTTGAATTTACAGACGCAACATATGAAGCGGAAACAGATAACCCAGTACCTGACACAGACGAAAAAGATCCTGAAAAACAACCAAACGGGAAATTCTTGATTCGTAAAGTGACACCATTAGATTTTGGTAAAGCGGAAGCAAGTGCAACCAAAGAAATCACGTCATTTGCTAAAACATATGTGCCTGCTGGGAATCCTAAAGCAGAATCTGCTAACTATGTACGTTTCAAAGATGATCGCCAAGTAGATGATCACACATACCAATTAACAGCTAAAATAACAAAACAATTTGAATTTAAAGACGGCGAAACACTAAGAAAATTAGACAATGCAACCATCACTTATGGTCACCAACGTTTACTTGATGCTGCTGAAAATGGTATCCAAAATCCAGGCGAATCAGGATTACACCACGATGCAGTAGTGAAATTCGGTGAGTCTACACCAATTTTCACGAATACTGGTGCAAAAGGCCGAGGAGATTACTTCATCGCTTTCGGTAAACTAGGTGATACGGCTAAACCAGGCGATAAAGCAGTTAAATTAACGGTTCCATCTGGTACAGATGTTCGTACCGGAACATACAATGCCACAGTCACTTGGACACTTTCAGAAACACCATTAAAATAAAAAGGTAACGCAAACGAAAGTAAGCTCACCGGTTAAAAAAATCGGTGAGTTTTTTTAAGAAAGGTTGATGTATAGATGAACAAAAGAAATACGTTTTTATTAATCTGTTTATTTTACATAGTTAGTATCATTGTGACAACAGAGAAAACATATGCTACTGAAGCAATCGCAACACCCTATACTTATACGGTGGTCAAACCAGAAAATCAAGAAGAGGACGTTGGGTACTTTAATTTACGTATGACACCTGGGAAAAAACAAAAAATTCAAATAGAACTGAAAAATGATGTAGATAAAGAAGTCACTGTTGGTGTAGAAATCAGCCAAGCAAAAACAAATTCAAATGGTGTGATTGAATTTGGACCAAGCCCAATTAAAGATGATTCATCGCTGAAATTTGACTTGAAAAAAATTGTGACATGACCTGAGAAAGTTGTCCTTCCACCAAAGCAAAAAAAGGTATTAGAATTAACAATCGATATGCCCGAAACAAGCTATGACGGTATTTTGACTGGTGGAATTCACTTGAAAGTGATCCCAACCAAAGAAGAAGAGGAAGAAAAAAAGAAGCAAAAAGGAGTTATCAATGAGTATGCTTATCTGATTGGTTTAGTGTTGAAAGAAACAGATACACCGATCGAACCAGAATTAGAACTGAATAACGTTTATCCAGGATTATCCAATTATCGTAATGCTATATTTATTAACTATTCAAATATATAGCCAGATTTTGTCAATGATATGGATGTAGAAGCCCAAGTGATGAAAGAGGGTTCCAATGAAATTTTGTATGAAACCAAGAAAATCAAAATGCGAATGGCCCCTAATTCGATGATCGACTTTCCTATCCTAATGAATTCTGAAAAGATGGAGCCTGGGGAATACAATGCTCATATCCTTGTAAGCAATCAAGAAAAGAAATGGGAATGGACGAAAAAATTTAAGATCACAAAAGAAGAAGCCGATAAATATAACGCGCAAGATGTGACCTTGATTCAAGAAAGAGGGATCGATTGGGGATTGATCGGTCTGATTGTTTCTGGGATTATGGCTGTTTTTGTTCTCATTTTCTTCATTGTTCGAGTAATCAACAACAGTAAGAAAAAGAAAAGAAAGCAGAAGAAAAGTAAAAAAAATAGCTGAGGAGGCATGACCAAATGAGTGTATTGGATTGGTTGTTTATTGGGCTATTATCGAGTGGTATCGTATCTAACCTTGTACTTCTGTTTGTGAGTACGCGCTTTTTCTCTATTAAGCGAACGTTAAAAATATTGAACCGAAAACGACCAAAAACGAAACAAAAAAGACGTTGGCTTAAAAAGAAAAAGTATCAACTTCAAAAACAAAAACGCGTTTTTCTCAGATGGCTGTTGTTTCTTGCCATTTTTGGGATCGTAACTATTTGCGGAGCATTGTATGCACGTTACTATCAATCCACGAATTTAACGGCAGAAGATTCTAATATGATTGTGCAAAGTTATTTTGTCACAGAAGAGGTAAATACAAACTTAAAAGATATCGAAAAAGGTGGCAGTATCGATAAAATCCAACCGAAGTTAAGAGAGGTCAGTTCCTTATTAGTGAGTTATGGGAATCGAAATCTAGCGCAAGGAATGTCAGAAGAAGGCACCTCTTTATTGATTCGATATAAAGCTATAATGAAAGAAATCGGGACGAATATTTACGCCTTAAGTAGTGAGGATTTAACTAATGCTCAACTGATTTCTAATTATCAAAAAGATCTAGAAAAGTTAACACAAAGTCGTAAGAAGGTTTTTGACTATTTTAAAATCAACGAATTAGCTTTAAAACAAAAAAAGTAAGCCAGTTGAGGTGAAATGTAGTGAATAAAAAAAAGACAATTCCCTCTACAAAGAAGCGGCCGAAGAAACGCAAACGATCGATGACCGCTTCTATACATAAGCGTTCTAATGAAAAAAACATAAAGAAAGGCAAGCGTAAAAGGCAATCTCAGCAAAAACGAAAAAAGCGGAGAACTAGGAAAGAAATTAAACGATTTTTGATAGAACTAGGTATTACGACGGTGATTAGTATACTTCTGTTTAGCTTCTTCCGAATAGTCATATTCACGGTTCCTAGGGTTAACGGATACAGTATGACCATGGCTTTGAATGAAGGAGATCGGCTTTTTGTGAATAAGGTAGCCCCTATAAAAAGGTACGACCTGATTTATTTTATTCATCCATTTACCAAAGAAAAAGTAATTCAACGTGTAATCGGATTACAAGGAGAGTCATTATACTATCAAAATGATCAACTATTTATCAATGCTGAAATGAAAAATGAGCGTTTTTTAGCAACCTCGATTACCCAAGCAGCGAAAGAAAATCACATGTATACCAACGACTTTACCATGTTGGAAAAGACAGGAGAATCTATGGTACCAAAAGATAGTTATTTTGTGATGGTAGACAATCGAATGTATGAAACAGATAGTCGAGAATTTGGTTTTATACAAGTGAGTGATGTCATCGGGGTCGTAAAATTGAAATGGTTCCCACTCCATCAAATGCAAAAATTTTGATTCACTAAGTAAAATATGAAAAGAGGCACATCTTTTATGAACAGAAGAATACGTGTGATGACGCTATTAATCGTATGTTTACTCCCAATATTACTCATTTCTGGGTGTAAAAAAGAGAAAGCTTTACCAAAAAAATCTCAAGAACTGTTATGGAGAGCCGAAAGAACTAAACCGTTTGGAGTTTTCGAATATAGTGATCTGTCTAAAGAAGAAGCTGAAACGATTCTAAAAGAAAAATTTTCGGTATCGCTGTCTACTTTGACAAAAAAAACAGAAGCAATCTTAGATGAAGAATTACTGACTGATACCGGAGCAAAAGGTACCGTAACCTATACAATCGATGCGAAAGAAAACAAGTTACAGGTACGCGGATTTTATCCTTATGAGCAAGGGGATACCATGCAGGCATTCGCTTATATTGATTCTGAGTACCACTATCTTCCAGAAAAAAAACAAGCTAATTTAATTGACCAAACAATCACACTTTCAAATTATGGAGAATCATCGGCATTTCAAAGCGAAAATGTAGAGCCATTATTAAAAAAACTAGGGGAACTAGTTCAAGTGGAGAATTTGACGATTGCACTAACGCAGCTGAAAGAGAGCGAAAAAGAGGTCAAATCCAAAGAATTGGAAGTCTCAGATAATGGGGAGGATGCATATAAGAAAAAAAATATTCGTTCGTCTTTGTATGTGGGAATTGATGAAAAATCAGAAATCAAAGAAATATATGCTCGTCTAACGGATTACAGAGAATAGCGTTACTAAATAGTTATTTTTTCCTCAAACTTCCTGTATAATATTCTAATCAAAGTAAAAGAGGAGTTTATCAGATGGAAATAGATAATCTGCTGTCCATAACGACTAGACAAGAATTACGTAACTGGTTAGAAGCAAACAGCACAACCGAAAAATACTGTTGGATCATCGTTAGTATCAAGCGGGAACCCAATAAAATCCAATACCTAGATGCTGTAGAAGAAGCGTTGTGTTTCGGTTGGATAGACGGAATCAAAAAGAAACTATCTGACACTCAAACGGCTCAACGCCTGTCACCAAGAGCCAAGAAAAGTCCATGGACAGAGCTAAACAAAGAACGTGCTCGCCGAATGGAAAGGTTAGGATTGATGACCGATCAAGGTAGGAAAGTTCTGCCTGATATGACCGAAGCTTCCTTCAAAATCGATGAACTCATTATGGAAAGACTAAAAGAAGACGTGGAAATCTATGAACTATTTTTAAACTTCCCAGAATTATATCGTCGTATTCGTATTGATACCATTCAACAGTATAAACACCAACCCGAACTATTTGAAAAACGCCTAAATAAATTTATAGAAAATACTAGGGTAAAAAAGATGTATGGTGCTTGGCATGATGAAGGGCGCTTACTTGAATAGAGAAAAAGTTGAGCTGAATAAAACAGTTCAGCTTTTTTTACTTGCCTTAGAGTTCACTTCATGGTTTATCATAAACATAACAAATAGAAATGGGGCTGAATTATATGAAAAAAACATTATATTTGATGAGACATGGAGAAACATTATTCAATCAACGAAAAAAAATCCAAGGCTGGTGCGATTCACCTCTGACAGAAAAAGGCATTAAACAAGCACAAATCGCAGGGAAGTATTTCGCCGATCGTAACATTAATTTTGATAGCGCATACGCTTCTACTTCAGAGCGTGCAAGTGATACATTAGAACAGGTGACAGATATGCCGTATAAACGAATAAAAGGATTGAAAGAATGGAATTTTGGTCGTTTCGAGTCGGAAAGTGAATCGTTGAACCCACCATTACCATATGGTGATTTCTTTGTTGCTTATGGTGGTGAAGAAGAATTTCAATTTAGAGAACGGGTTTCCAAAAGTTTATTGGAGCTGATGAGGGAAGCGGGAGAAACCGTTTTAGCCGTATCTCACGGTGCATCATGTCGTCAGTTTATGCGAAATTGGGCTCATACAAGTGAAGTCGATCAAAAAGAAGCGCTAAGCAATTGTTGTATTTTGAAATTTGAATTTGAGGATGATACATTTAAATTAGTAGAAATTATCAATCACGATTTTTCAGGTTTAGGATAGTATTTTAAAGAAGGTGGGTTCATTGAATAGTAAAGAAGCAGCCGAAATGTTTGGTTTAACAGCGTACACAATCCGTTATTATGAACGAGTTGGTGTTATTCCACCGATTAAAAGAGATAAAAATGGCTATCGTGTTTATACAACAAGAGATTTGAATTGGATCTACTTGGCCAAAAGTCTCCGTCATGCCGGTGTATCGATAGAGTCGCTAATAGAATTTGCCACACTTGCACAACTTGAAGGAAATGTGGAGCAAGCGCAAAAACAAATACTGCAGGATCAACTACAAGAAATCAATGAGAAATTAGGCGAGATGACTAAAACACGGGATTTACTTCAATATAAAATCGATACGTATGATGAACATATTGCTAAGTTTAAATCCGGAGAAATCACAACCGATAATCTTAAGGAGCTTTGGAAAGTAAAGTATGATAATCAAAAGTAAATGCTTGCTATGAAGTTGACTCCATAGTTTATAGTGAGACTGTTCGTTACTTAGAATGAAAAAGAGATGGAGGAAAGAGACATGCAAACAGTCACATTGAATAACGGAGTAGAGATTCCTATTTTAGGATTTGGAACTTTTCAAATCACAGATCCAAAAGAAGCAGAACAAGCAGTGGTCGACGCGATCAAGGCAGGTTACCGTCATATTGATACGGCCCAATCCTATATGAATGAAGAAGCGGTTGGTCGGGGAATTGCCGTTTCAGGTGTGCGTCGTGAAGAATTATTTATTACAACGAAAATTTGGGTAGAAAATGTTTCTTATGAAGGAGTGAAAGCTTCTTTTCAACGTTCGTTGGAGCGTTTGAATTTAGAGTATATCGATTTACTTTTATTGCACCAACCGTATAACGATGTGTATGGCGCTTGGCGTGCAATGGAAGAATTACAAGAAGCTGGTAAGATTCGAGCAATCGGTGTCTCTAATTTTGCCGTAGATCGGGCTGTTGATTTAGCAGAATTTAATAAAGTTGTTCCACAAGTCAATCAAATTGAGATTAATCCTTTCAATCAGCAAACAAAAAATATCGAAGTGTTGAAAGCGGAAGGAATCATATCAGAAGCTTGGGCACCGTTTGCTGAAGGGAAAAACGGGATTTTCACAAATGAAATCCTAACAACTATTGGTCAAAAGTACGACAAATCAGTGGCTCAAGTTATTGTACGTTGGTTGATCGAACAAGAAATCATTGTTCTGGCAAAATCAGTGAAACCAGAACGGATGGCTGAAAATTTAGCCGTATTTGATTTTGAATTATCAGAAGAAGACAAAGCAGCAATTGCCACATTGAATGAAGGTGAAAGCCAATTCTTTTCACATGCTGATCCAGAAATGATCAAATGGATGGCTAGTAGAAAAATGAATGTCTAAATAGAAGCTAGGTATCTAAAATAGCGAATATAAATCAAAAAATACGGTCAAAAACGTTGTAGAGGTTACACGTTTTTGACTATTTTTTGATTTAATGAAGTACGATTTTTGTTATAAGGTATCAAGATAATAGAAAAGAAAACGGAGATATCACGAACATCGATGATAAAATCAAAGAACAACAAGCGAAATTAAATGATTAACTAACGTTCTTATGTTGAAATTAACCATAATAAGCTGTAGTTTGACGAAAACTGAATTGTAAAGACTATAGTAGTGTGATACAGTCAAGATTAATTACGGTTAATTTTAGAAGGAGAACTTTAGAAATGAAACAAAAAAAATGGAAGCCTATACTTGTAGTAATGATTGTATGTATCGTAACAGCTTTTTTTTATGTAGATCAAGCAGAGGCATTTGAAATACCACAAGTAAAATCTCTTACTAAGGCAGACGGATTTATCCAACCAGGTGAGCTGGAGTTCACGTACCAACTGCTAAATGAAGAAAGACAACCAGTTAACGATGAGACGCAATTGAAAGTAGGAGAAAACTACTTGGTTTCTACAAGGTATCACTTAAAAGAATTCGATAATACACAAGAGGTCTATAATCACAATATTCTATTTTCTTTTAATGAAGGTCTAAGTTATGTAGCAGATTCCTTTTATATTGGCTCTACCCACATGCCAGAGACGCATCTTAATGATGAGGCCCTTGCGGGAATAATGCCAAATTTTCCAAATGAATTGGACCTTCCGATGCAAGGAACACTTGCAAGCGATATGGAAATATTCTATCTTTTTAAAGTAACTGTAGACAGTGTTACTGGTATGGTTAATTTACTGGGAAACGTTACTGGTGAAACAGCAGATGGAGCAGGTGGTATCAAACAATTTACACCAATTGCATTATCACTAGCAAAGGAAGGATATTTTGTTGCTCCAGATTTTCAGATGTTACTAGCAGTGAATCAAGCACAAGCTCAAGTAGGAGATATCTTGGATTACACATTAACTGCCCAAAATAAAGGAGGAAAAGTTGGCGCAAGTATGCTCAAAAATACGTTGCCGTCAGGTGTTGAATACCTTCCAAATACAACTAAAATCAATGGGTTACCCGTTGACGATAGTGCTTGGAATGGGAATGTCTTCTACTATGATTTGCCTAGTATAGCAGAAAATGAAACGACGACATTTACGTATCAAGTAAAAGTAACAGAAGCACAGGACTCAATCAGTCAACAAGTTTCGCTAGAAGGTGTTACGAGTCAAGACCAATCTCCATTTACTATAGCGTCTAATAGTGTGATGACAACAGTCACGAATACTCCCATACAGTCTAGTGTGACTGTTCATTTTAAAGATGGGGCTGGTGAGTCGTTAAAACCAAGTCTTACTTTAAATGGAATTACTGGAACGAGTTATGAAGTTGATAAAGAGATTGCTGGCTATCGTTTAAAAACAGTAATCGGAGATAGTGAAGAAATCTTTGCAGCCGAACCTAAAGAGGTAACGTATATTTATGAAAAGAGCCAATCGGTGTCAGAAGAGCAAAAAATAAATAATCCGACCCAAAAACAGCCGGAAAATCAAAAAGCGAATCAACAGTTGCCTAAAACTGGAGAAACTATCCAAAACCAACTATTCACGCTTATAGGAATAATTTCTCTGCTTTTATTTTTGGGTGTAAGAAGAAAAATAAACTGATTTTTAGATTGTTCAGTAGAGGTGAGATAACGTAAAGCGTTGTCTTACCTTCTATTTGTTTAGTAAATATAGAGGGCAAATTCATCCGTTGATGACGTTGCCCTCTATATTTAGTTTAAAGAAAATTCAAGTTAAATAAACAAGTTTAAATTCGCCTGTTCACTATCACCTAAATAAGTCGCTACCCCACCGTATTCTACGAAATCAAACAATTCAGTTTTATCGATGCCCATGATATCCATACTCATCGTACAAGCAACAAATTTAACGCCTAATTCATTGGCTTTTTCGATCATCGTTGGTAATGAATCGACATTTTTTTGCTTCATGACAGATTTAATCATTTTAGCACCTATTCCACCCATATTCATGTTGGAAACTGGCAGCTGATCGGCACCATTAGGCAGCATGATGTCGAATAATTTTGCGAGCCCGCGTTTTTTGATTTTTTGTTTTTTCAAAATACTTAATCCCCAGAATGTGAAGAAAATCGTAACATTTTTTCCCATTGCAGCGGCACCACTAGCAATGATCATAGAAGCTAAGGCTTTATCGAGATCACCACTGAAAACGACCATGGTGGCACCATCTTTTGTTTCAGTTAAGACACCTTCAGCAGGCAAGGCAACAGCGTTAGTTGACTCAGAACCGATCATGCCTTTAGTGATTCGAGCGGTAACTTTTGAGCCTTGCAACTGGTTTTCAATCAAAGTATTACCGGTATTTTTACACCAAGCTTCGATGTCTGCAACAAAACCAAAGTCACTTGCTTGGATCTCTAACGTTTGGCCATTCTCCATTTGATCTATGGTTTCTTTGACTTTTAAGATCGGACCAGGGCATTGAAGACCGCAAGCGTCAATGCTGATTAGCTCAGGATTGTCAGAAGTTGTTTCAGCAGTAGTATTTCCTTTGGCAACAGAAGCCGTATTGTTGTTTTTTACTTGATAGTTGGCTTGTTTATAAGTTTTATAACCACCATCAACATTTTTTACGGAAAAGCCATTTTGCATCAAAATTCTGGCTGCATTATAACCACGTAAGCCAACTTGGCAGTAAACATAGATTTCTTGCTCCCTTGGTAGCTCGTCTAACCGATTTCTTAGCTGTGATAATGGAATGAGTTGACTATTAGGTAATTCACCTGCTGCTCGTTCAAAATCTTCACGGATATCTAGTAAATAAGCATTTTTTTCGATCAATGAAGGGAGCTCCTCCCATCCAATCGTTTGAACGGTTCCATTCAGTAAATTGTCAGCGGTATAGCCTAGCATATTTACTGGATCTTTGGCGCTGGAATAAGGCGGGGCATAAGCTAGCTCGATACTCGCTAATTCATTTGCTTTAGCACCGAATTTCATAGCCGTAGCAATCACATCGATCCGCTTTTCTACGCCTTCAGTACCCACACCTTGGGCACCTAAGATTTTTCCGTCTGGTGCGAAAAGTAGTTTGAGTGCGATTGGGCTAGCGTCTGGGTAATAACCTGCATGAGAGTTTGGATGGATATGAATACTTTGATACTCAATCCCCAATTTTTTCAGGAGTTTTTCGGAATTTCCAGTTGAAGCAGCTGTTAATTCAAACACTTTCGCTACAGAAGTCCCTTGAGTTGCTGGGTAACTAGCCTCAAGCCCATTGATGATATCTGCAACTAGTCGACCTTGACGATTTGCTGGCCAAGCTAAGGGGATTACTGTAGGTTGTTGATTCACAAAATCAGTGACTTCGATTACATCCCCAATGGCGTAAATATCCTCATAATTGGTTTCTAACTGCTGATTTACTTGGATAGCACCACGCATACCCAATTGTATGCCGCATTCTTTGGCAAGGGTACTTTCTGGAACGACACCGATTGAAAGAATTGTTAAATCAGAGGAAATTGTTTTACCACTATTTAATAGCAGTTCTCGGCCGTCTTGTCTAAAGGCTTTTAAACCATCACCTAAAGTGAGATCAACACCATGTAGATCCATTTGAGCGTGCAAAATTTGTGCTAATTCAAAATCAATATTTGGCATGACTTGATCGGACATTTCGACTAGATGGACCTGAATTCCAAGGTCAACTAGATTTTCCATCATTTCCAATCCGATGAAGCCACCGCCAATGATTGCAGCTTCCTTTACGTGATGCTTATTGATATAAGCTTTGATCTGATCCATATCTGGTATATTTCGTAAACTAAAGACATTCTTCGCGGATTCTAGTCCTTCGATCGGTGGCACAATTGCTTTAGCACCTGTTGAAATAATCAGTTTATCAAATGTCTCTGTATACTGTTCATGTGTTTGGTGAGTCGTAACGGTCACTGTTTTATTTTCAGGATCAATCGCCGTTACCTCAGAAAAATTCCGAATATCTAAATTGTATTGTTCGCTCATGCCTGTAATCGTTTGAAGTAAAAGGTCTTCGCGGTTTTTGATTGTACCACCGATATGATAGGGCAGTCCGCAGTTGGCAAATGAGATATATTCCCCTTTTTCAAAAAGAATGATTTCATCTTGTTCATTTAATCTTCTCAGTCTGGTTGCCGCAGTAGCACCGCCGGCTACTCCTCCGATAATAATAATTTTTTTAGTCATAGTTGAATCTCCTTTCACTTTAACGATTATACCTCTATGGGGTATTTTAGGTCAAATTTATTTGTTTTATTAGTTATTTCTATTTTTAATAAGCTTTTATATGAGGTTTAATATCTTTTTATACCGTTGTGGGTATTTTGTGCATAAAAAATAAGAGGAAGAAACAAATCTAAAAGCAGATCGTCTCTTTCTCTTATTAAATAAATTATTTTTTGTTGTTTCGGTACAAGATATCTTCCGAATCACCACTAGACCAGATTTTTCCAGAAGTGGCATCAAAATCTTCATTGGCCAATTCGATGCATCGAATGCGTTGATTATTGTAAGTTTTATAATAATAATTCAGTGAACTATTAACCATGACAGTAGTATATTGTGTGTAGTCAAACGCTTGCGTTGTTTTTACAACCCCTTTAGGAATATCAACATTAGCAAGGACATGAAACATAGAAGTGACACCGTCTAGCTCTGTTTGAACATCTTGCAAGCATGCTTTTAAGAAAGTCGCTCGGACAAATCGTGATGGCGGAGTAAAGTCCCCAGGAAGACCAAATGCACCAGCTCCCTCGCCAAAAGGCTTCATCATCATATCGTTTAGATGAACTTCTGTTTTTTGTTCAGGCTGTAAACCAATATAATTTCTTAGATTAGTCGTGTGCCATTTGTAGTCTGGACTATTCGTCATAACGCCAATAGTATTTTCGTGAATGTGCAAGGTTTGTTCAGTGTATTCAATGACAATGCTTTTGCCAGTTTTGTCTGTGATGACCCAATGAAGAGGTAAGACGATTCCTAAGAAATCTAACGCTGTATTTTCAACTTGAGCATTTTCCATGGTGCGAGTCACTTCTTCAATGCTTGAACAAGTAGAAAGTAAAAATGGGACAACATCATGAGGTGCTAAGGTATATTTTTTGTCAGTGTCTTGGCTATTATAGTCAGCGTAACCTGAAAAATAAAGAGCAGCGCAAGAAAGTCCTTTTTCGTTTAAACCATCGGCAAAAACAAAATGTTCTTTATCCACTTGCCGTGCCATTCCTACAAAGGCGTATTCATTTTTCTGATCGTAACTTTCGTCATTAACGAATACGAATTTGTTCCGTGGAATAAATGTAGGTTCACCTTCTAAAACAACTGCAAAATCCATTGTTCTAGCTAATAAAACATGTTGATCTTTTGTTGTCATCGTAATACTGGTACACATCGACTATCGCTCCCTCTTTTTTATAAACTAGACACTCCATCTAAAAAATGAAAATTATAAAATAATTTAAATTAAAGTGAACTTTCTTTTAAAAGTTTAACGTAGTTTAAATTTATAATCAAATAAATACTATAGAATGTTTTACGATTAGAAAACGAAGAAAGTGTATTAGTACGGACTTCAGCGCTTTAATGCTATGATTGTTTTATATTTTATTGGAGGTATTATGATGACGACTGAAAAAACTGTTAAAAGGATGCGGATACGTACACTAGTCCATGTGAGTAGCCTGGTTTATATTGGGTTACTGTCGTTTCTGACCTTCAACCAACAAGGATTTATAGAAGGAATCGTTCGAAAAAATTTTCGCATCACAGTCAACAATGTATTGCTCTTATTTTCAGCCAAAGATTGGCAATCGGTATTAGCAGATAAAATCAAACTAGTCATAAATCACTTGACCATACTAATAGTGGTGCAAAGTATTGTGATCTTAGCGGGTTTAGTGTTGATTGGTTATTTATTATGGCAGCTGAAGAAAAAGGATCGATGGCGTTTAAGTGAAAAATTAGTGGTTTTTGGTTATTTATTTTTAGTGGTTTCTCTAGGAATCGTTTTAACGAAAATGATGTTGGAGACATACCATACCTATGTTACGATCGATCAGCGTATCAACGGTCTAAGCACAGAGGAGCTGACAATTTTACAAGAAAAACTGGCAACTATTTTCCTTCATTCTAGCTTTACTTTGGACCAATTGATTCCGTCATTCTTAGGGGTGTTTGAACAAGTAAGAACATTAATTTACACAACTAGAAATATTGCCGGTATTCCTAACCTAATACAACAGTCATGGGAACAATTACTATTTCTAAAAAATTGGCTGATCGGCCTATGTCTTGGTGGAATTGTGATTGTCCTTATAGGACACATAGTTGAAGGAATTCGGTTGTTTAGACATAGTCAATGGGTAGAAAAGAAATTAGAACGGAGAAAAAATAGTCGTCAAATCGAATTCAATGAGCGATTAGTAGATGTGATTGAACAGCAGCAACAACTGATAAAGCTTTTGTCAGAGGATAAAAAGAATGAAGAACAACGTTGAGAATTTTCTTGATGCTGTTTTTTGATGTGTGAGATAAAGAATCAATAATCGGTTTGCTAAAAGAATTGGAACCTTTCGGCAAAATAAAGCTAGAAGTACGATTTTATGGCTAGAAATCTAGCAATTGACAAGTTATATTATCTTACATTAAAAAGAGTGCCACGACGGCGTGAATACTTTGTATGAGGGATTCTAAAGTCCCTAAAGGAGAGATGCAGAGATCTCTCCTTTTTGTATATTTACGGGACTAGAGAAGTAATTTTCTATTTTTGAAAATTGTATCGTTCATCTACAATAGTTACAGCTAATTTTAGAAAAAGTAAAATCAAGCTTTTTGAATCCGAACGTCAAAGTGTTCTCGAAGCAAATCTTCTTTAAACATTTCTGCAGCTACATCTTTTGCTGTGATCCTCATTTCTTTTGTTAACTCAAAACCGCTAGGTAAATCTTCACGAGTTGCTTCTTTTTTCTCATCTGTGATCAAAGGTGGGTTATCTAAAGGAAAGTAACCGACAAAAATATCTTTTTCTTTTAGTTCTTGGCTTAAATGTGTCATTAGCATTTTCAACGCTGCCTGAGCGGTCCCCATAATACCAGTATAAGGATAAGCGATTCGATCAGATTGCCCGCTGGAAATCAAAACAGAGCCGTGGCTTTTCTCTAAATAAGGCAACACCTGTTGAATAGAACTTAAAACAGAGGTTACTCTTAATTGTAAAAATAAGGAAAACAATGATTCAGGTGCTTTAATCATTGGCATATAAGACTTACCTAAAGGCCCAGGAACATTGTAGAAATAAGTTGTTAAGCCACCAAGTTGTTGAACTAATCGATCGATTGCTTTATTTAGTTCTTCAGTATTACTTGCATCGGCAGTTTCATAATAAACAGTGATTCCATCTTGTTCTAATTCTTCTTTCAATTCGACTAAAACTGGTTCTAAAATATTGATCAAGCCGACTTGATAGCCTTCGTTCCCATATTTTTTCGCTGTTTCATAGCCAACTCCTGGACCAGCGCCGACAATAATAATAGATTTACTCATATAAATCATCCTTCCATTGTGTTTTAAATTACCACAAAAGAATAGCACCGCTTTTAGTTGTTGTCAGACAAAATAAAATCAAGAGGAAGCAACTGACTGCTGGAAAGCCAACGTGATAAGGTTTTCTACCGTTTTTGCTTATAAAAGTTTCTTATTTTTCAGTAAGTAATCAGTACCTTTTTGTATTTTAGTTTGCTTTTCAAAATGAAACTGACTATAATGACGTACAAATAAACTGTAAGAAAAGAGTCTTGATATGAAGAACTATGTAAAGTATAAAAATGAATTAAATACAGTCCCACTCGGTCGCTTTAATGCTAATGAGTTTAATTTATTTTTTGCTATTTTAAGTAAAACAAGGGAAGAAGAACATGAACAAATTTATTTAGCTTGGGACGATTTGAAGCACTTGGCTCACTACACCTCAACCTCTAATGTTCGATTTTTGAAAGATCTAAAAAGCATGTACCAAAAATTGATCGATTCTAATTATATCCATATGTATACCGATGATGCTCAAGTCGGTTTGGAGAGTTTTGCTATTTTTGAGCATTTTACCTTTCTTGAAAAAGAAAAAGCGATCAAAGCACGCTTTAATCCCAAATTTACTTGTCTATTGAATCAAGTCAATTCGAACGCTACCTGCTTTTCATTAGAGGAATTTATTTCTTTGAAAAAGAAGTATGCCAAAAATCTTTTCAGATTTCTGAAACAAGCTGAAAAAAAGGGCTACTGGGAGATTTCACTTCAAAACCTTTCTTTTTTATTTTCAATTCCACAGCATTATCAAGTTGGGCAAATCGATCAAAAGATTATTAAGCCAGCAGTTGAAGAATTACGACCGTATTTTAACCATTTAAACGTTGAAAAAAAGTATAGCTCAACACAAGGAAAAAAAGTAATCGGCTATAAATTCAAGTTTGATAGAGCAGAATAATAAATCGTTGGGATCAAAAGCCGCTGGAATGTTCAGCAGGCTTTTTTATTAGTTGAAATCCTTTATTAAAAATAACCATCATTATAATTTAATCTAAAATGTATATGTTTTGACACGACTTTATTTATTGTTTAACATCAGAAAAGTTAGTTTTTATAACATAAATAAAGATTGCATATTGGTCTATATCAATCACGAGGAAGGAACGATGTATAAAAGATGTTAAAGAAATTATCATGGTTTGTCATAATGTTTGTAGGGGTCTTAGGAATTGTTGGGTTTGGCCAGCAGTCATTGGCAGCGGAACTAAGTAGTGGAGGATTTGTTGACTCGATTCATTTTGATAAAACAGAATTATCAGATGGTGAACTTACCTCTATTCGAGTAAATTTTAGTGAAAAATCTGGTACAACGTTAAAGGCTGGAGATACATTGACTTTAGCATTGCCAAAAGAGCTCGAAGGTCTCGCAGACTCTGATAGCGCACCACGTGAAATTGATTTAAATGGATTAGGGATAGTCCGTGTCTATAAAGATAAAGTAATTGCTACATTCAACGAGAAAGTGGATCAACTTAATCATGTCCGTGGTGAGTTTACTTTTGGTGTACGTGTAAAAAATGTGGCAGAAAATACAGTGAACGAGGTACCAGCAAATCTTGGCACGTCAATCACCGTACCAAATATTGTGATCAAAGGCCATACAGGTGGTGGTGTGGAAGGCGAGAAACCTTTCTTTTATAAAACAGGAGACTTACTAGGGAAATCCGGTCAAATCCGTTGGTTTTTAAATGCGAATTTGAATAAAAGCGAACTAGGTAATGATATTGTTTTGACAGATAAATCTGGTGGAGGTCAAGTGTTAAATAAAGATAGTTTTATCTTTACTATTGATAATTACTTAGGTCGGTCAACGTTAAGCTTGGAAGAATTTGAAAATCAACGATACGGTACAGTGGAATTTGGTGCAGATAATGCTTTTGTAATTCGTCTTTATCGCGAAAAAGCACGTTTGGCTTCATTTTCAATCATGTACACTGCAACTATAACGGAAGCAGGCAAAAAACAACCAAACTTTACCAACGATTGCCAAATCAATTACCAACTGTATTATGAAAAAGCGGCGTATGAGACAGCGACGCATAAAGTGAAAAATATCTTTTTAGATGGCAATGCCACAGGTGATGAAAGCGAACGAGTAAAAGAGCCTGTTGAACATGAAGAAATCATCGAAGATGAATCAGGAGAATTAGGCGAGATCCAACCAATCGAGGAAGAAAAGGCGAAAGAAAGCCAAGAAGACGAATTAAACAAAGCAAAAGAAGAGCAACCCGAAATCCACGTTGGTGAACAAACGGAGATCATCGAAGACGAGTCGAATGAATTAGTAGAGATCCAACCGATCGAGGAAGAAAAGGCGAAAGAAAGCCAAGAAGACGAATTAAACAAAGCAAAAGAAGAGCAACCCGAAATCCACGTTGGTGAACAAACGGAGATCATCGAAGATGAATCAGGGGAATTAGGCGAGATCCAACCGATCGAGGAAGAAAAGGCGAAAGAAAGCCAAGAAGACGAACTAAACAAAGCGAAAGAAGAACAGCCTGAAATCTATGTTGATGAGCAGGTCGAAACCATCGAAGACGAATCAACTAAATTAGAAGAAATCAACCCAATTGAACCAGAGAGTGTTGAGGTAACAGAAGTTCCATCCCTAGAACCGCCAGTTTCCGGCAAAGAGGTAGAAGTGCGCCAAGATAAGCCTATAAAAGAGGAAATCAAAACAAACGGTCATGCAGAAGGTGAGTTAATACCTGTCAAAGAAGCAACGAAAGAACCACAAGCAAAAAAAGTTCTTTTAAATGCTTCAAAACGCAATGCTGCAAACCCAAAAGAACAATTGCCAAAAGCAGGAAGTAAAGATAGTTATGTAGCTCTCGTTGCCGGCTTGGCAATAATCGCTTTGGCTTTAATCGGAGCCTATGTGTTAAAGAGAAAAAAATAGGAAAGAGGATAAAGTATGTAGGATAGACTACTTACTTTATCCTTTTTTTGTGCGTATAAAAAATAAGACTATCTATAAGAATATTGCTGTTTTATAATTTTGATGCAACCATTTACCTTTTTCTAGGCTCTAATAAGTAGAAGAGTTAAAAGAAGTGTTGGAGATGAAGGGAGTATTTTACTTGGCAAACGATGTATTTTTAGTTAAAAAGGCTCAAAAAGGGGATCAAGAAGCCTTTATTCACTTGGTTAAAGAGTATGAAACGGTACTTTACAATATGGCTAGACGTTTTTTAGCAAATGAACAAGATATAGCAGATGTGCTGCAAGAAACAGTGATCACTGCTTATCAAAAACTGAATCAACTTAAAAATCCGAACTATTTTAACACATGGCTTTGCCGAATAATGATCAATCAATGCAAAAAAATAGTGAACACTGAATCCTATTCAGACATAGAGGACTATCAATTTTCAATGAACGCTCATGAGACCGAACGCTTAACCATGAATGACTTATTGAACGGATTAAATCCAATTTATCGGATTCCTCTTGTTTTGTATTACTACAATGGATTTTCAGTGAAGGAAATTAGCGAGATTTTAAAAGAGCCTACTGGAACAATTAAATCTCGTCTGGCGCGAGGTCGAGCGTTATTGCAAAAAGAATACAATAAATCAGAAGGAGGATTGGTTTAATGAAAGACTTCGAAGAAAAGTTGAAGGATACGATGCAAGAAACGCAAATGATGTCACAAGAAGCCCGTCAAGCTTTTGATCTAGCCTATCAAAAAATCGCTCAAGAGCAAAAGCGAGTACAGCACAAGAAGAAAAAGTTCATCCCGTTCGTTGTTCTTGCAGCGCTAGTATTGTTGGGCCTTTCGTTAGCCTTTACACCAATCGGCAAAGCCGTGACCAACTTCTTGCATCTTGGGCGATTCACCTCAGAGACACTTCAAAAAAAGGGGTTTGTTACACAACAAAGTACGAAGGCGACAAATGAAAATATTGAGATTAAGCTAACTGAAGTTTATGCAGGTCAAAATGAAATCGGTCTACACTTTCTGATTCAATTCCCGAAACACTCGAAATTCACGGATGAAACACTTGATTTTTATGGTATAGCATTTGCGCTTAAAAATGGAGATGGTCGCTATTTAGTGGATTTAAAGAGCGGGTTGTCGGAGAATCATGAAAACTTGAATCTATTTGCGTCGATTACACCGGATTTTCATTTTGACCGCAGTACGAATCAATTAGAATTAACGTATCGTCTTCAAGCTAGTAACGATGAAGTACCGCCTTTAGAAAACGCAGTTATTGAAATCAATCGTGTAACCGCCATGTATCCCATAGATGATACACCAGGATATCACGAGGGAAAAGAAGGAGAGACATTTGAACAACTTAAAGGCTTCTGGGAATTGCCGATAGACACGTCAAAAATCAAATCGTTTGATGCGCTTGATTTTGTTCCGACCGATCCTGTATGGTCACAGACTGTTTCAGGCGTGGTTTATCCAAATTCGTTTGTACTAACAACGAGTGACAAGACATTTAACGAACTCATTGATCCAGATGATATCTGGCTTCAGGCTGTTATCAACGACCAAGAAACGCGTTACTTACCTAGGGTTCTTAGCACGGATGAAAAAGATGGAGAAATGTACTATCAGATCGTTTTTGATTATTCAGGATATGATCAAGCAGAATTGATAATGGTTCATTATGGTGAGACTGAAGTTGAATTTAAGCGGCAGTAGAGGTGTGTAAAAAGAAAAAAGCCAATGTTTGAAACACTGGCTTTAGAGTAGACTTAGTATTGAATATTGCTGCTACCTTGTATTTGCTAAGCAAGGTAGTAGCCTGTTTAGTTTCCAGCAAATACTAGCTGCCAAGTAATACCGAACTTATCTGTCAGCCAAGTGACTTTTTGAAAAATTCCAGCAGGTTCAGGCCCCATCATAACAAAGCCATCCGCAGCTAATGCTGAAAAGATGTGGTCAAACTCTGCTTCGCTATCCATTTCAACATACAAAGAAAGATTCCAACCAGGTGCTACTGGATTTTCTGGTCCCATTTCTAAAAAGTAGAGTGGCGTTCCGTTTAAATCTAGTTGTCCATTTAAAACGCGCTCAGGATATTCATTATAATAAATGACGGATTGAATCGTGGTATTTGGGAAAACATCGGCGTAGAAATCCATTTGGACTTTTGCATGTTCTGCTACTGAAATAAAGGTTATTGGTTGTTTCATCTCGCTCACGCTCCTTTTGATTTTACGATAACAGATTTAGGCTGAATTACAATTGATGTGCTCAAAAAAATCCGTGTAAGCAGTCCATCTTTGTGAGCTGTTTACACAGATTTTAAGTTTACGAAGAGATTAAAAGAAAAACGATTCTAATCAAGAAAGATTTTCGCCATTTGATTCAATCACTTGTTTATACCAGTGGAATGATTTCTTGCGGCTTCTTTCAAGTGTTCCGTTACCTTCGTCATCACGATCGACGTAGATAAACCCATAGCGCTTACTCATTTCACCCGTTCCGGCACTAATTAAGTCAATACAGCCCCACGGTGTATACCCAATCAAATCAACACCATCATCAATCGCTTTCTCCATTTCGATGATATGGCGTTTGAAGTAATCGATCCGATAATCATCATTGATTGAACCATCTGATTCCACTTCGTCAAAGGCTCCAAGACCATTTTCAACAACCATTAACGGCACTTCATAGCGAGAGTAGATTTGATTCAATGTATAACGTAATCCAACAGGATCAATTTGCCAGCCCCAATCACTTGTTTCAAGATACTCATTAGAGACACCGCCAAATAGGTTTCCTCCTGTTTTATCATCGCGATTTTCTAAATCATCTGTAATACAAGTAGTCATGTAATAGCTAAACGTATAATAATCGACAGTTCCTGCTTGTAATAATGCCTTATCCTCATCTGTAATGTCGACTTGAATGTTATTCTTAGCAAAATAACGTTTCATAAAATAAGGATATTTCCCTTTGACTTGAACATCACCACAGAAGAAGTTGAATTTTTCATTGATTTGCTGTGTTTTTAAAACATCTTCTGGACGGCATGTTTTAGGATACATCGTAATGTAAGCCAACATACAACCGATTTTAAAATCGGGATTGATTTTATGTCCAGCAACAACTGCTTTTGCTGAAGCTAGAAAAACATTGTGGAGTGCTTGGTATTGCTCGGTTTCAGTATAATCACGATTGAACAACCCACTAATGCGTTTGCCATGATCCATTGTACCAAAATTGATTTCATTGAATGTCAGCCAGTATTTCACTTTATTTTTGTAGCGTTCAAACAGGGTTGTTGCATAGTTTTCGTAAAATCCGATGGTCCGTTTATCTAAAAAGCCATCATATTTTTTACCCAAATGGAAAGGCATTTCAAAGTGTGAAATCGTAACAAGTGGTTCGATCCCATATTTCGCTAATTCATCAAAAACATTGTCATAAAATTGTAAACCAGCTTCGTTTGGCACTGATTCATCCCCGTTCGGGAAAATTCGAGACCAAGCAATCGACATTCGATAAACCTTAAAACCCATTTCTGCAAATAAAGCGATATCTTCTTTATAGTGATGATAAGAATCAATAGCTGTGTGGCTAGGATAGTAATACCGTTCTGTGTCGATTTCTAAATCGAACGTGCGGTGAGTATTCGATGTGCGACTTCCTGCACGATTGTGATCGCAAATCGAATCGCCTTTGCCATCTTGATTCCAGGCTCCTTCACATTGATTGGCAGCCGTTGCACCGCCCCATAAAAAATTCTTTGGAAAACTCATTGATTTGTACTCCCTTATAAATAAATTTTGTATTGGGTCAAATGATTAATTTGCGATGATTGCAGTAATCAAAACATCTCCTTGTTTAGTCGAGGTTTCAGAAGTTGCAATCACATCAGCGTAGTCAGGGGTATTTGTAACGATAATCGGCACTTGTGTGCTGTAACCTGCTTCTTCGATCGCACTAATATCGAAGGTCACTAATTTGTCCCCTTTTTTGACTTTCGCATTTTGTTCGACGAAGGCCTCAAAGCCTTCACCATCTAGCTGAACGGTGTCGATACCGATATGGATCAAAAGCTCAGTTCCATTGTCCGAAATCAATCCAATGGCATGTTTTGTCGGGAAAAGAGTCATCACGGTACCATCAAATGGTGCCACGATTTCCCCAACAGTTGGTTCGATTACAACCCCTTTGCCCATGATGCCTTCAGAAAATGCTGCGTCTCTTGCTTCGCTCAAAGGTAGGACTTTGCCTTCCGCTGGAGAGAAAACTTCCTCTTTTGTTAGTTTCTTTTTTTGCCCAGTTGTGGCTAATTTTGCTTCTTCTTTTGATAATTGAATCGTTGGTTCATCATCTTTAAATCCTAAAGCCCAAGCTACTGCAAAACCAGCTGCAAGAGCACACACATCCAAAATCATTGCGTAAATCGCAAACTTAACATCGCCATCTGGTGAGATAGAACTTGGATAGCGGAATATTCCGAGGCCACCCATTTGATAGCCTTGCATACCTAATCCCATAGCGATGGCACCAGTAACACCCCCAACAATACAAGATGCCCAGAAAGGTTTTTTTCTAGGTAAAGTGATACCGTAAATAGCCGGTTCAGTTACACCGAAGATACCTGAAATAAAAGCAGGGATCGATAATTCTTTTAATTTCGCATTTTTAGTTTTCAACATGACCGCTAATACTGCACCAGTTTGAGCAAAACTCACACTACCTGATGGTGTTAATAATGATGTTGGATCCCCTTGAGATAACGCGATAATGGCAAATGGAATAAGTGCCCAATGTAGACCGAACATAACAAGAATTTGCCAAGAGAAACCAAGAATAGCACCGAATAAAATGGGGCTGAAACTTTGAATAGAAAGTAAGCCATTTCCTAGAGCGTCAGAAACAGTATTCATGACGGGTCCGATCACTAAGAATGTTAATGGAATCGTTACAAGCGCTGTTATAAATGGAACAATGAACAATTTAATAACGTCAGGAATAACTTTTCTTAATTGCTTTTCTAAAAAGGCAGCAAAAGCCACCGCCGCAATAATCGGCATAACCGTAGAACCATAACCAGCAGGCGGAATTGAGAATGGAATACCAAAGAAATTAAGCCCTCCCGTTTCAGCAAACTGAGCAGTAGCTGCACCTTCTAAAAATCCAGGATAGACTAAACTTGATGCGATTAACATCCCAAGGAAGGGTGAGCCGCCAAATTTTTTCATTGCTGTGTACCCAATAAAGATTGGTAAGAATTTGAATAATCCGTCACCCATCGCATTAAAAATAGCTGATGTTGATGACTCTGCAAAACCAGACCCTAAAGCGAAAATTAAAATGGCATTAACCCCTTTTAACATACCGGCTGCAGACAGTGGCGCTAAAATTGGTTGGAAAATAGAGGAAATCATATCAACAAATTGATCAAATAAATTCCCTTTTGGCCCAGACTCAGTCGGAGCTTCTAGCACACCTAATACGGCATCCACCTCTTTGCGAACATCAGGTACATGATTTCCAATCACGACTTGATATTGTCCGCCAGCCTGCATGACTGTTACAACACCATCCATATTTTTTAAGACTTCGGTGTTGGCTTTACTTTCATCTTTCAATTTAAACCGCAGGCGTGTGATACAGTTTGTTAAAGAATTGACGTTTTCTTTGCCTCCGACTTCTTTTACAATATTTTTTGCAAGTTCTTCATATTTACCCATTTTTGTTCCTCCAAATGTTTAGTTATTTTTTATTCAGAGGTCTCGCCAACTTAATGTCACGATCCAGCGCCTCTCCACAGGCAATAAATTTCCTACGCTCCTTTTCGGGATATAATTTAGATTAAGAGAAGAGCTCTCTAACTAACTCGTTTTATCGATGATTCGGGCTAAGTGTATGGTGATGTAGACCTGTTCATCTTTTGACAATGTGTAATTGCGTCGATTCTTTAACAGCTCAGCGACTTTTTTTGTTGCTTCAAAAGCCTCTGGGTATTGATTGGTAACGAGTAAGAACAACTCATTTTCAACTTGGTCTTCAGATGTTTCTGCAGTGTTATCTTTTACTACTCGTTCAGTGAAGAATTTTAAATGTGTGATAAACCGTTGAAAGTAAAGATCATTTTCAGCAAAATTGATTCGGAGTGTATATTTAATGACGGTCAATATTTCTTCGATCAACTGAGTCAGACTGATCGCATCTTCGTGATTGCTGTCGAGTTGAGCATTCGTGATATGCAAGGCTAGAAAACCAGCTTCGTCATCGGTCAAATTTACATCCAGTTGCTGGTTGACCATTTGAATAGCCGAGCGTGCTATCTCTAATTCGATCGGGAAAAAACGTTTGATATCCCATAATAAAAAATTTTTGACTTGAATATTCTTTTTTGCCCGTTGGATAGAGGAGTGTAAGTGGTCGGCAATTGCTATGAAAGACGACTCATTCAATTCTTTGTTTAAAGTATCTTGCGCTTGAGATAAGATTCTATACGAAACTTCAATGATTTCCTCAGGGATTTCTGCAAAGAGTTGTTCGATTTGTTCAGGTTCCACTTGGTTCTCAAGTTTAAAAACCTTTTCAATTTTTGCCTCATCTACTTCTGACCCAGCCTTCATCTGAAAGCCTAATCCATTGCCCATAAGAATCACTTCTTCATAATCTTCATTGAGCACAATGACCACATTGTTATTTAAAATTTTTAGAATTTCCAAAATAGTCGACCTCCTTTTAACTTGACGAAAGAGATTGAGAACAGAAAAAAGCCCAAACAAGAGCCTAAATAGGCATTGTTTAGGTTTAGCTTAACTTAATAATCACTATCCATTTAACGAAGCAAATATACACTATAAAGAAAGCGCTGTCAATGTTTTTCGGAAATCCTTGTCTATAAATGCTGATTAGACATGGCTTGGCTAGTGTAGAAGATAGTAAATACAGCATAGGAAAGTGACAAGTTTGGGTTTCATAAAATGACTATAATTGACTAGTACTGCTACACTGATTTTGTAGGTTGAATGTTGTCTAAAGTCTAGTGGAGTGTTTTAAGCGCTTCTACTATATGATAAGCAATAAGTGTCGGTACTGTTGTTTATTTAGAGAAATACTATCTTTTCCAACAAACTAAAAATAGCGATTAACTTCTTAAGAGAATCAGGGTATAGTTAAGGGAGAATATGCAAGGGAAGGAGAGACTCATGAAAAAACGGGAATTCATTGTTCAGGATTTGCTGAGTAAAATCTATCAAGAAGAATTTAAAGAGGGCAAGTTACCCAATCAAAGAAAGCTTGCAGAAATTTATGGTGTCTCACGTTTTACGATTCAACAAGCTGTAAAAAACTTGGAAGAAATCGGCATCGTCAGAGTGATTCAAGGCTCTGGAATTTTCGTTCATGAAAAATGGCGAAATAATCCGTTGATTTTTAATTCACTGACCAGAACACCCTATGATCGAATCGGATCAAAAATGATTGACTTGAAAAAAGCACCCGCTACTTTAGAAGAACAAAAGATTTTTCAAGTTAACGAACTGGAAGAGATTTGGACCTTTGAGCGGATACGGATCGTAAACTATAAAATTGAGCAGCTAGAGATTTCTAAGCTGCCAGTGTCGATGTTTCCTGACTTAAACCAGCAAGTAGTGGAGCATTCCATTCAGAATTATGTGGAAAGGAAAGGCTATCGTATTTCTCACTATATTACTAGCTATGATCCAATTACTATCTCGAAAGAGCAGTCTCAGCTATTGTTGTGTAAAAGAGGGACACCTGCAATGCAGATTACCAATCGTGCAATATTAGAAGATGGCCAAGTGTTTGAATACAGCAGTATTATTGCAATTGATTATTCGGTGACCTATATTCGACCATTCGATCGAGAAATCCATCGCTCTAGAATAGATTAAATAAAAAACGACTAATATTCTTTCATTCAGCAAGCGATTTGCGGAACGAAGGAAGCTAGTCGTTTTTATCATAGTTATGGTGTAACGATCGTACCATCTGGGGTACGACTTTGTGTCCATTCATGCGGACGGTAAACAACAGGGTAGTCTTTTGCACGTTCTTCATCAAAAGTAACGCCAATCCCACTTTGCTCGATCGGATAAAAGAAGCCTTTTTCTGGTACTGGGATATTGCCAAAAAGTGTTTTTGTATTCTTTGGAATATCGATATTTTCTTGAATTGCGGCATTATGCAAGTGAATATTTAAATGTGTGTTTACTGCAAGACCAACAGGCGTAATATCCGAAGGGGTATGCCAAGCGATACGAATGCCCATTGCTTCACAGAAGTGTGCAAGTTTCAAGGCTGGCGTGATCCCACCAATTTGGGAAACATGAGCCCGCATAAAATCAATTTGTCGATTGCGAACGAGTTCTTTCCATTCCATAGGATTATTGAATAATTCACCAGTAGCAATCGGTGTTGCTGATTGATTACGCAATTGTGCTAACCATTCATTTTGATTAGGAGGTAAAATGTCCTCTAAAAAGAAAAGGTTATATTTTTCTGTGGCTTTTGCAAATTGAATGGCTTGATTTGGATGCAGACGTTCATGGACATCGTGAAGCATTTGAAAACGATGTCCATATTTATTTTTAACACTTTCGAACATACGTAAGGTGGTTTGCATATAGTCTTCCTGATCAAAATAAGAACCATTGATCGGTTGATTTGGTGTTTGTAGATTTTCAGGATTCCCACCATAAAAGCCTAATTGACAACGAATATGTCGGTAGCCCTCATCAAGAAATTTGTCGATTTCACTAAATAAATCGTCTAAATTATCAGCTACTGCATGAGTATAAGCTGGTATGGCAGTCCGAGCCTTGCCGCCTAATAATTGATAGAGAGGCATATCCGCAAGCTTCCCTTTAATATCCCATAATGCCATGTCTACACCGGATATGGCATTATTAGTGATTGGACCATTGCGCCAGTAAGAATTTACATTCATCACTTGCCAAATATCCTCGATTTGATTGGCATCTCTTCCTATCAAAAGTGGTTTTAGATATTCATCAACTACTGTTTGTACAGCTAGAGGACGAAACTGAAAGGTTCCACAGCCAATACCAGAAACACCTTTGTCGGTCTCAACTTTGACCACGAGTAAATTATGTCGGTCTGGTTTAATCGCAAAACTTTTTATATCGGTAATGATTGTTGGTGTCATTTTTTTCACTCCAATTTCTATTGATACAGATTGATTCTACGTTTATTGAAACATGTTAATAGAGCAGTGTCAATTTGGTTTGAAAAAAATGGTTTAAACGATATAAAACCAGTCCAATTTTTCTTTAAATGATTATGGAACTTTGATATAAAGCCATTCTTGTTCGTTTTTATAATAAAAGGACTGGTTTTACAAGCTTGGTTTTCCATGCTACTATGTTGGTGAAAACGGAAACAAGAATTCTTATTCTGCTAATTCAATTAAATGAGTAGAAGGACATATTCCGAACAGGGAGGATAAAAAATGAAGCACGAAGAAATAGCAAAGCAAATTATTGAAGATGTTGGCGGAGCAGGAAATATTAATAATGTTTGGCATTGTATGACGAGATTACGGTTTAATTTGAAAGACGAAAAGAAGGTAGATTATTCAGCACTTGAAAAACTTTCTAAGGTAGTGGGGACGAAGTATCAGAGTGACCAATTACAGGTTGTCATTGGAACAGACGTTGCAGAGTATTTTACACCGATTGCTAAAGAATTAGGCTTAGACGAAAACAATCAACAAGGGGAAACAGAGAAAAAAGGGCTTGTTTCAGTCTTTATGGATACTGTTTCAGGTGTTTTTGGTCCCATCGTTCCAGCAATTGCTGGAGCAGGAATGATCAAAGGTCTGATGGCAGGTTTAGTTGCACTGAATGTCATTTCGAACCAAACGGATACGTATTTGATCATTGACATGGTAGCCAGCGGAGTATTTACGTTTCTGCCATTTTTCGTAGCAGCATCGGCGGCACGAATTTTTAAAACGAATCAGTATCTAGCTATTGCAATAGCAGCGATTTTACAATTTCCAACAATGACCGCAGCTGTAGCAGAAGGTAAGCTTTCTGCATTTCAGTTGTTTGGTGTTGTGCCAGTTCCCGTCTTTAATTATGCGGGTACGGTTATTCCCATCATCTTTGCTGTGTTAGCGTTGAGCTACATTTACCGTTGGGTGGATAACGTATTACCACAAATATTACGGACCGTTTTCACCCCGACTATTTCATTGTTTGTTGCAGGATTACTGACGTTGACTGTGATTGGTCCAATTAGTATTCATTTAGGAAATCTTTTGGCAGCTGGTGTTGCTTGGCTATTCTCGATTTCACCCGTTTTAGCAGGAATCGTTGTGGGAGCGATCCGTCCGATTGCAATCTTTACAGGCTTGCATCATGCGATGACGCCGATTGCATTGCAAAACTTTGCCAATCAAGGCTATGACATGTTGATGCCTATGATGTTTATGGCGAATATGGCAATCACTGGAGCAACAGCGGCTATTTATACAAAAGTAAAAACCAAGGAAGAAAAATCTTTGGTATTGTCTTCAGCTGTCTCTGGACTTTTAGGTATCACAGAACCTGCACTTTTCGGGATTTTGTCTAAATATAAAAAAGCCTTTATCGCTGCAACGATCGGTAGTTCTGTAGCGTCAGCTTTTATTAGTTTCTTCGGCGTTCGGATTTATGGGTATATCTTATCTAGTATTTTTAGTTTGCCAGCCTATATTGGTCAGTATTTCATTTTTGCGGTTTTAGGAATTCTAATTGCACTGATTCTTTCATTTACTATCTGTTATTTTATGGTACCAAAACAAGAAGAGGAAGACGAAGTATTCACGAATGAAGTAGATCTTCATGCGATGGCTAAAGGAAATTATATTCCATTAGAAAATGTGCCTGATGAAGTGTTCTCAACAAAAATGATGGGGGATGGATTTGCCATTGATTCAGTTGATGGAACTGTTTTTTCCCCTGTTAGTGGCACGGTCACAACAATCTTCCCCTCAAAACATGCAATTGGAATCAAAACAGCGAATGGGATCGAAGTCCTTGTTCATATGGGAATTGATACGGTTGCTTTGGCTGGAAAAGGGTTTGAGCTTTTTGTAAAGGTTGGGGATAAAGTGTCCACAGATAGTAAAATTGCTCAAATGGATCTTGCTTATATTCGTAGTCAAGGGAAAGAAACGATGATTATTGTGGTGATTACGAATATGGATCGTATAGCAACATTATCAGGTTTAAAAGATTTAGAAGGTCAGCATCAAGCAGGAGCATTACTTGAACGAGCACACCTTAGCTAATGAAAAAGGACGGGATGATCAAATGAAACGAATGGATATTTTAAGACGCTTAGAGAATGCTGGGGTAATTGCAGTAGTTCGCGGAAAGGACCAAGAAGAAGCGGTAAATGCCAGTCAAGCAATCATTGAGGGTGGACTAAAAGGAATCGAAGTGACGTTTACCGTACCGAATGCCCAAGTCGTAATTGAAGAGTTGCTGAAAGCTTATCAAGGGCAAGATGTCGTGATAGGAGCAGGAACAGTGTTGGATGCTATGACTGCCCGTTTGGCGATCATGGCAGGCGCTGAGTTTGTGGTCAGCCCAAGCTTTGATCAAGAAACAGCTGAACTATGTAATATGTATCAAATTCCTTATTTACCTGGATGTATGACGATCACAGAGATGCAAACAGCTTTAAAAAGTGGCGCAGATATCATTAAATTATTTCCGGGAAATAGTAGCGGTCCTAGTATGGTGTCCGCAGTTAAAGCCCCTTTGCCGCACATTAACTTAATGCCGACAGGTGGCGTTAGTTTAGAAAATATGGCTACTTGGTTTAAAGCCGGTGTCATAGCCGTTGGGGTTGGCGGCAATCTACTTGCTCCAGCAGCAGAAGGGAACTTTGCAAAAGTCACGGAAATTGCTAAACAGTACGCTGCAAAGTTGGCTGAAATCAGAGGCCTTGAAAATGGCTAGAGTTGTTTGTTTAGGTGAAATCATGATGCGCTTATCAACTAATCCGGGAACGCGACTGGATCGTACGAACCAGTTAGAGGTTTATTATGGGGGTGGTGAAGCGAATGTGGCCATCTCGCTGGCTAATTATGGTCATCAAGTCCAATTTGCCAGTAAGGTTCCAAACAATAGGTTGGGACAAGCGATTGCACAACATCTGCACAGTTATGGTGTGTTCACTAGTCATTTATTGGAAAACCAAGGACGTATCGGAACCTATTACGTGGAACAAGGAATTGGATTACAGGCTACAAATGTGATTTATGATCGGCAAGGTTCGGTGTTTGCTGATATGCAAGAGCTGGACTGGAATGTTTCGGAGTTGTTTGAAGGAGCAGACATTTTCCATATATCTGGCATTACACCAGCCTTATCGAAACAGTGGCAGGTATTTACGATCAAGCTAGTGAAAGCAGCTAAAAATCAAGGGTGTAAAGTTAGTTTTGATTGTAATTATCGGCAGAACCTTTGGAGTCAAAAAGAAGCGGGCGATTTTTTAGTAGAAATTTTGGCACATGTTGATTATTGTTCAGCAGGTAAATTAGATGCAATTCATTTGCTTGGAATTCCAGAAGAGTCAATAGACACAGATATCCGTCACTACTACCAAGAAATGAATGCAAGGTTTCCAACTATTAAAGCCTTTTATTCGACACATCGAACGGTCCATTCAACAAGCTGTAACGAGCTCCAAGGAACGTTATGGATAGAGGGACAGTATTATAGTTCAAAAAAATACAAGATCGATCCAATCGTTGACCGGATTGGTGGTGGTGATGCATACAGTGGTGGGATGATCCATGGATTGCTAGCACAAAAATCCCCCCAAGAAACAGTTGAGTTTGCCACGGCTGCTTCTGTGTTGAAGCATATGATCAAAGGAGATTGTAATCAATTTTGTGAAGCTGAAGTAATCAAATTTCTTAGCCAAGATTCAGCGAAGATCAATCGATGATTGTATACAATAAATATATGACGAAATAGACAGGCGAGCGGAACAAAACTAAAGATCAGTTTTGTTCCGCTCGCCCTCTTTCCTATTTCGCTTTTTCAATCTGTTGCGGTAATCTTCAAATCCTTGAAGAAGGCTTCTGTACCAATATCCACAAAGAAACCAATAGCGCCTCTAGCGTCAGCACCGTGTTTCATATTGTCTACCACTAAGACTGGTTCTTCATTATCATTTAAATAAAATGACCCTTTGGCACCATGAATGACTGCTTTTAAACTGATCCATTCATCAAGTCCAATATCAGCTGGTCCTTCAAAATCAGTAATACCAAGATTTCTAAAATAGTCAAAGGTATATTTAGGGTAGGAAAAATATTGAACACCACGATTTTTTCTGATTGGATCATCAATCCGCCCATTCGTTGGTCTAACATAAAAGGATTCAAATTGTGTGTCATCTTCATTGATTCGAAAGGCAATACCAATAAAACCACGAGCAAAATCTGGGGCATCTGGTAATAGCCGACTCAACATTTTCACTTCGATTGTTCCATTGTGGAAGGTTGAGTTGATAAGTTTAGCATAGGTATTTTCGTCAAATTCCATTAATTTCTCTTTTTTTACCACTCTTAAAACAGGCTCACCATTTAAAGTAGTGTACTCACTCGAGATATTGACTGCCTTGACGGGCGTTGTTTCAAAGTTCATGTTGATTTCCTCCTCAATAGCTGTTTATCATCCTAATGAAAGTATAAATAACTTTTGGGAAAATGTTAAGTAGGCACAAATTTGTAACTATCAATCAACGTTGTTGTTTATAAAATTGCCCCCATTGTCTCATGGACTCAATCACAGGGAGTAACGTTTCTCCGAGCGGTGTTAATTGATATTCAACATGAGGCGGAACGGTTTGGAAGTCTATTCGCTCCACAATGCCATCTACTATCATAGAATTAAGACTTTCCGTCAATACTTTTTGAGATATGCCTGCTAATGAGCGTTTTAGTTCAGAATTTCGTTTTGGTCCTGTTATCAAGTCTCGTATAATCAATGTTTTCCATTTGCTGCCGATCAATTGAACGGTAGTTGCCACGTCACAAAGCGGCATTTCTTCTTTTTTTATCATGTATCAGTTACTCCTAACATTGAGAATGAGCCAGCTCTTTGAAGGCTCTTATCTAGCAAAATTGTGACATGTTTACAGCTGAAAATCAACTAGGAATGTAAAAAATTGCCTATGTTCGTTTTATGAACTTTAAAATAGGTTATTGAAATGTTAGCGCTATTATTGTAGACTGAAATAAGTGATATAATTTTTGTCAATTTGTCATGATCTCCATATTAACAGCAGGATAGTAAAAAAATGATGGACGCATAAAAGAACAGTTTTTAATAGAGCACCGCGTTGGAAGCGTTAACATTTTTTTGCGTAGTTGATTATTTGTTTATTTGAATGTATGAAAAAGAAAAGAGGAATAGAACTATGAGCAATGATAACGCAGTATTAGCAAGAAACACCGAACACGCACCACAAAATCTACAATCGTCACAAACCGTCGCTTTTTCTCATTACAATAACGTTTCAGCCCAGTTGCCAATCGATCCTGTAACTGGACAAATAATTACCGGTGGTATCAAAGAACAAGCAGAGCAATGTTTTAAAAATATCAAAGCAATTCTAGAGAGCATCGATCATGTCATGAGTGATATTGTGAGAATCACTCTCTTTGTTAAAGATATCAAAGACCTGGATGCAGTTGATGACGTATACGCATCATTTTTCACAAGCTATCATCCTTCAAGAACGGTGGTTGCAGTCGATGCCTTACCGATGGATGCTTTAGTACAGGTTGAAGCCCTAGTTTCAAATGGTGAAGGTACGATTCCTAACGCACCACAAGCAGGTGATCTAATCAAGCTTACAAATAATACGCTAAATGCGCCAAGTGACTCACTTTCAACGCAAACTGTTTCATTCTCTCACTACAATAATTTGTCAGCCCAATTACCGATCGATCCTAAAACAGGTAGGGTAGTAGCAGGTTGTGTGAAAAAACAAACAGGTCAGTGTCTAAACAATATCAAAGCAATTTTAGAAAGTATTGATGTGCCATTTGATGATATCGTGAAAATTACTATTTTTCTGAAAGATCTTTCTAAAATCGAAGCTGTAAACAAAGTTTATGCCACCTTTTTCCCTGATTCGGCGATTGCTCGAGCAGTAGGATATGTTCCTGCGCGGACAATTGTAGAGGTAGCAGATTTACCGATGGGTGCTGCAGTCCAAATCGAAGCAGTCGTTTCACATGGAGATGGTACACCGCCACAAGCGATAGAAGATCGTCATGGCTTGATCATCGAAGCGAATAATACGGACAAAGCACCAAAATGCCCATTCTCAACTCAAACAGTGGCATTCTCTCACTATAATAATCTTTCAGCTCAATTGCCGCTTGACCCACAAACCAATGCACTGGTTACAGGTGGAATCAAAGAGCAAACTGAGCAGTGCTTAGCCAATATCAAAGCAATCATCGAAAGTGTGGATCATGTATTAGCTGATGTAGTGAAAGTGAATATATTTGTGAAAAATATTGCAGATATGGCTGTCGTAGATGAAGTTTATGGATCATTTTTCCCAGGTGGCTTACCGGCTAGAAGAGTAGTGGGCGTAGGGACATTGCCGAAAGACGCGTTGATTCAAATGGATGCGATTGTTGGAAATGCGGAAGGAACTCCGCCAATTGTATAGCATGGAATGAAGTATATAAAATAAACCTTTGTCACCTTTGCTGTTGGAGGAACATAGGTTTATTTTGCTGTATAATAATGTATGTAGTTAAAGGAGGTTCAAGATGGACAGTCTATTTTCTTCAAAGGACCAAGTCTTACTATTTTTAATTGTATTTAGTTTGGTAGTTCTGTTGTTTGCGATACTTATTGAGAAGTCAAATGGGTTATTTTTAGCAAGAAATCCGCTAGATACTAAAAGCTATGAAAGTTCTCCAGAAAATAAGGCAGAAAGACGCGCAGGTAAGGTATTTGTTAAGTGGGTTTATTATGGAGTCAGCGTGGTGATTCCAGTTTGTTTGTTTTTGTATAGTGGCGTTGTATCTAAGATGTTGGCCATCTTATTTATAGTGGGAGTTTATACATATCGAAAGTATCTAACAAGATAAGGGGCTTTTTTTTAAAATTAAAATGAAGTTCCTTATCGTAATCATCCGTAAATAAGTTTATAATAGATGGCAGTATACAAATATCGGAGGGTTCTTACGTGAAAAAACGAGGTTTTGATCCACAAAAGTACATCGAAGAGCAATCAAAATATATCCTTGAAAGAGTGGACCATTATGACAAGCTCTACTTGGAGTTTGGTGGTAAATTGATCGGTGATATGCATGCGAAACGCGTTTTGCCAGGATTTGATGCGGACGCTAAAATTAAACTTTTACAAAAATTAAAAGATCAAGCGGAGATTTTGATTTGTGTTTATGCAGGTGATATCGAGCGTAATAAAATTCGTGGCGATTATGGAATCACCTACGATATGGATATTTTACGCCAAATCGATGAGTTAAGAGAGTATGGCTTAGCAGTCAACAGTGTGGTAATTACCCGCTATAGTGGACAACCTTCTACAAAAATGTTTATCAACAAACTGGAAAGAAGAGATATCAAAGTCTATAAACATGCGGCGATCGAAGATTATCCATCCAACCTTGAAAAAATCGTCAGCGAAGAAGGCTTTGGGAAAAATGACTATATTCCAACGACAAAACCAATCGTAGTCGTGACAGCACCTGGTCCAGGTAGTGGGAAATTGGCAACTTGTTTGAATCAACTGTACCATGAGAGCCGTAACGGCAAGACTGCTGGTTATTCAAAATTTGAAACCTTCCCAGTTTGGAATGTTCCCTTGAAGCATCCTTTAAATATTGCCTATGAAGCAGCGACTGTTGATTTGAAAGATGTGAATATGATCGATTCATTTCATTTTGATAAGTACCAAAAAGTTGCTGTTAATTATAATCGTGATGTTGAGACATTCCCAGTAATCAAACGAATCATTGAAAAAATTACCGGCGAAGAATCTGTCTACCAATCACCAACAGATATGGGTGTGAACCGTGTTGGTTTTGGGATTATCGATGATGATGTAGTGAAAGAAGCCTCTAAACAAGAAATCATCCGTCGCTGTTTTACTACAGAATGTGACTTTAAAAAAGGCTTGATTGATGAAGAAACTGTCAATCGCATTAAGCTGATCATGGAAGAAGTCGAGCTGAAAAAAGAAGACCGCAAAGCGGTACTTCCTGCTAGAGAATATTCAGAGCAATTAAGAGAGCAAAGCCAAAGTAATGATACACCTGCTGTTATTGCGTTTGAGTTACAAGATGGTCGAATTGTAACAGGAAGAACCAGTAGCTTGATGGATTCATGTTCATCTGCTATTTTGAATTCTATTAAAACATTAGCTAATATTTCAGATGAAATTTTATTATTGTCTCCTGTGATTCTTGAAACCATCCAAACGATGAAACGCAAAGATTTACACAGCAAAATTACGGCATTAAAAGCCAATGAAATCTTGATTGCGCTAGCGATCAGTGCTGTTACGAACCCAACAGCACAATTAGCTTATGATAAATTATCTGAATTGAATGGTGTCCAAGCGCATTCTACGGTGATGTTGAGTAAGAATGATGAGCAAACGTTAAGAGAATTAGGTTTGGATATTACGAGTGATGCGGTTTATCCGTCGGAGAATTTGTATTATATTTAAGCTGGTTGAGTGACAAGTAAAAAGATTTTTAAAGTTGATAGCTAACTTTAAAAATCTTTTTTTGATTCACTTGACAGAGGCATACTCAAAGAACTGCCTAAAATGACATTCGTTTTGTTCAAACGATACGGACTATAAACCATTGAAACGGTAATTGAGAGAAGCTTTTTCAAAGTATGTTTTACTAGTTTTTCATTTAGTATTATTTGAATAGTAAATGAAAAACTTAGAGTAAGCCCTTCATAAATCTGGTTGAAATAAAACAGGTTTCACCGTTGCTTAATTCAATTTCTCTGTTTTTTTTGTCTATATGTTTTATATTTTTTTTATTTACTACAAATGATTTATGACAACGATAAAAATTTTCAGCTATTTGTGGGATATCTTTGATGGACCCGTAGTATTCTAGTTGAGAATCATCTAAATGAACGACCAGTTTATGTGGAACTGGTGAAGTTTCAAAAAACATTATATCGTCGTAATCCAACACATGGAGTTTATCACCTACTTTGATTTTTAGGATATTTTTTTTCTCTTGGTTATCATTTTTGTATCTTTTAAATGCGGTGTGCACACATTCTTGTACTCTGCTTCGAATATTTTCGGGATTATCTTTAATAATGTAATCCATAGCCTCTACTTTATAAGTAAAAGTAAGATAGGATAATTCAGCGTGGGTTGTAACAAAAACAATTTTTCCAAAATCATCAATTTCTCGTAATTCAGAAGCCAATGCAATTCCTGACATCTCTTGACCTAAATCAACATCTAAAAAATATAAACCAGTTTCTTTAGGATTTGCTTTGACATAATCTAGTACTTCCATAGGGCTATCTGTTGAAAGAACTAATTCCATATCATATTCTTCGATCATAATGGTTTTCTTTACGTAATCCTCGATATTTTGACGTTGTTCTCTTTCATCTTCGCAAATAAATACTGATAGCATACTAATTCTCCTTAATCGTTTAGAATTGTGATGGTTTGGCTAAAGCTGGTGTTTTCTATTTTTGTTATTAATGTACTGTTTGAAGAGGAGTTTATTAGCTCTTGTAGATTACTTAAACCAAGTCCTCTATCTGGTCCTTTTGTAGAATAGCCTTCTTTTTTTAAGACGTGAAGCTTAGGTAAATCATCCAAACATGTATTTTCAACAACGATATGTATCGAATTTTTATTTTTTATAAAAGCAATAGAGAGTCTTTTATTTTCTATTGTCTCAGTAGCTTCAATAGCATTATCAAGAATTATTCCAAGGGCTCTAATTAACGTAACGCTAGAAATATTAATAAAATCTATAGGTTCAGTCACTTCAATAACAACCTTGATATTTTTTTCTTGTGCTACGGAGGCCTTAGCAGCAATTAGACTTTTAATATCTTCTAACTTCATTTTAGACAAATCCTTTAAAACAAAATTATTCTGTTGAATTTGTTTGCCTGTAGGTTTGATATTTTCAAAAAAATAATTCTCTAAGTTCGTATAATCTTTTTTTAAAATATATCCTTCTAATGAAGTGAGAATATTCTGATAATCATGTCTGAACTTTCTAATTTCAGAATACTGTTGCTCCAGATTATTCGTGTACGTTCTCATCATTTCAAACTCTAATTTTTGTTGTTCTGTTTCATAAGTTCGTCTGATCGACTGTATGTATGAAGCAATGGTGATACCTGAAACAAGTAAGATGATTGCAAAAAATAATAAATTAAGCTCAACGATGTTTTTTTGATTACCAGAGACTAACTCGAAAACGACATTCAAATAAAATACAAACAAAATCGATACTGTGGCGAGCGTGAATGGTTTCCGTCCTTTTTTTGAGGTTAAGAATTGCGCATTACTTTCAAAAAATTTTCTTGTGAGGACGATTATTCCTAAAGCGAAAATAAAGGAAAGTAATAAGTAAAACATGATATCGCTAGTCATTGATTCTAAGATATGGATTTGGAACATCAGCGATAATATAAATGTTGCGATATGATCAGCAAGAATATTGACAATCATTACAATGGAAACAGTTGATAACGCATACATCCATTCTTTATTTCTAGTATATACGATACAAAATAGTAGGAGTATATTCGTTAATAAAGCAATATTTCCTAGATACTGCATAACAAATACATTGTTTAACACTAATAATAGAAAAAATAGACTTTCTATCAGAGTTAAACCTTTAGTTTTTGTGAAAATCTTTAGCGTAATAAAAAAGATGATAGCTTGTAAAAGCAAAGTCAACGAATAGATCATAACCAAAGCGCCTCCTAATAATGCTATTATAGCATTTCTTTTGATTTTGGGCACCACTTTATAACGAATTATAACCGAATTGCGTGATTTAGCTAACTTGTTTTTTGAGATAGAAGCTGTTGCGGTTTTGATAAAAAAATACTCTGTTAGGATAAAAGATTCTAAAGTTGCTTATAGCGACTATACTAATGGTGTGAGGTGAATGAAATGGAACGAATTGAAAGAAAAAATCTTGTGGAAGAATTGTCAGTTGTTTTATTGAGGAAGCTAAAGATTGATAAAACAGATACTATCTACTATCTAAAATGTAAACTAGGACTGGAGTTCTTTTTAGTTAATTTTTATAAACTAGTAATAATTTATATAGTAGCGTGGATTTTAAACATTATTTTCCCAGTATTTGTTTTCCATTTTTTCTTTTTATTTATACGCGGTAACGCTCAAGGAGCACATGCTAGTTCTGATTTTAAATGCGCTATTCTCTCTTTGGTGCTACTAGTTGGCGTCCCTTGGCTGAATTCAATAGGTTTTTTGTTTTCAGAAAAATTGTTGTTTGTTCTCTTTTTGTTAGGTTTTATCATCACATATCTATATGCTCCATCAGATTCAAAGAAGAATCCAATTTATAATAAAACCAAAAGAAAGAAGTTAAGAAAAAAAGCATTGATAGCACAAGGTGTAGTAACCTTAAACTTCATAATACCGTTAACATTACTTTCAATGAATTTAATTGTTTTAGGCGCGTTCACAGCATCTATCTTGTTGCTACCTAAGTTACATGAGGCACTTTAAATTAAAGGAGGACTAAAAAATGATTGGACAATTGTTAGAAAGATTAGGTACCTTGAACATAGAATATTTTTGTATTGGGTTGTGCTATGAGCCAAAGATCCCAAAAGAATTAATGGACGTAGAAGAATAAAATGGTGATATAGCCAAGAGGAAAGGCACAGGTCTGCAAAACCTTGAACACCGGTTCAAATCCGGTTATCACCTTTAAGTTGATAGTAGAAAACAAATTGCTGCTACTTTCAAAATATAAATGACAATTAATAGGAGGAGTAAAAATGATTGGACAAGTATTGGTAAAGTTAGGAATGTTGAATATGGAGAACTTTTGTATTGGGTTGTGTTATGAACCAAAAATCCCAAAAGAATTGATGGACTTAAAAGAATAAAATGGTGATATAGCCAAGAGGAAAGGCGCAGGTCTGCAAAACCTTGATCACCGGTTCAAATCCGGTTATCACCTTGATAAAGCATGGGAAATACCATGCTTTTTTTCTATCTAAATACAGGCAATTAAGAGGGGGAAAGAAGTGTTTAGCACAGTCCTTCAATTCTTGGTACCTTTGATACATAGAGATTGATGAGATCGAAATAACGTGAAGTAGGTACTTGTAACATCAATTCGTTGCTTCTGCATCTACGGTTCTCGTTTCACTCCGATCCTCGAAGCATGGAGGACCTTTTGCTCCCTGCATTTATCTGGATTCCTTAAGGGTGTGGTGTGACTCTACGAGTCATACCACACCCTTTTTTGTGTAGATTTTGGACCAGCCTTCTGCGGTTAAAACAACGTCGTAAATGAAGAGCTACTAGCAGGCGAGTCTGTAAAGTGAAGGGAATTCATTTCTATAGATAATAGTTTAATGAAATGCCCACTTAACGATTTTGATATCACAACTGTATAAGCCTAGTTACAAAAAAAGCAGTTCTGATAATAATTATCTGTCTTCAGAGTAAACAAAGCATTGTTGCTATGAGGAGATATACTGTATATGTAGCAAGGATAGTAACGCTCACAAGGAAGAAAAATCATTCTGATATAAAAATCAGCATTGATCTCTTTAATAGTATAACCGTCACGGTTTTGACATCATCACTGCAAAAAAGTAATCGTTAAAAATACAGTTTTGATCAAAGAGGAGCATCTCCAGAGTGAAGCAGTATTGTTTATAAAAATGACCGTATACTTAATATGTAGCAAGGAGGTAATGAGTTGAAAAATCAAGAACAGACTATTGATCATGAAAGAAAACGCGTGTTTATCTACGGGACGGATAGATTGCAGAATAGTTAATATTAAAAAAGAGTTCCTAGCGCTAAATTCAGTAGAAAAAGGTAAAAGTACTTTTTCTGTTGTTTTACATTATATGAAAATAAGATTATCCAATAGGGTTTATATTCCGATTGGACATCAAGAAAAGAACAATTAGTAAAATAAGGAGGAATGAAAGTATGAAAAAACTTTATGAAGTAAACGAGGAAGTAATGGTTAGATTACCTACCGTTTCTGAAAAAGAAAAGAATACAGATGTTAAAGAGTTGTTTAACGATCCAGTATTTAGAGAACAGGTCTTGATTTCTAGCAAATCGATTTATGATCAAGCGACGGAGTATTTAGTCAATGGGAAAACACTATCGAATAAGAAAAAAAGGAATTTAGAGCAGTCGTTATTGAAGTATGCTTTGAGAAGAAATACAAGAACAACTCCATTTGGTCTCTATTCAGCAGTCGGTATAGCAAAAACTTCAACAAATAAAGAAAACTTTGCATTTGATGAAAAGAACTTTGAACACGTTGCTAGAGCTGATTTAAGTTGGATCTTCAATGTAATCAAAAAAGAAGAGTTAAATGGATATCAACATTTGGAATTTAAAATCAACCCAGCTGTTTACACAAAAGGAAATCGTGCCTACGTGCTATACAATACTGAAACAGCAAGTTCTACTGAGAGTATTCAGCTATCAATGCCATTTAAGTTGTTGATGGATCAAGGTCAAAATCTAGTAGCATTTGAAAATTTATTAGCTACGCTTAGACAAGCGTATCCTAAGCAAAATGAAGATAAGTTGAGTTCTTTCTTATATAAATTGATAAAAAACGAATTTCTGATTTCGAATTTAAGGCCGCCGATGACTGTGAGTAATCAGTTGGAGTACTTAATCACTGAGTTGAATAAAAATGCGTATTTTTCTGAACGAGCTATTCAACTGCAAAAAGTTGATGATCAAATTAAACAATACAACAAGATGAAACTTGGAACAGGAGAACAAACCTATTTAACGTTGTATAAAGAAATGAACACTCTTTATCGAAGTACATCACCTCTTCAAGTTGATAGTCTTTTAAACAATGATTCGATTTCTATTCCTCAAAACTTAGTTGAGGAAATAAACGAGGCAGTTAGCTTTTTAACATTGTTAGCATCAGAAAATAATCCAGCTTTTGCGCACATACAACTGTATCAAGATGAGTTTTTAGACAAGTATGGATTTAGTCAAGAAGTTCCGCTAACGGATTTATTTGATACGGGTAATGGATTGGGAGCACCATTTTCCTATGATAAGCCTGAAAATGATTTTATTTCCAGAGCGCCTGTGATACCTGATTATAATTTACGCTTGAGAAACTATTTTCTTTCGAAGATAAATGTGGCAGAGAAAAAAGGGGCTGCGATTGATCTTAGAGAAAAGGATGTCAAAAAATTACTAGGCGATTCCCAGTTTGAAGACACTAAATTATTAAAGTCCTTAGAAGCATTCTTTCTATTGAAAAAATCAGGAGAAAAATATCTAGCATATCTCAGCCCAGGGGGAGGATCTCAAGGCGCTGGCAAAACGTTTGGAAGATTTGGTCATTTAAGTAACCATTTTGGGGAAACAATTAAAACGATTCAAGATAAAGAAACAACTAAAAGAAATAAGTATGTGAAAACATGTGAAATCAGCTATGTTCCTAGTAATATTCGCAATGGTAATGTTTCAATAAATCCTCATTTTAAAGAATATGAACTCTCTTTATTTACAAATAATTCTTTGGAAGTGAGTCGAGAGATAACGATTAAAGATATTTTGATTGGTATTGATAACTACGGTTTTTATGCTAGAAATAGAAAAAACGGAGATCTACTTGAATTTCAGGCAACGAATATGCTGAACCCAGGTATTTCACATAATATGTTGCGTTTTTTACATGAGATTTCGATATACAGGAAACGTTCGTGGAGTGAATTCCCTTGGCATAGGATCTATTCTGATTTCGATCATATACCTGAATTAAGATATAAAAGTATCGTTTTGTCGCCAGAAAGATGGTTCATTTCTACAGAGAGTCTTATGCCTGAAATGATTAATGATTTTGAGTTATTTAAAAAGAAATTCAGTGAATACAAAGAGGCATTTGCGCTTCCAAACAGGTTCTATTTAACTGACTATGATAATCGTATTCCAATCCATTTTAGCAATGATTCTGAACTAGAGATTTTATTTGCAGAGTACAAAAAAAATTCTAAGGCACAAATGCGGATACAACTGCAAGCCTGCGAAGAAGGAGAGAATGTGTTTGTTGACCAAAACGACGAGAGTTATACTGCTGAGATTGTAGTGCCAATGTTTTCTGTTGAAAAAGAGACGGATGAAACTATTTTACCGAAATCAATTGTAACGAGCGATTTTGAAACAAGCACAAAACTTCCTTATGATGACTGGCTCTATTTTAAACTTTATACGACAAGAAAGAAGGAGTTGGATTTAATTACACTTTGTATTAAAGAGTTTTGCTCGAAACTTGAAGAAGAAACAGGAATTCACTATTTCTTTATGAGATATATAGACACACATCCGCATATTCGCTTGCGCTTCAATGCATCAGAAGAGAAACTTCAAAAGTATACAACTCGAATCTTTGACTGGTTAAAAACGTTGTTGTCGCAGGAGATGATCGCTAGGTATACGATCGATTCCTATGAACGAGAAGTAGAACGTTATGGTGGGAAAGAATTGATTTCGTTAGCTGAAAAGGTATTTATGGCGGATAGCAAGGTTGTTGAAAATATTTTATATAGTAACAGGTTGGGAACACTGGATATTCCGTTTGAATTATCAGGAGTATTATCGGTTGTTGACTTTATTGACCAATTGAGTTTGGAAGATTCTGAAATCAAAGCTCTTGTGCATACGTATGAGAAACGTCAAGATAGCAGTTTGTATTTCCGTGAGAATAAAAAGAAAATACTAGATGAATTTAGACGTACGGATAGCCAAATGAAGAAATGGGCGACTTTAAGGAAAGAATCAGTAGAAGATTATTTGGAAGTATACAAACGTATGGACTTTTATTTAGAAGAAAAGATAAATATTTTTTCTAGTTTCATTCATCTGCATTGTAATCGATTATTTGGTGTTGATCAAAATCAAGAGGCGTTTGTGATGGCTGTTGTAGGTCAAGTGTTTAATTACTTGATCCACACCAGAACAAGGGAGGCAGCTTAATCATGAAGAATCTATATTCCAATACAAAAAAGACTTTAAAACTTATCTATGATTTAGAAAAGAAAAATCTGATTGTTATTTTATTATTGAGTCTGTTAGTGTCAGTTGTACCATTACTTACAACATATTTATCACAAGAACTACTAAATAGTATAGTAGCTCATCAAGTACTTAATCGAGTGATGGTTTTGCTGATTGCGTTTGTTAGCTTTACAGTGGGGAGTGAGATAGTCGGACAAATTTCGGCTATCTTTGAACAAAAGCTGCAGGTGAATTTGGTGTACAAACTAAATAAAATCATTATGAATGCTTGTGGCGACATGAAATTAAAAGATTTTGAAAATTCAGAAACATATAATCAAATTGAACGTATCAATGGTCAAATAGCTTTTAAACCTTCTCAAAGTTTGGATATGACTATTAATTTGATGAAGACAATGATTACGTTGATTGGTTCAATTATTTTCTTATCAATGTGGAGTTGGAAAATGGCACTATTGCTAACATTAGTTCCATTGACTTCCATTTACTATTATATACAGATTGGTAAGCGGGAATTTAATATACAATATCAGCGTATGGAAGATGAACGTGAGTCTTGGTATTTAAATTATATATTAACTCATGATTTTTCATTTAAGGAAGTCAAGTTTTACGATTTGAAAGAGTATATCATAAATAAATTTTCCAGAATAAAAGAAAATTTTATCAAACAGGATATGGATCTCTTATATCAAAAATCGAAATTAAGTATTCTTTTTGAAGTGGGGGTTCAAATTATTGGGGCGATTGTGCTATTTGTAGCAATTACTGCTGCTTATTCTGGAACTATTTTGGTCGGAAATGTTGTAAGTATCATCAAAGTAACCTCGATGATTCAATCTAGTTCAAAAGGTGTGATGACGAGTATTTATGCTCTATATAACAATAATCTGTATATGGAAAAACTTTTCGAATTTATAGAAGAATTTGTTCAGGTTGAAAATGAAGAAGTCTTGATACCAGATAATACAGAGATCACAGATATTCATGATATTGAGTTTAAAAAGGTTTCTTATCACTACCCAGAGACACAAAGTTTAGCCTTGAAGAAAGTAGACTTGACGTTACATGCTGGGGAAAGAGTTGCTATTGTAGGACCGAATGGATCAGGAAAATCGACTCTGATTAAAGTCTTGACTAAACTTTATGAAAATTCAGAAGGAGAAATTTTAGTAGATGGAGTGCCACTTAGGGAAATTGAAGAAACTAGATATAAGCAACAATTGTCGGTGCTTTTTCAAGATTTTGTGAAATATGAATTACCTCTTCAAGAAAATATTGGCTTTGGTGATATTCAAAATATTTCAGATACAGAAATAATGAAAACGTGTATGCGTGAATTGAATATTGATTTTTTAGATGAAGAAGACTTAAATCAACAATTGGGAATTTGGTTTGAAAATGGAAGGCAGCTTTCCGGTGGACAATGGCAAAAGGTTGCACTTGCGAGATCATTCTTTAAGAAAGCATCCGTATATATATTGGATGAACCTAGTTCTGCTTTAGATCCAATTTCAGAAAAAGAAGTGTTTGATTCTTTTTATGAAAAAACAAAAGGAAAGATTGGAATATTTATTTCGCATAGAATTTTAGCAGCACAAAATGCGGATAAGATTATCGTAATGGATAAAGGAGAAATTGTTGATATAGGTACACATGCACATTTAATGAAGAATTGTCGACTATATCAAGAGATGGAAAGGGCTGAATCATATGAAGAATACTTTGCAGCTTAAAACAAAATTTGATTTAAAAAAATGCGCTGAAAATCATGCGGATCATCACAAAATTGATGAACTCATCAATTCGGAAGAGAACATTGTGATTATTGATGGGACTAAATACTCAAATTGGCACCCGTTAGCATTAAGCCATGGATTTCCTTCTCTGTGTTTATTATTTGGAGAGCTATCTAGTCTTTTTCCAAAAGAATCGTGGGAAGAATACGGTCATAACTATTTACAACAGATTGTTTTATCAATAAAAACGTATGGTATCAAAAATCCATCGATGTTTTCGGGAATTTCTGGAATATTACTTGGAATTGACGGTCTTGATCCCGATCACTTGAAATATCCCAAATTAAAAGGAAACTTGAAAAAAGTTTTATTACGATCCGTAGAGGAAAAACTAAATTTACTTGCAGATAAAGAAGTCGAAATGACGGACTACGATATTATTGAAGGCCTGTCAGGAACAAGTCTCTACTTATTGACACAAGACGATGATGAAAGTTTACACTGGCTCACTAGAATATTAAACTATTTGGTTAGCCTAACAGATGAACGGTTTGGATATCCTAATTTTCATATTAGTTCTCGTAATCAATTTACTGAAGAAGAAGCAAAACTATATCCTGATGGAAATTTTAATTTAGGTATGGCACATGGTATTGCAGGGATTCTATTAGTTCTGAGTAAAAGTATGCTAAAAGGGATCACTGTGCCAGGGCAAGCTATAGCGATAGAGTATATTGTTGATTTTCTAATAAAAAATAGTATAGTGAAAAATCAAAAAATTATTTGGCCAGCAATGTTGACGTTAGAAAATTATTTAACAAATACTAAAACAGATGTTGTGGAAAATCGTGATGCTTGGTGTTATGGTACTCCAGGAGTTGCAGTTGCGTTACTGTATGCAGGAAAAGCATTAGAAAGGGAAGATATTATCGATTTTTCAAGTCAATCAATTAGAAGTATTTATTCCAAAGAAGAAGGATTGTTTTCAGCAACTATTTGTCATGGCTATAGCGGATTATTGAATACGTTATTGACGTTTAAAAAGGAACTTGGAACGTCAGATTTTGATGAGTATATCAAAGTGGTTAAAGAAGAGATACTTCGTTTTTATGATGAGAAGAATCATTTTGGCTTTACCAGTATTGAATTTGGAAAGTCAGTAACAGATATTGGTTTATTGGGTGGGAGTTCAGGTGTGTTGCTTACGTTATTAAGGGAGCGATATGGAAATAGAAGTTCTTGGATTGAAGCATTAGGTTATTAGCAGTTTTGAATAAAAAACGAGCTGTTGAGACGTTTTCATTCAAAATGAACGATCCACCTTATAATTAAGGTGTAATAAAAATTAAGAAAAAAGGAGGAAACAGAAATGACACAATTTGATGATTTTGATTTAGACGTAGCACAAACAACAAACGGGGTAAAACCAGAACCACGGATTACAAGTAAAAGTTTATGTACCCCCGGATGTGTAACAGGAGTATTGATGGGCTGTGCATTAAAAACGATCACATGTAATTGTTCAGTAGGTATTGGGAAAAAATAAAAAATAAGAGGAGGAAACAGAAATGACACAATTTGATGATTTTGATTTAGACGTAGCGCAAACAACGAACGGGGTAAAACCAGAACCACGGATTACAAGTAAAAGTTTATGTACCCCCGGATGTGTAACAGGAGTATTGATGGGCTGTGCATTAAAAACGATCACATGTAACTGTTCAGTAGGTATTGGGAAAAAATAAAAAAATAAGAGGAGGAAACAGAAATGACACAATTTGATGATTTTGATTTAGACGTAGCACAAGCAACAAACGGGGTAAAACCAGAACCACGGATCACAAGTAAAAGTTTATGTACCCCCGGATGTGTAACAGGAGTATTGATGGGCTGTGCATTAAAAACGATCACATGCAACTGTTCAGTAGGTATTGGGAAAAAATAAAAAAATAAGAGGAGGAAACAGAAATGACACAATTTGATGATTTTGATTTAGACGTAGCACAAACAACAAACGGGGTAAAACCAGAACCAAGGATTACAAGCAAAAGTTTATGTACGCCAGGATGTGTAACAGGAGTATTGATGGGCTGTGCATTAAAAACGATCACATGTAACTGTTCAGTTGGTATTGGGAAAAAATAAAAGGAGAACAGCTAGAATGACACAATTTGATGATTTTGATTTAGATGTAGCACAAACAATAAACGGAGTAAAACCAGAACCAAGAATCACAAGTGTTAGTTTATGTACTATGGGATGTCAAGGAAGTAAACTTCAAACAGTAATCTGTAATTGGGTAAAATAAGCAAAGAACCTAATGTTCAGATGATGAGGTGAGCCAAAATGATGGAGAAGGTATTAAAATATTTTTTCTCGCTAGTAATAGTGATTACTGGTGAGAAAATCTTATAGGAGGTTATCACATGAGTATCGCGCTAGAAGTAGCTAACATAAAGAAAAGCTACAAAAAAAATGTTATTTTAAATGGCGTTTCCCTAAATGTTGAAAAAAATACAATCTATGGACTCTTAGGATTGAATGGTGCTGGAAAATCAACTTTATTGAAAATTATTTCTCAGATTATTTCTTTTGATGGAGGAAGGATTGATTTTTTAGGAATAGACAGTGATTCTATTGGTTTTTTAATAGAACAGCCAGCTGTGTATGGGAACTTAACCGCTCGTGAAAATTTGAAGGTTCAAACGCTACGGTATAATTTATCTGAGCAAAAAATTTCAGAAGTTTTAGTAACAGTTGGGTTGATTGATGATTCAAAAAAAGTAAAAGATTACTCCGTTGGAATGAAACAGCGTTTGGGTATTGCATTAGCTATCTTAAATGATCCTCAATTGCTTATACTAGATGAACCAACAAACGGATTGGATCCTGTAGGCGTAATTGAGTTTAGAGATTTACTTCAGCAGCTAAAAAAAATGGGCATGACGATTATTGTATCGAGCCATAGCTTAACAGAAATTCAGCATGTAGCGGACAAAGTTGGAATTATTAAAAATGGCGTTATTCAATACGAAGAAACGATTGAAAATATAAAGGATTTAGAGAATACATTCTTGAAAGTACTAGCCAATGAAGGAGGTATATAGAATTATGTTTAGATATGTTCAGTCTGAATGGTTAAAAACAAAATCATTAGGAATCATGAGACAAAATTTATTATTCTTATTTTTTGCTGGGATCATCACGATAGGGTTCTCTTTTACATCGTTGAATAACAATGCTGTTGCAAGTTTATTTAATTGGTTGAGCTTTCTACTTATCAATCTGTTAATCCCTATTATAGTCCATACTATTTACAACCATGAAAAACGATCAACTGATTTTAAAAATTTGCAAATCCCTAAAAATAATAGAAGTTATGAATGGTTTTCAAAAATGCTTGTGATTACATTTTATTATGCTAGCTTTTTAATTTTATTTAGTGGACTAGCATTGGGTATCAATCTATTATTTCCTTATACTTCAGGAGTTGTTATTTGTTTATCAACAATGCTGATTTTTGTGACAAGTTTGTGGCAGGTTCCATTTGTTTTATTTTTAGAAAGAAAAAGCAATTTTCTAATTACACTAATCATAAATTTTATTTTTGGAACACTTTTGACTGTGTTTTTTGGGGATGGTGACCTGTACAAAGTAATTCCGTGGACTTGGCCTAGTAGAGCAATCATGCCAACTCTAAATGTAAGTATTAGCGGTTCAATTATCGATCAGAATGATCCAATGATAGTGAGTACAAATAGTAGTTATTTGGTTATCGCAGCAGTGATATTGGGAATTGTACTGAGCTTGCTTTTTATAGATAGAAAGGGTGTTAAGCATGAAAAAAAGTATCCAACTAATGAGGGCAGAAAATTTTTTACTAAAGCATGATAGTCTATTTAACATAAGTCTTGTATTCCCAACGCTCTTAACGATTCTTATAAATAGTTATTTTTACTACAGAGGTCTTACTTTTTATGAATCATTACGGTATTTTACTGAAGTCTATTTTATGTGCTTACCACTATTTGTTAGTCTTTCAGTCAGTTTTTCGATGAAAGGAGAAGAGGCTATTGACTATCAATATCTATTATCCAACGTTTTTTCTAAGAAGAAAAAGTTAGTGACTAAGTCTGTTGCTATCATTATCAAACTTTTTATATCAGCTTTAATTTCTATTATTCCTTTATTTTTGTTGAATGTAATTCTTGGTGAATTGCAGATTATGGTTTACTTGGTTTTATTGTTATCTATTTTGTTGAGTATTTCAGCCTATGTCCAAATTTTTCTCTTTTCAACGATTTATTTGAACAGCACAGCAACGATTATGTTTGGCGGGTTATCCTTATTGATCACAGCAATCGCCTCAATGATCATTGGCAATTACTTATTCTTAGCGATTCCTTGGGTTTGGGGGACTAGCTTGGTGGGATTATTATTGCAGGGAGCAAATTTTAAAAGTTTAGCTATTTTAATCGTATTATGTACGGGAGTATGTCTATTTTTAACATATATCAGTATCACTTTAATAGAAAAAAAAGAATGTTAAACAGCCGGAAAAGAGGTTTTGTATTATGGTAGCTGTGATGAAGCCGTTAGCGAAAATTGAATTTACTTTTTTAGAAAAACAAAAGGATGTTCAAAATTGGGATAATACTTTTTATGAGTTATTTTCAATGTTTCATGAAATGGAGTCGCAATTCTCTCCACCAAATTCAGATGTGAATGATCGGTTTATTATGTTGACAAGTACAAACATATACGTAAAAAAGTATCAAGAAAAAAAAATTCAAGTGTATCATAATATGAGTGGGAAATATAAAAATATCGCACAGCTTTACTTGTTTTCAGCCTATGAAAGAGAAGAAACTAGCTTACTTATTCAGCTGATCGAAGAGATCCAAAGCCACTTAGAAAATAGCGACAAAAAGTATACCATTCAAAATGAGAGACACACGTCTCTAGATTTATTTTCTGACGCAAAACCATATTTATCATTAGAAATTACATAAATCTAATCAAAAAGACAAGTTCATATATTGTTTTTTGTTGTATAGCTAAGAAATAAAGTAAGAGGGAAGCTCCTCGTGCTCATTGGTTAAAATCCAATTACCATATTCTAAAAAATAGTAAGTTAATTTAAAGAGAATTATTGTGAATACAAGGTGTATATATGGGATTGTATATAAAATTGAATGAAAAGTTCTAGCAAGAAAAAAAACTTGTTTGTGCTTTTTTTGTTCAATTTTGTTAATTTAGACGGCCAATAAGGTGTGGGACAGAAGCATTTATTTCCGAAGGAGTTGCTTCTGATCCCACCGTTTATCCGGATATGACTCACAGAGTTATGTCTCAGTCACGTTGTCCTTTCTATAAATTTTCTAAAGCATATTACGAAAGCCAAACCCATAGAAACGAACTAATCGCAGCAAGTACACCAGCTACTAATGAAAAGCCCAAAACGATTTTTGTTTTATTCCAGCGATCCCTTTTTTTATCTCGTTTGGCTCTGGCGGCTTCAAGATCTTCCCCATCTATAAAAGCAACAATTTCACTATAGGTTTGAACATCTCTTTCCTTTTTGATTTTCTCGATTTTTAAAGCTGCAATCATAGAAATTCCCCAAAGAACAAAAGAAATACCCAATCCGTACCAATCCCAAAGTAACATAACAGGACCAATAGATAGAACTGTTAGGACAATAAATACAATCATAACCCAAGAGAGTCGATTCATTTTTTCCGCTTCGATGTGTTGATTGTTTTTCATAATTGCTACATCTCCTTTGACTAATTCATCTAAAGTGACATCAAAAAGAGTGCTTAATGCAATCAAATTATGAATATCAGGATAAGTATGATCGTTCTCCCATTTAGAAATTGTTTGCCGTGTGACATAGATTTTTTCTGCAAGTTCTTCTTGAGAGTAACCATCTCTTTCACGATAAAGTTTTAATTGCTTATTAAAGTTCATTTTGCTGTCTCCTTTGAGTCTAAGATAATATAGAAGGGGATATTTTGTCTGTCTATTAGAGTGTACTTTACTAGAAATATAGGTGTATACAGGTGTTTACATAGATGCAAACGTTGATATAACAGGATTTTCAGAAATAAGATCCAAGTCAATAAGTAACGGTTCAAAAATAATTATGGCACAGCTTATCAATTAATTACAGCAAAAATAAAGAATTTGAGGCAAGTACGAGTAGCTAATAGGATATACTTATAGTACATAGCAAATGGAAATCTAAAGAAAAAGGGGAAGAATATGGCAGATTGGAATACACTATTTTATGATCAAAAAAACATAGAATTAGCACCTGAACCTGAAGCCGCTAAATTCATAGAACTCTTAGCAAAAGAATTTCCAAATCAGCAAGAGCAACGGGTTTGGGATCTAGGTTGCGGTGGAGGACGTCACAGTGTGGTGATGGGGAAAATGGGCTGTGAGGTTTTTATTAGCGATAATTCTAGTAAAGCAATAGAACTGACAACGAAAAAATTAGAAGAGAATCACATTGACTATGTTGAAGCCTTGACCTCGATGGAAAACTATCCGTGGAGCAAGAAAGAGTTCTTGCATGGTGTTTTTAGTTGGGCGGTGCTTCAGCATAATACTTTAGATAAAATAATTGAAGCGATTGATTGCATTTACGATTCGCTTATAACAGATGGCTATTTTTTAGGGACGATCAAATCGACAAAAGCTGATTTATATGGCAAGGGAGAAGAAATCGAAAAAGATACATTTGTATTAGAGGTGGGAATAGAAGAAGGCGTTCCTCACCATTATTTTGACGAAGACGGAATCAAGCAGCTTTTTCCTGATGATAAGTGGGAAATGATCATTCTTGCGGAGCAAGTCGTGAATTATATTGAGAAAGCTGAGGAATTTTGGTCATTTAATCCATTTAGATACACTACGTGGTGTGTACTTGTGAAAAAGCGGTAGAGAGTTATAGGGATTAAAGTATTACTATAACTGATTTTTCTTGGTCTTAATAGATAAAAACAGTACCCTTTGGAAACTCAAAAGGTACTGCTTAAGTATTTCTGAGAACCTGTTGCAAGTAACCATAATTCTAAACAGTCATTATCAATTCTATAAACAAGTAACCAATCATTTTCAATATGCAATTCTCGTAATCCTTTTTTATTTCCTTTTAAGGCGTGGTCTTTATATTTATGCACCAGTTGTTCAGCATCTTGACTAAGTAACAAGTCAAGAACCACTTCGAATTTATTCATATCATAATGTTTTTTCTTTAAAGCTTTGTAGTTCCGTTCAAATGTGGGAGCTGTTTTAATCTTCATTGTTTAACTCTTTCATTAGCTCTTATTTATTATTAAACGTCTTGTAATTACCACTTTCAATTTCTTTCAGTGCTTGAGATAGATCATCTTGACCTAGAGAAAGTGTGAATGGAATCGCTTGTTCCTTAACAACCTTAGTTAAATAAATTTTGATTCCTGTAGAGAGATCCATGCCAATTTCATTAAAAAACTTAGCAGATTCTTCCTTTAACTCATCGTCTATTCGTAAGTTTAACTGTGCCATATTCTCATCCCCTTCCTTGTAATGATCATATCATTTTGTATATACGTTGTAAAGCGTTGTGTTTCGTTGCGAGTGGATGTGTATTAACTTTTTTAGTGAATATAGGTAGTTATCAACCAAGTAAAACGAATAATGATACGCTACCCATCAAATGGATTAACAGTTAAGTATAGAGAAAAGGTAAAAATGACAGTGATAAAAAATGAACGTATTTCATATAACCTAGAGAAACAAGTCAAGGTTATATTTTACGCCACTTAAGCATTATTTCTAAAATAAAAAAACGACGAATCATCTATCCGTCGTTTTAGCGTTATATTCATTATATAAGCACTATTTATATCTATTCTTGAGCGTATAACCAATAGAACGATAACTTATTGCCATCAGGATCAGAGAAATCAACGTATCGAATGATACCTGGTACATCCTCTATCGCCTCGTCAACGATTACGCCAAGTGTTTTTAAACGTTCAAATTCTGTGTCTAAATCTTCCACTTCTAAACGTAAAACGTTCTCTGAAACATTGATTTTTTCTTCATATAGTTGAATCCAAACGGAACCAATTTGATATTCAATAATACCTTCAACAGGGGTGATTTTCTCGTCACTCATAAGAAGTTTTTCATACCAATTTGCAGCTTCCTCCAAATTACTTACTGGTAAACCTATAGTGACACTCTTTACATTTAAACTCATAACTATTTCCTCCATTCCATCAACTTACGACTAGTTTATCATTTCACGGTCGAATAATATTATTCTAGATTGTGTTCTTTAAACGAGAGATCAAAAGTTTTCCCACATTCACTAATATTGGTGGGTCTTCTGGTATCGGTTCTCTCAGTTTAATCGTGTAATGATTGCCAGAACAGTTTGGAAATGATAGACGTTCATCTTCTTTCCCTCTCAAGCTGTTGCCTAAGTTAAAGTAAGATAGAACATTAGTGGAACGGCTTATGCTACAAGCTAATAAATAATAGTCTCCATTTGGAATATTTTTCAATTTGTTTCCGATTAAATTTTTAGTCGCTAATCCAGATATAGGCATATGATTCGGTATAAGTGTACGGAAAAGTCCAATAAATAGGATTCCCATCTCAAATCCATCTGGTACTTCAATCGTTACTGTGCAAAAAGACTGACTCTTTTCTTCAAAATGCGCTATCGACTGATCCTTATCATCCGTTTCAAACCGTTTCATATCATCAAAAAGTTCACTCATTTTCGTTTTGTACTCTTTAGGTGAACTACCTGTATATTTTTTAAACGTATTCGTGAAACTACCGCTGCTTTCAAAACCTGAACGCTCTTGTAGGTCGAGTATTCGCTTTTCTTCATCAAGTTCAAAGATCGCCTTTTCAACTTTTAAACTAGAGAGAAATTCAGCAACACTGAATCCATTTATCTCTTTAAATTTCCGACTAAAGTGATGTTTATCATAACTAAAGTGCGTGGCAATTTCCTCACTGGTCATTTTTCTACTAACAGCTTCTTCTGAAATGAAAGAAAGAATTTCAGGCATTTTGGTTTTCATTTTTATTCCTCCTTCTCAGAGCGCTAGTTTCTAAAAGACTTGTCAATAAATAAGCTATATCAATTACTTATTTTGCACGAAAAGAAAGAGTTTTTCAATAAAATTTAAACGATTCAATGGTTTATCAAAAAGTTACAAGTACACTGAATAAGTTGATAAAGTTTATAGTTTTCAATATGGTATTCTTATCTTACATAATATTTTTAAAACTAATTATATGGTTGGGCAATTTAGTTAAAAAGATGACTATTATGTAGAGGATAAAATCAACTAATCGATCAAAGGAGACATTCAGATGGCAGATAAAATCAGTACTGATGCAGCAACCGTAAATTCCTTAACAAGTAAATTTACAAGCAGCCTCTCATCCCTATCATTCAAACCGAAACAAGCAAGTAGCATGAGTTTTTCTGAAAGTAGCGCCGCTAGTGCAATGAAAAGCAGTGTTTCTTCGCTTAGTACCATCGTGTCAACGTTTAAAAGCAACGCGTCTAAAGACATTGGAAACTTACAAAAAATACATCAAGCCATCAAACAGGCTGAAAAAAATGCAGTAAAGTAGGTGCTTTATGGAAGAAAAACAACTACAGGTGAAAATCGAAGAATATGAAGGTCGAAAAATAGAGTTAAAGAAAAAAGATACTGAAAGTGATTTTCTACTCAATGATCTACAACGTGTTTACCAACAACAAGCAGAGATATTAGAAGAATTTCTCTATTACAGCAAAGGAACAGAAGCAGAACGTTCAGCTAGAATAGATTTAGAAATGCTAGAAGATGAACGAACAGAAGCGTTCAGAACCTTTGATGCGGGCAAAGAAGAGTTAACAGAATTAGTAAGTGAAACAGAACGTAAAAAAATCCAAGCAGAAGACGACCTCCTATGGCTGCAAAAAAAGCAACAAGCACAAAAGGAGGAAGAAGATGCCTAAATTTAGATATACTGAATGGCAAAATGTTGCCAGTGAAGTCCAAACGTTGCGTTTAACTGTGTTAAATCAACTAAATTCCTTTAAAGAGGCGCAACAAGCGTTTCAAAGTGCAGGGAAATTATCTGGTACAGGGTGGGATTCTACTAAAAGTTATTTTGATGCCTACTCAGAAGTATCAACCACAGTGGGCAATGCCTTAAATACCCTTGATGATGCGATCACCTCTTATTTGAGCGCCTTTACCTCAGAAGTTGGACCAGCAGAAAATGATCTAGATACCGCAAAAATGGAAGGTCTAAAAGCTGAGTTACGTCGTTTACAAGCAGAAAATGATGTGATCATGGAAGCTTTGGCAAAAGCCTTTGAAGATGTGCCATTTGTGAATCAATTTTTTAATAAACAAAGCATGCTGGGAACCGCCAAGAAAATTGAAATTCTCGAAAAATATAGCGCCTTTGAAGCAGCGCATGGCAGTGATTTCTCAGACGTCCAAACAGTTATTGCTTCGATTGCCGAAGGATTAGCCTTCCTAGGCAGTGCTGGGGATTTTTCAGGCGGTAAAGATGGTTATAAAACCATTGATTTTAAAAATCAAAAATGGTATAAAGCACTAAAGGACTTTAACAAAGTACAACCGAAAGACCGGATCGATGTGGTCATCAAAGAATTATCGAATGGCGTCGAATATCAGATCTATCGCAATGGGAAATTGGATGTTCAAAGAACAAAAGAGTTACATGAACTGTTTCGTGTCCATAATGTTGAATTATTTAAAGAGTATGGGCCGGAGATTTTTAAAATCCTTACCAATATTGATGATATTGAGATTCTGCTTGCGAAAGATTCTACGACGATGCAGCGTTCATCTTCTGGTGTTTTCTTGTTATTAGCTGTATTGCCGATTGATCGAGTGAAGGATATTTTGAAGTCAGCTAAGTTGCTGAGAAATGGTGATTATTCGCTGGATGCGATTAAGTTGACTGCTAAAGAGTGGGAAACGTTGAAAGAGTTTGAGAAGTCGGCGGACGTTGTTAAGACTGTTGATAGAGGGAAAGATACAGGTAATATAATTAGAAATGTTGAAACACTTGATGATTTGAAACGATTGAAAAATACAGATATTTTTACAGACAAGTCTCTAAAGCATGTTTTTGAAGGAGAACTGACAAAAAGAGGGGCTTCAGGATATCATGTTGATACTATAGATGGTAGTATCGGGAAAATTGTTGACGGAAGTAAAACTGCTCCTAATAAATATGGCGTTTACGAAGCTCAGGTAGAAATAAATGGTACTCTAAAAAAAGGAAATGGGGGTAAATCTACCTTTTTCCCTGACAATTGGAGTTCGCAACAAATTGTAGATTCTATTAATGAAGCTTATAGTAAAAAAGTATTTAGAAGTGGAAACATTTATGTGGGAAAATTATCAAATGGAATGCAGATTGAAATGTATATTAATAAAACGACAGGAAAGCTTATTTCAGCGTTTCCAAAATATTAATAGGAAAATGAAAAGGAGTAAATATATTGATAAGTTATACTTTTGAAAAATGGAGATACGACGACCAGTCACCTACTGAATTAATAATAGTTTTTACAGATAAAAAAAATATTGGACTTGAGGAATTGCTTAATGTTGAAGGATTTGCAATCACCTTGGATGATATTCTCGTAAAAATTGAATTCGTTATTTCTGGAGAAAGCGTGATTGAAGAAATTGGAACAGAGAGAAGTTTGGCTGAAATAAAAAAAGATACAACAACAATCTATGATTTATTTGAGGAATTAGTACCAGAAGAGGAGGTTAACCCTACAATAAAAATCTCTACATTAGAGTTAAAGGAAATAATTTTAGACTATCAGAAGCATCTGAAATTATTTGGAGAGAAGGAAGAATAGTAGGGAATTCAAAAAAATTCCTCTTTTGATGGAAATAATTGAAGTTAAAGGAATACAGATGAAAAAAGGAATGAAATTAGAAATCAGGATGACAGAAGTCTTAAAAAAGAGAAAAGCCTTAAATGTAAATAATGACTTTGGAATTGAACAGTGTTGGAATGAAATGACAGAATTACTATCTCAAAATGAGGATGAGATGATACGTTATCTTGCTGATGTTAATGAAGATGATCTATACTATATCAGTGAAATTTTTGAAGATATATCTGAAAAACTTCAAAGTGAACAATTTATTAACTGTTTGAGAGAACTGGATAAAAAATTTCCTGAGTTAGATATGACTAAAGATATTGATATCGCTGAAAGTTATATTGAAAAATAAATGAAAAAAGGCACTTTACTACCCGTTTAGAGATGAATAGTGAGTTATCAATAGTTAATGAAAACTAAATGAAAATCGCTGATGCCGTATAAAGGAACTAGGTAATGTGTTATCTTCATTTTCCTAGAGCATTATTCCAATCGAAAAAGTCTAGAAGAATTTCTGCTAGGCTTTTTTTAAAACGGTAAAATTAATATATTTTTCTCAGATTAATTAAGGAGTGTATAACTGTTGAAAGAAAGAATTAAAGAAGATCAATTAATAAGTGAAAATCACTTTCCTGTAAAAATTATTTTTGATGAAATAGAAAATGAACGATTTCTTGATGTTGTTAATATCGTATCTAAAGGAGAAGGTTTTGGAGTTGAGGCAGGTGCATGTTTGTTTCCAAATGATTTAGATGCTTATGATATTGCACAGGGGAATGGATTTGTTGGTGTTGAATTTGGCTTATATAGTGGAGATGAGATAGTCATAACTTATAAGGAATTCTATTTCTATTTAGAAGTTATTTGTAAGTCATATTTAATTGATTTCCCAGATGAAAATGAATTCATTGAAGAAAAATTAGGAAATTATCGAGAATTGTATAGTATAAGATAAAAGAAGATTTTACTATCTAATCAATTTAATTACTGGAGAGTTTACGATGAGTATAATAGAAAAATTTTTACAAGCCGAGATAAACGAGCAAGAACTATACGAAGCAATAATTGAATTTGTTAATTCCTATGAAATTAGAAGCGGCGAGTTTGAAGGAAACGAATATGTTATAAAGAAACTGGATCGATTGAATTTCTTTATTTTTCCAGAATATGAAATAAATAATCAGCGTGAAATTCCATTTGTAGAATGCTTATACAAAGATGAACTAATTACAAAAATAAATGAATATGCACGAGAAAAAAAATTGAATGTAGTGGATAGTTAAAATAGAAAAGCAAGACTCAAATTATTTAGAAATGAGTCAACTGGTGGGAAGTAGTGTACTATTTAATTTAGGAGTACAGAGATGAAACAAATAAAACTATATTTAGAGTATCAATGTTTTCCTATATAGATATATGCAGATGGGCATTTTCTATATAACGATATACCTAAAGAGTTAGTGGAAGATAAGGAATTAGAAAGAAAATTAGTTTCCTTACAGGAAAAATATAATAATCTATTTATTGATACAGATATTAGTTTCAAGTATATTGGGTTTAACTCGGATATAGAAAAAGAATTTTTTCTTGATGAGTTTAATCAAATAACAAAGTATCTACAAGAAGCACTTGGAGAAGAATATGCAATAGAGAATGAGATAAAATTTTAATTCATTTAGTAGTGGTGAGGTCTAGGGGATTTCCTCTAGGCTTTTTTCGTTGCGCTGGTTACTAGAGAAAAATAATAATCGGTCTAAATATCATGAATATTCTCATTCTAGTGCTGATGTGTAATCAAAAAAACAAGTAGCCGGTTATCCAACTACTTGTTTAAATCTATCGTTCATCAGTATCAGTTCGGGCTAATACTGATGAACTTTAAAATCCCATTTTGCGGCTAGGATTTTAAATCAAAATGTTTTTGAGTTTCTTTTTGGTTTTGAGTTTTTGAGTTTCTTGAGCTAATGTTTTTAGTATTCGCTCATGCTCATAGAAGAGGTTATCGGGAATAGAGTGATTTTGGGTGTTGTTTTTTAGTGAACTGAATGTTTTGTGCCAGTTCTTTAATTGTTGGATTGAATGATTTAGTTTATGTAGGTCTTGATAGGTGATCATTTTTACTGGGTGAGCCATGTTGAACCTCCTAATGATAGTTTTTAACCTTATAAGGTTAATTTATCACAAGAATTATCTGTTGTCAACCGTGTGCGGTTAATTTGTTGTAAGGAAATATTATATACTTCAGTTAACTGTACAAGGTTAATGGAGGACATTATGACATATTCAGAAATTATTGTTTTTAGACTTAAGAAATTATGTGAACAAAAAGGAATTTCAATAAACAAACTTGCAACGTTATCAGGGATGACTCAATCTACGCTGAATAACATTATGAAGGGGAATACTAAAAACCCTAAACTAAAAACGTTGCATAAATTAGCAATGGGATTAGATATGACGGTTTCTGAACTGTTAGATTTTTCAGAAATGAATGAAACGCTTTTTGATGATGAGTAATACTAAATATAACCCTGTAACGTTAATGTGATATATTTTCATTCGCTATACTTGAGTTAACTATACAAGGTTAATGGAGGAAAGTTATGACTTATTCTGATGTAATTAGATTGCGGCTTAAAAATTTATGTTCTGAAAGAAATATATCAATAAATAAACTTGCGACTTTATCAGGTATAACGCAGTCTACTGTGGATAATATCATGAAAGGGACGACCAAAAACCCTAAGTTAAAAACTTTACATAAGTTAGCAACAGGACTTGATATGACGGTTTCTGAATTGTTGGATTTTCCAGAGATGAATAATACAATATTTGAGGATGAATAATTACTTTGAGTGAAGTCACGATTTTTATAAATCGTGACTTTTTGTTTGAAAAAATATGAAAATTAATTTGAATGATTATAGTTTGAGAGATTTTACTATAATTTAGATTCATACTAAAAAAAGAATGAAAAGATGTTATAATTATATTGAAATACATGCCAATTTGTCGAGTAATGGAAAGTGTAATATTAATGGGATGTCAATAAGTACAGATGTTAATGTAGTTAAACAAGGAAAAACGTTTTTTAACAGAAGTAAATCTAAAAAAATAATAAAATTAGAAAATTGATAACAATGAATTAATAGAAATATGGTTGCTAATTTATGTTAGACAAGTTGTTTCTGTATTTTGTGTGGTGAGATCGGTAGATTAATTTTATGAATAGTTTGAGAAACAGATGGAAGGGGAGAGATGGATTTGATTTCTGATAGAAAGTCTTTTTTTGAATCAATGGAATTACCAAGTGATCATGTTAGAAATTACAAGAATGTAGATTTTTCTGATGAAGATAAAGCAAAATTGGAAGAATTTCACAAAAAATATAATCTTGATGAAAATTTTGATTTTAATATTCTAAAAAGTATTTATGATTCAGAATTTTTTTTAAGTGATAATATTATGACGACGTTTATCTTGTATTTAGTAGAGAAAGGAGAGCATTCTTTTATAGAGCTATTTCATAAAAAAATATCAGATAATCCATATATAAATAATGAATTTAAAAGACAAATTTTTTTGACTATGAAACAAGTATTAATATTGAAGTTAACTTTTGAAGAGATTTTAGAATACTGTCAAATAATTTTTAAAGAGGTTAATGATGTAACTTTTTATAAAAATCTCTCTCATTTTTTGGAAGATGAATTGTTCAAGTCTATTATGAATAATTTTCACTTAAGTCCTAAAAGAGAGCTGAATTATCTTGTGATATTCGGTTTAGAAAATAGAAATAAATTACAGGATTTTGTTGAAAAGTACCAGGGAATAGGATTTGAAGAAACTCTATTCTTGGTTCAAGCTTGTTTTGAAATTTCAAAATCAGATAAAAATTTTTCTTACAGAATTGTCAGAAATAAACTAATAAGAAAAGTGAATAAGCAGTGTAAGGAAAGTGACTTGCTTATTATCAATTATTTAAATCTATTGTTCGTATTGTTACTTGATAATGAAGATGAGGCTATAGTAGAAGAAATAATTAAAATGTCTGAAGAACTTGGGGAATTACAAATACAAAGTATTGTTTATCTTGTGTATCAAGAAAAAGGAGTAATTGGTGAAAAATGTGCGGAGTGCTTATATTCAATCATTATTCAATCATCAAGTGAACAAGTTGAGCATTTGAAGTATCCAATAAGCCATATCTACTCTAAATTAGAAGATTCTATTTTTGTGAAATTTTTTATGCCAATATTATCAATTATTGGCATTGAAGAAAGTAAATTGATGTTTTCTAGAATAGAGAATAACCCAGAGATTATTTTGAATAAATTATTACAAACAACTCTAAAAATGAATGAACATTTTGATGTAGCTATCAAAGTGATCAAGTTGCTATATAAAAAGAAAAAAATATCTTCTGAAAATTTCGAAGAATATTATTTTTTGAGACTACTAAGAATATTTCATTGCTACGAATTAGATGCTGATTTCATTTGTAACATATCGATAGATTTATTTTTGAATGCATCAAATGAAAACAATACGAAAGAATTGTATGATTATATTCTTACTTCAATTTATGATAATTACTTCTATTTGTTGCAAGAAAAAGTAGAATATCGTGTTGTGACTGAACCTAAACTAAAGGAACTCAATTTAGAATTGATAGAGAGATGCAAATTACATGAAAAAAGTAGAGTGAATCTTGATTTTAAACCATCTGAAAAAAATATGAATATTTATTATGAAAAGGAAGCCGAAAGAAATAGAAAAATAAATGAAGATGCTGAAAAATTATCTGTTTTCTATCAACTTTTTTCTAGACAAACGATTTTGTACGGAAATAAAGTTCAATATAAACATATGGATGATGACGGTAATTTACACATGCAAGTGAGTGAAATGAAGAAAATGAGTCATAGTATGCCTATACCAGTGAGATTTCTAAATGATCCATTATTTCATAAAACTGAGACTGTGATAATCTTGGAGGATAAATTACATGATTGAACTGATACTAGAAGATTATTTAGCTTCTCTAAAGGAAAAAGATGAATTGGATATTTTATTGTCTGATTTGTTAAAATTAGGTGGGTATACTGTGAAAAATCTGCCCAAAACAGGGGAAAGACAATATGGTGTCGATTTACTCGCAGAAAAAGGTGAGGGAATCTATTTATATGTTATAAAACAAGGAGACTTGACTAGACAGACATGGGACGGAGATAAGAATTCTGTGCGACAAAGTTTCTCGGAAATTGTTGATGTTTATTTAAACACAATGTTGGATTCAAGTTATCAAAACAGACAGAAAAACATTGTATTTGTAACAAATGGAATAATACAGGATGCTGTTAGACCTAACTGGGAGGGGTATAAAAAAAGTAATAGTAAAGAGGATATTGATATTTCTTCAATCTTGCTGCCGGATTTAGTAAACTTAGTTCTTCAAGAAGGTTTTAATGAAACGTTATTTAGTAAAAGTAAACGTTCTGAACTAAGAAAATGCCTTTACTACCTAGATGAACCAGATTATAAATTAGTTTTTTTTGAATCTATTGTAAGTAAATATTTTGAAGAACTTGAAGAAGTAACAACAGAGAAAAAGAAGAATAAAATATTTTCATCATTACAAATGGTGTTGAGTTTGGTAACCCACACTGCTAATGAAAAGCAGAGATATCGGATCAGTATACAGTTTACAGAATATGTACTACTATCTATGTGGTCTTACATTCAAAAAAATGATCTCTTTGAAAAGAGATATGAAGTTTTATGGTTGAATAAATTTATTAAGATGTATATAGATTCAAACGAAAAATTCATGGATAATTTGAGTGATTTTTCAACAATTAGAAATGGCATACCATCCTATAATCCTGTTGAATACAGAGTTCTATGTTTTGAAATATTGGGACATCTATCTGTATATGCAGCCTTTTTATCCACTATGAATAGTTCAAATAATTTTGATTTGAAATATTCTGCTGGAGATACTATCAATTTGTTAGTCAATTTAATGAATAACAATTATGGTTTCTATTATCCAGTGTATGATAATGATGGGATAGAAGTATCTTTGCTTTTTTATGTAATGCTATTACAAAGAAATATTACTGATGTTGAGATGTTAGTGAAAAGATATATTAGCCACGTTTTTGCAAATATTAGAAGTGGAAAATACCCTATTTTGGAAAGACAGTATAATTTAGCTATGGAAATTGAATTTCAGGAGACTGATTACTTGAAGCGATATTCTGCTTCATTTCTTTGGGGAGTTCTTCTTGAATGGGCAATGTTAACTGAGCAGGATGACCTAGTTAAGCAGATACTAGCATTTGATTTTCTTAGTGAAGCAACGATTCAAAATTGGAATTGTTCAAGTGAAGAAGAGCCAAATTTATATATTAAAAATGAAATTCATATGCAAGGATACACCGATATACTGAATGAACTTGAACCGAAAGAAACAAAGAAAATGATTTTAGATACATCAAAAATTGCTAATTTTAATCATTTTAGTTTTATGGAGTATTCTTTTCCGGCAATAGGCTTGATGATTAGCAGAAAGTATAGAATACCAGTTATTCCAAGTTATTGGAGAAAAGAATTCATAAATAGAAGAGAAAAAATGAAAGTGTGAGATAAATCTATGGCAAAAGAATATAGTAATTTTTTAGATGAGATAAATGGAAAGAATATCAATTTTTTAATTGGATCAGGCGCATCAGCGGGTATAATCCCTACTTTATGGATGGATGCGTTCTCAAAATCGTTTGAAGAATTATTAACTTCAAACGAATATAGTGAGGATCAGAAGATAGTTCTTTATTATATATGGTTTAACCTATGGGTGAAAAAGACACAAATTTTAGAGGTAGAGGATCAATCAAAAGAGATCGTTAAAAACTATGATAGATTTATCTCTAATCTTATTACTTTATCTAATCATGAAGGGTTTGATAAACCAAAAAGGGTTAATATTTTTACAACAAACTATGATACTTTATTTGAATTATCTTTTGATAAACTGGCTTCACAAAATAGGCTCACATTTTTCAATGATGGAAGTAGAGGTTTTTTAAAAAAATATGTCTCCTCAGAAAATTTTTATATTACGGCTGCACATTCTGGTATTAGTGATGGATTTCAAAGAAGTATTCCAACTATCAACTTGATTAAATTACATGGATCAGTAACGTGGAAGAAAGATAATGAAAAAATTGAGATGAGTCTAGAGAATGAAATTTTTGAAGACCTTGTAAAAGAAGTTGGAGAAGTTAATGATATGATTTTGGATAAGAGTAAAACTGCTGATCCTATTTGGGATAGTGATTTAATTAAAGCAATTGATTTTTTTGATACTGAAAAAATTGAACACTCAATTTTTGATGGTAACCTTACAGAAGCTGCATTAAAAGAACATATTAACCAGATTTATTCTATTGCAGAAGATAAATTGAAATATTTCAAAGGAAAATATGATTTATTACCAATAGTAAGCCCAACTAAACAAAAGTTTTCTGAAACTGTTTTTGAGCAACACTATTACCAAATGCTAAGAATGCTAAGTTTTGAATTAGAAAAGAAAGATAGCGTTTTGATTGTATTTGGCTTCTCTTTTGCAGATGAACATATCTTAGAGATAGTCAGGAGATCCATGGTGAATCCATTTCTAAAAATATATGTCATTGCATATAATAAGAAATCTAAGGAAACGATAGAAAAAGCTTTAGGAAAAGGGACTCAAATTGAATTTATACCTAATTTTGAGGAAAAAGTAGATGGTAGTCTCATTAATGGGAATTTTACCTTTCTAAATAATCTATTAGGGGGTAAAAAATGAATGAGCGAGATAGCTAACAACTCTTCTTTAGACTTTATTGTTGGAGCAGTTCGTGAGATTAAAGGAACTGCTGTATTAATCCGACTATTTGAAAACACAAGTCAATTAGTACATTTTTTTAAAGGAGAAAAATATTCAGGAGTAATAATTGGCTCTTATGTGGGGATTATTCGTGGACAATATACAATTGTGGGGAAAGTGGAAAAAGAGTATGCATATGATCAGTTAAGAGATTCTTCAACACAGGAGTTTAGAAAAGACAGATTCGTAAGAGAAATTGAAGTCAAAATCATTGGTAGTTTTAAAGGAAATGATTACAAATCAGGTATGGTGGCTTTCCCACAAATTTTCAACAACGTAGTTTTATTATCTGAAAGTCAAAAAGAAGGAATTTTAGTAGGAAGTGAAGATAAAAAAGATCCTGAGAGTCAAAAAATTCCACCAGTGATAATTGGTAAAGTTTGGCCTGACGGAATTAAATTTAATTTGAAATGGTACAAATTATTTAACAGCCATATTGCCATCTTTGGAAATACTGGAAGTGGTAAATCAAATACATTAGCAAAATTATATCACGAATTGTTTGAGTTGAGTTTTAGAGATAACGTTCTTGATTTTGGAGAATCTAAATTTGTGTTGCTAGACTTTAATGGTGAGTATGTAGGAGAACAGGCAGTTACAGAAAATAAAAAGGTATATAATTTGAGTACCAATAGAAAACAAGAGACTGAAGTAGACCAAAAAGATACCCATCTTAATATACCTGAGAAAAGATTTTGGGATAAAGACATGCTTTCTGTTCTTTTTGGTGCAACCGAACAGACCCAGCAACCTTTTTTAAGTAGAGTTTTAAATTACTATTTTAAAGATGAAGGAGTTTTCAAAGATGAATTGCCTAGATATATTGCAGAAGCTTTTTCCAATGTCTATATTGTTTCAAATAATAATAGTTTAGACCTGTTTAAACAAGTATTAGAATTGTTGGAATTAAAAAATGAAGATGTTTCAGATTGGATTGGAAATTCATTATATAACAATGTTCTAGAGAAATTTTATTCCAAAAATTCTCTAGAAGGATGGAGTGAATCTGGCGTTACCTATTATTGGAATCCTGATGAAGACTTATTAAAGAATGAAAAGAATAGAATTTATTCTAAACTAACTAACAAGGATTTTGATCTTAGTAACCCAATGAAAAATTTACAAATTGCTTCTTATTTGAAAATGATATATGAATTAAGGCAACATACAGTTCAGTATGATCATATTGCACCTTTACTCCATAGAATCGAATCTCGTGTAAATGATTTTTCAAAAGTATTTAAAATAGCGTCTGGCGACGAAGAAATTTTTGATAGTACGGTTACTGTAGTATCTTTTAAAAACGTTAATCAGGATATGAAGATGATGATTCCAATGGTTATAGCAAAATTGACATATGAAATGAATAGGGAGCAAAATAGCGATCGAAATAGAATTTTTAACTTAATTATCGACGAAGCACATAATATTTTATCAGACTCATCAAGTAGAGAGTCCGAGAAGTGGAAAGACTACAGATTAGAGGTTTTTGAAGAGATAATCAAAGAAGGAAGAAAGTTTGGATATTATTTGACAATATCTAGTCAAAGACCAGCCGATATCTCAGCTACAATAGTTTCTCAAATTCATAATTATTTTATCCATCGATTAGTTAATGACAATGATTTGCGTTTATTGGATAAAACAATGTCTTCATTAGATAGTGTTTCAAAAGAAAGTATTCCTAATTTGGCACCAGGACAAGTGATATTGACAGGTGTGTTATTTGAACTACCAATAATCATACAAGTTGATCAGCTAGAGAGTGCATTAGCACCAAATAGTGAAAATATCCCACTATTGGATATTTGGAAATTGAAGGAAGAGAATAAGTCTATAGATAATGATGATTAGTATGTGGCGAAACTTTTGAAATTATGTAATAAATTCTGCTCAGAAAAATCTTGGCAGTTTTTTTGCAGAGAACTATTCGAATTCAATTTTTCTCCATTTAGTGACCAATAAATGTTTTTAAATCAGCATTTTTTAGGCTTAAACTTAGAAATTTTAATGCATTGGCATGGTTCTTTTCCACCAAATAGAAAAGAGCTTGGGACGTAAGTCCTAACGAAAAATCCAGATACCAGTCAAATTGATTGGCATCTGGATTATTTTGTTGTACAAAAATAAGAACACCTTTGCTAAAATAAAAGTGACTAAACAAATAAACTAGCGAGGTGTTCTTATGTTTAAAAATTATACCACAAATCAAGTCGTTCTTCCTCTAGATTTTAGTTTTCAGTTAGAAAAAAATGATATTGCTTTTGCCATTAATCAATTAGTCGAAAGTATTCCAGAGGAACGCTTTCTTCCTTTTCACCATCAAATGGGGCCTTCTTCTTATCATCCAAAAATGATGATGAAGATGATTTTATGTGCTTACACGCAATCTGTATTTTCTGGTCGTAAGATTGAAGCGCTAACGAAAGACAGTATTCGCATGATGTGGCTTACTCAAAGTTATCAACCTAGTTATCGAACCGTCAATCGTTTTCGAGTGAATCCTTTAGTGAATGCACTCCTTCGGGAGTGCTTCGTCCAGTTTCGTAGCCAATTAGTCAAGGAACAATTAATCGATGAAGAAGCCATTTTTATCGATGGTACAAAGATTGAAGCCAATGCCAATAAATACACCTTTGTTTGGAGAAAATCCATTGATAACTTTGATAAAAAGCTTACTGAAAAATCAAATTTTCTCTACGATGAATTGTTAAAAAATCAAATTATTCCTGAAATTGAGCGAGAGTCCGCAAAGGAATTATCTGTCACTGAATTAGGTAAGATTGAAGAAAATCTAGCGCATGTTGTCGAAAAGTTTACAGTCAAAATCGAACAAGCAGAGGATGGAATTACGCGCAAATCAATTCGGTCTAAACGAAAAGTTCCAAAAAAATTAAGGAAACTTTTCAAGGACTTTAAAGAGCGAAAACTCGCTTATCAAAAACATAGACAGATTTTAGGGCAACGAAACAGTTACTCTAGAACAGATCCAGAGGCCACTTTTATGCGCATGAAAGATGATCATATGAAAAATGGTCAGTTGAAAGCAGGTTATAATCTTCAAATCGCCACGAACAGTCAGTATATTTTAGGCTATGATCTTTTCTCAAATCCAACAGATACTCGAACATTCCGCCCTTTTTTAACCACCTTAAAAGAGCGTTTCTTTGATCTGCCAAACTATATTGTCGCAGATGCCGGCTACGGAGGAGAAGAAAACTATCAAGCGGTTTTAGAGGATCATGAGCGAACACCACTCATCACTTATGCCATGTATTATAAAGAACAGAAGAGAAAGTTTAAACAAAATCCGTTCCTTCCAGCAAACTGGCCGTACCAAGAATTAGAGGATACGTTTCTTTGTCCAAACGGACGGAAAATGAATTTTCGAAATTATTCTATTCGTACAGATAAATATGGATTTAAACGATATTTAAAACGGTATGAATGTGAAGACTGCTCGAATTGTCCTCTTCGAAGACAATGTACAAAAGCGAAGAGTGACAAGAATCGTGAGATTCAAAAGAACATGAACTGGGAATACTTTAAAGCGACGATTCAACAGCTGCTTTCAGAAGAAGAAACAGGGAAACTCCATCGCCAACGAAAAATTGACGTCGAACCAGCTTTCGGACATCTGAAGGCTTGTTTAGGCTTCACTCGTTTCTCTGTTCGAGGGAAACAGCAGACACACAATGAAATTGGATTCGCGTTAATGGCAGTAAATTTAAGGAAATATAGGCTAACTAAGCTAATAAACAAGGATGATTCTCTACACAATCTAAAAAATAGAAGACCGAAAATCATTTTTTACGATTTTCGCTCTTCTATTTTAAGATTCTTGGGACTTACGTCCCAAGCTCCACTCATAATCGATTTAGTTTATTGTTTTTTTTTCATCAATATCAGTCATTCCCACTCAACAGTAGCAGGTGGCTTACTTGTAATATCATAAACAATCCGATTCACATGATCCACTTCATTCACGATCCTCACAGAAATCTTCTGCAACACATCCCAAGGAATTCTCGCAAAATCAGCTGTCATTCCATCAATCGAAGTCACTGCACGAATGCCCACAGTATAATCATACGTACGGCCATCACCCATCACACCCACACTACGGATGCCAGGTAACACAGTAAAGTACTGCCAAATATCACGATCTAAACCAGCATTGGCAATCTCTTCACGTAAAATCGCATCAGATTTACGCACGATTTCTAATTTATCTTCGGTAATTTCACCAAGCATACATAAAAAAAGACTTGACACGATTTATTTTTTAGAATATTCTGAATTCACAATATGTAAGTTATGTTTCACAAAACCGATGAGTTATTGTTGGCGTAAGATTAAATTTAGAACTAACTTCAAGGAGGGAGGGTAGATGAACATAAAAAAAATTTGCATAGTATCAGTTACTGTTATCATAATTACTATTGTCTATTTTATTTGGAATGCAAGCCGACAAAAAGAAGTTGTACGAAATGAATTACCTCCATTACAAATTCAAGGAGTAGTTCAAGAAAAAGGAAATAATGAGTTTTTCATTAAGCTGTTGGAAGACGTAGAAAATTTAAAGAAAGGTACATCTGTCATAGTTAAATTTTCTGATGAAGTTTTTGATGAATCAAATGCAGTGCTAAATGATTCGGAGATTCGTTTTTATATTGACAGTCTTAGAATAGGAGAACATGTTACGATTTTTTATCCGATGGATAGAATCAGTAATAAAAAGCAAATAGAAATTAGTAGAATTTCAAATATAATCAGAGGGAGTGTTAAAGATGAAAATGAAAAATAAGAGATTAACGTTGTTGGTAGCTGGGTTAATGGGTATTTGTTCGCTCATGGGAACTGGATACGCGGAAGCAAGTGAATTTCAAGAGTTTTTAAATGAAGATACAACTGAGAAATATTCTGATGAAGTAATTTCAGAGCAAGATGTTAAAAATTCTTCATTACTTAATTTTGAAAATAAAGAAGCCTATGCAAAAATTGCACTCGAATTTTCTAATAGTACGGATGTAGGGAAAAATTTTAAGATTTCAGAGATGATTCCTATTTATGATGGAGACAAAAATTTTATTGGGTATGATTGTCGGATGCAGATAGATAATAAAGACCATGGATATGTAATAGTAGATAATCGATTGAAAGAAGATTATATATCGGAATTTAATTTAAACGAAAATGCTACTAGTTTATTTAATAATCTGGTTGAAGTAATAGATGAGGAAACGGATGTCAATACGAATAATGTTTCAGTTGAAGAGAAAGTTATCATTTCAAATGAAGCTACCGTGTACAGTGTAAATATTGAAAATGTTGTTGCTAGTACAGCTACGGGTATAGAAGATCCAGAGAGTTTTATTGAAGAGTTGGAAAATCAAGATGCTAGCTATAGTAATCAAGCTTCTTATGGACATTCACAGGATGCTATGACAAGCTACCCTTCTAATTCGGGATATTCTTATGTTGAATCATTTGGAGTTGGAGCATTTATTCCTATGTTACAAGGTGATGCTGAAGCCCACTCAGGTAAGTTTGCATGTTCAGTCACAGCGATGAGTATTATCGCAGAGAAGCTGGGTATCGCAAGAGGAGCAACATACGATCCTAAAACGATTAATGCAACTTACAACAAACTTTGGAAAGATTCAGGGACAACAACTTATAAGACTGCAACTAAATACGGTAAAACGATTTCCTATGGATCGACATATGATAATAAACTTATTCCGGCAATGAATAGTTTAGCTAGATCAAAAGGTAAAACTGTAAATTCTGCTCAAATTCAGAAACCTGTCTTTTCTCAAATGAAATCTTATTTGCGAAATAATAAAAATTTTATTTTTGGTTATAGTGTCGTAAAAGGGTCAGGTCATTCAGTTGTCGTACAAGGGTATCATATCGGTAAGAAGACCACAGTTAATTCAAACTTCCTAATAATTGCAGATGGTTGGACCATCGGTGCAAGATATATTAACTTTACAGCTCATGGAAGTAATATGACTAATACTTGTATGACAGCATTTTGGTAGAATGAAAAGTAAATTATTTGTTTAATCTATATTATTATGAATAAAAAAACCGAAAAATTCTGTATTAATCAGAATTCTTCGGTTATTTATTTTATTCCCACTCAACAGTAGCAGGCGGCTTACTCGTAATATCATAAACAATCCGATTCACATGATCCACTTCATTCACAATCCTCACAGAAATCTTCTGCAAAACATCCCAAGGAATTCTCGCAAAATCAGCTGTCATTCCATCAATCGAAGTCACTGCACGAATGCCCACAGTATAATCATACGTACGGCCATCACCCATCACACCCACACTACGGATGCCAGGTAACACAGTAAAGTACTGCCAAATATCACGATCTAAACCAGCATTAGCAATCTCTTCACGTAAAATCGCATCAGAATCACGCACGATTTCTAATTTTTCTTCGGTAATTTCACCAAGCACACGAATCCCTAAACCAGGACCAGGGAATGGTTGGCGCCAAACTAGCGCTTCAGGCATGCCCAATTCGATTCCTAAAGCACGAACTTCATCTTTAAATAAAGTATTCAACGGTTCGATCAATTCAAATTGCATATCTTCCGGCAATCCGCCCACGTTATGGTGAGATTTGATCGTTTGCGCTGTTTCAGTTCCGCTTTCTACGATATCTGTATAAAGAGTACCTTGTGCTAGGAAGTCGATTCCATCAAGTTTTGTCGCTTCATCATCGAAAAGATAAACGAATTCATTCCCAATGATTTTACGTTTTTTCTCTGGATCAGAAACGCCAGCTAATTTATCTAAGAAGCGTTCTTTTGCATCTACTTTAATAATGTTTAAGCCGAATTTTCCGCCTAAACTATCCATTACTTGTTCTGCTTCACCTTTGCGCAATAAACCATGATCTACAAAGATACATGTCAATTGATCGCCGATGGCTTTTTGTAAAAGCACACCAACAACGCTTGAATCTACGCCGCCTGAAAGGCCAAGAAGCACTTTTTTATCGCCGACTTGTTCACGGATTTTGTTGATTTCCATTTCGATGAAGTTGCCCATTGTCCAGTCGCCTTCGCAATGACAAATATCAAAAGTAAAGTGACGTAATAAGTCATTCCCATATTCAGAATGACGAACTTCTGGATGGAATTGTACGCCGTAAAGGTTACGGGCTGTATCTTCAACTGCTGCAAACGGACAATCTGCGCTAGTTGCCACCGTTTCAAAGCTATCAGGGATGGTAGCGACAAGGTCACCATGACTCATCCAAGCGATTTGTTTTTCAGGTGTGCCTTTAAAAATAGGTGAATCAGGAATCAAAAGTGATAGCTCTGACTTGCCGTATTCACGGTTGCCAGCAGGCTCAACTTTTCCGCCTAAATTATGCATCATTAGTTGCATACCGTAACAAATCCCCAGAATTGGAATGCCTAATTCATAAATTTCAGGATCGATACTAAACGCATTTTCATCATAAACACTATTTGGGCCACCAGAGAAAATAATTCCTTTTGGTGCCATTTCGCGAATTTCATCCGCTGTGATTCGGTGGCTCAATAACTCTGAGAACACGCCAAATTCACGAATACGTCGAGTAATCAATTGGTTATATTGACTACCAAAGTCTAAAACAATAATTTTTTCGACAGTTGTCAAATCGGCAACATTGGTCACATTTATTACCCCTATCCATTTAGATTTATCTAATAAAAGGTCAAAAAGAATTTTTTGACCTTTTTAGAATCAAGTTAAGTGTTGTTTTGAGATCTAGCTTCACGAACTAGTGCTTCGGAAAAAAGATGAAAAAGGCTAGTGACAAAAAGCGTCACAATCATTTTTCCCTATTTTTCTGTCAGCACTGAACGAGTTCGCTCAGCCTTTCTTTTAATACTTCCGCATAAATATCTCATCAATAATATGATTTTCAGTCTTATGAAGTATAATATCCGCTCTGCCTCGAGTTGGCAAGATATATTCCTCTAAGTTCTTCAAATTCACCGTTTTCCAAACTTCTTTTGCCATCGCAAAGGCATCTTCACGGTTTCCGATCGCATATTGATAATAGTAATTATCTGGATCAAGAAAGGCCGTATCGAGTAAGGCGCCAAATCGTTCAAGGTACCATTTTTCGATCAGCTTCGGTTCTGCATCTACAAAGACCGAAAAGTCAAAGAAGTCGCTGACGTAAATTTGCTGATTGGCAGGCAATTGCAAGGTGTTGATTCCTTCAACGATCAGAATATCTGGTTGTTGGATCACTTCATATTCGCCTTCGATAATATCATAGACACTATGAGAATAAAGCGGTGCTTTGATTTCATCTTGGCTATTTTTGACTTGGTTTAAAAAGTCGATCAACTTTTCCATGTCATAGCTCTCTGGAAATCCTTTCCGATCCATAATGCCCTTTTCTTCTAATACTTTATTCGGATACAAAAAGCCGTCCGTTGTAATCAGTTGGACATTGCGGCGTTTAAAGGTTCTGGACAAAATCAGCTGCAACAAGCGAGCGGTGGTACTTTTCCCAACAGCCACACTACCAGCGATCCCGATGATAAAAGGCGGAACAGGCACATATTCATGCAAAAACAGCCCTTTGCTAACAGTTAAAGACTCAAATTCTTTCATATATAAATGAATCAGATGGGTCAGTGGCACGTAAATGTCCTGCACATCCTGCAATGAAATTTGATCATTGAAGCCTTTAATATCTTCTAATTCTTCTTCTGTCAGCGGCGCTTTGCCGTTATGATAGAAGCCCTGCCATTCCTTCCGTGAAATGGGGTAATAATTCATTTTATCGTCCATCGGTTCCTCCACCAAAGCCAACATTTATTTCTGTGCTTATTATAGCATCTTTCATAAAACAACAAAACCCTACTGAGTGGTTAAAGTAGAGTTTTGTTGTGTATTCTTATTTATTCATAATCAAAGCACTTGTATCTTCAAAGTCATAAGCTGACAAGTCTAGTTTGATAGGTGTATTCGTTTTAGGATCATATTTGGTGAGTTGATCATCGAACATAAAATAGTAATAACCACTATCCTGAGTGAAAAATGGAGGATTTATATGTTTTTCTTGTTCCAACTTTTCGTATTCAGGGAAATGAATGAACGATTCTGTTTGGTCTTTCAAGTTATAAACGGTCCATGTATAGCTTTTTACATAGAGCTCATAGTGACGAATGATTAGGTTTTCGTTTGGCTCGTCTACATATATTTCCATTGGATAAGGATAAGTCAAAGTGAGATACGCTTGATTTTTTGTTGCTAGATCATATACAAGTACACGATTTGCTTCTCCTGGTTCACCAGTTGCTCCCACACTGACATTGGCTTCTGTAATATAAAATTTATTTTGAAAATGAACCATTCTCATGTATGCACTTTTTTCATCTCCTAAATCTGTTTCTTCGATCACTTCAAATTCCTTCGTCATTTTCACTAACATATTTTTACTTGATCCGTCATCAGGGTTAGTATAGCCACACAAGACATAGAGATACTCTCCTAGAGGGATCAATTGATTGGTTAGGATACTTTCTTTTTTGCGGAGTTCCTTTTTCAACTGTAGTTTCAGGTTCTTATCATATTTATAAAATTCAGTTCGATCACTAAAACAGGCGGTAGTATAAAAAAATTCTCCGTCTACATTTGAAGTATATGCATCATTTCCTTCTGCTTTGACAAGGTCAATGGATAAGTCACGACCAATTTTTGCTAAGGATACTTCAAGTTTGGGATTTTCAGAGGTTTTTGTGTAGTAATGATCATCCATTTTCCAAAAATTATTACGCCAAAAATTTATATTTCCATCTGTTCGTTTAAGTTGCTCCACTTTTTCTAGTTTATCGTCTTTTTCAAGAAAGGTTGTGATGTTTTTTGAATCAATAATAGCTAGATTGTACTCTTTTGTTTTTAGTGCAGTTGTCTTTTGGCATCCGCCAAGCGTAAGTAAGAAAAATAGGGAGGTTAGCCCTATTTTTCTTAAAACATTTTTATTCATATTTATTTCTTCCTATAAATCAAAGTTGTTTTGTCTGTTTGGTGAAGTTCAAACGGATGTACAGCAGATGCATAGCGCCATGTGTCTAAGTCAACGTTAGCTGTGTCTTTATATGCTGCCCAAACTAGCTGAGAGCAATAGAAAGTACTTCTGGTACCTCTATTCAAAAAATTGTTATTGTATTTTTTTCCAACCTGTTTTTCTGCCCATAAGGCAGCTTTTTTATCTTGTGCAACTGATGTACTTTTTACGCCAACTTGCCATACTTGACCGCCGAAACGAGAAGGCCAATCACCGCTTTTAAATTGTACTCCGTCATTAGGGTTGGCTTCAACTGTTGTATACCAGCGACTAGCACCCATGATTCCCGCATGACCGTTATTAAAAAGGGGACTAGAAGCATATGAATCTGTTATACAAATGACACCGTCGCGCCATGACCATGATCCTGCTCTAGCGCGTCCAACAGCCTTTGGATCTATTTCAACTGGAGCGTTATTTGCTTCATTTTTCATATCCTCTTCCCATTGTTCGCTTTCTGGAAAAATCGAATTCAAATCATTTAAATTATTCACTTCTGAAGTTGTACTGATTTCAGAATCTTCAACTGCAAGGACTTGTGTAGCAGAAAAAATGTGTGTAGAAAGTATAACGGTACCAACAAATAACCAATTTCTTTTTTTCATATCTTAACCACCTATTATATTTTTTACTAATCGCGAATTAGTTGAATTTGATTATATAATAATGTGAATGTTATGTCAAATCAATTAGTTGTTTTTAATTTGTTTTTTGTCTGAAATACAAACCTTTAAGGTCTGTTTTTTATTCTACTAAACATAAATAGAATTAAGAATTCTCATTTAAAGTGGAACTACTCTGAAATAATTCTTTACCTCGGCAAAACAGCTTTTTCAATGGTATGATAAATAAAGAAAACAAGTTGAGAAAGGAAAATACCTAATGAAAAAAATTGTTTTATTTGGAGATAGTATCACAGCAGGATATGGCGAAGAAGCCATCACGCCGATTTTACAAAATCTGATCACAGAAGATCTGGCGGCTCAACATTATGAAGAAGTGATGATCGTAAATGCTGGGATGCCAGGAGATACCACGCAAGACGCAATGAAACGTTTAGAAAAAGAAGTCTTAGCAGAAAAAGCTGATATCGTAACGATCTTTTTCGGGGCGAATGACACGAATAGTGACAATCTAGTGCCTTTAGAAAAATATGCAGAAAACATCGAAGCAATGATCGCTAAAATTGGCAAAGAAAAAGTCATTTTACTCACACCGCCCTATGTAGATTGTGCTAGAAAACCAACGCGAGATGATGATCGGATTCGTGAATATGTAGAACGAGTAAAAGTGATCGGCGCTAAATATGAAATTCCTGTCATCGATTTATACAAAGCAATGGTGGTTTACCCTGGCACAGATGAATTTTTACAAGCAGACGGACTCCATTTTTCTAAAAGCGGTTATGACTTACTCGCTGCCTTGATTGTTCGAGAAATAAAAGGTAGACTGATGACAAAAGAAAATAGTTAGGAAGAAGAAAATGAATAATCATTATTATACAGAAAATCCAGATTTGCCTCATGATTTAGAGCAGTGGTCGTTTGAATTAAGAGGGAAGAAGTTTCAGTTTTTAACTGATAGTGGTGTGTTTTCCCGTAATACAGTGGACTTTGGTTCCCGTGTGTTGATCGATGCTTTTGAGTGGGAAAATCTTCCAGAAGGCAAGTTGCTAGATGTCGGTTGCGGTTACGGCCCAATTGGCTTAACATTGGCTTCGTTAAGTGGCAGAACGGTAGAAATGATTGATGTTAATCAGCGAGCGGTGGCTTTAGCGCAAGAAAATGCGAAGAAAAATCATGTTGAAAATGTCGATATCCACACATCAAATATCTACGCTGATACCCATGAACAGCAATACGCTGCAATCATTAGCAATCCGCCGATTCGAGCGGGGAAAAAAGTGGTGCATGAAATTTTAAGTGAAGCGTATCCTAGACTACTTGTCGATGGAACATTAACTGTCGTGATCCAAAAGAAACAAGGTGCGCCAAGTGCTGAGAAAAAAATGACTGAAGTCTTTGGCAATGTGGAAATCGTGACAAAAGACAAAGGCTACTATATTTTGAAAAGCGTAAAAGAAGCATGAAACCTGTTTAATAGTAAAAGAAAGAGTAGAGGAAGGCAGCAGGCGTTAAGCTAGCTTTCCTCTACTAAAGAGACTGAGGTAGATGTAATACCCCCAAAAAAGATAGTTTTTTTAGGGGCATTATATCTTATTCAGTCTTTTTTTATTGATTTTAGATGAGTTCTTCTGATTTCCTTTTTACTTAACGATTTCGCGTGTATAAGTTCCATAAGTAGAGCCATCATAGTTTGTTTGAAACTCTTTCGAATTTAAATAGCTATGCTGCCCATTTTCGTGAATCCAGCGTCCTGTATATTGCCAGTTTTGTTTTTCGGGTAGACGAGTATCTTTGAAACGAAATGCTTCATTTAGCGTTAATGTATCTAGTGAGTCGGTGCCATAAAACATAGCGTTCATAATATTATTGTTGCGCGTGTCCCAGTTTGATAGATCCAAACTCTTTAATGAACGATTGTCTCTAAACATGCCGCCCATATTTTTTACATTACTAGTATTCCAGTTAGCAACATCTATTTGCTCCAAAGCATAATTTTCATGGAACATCTGAGCCATGTCGTTCACTTTGCTAGTATCCCAATTTGTTACACCAACAGATTTTAATGCGGACATTCGAGAAAACATATTGCGCATAGTGGTTACATTTTTAGTATTCCAGTTGGAAAGCTCCAATGAGGTTAAAGAATTTGAACCTAAAAACATTTCGTGCATACTTGTGACATTTTCTGTATTCCAATTTGCGATATCTAAGCTTTCAAGTGCTTGCAGACCAGAAAATACTTGCGCCATATTGGTTACACTTTTGGTGTTCCAATTCGCTAATTTGACTTGTTGTAGTAATGTGGATGAAAGGAAAAGCCCATTCATATCCACTACATTTTCAATGTTCCAGCTAGATAGATCTAAGCTTTTCAATTTTGTAAGGCTAAACATACGTGACATGTTTGTTACTTTATCCGTTTTAAGATGCTGTGCTCCTTCGATTTCTTCTAGTTCAGACAAACCTTCAAATAAAAAGGCTGAGACATTAGCTAAGGTCACATCTTGTTTGAAGTTGATTTTTTTAATTTTTTTGCCGTTCAAAGCAGCGTTCCATTCTACTTGTCGCTGGATGTTATAGCCCCAGCTAGATTCTGGAAATTCGCCAGATTCAAATGTAACGGTTTGAGTTGGTTCATCCCATGTCCAAGAAACTGTACCAAAGCGTTTCAACTCGCCTTTTTCCCGTTTGTATGTTCCAGCATGACTACCATCATAGGTTGTTACAAAGTCTTTAGAGCTCAAATAATATTTTTGTCCATTTTGATGAACCCATTTACCAGAATAAGGAGCATCTTTCTTTTCCAGTAACTCTGTTTTAGGAAGACGAGTTGATTGGCCTAGGGTCAGGGTATCTAAATTTTTTGCTCCTTTGAACATACGATCCATATCCCTATTATTGCGAGTGTCCCAATTTGACAGATCCAAACTCTTTAATGAACGATTATCACTAAACATACTGCCCATATTTTCCACATTTTTAGTATCCCATTTGGAAACATCTATTTGTTCTAACGCATAATTTTCATTAAACATCCCTGCCATATCATTAACCTTACTAGTATCCCAATTTGTTACACCAACAGATTTCAATGCAGACATGCGATCAAACATACCGCGCATAGTGGTCACATTTTTAGTATTCCAGTTGGAAAGCTCCAATGATTTTAAAGTATTGGAGGCAAAAAACATTTCGTGCATACTCGTGACATTTTCTGTATTCCAATTTGCGATATCTAAGCTTTCAAGTGCTCGTAGATAATAAAAAACTTGCGCCATATTTTTTACATTTTTAGTGTTCCAATTCGCTAATTGAATTTGTTGTAGTAAAGTGGATGAAAGGAAAAGCCCATTCATATCCACTACATTTTCAACGTTCCAGCTAGATAGATCTAAGCTTTTCAATTTTGTACGGCTAAACATACGTGACATATTTGTTACTTTATCCGTTTTAAGATGCTGTGTTCCTTCGATTTCTTCTAGTTCAGACAAACTTTCAAATAAGAATGCTGAGACACTGGATAAGGTCACATCTTGGCTGAAGTTGATTTTTTTGATTTTTTTGCCTTTCAATAAGCTGTGGTTTTCAATATGTCTTTGAATATTGTTATTCCAGCCAGTTTCTGGAAATTCTCCTGCACTAAAAGTCAGCGTTTGTGTATCCTCATCCCACGTCCATGGTGCAGTTCCATACGTCCCTTTCACTTGCTCAACTTCGTATTTTTTAGTTAAATCATACAACTTTGTCTGATATTGGTAACTAGATTTTGTTCCAGTTAAACCATCGACCTTAACCGTGAAAGAATCACCTTCTTGATAGTTGATGTCTTTCGGAGCAAAAATAACTGAGTTATACCCCCAAATACTGGTTACGGTGTATTCTCCATCACTTTGTTGATCTGTGAATGTCCAGGTTTTTCCACTATTATCTTGAGTCAATGTCACCTTTAACTGCTCACGATTGAATCCATAGCCTTCGTTGTAAAAATGCAGAGACCAGCGGAAGTCGTTCCCTACGTACTGCAATGGAAAGGTTTGGTTAGTAGGCCATGTCGCAATATGGTCCTTAGTAACGGTATTACTGCCATCGCCTTGTGCATATAGTGCTTCTGAGAATTCTACTGTCTTTTCTTGTGGAATTTTTAATTCGGCAAAGCCAAACCCGACCGTTTGATAATAAGGGTTCAAAATAACAGTACGATGTCCTACTTGGAAATTTCCTGCTCCGGGTTCATACATATAAGCATCTGTCACAGTATTCAATGGTAAGGATGGTACAGAGTCAATATCATCTCTTCGAAATCCATACTTTCCTAGATTACTATATCGTGCTGCTGAAACAGCATTTTGCCAAAAATCATCCGTCATTCCTTTAGGTTTTTCAAATTGATCTAAATTGTGTGTTAACTGGCGTGTTCCAGCAACACCAACAGCTCCATATTGAGCAATCTTTACACGCTCTTTTGTCCATTTGACTGGGACCATTCCTGCCGATTTACGAAGAAGATTCACATAAGCCGTAGCATTATCCAGCGTATTTGGATTAAATTCTCCCAGTGTGTATTGATCGGGTCCAATGATAGGTGCAACCTTAAATTTTCCTGCAGTGACATCATTGTTACGAATTGCCCAATACTCATCTTGAAAGGCTTGGAGCTTTTGTATTTCTTCTTTTGTAAACAAAGATGATTTACCGACATTATCCGTACGTAGCTGAGGTTTAGCTAACACCTCTTGTTTCAAGGTGTCAACAGTTCCTTCAATAGGAATTTGCGGCTCCTCTGCATAACTTGTTAGTGGAAATAATAATACTAAACCTAACAACCAACCTCTTTTTTTCATATTCTCCTCCTAGAAATAATTTTATTTCAACCTATTTGTAAGATAGATTGGAATTTAATTATATCATATTGAATGTTAGTAATCTTTGAAAAATTTAATTTATTTATCTTTTTTGATATAAATAAATATAAATATCGTTTTTAAATATATGAATAATCTCTTTTTTTGAATTTTATACAGATGAAATCGTAACGATTACACAGAGGAGTTAAAAGGGACAATTTTCACTGATTTAAGTAACGATGATTTATGATCGAAATTGGCCAATATCTATATTTTTTATAAGAATATCTATATTTTGTTTATTCTCATTCTTTTTTGAAAGCGCTACAATTCTATTGTAGACAATTTGATGAAAGGAGTTGAGTAGATGAAGAAAAAGTCAAAGAGTGCGCTGTTTTTTAACAATGTTTGGCGGTATAAAGCGTTGATTTTGATGGCGATTCCGGCGATGGTTTGGATGATTTTTTTCTTTTATATTCCAGTATTGACCAATGTGGTGGCGTTTAAAGACTTCCATATTTCACCAGACGGGTTTATTGCTAGCTTAAAGGAGAGTCCGTGGGTTGGCTTAGAGAATTTCAAGTTTTTGTTTTCTTCTAATGATGCATTTCTGATTACGAAAAATACAGTGTTGTACAACGTGACCTTTATTATTTTGAACCTTGTCATTTCTGTATTTTTTGCAATCGTGATGAGTGAACTGCGGAATAAGCGTTTGGTAAAAGTCTATCAAACGATGTCTCTATTACCTTATTTCTTATCTTGGGTTATTATAGGGTATTTTGTTTATGCCTTTTTAAGTCCAGATAAAGGGATTTTTAATCAATGGATTTCAAGTCGTGGAGGCACGCCAATCAATTGGTATAGTGAACCGAAGTTTTGGCCGTTCATTTTAGTCTTTATCGGAACGTGGAAAGGGATTGGCTATAATAGTATTATTTATTTTGCTTCCGTTATGGGGATCGATCCAACGTATTATGAGGCCGCAATGGTTGATGGTGCCAGCAAGTGGCAGCAAATCAAAAACGTGACGATTCCTCAATTACTACCTTTGATGACGATCATGACGATTTTAGCAGTAGGAAATATTTTTAGAGCGGACTTTGGTTTGTTCTATAATGTGCCGCGTAATTCTGGTTCGTTGTACCAAGTTACGTCAGTTTTAGATACGTATATCTTTAATGGTTTGACTGCGACAGGGGACATCGGAATGACGGCAGCAGCTGGATTGTATCAGTCAACAGTTGGATTTGTTCTGTTGATGGTGACAAATGGGATCGTTCGTCGTTTTGACAATGATTCGGCATTATTCTAAGGAGGAGTGAAAACATTGAGGAAAAAGCCAGTTTCAAAAGTAGAAATTCGTTCGTTTAATAAACCAGTCAATTTATTTTTTAATGTGCTGATCGCTGTTTTTGCTCTCTCTTGTGTGTTGCCGTTTTTATTTGTTGTGGCGATCTCACTTAGTAATGAAACAGCACTAGCCGCTCATGGATATAGTTTTTGGCCTAAGGAGTTTAGTATCTTTGGCTACACTTATTTATTTGATCAAATGCAGGATAAAATTTTTCAAGCATTATTTGTGACGGTCTTGGTTACCTTGGTCGGCACACTGATCAATAGTACAGCCACATCCTTGTATGCCTATGTGATTTCTAGATCTAATTTTCCGTTTCGTCGGTTTTTCACGGTATTTTGTTTGATCACGATGTTATTTTCTCCAGGGATGGTCGCAAACTACTTGGTGATGACGAATTTACTTCAATTAAAAGATACGATTTGGGCGTTGATTTTGCCAATGGCAGTTAGTCCGTTTAATATTATTGTGATGCGGACATTTTTTAAACGCTCAGTGTCTGAGTCGATCATCGAGTCGGCTCGGATCGACGGGGCTTCAGAGATGCGGATTTTTATTCAAATCGTATTGCCGCTCGCGGTACCTGGTATCGCAACAATCAGTTTATTTGCTGCTTTAGGGTATTGGAACGACTGGTTCAACGCACTCTTATACATTCAAAAAGATAGTTTAGTTCCATTGCAATATTTATTGATGAAGATTCAAAATAATATTCAATATCTGACACAAAATGCTGGCGCCAGCAGTCAATTGTCTGGTGGGATGGCAGCAATACCAGGAGAATCAGCTCGAATGGCGATCGTGGTTATTTCGACATTACCGATTGCAATCAGCTATCCATTTTTCCAAAAATATTTTGTCAAAGGATTAACGATTGGCGGAGTTAAGGAATAATATATAGAAAATGGAGATGAACAGAAAATGAAAACGTGGAAAAAAGTAGTCGGTTTAAGTACAGCAGTTGTTCTTTTAGGTGCGTTGACAGCATGTGGTGCAGGCAGTAAAGAAAAAACTGACGGAAGCAGCAAAAAGACAGATGAAAATACGTTATTGATGTATCAAATTGGGGATAAACCTGATAATTATGATGCATTGATGGAAGTTGCCAACAAGAAAATCGAAGAGAAAACAGGTGTTAAACTAAATATTCAGTATATTGGGTGGGGCGATTACAAGAAAAAAATGAGTGTCATTGTCTCTTCTGGTGAAAATTATGATATTGCATTTGCAGATAGTTATGTACCAAATGCACAAAAAGGAGCCTTTGCGGATTTAACTGAATTAGCACCGAAGTTTGCTAAAGATGCTTATGATCAGTTGGATGAAGCGTATATCAAAGGGAATTTAGTGGACGGTAAGCTATACGCATTTCCTGTAAATGGCAATGTTTACTCTCAACAAGTGTTGACGTTTAACAAACAATATTTAGATAAATATAATTTATCGATCGATGATATCAAAACATATAAAGATGCTGAAAGTGTGTTAAAAACATTCCATGAAAAAGAACCGAATATCGCAGCATTTGCAATTGGTCAAGGGTTTAAAGCGCAAGGTGATTTTGATTTCCCAATTGGAAATGACTATCCATTTGCTGTCGATCTAAATGGTGATACTAAAAAAATCATCAACCAATACGAAAACAAAGACTTTATGGACGTTTTAAAAACAATGCATAAATGGTATCAAGCAGGTTATATTCCATCAGATGCAGCCACAAGTAATACAGAGTTTCCACTAGAAGGAAACACATGGTTCATTCGTCAAGAAACACAAGGTCCTTACGATTATGGCGATACGATTTTAAGTAATGCTGCGGGTCAAGAATTAGTTTCTAAAGCATTTACAACACCATTAAAATCAAGTGATCAAGCACGAATGGCGAACTTTGTTGTCGCAAATACGTCTAAAAATAAAGAAAAAGCTGTAGAAGTATTAGGACAAATCAATAGTGATCCAGAATTACTGAATGGGTTAGTTTGGGGTATCGAAGGCGAAGCTTGGGAAAAAATTCCAGATAAAGATGGAAAAATCAAATTACTAGACGGCTACAAACCAAATACGCATTTACCTGCATGGAATACTGGAAATAATAAAATCTTATACACACAAGATACGATTACTGATGAAATGATCAAAGAGCGTGATGAATCGATTGCTAAAGCAGAAACATCTCCGATCTTAGGCTTCAACTTCGTGACATCAAATGTGAAAACAGAAATGAGTAATATAGCCAACGTTATGAGTCAATATTTAGATGGCTTAAATACAGGAACCGTTGACCCAGAAGAAACAGTTCCTAAATTAAAAGAAGCACTTGCTAATGCCGGTTATGACAAAGTCTTGACTGAAATGCAAAAACAATATGATGACTTTTTGAAAAAATAAAACAGGTATAATAGCGGGAACCAAGTGATTCGATGATGCATCGTTTTTACTTGGTTCTTTTATCAAAAAAACAATTTCCTGATTGGACTGCGTAGTTCTATTACAAGCAGCAGTTTTTTTATTTGGAATATTTGGCATAGTTATTTATTATACTAATAGAGACGTAGAAAGGAAGAGTTAGATGGTTGGAAAAGCGTTAGAAACGTTATTCATTAAAATTTGGGTCATTGTAAAATTAAATTTATTCTTTTGGTTATTTAGCTGTTGTGGTTTGATTGTAGCGGGTGTGGGTCCAGCCTTGAAAACAGTTAACGAATTATTTGTCAGTCATGAATTTAATTATAAGGACATTACTTTAAAAGAAGGCTGGGCTATTTTTAAGCGGAATTTCATCAGGGGCAATATTATTTTTTATGCGTTACTCTTATTATTGGCACTATTAGCATACAATCTATTTTTATCGGTTCAAATTCAAGGATTATCCTTTTTGATGATTGATTTTCTTTTAGTTTTTGCAATGATCTATGGGGGAGTTACATATCAATACACGTTATTGTTAGACAGCTATTATGAAATCGGTTTAAAAAACTTATTGAAATTAGCGTTTATTTCAACGTTATCGAATTTTACAAATCTCTTGAAAATTGCAATTGGTATAAGTTTGATCTTGTTTGTTACGTGGAAGCTCAAAGGGTTGATTTTGTTTGGCACTTTTTCTATGATTCAAATTTGGAGCTTTACAGCAACAAAATCGTGGCGGCAAACGATCGATCAACGATTGGAACTTCATGCATAAAAAGAAAACTTCTTCCTTTAATGAAAAGACACTACTGAACCGATTACTAAAAAACTATGCGTTGATTTTGGTTTCACTGATTTTGATAGGCATGGGCAGTATTGGTATGAATACCTATTGGCAATCGATGGGAAGAGGGGAAATCACAGCTCAAGAAGCAGTCGATATGATTAGCCGATCGATCAATGATAAAAATTTACAAGGAAAAACTATGCTGAATGGTCTAACGGATAATCAAGAGAAGATCAACAATTTAAATCGATATATGGATACGTCGATTTCAGATTATTTGAATTATTCGTATGATCAACAACTGGCCACGGGGAACTATTTATTTTTGCCTGGTCAAGTGAAAAATTTTTATACCATGTATGATAATATCGAATCGATCATCATGGTATTGAACAATTATAATGATTATTATCTTTCTACACCACAGGATAAGAGTGGGAAGAAAATTAGCGGGACACCTCGTTTAAATAATAAATTTTATTTAGCTTACCCAATTACCAATCCAGTTACCTTAGAAGTGCTGGGCAGTTTTTATGTTGAATTCTCTCAAAAAGATATTATTGATAGTTTGACTCATTTAACGACGTTTGATGGATTGTCAGCCTATGTTTTTTCAAGTACGGGCTACCAATTATTAACTTATACAGAAAAAAATAACACCTTAGACCAGCAGTTGATCCAACAAAAAATGAAAGAAATTTCACTATTACCGATTCAAACGTTAGCCCAAACTAATCTGTTGGAACATATACAAACAACGAGCGGTTTTGATATTTTGGTAACTGTATCTAAGCATCAGATCCTCACACATGTCTTTTTTGATTTGCGCATTTTAATGATAGGCGGCTTAGGGTTGATTTTGTTATTACTATATTTGTTGTATCGAACCTTTACGAAGTATTCACAGCAAGTTGATATTATTATGGACTCAATGGCACTTGTCACTAAAGGCGATCTAAATACGCGAATCAATGAACAGGAGACACAGTTTGAACTGAGAGAGCTCTCAAAGGGGATCAATACGATGTTGGATAATATTGAGCAATATATCGCCGACATTTATAAATTAGAGATCAAACAGCAAGATGCGCATATGCGAGCGCTACAATCTCAAATCAGCCCACATTTTTTATACAACACCTTAGAGTATATTCGCATGTATGCATTAAGTGAAGGCAGTGAAGAATTAGCGGATGTAGTCTATGCTTTTTCAACCTTACTGCGTAATAATACGGATCAAGCTAAAACGACAACTCTGGAAAAAGAGCTAAGTTTCTGTGAGAAATATGTATATCTGTATCAAATGAGATATCCAGACCGAATCGCTTATCATTTTGAAATCGATGACGCATTGAAGAAACTAGTTTTACCTAAATTTTCCATACAACCATTGATTGAAAATTATTTTGTCCATGGTATCGATTTTTCGCGAAATGACAATGCAATCAGTGTTAAAGCACATTTAAGTAATGATCAAGTGAAGATTTTGATTCGTGATAACGGGAAGGGAATCTCACCTCAAAAACTAGCTTTGATTGAAACGAAATTGCAAAGTGAACAAATCGAATTACATGGCTCGATCGGGTTACAAAATGTGAATGAACGCCTGCGTGCTTACTTTGGGCCAAGTTTTTTGATGACAATTAGGCCAAATGAAACCAAAGGAATCGCTATTGAACTTTCATTTGACGATTCCTTTCCTAAAACCGAAATCGGGTATAACAATAGTCAGACTAGTTCACAATAAAGGAGCGAGAAAATGAAGTATAATGTTTTGCTAGTTGATGATGAATATATGATCGTTAATGGGTTGAAAAAGATTATTTCATGGGAAGAGGAAGGTTTTACCATCAAAGGGACAGCTCGAAATGCTAAAGAAGCATTGACCACGATGGAGCTGGAATCGATTGATCTTGTGATAACGGATATTACGATGCCGGAAATGACAGGACTAGAGTTTATTGAAGCTGCTCAAAAAGAAGCGAGGCAGTTTGAATTTATGATTCTTTCTGGTTACCAGAAATTTGATTTTTTAAAGGGCGGATTACAGCTTGGGGCTATTAATTATTTGATGAAACCAGTAGATAAACTAGAGCTTTTAAAAAGTGTCCGGAAAGCAAAAAAACGTCTAGACAATCGGAATCAACAAGAAACTAGGAATGGTTTATACAGCGAAATTTTATTGTCACAATGGGTAAATGGTGAAATCGATAAAGATAACTTTGAAGAACTTGATCAGCTAATCAACACTGCGGAAAAATCGGATTGGACAGTCTTATTAGTAGAGGTCACACGCGAGAAAAAAGCGCAAGTCGTAAAATGGCTGGAAGGACAGCAACAATCCTTATTTTTTTCACGAAATTTAGGCGATAAAAGTTTGCTTGTACATATCTTTAAAGGTGGCAAATATCACTTAAACCAACTTCTAGCAGCAAATCCGCTGCAAACTGAAGAAGATGACAGCTGGCTGATCAGTGTAGGGGAAACGGTCAGTGATTGGGAAGATGTTCCAGACAGTTATGAAAAGGCGAACCAAACATTGCAGCGTTATAAATTTTATGAAGCAGGCGGTAAAAATTTACTCTATTCGGTTTTTTCAGATGACTTTGATCTTTCGGCAGATATTATTAATTTTAATAAGACCTTGATGGTAGGGGATTTCACTACGATCGAGTCAACCATCGCTGAGATTTTTTCTAAAACTCAAAAAATCGGTGCGCGACCAGAAGATGTCCGACACATTACCTTTATGCTGTTCATGGATATTTATCGGCGTTTTAATCATTTGGATGAAGGGGAATATCAACAGATACTGGATGATATCAATCATTCCTCAAATGTGGATAAACTACGTGAAATCCTATCGAATACAGTCAAACAAATCACCCGGGAAAAGATTGCCTACGATTATTCTGAAAATGTCCAAAATGTGATCGATAAAATTCGTTCGGATTATACAAGCGAGTTGACATTGAAATGTGTAGCACAATCTTTGCATCTTAATGTGATGTACTTAGGGCAACTATTTAAGAAAGAAACAAAAAAGAGCTTTTCTCAATATTTGAATCAATACCGTATGAAAAAAGCCCAAAATCTATTGTTATATACGGATGATAATGTGAATGAAATTGCTGATAAAATTGGCTTTAATAATAGCACGTACTTCTCGCAGATCTTTAAAAAGATGAATGATTTGACGCCTAAAGAGTTTCGAGAAAAATATAAGCATCATTATGATTCAGTAGGAGAAGAATGAAAAAGCGGACTGGCTGTTTAGTTGCAGCCAATCCGCTTTTTTAGTGATCAAATACTAAATGGAAGCTGATCAGCTTCATAATGTTTCGGTCTAGGTACAATTCCCAACGTAAAGTCGATCAGTCCACCTTCCATCAATGATTTGTGATCAAAAACTAAACGCTTATGAAGAGCGCCGTTATAACGAATCTGGTCGACAAATTGCTGTTGCTCATGGTTTGGACTGGCCGTAACGGTCAATGTTTCACCATTCGACAAATGAATAATGGCTTTATCGAATAGAGGCATTCCAATCACATATTCTCCAGAACCAGGACAAACAGGATAAAATCCTAATGAACTAAAAATATACCAACTGGCCATACTGCCATTATCTTCATCGCCAGGGAACCCAGTTTGGCTGTCATTGAATTCTTGGATCATCAATTGTTTTAATAAGGGTTGAGCAAATTCCGGTTTGCCAAGATAACTAAACAGATAAGGCAAATGGAAACTTGGTTGATTTGAAATCGCCAGTTGCCCAAATTCAGTAGCAGCCATTTCACTCATTTCATGAATTTCAAATCCATACCCGTCTACATTGAATGTGGGCGGTTGGTTACAAAGACTAATCAATTGTTCTTGAAATTTTTCTGGACCACCAAAAGCTGTGATCAACCCTTTAAAATCATGATATACAGCAAAACTACTTTGCCAAGCGCTGCCTTCAGCATAATCGCCACCCCAGCGATGGCTCTTAAACGGTTCTTTGAAGGTACCGTCCGTCAATTTAGCACGCATGAAACCTGTGGCAGGATCAAAAATAGTTAGATAGTTTTTAGCTTGTTTCACATAATGTTCTGTTGCACTCGTTTCTTTCAATGTCTTAGCGACTTGACTGATACAAAAGTCACTGTAGCAATAATCTAAGGTATGATTGACAGACTCATGATAAGTAGCAGGGACGTAGCCGTATCTCAAATAATCTTTCGTTCCTTGTCTACCATAATTAGAATTCTCACTTTGGATCGTTGCGCCTTTGATCATGGCGTCTAAGAACTCTGGCATCAAATCAGGACGAATCTTTTTAACTGCGGCATCAGCAATCACTGCATCGATCAGTGTCCCAGGCATCAAGCCTCGTTCATCAGGCGAAAGCCATTTAGGCAAATAGCCACTTTCTCGATAACTATTTAAAAAACCTTCTAGCATTTCAGCATATTTGTCCTGTGCAATCAAGGAATACAAAGGATAAACGGTTTTATAAGTATCCCAAAAACCATTATTTGTATAAAGAAATCCCGGTTTTACTTCTTTAGCTAAGGTATCATAATGGATAATTTGGTTATCAGAATCCTTTTCATAAAATGTTTGCGGGAATAAAAACGAACGATATAGATTATGGTAAAAAGTTGAACGACGTTGTTGGTTTTTATCCTGAATGTCGATTTTATTTAGGTAGTGTGCCCATTGATCTTCTGATTGTGTAAGGTAATCTTCTGGCTGCCAATCTAATTCACGAGATAAATTTAACTTGGCTTGCTCTAAACTGATAAAAGAAGTACCAAACTGAATCATTTGTTCCTGAATATCACCAAATGAAAAAGCAAGACACTCATTTTCCCCATTCTTTTCAAAAGGCTCTTCAAAAGTGAAGGGTTGTTTAAAACGCATCGTGAAATAGAAAGAAAAGTCTTTGTCCTCACAGTCTGCATAGTTTATGATCGTGCCGGAGACGGAATGATCGTTTTCAACTATAAGCTGATATTTTCCTGGTAACGAAAGCAAAAGACGGGCATCTGCTTGAGTATACTTCGTTGTTAAAATGCCGCCATACATACTCGGGATCAAACGGGACGTTGATTGATAACGTTGTGCCGTGATTTTTAAGTGACTTGGATTAAAAACGCTTTCATCTGGTCGGTAAGAAGACTGTGCATGAAAAACAGTTGCTTCTTTTAATGTGCCGTTAAAAGGCTGCATCACTAAATAACTAAAGTCACCCATCCAAGGGCTTGGTTGATGAGTCAAACGGAAACCTTGAAAAACTCGGTCGCGAGGATTGAACCACCAGCTGCCGTTATCACCGTTCGTCTGCGGAGCAAAATAGTTCATGCCAAATGGCACACCTGTATAAGGTAAACAATTCCCGTTTGAAAAAGAATGTTGGTTATCAGTACCATGTCTAGTGTCGATTAATGTTGGTTTCACTTAATTAATTCTCCTTTGTTGAGTGTCGAATGATTTGTTTTACAGGGATTTGTTGATCTGTTGGGATCACAAGGTTTTCGATCCATTCAATCAGCATCGTACCAGCAAGCTTACCCATACCCTTGAAATCTTGGGCAATTGTTGTAAGTGTTGGATCGATTAGTGAAGCTGCTTGAATATTATCAAATCCAATTACGGATAACTGATTTGGTATATCAATCGTTGCACGTTTAGCTTGATTGATCAACGAAATCGCAACTAGATCATTTTCGCAGACGACGCCTGTAATCTCATTTTCTTTGAGATAAGCAATCACATCTGCATTTAAAAAAGCTTGTTTATCTGTTAATGCTGTATGAAAAGATAAGTGCTGTTCTTTTGTGGCATGGATGTAGCCTAAATAGCGTTGTCGTACAGATTGTGGCAAGGTTGGTTCGCCAAAAATATAAGCGATTCGCTGATGACCTTGGGCAGCCAAATAATTGGTTGCCATAGCTCCACCTGAAAAGTTATCTGACTGAACTGTTGGATAAGGTAAGTCATGGATTTTTTTATCTAAAATAATGACTGGAAATTGCTGAATGGACAGTTCAAATAGTGTATCTAAAAAGTCTTCAGTATTGTGTGCATAGTAGATCATGCCGTCAAAGTCCTCAATGATATCAGCTGCTTGTTTATTGATCAAAAACGCCGCAGAAGACATGATGACCTCGTAATGATGTTCACTTGTCACAGGTGCTAGCCCTTCATTAAAATTTCCAAGAGAAAGGTCATTTACAAAAGGGATCAAAAATAAGATACGAGAAACTTTTTTCTTTCTAGGTTTACGTTTTTGCACATAGCTGCCTTTACCTTGAATTCGATAAATCAACCCTTGGTTTTCCAATTCTGTCAAAGCGCGTTTCGAGGTGATGCGGCTGACATTGTAGGTTTGAGAGAGTTCCTTTTCGGTCGGTAGTTGTGCATTTTCTGCTAACTGACCTGTTTCAATTGCATGTAATAAATCATCGGTAATTTTTTTATATAGTGGTTTGGACATTAGAATTCTCCTAAGTGTGAAATGATATATCATTAATGCTAGTTTACCACAGAAGGAAAAAGAGTTCAATTTTAAAATATTAATAAAAACAGTAGACAAAACGCTTTCATTAGCATATACTTTCGTTGTGAAATGATATATCAACTATTAGGAGGCAACTATGACTTATACTAAAATACCTACTTCTGTCCAAGCGTTTATGGATAAAATCACGCAATTGTGTGGAGAAGAGCATGCTGGCTGGGCGGAGAATTTTAACGCAGCGTTTGCCAATACCCTAACAACGACTGTTAAAAAACAAGCAGATGGCACCACATTTTTACTGACGGGCGATATTCCTGCCATGTGGTTGAGAGATTCGACCGCACAAGTTCGTCCATATTTAGTGATTGCAAAAGAAGATGAAGAACTTAGGAACATGATTTGCGGGTTGGTTCAACGCCAATTTTTCTATATCACGATGGATCCTTATGCCAATGCCTTTAATGAAACACCGAATGACGCAGGACACCAAACAGATCACACGACAATGACTCCGTGGATCTGGGAGCGGAAGTATGAAATCGATTCATTGTGTTATCCTGTTCAGCTAGCGTATTTACTATTTAAAAACACTGGTTGCCAAAAACAGTTTGATGAACATTTTGTTGCAGGTGTCAAAAAAATACTAGCCGTTTTTACAACAGAGCAGGAACATCAACTTTCACCCTATACATTTGAACGAGAGACAACACGTTTAGAAGATACACTTCCAAATAATGGTCGCGGTAGTGAGGTCGGAAAAACGGGCATGACTTGGTCTGGTTTCCGTCCCAGTGATGATGCCTGTCGATACGGTTATTTAGTTCCGTCGAATATGTTTGCAGTAGTCGTTTTAGGCTATATCGAAGAGATTTTCAGTGAGGTGCTTTCTGATCCAGAATTAGTCAAACAGGCCTCAGCCCTTAGAAAAGAAATCGATGCGGGCATTCAAAGCTACGGAAAAACGGCTAATCAAGTTGGCGAATCTGTCTATGCATATGAAGCAGACGGCTTAGGAAACAGTAGTATTATGGACGATAGCAATATTCCTAATTTACTTTCAGCACCATATCTTGGTTATACAACAGTCGATGATGGAACGTACCAAGCGACACGTAAAACCATTTTAAGTAAAGAAAATCCTTATTTTTACGAAGGAAAATACGCTAAAGGGATTGGTAGCTCTCATACCCCAGAAAATTATATTTGGCCGATTGCTCTGGCGATGGAAGGGATGACGACGGAGGATAAGACAGAAAAAGAACGAATTTTGAATTCTTTGGTTGCAAATGATGGCGGAACCCATTTAATGCATGAAGGATTTGATGTCGATGATCCGTCAAACTACACACGCGAGTGGTTTTCTTGGGCAAACATGATGTTTTGCGAGTTGGTTATGGATTATTTTGATATCCGTGTAGAACGATAAAAGGAAATGGAGTGTAAAATCATGAAGAAAAAAGTTTATATCATCTCGCATTCTCACTGGGATCGTGAATGGTACATGCCTTATGAACAACATCATATGCGTTTGGTTGAATTGTTGGATGATATATTAGAATTAGCTGAAACGGATCCAGATTTTAATAGCTTTCATTTAGACGGACAAACGATTATTTTAGATGATTACTTGCAAGTTAGACCAGAAAAAAAATCAGCTGTCCAAAAAGCGATCACCGATGGAAAATTGCGGATTGGTCCGTTTTATATCTTGCAAGATGATTTTTTGATCAGTTCTGAATCCAATGTTCGCAACATGCTAATTGGCAAAAAAGACAGCGAAAAATGGGGACCAGCAGTTAAACTAGGCTATTTCCCTGATACGTTTGGAAACATGGGACAAACACCGCAAATGATGCAACAAGCAGGGCTGGATGCAGCGGCTTTTGGCCGTGGAGTAAAACCAGTTGGCTTTAACAATGAAGTGCTTGAGGATGAAAATTATACCTCTCAATATTCAGAAATGTGGTGGCAAGGACCAGACGGTAGTACCGTGTTAGGCTTACTGTTTGCGAATTGGTACAGTAATGGCAATGAGATACCCGCTGAAAAAGAAGCAGCATTGGCCTTTTGGACGCAAAAATTAGCGGAAGCTGAGAAATTTGCCTCGACGGATCACTTACTGATGATGAATGGTGTGGATCATCAACCTGTTCAAAAAGATGTGACAAAGGCGATCGCGTTAGCGAATGAGCTGTTTCCAGAATATGAATTTATTCATTCAAACTTTGATGAGTATTTACAACAGATGCGTCAGGATTTACCCGAAAAAGTTGGGACGGTTCATGGAGAACTGACTAGCCAAGAAACAGATGGTTGGTTTACATTAGCAAATACGGCTTCTGCAAGAGTTTATTTAAAACAATGGAATACCAAAGTAGAACGACAATTAGAAAATGTAACAGAACCTTTGGCTGCTATGGCCTATGAGTTGACACAAGATTATCCTCATGATCAGCTAGAATACGCTTGGAAATTACTATTACAAAATCATCCTCACGATAGTATTTGTGGCTGTTCGGTAGATGAAGTGCATCGGGAAATGATGCCGAGATTTGAAAAAGCCAATGAAGTTGGAAAATTTATAGCTGAAGAGGCGTTGACGCATTTAGTTGAAGCCGTTGATACAGGAGAGTTCGCTGAAACCAGTCATCCATTTGTCGTGTTTAATACGTCTGGCTATGAAAAATCGGACATTGTAAAAGTCAAAGTGGAAATCGAGCGAAAAATGTTCAAAGAGGGAATTCCCCATGAATTGTGGGAAAGTCTTGCTGAAAGCGACACACCAATGTTTGAAGTGATTGATATACAAGGAGAAATTATTCCAGCTGTGATCTCGCAACCAGAAGTGAGCTTTGGTTATGATTTACCAAGAGACCGTTTTAGAGTTCCTTATATGGCTAAATATGTCGAAATCGAGCTACCAATCACGAAGATGCCAGCTTTTTCTTGGAATACATTTGCGCTTCAGGAAACGACAACACAAGTCAAAGAAGTTGGATCGATGATTAAGAAGTTAGAAAATCTTCAACTGGAAAATAGCTGTTTGACTGTAACGATCAATCAAGATGGTACATTGGACGTGTTAGACAAAGCAACGGGTAAAAACTATAGCAAGTTATTGACGATTGAGAATGTCGGGGATATTGGGAATGAGTATATTTTTAAACAACCAGAAGGAACGGGTGCGATTTTATCTAGTGGATGCCCCGCTGAGATTTCGGTTATAAAAGATGAATCCTTCATGACTCAAATCAAAATCAGCCAACGTATGATGATTCCGCAATCAGCAGACGAGCTATTAGAAAAAGAACAAAAAGCTGTTGTTGATTTTCGTTACCGAAAAGCAGGACGTTCAGCCATTTTAAAAGAGTTAACGATCGAAACTATAGTGACGATGGAAAAAGATTCTGCTCATTTACGTTTTGAAACAACGCTGGATAATCAAATGAAAGACCACCGTCTACGGATGCTGTTTCCGACTGATATCAAAACGGAGACCCACGAAGCGGATAGTATTTACGAAGTCGTGACACGACCAAATCAAGTGAGCAAAAGCTGGGAAAACCCAACTAATCCTCAACACCAGCATGCTTTTGTCAATCTTCATGATGAACTATCTGGAGTGACGGTTTCTAATTTTGGATTGAATGAGTATGAAATTTTACCTGAAGCCAATACGATTGCCTTAACGCTTATACGCGCTGTAGGAGAAATGGGAGATTGGGGCTACTTCCCGACACCAGAAGCACAGTGTTTAGGTCTGCATACATTTGAATATGGTATTGATTTTCATGGAGCAAAAGCGCAAAGATATGCAACGTATCAACGAGCTTATGCAGCACAAATTCCTTTTAGTGTGAAACAAACCACTAAACATTCAGGTGAGCTAAAAGCCAAAGATACTTATTTAACGGTTAAAGGCACGACATTTGCTGTTACAGCAGTGAAGAATAGTGAAGACAATCAAATGCTAGTTGTTAGAGGATTCAATATGAGCGGGAAAATGGCTGAAGTGAGCATCAATAAAACAGGTAGTGATGCACCAATCGTATTGAATTTGCTAGAAGAAAAACAAAATGAACCTGTAGTGCAGGAGTTAAAGGCTTATGAAATACGTACGATAGGTTTTGACCGATAAGAAGGAGAAGTGATTGAAATGGCGTATTATGGATCAATCGAAGCGGGCGGTACAAAATTTGTTTGTGCGATAGCAGATGAGGAACTGAAAATCATTGAACGAATCAGTCTGCCCACAACACTACCAGAAGCGACCTTAGAACAAGTTTTTACCTTTTTTGATTCCTACGACCTAACAGCTTTAGGTGTAGGCTCGTTTGGACCAATTGATGTCAACCGTAAATCAAGCACGTATGGCTATATTACTTCAACACCGAAACCCGGTTGGCGAAATATCGATCTTTTAGGTGCATTAAAAGCACGTTACGATATTCCGATTGCTTGGACTACAGATGTTAATGCGGCAGCTTATGGTGAAATGCATTTAGGCGCTGGTAAAGACACTCAAAGTTGTATCTATTTAACCGTCGGTACAGGTGTTGGTGGCGGTGCTGTGGTCAATGGAGTCGTCTTGCAAGGATTTAGTCATCCTGAGATGGGGCATATTTCAGTCCAACGTTACCCGAATGATACAGTAGAAAGTACCTGTCCGTACCATGATAATTGCTTAGAAGGACTTGCTGCAGGTCCTGCTTTAGAAAAAAGAACAGGGATCAAAGGGCAATCATTAGCATTTGATCATGACGTTTGGGCGATTGAAGCGTTCTACTTAGCTCAAGCGTTGATGAACTATACATTAGTCCTTTCGCCAGAAAAAATTATTTTAGGTGGAGGCGTAATGAAACAAGCGCAACTCTTTCCGATGATTCGTGAGTCCTTGAAGCAACAGCTAGGGGACTATGTAGCGTTACCTCCGCTAGAAGACTATATTGTTGGCTGTGATCTAGAAGACAATAGTGGAACGATGGGTTGCTTATTATTAGCAAAAGAACAGTGTGCATGATATGAACAGAAGCGAAAATTTAATCTGGTTTGATGGACAAGAAATTTACGTGTTTTTTGACAACGCTTTTGTTGGAGAAAAAGAAAGAGTTGGTTATCTATACGAGAAGCTGCTGGTTAAACAAATTTATTTTGTCGATGCACCAGAACAAGCAACAGTGGTTGTGAACTATTCGGCAGAATTAAAAGATAGCTTTGTGATTAAAATAGCTGAGACGATTGTAGTTTCAGCTAATAATCCATTGCTGGCTTTTCGTGGCATGATGTATTTAGCACAGCAAGTAAAAGCAGGTCTTAAACTTAAATCAGGAAAATTTCATGATTGTTTACCTGAACGAATCATCATGTTGGATATTGGTAGAAAGTATTTTTCAGTTGCAGGGTTGCGCCTGCTTTTAGAGCACATGGCGTTACATGGTTTTAATTTCTTACAGCTACATTTTTCCGAAAATACAGGATTTCGGATCGAATCAGAAAAATATCCTCAACTTGTTTCAGAAAAATTTCTGACAAAAAATGAAATAAAAGAATTGATCCACTATGCTGCCTATTTATCGATCGAGATTATTCCGGATATTGATACACCTGGGCATATGGAGCATTTATTGAAAGGCCGTCCAGAGTGGCAATTAACGAGAGTTGAACCACAAAAGGAAATAAGCAAAGTTCCTTCTGCACTGGATATTACAAATGAAGAAGCAGTAGCATTTGCGCTTTCTTTGTACGATGAATATATGACACTTTTTGCTGATAGTCGTTACTTTCATATTGGGGCGGATGAATTTATTGATTTTGATCAAATGGAACAATATCCAGCATTGGCTGATTCAGGGATTACAAAAGTTGAAACATACGTCAACACTATTGCAACATTTGTTAAAGCACGCGGCTTTATCCCAAGAGTCTGGAACGATGCATTCTTTAGAAATAGCCAAACATCCTCGTTGACCAAAGACGTCGAAATTACTTATTGGACAAAGTGGCAAAAAGAAATGGCTCCACTGCAAACTTTTTTAGATGAAGGATATTCTGTGGTTAATTTCAATGATAATTATCTTTATTATGTACTGGGAGAAAATGCTGGTTATACTTATCCGACGGCAGCGAAAATAAAGCAACAATGGCAGCCAAACCTATTTTCTTCAGAACAACTGGTTCCGTTGGAAAATCAAAAACAAGTCAAAGGTGCTGCTCTAGCTGTTTGGTGTGATAAACCTAGAGCACAAACTGAAAAAGAAGTTATCGTAGAATTAATTAAGCTAATGGAGGGATTTTCTTTTCATTTTCATAAAAACTAAATAGAAAGACAGCTGAAATAAAATGTGTAAAGCAGACTATTTCAGCTGTCCTTTTTTTCCGTTTCGCAAAGAAAACCTATACTTTTTGATATAAATGCTATAGTTTCTCTATTTATAAGTTCTAAAGAAAGCGTTAACATTTTTGTGTAAGAATGAAAAATGCCGGAATTCTGGGCAAATGACTAAGGAGGTTCATTCGTTGAAAAGAAAAACTTGGAAAAGTGTACTTTACTGCTGCACGGCAATGACTATTACGTTAGGGACAAATTTGTTGTTTACGCCAACTGTTTCCGCAGAGCCATCAAAAGTCAGTCAAGAAACTAGTATCCCTTTATTTGATCAAGTGCCAGAATCAACAGCTTTATTTCCTGAAACATTGTTAAAATGGAGTCCTCAAAGCGATCCTGATGCGCCGTTTAATCTGTCTAAAGTGCCTTTAGTTACTCGGGTACAAGGAAAGAAAACAAATGCTGATCAAAGTACAGAAGCTAAAGTGTTGTCGATCGCAATTGTCAATCGTCACACAAAAGGAACACCGTCCCAAGGCGGAACAGATAAAGCAGTCTACAACTTTACTAATTGGCAATATATCGACACTCTTGTTGCGTGGGCAGGATCCTCAGGTGAAGGGATCATCGTGCCACCAAGTGGGGATGTTACTGATTCTGCGCATCGAAATGGTGTACCAGTTGTCGGGACAGTTTTCTTTCCGCCAGAAGCCTATGGTGGGAAAAGTGAATGGGTAACTCAATTTGTCCAAAAGGATCAACAAGGTAGATTTCCAATGGCAGACAAATTAATAGAAATGTCTACGGTTTATGGTTTTGATGGCTGGTTTATCAATCAATAAACCAATGTTGATGCACAAACAGCCACTGCCATGAAAGAATTTATGAGTTATTTGCAGACTCATAAACCTAAAAATCAGCAAGTTATTTGGTATGATTCCATGCTTCCAAATGGTAAGGTCGACTGGCAAGGAGCCTTAAACGAGCAAAATCAAGGGTATTTCCAAGATGGGAAAAAACGTGTTTCCGATAAACTGTTTATTGATTTTCGTTGGCAAGGACTCGCTGGATCACGAGAAAAAGCGATGCAGTTGGAACGTGACCCTTACGACCTTTTTGCTGGGATCGATGTTCAGGCAAATGGCGTCAATAGTAGACGGAAGCCAAGCAGTATTTTAGGTGAAAACGGTCAGCCACTGGTTTCTTTAGGGCTGTATTGTCCTGATTGGACGTTGCGGGATGGCGGACAATATAACATTGATCGTTATTGGGAAAATGAAAAGCTACTTTGGATAAATCCTCAAGGAGATCCTCGGTCTGTAGCGAGCTCCAGTAATGAATGGCAAGGTGTTTCTCGTTATTATGTAGAAAAAACACCCGTAACTAGTTTGCCATTTTTGACGAATTTTAATGTGGGAAATGGCGATGCTTTTTATCAAAACGGAAGCAAAGTCAAAGAAGGAAACTTTAACAATCGTAGTATTCAAGATGTTTTGCCGACCTATCGCTGGGTCATCGATAACGGAGAGGGCAATCAACTTGAAGCCGCAATTAGTTATGAAGATGCTTTTAATGGTGGTTCATCGATCAAGTTATCTGGCGCAATGGCAGCTGGAACCTCAAGTTTCATCAAATTATACGCATCTCAAGTTAAGGTTGATGCAGCAGACACCGCAACTGTAGTGACAAAAGGAGCAAATGAGGCTGCGCTAGTTTTAGAACTAAAAGGCAAAGAACAACCGTTAACGATCCAAGGAAACCAACAAGCTTTAGCAAATGGTTGGGTTCAAACAACGTATTCCCTCAAGCCTGCAAATTATCAAACTGTGACAGCTGTTGGGTTGAATTTAAAAAATACTGAGAGTGGTCCAGCAACGATTTATTTAGGTCAATTAAAACTTGGAAATGAAAAAATAACACCAGTCAGTGCTGTCAGTCAAGTTACTTTTTCTGGGAAAACAGTAGTGGATGACTTAACTGAAAGTATTCGGATGAATTGGGATTCCAAAGGGGAAAATACGGCTTCTTATCGTATTTATCGGGAAGTGGCTGGTCAATTGCAATTTGAAGGTGAAACAGCCAACCAAGCGTATACCTTATTAAATCAAACACGTTCAACAGAAAGTGCTAGTTATCATGTGGTTCCAGTCGATCATTATGGACGAGAAGATCAAACGAAAGGTGCGTCAGCAGTCTACACATTTGAAGCACTGAAAAAACCAGAGATCGCTATTAACGCTAGTCGTACACTGATTGCACCAAGGGAAACACTTACGTTATCTGCAACTGTTTCTAAATCGACAGAAACGGTCAATTGGGAAGTGCTCGGTGCAACACCGCAAACAGCTTCTGGGAAAGAAGTGTCAATCTCTTTTGATCAAGCGGGCGTTTATACCGTAAAAGCAACGGCAGTGAATGCGTCAGGTGAAACAGAAGTGATTAAAGAAAACTATCTCCATGTTTACGATCCAAGCACGGGCATCAAAATAGAAAATCTCTCTACGTTGCCAACAACAACAGCGACTCAAGGGTCAGGTTATACAAATAACAGTGAAAGCTATCGCTTTGCGTTAGATGGCAACGTAAAAACGAAATGGTGTGATAACAGCAGTGATCAGCCGTGGATGATCGCTGATTTAGGAGCGGTAAAAACAATTGCTGGTTTTGAACTATTTCATGCAGGAGCAGGTGGTGAAAGTCCAGAATGGAATACAAGAGACTATGATATTTCTGTAAGCAGTGATGGAAATAATTGGACAACCGTTGTTCAGCATCGTGGCAATACTGAAAATAGTAGCCGTGATGCAATCGGTCTAGTTGAAGCTAGATATGTGAAACTTTCGCTAGAAAAAGCAGAACAAAACGGTAAAACGGCTAGAATTTATGATTGGCAGATCATTGGTGTTGATCAAACAGGAATCATCAAGTGACTAGGCATAAGACTATAAGTTTCACCCTAGCCACAAAGTATTTGGAAAAAGGGTAAGACCTCAACCACGAAATAAAAAAGGCAGGATGAACGTTTCGCACGTTCATCCTACCTTTTTTTATGGGGACCAATCAATAACTCTTCGTCAATTGATCATGAAGAAGCTGTTTTTCACTTTCAGAAATAAAGGCACCATTCACAGCGTTGTGATTCAATTGTTCCATGTCGGCATAAGTAATACCGTACCATTCATGAAGTTTCATAAACTCATCTGTTAATGTTGTATCCGAAACTGTCCGATTATCTGTATTGATGCAAATGTTGATCCCTGCTTCTAGAAACGTTTGGAAAGGATAGTCGGCTAGACGAGTAACGGTTTTTGTTTGGAAATTACTAGTGGGGCACATTTCAATTAAGATGTTTTCTTTTTGCAGTAAAGAGAAATATTCTGGAGTGTCTTTTAAGGCAATCCCATGTCCAATCCGTTTGGCACCAAGGTGAATAGCATCGGCAACATTTTTACCGCAGCCGCATTCACCAGCGTGAAGCGTTAGTGGAATAGATAGTTGATTGACTAGATCTAGCGTCTCTTCAAAGGTGTACGGTGGAAAATCAATCTCGTTCCCTGCAAGATCGAAACCGACAACCCCACTTGTTTTATACACTTCTGCTAGCTGGACGATTTTTTCGATTTCTTTTAGTTCTTCGTGACGCATGCCGCATAATAAAGCATTACTTTTTACACCAAATTGTTGCTGTCCTTGTTCAAGACCGGCTAAAACCGCCGTGATCACTTTTGGCAAGGAGAGGCCTTTTTCAGTATGCTGCGACGGTGCAAAACGAACTTCGATATACTGGATATTTTCTTCAGCTGCTTGGCTGATAACATCGATTGCCGCTGCTGTTAACGCTGCTTCAGTTTGAAGGCAAGTCAAAACTAAATCAAAACGCTCTAAATAATCATTTAAATTTTGACAATCCTTAGGTGCGATTAATAGCTCCTTTAACTGTGCGTGATCGTTGGGTAGAGCAATGCCTTGTGCGTCTGCTATCTCTCGTAATGTTTCTGGTCGGATCGATCCATCTAAATGACAGTGTAGCTCGATTTTAGGTAGATTTTTGACATGTTCGCGTTTCACGGTATCATCCTCTCTATTTTGGTAACGTTCAATAAGTATTTTGAAGACTTTAACATGTGTTGCGATCTCTGTCAATAAGAGATAAGGAATCTGTAAAAGGAGGTAGTTTTTTCCGCCGTTTTAAAGTAAAATAGTCCAGTAGTAAACGATCTTTTTTTGAAAAGTTATTGGAGGGATTATCGTGTTAGGAGTAGGATTATTATTTGTAGCAATCACGTTGATCAGCAATGGTTATTGCGGATTAGCTGGAGTGGATAAAAAATCGACTGGTCTGATCAATTTGATGACTGGAAGTTTATCTTTTATTATCAATACGATTTATTTGTTTAAAGGTGCTTATTATGATGCTGGAACAGGCTACTTGTTTGCATTTACTTACTTGATGGTTGGGCTGATCTATGTCTTTGATTTGGATATGCGTATTTATGGAATATTCGCCTTTTTTGTTGCGGTAAATACAATTCCAGCGGCTTATATTTCGTATACGGTCGATGGGGACTGGCGTTTTGCCCTGATTTGGTTATCGTGGGGAATTTTATGGCTGACAGGATTTATTGAGTATGTATTGAAAAAAGAAATTGGAAAACCTGTTTTATATTTTGCGATTTTTGAAGGAGTGGTCACTTGCTGGATACCAGGTCTTTTGATGCTGACGAATAACTGGTAGCAGTGGTTTAGACGGTTTTTGGATGACAGCTGATCAAGAGGTGGAAAAGATGTACTCGGTCAGCTATTTTGGTTTTAGTCAGTCGTTTTTTTCTGGTTAAGCTATTCTATTCTAGAAAATTCTGCTAAACTGTAGTCATTCGAAATTAATTTTGAAAACGTTGACATGGTTGGTAGGGCTTGTCGACAAAGGGAGAATGGACTATGAAATTGACCATTAAAGAAATTGCGGATATGGCTGGTGTATCAGTAACAACAGTTTCGCAGATCATCAATGACAAAGGGAGTCGCTTTAGTGAAAGAACGCGAAATAAGGTTTTAGCTGTGGTGGAAAAATATGATTACAAACCAGATTATTTTGCGTCAAACATCATTACTCGTCATTCGAAAACGATTGGGATGGTGGTTCCAGATGTAACGGATTTTTTCTTTGCTAAAGTGATCGAAGGTGTGGAAACGTATTTGAACTCTTTAGGCTACATGATTTTGTTATGCAATTCTAAACATGATGAAGATAAGGCAACGCAATACGTTACGGAGCTAGTTCATCGTTCAGTGGATGGGATCATTTTTGCAACACCCAATATTTTGCCGGTGGATCATATTTTGCGAAATAAGAAAAAACGAAAGGTTCCAGTGATCTTAGTCGATCGCGGTATCAACCCTCGAGAAAATGGCCGTTTGATTGTAAAAGAATATGAGGGCGCTTACCAAGCGGTCTGCTCGTTGATCGAACAAGGTCACAGACACATTGGGATGTTGACAGAAAACGATGGGTATTATCAATTGACTGAACGAGTGACAGCGTACCAGCATGCACTAAAAGATCACGGTATTCCAGTTAGAGAAGAATACATGAGTAATGGCGATTTGAATTTAGGTGGCGGTTATACGGCGGCTAAAAATGTATTGAAGAATTCAGAACTCACTGCTATTTTTTGCGGAAATGATGAAATGGCGATGGGCGCATATCAGGCAATAGAAGAATGCGGAAAAAAAATTCCTGAGGATATTTCTGTTATTGGATTTGATGGATTGGAAATTTCGGAATATTTAGTTCCAGGGCTGACAACTGTTTATCAACCTAGCTTTGATATTGGTTTTTATGCCGCACAGTTCTTGGTGGAATCAATCAATGATCCAGAGAAAAAAATACCAAATAAAATTTTTGATACAACATTTATTTTAAGAAATAGCACGAAATCGATTGACAATCGGGTCGATTTGATTTAATGTTCGTTTTATAAGCGTTTTCAATTTATGAAAGCGTTAGTAAACTGTTTTACTAAAAGGTTTTAACCTGAACAATTTTAGTGTATAATACATCCTTGGGGATTGATTCGGAGGAAAAAAAGCATGAGAATGGTAGATTTGATCGAGAAAAAACGGGATGGAAAGGTCTTGACGGACCAAGAAATTCAATTCATTATTTCCGGCTATACGAAAGGTGATATTCCGGATTACCAGATGAGCGCATTTTTGATGACTGTTTTTTACAAAGATATGACAGATGAGGAAATTACGACCCTGACATTAGCGATGGCAAATTCAGGTGAGATGATCGATCTTTCATCAATTCAAGGAATTAAAGTAGATAAGCATTCTACTGGTGGCGTCGGTGACACAACCACCTTGATTTTAGCACCGCTTGTTGCCAGCGTTGGCGCTAGTGTGGCTAAAATGTCCGGTAGAGGGCTCGGATATACAGGCGGTACGCTTGATAAGCTAGAAGCAATACCAGGATTTCATGTCGAAATCCCAGATGAAGAGTTTATTCGTTTGGTAAATGAAAGTCACGTAGCAGTTATAGGACAGTCAGGTGATCTTGCGCCAGCAGATAAAAAATTATATGCCTTACGTGATGTGACAGCAACAGTTAATTCGATTCCGTTGATCGCAAGCTCGATCATGAGTAAAAAAATTGCAGCAGGAGCAGATGCAATCGTATTGGATGTGACAACGGGTGAAGGTGCTTTTATGAAAAATATCGATGAAGCACGTCGCTTAGCTGAAACAATGGTTCGCATTGGTCGCTTAGCCAATCGTCAGACGATGGCTGTGATCTCCGACATGTCTCAACCACTCGGTGAAGCAATTGGCAATAGTTTAGAAGTTGTTGAAGCGATCGAAACGCTTCAAGGCAAAGGACCAGAAGATCTCATGGAGATGTGCTATATCTTAGGCAGTCAAATGGTTGTTTTAGCCAAAAAAGCTGAAACATTAGACGAAGCCAGAGCTATGTTGAAAGAGGCCTTGGAATCAGGCAAAGCACTAGATAAATTCCGAGAAATGATCCGTAATCAAGGTGGAGATGACAGTATTATCGATACGCCAGAACGGTTACTAACAGCTAAATATCAAATAGAACTCCCAGCAAAAGAGTCGGGTGTTGTACAAAAACTGGTAGCAAATGAAATTGGGATCGCAGCGATGCTTTTAGGTGCAGGACGTGCCACAAAAGAAGATTCAATCGATCACGCAGTCGGAATTAAACTCCATAAAAAAGTTGGGATGCCTGTAAAAGCAGGAGAATCATTACTGACTATTTATGCAAATTCAGACTCGATCGAAAACGTAAAAGAACTTTTATATAAAAATATCGAAATCGGCAGTTCTGGTACTGAACCTGAGCTGATTCATGATATACTAACAGCATAAAGGATGTGTAAAAAAATAATGGAATTAAATCAAATGATTGACCACACTATTTTAAAAGCAGATGCGAAGGAAGAGGATGTTTTACGGATTATTGAAGAAGCCAAAAAATACGAATTCTTCTCAGTATGTATCAATCCTTGCTGGGTTGCGCTAGCAAAAGAACACTTAGCAGGAACATCAGTTGATGTTTGTACAGTAATTGGTTTTCCTTTAGGAGCCAACACGTCAGAAGTAAAAGCCTATGAAGCAACAGATGCGATCAACAATGGTGCAACAGAAGTTGACATGGTCATCAATGTAGGTGCGTTAAAATCTAAGCAATATAAAAAAGTGTTGAAAGATATTCAAGCAGTTGTTGAAGCGGCCAAAGGGAAAGCTTTAGTGAAAGTGATTATTGAGACAGCTTTACTAACCGACGAAGAAAAAATCAAAGTATGTGAATTAGCAAAAGAAGCAGGTGCAGATTTTGTTAAAACATCGACAGGTTTTTCAACTGGTGGAGCAACGGTTGCAGATGTTACATTAATGCGCAAAACGGTGGGACCAGATATGGGTGTTAAAGCATCAGGTGGTATTCATAACGAAGCTGAAGCCAAAGCAATGATCGATGCTGGCGCTACACGTATTGGTACAAGTGCTGGTGTTGCTATTATGGAAGGTTCAACTGGAGTAGGCTATTAATCTAAAGCGGGAAGTGGCGGACAAATGACAGCAAAACAAGAGTGGTTAGCTATCGCAGATACTGCGTTAACAAAAGCTTATGTACCATACTCTCACTTTCCAGTGGGAGCATGTCTAGTTACTAAAGAAGGAAAAGCCTATCAAGGTGTCAATATCGAAAATGCTTCATATGGATTGACAAATTGTGCAGAACGGACAGCTATATTCAAAGCTGTTTCGGAAGGTGAACGTGGATTCCAACATCTAGTGATTACAGGAAATACACCTGAGCCAATCTCTCCATGCGGTGCATGCCGACAAGTGATGGCTGAATTTTGCGCGCCTGAAATGCCAGTTACCTTGGTGGGCGTTCATGGTGTGACGAAAGAGACAACGGTGGGCGACTTATTGCCATACGCCTTTACGGAAAAAGATCTATAATACGCTACAGTGTTCTACATGTGGCTTTTAAGATTTAGCTATATGAAACGAATCTCTCAAAAAATCGTTACTTTGATGTTGAAAAGTACAAGACGACCGAAGAGAGAGTTGTTTCACTATTATCTTGTTTCATTCAGTCATCCGGCTGTTGAAAATATAAAACTATTTTAGGGGGCTTTACAGAGATGAAAAAAGCAAAATTATTTGGTTTTGGCTTGACTGCACTAGCGTTAACAGTTGCCTTAGCGGCATGTGGTGGAGGTAAAAAAGATTCAACAGATGGAAAATCAGCAGGTGGGGACGCTGATCACAGCGTTGTGATCGTTACTGATATCGGCGGGGTAGATGATCGTTCATTTAACCAATCAGCTTGGGAAGGTTTGCAAGCTTGGGGAAAAGAGCATGATCTTAAAAAAGGAGCAGATGGCTTTGATTACATTCAATCAAACGATGCTTCAGAATACGTAACAAATATTGATACAGCTGTTTCTAATGGATTTAAAACAGTTTTTGGTATCGGCTACTTATTAGCTGATTCGATTGGTACAGCAGCAGATGCAAACCCAGATACACAATTTGGTATCATTGATAGCGTTATTGAAGGCAAAGACAACGTAGTTTCTGCAACATTTAAAGACCAAGAAGCTTCTTACTTAGCTGGTGTTGCTGCGGCACACACAACAAAAACAAACACTGTTGGCTTTATCGGTGGTGAAGAAGGCGCGGTTATTGACCGTTTTGAAGCTGGTTTCCACCAAGGTGTGATCGACACTGCCAAAGCGTTGAACAAAGATATCAAAGTTGAAATCGAATACGCTGCTTCATTTGGAGATCCTGCTAAAGGGAAAGCCTTAGCAGCATCTATGTACCAAAAAGGCGCAGACATCATCTTCCACGCTTCAGGTGGTACAGGACAAGGTGTCTTCCAAGAAGCAAAAGATTTAAACGAAACTGGCTCAAAAGACAAAGTTTGGGTTATTGGCGTAGATAGTGACCAAGATAAAGAAGGTAAATACAAAACTAAAGACGGTAAAGAAGATAACTTCACTTTAACATCAACACTTAAAGGTGTAGGTGCAGCAGTACAAGATATTTCTAACCGTGCCTTAGAAGATAAATTCCCTGGCGGCGAACACTTAGTGTATGGTTTGAAAGACGGCGGTGTTGATTTAACAAAAGGCTATTTATCAGAAGAAGCACAAAAAGCTGTTGATAAAGCAAAAGAAGAAATCATCGCTGAAAAAATCACTGTTCCTGAAGTACCAAAAGATGTAAAAGAATAGAACTTTCTGCTTAGCGCTGCATTCGTAGCAGCGCTAAGATTTTATTAAGCCTTTAACGAAAGAAAACGAATGAAAAGACAACTCATTTTCTTTCTTTAAGAGCCTAAAAGCTACTTTATTTTTTTAGAAGTACCGTATTAATAGAGGATGTAAGTGTAAGTGATTAAATCGTTAGGAAGTGAAAAATGTGGCTCAGGAAAACTATGTAATTGAGATGCGTAATATCACTAAGCAGTTTGGAACATTTAAGGCCAATGATAATATCAACTTAACTGTTCGGCCTGGAGAAATTCATGCATTGCTTGGGGAAAATGGTGCGGGTAAATCTACCTTGATGAATATTTTGTCTGGTTTGTTAGAACCAACATCAGGTGAAATTTTTATGAATGGTTCAAAAGTTACGATCAATGGACCGACTGCAGCGAATCGTTTAGGAATTGGGATGGTTCATCAACATTTTATGTTGGTAGATGCATTCACCGTGACAGAAAATATTGTTCTTGGAAGTGAACCAACACATGCTGGTATTTTAGACCGTAAAAAGGCAACAGCAGAAATCAAACGTGTTTCAGAACAGTACGGGTTATCAGTAGACCCAGGTGCCTATATTCGTGATATCTCTGTGGGTGCTCAACAACGTGTGGAAATTTTGAAAACGTTGTATCGTGGTGCAGATGTATTGATTTTTGACGAACCGACCGCTGTTTTAACGCCGCAAGAAATTGATGAGTTGATTGAAATCATGCGTGGACTTGTTCAAGAAGGTAAATCTATTATCTTGATTACACATAAATTAGATGAAATCAAAAAAGTAGCGGATCGTTGTACGGTTATCCGTCGTGGTCAAAGTATTGATACAGTCAATGTTAAGGATGTCTCTTCACAACAATTAGCCGATATGATGGTGGGGCGTTCTGTTTCATTTAAAACAGAAAAAAAAGCTGCCGAGCCAAAAGAAGTCGTTCTTTCGATTAAAGATTTAGTGGTAAAGGAAAGTCGCGGCTTAGAAGCAGTTAAAGGTTTAAGCTTAGATGTACGTGCTGGTGAAGTAGTCGGGATTGCAGGGATCGATGGCAATGGTCAGACTGAATTGATTCAAGCACTAACAGGGTTACGTAAAGCTGAAAGTGGCTCAGTTGAGCTTAGAGGAGAAGCAATCACAAATAAAACTCCTCGAACAATTACAGAAGCTGGTGTTGGTCACGTACCAGAAGATCGACACAAGTATGGGTTGATCTTGGATATGACGCTAGCAGAGAATATTGCATTGCAAACCTACTATAAAAAACCATTAAGTAACAACGGTGTTTTAAATTACAACCAAATCAATTCTTATGCGCGCAAGTTAATAGAAGAATATGATGTACGGACAGTAAACGAATTGGTTCCAGCTAAAGCATTATCAGGTGGGAATCAACAAAAAGCAATTATCGCTCGTGAGGTCGATCGCGATCCAGATTTGCTAATTGTTTCTCAACCGACTCGTGGTTTGGATGTTGGTGCTATCGAGTACATTCATAAGCGGTTGATCGAACAACGGGATAAAGATAAAGCGGTATTAGTCGTTAGTTTTGAACTGGAAGAAATCTTAAATGTTTCTGATCGAATTGCTGTCATTCATGCAGGGAAAATCGTTGGGATCGTTGATCCAAAAGAAACCAGTGAAAATGAATTAGGGCTCTTAATGGCAGGTTACTCATTGGAAGAAGCTAGAGCCGAATTGAATCAAAAGGCAGGTGAGGCAGTTGAATAATCGGTCAGAAAAACTACGGAATATTTTAGTTCCTATATTATCAGTGTTGATGGGATTTATTCTTGGCGCAATTATTATGCTTATTTCAGGTCAAGATCCGATTGCAGGCTATCAAGCGATGCTTAAGACTGCTTTTCAAAGTCCAAAAAGTATCGGTGAGATTTTTGTAACAGCGGGTCCGTTGATTTTTACAGCTTTAGGATTTGCGGTAGCAAACTCTGCTGGATTCTTTAATATCGGGCTTTCAGGGCAAGCGTTGTGTGGTTGGGTAACAAGTATTTGGGTAGCTCTAGCAATGCCGGACGCACCACGTTTAGTAGTATTGCCAACAGCGATCTTGGCAGGTGCTTTAGCAGGAGCGGCAGCCGCTGCAATTCCTGGTTTATTACGTGCATTTTTCGGCACAAGTGAAGTAATCGTTACGATCATGTTGAACTATGTTTTCCTTTATACAAGCACGCATATTGTGAATAATGTGATGTCAAAAGATTACATGAGCAACAAAGGTGTGACCAAAGTAATTGGAGAAAACGCGAGTTTACGTACAGGCTTTTTGAAAGAGCTGAGTAGTGGTTCCCGTTTGAATATCGGAATTATTATGGCACTTATTTTCTTAGTCTTGATTTGGTTCCTGATGAAGAAAACAACTTTGGGCTATGAAATTCGTTCAGTTGGATTGAACCCATTTGCATCAGAATATGCTGGAATGAGCAGTAAACGAACGATTGTAATGTCTATGGTCATTTCAGGGACTTTAGCTGGTCTTGGTGGTGTGGTTCTTGGATTAGGTACATTTGGGAACTTCTTTGTTCAAGGTTCTTCATTGAGTATCGGTTTTGATGGAATGGCGATCTCCTTACTAGGAGCAGGTAGTTCGGTGGGGATCTTCCTGTCGGCGATCCTCTTCAGTGTACTGAAACTTGGCGGTCAAGGGATGCCTTTACGTGCTGGTGTTCCAATCGAATTAGTCGATGTCGTAATTGCTGCAATCATTTTCTTTGTCGCAATCAGCTATCTTATCCGTTTCGTATTGGCGAAAGCTTCAGGCAGTAAAAAAGAAGTCGCAATCGTTGAAGAATTAGACGGAAAATCAGACCAAACAAGTCAAGAAGGAGGAAAAATCTAATGAATATTGCATTAATCGCTGTATTAGCGCCGATTATTACACAAACGTTGGTTTATTCCACTCCTTTGGTCTTTACGGCTTTGGGCGGGACATTTTCTGAACGTAGTGGTATTGTAAACGTAGGACTTGAAGGTATTATGGTTATGGGTGCTTTCAGTTCGGTGGTATTTAACTTAACATTTGCTGAAACGTTTGGTGCAGCAACACCTTGGCTTGCTTGTTTAGTTGGTGGTGTAGTCGGAATGTTGTTCTCATTGCTTCATGCAGTTGCAACGATCAATTTAAGAGCCGATCATATCATCAGCGGAACCGTAGTCAATTTGATGGCTCCGGCTTTAGGGATTTTCTTGATCAAAGTGATTTACGGAAAAGGTCAAACAGATACAATTACAGAATCATTTGGGTACTTTTCATTCCCTATTTTGAAAGATATTCCGATTCTAGGTGATCTATTCTTTAAACAAACGACCTTGCCAGCTTTTGTGGCAATCTTAGTCGCAATTTTGTCTTGGTTTGTGTTGTTCAAAACGCGCTTTGGTTTGCGTCTTCGTTCAGTCGGTGAAAATCCACAAGCAGCAGATACACTTGGCATCAACGTTTATCTAATGCGTTATGCTGGAGTTTTGATTTCTGGATTTTTAGGCGGAATCGGTGGAGCCGTTTTTGCTCAAACAATTGCTGGACGTTTTGCCGTTACAACGATTGCTGGACAAGGATTTATTTCGATGGCAGCGATGATTTTTGGTAAATGGAATCCACTAGGTGCGATGGGCGCGGCATTATTCTTCGGCTTTGCTCAGAATATTAGTATTGCTGGCTCAAACTTACCAGTGATTTCATCAATCCCAGCCGTTTATTTACAAGCGGCACCTTATGTGTTGACCATTATCGTATTGGTCGTTTTCTTAGGAAAAGCATCTGGTCCAAAAGCTATTGGGAAGAATTATATCAAATCAAAATAAATAAATTAAGTATAAAAGGGCGGGCTATGGGAAGTTATCTTAAGTCATGCCCTTTTTATAATAATTACCAGACTAGTTTTACAGAATGAACAGGTAAAGCTTTAAACCAAAATAAAAGAAAGAAGGATGGTTATGTTTAAACGTGTGCATTTAGTAGTAATGGATTCAGTTGGGATCGGGGAAGCGCCTGATGCTGAAAAATTTGGTGATGTCGGTAGCGATACGTTAGGTCATATCGCTAAAGAAGCAGGTTTGACGATTCCAAATTTAGAAAATCTAGGTCTAGGAACGATCGCGCCTTTGCATAATGTAGAAGCTGTTGCGGATCACAAAGGCTACGCAACAAAATTAGAAGAAATTTCAGTAGGGAAAGATACGATGACAGGGCACTGGGAGATCATGGGCTTAAACATTCAAAAACCTTTCCGTGTATTTCCAGATGGATTTCCAGAAGAATTATTAAAACAAATCGAAGAATTTTCAGGTCGTAAAATTGTTTGTAATAAACCATACAGCGGAACAGCCGTGATCGACGATTTTGGTCCACATCAAATGGAAACAGGTGATTTGATCGTTTACACATCAGCTGATCCAGTCTTGCAAATCGCAGCACATGAAGAAATCATTCCGTTAGAAGAATTGTATCGTATTTGTCAGTATGTTCGTGATATTACCAAAGACGAGCCTTATATGATCGGCCGTATTATTGCTCGTCCTTATCTTGGTGAACCAGGTAATTTTACTAGAACAAGTAATCGCCATGATTATGCTTTAGATCCATTTGGTCAAACAGTTCTAGATTCCTTGAAAGATAATGGGAAAGAAGTGATTGCTGTTGGGAAAATCAATGATATTTTCAACGGTCAAGGGATCACAGACTCTGTTCGTACGAAAAGTAATATGGACGGTGTCGATCAATTGCTTAACGTAATGAAACGCGATTTTGAAGGCTTGAGTTTTACAAACTTAGTTGATTTTGATGCGTTATATGGTCATCGCCGTGATGTAGTAGGATACGCCCATGCAATCGAAGCATTTGATTTAAGACTTCCTGAAATCATTGATGCAATGGAAGAAGACGATTTATTAATGATTACAGCTGACCACGGAAACGATCCAACATTCCCTGGGACTGACCACACTAGAGAGTATGTTCCATTATTAGTTTACAGCAAGAAAATGAATGGCCAAGGAAGCTTACCTCAAGGTCATTATGCAGATATCTCAGCAACGGTGGCTGAAAACTTTGCTGTTCCAAAGACTGAAAATGGCGAAAGCTTCTTAAATAAACTGGTATAGGAGAAAAATGATGACAAAACTAAGTGAAATGTTAAAAGAGACAACTAGTTTTTTAAAAGAAAAAGGAATTAAGGAAGTAGAATTTGGTTTGATCTTAGGTTCAGGATTAGGCGAATTAGCAGATGAAATAGAAGATGCGATTGCTATCCCGTTTTCTGAAATTCCCCATTTTGCTGTTTCTGCTGTTGTTGGCCATGCAGGTAAACTAGTTTATGGTACACTTTCAGGAAAAAAAGTGTTAGCAATGCAAGGGCGTTTCCACTATTATGAAGGTCATTCAATGCAAACTGTGACGTATCCAGTCCGTATGATGGCAGCGATCGGAGCGCATTCTATTATTGTAACGAACGCTGCTGGTGGAGTGAATGAGAACTTTACACCAGGGAATTTGATGCTGATTACAGATCATATCAACTTCACTTTCGATAATCCGTTGATTGGTGAGAACGATGACGAAATGGGTCCGCGTTTCCCAGATATGAGTCATGCCTATACACCGGAGTATGCTGAGGTAGCAAGAAAAGTAGCGAAAGCGCAAAATGTACCATTGCAGGAAGGCGTCTATATGGGCTTTTCTGGACCAACCTACGAAACACCTGCTGAAATTCGTATGTCTCGTGTAATGGGAGCAGATGCGGTGGGGATGTCGACCGTTTCAGAAGTTATTGTTGCAGCTCATAGTGAGCTGAAAGTTCTGGGAATCTCATGTATTACTAACTTAGCTGCGGGTATGCAAAGTAGTTTGAATCATGCTGAGGTTGTTGAAACAACAGAGCGCGTGAAAGGGCAATTTAAAGAATTAGTTAAAGCGGCATTAGCTGCATTATAAACTGTATGATTAAAGGAGAAAAAGTATGAGTGTTCATATCGAAGCAAAACCAGGTGAAATCGCAGATAAAATTTTACTGCCAGGAGATCCATTACGCGCAAAATATATTGCCGAAACATTTTTAGAAAATCCGGTTTGCTACAATCAGGTCAGAGGAATGTTAGGTTACACAGGGACCTATAAAGGTGAACGAGTTTCTGTTCAAGGAACAGGAATGGGGATGCCTTCAGCGACTATTTATGCGCATGAATTGATCAATTCATATGATGTGAAAAAATTGATTCGTGTGGGTACCTGTGGTTCGATTTCTGAGAAAGTGAAAGTTAGAGATTTGGTGATTGCACAAGCAGCCGCAACGCCGTCATCAATGATCCGTAATGATTTTCCTAAGTACGATTTCCCGCAAATCGCTGATTTTGATTTGCTGTTGAAATCATATACAACAGCGAAAGAAAAAGGCTTTGTTACGCATGTAGGAAACGTGTTGTCAGATGATGTTTTCTACAAAGATAGCATGGATGGTGTATTTGAATTAGGTAAATTAGGTGTTTTAGCAATTGAAATGGAAGCTGCAGCCTTATATTACTTAGCAGCTAAATTTGATGTGCAAGCCTTAGCAATCATGACCGTTAGTGATAGTTTGGTAACTGGTGAAGAAACAACTGCTGAAGAACGCCAAACAACCTTTAACGATATGATCGAAGTTGGTCTTGAAACAGCAATCAACAGTTAATGATAATAATTAGTAAAACAGCTCCTGATTCTAGACGGAGCTGTTTTTATACCCCAATTTAATCGAGTGACTGTATTTCTTGACACTCCTTTTTGATGGACTATCATAGAGTAAGAACCCTAAATTGAATGGAGGAAGAACTATTGGATAATTTCAGATTTTACGTACCGACAGATATTCGTTTTGGAAAAGATCGTTTAACAACAGAATTAACAGATGTGTTGAATGTTTATGGCAAAAATGTATTGTTAGTTTATGGTGGCGGAAGTATTAAAAGAAACGGGTTGTACGATCAAGTAATCGGTTTGCTTGGGCAAAATCAAAATAAAGTTGTGGAATTAAGTGGCGTTGAACCAAATCCTCGTATCGAAACGGTTCGTCATGGCGTGGCATTATGTCGTGAACATGATGTAGATGTGATCTTAGCTGTTGGTGGTGGGTCAACCATCGATTGTGCCAAAGTAGTTGCGGCAGGTTTTTATAGTGAAGAAGACCCGTGGACAGTCATTGCTGGACGAAAAGGGTTTCAAGGGGATGCCTTACCGCTCGTTACGATTTTAACATTAGCTGCGACAGGTAGTGAGATGAACGTTGGGGCAGTGATCACAAATTTAGCAACGAATCAAAAATTAGGTGTTGGTGGCCCTGCGATGATGCCAAAAGTTTCTTTCTTAGATCCAACAACAACCTTTACGGTACCAGCGTATCAAACAGCAGCTGGTTCTGCGGATATCTTAAGTCATTTGTTTGAAAGTTACTTTAATGTAACAGAAGGCACCGACGTTCAAGATTTTGTTTCAGAAGGCTTGATGCGTGCGGTGATTAAAAATTGTCCAATTGCACTTGTTACACCTGATGATTATGACGCCCGTGCTAATTTGATGTGGTCAAGCAGCTTAGCGTTGAATGGTTTGACAAGAAACGGGAAACATGGTGTTTGGTCCTGTCATGCAATGGAGCATGAGCTAAGTGCTTTTTATGATATTACTCATGGAATCGGTTTGGCTATTTTAACTCCGCGTTGGATGAATTATGTACTTTCGGAACAAACAGTCGCTAAATTTGCTCAGTTTGCCCATAATGTATGGGGAATTATTGAGAAGGATCCGATGCTTGCAGCGAAAAAAGGAATTCAAGCAACCTATGATTTCTTCAAAGCGTGCGACATTCCAATGACATTACCAGCAGTTGGGATCGATGAGGAAAAATTTGAAGAAATGGCGAAACAAGCAGTGGCACACAGTACGATTAAAACAGATGCGTTTGTTCCGTTAACTGAATCAGATGTTGAAGCGATCTACCATGACTGTTTGACAGAATCTAGTTTTGTTTAACAAAAAATGACTTGAGAAGAGGAAAAATCCTATGAAGCAGTTATTTGATGAGACATATTCCGAAAACCGGACACTTTGGTACGCTTATTTTAAGAATATAGAACAAAAGGATTTAATAGAAACAATCTGTCGAATTGTTCAAACTGACTTAAAGGGATCTACTGATGTTCTAGCAACAAGTTGGATATTTTACCGTGAAGAGTTACAAAAAGATGCGCTAGAGGAGGAAGTAAGATCTTCGATCATGGTGCGTTTTGTAGACGGACGATATTATGTTCACTATAATATGTCTGATTTTGAATTTGTAACACAGCGTGAAATGATTGAGAAATGGCTTGGACGTTTAAAAGAACGTTTAGAAAATTAAATAAAAAGACCACTGAAACTGCATGATTTCAGTGGTCTTACTTTTTTTATAAGTAGTATTTTTTCGCTACTGTTAGGTCATCGTTTAATTCATAAACAAGTGGTTGACCTGTTGGAATTTCAAGATCCATAATATCTTCATCTGAAATACCTTCGATATGTTTTGCTAAAGCACGTAAAGAGTTACCGTGAGCTGCTACTAAGACAGTTTTGTTGTCTAATAAAGCAGGAGCGATTTGATCTTGCCAGAATGGTAATGCACGTTCTAGAGTCACTTTTAAGTTTTCTCCACCAGGAACATCACGTTGATCTAGCATTGCATAACGACGATCGTTTGCAGCTGATCCTTCATCATTTGCATCCATCAATGGAGGTAATGTATCGTAAGAACGGCGCCAAATGTGTACTTGGTCATCTCCATACTTTTCAGCAGTTTCTTTTTTGTTTAAACCTTGTAATTTACCATAATGACGTTCGTTTAAACGCCAAGATTTGATTTGAGGAACCCATAACTGATCTGAATGTTCTAAAAGTAAGTTACATGTTTTGATAGCACGAGTTAATACAGAAGTGTAGGCTACATCAAATTCAATTCCAGCTTCTTTGATTTTGCGTCCGCCTTCGATTGCTTCTTCAACACCTTCTGGTGCTAAATCTACGTCAGCCCATCCAGTAAATTGATTCAATGCATTCCATTCACTAAGTCCATGACGAGAAAATACTAATTTTGGCATGTATAGCTCTCCTTTGAGTTGTAGTTTCTGAAACTTTCATTTCCTTTTCTATTGTACACCGTTTTAAAATAGATTTCCATTGTAAATTAGTGAAATGAGTAATTATCTAAAGTAAGCTAGCGCTATAGGAAAGGATATAAATAAAAGAGACTGCGGCATTTTTTGCTACAGTCTCTTAGTTATTCACTACCATCATATTTTGGGTACTACTGAGAAAGCTTGGCAAGTTCCGTTTCGGATAAATTGATGTACTTGTAGCAAGTTCCCACAGAAACATTACATTTTGAAGAAATAAACTGAATCGTTTCTTTCTTTTCATGATACAAATGACGGATTTTTTTAATAGTACGTGCATCTATTTTTGGGCGTCCGCCGATTTTCCCGTTTTTTCGAGCATTATCTAAGCCAATTAAGGTTCGTTCTTTGATTAAATCACATTCCATCGCAGCTAAACCGTTCATCAACTTGAAATAAATTTCGCCCATCGGATCACGAGTATCGATTTCCTCATCAATGCTGACTAAATGAATACCTGATCCTTTGAATGTTTGGGTTAACTCTGTGAGTTGTCGAGTTGAACGACCTAAACGGTTCAATCGGCAAATGACTAAAGTATCACCAGCAGCCAAACTGTTGAGAACAGTCTCTAGCTCGGAAATAACGTGAGTGTCATTTGTGACGTCAAAAGATTCTTGATAGATGTCATCGCAGCCGTAATCAGACAGCACTTTGATTTGAGTATCAAGATCGTCGTCAGTAATTGTTGTACGCGCATAACCAATTATTTTCATCGTTCGTCCTTTCTAGTACAAAAGTAAAGTTGAATACTAAAAATGTAGCATAAAAACGGACGAAATGATAGTTGTTTTTTTATCTAATTTTAATCTTTTTGTTCTTTTTCAAATCAGATTCAAATGTTTTTTTTATTTTGGGACATGGATTGTATTCGGACCAGCCTCGCCACCTACAATCACAGTTGAAACAATTTGAAGAAATAAACCATGCTCAACGACGCCGACTAACTGATCTAAATAAGCTCCAAGAGCAATAGGGTCATCGATTTCTTCTAAATGAAGATCAATGATGTAATGACCGCCATCTGTAATTAGCGTTTCACCATCAGTTGTTGTGCGTAAAATGGGTGAATAGCCTTTTTCTTCAAATAAACGTACTAATTGTTGGCTGCCGTATGGAACGACTTCAACAGGTAGAGGGAATTTGCCAAGTTTTTTTACAAGTTTTGATTCATCAACAATCCAAATGCATTTTTTTGAGTAGGTTGCCACAATCTTTTCAAATAGTAAAGCTGCACCGCCGCCTTTGATTCCTTGGAAATCTTCACTGATCTCATCAGCGCCATCGATTGTTAGGTCAACATAAGGAACCTCATCGATCCCTTTTAAAGGGATACCTAGTGCTTGCGCTTGACGCTCAGTTTGTTTTGATGTCGTGACACCTACGATCGATAAGCCTTCCTCTTTTACACGTCGCCCGATTTCATCCACCATGAATTTTGCCGTAGACCCGGTACCAAGGCCGACGATCATACCATCTTCTACATATTTTGCTGCTTCGATTCCTGCCATTTGCTTAAGATTCATCCGTTTGTTTGCCCCTTTCAAATAATCAAAGATATTGTACCGTTAAACGAAAAAAAAAGATAGAATGATTTATGGAATTACCGATTTTCTTCTATATAAGTGCCAACTTAAATAAAGAAGTAAAAAAAATACTCATTTTACTAGAAAAAAGCTGACAAGTGGTTGACAGACCCATATTATCGTGCTATCCTAGCAAAGGTGCTTTATCTACAGGTCTCTCGTTAGAGACGTGCTGACTGTCTATCGAAGCATATTTGATAATGAGTGCAGAGATTGCATTATTTTTTATCGCTAAAAAAGAACCACCTGGATGTGTGGAACTAGATGCGAAATGAGGAAGGAGGAAACAAGGAATGCCTACAATTAATCAATTAGTACGTAAACCTCGTAAATCAAAGGTGGAGAAATCTAATTCACCAGCGTTGAACAAAGGATATAATAGTTTTAAGAAAGCCCAAACAAACGTAAACTCACCACAAAAGCGTGGGGTTTGTACTCGTGTGGGAACAATGACACCTAAAAAACCTAACTCGGCTTTACGTAAATATGCCCGTGTTCGTTTGTCTAACTTAATCGAAGTAACAGCTTATATCCCAGGTATTGGTCATAACTTACAAGAACATAGCGTGGTACTATTACGCGGTGGACGTGTAAAAGATTTACCAGGGGTACGTTATCATATCGTACGTGGTGCGCTTGATACAGCCGGTGTTACAGATCGTAAACAAAGCCGCTCTAAATATGGTACTAAAATGCCTAAAGCAGCTAAATAATTTGACAATCACTAAGGTATTATACAATAAAGAATTTTCGGAAGGAGGAGTTACGGATGCCACGTAAAGGTCCTGTTACAAAACGCGATGTTTTACCAGATCCAATTTATAACTCAAAATTAGTAACTCGCTTGATTAACCGTGTAATGGTTGATGGAAAACGCGGGATTGCTGCTAATATTATCTATAATTCATTTGATATCATCAAAGAATCTACAGGTAACGATCCATTGGAAGTTTTCGAACAAGCAATGAAAAACGTTATGCCTGTCTTAGAAGTAAAAGCTCGCCGTGTTGGGGGTTCTAACTACCAAGTACCAGTTGAAGTTCGTCCAGAACGTCGTACAACTTTAGGCTTGCGTTGGGTTGTTAACTATGCTCGCCTACGCGGTGAACATACAATGGAACAACGTCTAGCGAAAGAAATCATGGATGCAGCCAATAACACTGGCGCTTCAGTTAAAAAACGTGAAGACACTCACAAAATGGCTGACGCTAACCGTGCGTTTGCACATTATCGTTGGTAAAATCCTCTCTGTATGTAAGTTAACTTTACGACAGACAGTCACTTTACAATCGATTTAAATAAAGAGAGGAGAACACCCTAGAATGGCAAGAGAATTTTCGTTAGAAAACACTCGTAATATCGGTATTATGGCTCACGTTGATGCGGGTAAAACAACAACAACAGAGCGTATCCTTTACTACACTGGTAAAATCCATAAAATTGGTGAAACGCACGAAGGTGCATCACAAATGGACTGGATGGAACAAGAACAAGAACGTGGTATTACCATCACATCAGCTGCAACAACTGCTGAGTGGAAAGGTTACCGTGTAAACATTATCGATACACCAGGACACGTGGATTTCACTATTGAAGTTCAACGTTCACTACGTGTATTGGATGGTGCTGTAACCGTTCTTGATTCACAATCAGGTGTGGAACCTCAAACTGAAACAGTTTGGCGTCAAGCAACTGATTATAAAGTTCCACGTATTGTTTTCTGTAATAAAATGGATAAAATCGGTGCGGATTTCTTATACTCTGTAAACTCATTACATGATCGTTTACAAGCGAATGCTCATCCAATCCAATTACCAATTGGTTCAGAAGATAACTTTACAGGGATCATCGATTTAATTACGATGAAAGCTGAAATTTATACAAATGACTTAGGTACAGACATTCAAGAAACTGAAATTCCAGAAGAATACATGGATCAAGCAGTTGAGTGGCGTGAAAAATTAGTTGAAGCAGTAGCTGAAACTGATGAAGACCTAATGATGAAATATCTTGACGGTGAAGAAATTACTATCGAAGAATTAAAAGCGGGTATCCGCCAAGCAACGATCAACGTTGAATTCTTCCCAGTAATGTGTGGGTCTGCCTTTAAAAATAAAGGTGTTCAAATAATGCTTGATGCAGTACTTGATTACTTACCATCACCACTTGATATTGATGCAATCAAAGGTATCGACGTTAAAACAGACGAAGAAACAACTCGTCCTGCAGATGACGAAGCTCCTTTTGCTTCATTAGCATTTAAAGTTATGACTGACCCATTCGTAGGTCGTCTAACATTCTTCCGAGTTTATTCTGGTGTCCTTGAAAGTGGTTCATACGTATTGAACGCTTCTAAAGACAAAAAAGAACGTATCGGTCGTATTCTACAAATGCATGCAAATACTCGTAAAGAAATCGATAAAGTCTTCTCAGGCGATATCGCAGCGGCTGTTGGATTGAAAGATACAACAACTGGTGATACTTTATGTGCGATGGATGCGCCAGTTATTCTTGAATCAATCGAGTTCCCAGAACCGGTTATCCAAGTAGCTGTTGAACCTAAATCAAAAGCCGACCAAGATAAAATGGGGATTGCTTTGCAAAAACTTGCAGAAGAAGATCCATCATTCCGCGTTGAAACAAACGTTGAAACTGGTGAAACAGTTATCTCTGGTATGGGTGAATTGCACTTAGACGTATTAGTAGACCGTATGAGACGTGAGTTCAAGGTTGAAGCAAACGTTGGTGCTCCACAAGTATCATACCGTGAAACTTTCCGTGCGCCTTTAACTCAGGCAGAAGGTAAGTTTGTACGTCAGTCTGGTGGTAAAGGTCAATACGGACATGTCTGGGTTGAATTTACACCAAACGAAGAAGGAAAAGGTTTTGAATTTGAAAATGCCATCGTCGGTGGTGTGGTTCCTCGTGAATACATCCCAGCGGTTGAAAAAGGCTTGGCAGAATCTATGAACAACGGTGTTCTTGCTGGATATCCATTAGTGGATATTAAAGCAAAACTTTACGATGGTTCATACCATGATGTCGATTCAAATGAAACAGCCTTCCGTGTAGCTGCTTCTATGGCACTACGTGCGGCTGCTAAGAAAGCTAATCCAGTTATCTTAGAACCAATGATGAAAGTAACGATCACTGTACCAGAAGATTACTTAGGTGATATCATGGGACACGTTACAAGTCGTCGTGGACGTGTTGAAGGTATGGAAGCACACGGTAACTCACAAATCGTTAACGCGATGGTGCCTCTAGCTGAAATGTTCGGCTACGCTACAACATTACGTTCAGCAACACAAGGTCGCGGTACGTTTATGATGGTCTTTGACCACTATGAAGATGTACCAAAATCTGTACAAGAAGAAATTATCAAGAAAAATGGCGGAAACAACGCATAATAGTTAAGAAATTTGCGCAAGCTTATTTATGACTAGGATTTTCTGTGGATTTCGGTTAAACTAATTAAAGATGATCAGGTAGCTGTAAAACTATCTATCAAATAAAATAAAATTCATATATTTTAGGAGGAACATTTAAAATGGCTAAAGAAAAATTTGACCGTTCTAAACCCCATGTAAACATTGGTACTATTGGACACGTTGACCATGGTAAAACTACATTAACTGCTGCAATCGCAACTGTGTTAGCTAAACACGGTGGCGGTGAAGCTCAAAACTATGCTGATATCGATAACGCTCCAGAAGAAAAAGAACGTGGTATCACAATCAACACTTCTCACATCGAGTATGAAACTGATGCTCGTCACTACGCACACGTGGATTGCCCAGGACACGCGGATTACGTTAAAAACATGATCACTGGTGCTGCACAAATGGATGGAGCTATCTTAGTAGTATCTGCTGCTGATGGTCCTATGCCTCAAACTCGTGAGCACATCTTGTTATCACGTAACGTTGGTGTACCATACATCGTTGTTTTCTTAAACAAAATGGATATGGTAGATGACGAAGAATTATTAGAATTAGTAGAAATGGAAGTTCGTGATTTATTATCTGAATATGACTTCCCAGGTGACGACACTCCTGTTATCGCTGGTTCTGCTTTGAAAGCATTAGAAGGCGACGCTTCATACGAAGAAAAAATCATGGAATTAATGGCTGCAGTTGATGAGTATATCCCAACTCCAACTCGTGATACTGACAAACCATTCATGATGCCAGTCGAAGACGTATTCTCAATCACTGGACGTGGTACTGTTGCTACAGGCCGTGTTGAACGTGGAGAAGTTCGCGTTGGTGACGAAATCGAAATCGTTGGTATTAAAGAAGATACAGCTAAAACAACAGTTACTGGTGTTGAAATGTTCCGTAAATTGTTAGACTACGCTGAAGCTGGCGATAACATCGGTGCTTTATTACGTGGTGTTGCACGTGAAGATATCGAACGTGGACAAGTATTGGCAAAACCTGCTTCAATCACTCCACACACAAAATTTAAAGCTGAAGTTTATGTTTTATCAAAAGAAGAAGGCGGACGTCACACTCCATTCTTCACAAACTACCGTCCTCAGTTCTACTTCCGTACAACTGACGTAACTGGTGTAGTTGAATTACCAGAAGGCGTTGAAATGGTAATGCCTGGTGATAACGTTGCAATGGACGTTGAATTAATCCACCCAATCGCTATCGAAGACGGAACTCGTTTCTCTATTCGTGAAGGCGGACGTACTGTTGGTTCAGGCGTTGTTTCTGAAATTACTAAATAATTGCAGATTAATATAAAGTAACAAAACCGACTTAAAACATCGGCGTACTCGGACGTAAGTCGAAGGGATTTCCCTTCGGCTTTTTTTTGTTTCGGATAGTTTATACATAAAATGAGATTCAAAGGTAGATTGTTTTTTTTTTTTTTTTGAAAAATATATTGACATATATCGAGGTTCGATATAATATAGTAATACGATATATCGAACCTCGATATATAATTGAGAGGGATGAGCTGCTAATGGAAGATAAACTGAAAAGAATTTACATACCAATGACCGAAACGGGTTTCTATATTTTATTTGCTCTTAAAGAAGAACGTCATGGTTATAACATCATCCAATATGTAAAAGAGTTAACGAATCAAGAAATTATTATTAGTGCAGGAACAATGTATGGAAGCCTTGGTAAGATGGAAAAAGACGGTTTGATTCAAGTGGTGAAAGAAGAAGATAGGCGAAAAAGTTATTTGATTACATCGTTGGGGGAAGAAGTACTCAATCATGAAATCAATAGAATTAAAAGGTTGTATAAAAATAGTATTGGAGAGAGACTAGATGAAAACTAAAAAAATAAGGAAAAGGTTTGAGTTGGCTGATTATTTAGAGGAAGAAAAATTTTTACAAGTGCAACATAAAAAAGGCTGGAGAATGGTAAATTTGAAGTTAGGATTTAGTACCTATATTTTTGAAGAGTGTGAACCAGATGATTATGCATATCAACTAGATTTCAAACAACAAGAAAAAGATCTTGAAGAGTATCTACAACTCTTTGAAGATTGTGGCTGGGAGCACTTTTATAAATTGGGCAACTGGTATTATTTTAGGAAGAAAAAATCTGAAATACCAGAAGAAAATGTGATTTTTAATGATGCTCCAACGCGCGCTGAAATGGCGAAAAAAGTTGTAAGGTTTCAAGGGATGATTTCTTTCATTGCGTTGTTCCCGTTGTTTTATATAGTTCCTATATTGCTGAATAGAGGGGAGGGGAGAAGCAATGTTCTGCTTGCTTTGTTATCAATCTATGGTGTGATAATGGTTGTTTTGACTGGGAGTCAGTTAAGAAATTTTTGGAAGCTCAATCAGATCATCAAGAGAGAAGAGCAGATATAAAGAGCCAGGATGGTTATCTTTTTGCGCTTGCTGTTTCCTCATGTCTAAAGACCGAAACAAAACTGATTATTGGTTTTGTTTCGGTCTTTTTATATTTTAGAGTTCGCCTGTTAAAAATTGTGCTTTCCCAAAACCAAAACTCCAATCAGCATCATTATTGATGACGAAAGAAATAAGTAAGTTTTCAGGTGTAATGCCGCACAGCTCATCTAGCTGTTGCGCTAGTAGTCGATAAAATTTTTCCTTTTGAGCGGTTGTTCGTTCCCGGCTGATAACGGTCAGTGAAATCATCTTAGCAGGATCTCTTTTAAACCCTAATCCTGTATCTTCCATCACCATTTCAAAAGGTTTGTGTTGTGTAACAATTTGATATCTATCACCTGTTGGGACGTCAAAGGAAGCTAGGACTACGGAATGAGTGACGTCGAGTATCGTTTGTATTTCTTCTTTGCTGAGACCTTCGACTAAATCGAATTTTAATAGTGGCAAGTTGAGTCCTCCTTTTTCATGTTTAGTTGCTATATAAAAGTTCGACTGAATGTGAATCGCAAAACTCTACATACTTTTCGGGTATCTCTCTTGTTGTGACAATTCCTTTAATGCTTTCTAAAGGAGAGTAGGTGAGCAAAGTAGAATGGTCGAATTTTGAACGATCTGCGAGTAGGTAAATATCTTTGGTTCTTTGAACGATCATTTTTTTAATCCGATATTCCATCAAATCTGAATTGGTCAAACCGCTTGTGACTGAGACGCCAGTTGCCGCCATAAAGGCCTTGTTTATATTGTATCTTGTTACAACGGCTTCATCCTCAATTCCCACAAAAGAACGTGTTTTCCTTTTGTAGCTATTCCCAATAAGAATAAGTTGGACGTTTTTCATTGCAGCCGCAAGATTGATAATATCAAGATTGTTTGTTAATAAGGTAAATGGCAATTCTGGATCAATGTGATTTAAAATTTGACTAGTGGTTGTTCCAGAATCAATGTAGATTAAATCGTCTTCATCGATCAATGCGGCAGCTCTTTTACCAATCTGCTCCTTCTCCTTTTGATTATGGATAGTCCGATTTTCAAAAGAAACTAAGCTATTCTCTACATAAACCACCCCGCCGTATACTTTTTTCAAGGTTCCTCTTTTTTCCAATTCATTGATATCGCGACGAATCGTATTTTTAGAGACGTTGAAAACGCGACATAGTTCATCAAGAGAAATGCTGCCTTGTTGTTGTATGTAATTTTCAATTTGCTGAATTCGTTGTAATTTCATCTATCTGTGGCCTTTCCACTTCGTGTAATTAGGTTTACTATAACATATGCCCTGAATGTAATCAACATGTAACCAATTTTATATGGATTTTACTCTGTATTTTTCAAGTTACGTTCTTCTAAAATAGAAACTTTAGCAAAAAGTAATCAAAAAAAGGAATATTTTACCAAAAATAGGTTGACTATCGGAAATTGGAATTGTACAATGTAATCAAAAGTTGACCAAACATTATCAGAATATGACCATTGAGTTGATTTTTAATAGAAAACAAGGAGGACGATATAGATGATAGCGGTACGAAAGTTAAAAAATTATATTGGTGGAAAATGGGTAGCCAGTCGTACAGAAGAATACGAAACGGTTTTTAATCCAGCTACGAAAGAAGAATTGTGTAAAGTGCCACTTTCTACGAAAGAAGATTTGGAAGAAGCGGTCACTGTTGCTAAAGAGGCTTTCGAAACTTGGAAAGAAATGGCTGTTCCGAGACGTGCGAGAATTCTATTCAATTATCAACAACTCCTACTCAAACATAAAGCAGAATTGGCTCGTTTGATTACATTAGAGAATGGAAAAAATCTAAACGAAGCTTTAGGAGAAGTTCAACGAGGAATTGAAAATGTAGAATTTGCTGCAGGAACGCCAACGTTGATGATGGGCGATTCATTAGCTTCGATTGCAACGGATGTAGAAGTTGCGAACTATCGATACCCAATTGGAGTTGTGGCGGGAATCTCACCTTTTAACTTTCCGATGATGGTTCCTTGTTGGATGTTTCCAATGGCGATTTCTTGTGGGAACAGTTTTGTTTTAAAGCCATCGGAAAGAACGCCATTGTTGACTGAACGGTTGGCTGAATTGTTTACAGAAGCTGGCTTGCCTGCTGGTGTTTTTAATATTGTTTATGGTGCACATGATGTTGTTAATGGGATTTTAGAACACCCAGAAGTGAAAGCGATTTCCTTTGTTGGCTCGAAACCTGTCGGCGAGTATGTTTACACTGAAGGTAGTAAACATTTGAAGCGAGTGCAAGCATTGACAGGGGCGAAAAATCATTCAATTGTTTTAAAAGACGCAGATCTAGATGATGCTGTAACTAATATTGTGTCAGCAGCTTTTGGTTCAGCCGGTGAGCGTTGTATGGCGTGTGCGGTAGTAACCGTTGAAAATGAAATAGCAGATGCATTTATCAATAAATTACAAGAAAAAGCATCCGGTATCAAAGTAGGGAATGGCTTAGACGATGGTGTCTTTTTGGGACCAGTCATTCGAGCAGAAAATCAAAAAAGAACACTCGCTTATATTGAAAAAGGGGTCGAAGAAGGAGCGCACTTGATTACAGATGGTAGGAAAAATCGTCCAGATAATGGTTATTTTGTTGGTCCGACCATTTTTGATGGTGTGACAACAGATATGACGATCTGGCGGGATGAAATTTTTGCCCCAGTATTGTCGATCATTAGAGTAGAAAATTTGAAAGAAGCGATTATGACAGCTAATCAGTCTGAATTTGCCAATGGTGCTTGTCTTTTCACGAATAATGCCTCAGCGATTCGTTACTTTAGAGAACATATTGATGCAGGCATGTTAGGCATCAATTTGGGTGTACCAGCACCTATGGCATTCTTTCCGTTTTCTGGTTGGAAGTCTTCCTTTTATGGCACACTTCATGCGAATGGCAAAGACAGCGTAGAGTTTTACACGCGTAAAAAAGTAGTGACAGCACGATATCCTAAAGCGAATATTTAATGTGAAAGAAGGAGTAATGATGGCTCATTTAAAGTATAAACCTGTCCCACGAAAGTTATCAAAAGACATTACGCTGCTTCAACATATTAATAATGGAAATACAGCGTTGCAGTACATTGAATTAAAAGTAATCAAAATGACTAGTGGAGCTGTATTCCAAGAAAAATTAGGGAAGCAAGAAGTCTGTATCGTTGCCCTGGCGGGGAAAATTACCGTAACAGATGGAGAACAAACCTTTGAAGAAATCGGAACACGAGAAAATGTCTTTGAGAAAATACCGACTGACAGTGTTTATATCTCAATAGAACAGACGTTTGAAATCACAGCGATATCCGAAGCAACGGTTATTCTTTGTTACTCACCATCTGAAAAGAAAAAAGCAACCGCTCTGATCAAGGCGTCGGATAACACCATTGAACAAAGGGGAAAATATCAGAATAAACGGTTAGTTCATAATATTTTACCAGATACTAGTCCAATTGCAGATCGTTTGTTAGTTGTGGAAGTGTTCACTGATGGCGGTAACTGGTCTAGTTACCCACCGCATAAGCACGATCAAGATAACTTACCGTTGGAATCTAAATTAGAAGAAACCTATTATCATGAAATGAATCCAAGGCAAGGTTTTGTGTTTCAGCGGGTGTATACAGATGATCGTTTACTTGATGAAACGATGACTGTGGAAAATGGCGATGTGGTTGTTGTTCCTAAAGGCTATCATCCAGTAGGAGTGCCGGATGGTTATGATTCTTATTACTTGAACGTAATGGCTGGTCCAACTAGAAAATGGCAGTTTCACAACGATCTTGCCCACGAATGGATTTTAACTAGAGAATAGAAGGAGTGACAAGGATGACGAAAAAATTTGATATGATCGCTCTTGGTCGAGCTTGTATTGATTTGAATGCAGTGGAGTATGATCGACCGATGGAAGAGACGATGACCTTTAAAAAATATGTAGGTGGTTCACCAGCAAATATCGCAATTGGCAGTGCAAAGTTAGGCGTAAAAGTTGGTTTTATTGGGAAAATTTCAGATGACCAGCATGGACGTTTCATCAAAGAATACATGAGCAAAGCTGGAATCGATACGAGCCAAATGTTCACTGATCAAAAAGGACACAAAGCAGGATTGGCTTTTACGGAAATCAAAAGTCCAGAAGAATGTAGTATTTTGATGTATCGAGATCAAGTGGCAGACCTGTACCTAGCACCAGAAGAAATCGATGAAGACTATATCAAACAAACAGATCTTTTGTTAGTATCTGGAACGGCTCTTGCACAAAGTCCTTCTAGAGAGGCGGTACTTAAAGCGATTGCTTATGCTAGAAACAATCAGGTGAAAGTTGCATTTGAACTAGATTATCGTCCTTACACATGGCAATCACCAGAAGATGTTTCTGTTTATTATTCAATTGTTGCTGAAAATGCTGACATTGTGATCGGTACAAGAGATGAATATGATGAAATGGAAGGCAAAAAAGGTGGAACCAATCAAGCTACCATAGACTATCTATTTCAGCATCAACCAGAGCTGATCGTAATCAAGCATGGTGTAAAAGGTTCCTATGCCTATACCAAAAAGGGGGAAACCTATCAAGCAGGATCTTATAAGACACAGGTGTTGAAAACGTTTGGTGCAGGCGACTCTTATGCAGCAGCCTTTTTATATGCACTGAATACAGGGAAAGACATAGAAACTGCATTAAAATATGGTAGCGCATCGGCAGCTATTGTTGTCAGTAAGCATAGTTCATCCGAAGCGATGCCGACAGCTAACGAAATCGAGCAATTAATTGCAGAACAATCTTGATAAAAATAAGGTGGGGAAGTAATGGTTAAAAAAATTCGATTAACCACAGCACAAGCACTGATTAAATTTTTGAATCAACAATATATACAAGTTGATGGTGAAGAATTTCCTTATGTTGAAGGGATTTTCAATGTCTTTGGTCACGGTAACGTTTTAGGAATCGGTCAAGCGCTTGAAGAAAATCCAGGACATTTGAAAGTAATCCAAGGTAAAAATGAACAGGGTATGACGCATGCGGCAGTGGCGTATAGTCGGCAGAAATTAAGACAGAAAATTTTTGCTGTTACAGCATCAGCTGGTCCAGGCTCGGCCAATATGGTCACTGCGGCGGCAACGGCGTTTGCCAATAACATTCCAGTACTGATCATACCAGCAGATACATTTGCTACACGGCAGCCGGATCCAGTTTTACAGCAATTAGAACACGAAACAAGTGCAGCGATCACGACGAATGATGCGTTTAAAGCAGTTTCCAAATATTGGGATCGTATTCAACGACCAGAACAGCTGATGAGTAGTTTGCTAAGAGCGTTTGAAGTCATGACAAATCCTGCGACATGCGGCCCAGCAACGATTTGTATTGCACAAGATACAGAGGCTGAAGCGTATGATTACGATGAAGACTTCTTTAAAAAGAGAGTCCATTATATAGATCGGCAAGTTCCGACAGAACGGGAACTAAAGGGAGCGACAAAGCGAATCGCAGCAAGTAAGAAACCAGTAATCATCGTTGGAGGGGGAGCAAAGTATTCCGAAGCGCGTGAAGCTTTGATTCGTTTATCTTTACAATGTGGGATTCCGTTAGTTGAAACACCTGCGGGAAAATCCACTGTAGAAGCAGATTTTAAGAATAACTTAGGTGGTACTGGAGTTCTAGGGACATTAGCAGCCAATAAAGCAATTCGACAAGCTGATTTGATTATTGGAATTGGAACGAGGTATACAGATTTTACAACTTCTTCTAAAACTGCGTTTGATTATGAACAAGCAAAATTTTTGAACATCAATGTCAGCCGCATGCAGGCCTATAAGTTTGATGCTTTTCAGCTCGTTGGTGATGCAAGAGAGACGTTAGAGAGACTGATACCAATGTTGGCAGAATATCAAACAACATTTGGCGGAAGTATTCAACAGCTGAAAGAAGAGTGGCTGGTTGAAAGAAGTCGTCTAGGAGAGATTTCTTTTTCAAGGGAAAACTTTTCACCAGAGATCAAAGACCAATTCACTCAAGATATTCTAAATGAGTATGCGGATGCGTTACAGACTGAACTGACTCAAACCAGTGCATTTCTTACAATCAATCATACTGTAGCTAAGGAAAGTATTGTCATTGCATCGGCTGGATCTTTACCTGGCGACATGCAACGCTTATGGAATCCATTCGTGCCAAATACCTATCATCTGGAATATGGTTATTCTTGTATGGGCTATGAAATCAGCGGTGCTTTGGGGGTGAAGTTGGCCAGTCCGACACAAGAAGTATACGCCATGGTAGGTGATGGTAGTTTCTTGATGCTTCACTCAGAGCTGATTACAGCGCTACAATATGGGCAAAAGATCAATATTTTGCTATTTGATAATTCTGGATTTGGCTGTATCAATAATTTGCAAATGGGAAATGGTAGCGGTAGCTATAAATGCGAATTTAGAAATCAAAATGATCAAATCATGAATATCGATTATGCAAAAGTTGCGGAAGGCTACGGTGCTATAGCTTATCGTGCTAATACGAAAGAAGAACTTATTGCTGCGCTGGAAGATGCTAAGAAACAAGAAAAATCTACGCTGATTGAAATGAAGGTCTTACCGAAAACGATGTCAGACGGTTATGATAGCTGGTGGCATGTTGGGGTTGCTGAAGTTTCAAAAAGTCTAGATGTCCAAGAGGCATACGAGCGTAGTCAAAAAATGTTGAAAAAAGCCAAAGAGTATTAAGGGGACAAGCCCGCTTTTTTGAAAAAGCGGGTAAGTAATTGAATTGTTTTGAAAGCGCATACGCATTAGTGGAGTTGAGAGAGCTGTCCGGTAGGTTTGTAAAAAAGAAAATGGAGGCAAAATAATGGATTTAAAAGTTGGCGTCATTGGAACAGGTGCAATCGGAATCGAACATATCAAACGAATCAATGAAAAAGTACAAGGGGCTTATGTTACTGCAGTTTCTGATATCAATGTGGAACAAGCAAAAAGTTTAGCGAATCAGATCAGCGCTGTTTTTTTTGAAACAGGAGAAGAACTGATTGCTTCAACCCAAGTGGATATTATTGTAGTCACGTCTTGGGATCCAACCCATGAAAAATATGTATTAGAAGCAATCAAACATGGAAAATACGTTTTCTGCGAAAAACCTTTAGCCACAGATAGCGCAGGTTGCAAACGAATCGTTGATGCTGAAATTAAAGCTGGAAAAAAATTAGTCCAAGTCGGTTTTATGAGAAGATACGATCGTGGCTATATCGAGTTGAAAGAAGCAATCGAAACTAAGGAATTTGGGGAACCTTTGATGCTTCATTGTGCGCATAGAAATCCGACTGCAGATGAAAACTACCTAACGCCAATGGCAATCATTAATACAGGAATCCATGAAATCGATGCTCTGCGTTGGTTGCTTCAAGAAGATTACGCTTCAGCTCAGATGATTTTGCCTAAGCAAACAAGTTTTACACATGAAAAACTACATGATCCGCAAATGCTGATTTTAGAAACAACTTCTGGAATTCATATTGATTTAGAGATTTTCGTTAATTGTCAGTTTGGCTATGATATCAAATGTGATGTTGTCTGTGAAACGGGGGAGATTGGGTTAGAAGATCCAGCATACACTCATGTGAAGGCGAAAGGTAAAAACTATACTAAAATCGCACCAGATTGGCAAACTCGTTTTGTTGAAGCATATGACTATGAGTTTGAGTTGTGGATCCGTTCAATTCAAACTGGCAATCTAACAGGACCGACTGCTTGGGATGGTTATGCTGCAGCGGTTACGATGGATGCCTGTGGTAAAGCTAGAGATACTGGCGAGCGAACATTGATTCAATTACCAGAATGTCCAGCATTATATAAATGAAGCAAGAGGCTGGGACCTTACTCTATGAGTCAGAGCTCAGCTTCAAAGAGTCTCACTAAACGGTGAGGGCAGATACGCCTATTATTTAGCTGAAAGAGCTAGCCTTTCGGGAAAAAGTGAAAAATGAATGGGACAAAACAGTACAGTCGTTTTTTCTTTTTTCTATCAAGGTTGAACGAGCAGTTACGCTGGGTGAGATCCAGTTGCGTGAGTTCGCTAAACTTTTATACGAGGAGGATATACGGAATGGAAAACATCAAAGTTGGAATTGTCGGTTTAGGCCGCTTAGGGAAAGTTCACGCTAAAAACTTAGCTGAGAATGTTCAGGGATGCCAATTAGTTGCTGCTTGCAGCTTTGTTCAAGAGGAATTAGATTATGCTGTCACAGAATTAGGTGTACAAGAAACATACAAAAACTACGAGGAAATGGTAAAAAGTCCAACGATCGATGCAGTTTTTATTGTTTCTCCATCTGGTTTTCATTGTGAGCAAATTCAATTGGCAATGGGACATGGTAAACATGTCTTCAGTGAAAAACCGATTGGCTTGGATTTAGCTGAAATACAAGAAACTGAGCGAGTGATCCAAAGTCGGCCAGATCAGATTTTTATGCTAGGATTTATGCGCCGTTATGATGATTCATATCGCTATGCTAAACGGTTAGTAGATGCGGGTGAATTAGGGGAGCTGACTCTGATACGGTGTTATAGCATTGATCCTAGTTCAGGCATGGAAAGTTTTGTGAAGTTTGCTGGTGCTAGCGATAGTGGCGGGATTTTCATGGATATGTCGATTCATGATATTGATTTAGTCCGCTGGTTTACAAAAAAAGAAGTAAGTAAAGTTTGGGCGATAGGCAAAAATGCGGCTTATCCTGAATTAGATGAAGTAGGGGAATTGGAAACAGGAGCAGCGATGATGCAGTTGGAAAATCAAGCGATGGCGATCTTAGTCGCAGGCCGAAATTGTCATCACGGATATCATGTAGAAACAGAGCTGATCGGAACCAAAGGGATGCTCAGAGTAGCGGCAGCACCAGAGAAAAATTTAGTCACGATAATGGATGAAACAGGCGTTGTACGAGCTTGTTCACAAGATTTTCCAGAAAGATTTCGTGAAGCATTCGTCAATGAAGCGAAAGAGTTTATTGCTTGCATAAAAGAGAAACGTCAGCCACAAGTTTCAGCTTATGATGGATTGCAGTCGACAAAAGTAGCATTAGCGTGTAGAAAATCGTTTGAAACAAATGAATTGATTGAAATTGACAATGGATAAGCAACATTCCTTAGAAAGGGGAGAAAAAAATGAATGATTCAAAAATTCGTTTAGGGATTGCACCGATTGCCTGGACAAATGATGATATGCCGGAGTTAGGTAAAGAAAATACATTTGAGCAGTGCATTAGCGAAATGGCTTTATCAGGATTTGTGGGGACCGAGATTGGAAATAAGTATCCCAAAGATCCAGAGATATTACGGCCTTATCTTGATATTCGAGGATTGTCGGTAGCAAGCGCCTGGTTTAGTGCCTTTTTAACAACGAAGCCTTATGAGGAGACAGAACAAGCTTTTATTGAACATATGAATTTTTTGCACGCTATGGGGGCTAAAGTGATCGTTGTTTCGGAACAAGGTCATAGTATTCAAGGGCAGATGGAGCTGGCTATTTTTAAAGAAAAGCCTGTATTTTCAGAATCGGATTGGCAAGTATTGGCAACGGGTTTGGAGCGTTTAGGCGAGTTAGCAAATGCTAAGGGGATGGCTATTGTTTATCATCATCATATGGGAACCGGTGTGCAGACGACCGAAGAAATCAATCGTTTGATGGAACTGACTGATCCTAAGAAAGTTTCTTTATTGTTTGATACTGGACACTTAGTTTTCTCAGGTGAAGATCCAATTGAAATTTATCAAAAATATCAAGACCGTATCAAGCACATCCATTTTAAAGATATTCGAAAGGATGTAGCAGGACAAGTAAGCACTACAGATCAAAGTTTTTTAAATGCAGTTAAAGCAGGTGTGTTTACTGTTCCAGGAGACGGAATGATCGATTTTGCACCTATTTGGGAAGCAATCAAGACTAGTGGGTATGCAGGCTGGATCGTGGTTGAAGCAGAACAAGATCCAGCGAAGGCGAATCCTTTTGAATATGCCGTGAAAGCGAGAAATTATATTCGTAAAATCACGAGTATTTAAAATCCAAAAAAGGAGCGGAATTCTATGAATCTATTTTCACTTATTAGTTTTGTCGTAATCGTAGCGTGTGTCTGGATTTTTGCGTACAGTCGTGCTAAAGGTGTGGATACTTCTGGCTCAGAAGGATTTTTTATGGGTGGGAGAAGCCTGACTGCTTTGCCGATCGCAGGTTCCATCATCATGACCAACTTATCAACAGAACAAATCGTTGGTCAAAATGGACAAAGCTATCACGCGGGGATGGAAGTTATGGCGTGGGAAGTAACAGCTGCGATAGCAATCGTTGCATTGGCGGTTGTCTTTTTGCCAAAATATTTTAAGTATGGCATCAATACCGTTTCAGATTTTATTGAAATTCGCTATGATACAGTGACCAAGCGGATTATTTCGATTTTATTTATCGTAACGTACATGATTTCTTTTTTACCTGTTGTTTTATATTCAGGTTCACTCGTTTTTAATAAAATTTTCCATATAGATGAACTGCTAGGTGTTCGACCGATCGTCGCAATTATTTTGGTTGCTTTGATCATTGGTGTGATCGGTATTCTTTATTTATTGATCGGCGGCCTATCATTGAGCGCCAATAGCGATACAGTCTATGGTGTTGGGTTGCTGATTTGCGGTCTGCTGATTCCAATCTTAGGTGTGATGAAATTGGGCGAGGGCAACTTTATTGGTGGAATTGATTATATTGTCGACCATACGCCATGGCTTTTGAATTCTGTTGGTGCGATCGATTCAGCGATTGTGCCGTGGCCAACGCTGATCACAGGAATGTTGTTTAACAATTTATATTTTTGGTGTACCAATCAAATGATCGTACAAAAAGCGTTGTCAGGGAAAAATCTAGCAGAAGCGCAAAAAGGGACATTTATCGTAGGTCTTTTCAAAGTGTTTGGGGCATTGTTCTTAGTCTTTCCAGGAATCGTTGCACGCAATATCTTTGGAGATGCATTGATGAATAATCCTGATAATGCCTATCCATATCTTGTGACGGAAGTGTTGCCGCAAGCCTTGTTTGGTGTATTTGCCGCTGTGATTTTTGGGGCGATCTTGTCATCCTTTGCTGGAGCCCTAAATGCGACAGCAACTCTGTTTTCGCTAGATTTCTACAAACCTGTACTTAATAAGCAAGCAGATGATAAGCAAATAGCTCGAGCTGGGAAAATTGTTACTATAGTAGTAGGGGTGATCTCTGTGATTGTAGCACCATTCATTTCCTTCGCTCCGGCGGGACTGTATCAATTTGTGCAAGAATTCAATGGATTATATAATATGCCGTTGCTAGTGATTATATTGTTTGCCTTTTATTCCAAAAAAGCTACTGCTATTGCAGCGAAATCGACAATTGCTATCCACATTGTTTTGTATGCGTTATCAAAAGTCTTTTTGAAAGACATCCATTTCTTGTATGTGCTAAGTCTGCTATTTTTCTTAGATGTTTTAATCATGCTGCTTATTTCTAAGTGGAAGCCAGATGGAAATTTTGTGTTGGAGTCATTTGACACGAAAGTAGATATTAAACCTTGGCGTTACACCAAAGTTGTTTCTGTTGTGTTGGTTGTCATCGTCATTTTGACGTATGTTGCATTTTCACCGATAGGCTTAGCAAGCTTGCAATAAGGTGAAAATAGGATGTTCAGAAAAAGTATGTATCGATTAACAGGAGGTCTAATATGGAAAAAAACATTTTGATTATCTGTGAGGCTGGAATCAGTGCTTCATTATTGGTTTCAAAAATTCTTGAATCGCTTAGAGAAAAAGAGTTAGAGTACGCAATCGATTATGCACCTGTCAGTCGTGTTCAGGAGAAACTAGCATTTAAAAATTACGATGTATTGCTTTTAACCCCTCAAGTTGCACGGTATGAGGATAAAATACAAACAATCGTTGATCAGGAAAAATGTACATCTAAAATCATCTTTATAAAACCGGAAGATTTTCAGTATATGAATGTGGAGCGAATGATTAGTCAACTGTAAATATAAAGGGATAGGACGAAACGAAACATGTTTTGTCTTATTTTTTTCTCGTGAAAATATAGCTTATTTGTTAGAGGTGCGTTAGCATATAATTCATTTTTTCTTCTATTATAAAGTTGTTAAATTGTTCATTGGATTCATTATGCATAAAGAAATAAAAATTCAAGAAAATGCTTGCAATAAAAAAATGCCTTTTTTCTGAAAAAAGCCTTGCTATTACTATGTTTCTATAATATAATTACAAAGGTGCTATTTATAGAAGTGTAAAAAGCATTGGTAAATCAAGGTTTTGATCTACCGGCTAAGAAACGAGAGGTTGCGACACGCCCGGACGCTTTGCCACGAACGAGCGTGACGGAAAAATTTTCGTGGAGCTATGTCTACTTTCAAAATAGGCGAAGGAGGGAACAAGATGGCAAAACAAAAAATTCGTATCCGTTTAAAAGCGTATGAACACCGTATTTTAGATCAATCAGCGGATAAAATTGTGGAAACAGCAAAAAGAACTGGAGCTGACGTGTCAGGACCAATTCCATTACCAACAGAACGCTCGCTTTACACAGTTATTCGTGCGACTCATAAATACAAAGATTCACGCGAACAATTCGAAATGCGTACGCACAAACGTCTAATCGACATTGTGAACCCAACACCAAAAACAGTTGATGCTTTAATGAAGCTTGACTTACCATCTGGTGTGAATATTGAAATCAAACTATAAAATCAAGATGATGGAGGTGTACTCATGACCAAAGGAATCTTAGGAAAAAAAGTGGGAATGACACAAATCTTTACTGAGTCTGGTGAATTAATTCCAGTAACAGTAGTTGAAGCTACGCCAAACGTAGTTTTACAAGTAAAAACTGTTGAGACTGACGGATACGAAGCTATCCAAATCGGTTACCAAGACAAACGTGAAGTATTAGCGAACAAACCTGCGAAAGGTCATGTTGCAAAAGCAAACACGGCTCCTAAGCGCTTCATTAAGGAATTCAAAAATGTTGAGCTAGGAGAATATGAAGTAGGTAAAGAAATTAAGGTAGATGTTTTCCAAGCAGGAGACATTATTGATGTTACAGGAACTTCGAAAGGTAAAGGATTCCAAGGCGTTATCAAACGCCACGGACAAAGCCGCGGACCAATGAGTCACGGATCTCGTTACCACCGTCGTCCTGGGTCAATGGGTCCAGTTGCACCTAACCGTGTATTTAAAAATAAAAAACTTGCCGGCCGTATGGGTGGTAACCGCGTAACAATTCAAAATCTTGAAATTGTTAAAGTGGACGCTGAAAGAAATGTAATCATGATCAAAGGAAACATTCCTGGAGCGAAAAAATCATTAATCACAATCAAATCAGCTGTGAAAGCTAAATAAGCGTAGGGAAAGGAGGAACTAAGGAATGCCGAATGTAGCATTATTTAAACAAGATGGAACTCAAAATGGTGAAATCACTTTAAACGAAGAGATTTTCGGAATCGAACCAAATGAAACTGTTGTCTACGATGCAATCATCATGCAACGTGCTTCATTAAGACAAGGTACACACTCAGTAAAACACCGCGGAGAAGTTCGTGGCGGCGGCCGTAAACCATGGCGTCAAAAAGGAACTGGTCGTGCTCGTCAAGGTTCAATTCGTTCACCACAATGGCGTGGAGGTGGCGTAGTCTTCGGACCAACACCGCGTTCTTACAGCTACAAACTTCCTAAAAAAGTTCGTCGTTTAGCAATGAAATCTGTATTGTCAGAAAAAGTTGCTGAAAACAACTTGGTAGCAGTTGAAGCGTTAGGCTTTGATGCACCAAAAACAAAAGAATTCAAACAAGTTTTAACAAACTTATCTATTGATGCGAAAGTATTAGTTGTTTTAGAAACAGGAAATGATTTTGCAGCATTGTCTGCACGTAATCTACCAAACGTTTCTGTAGTAACTTCTGATAACGTAAGTGTTTTAGATATCGTTTCTAATACTAAAGTATTGGCAACACAAACTGCTCTTACTCAAATTGAGGAGGTGCTTGCATAATGAACTTACTAGACGTAATCAAACGCCCAGTGATCACTGAAAAATCCATGCTTGCTATGGACGAAAAGAAATACACTTTCGAAGTGGACACTCGCGCAAACAAAACTTTAGTAAAACAAGCTGTTGTAGCAGCATTTGATGTTAAAGTTAAAAACGTAAACATCATTAACGTGCGCCCTAAATTTAAACGTATGGGTAAACACGCTGGTTACACAAAAAAACGTCGCAAAGCTGTTGTGACTTTAACAGATGATTCAAAAGAAATTCAAATTTTCGATGCTGCTGAATAAGCAGTCCATGTTAACTATTAAATGGGAGGGAAAAAGACGTGGCGATTAAAAAGTATAAACCTACCACAAATGGCCGTCGTAATATGACAGCATCTGATTTTGCTGAAATCACGACATCAACACCTGAAAAATCGTTGTTGGCGCCATTAAAAAACCATGCCGGTCGTAACAACAACGGTCGTATTACAGTTCGTCATCAAGGTGGCGGTCACAAACGTCAATACCGTATGATCGACTTCAAACGTAATAAAGATAACGTTGTAGCGGTTGTCAAAACTATCGAGTATGATCCAAACCGTTCTGCTAACATCGCGTTAGTACATTACGAAGATGGAATCAAAGCATACATTCTAGCACCAAAAGGATTGGAAGTAGGCATGCGCCTTGTTTCCGGTACTGAAGCAGATATTAAAGTAGGGAACGCATTACCATTGGAAAATATTCCAGTAGGTACTGTTGTCCACAATATTGAAATGAAACCTGGTAAAGGCGGTCAATTGATCCGTTCTGCTGGAACAAGTGCACAAGTACTTGGTAAAGAAGGCAAATACGTATTAATCCGTTTGAACTCTGGTGAAGTTCGTATGATCTTAGCAACTTGCCGTGCAACAATCGGTGCTGTTGGTAACGAACAACACGAATTAATCAACATTGGTAAAGCTGGCCGCTCTCGTTGGATGCGTAAACGCCCAACAGTTCGTGGTAGCGTAATGAACCCGAACGATCACCCACACGGTGGTGGTGAAGGGAAACAACCGATCGGACGTAAAGCTCCAGTATCACCTTGGGGTCAACCAGCTATCGGCTTGAAAACTCGTAATAAAAAAGCTAAATCAGACAAACTTATTGTTCGTCGTCGTACTAAATAATTTTTTTGACCATGTGTCGTACATTTTGAGAGGAGGTTCACCATGGGTCGTAGTTTGAAAAAAGGACCTTTCGCTGATGAGCATTTAATGAAAAAAGTAGAAGCTCAACAAGGTGCCGAAAAGAAGAAAGTAATTAAAACTTGGTCTCGCCGTTCTACAATTTTTCCAACATTCGTTGGATTTACAATTGCCGTATATGATGGACGTAAACACGTTCCTGTATACATCCAAGAAGACATGGTAGGACATAAATTAGGTGAATTTGCACCAACTAGAACTTATCGTGGCCACGGAGCCGACGATAAGAAAACTAGACGTTAATTTTGAGGGGAGGAAATGCAAATGTCAGAACAAATTACATCAGCTAAGGCAACTGCAAAAACAGTTCGCACTTCACCTCGTAAAGCCCGTTTAGTAATCGATCTTATCAGAGGTAAAAGCGTTGCGGATGCAATTTCTATCTTGAAATTCATGCCAAACAAATCTGCTGGAATCATTGAAAAAGTTTTAATGTCAGCAGTTGCTAACGCAGAAAATAACTTTGACTTAGACGTTGAAAACTTAGTAGTATCTGAAGCATTTGTCAACGAAGGACCAACAATGAAACGCTTCCGTCCACGTGCAAAAGGTTCAGCATCACCAATTAACAAACGTACAAGTCATCTTACAGTAGTCGTATCAGAAAAATAATCTGTTTTAAACAGATGTCACTTGATAAGAGGAGGAACCGTTATTCTTAATGCTTTGGCATTTTGAAATAATGGCTGCCAAACCTTAAAAGATTAAGAGGAGGACCATTATTTTTAGTGCTTTAGCACTTAGAGTTAATGGATACCGAACCTCAAGATGAAACCTATTTATTTTAATAAATAGGTGTCAAAAGATAAGAGGAGGGACAATCAGTGGGTCAAAAAGTACATCCAATTGGAATGCGTGTAGGCATCATCCGCGACTGGGATGCAAAATGGTATGCTGAAAAAGAGTATGCTGAGTTCTTACACGAAGATTTAAGAATCCGTAAATTTATCGCGACAAAACTTGCTGATGCCGCTGTGTCTACAATTGAGATCGAGCGCGCTGCAAATCGTGTGAACATTTCAATCCACACAGCTAAACCAGGTATGGTTATCGGTAAAGGCGGATCTGAAGTCGAAAACCTAAGAAAATCATTAAATTCACTAACTGGCAAAAGAGTTCATATCAACATCATTGAAATCAAAAAACCAGATTTAGATGCAAAATTAGTAGGCGAAGGAATTGCACGTCAATTAGAAAACCGTGTTGCTTTCCGTCGTGCTCAAAAACAAGCGATCCAACGCACTATGCGTTCAGGCGCTAAAGGAATCAAAACACAAGTATCAGGTCGTTTAAACGGTGCTGATATCGCTCGTTCAGAAGGTTACTCTGAAGGTACAGTTCCACTTCACACTTTGCGTGCTGATATTGATTACGCATGGGAAGAAGCAGACACAACTTACGGAAAATTAGGAGTTAAAGTGTGGATTTACCGTGGAGAAATTCTTCCAACGAAAAAAAACACTGAGAAAGGAGGGAAATAATCATGTTAGTACCTAAACGTGTAAAACACCGTCGTGAATTTAGAGGTAAAATGCGTGGTGAAGCCAAAGGCGGAAAAGAAGTAGCATTTGGTGAATGGGGTTTACAAGCAACTGAATCTCACTGGATTACTAACCGTCAAATCGAAGCTGCCCGTATTGCTATGACTCGTTATATGAAACGTGGCGGGAAAGTATGGATTAAAATTTTCCCTCACAAATCATACACAAGTAAAGCAATTGGTGTTCGTATGGGTAAAGGTAAAGGGGCTCCTGAAGGCTGGGTTTCACCAGTTAAACGTGGCAAGATCATGTTTGAAATCGCAGGCGTACCTGAAGAAGTAGCTCGTGAAGCACTTCGCCTTGCATCCCACAAATTACCGGTGAAAACCAAAATTGTAAAACGTGAGGAAATGGGTGGTGAATCGAATGAAGGTTAAAGAAATCAGAGAATTAACCACTGCCGAAATGCTTGAAAAAGAAAAGCAATTCAAAGAAGAATTATTTAATCTTAGATTCCAACTAGCAACAGGTCAATTAGAAAACACTGCACGTATTCAAGAAGTACGTCAATCGATTGCACGCATCAAAACAGTATTGCGTGAACAAGCTAACTAATAGTGGAAGGAGGCCAAACGCGTATGACTGAAGAAAGAAATCAACGCAAAGTTTACCAAGGTCGTGTTGTTTCAGATAAGATGGATAAAACTATCACTGTTGTCGTAGAAACAAAGAAAAACCATCCTATTTACGGTAAACGTATGAAATATTCTAAGAAATACAAAGCTCATGATGAAAACAACACTGCAAAAGTTGGAGACATCGTAAGAATCATGGAAACTCGTCCATTATCAGCTACAAAACGTTTCCGTTTACTAGAGGTAGTCGAAGAAGCAGTTGTCATCTAATAAAAACGAGATTTTCCTATATAGATTGAAACATAAAATCTGAAAGGGGGATACACATCGTGATCCAACAAGAAAGCCGATTAAAAGTCGCAGATAACTCAGGTGCTCGTGAAATCTTAACGATTAAAGTACTAGGTGGTTCTGGACGTAAAACTGCTAACATTGGTGACGTGATTGTTGCTACGGTTAAACAAGCAACGCCAGGTGGGGTTGTCAAAAAAGGTGAAGTCGTAAAAGCCGTTATCGTTCGTACTAAATCAGGAGCTCGTCGTACAGACGGTTCATACATTAAATTTGATGAAAATGCTGCTGTAATTATTCGTGATGATAAGAGCCCGCGTGGAACTCGTATCTTCGGTCCTGTTGCACGTGAATTACGTGAAAACAACTTCATGAAGATCGTTTCTCTAGCACCAGAAGTATTATAATCAGGACACGTATCAAAGGAGGTGCGAAACAGTAATGTTTGTTAAAAAAGGCGATAAAGTGAAAATTATCACTGGCAAAGACAAGAATAAAGAAGGCGTTGTATTAGCAGCGTTTCCTAAAAAAGACAAAGTCATCGTTGAAGGTGTTAACATCATGAAAAAACACCAAAAACCAAATCAAGCAGCGCCGCAAGGCGGAATCCTAGAAGTCGAAGCGCCGATTCATGTTTCTAATGTAATGGTGATTGACGGAACAGGTGTAGCTGGTCGTGTAGGTTACAAAGAAGTCGATGGTAAAAAAGTCCGTGTTTCTAAAAAAACCGGTGAAGTCTTAGATAAATAGATTAAAAGGAAGGAGGGGCTTACTAAATGAACCGCCTGAAAGAAAAATATATTAAAGAAATTACTCCAGCATTAGTGGAAAAATTTAATTATAGTTCAGTTATGCAAACACCAAAAGTTGATAAGATCGTTATTAACATGGGTGTGGGCGATGCTGTTTCAAACGCAAAAAATTTAGATAAAGCAGTTGAAGAATTAGCATTGATCACAGGTCAAAAACCATTGATCACGAAAGCTAAGAAATCAATCGCTGGTTTCCGTTTACGTGAAGGCATGCCAATCGGTGCGAAAGTTACTTTACGCGGAGAAAGAATGTACGAATTTTTAGATAAATTAGTATCTGTTTCTCTACCTCGTGTACGTGACTTCCACGGAGTAAGCAAAAAAGCTTTTGATGGACGTGGTAACTATACTTTAGGTGTTAAAGAACAATTAATCTTCCCAGAAGTTGATTATGATTTAGTAGATAAAGTACGCGGTATGGACATCGTTATTGTAACTACAGCAAACACAGATGAAGAATCTCGTGAATTGTTGACACAATTAGGTATGCCATTCCAAAAATAATAAAAGGAGGCGAACTACGTGGCTAAAAAATCAATGATTGCTAAAAACAAACGCCCTGCCAAACATTCAACACAAGCGTATACTCGTTGTGAACGTTGCGGACGTCCACATTCAGTTTATCGTAAATTTCATCTTTGCCGTATTTGCTTCCGCGAACTTGCCTATAAAGGTCAAATTCCCGGCGTGAAGAAAGCTAGCTGGTAAACAAGTAAACTCGCATAAAGGAGGTAAATAGTTCAATGGTCATGACAGATCCAATTGCAGATTTTCTAACGCGCATTCGTAATGCAAACATGGTTAAACATGAAAGCTTAGAAGTGCCTGCGTCAAAAATCAAACGTGATATCGCTGAAATCTTGAAACGTGAAGGTTTTGTACGCGATGTAGAATATATCGAAGATGACAAACAAGGCGTGATTCGTGTTTTCCTTAAATACGGTAAAAACGAAGAACGTGTTATCACAAACTTAAAACGTATCTCTAAACCAGGTCTACGTGCTTATGTCAAATCTGACGAAGTACCTAAAGTATTGAATGGTCTAGGAATCGCGATTATCTCTACTTCTGAAGGTGTTGTAACTGATAAAGAAGCAAGAGCTAAAAACATCGGCGGCGAAGTAATCGCCTACGTATGGTAATTTAAAAAAACACACAAGGAGGTGTCTCTAAGTGAGCCGTATTGGTAATAAAATCGTTGTACTTCCTGCTGGCGTCGAAGTCAAACAAGAAGGAAACAACATTACTGTAAAAGGACCTAAAGGTGAATTAACACGTGAATTTTCTGCTGATATCACAATGAATATCGAAGGAAATGAAGTAACATTCACTCGTCCAAATGATAGCAAAGACATGAAAACAATCCACGGAACAACTCGTGCGAACTTCAACAACATGGTTGTTGGTGTAAGTACAGGCTTTGAAAAAGGTCTTGAACTTATCGGGGTTGGGTACCGTGCTCAAATGCAAGGGACTACATTAGTTCTTAACGTTGGGTATTCTCATCCAGTAGAAATTACACCACCAGCTGGTGTAACTGTAGAAGTACCTTCGAATACACAAGTAGTTGTAAAAGGCGCTAACAAAGAACACGTTGGTGAATTAGCAGCAAATATTCGTGGTACTCGTCCTCCAGAACCTTATAAAGGCAAAGGAATCCGTTATGTTGGCGAATTCGTACGTCGTAAAGAAGGTAAAACTGGTAAATAATAGCAGCTTGAGAGTTATTTTTCAACTTCGTTTGAAAAATAACGATCCGTTGTCTATCGCAGCTTAAGAGCTAGCAAATACAAAGAGGTGACAATTGTGATTACAAAACCAGATAAAAACAAAACACGCCAAAAGAGACATCGTCGTGTACGTAACAAAATCTCTGGTACTGCTGAGTGCCCACGCTTGAACGTATTCCGTTCTAACAAAAACATCTACGCGCAAATCATTGATGACGTAGCGGGTGTAACGCTAGCAAGTGCCTCTGCCTTAGATAAAGAAATTTCAGGTGGAAACAAAACAGAAACAGCCGCAGCTGTTGGTAAATTAATCGCTGAACGTGCCGCTGAAAAAGGCGTTAAAGTAGTAGTCTTTGACCGTGGTGGATACCTTTACCATGGCCGCGTGCAAGCTTTAGCTGAAGCAGCGCGTGAAAATGGACTAGAATTTTAGGAGAAGGAGGAACACCATTCATGGTTTATATTGATCCAAAACACTTGGAATTAGAAGACCGCGTGGTTTCTATCAACCGTGTAACGAAAGTTGTTAAAGGTGGACGTCGTCTACGCTTTGCAGCATTAGTTGTTGTGGGAGATAAAAACGGTCACGTTGGCTTTGGGACTGGTAAAGCACAAGAAGTGCCAGAAGCAATCCGTAAAGCAATCGAAGACGCGAAGAAAAACTTAGTTGAAGTGCCTATGGTTGGTTCTAGTATCCCTCACGAAGTGATTGGGGTATTCGGTGGTGGCCGTATCCTTATGAAACCTGCAGTAGAAGGTTCTGGGGTAGCCGCTGGTGGACCAGTTCGTGCCGTATTGGAATTAGCTGGTGTAGCAGATATTACATCAAAATCATTAGGTTCAAACACACCAATCAACGTTGTTCGCGCAACAGTTGAAGGGTTAAAACAATTAAAACGTGCCGAAGAAGTGGCAGCACTTCGTGGTAAATCTGTAGAAGAAATCTTAGGATAAGGAGGACAAAATAATGGCTGAATTAAAAGTTACATTAAAACGCAGCGTTATCGGACGTCCTCAAAACCAAAAAGATACAGTTAAAGCATTAGGTTTAGGTAAACTAAACAGCTCTGTTGTGAAACCTGCTAACGAAGCAGTTAAAGGTATGATCAACACTGTGTCACATTTAGTGGACGTTGAAGAAGTTTAATTTACAATAGTACATTGTTAAGGAGGTGCCAAACCAATGAAACTTCATGAATTGAAACCTGCTGAAGGTTCACGCCAAGTACGTAACCGTGTTGGACGTGGTACTTCATCTGGTAATGGTAAAACTGCCGGCCGTGGACAAAAAGGGCAAAAAGCTCGTTCAGGCGGTGGTGTTAGACTAGGATTTGAAGGGGGTCAAACTCCATTATTCCGTCGTTTACCAAAACGCGGCTTCACGAACATCAACCGTAAAGATTATGCAGTCATCAACTTAGATGTCTTAAATCGTTTCGAAGATGGAACTGAAGTTACACCTGCAGGCTTGATCGAAGCTGGAATCGTGAAAAACGAAAAAGCTGGAATCAAAGTTCTTGCTAACGGTGAATTGACAACTAAAAAATTAACTGTGAAAGCAGCTAAATTCTCTAAAGCAGCAGAAGAAGCAATTGTTGCAGCTGGTGGAACAATCGAGGTGATCTAATGTTTAAACTATTAAAAGATGCTTTTAAAGTCAAAGACATTAGATCAAAAATTTTGTTTACTGTATTCATTCTTTTTGTATTTCGTTTAGGTGCGCATATAACTGTACCTGGCGTAAATGCAAAAGGTTTGCAAGACTTAAGCAATTTACCATTTTTAAATATGTTGAATATGGTCAGCGGTAGTGCTATGCAAAACTTCTCCATCTTTTCGATGGGGGTTTCGCCATATATTACTGCATCCATCATCATTCAACTATTACAAATGGATATCGTTCCAAAATTTGTAGAATGGTCGAAGCAAGGTGAAGTCGGACGTAAGAAATTGAATCAAGCAACAAGATATCTAACGATTTTCTTGGGTATTGCTCAATCTATTGGGATTACTGCTGGATTTCAAAGTCTAAGTAGTGCTGGGATCGTAAAAAATCCTAACATGAGCACGTTTGTGATGATCGCTGTGATTTTAACTGGTGGAACAATGTTTGTTACATGGTTGGGAGAGCAAATTACTGAAAAAGGAATTGGAAATGGGGTTTCAATGATTATCTTTGCGGGGATTATTTCTCGTGTACCAGAAGGTATCAAAGAAATCATTGATGATTACTTTATCAATATTGAATCTTCTAGAATTTGGCAATCTGTGATTTTTATTGTGATCTTGATTATTGCAATTTTAGCTGTTGTTACATTAGTAACATTTTTCCAGCAAGCAGAACGAAAAATTCCGATCCAATATACAAAACGCGTTTCTGGTGCACCAACAAGTAGTTATTTACCGTTAAAAGTGAATGCTGCCGGTGTTATCCCAGTTATCTTTGCTAGTTCATTGATCGCAACGCCGAATGCCGTTTTACAAGCCTTCTCTAAGAGCTATTCTGGTGAAGGTTGGTATGATATAATGACACAAATTTTTAGTTACAATACCGTTCCAGGTGCGATTATTTATACTGTACTGATCGTCGCTTTCACATTCTTCTATGCGTTTGTTCAAGTTAACCCTGAGAAATTAGCGGAAAACTTGCAAAAACAAGGAAGTTATATTCCAAGCGTTCGACCAGGTAAAGGGACAGAAGAATATATTTCTGGAATGTTAATGAGACTAAGTGTTGTCGGTTCTATATTCCTAGGTTTAGTTGCATTACTACCAATCATTGCACAAATGATTTGGAAGTTACCGCAATCTATCGGTCTAGGAGGAACAAGCTTACTGATTGTGATTGGTGTTGCTTTAGAAACAGCGAAACAATTAGAAGGTTTAATGTTGAAACGTCAATATGTTGGCTTTATCAATAAGTAAGAGTCGTGTGTTGAGGATTTATCCCTCAGCACATAAACGGCGGGACAGAAGCAGCTCCTTCGGAAATAATCTGAAGTTCACTAAAATTTTCAATTTTTGTGAATTCCCTCTTATTTCTCGGAGCTAGACACTTCCGTCGCGACCTTAACTCTCGCTAGGCTAGCTTCAAAAGCCAGCCTTTAAAATTAGGAGGAAATGAAATGAACCTCATTTTAATGGGATTGCCTGGAGCAGGCAAAGGAACTCAAGCAGAACAGATCGTGGATACTTATGGTATTCCTCATATTTCTACAGGAGATATGTTCCGTGCTGCAATGAAAAACGAAACTGCTCTTGGCTTAGAAGCGAAATCTTATATCGATAAAGGTGCTTTGGTTCCAGACGATGTAACAAATGGAATTGTCAAAGAACGTTTGGCAGAACCTGACACTGATAAAGGTTTTTTATTAGATGGTTTTCCACGGACTTTGGATCAAGCAGAAGCATTAGATAAAATGTTAACAGAATTAAATAAAAAAATTGATGCTGTCATCGACATCCATGTTGAAGAAGAAATTTTGGTTGAACGCTTAGCTGGTCGGTTTATCTGCCGCTCATGTGGTGCAACTTATCATAAAATCTTCAATCCTCCTACCGTAGAAGGAACATGTGATCGTTGCGGCGGACATGAATTTTATCAAAGAGAAGATGACAAGCCTGAAACGGTCAAAAACCGTCTGGCAGTCAACATCAAAAGCAGTGCACCGATTTTAGACTTTTATAAAGCTAAAAACGTATTGCATACAATAGATGGGAATCGCGAGATCGATACTGTTTTTTCAGAAGTGAAAGAAATCATTGAAAAAAAATAGTTTTCTGATTAGCCGCAAGCTTACCATTTGTGTTTGATTCAGATTCTCTTGCCAAATAGAATAGTTTATGATAGAATATATCAGTCCGACTTCTACCTTTTTGTAGAGGTTTAATTGAAAATTCTAGGTGGGGGCTGAAGTTTCCGCCATTTTATCGTGTGAAAATGCGAAACAAGTACAAGGAGGTACTGTGCGTGGCTAAAGAAGATATGATTGAAGTCGAAGGTACAGTCGTCGAAACTTTGCCGAATGCAATGTTTAAAGTTGAACTAGAAAATGGACACCAAGTTCTTGCTACTGTTTCCGGTAAGATTCGTATGCATTATATTCGTATTTTACCTGGAGATAAAGTAACTGTAGAGTTATCTCCATATGATTTAACTCGTGGTCGAATCACTTATCGCTTTAAATAATTGTACTCCGTAAAATTCAGGGAGGTATTATCATGAAAGTAAGACCATCAGTAAAACCAATGTGTGAACATTGTAAAGTAATTCGCCGTAAAGGACGTGTTATGGTCATTTGCCCGGCAAATCCAAAACATAAACAACGTCAAGGATAATAGGAGGTGTAACGTAGAATGGCTCGTATTGCAGGAGTAGACATCCCTCGTGATAAACGTGTAGTGATTTCCCTTACTTACATTTTTGGTATTGGTAACACTACTGCTAAAAAAGTTTTAGCAAACGTTGGCGTATCTGAAGATATTCGCGTTCGTGATTTAACAAACGAACAAACAGATGCTATCCGTGCGGAAATCGATAAGTTAAAAATTGAAGGTGATCTTCGTCGTGAAGTGAACTTGAACATCAAACGCTTGATGGAAATCGGTTCATACCGTGGTATCCGTCACCGTCGTGGATTACCAACTCGTGGACAAAACACGAAAAATAATGCACGTACTCGTAAAGGCCCAGCTCGTACTGTAGCAGGCAAGAAAAAATAATTCCTAAGTGAAGGAGGTTAGATCTTCATGGCAGCAAAAAAAGTTAGTCGTAAACGCCGTGTGAAAAAGAATATAGAAACTGGGATTGCACATATCCATTCTACATTCAATAATACAATTGTAATGATCACTGACAGTCATGGTAATGCATTAGCATGGTCATCTGCAGGTTCATTAGGTTTCAAAGGAAGCAAAAAATCAACACCGTTTGCAGCTCAAATGGCCGCAGAAGCTGCAACTAAAGCAGCACAAGAACACGGACTTAAAACTGTTGATGTAACAGTTAAAGGACCTGGTTCTGGACGTGAAGCAGCGATTCGTTCATTGCAAGCAACAGGTTTAGAAGTGACTGCAATTCGTGACGTGACTCCAGTTCCTCATAATGGATGCCGCCCTCCAAAACGCCGTCGTGTTTAATGAGTGCCACTCATTCTGAGTTTGAATTAAGAACGTCATTGAACAAGACACTTTTCGTTTTGAAAGGGGTATAGATAAGAATGATTGAATTTGAAAAACCAAGAATCGAAAAAATTGATGAGAATAGAGATTATGGCAAGTTCGTCGTTGAACCACTGGAAAGAGGTTACGGGACTACTTTAGGCAATTCTCTACGTCGTATTTTATTATCTTCTCTACCAGGAGCTGCTATTACCAATATTCAAATCGATGGTGTGTTGCATGAATTCTCTACCATTAAAGGTGTAAGAGAAGACGTAACTCAAATTATTTTGAATATCAAAGGCTTAGCATTAAAGCTTTATGCAGAAGAAGAAAAAACCCTTGAGATCGATATTACAGGACCTGCTACAGTAACTGCTGGCGATATCATCGTCGACAGCGATGTTGAGATCTTGAATAAAGATTTAATTATCTGTAGTGTCTCTGAAGGAGCTACTTTCCATGCTCGCTTAACAGTGAAACCTGGTCGTGGCTATGTTCAAGCAGACGAAAACAAAAAGGAAGATATGCCAATCGGTGTTCTCCCTGTTGACTCCATCTATACACCAGTTCGTCGTGTGAACTACCAAGTAGAAAACACTCGTGTTGGTCGTCGTGATGATTTTGACAAATTAACAATGGAAATATGGACTGATGGTTCAATCATTCCTCAAGAAGCCCTTAGCTTAGCTGCTAAGATTATGACGGAGCATTTAGACATCTTTGTTAACCTTACTGATGAAGCGAAAAACGCTGAAATCATGGTTGAAAAAGAAGAAACACAAAAAGAAAAAATGCTAGAAATGACCATCGAAGAACTAGACTTGTCTGTTCGTTCATATAACTGTTTAAAACGTGCAGGTATTAACACTGTACAAGAACTTACAAATAAATCTGAACCAGAAATGATCAAAGTACGTAATTTAGGTCGTAAATCTCTTGAAGAGGTTAAACTAAAACTACATGATTTAGGTTTAGGCTTACGTAAAGACGATTAATACTTTTTACGAAGGAGGAAAACCAACGTGGGTTATCGTAAATTAGGACGCACATCAAGCCAACGTAAGGCAATGTTGCGTGACTTAACTACTGATTTAATTATCAATGAACGCATCGTTACGACTGAAGCTCGTGCGAAAGAAATTCGTTCGACTACAGAAAAAATGATTACTTTAGGCAAACGTGGAGATCTTCATGCTCGTCGTCAAGCAGCTACTTTTGTACGTAATGAAGTTGCTAGCGTTCGTGAAGAAGACGAAAAAATCGTTGTTGAATCAGCTTTACAAAAGTTATTCAATGACCTTGCACCTCGTTACGCTGAACGCCAAGGTGGTTACACTCGTATCTTGAAGACAGAACCAAGACGCGGAGATGCAGCACCAATGGTAATTATCGAATTTGTTAAATAATCAAACTATACCGTCACTTTATAGATGATTCTTTTAGAGTGTTATGATGTTGGAGGCGACTCCTAGTCTAGCTCAACGCTTTCCCTGTCAAACTTGGTTTGACAGGGAAGCACTCATCATATTTTAAAGTGTATTTTTTTGTCTTACAACATATTTTGTTGTAAGTTTTTTTGTATCTAAATAGATTTAGTAGCATTGTTTTATCCTTTACATAAATTTGAGTAAAAATAGGTAAAGAAGGAAACTTTTAACTATTACTCTTTTTTGTTATCTTATTGCATCTGAGTGTAATCTTTAGTATACTTTCATTAGTCGGAATTTTCTGATAAATAAAAAATTATAAAGGGGGAGTATTATGGCGCAAATGACTGCCTTTACGTTGTTGATGGCTATTTTATATATTGGAGATGCAGTATCTAGCAAGACCAAAGCATGGATCTCATCTGTTTTTGTTTGTGCGGTATTATTTATTATTGGTTATTGGACTTTTTTTCCAGAGAATATTGTTGAAATTGCGGGAATTCCACCAGTAGTTGCAACCTTGTTGATGTACTTGTTGATTACGAATATGGGGACGTTATTATCAATCAAAGAGTTAACCAACCAATGGAAAACAATTGTCATTACTCTTTCAGGTATTTTGGGGATTGTGGTCTTATTATTAACGGTAGGCTCACTGATTTTTGATCTTAAAACCGTTTTAGTAGCAGTTCCACCATTAGTTGGCGGTGTGGTATCATCGCTGATCATGTCTGAGGCAGCTCAAACAGCTGGACTTACCTCATTGTCGGTCTTAGCCATTTTGATCTACGTGATGCAAGGCTTTGCGGGGTATCCGTTAACGTCGATCATGTTGAAAAAAGAAGGGAAGCGGATGCTTGAAAAGTACCGTAGCGGAGAATGGGTCCCAGTTCATGAACAAGAAGACCAACAGACAGCAGGAATTGATGAAGATATACCTCAATTATTTAAAAAGATTCCAAAGAAATACCATACTGATTTTTCGAGAATCTTTCGGTTAGCACTCGTAGCTTTAGCGGCTTATTATGTTTCAGTTTGGTGCGCACCTTTTGTATCCATTAGTCCTTTTGTACTTTGCTTATTCTTTGGTGTTGTTGCCTCTTCACTGGGATTTCTAGAGAAACAGCCACTAAAAAAAGCCAATAGTTTTGGCTTCGCAATTTTAGGGTTGATGTTATTTATTTTTGATGGCTTAAAAAAAGCCACACCTGAAATGCTGGAAGAACTACTTTTGCCGATGGTTGGTATTATTGTGGTTGGTGTTATCGGCATGTATGTCTTTTCAGCTGTTGTTGGAAGAATATTAGGCGTTAGTAAGGAAATGGCTTTTGCTGTTTCATTAACAGCATTATATGGCTTTCCTGCTGACTATATCATTACTAATGAAGTCATTCAGTCGTTGACAGAAGATGAGAAAGAAAAAGAAGCTCTAACAAGTCATATGATGCCACCGATGTTAGTTGCTGGCTTTATAACCGTTACCATTGTGTCTGTTATCCTAGCTGGAATATTTTCAAGTATTTTATTGAGTTTATAGAAATGAGGGAATAAAATGAAAGAATTAAAAACGTTGGTTCAAAAGTATAAAGCGGAAATGATTGATTTTAGAAGAGATTTACATCAACATCCCGAATTACAATTTGAAGAATTCAGAACAACAGAGAAAGTTGCTGAAGTCTTAGATCAGTTGGAAATTCCGTATCGAAAAACAGAACCGACAGGAATCATCGCTGAGTTGGTTGGGGCAAATCCAGGTAAGACAGTTGCATTACGTGCGGATATGGATGCCTTACCTGTGCAAGAATTGACAGAGGATATTCCTTATAAATCATTGGAAGACGGTAAAATGCATGCCTGTGGACACGATGCGCATACAGCGATGTTGTTGACGGCAGCTAAAGCGTTGAAAGAAGTGCAAGCACAACTTAAAGGAACGGTTCGTTTTATTTTTCAACCGTCAGAAGAAAATGCACAAGGAGCCAAAGCAATGGTTGCTCAAGGTGCTGTCGATGGAGTAGATGATGTTTTTGGCATTCATATTTGGTCGCAAATGCTTTCTGGAACAGCCTCTTGTGTAGTTGGATCATCATTTGCATCTGCAGATATTTTTTCGATTGATTTTAAAGGCCGTGGCGGTCATGGTGCAATGCCTGATGCTTGTGTAGATGCAGCTGTGATGGCTTCAGCATTTGTCATGAATGTTCAAAGTGTGGTCTCTAGAGAAACGAATCCATTAGATCCAGTGGTGGTGACAGTTGGTAAAATGGATGTGGGGACTCGTTTTAATGTTATTGCTGAAAATGCGCGATTAGAAGGGACTGTCCGCTGCTTTAGCCTTGAGACACGTGATCGTGTAGAAAAAGCGCTAAAACGTTATGCAGAGCAAACTGCGCTGATGTATGGCGGTACTGCAACGCTAGAGTATAATTATGGAACGGTTCCGGTGATCAATGATGAAGAAGATGCTTTGTTTGCTCAAGAGATCATTAAAGAAAACTTTGGTGAGGCAGCACTTATTCAGGAACCGCCAACAACTGGTGGAGAAGATTTTAGCTATTTTACTGAGCATACATCTGGTTGCTTTGCTTTAGTAGGATGTGGAAATCCGGAAAAAGATACACAATGGGCGCACCATCATGGTCGTTTCAATGTGGATGAAGATGCAATGGAAATTGGTGCAGAATTATATGCGCAATATGCGTTTGAGTATTTGAATAAATAAAAATGTCGAACTATAAAAGGATGCAAGAAAACTAGTGATTAGTTTTCTTGCATCCTTTTATCTTTATTTGAGAGATAATGGAATTATATAAAAAAACTTCCTGTCTTGACAGATAAGAATTCACATATTAGGTTATATTTTGTTATAATAGAGATTAGTGTAAAGATAAGAAGAGATGATTGAAAAAACACTGATTTTTTGTTAGTGTTAGGAAGACTAAATAATTGAGGGAGTACGCGATGCAAGCGATAATTGAATTAAAAAATATCGATTTTAACTATCAACCTGAAGATGCTTCTCCCGCTTTGAAAGATGTATCTTTTTCCATCCAACAAGGTGAGTGGATTGCCATTATTGGCCATAATGGCTCAGGTAAATCGACGTTAGCAAAAACAATCAATGGATTATTATTACCAGCGTCTGGCACGATTGCCGTCGGCGGTAAAGAATTAAATGAAACCAATGTTTGGGATATCCGTAAAATGGTGGGGATGGTCTTTCAAAACCCCGATAACCAGTTTGTGGGTTCGACTGTGGAAGATGATGTTGCCTTTGGCTTAGAGAATCAAGGCATTCCTCGTGAGGAAATGCTCGTAAGAGTCAAAGATGCTTTAGAAAAAGTACGCATGGCCTCTTTTGCGACACGTGAACCTGCTAGGTTATCAGGAGGACAAAAGCAACGTGTAGCAATTGCAGGTGTAGTTGCTTTACGTCCTGATATTATTATTCTAGATGAAGCGACTAGTATGTTGGATCCTGAAGGTCGTGATGAAGTGATAGCGACGATCAAAAAAATCAAAGAAGAAAGTAATTTGACTGTGATTTCAATTACGCATGATATTGATGAAGCAGCTAATGCTAATCGAATTTTAGTAATGAAACAAGGAAAGTTAGTCAGCGAAGGGACACCTGAGAAGATTTTCTCTGCTGGAACTGAATTGATCCAGATGGGCTTAGACCTACCATTTCCAGAAAAATTAAAAATTGCCTTAAAGCAACGTGGAGTCGATGTACCAAACGAATACTTGACTGAAGAAAGGATGGTGGATTGGTTATGGACATCCGTTTTGAACAAGTAGATTTTACCTACCAATCTAACACACCCTTCGAACAGCGAGCATTATTCGATTTAAATTTAACAATAGAAGACGGTTCTTATACTGCAATCGTAGGGCATACTGGTAGTGGAAAATCAACCTTACTACAGCATTTAAATGCCTTGGTAAAACCGACAAAAGGGACTGTGACGATCGGTGATCGAACGATTGTACCTGAGACAAATAATAAAAATTTAAAACCGATACGTAAAAAAGTCGGTATTGTTTTTCAGTTTCCAGAAGCTCAATTATTCGAAGAAACAGTGGCGAAAGATATCGCTTTTGGGCCTAAGAATTTTGGTGTGGCAGGAGAAGAAGCTGCAAGATTAGCGGCTGAAATGCTTGATTTAGTTGGACTGGACGCTAGTTTTTTAGACCGTTCTCCTTTTGAACTTTCTGGTGGTCAGATGCGACGTGTGGCAATTGCTGGTGTTTTAGCGATGGAGCCAGAAGTACTCGTTTTGGATGAACCGACAGCTGGACTTGATCCGCAAGGACGTAAAGAAATGATGGAGATGTTTCAGCGTTTGCATGAAGAACGTGGCATGACAATCGTTTTAGTGACGCATTTAATGGATGATGTAGCTAACTACGCAGACCATGTATTAGTATTAGAAAAAGGCAGAATCGTGAAGGCAGGTGCACCTCAAGAGGTCTTTCAAGATATCGACTGGTTGAAAGAAAAACAATTAGGCGTACCAACAGCTGCAACTTTTGCAGAGAAATTAATTGCCAAAGGGCTCTCTTTTGAAGACTTACCTCTGACGGCAGAAACACTGGCTGATGATTTATTAAAGGGCATGAAAAAGGCTGGTGAAGACGGATGATGAATAAATTGATTTTTGGTCGCTATATTCCAGGAGATTCTTTTATTCATAGGATGGACCCACGCGCAAAATTGATTGCTAGCTTTTATTTTATTGGGATCATCTTTTTGGCGAACAATTGGCAGACATATGGTATTTTAGCTATTTTTACATTATTTGCAATTTTTCTATCCAAAGTGAATATCCGTTTCTTTATTCGAGGAATCAAACCGCTGATTTGGTTGATTCTGTTCACGGTTGCGTTACAGATGTTGTTTACCCAAGGCGGAGAAGTTTACTTTAAGTGGGGAATTTTTACAATCACTGAATTTGGTGTGACCAACGGATTATTTATTTTCTGTCGGTTTGTGTTGATTATCTTTATGTCTACATTACTTACATTGACAACACCGCCTCTGGACCTCTCAGATGCAATCGAATATTTATTGCGTCCATTAAAGGTAGTTCGTTTTCCTGTGCATGAAGTGTCATTGATGTTATCGATCGCGTTGCGTTTTGTGCCAACTTTGATGGATGAAACAGAGAAGATCATGAATGCACAACGGGCTCGTGGAGTGGATTTTGGCGAAGGGAACCTGATTCAAAAAATGAAAGCTGTGGTACCGCTGTTGATTCCGTTATTTGTGAGTAGTTTTAATCGAGCAGAAGATTTAGCAACTGCGATGGAAGCACGTGGCTACCAAGGTGGGGACGGCCGGACAAAATATCGGATTCTTCATTGGCAGGTAACAGATACAGCTGTTATGTTGGTATTTGCAGTCTTAACTGTAATGCTGATTTTTATGAGAAGTTAGAAGTAAAGGTGGAAAAGAAATGCCACGCTATAAAGCAATAATTGCGTATGACGGAACAAATTTTAATGGTTTTCAAGCTCAACCAAATGGACGTACTGTCCAAGAAGAGCTTGAAAAGACATTGAGAAAAATGAATAACGGCAAAACGATCACGATTTTTGGTTCTGGTCGGACAGATGCAGGGGTTCACGCCGCTGGACAAGTGATTCATTTTGATTATCCACAGACGAGAGATTTGGAAAAAATGCGTTATGCTCTAGATACTCAAACACCTGAAGATATCGCTGTTAAAAGTGTAGAAATCGTACCAGATGATTTCCATGCTCGTTATCATGTTGTTGAGAAGATTTATCAATTTCGGGTAGATATCGGGAAACCAAGAAGTCCGTTTAAACGATTCTACGCTAGCTACTTTCCTTATGAAGTGGATATTAAAAAGATTCGAAGAGCATTGACTGATTTAGTTGGAACGCATGATTTTACGTCATTTTGTGCTTCTGGTACCGAGATTGAGGACAAAGTTCGAACGATTCATGAAGCAAGACTTGAGATCAATGAAGCGGGAGACGAACTGGTTTTTACATTTCGTGGAGATGGTTTTTTGTATAAGATGATCCGAATATTGGTAGGAACACTTCTTAAAATGGGAAATGGTCGAATGGATGAAACAAGAATTCCTGAAATCATTGCCGCTAAAGATCGGAATTTAGCTGGACCAACTGCACATCCAGAAGGGCTGTATTTGGTTGAAGTGAAATATGAATGAATAAGTTTTTTATGAGTAAAATAACCAAACGTTTTATAAAAAAGTAGAGTAGTTATAACTCAAGAAGTTGTAGCAACTCTACTTTTTTATTTTATATTAATTCTTAAAAAAATTTAAAAACGTGAAAAATATTTGTATATTTCAGTATACAGGAGTAAGATATAATTCATAAAATCGATTGGGAATGAATGATCGATGGAGCAGAATAATTCCCTTTTTTTAGGGCTAAATGCTTGTGTACCAAGCTAGTTTAATTTTTGTAGAATATAATAAATCGTTATAAAGTTATTTTTAAGTCAGCAAATTTAGTTGGGGTTTATCGGAAAATTACTCATTTTGATAGATTACTCATTTCAAAGCTTCCATAAAACAATCTTTTATACGTATATTGTATAGAAATAGTATATAAATTAATAAATAACGTATTTGAATGAAGATAGGAGGATAAAAATGCTTGGTGTTATTTTATTGTATGTAGGAATGGTGTTAATAAGCAATGGTCTTTACCGATTACAAGGAACACAAGATAAATCAGTCGTGGTGATGAATCTATTTACAGGTGGATTAAGTTTACTTTTAAACCTGGTAGCTCTTTCTTACGGGATAGTAGCGAATAAAGATTCATCGTGGTTTTATGCCAGTGCGACTGGTTTATTATTTGCGTTTACGTATCTCTATACAGCAATTAATTCAATGTTTGATTTAGATCAGAAGCTTTATGGCTGGTTCAGTTTATTTGTAGCAATCAACGCGATTCCAGCAGGAATATTATGTTTTTATGGGTATGGCGGAAATACGTTATACGGAATAATTTGGTTTCTCTGGGGAATTCTTTGGTTTACAGGATTTCTTGAAAATACACTCGGAAAAAATCTGGGGAAATTTGTGGGTTATCTATCGGTAGGGGAAGGAATCATTACTGCTTGGATTCCTGGATTCTTAATGCTACTTGATTTATGGCCAAAATAAAATGAGAAGGGAGCATTTATTATGCAATTAACAACAAGAGAACAAGAAAAAATGATGATCAGCTTGGCAGCAATGATTGCCCAACGCAGAAAAGACAAAAAAATAAAGTTGAATCATCCAGAAAGTGTCGCTTTGATTACGGATTTGATTTTAGAAGGCGCACGTGAAGGAAAAACAGTTTCTGAATTAATGAACGAGGGTAGAAATCTTTTAACAAAAGAAGATGTCATGGAAGGTATTTCAGAAATGATTCCAATGATTCAAGTAGAAGCAACATTTCCAGATGGAACAAAGTTAGTTACCGTTCATGATCCAATCCAATAAATTCATTTTAATGATTCGATGAAGGAGGAAAAGTTATGATTCCAGGAGAATATAAGTTAGCAAAAGAGCCAGTTGTATGTAATGAAGGGTATGATGCCATCACTTTAGAGGTGAAAAATGTTGGTGATCGAGCTGTTCAGGTGGGGTCACATTTTCACTTCTATGAAGCAAACGAAGAAGGCTTGAAATTTGATCGTGAAAAAGCAAGAGGCAAACGTCTAGATATACCTGCAGGTACTGCAATCCGTTTTGAACCAGGTGAAACCCGTAAAGTGAATTTGATTGACGTAGGTGGAAAACGCCGTATTTATGGTTTCAATGATAAAATAAATGGTTTTTTAGATGATGACCGCACAAAATAGCTGAAAAGAGGGAAAAATATGAGCTTTAAAATGGATAGAAGTAAATACGCGCAAATGTTTGGCCCAATAGTCGGGGATAGTGTTCGATTAGGAGATACGGATTTATTTGCCGCAATTGAAAAGGATTATACGATTCACGGTGAAGAAAGCAAGTTTGGTGGAGGAAAAGTTTTGAGAGATGGCATGGGGCAAAGCGCTACAGAAACTCGTGCAGCAAATCCACTGGTTGTAGATACAATTATCACCAATGCAACAATCATTGACTATACAGGAATTATTAAAGCGGATATAGGGATCCGCGATGGTAAGATCATCGCCATTGGTAAAGGCGGAAATCCAGATAATATGGATGACATAGACTTTGTCGTTGGTGCTAGTACGGAAGCAATTTCTGCTGAGGGTCTAATCGTAACAGCGGGTGGATTGGATATTCATGTTCATTTTATTTCACCAGGTTTAGCACAAGCGGGACTTGATAATGGTATTACAACATTATTCGGTGGGGGAACAGGTCCAGCTGATGGAACAAATTCAGCGACTACATCACCTGGTAAATGGCATATCGAACGAATGCTTCAGTCAGCCGAAAACTTACCGATCAACATTGGTGTTATGGCAAAAGGTGCGGGTGCTGTACCTGAAACGATTGCAGAACAAATTGAAGCGGGTGCCATGGCGATAAAAAACCATGAAGATTGGGGCGCAACTGCTGCTGGAATTGATAATTCACTGAAAGCTGCTGATCAATACGATGTTCAATTTGCGGTTCATACTGATTCGCTTAATGAAGGGGGATTCGTTCAAAATACGTTAGATGCTTTTCAAGGACGAACAGTGCATACATTCCATACTGAAGGTGCAGGTGGTGGACACGCACCAGATATCATGGTAGTAGCGGGGCACGATAATGTGTTGCCTTCATCAACGAATCCAACAAATCCTTATACGATCAATGAAATCAGTGAACTATTTGATATGGTCATGGTTTGTCATAACTTGGATCCGAAATTACCAGAAGACGTGTCATTTGCAGAATCTCGTGTACGTAAACAAACGATTGCAGCAGAAGATGTTTTACATGATATGGGTGCACTAAGTATTATGACTTCTGATGCAATGGCTATGGGACGTGTTGGTGAAGTTGCAATGCGTTGTTGGCAGTTGGCAGATAAAATGAAAAAACAACGTGGACCTTTAGATGGTGATAGTGAATTTAACGATAATAATCGGATCAAACGATATATTGCGAAATACACAATAAATCCAGCCATCACAAACGGTGTATCAGATTATATCGGATCCGTTGAAGTAGGCAAATATGCTGATTTAGTCATTTGGGAACCAGCGAAGTTTGGAGCAAAACCCAAAATGGTTTTAAAAATGGGCATGATTAGTTATGGTGTGATGGGAGATGCAAGTTCAAGTCTACCTACACCACAACCTCGTCTAATGAGAGATCTCTTTGGGGCATGCGGCAAGGCTGTGACTGCCACAAATATTACATTCGTTTCACAGTTTGCATACGATCATGGAATCAAGGAAAACATTGGACTTGAAAAAGTAGTTTTACCTGTTCATAATACAAGAAATTTAACCAAGCGAGACATGAAATTAAATAATTTCAGTCCAAAAACGATTACCGTTGACCCTCATACATTTGATGTGAAGATTGATGACGAATTGATTACTTGTGATCCCGTCGACACTGTGGCGTTAAGCCAAAGATATTACCTATTCTAAACAGAAAAATGCTGGGACAAAAGTGGCAAGCTATCAAAAATTCTTTTAAAAAAATGATATCTATATACATTTAGAAGAAATTTTAAGGAAGCTAATGCCACTTTTGTTCTGTTAAATTTACAGGAGGAAGAATATGATTTTGACAGCTATTGATTCAAATCTTGATGAAATCGATGATATTACGAAATATCATGTTGAAACTGTTAGATTAAACAGTGATGATTTAAACAAAAGAATTTTAAGGGTAACCACAGATCATGGCAACGATTATGGGATTCGATTAACAAGTGAAAGTGAAGCGTTGCGTAATGGTTCTATCTTTTTTGTCGATGACCATAACATTTTAGTCATTGCGGTACGCTCTGAAGAAATGATTATCATTAAACCGTCAACGATGGATGAAATGGGTGAAATTGCTCACTTACTTGGAAATACACATAAACCTGTTGTTGTAGAAGACGGGAAAATTGTTTTAGAAGTAGATCCAACTGTAGTTGATCTTTTAAATAAAAAGGACATAGACTACGAGATTAAAAAAATCAAGTTGAAAAAAGCTTTGAAACATGTGGACTTGTCGCATGAACATTAATGTAAAAAGGTTTGAAAATTTTTTAGATGTTGTACAAGTCTGCGATTCCACTTTTCCTATTGGGACATTCAATCATTCCTTTGGTATGGAAAATTATTTGAGAACAGATAAAATAACGAATGCAGATGATTTTGAAATTTGGTTAGATACGTATCTAAAAACACAATTTAAATACGGTGAAGGGTTACTTATAAATCTTTGTTTTAAAGCTTTGGAAGAAGAAAAAATAGAAGTAATTTGGGAATACGATAAAATCATTACATGTTCCTCACAAGCAGCTGAAACAAGAAATGGGACAAAAATGATTGCGAAGCAAATGATTGACCTAGTTCAAACTTTACATGATATTCCATTACTAGATGATTATAAGCAACAAATCAAAAAGGCTACTGTTTATGGAAATCCAGCGATTGTTTTTGCTATTTTTGCTCATTATAAAGGACTGGACGCAGATGAAGCAATCTTACTTTATGGCTATAGTATAAATTCTACGATGATTCAAAATGCTGTCAGAGCAGTCCCTCTAGGGCAAAAAAGCGGACAATTAATTCTACAAAGAACAATCCCACTTCTAGAAGAGATAGTAGCAGAAATGAAGCAATTGGACGCATCTTATTTAGGAGCCAATGTACCTGGAATCGAATTGTCACAAATTAACCATGAAACACAAGTATTCAGACTTTTTATGTCATAGGGAGGAAATAACAGATGAAAAAAACAGTAATAATTGGTGTCGGTGGACCCGTTGGATCAGGGAAAACATTACTTATTGAACGTTTAGTTAGACAAATGAATGAGGATTTGAACGTTGCAGTAATAACCAATGATATCTATACAAAAGAAGATGCAAAATTCTTATGTGATAACTCTGTTTTAAGTGAAGATCGTATTATCGGTGTAGAAACTGGAGGATGTCCACACACAGCAATTCGTGAAGATGCATCAATGAATTTTGCAGCTATTGAACAATTAGAAGAACGATTTGAAGATTTAGATGTAATTTTTTTGGAAAGTGGTGGGGATAATTTAGCCGCAACGTTTAGTCCAGAATTAGTCGATTCCTCTATTTATATTATTGATGTGGCCCAAGGAGAAAAAATTCCTAGAAAAGCAGGTCAAGGAATGATCAAGAGTGATTTATTTATCATCAATAAAATCGATCTGGCTCCGTATGTTGGTGCTGATTTAGATGTCATGAAAAAAGACACCGAAGTTTTTCGAGAAGATAATACTTTTTTATTTACTAACTTAAAGGATCAAGAAGGGGTAGCAGCCGTAAATGAATGGATCCGTAAAAATGTTTTACTAGAAGGATTATAATATGAGGCAAGATACAGACGGACTTATTGAAATGGCATTTACCAATCGTAATAACCGAACCATTGCGTCTAGAATTTATCATGAGGGCAATTCTCGCGTGTCCTCGAATATTCCATTAGCGAATGAGAAAACACCATATTACTTCTTTATTAGTACGGGTGGGGGTTTCCTTGAGGGAGAGAAATATGAACTGGATGTTACGGTAGCCAAAGAAGCGCATGCTATCGTGACAACTCAAGCACCAACTTACGTATACAAATGTGATAATAAAATACAAACAACACAAAAAACACAGCTTGTTTTAGAAGAACATAGCACATTTGAATATATAACAGATGAAGTAATTCCTTATAAAAATTCAATTTACAAACAAGAAACAAACGTTCAGATGAAAGAAAATGCAACGCTAATTTTAATGGATGGTGTAACAGCGGGCTGGTCTGCTGATGAGCAACCGTTTCAATACGCTGAATTACAGATGAAAACAAGTATATATATGGATGAAGAATTAATCTACAATGACCATTTACTATCAGAGCCATTGAAAAATGATATGTCTGCACTAGGTTATTTTGAAGACGGCTTGAATTATAATACGTTGATAATTATCAGTCCTTCTTGTACAAAAGAGGTTATTGAAACAATTAGAAAGAAATTAAATGAAATTGAAACAACTGTCAATTTTGGCATTTCAAGTTTAGAAAAACCTGGTTTTGTGCTTCGAGCGCTGGGGAAAAGTGGAGAAGAAAATCGCTATATCCTGATGCAAGCACTCAATCATTTTCGAATAGAACAGCTTCATTATCCTGAATTGATTCTTAGTAAAAATGACAACTACATCCAGAATTAATGGACAAGATGAAGATTTTTTACGAACTTTTTAGTAAGAAATGGCGAGGCATTGTTCTGTTATGTAGTAAAAAGGGGAAATTAGTGTGGAAATGGCTAAGAAGACATTTAAAAATGAAATTATTGATTACTGGTCAAAGAGATCTGAAACCTATGGACAACAGCATCATGAAGAATTACTGGGAGAACCAAAAGCATTATGGCAGAATGTCATCCTTAGTGCTTTTAATGCAAACGAAAACCCAGTTAAAAAAATTCTTGATATAGGTACTGGTCCTGGTTTTCTCTCCATATTGCTTGCTGAAAAAGGCTTTGAAGTGACGTCAATCGATATGACAGAAGAAATGTTGATTCAAGCAAAGTTGAATGCGGGTGATCTCGTTGAAAAAATCGAATGGACATTGATGGATGCCCATAAGTTGACATTTGATACAGCACACTTCGATGCAATTGTCACAAGAAATGTCACTTGGAATCTAGAAAATCCAAAGGAAGCATATAAAGAATGGTATCGAGTATTAAAACCAGGAGGAATCTTACTAAATTTTGATTCAAATTGGTACAAATATCTTTACGATGAAACGCTTCGGGAGAAATATGAAAAAAATCGAGAATTGACGCAAGAGATGGCTGTTAAAGATTATTATGAAGGGACAGACATTGATTGGATGGAAGACTTAGCTAAAGAAATGCCTTTATCAAAAATTACCCGTCCTATATGGGATAAGAAGGTATTGAAAGAGTGTGGATTCCAATCTATTACAATTCATGAGAATATGAATGATCAATTACTAAGTGATATTCAAAAAATTAATTTCTTGTTTTCCCCTATATTCCTAATAGAAGCAACAAAATAAATAGCAAAGGAGATGAGTTGTTGGCAAAGAAAAGAAAATGGATGCCAGTCTTCTTTTTTACTATCTCTATGATGCTACTAATTTTAGCAGGCTGTAATTCATCAAAAAAAGAGAGCCGATCTTCTAATCAAATAAATTACGGTAGTACAAAAGATATACGAGATATTAATCCGCATTTATATAACGGAGAAATGGCTGCGCAAAATATGGTTTTCGAAGGATTGACCAAAAATGAAGAGGGAAAAGTCAAACCTGCGTTAGCAAAAAGCTGGGCTATTTCTGATGATGGTAAAGAATATACCTTTTCTTTACAAACTAATGTGAAATTTACGGATGGTACGGCATTCAATGCAGATGCTGTGAAGCAAAATTTTGATGCAGTTTTGGCTAATAAGGAACGTCATGCTTGGTTAGATATGGTGAATGAAATCGAGTCGACACAAGTAGTAGATGATGAGACTTTCAAATTAACCTTAAAACATCCCTATTACCCAACCTTGATTGAACTCGGGTTGACTAGGCCATTTCGTTTTATCTCGCCTAAAAGTTTTATTGAGGGGGGATCTAAAACGGGTGTGTCAAGCTATGTGGGAACTGGGCCGTATAAACTGGAAACGCACAAGGACAATCAATATGCGCACTTTGTAGTGAATGAAGATTATTGGGGTGAAAAACCAAAAGTTTCAGAAGTGGATTGGAAAGTAATTCCAGATTCACAAGCATTATTACTTGCTCTAAAAAAAGGAGAAATTGATCTTATTTATGGTGCAGATGGCGACCAATTAAATATGGATGCCTATAACGCAATGAAAGCTGACAAGGCTGCTTTTACAGCCGTATCTAGCCAACCAGTAGCCTCTCGTGCAATACTATTAAATAGTAAACGAGAAAATCTGAGTTCATTAAAGGTTAGACAAGCGTTAACTTACGCAGTCAACAAAGAGAATATTATTAAAGGTGTACTAAACAATTCAGAAGACAAAGCAAATACGCTATTGCCAAAAACGGCTCCTTATTGTGATATTGAATTAAAAAGCTATAATCACAACGTGGAAAAAGCAAATCAATTACTAGATGAAGCAGGATGGAAAGTAGGGGAAAATGGAATACGGATGAAGGATGATAAACCTTTAGCACTAACTTTTTCCTATAATTCACAAAATGCACAAGAAGGAACAATCGCTCAATCGATTCAAGCGGATCTTAAAGAGGTAGGGGTGGACCTAGCCATTATTTCTGAGGAAAAACAGAATTTTCTTGATCGTCAAAAAGATGGAGAGTTCGATTTACAGTATTCGTTGTCGTGGGGAACGCCTTACGATCCGCAATCTTATCTTTCTTCTTGGCGAATACCGGCACATGGAGATTATCAAGCACAATTAGGCTTGGATAAAAAAGCATGGTTGGATGATAAAATCACACAAGTGATGATTGAGCCAGATGAAAAACAGAGACAAACAGATTATAGCGAAATTTTGACGTACATCAACGAGCAATGTGTATATATCCCAATTTCGTATTCGAAAACGAAAGCAATTGGTAAAGCTAACCTTAAAAATATCACGTTTAATGATTCGCAATATGAAATACCATTTGAAAAAATGTTCTTTGAATAAGGATAGAAAGTTGGGTGACAATGATTAAATCTATTATTAAAAATTGTGGAAAAATCCTACTTCTTCTTTTTTTAATAACATTTATTCCTTTTTTCCTATTGACGTATCTATCCAATGATCCAGCTGAAGTAGCACTAAGAGTCCAGGCAATCACACCAACTGAACAAAATGTGCGTCAGATGCGTTCAGAATTGGGGTTAGATCAACCTTTTTTTGCAAGATATATTGATTGGGTTCAACAGGCTCTAAAAGGGGATTTAGGTAAAAGCTATGCTACTGGTAAATCAATTGCTGGTATGATCAGTGAGGCTTTTCCATATACAGTATTTTTGACTCTAATGACACTGATCATCATTATTGTAACCTGTTTAGTACTGGGGATTTTGGCAGCTAATTATCAAAATCATTGGACTGAAAAAGTCTTAAGATTGATCACCTTTGTCTTAAATGCAATTCCATCATTTTGGCTAGGGTTGTTACTGATCTTTTTGTTCTCTATCAAGCTAAATTGGTTACCAACGGGAGGGGCCGAAGGGCTATTATCAGTTTTCTTGCCGGCATTGACACTTTCTTTGGCCTACTCTAGTTCGTATATTCGGTTGATTCGCAATGATTTATTGCAAAATAAACAGTTGCCATATGTCGACTATTATTTTACAAGAGGATTTTCAAAAAAATCGATCACGAAACATTTATTGAAAAATTCTTTGCGTTCTTCTGTTGTTTCGATTGGCGTGAGTATTCCCAAACTGATTGCTGGTAGCATCATTATAGAAAGTGTTTTTGCATGGCCTGGTATGGGGCTTCTCTGTATTAATGCAATCAGAAATCGCGATTTACCTGTTTTGCAAGCCTATATTGTGATTATGTCATTGTTCTTTATTAGCAGTAGTTTGTTGATTGATTCCTTAAACAAAAGGATTGATCCCAGACTAAGAGAGCGAGGCAGCTGATGGATGTAATGAAAAAAATAGTCAAGGATAGAATAGTTCTTGTTTCTATTCTCTTTTTAAGTCTTTTAATTTTAGGTATTATTTTTGCGAATGTCTTGTCACCGTATGATCCAAACAAACAAGATATTATGAATAAATTGGCTCATCCAAGTAGTGAACATTTTTTTGGAACAGATATGTTAGGTCGAGATATCTTTTCGAGGATATTATATGGCGGTAGAGTGACGTTACTTCTCTCCTTTTTAATTGTTTTCTTGATTCTTTTGATCGGGCTCATTTTTGGTGGAATTTCTGGGATGTTTGGTGGTTGGATCGATGCCTCAATGATGCGATTTTGTGACCTGATGCTTTCTTTACCGAATGAAATGATGTCTTTGTGTATTATTGGGATTTTAGGCCCTAGTTTACTGACGATTATTTTAGCACTGACAATAGTACGATTTCCGTGGTACGTTAAAATGATCAGGACAGAAGTCCTTAATTATAAAACAAAAAATTATGTTGTCTTCTCCCTAAGTTCTGGAAAGTCTAAAGGATGGGTATTTAAAGAACACATTTTTCCCCCGATTATTCGGGCAATCATTGTTTACTCTACATTAGATATTAGTGCAGTGATTATGAGTATTAGTGCGCTATCTTTTCTCGGGGTTGGGATTCAGCCACCAACAGCTGAGTGGGGTAGAATGTTAAACGAATCCAGAGAAATCGCTGTAGTTGAGCCTTGGCAGATGATTCCTGCTGGGATCACACTATTTCTTGTGATAGCGATGCTCAATTATATCGGAGACGCAGTTGCGGAAGGAATCAACGAAGCGAATAGCGAGTAACGAGGGAGAAAGTAATGGAAAATACACTAATTTTGGTAGTGGAAGAGTTGAGCGTAAATGAACTCAAAACAAATAAAAGAGTCCTTGATAACCTAACTTTTCAAGTAGAAAGAAATGAGTTTTTAGGTATTCTGGCACCAAGTGGAAGTGGGAAAACAACACTTCTTAAAACGATTATGAGAATCTGTCCAAAATCACTTCATTCAAGTGGATTAATTACCTATTTTCTGGATACTAAAAATAAAATCGTTATTCAGGAGAAAACCAATGTTCATTCTTCGGCGGTATTAAGTCGCGAATTAACATACATCCCTCAAAATGCTTCAGAAGCATTTGATCCTATTGAAAAAATGGGTGTGCAATTGAAAGAAACATTGACAGAAAATCGATTTTCTGTAAGTGAAAGAACAAATATGATTCAAGAGTTATTGGAAAGTATGGACTTACCAGAAAGTATCTTAAACAAATACCCCTTTCAATTATCTGGTGGAACGTTACAGCGCTGTGCAATTGGGTTAGCACTTATTTTGAAACCCAAAGTGATTATTGCAGATGAGCCGACGAGTGCATTGGACACGATAAATAGAAAGAGAATTCTAGATAGTTTCTTGCAGCTAAAAAAACGAAATGAGACGACTCTACTTTTGGCGACACATGATATTGCTATTGTAGATTACTTATGTGATACGGCACTGGTTTTAGAAGCAGGTAGAAAAATTGAACACAAAAAAATAGATAAAATGGACACTGATTCAACCTCATATTTGGTAAAAATGCGTAGAATAAAAAATAAAATAGGTTCGACATTTTGGAGATTAAAAGATGGAAAATTGGTTAGTTCTTGAGCAATTATCAAAGACGTATTACAAAGAGCGGTTATTCATGCCAAGAGAAAAAATGGACGGTGGACTAAAGCCATTTTCACTTTGTATTTCAGAAGAGATTATTGGTATTTTAGGAGAAAGTGGTAGTGGGAAAACAACATTAGCTAAACTAATAGCTGGTATTGAAAAACCAGATAAAGGGTCAGGGGAAATCATATTTAGACTAAATGAGCCACTCAAACAAAAGAACCCAGTGAGCATGATATTTCAAGAGTACACCTCTGCAATCAATCCGGACTTTACTGTAGAAAAAGCATTAGTAGAATCAGTTAGTAAAAACAATAAAACACAAGAAACAAAAGAAAAAATAATTACTGTTTTAAATAAAGTGGGATTATCTGAAGAACTCTTAGACAAGAAACCAAGAAACTTAAGTGGTGGCCAGATTCAGCGTGTTTGTATTGCGAGAAGCATCTTAACGGAAGCAAAGGTATTGATTTTGGATGAAGCCTTTAGTTCGTTAGACTTATTTAATGTGGAGCGTGTGCTTGAGTTGTTACTTGCTTTAAAAAAAGAATTTAACTTGTATTATATAGTCGTTACTCATAATTTAGAATTGGCTACCTATTTTTGTGACAAACTTATTTTTTTAAAAGAGGGACATTTAGAAGAAGTGATAGAAACGAGTCAATTGATGCATGCGAAATCTGCTTATGTCCAAGCTTTGATTGATGCTCAAATTTGAGCGCCAAATAGTATAATTTGCTAGTAGTGTAGCAAAATGAATTACTATATTGAAATAGATTCAAAGAAAGGAATGGAATTCATGTCAAATTCAATTAATACAGGCGATACAGCATTTATGATTTTATGTACAGCAATGGTGTGTTTAATGACACCAGGTTTAGCTTTTTTCTATGGAGGTTTGGCACGTAAAAATAATATATTAATCATTATGGGACAATCATTTGTTTCAGTTGGAGTAACAACGTTAATGTGGATTTTTGGAGGGTTTGGGCTAGCATTTGGTACAGATTTTCATGGTATTATCGGAAATCCAGCTGATTTCTTCTTGATGAAAAATGTAGGCACATTAGCGAACCTTTTACATGGGGCAACGATTCCCTTTTTAATGTTTTTTGCTTTTCAATTGATGTTTTGTGTGATCACCGTCCCTCTTATGACAGGGGCTTTTGCGGATCGTTTGACGATGAAAGGGTATATTTTACTGTTGATCGGCTGGAATTTATTGATTTATTTCCCTGTCTGCCATTGGGTTTGGGGTGGTGGATTCTTAAGTAATTTTAACTTTAAAGACTTTGCTGGCGGTACAGTTATTCATACGACAGCCGGATTTGGTTCTCTAGCAACGATCTTGTACTTAGGACAAAGAAAGTTGACGGAACAACAAAAAAGCCAACACAATAATTTGATGATTGCTGCAATCGGAACTGGACTTTTATGGTTTGGTTGGTTTGGGTTTAATTCTGGTGGTGCATTACGTGCAGATATTCAAGCAGTGAATGCATTTGTTTCAACGTTTGTTGCACTTGCTACATCTTTAACTGTATGGATTTTATTTGCCAAATTTAAGAAGGGGTACTATGATTTTGTGGATATTTTGACTGGGTCAGTTGCAGGATTAGCAACGATAACCCCTTGCGCAGGATATGTAAAACCAACAGAAGCAATTGCTATTGGTGCCATCGCAGCAATTATTTGTAACCTTGCTGTTGATTTTCGTAAGAAAAAAGGTTGGGATGATGCATTGGATGTATGGGGTGTCCATGGCATTGGTGGATTCACTGGAACTATTTTAATTGGTATCTTCGGAACAGGTGCTTCATTAGTAACTGCTAGCGGCTTAAATGCACTGCTCGTTCAAATTTTAGGTGTCTGCTTCGTCGCAGCGTATGCATTCATCATAACAAGACTTATTCTAGTTGTTTCATCAAAAATAACAAGAATAGAGACAACAGAAGAAGAACAAGAAAAAGGATTAGATATGGAATTTTTCCATCAGTCTACTTATGATGAATAACTTTCATCTAATTAAATTGGCCAAAGTGAAAGAGTCAAGAGCGAAGACTGCCAAATCTTCACTCTTGACTCTTTCGTTTTTTTAATATTAATAAAATTACAAGTCAAGTTCATGTTCAACTTTTAACGAGTATCCGTGCTATAAACTAGCTTATTAGCCAGGCTTTTTTTGGGGGAGAATCAGTAAAACTATTTTCAGGACATTGTACATAGTAACGGGTTTAATAAGTCTTACCTTCGTTCATGAAATCTTACTTTAATTATTCTTGAATAATATTCTTCTTCTCAAAAAGCTGTTGCACTGTTCGATACAAATCAGCTAATTCTTCCTCGTCATAAGATAAATCCCAAAAATAAAGGGGTAATTCTGGGTACTTTTTCCTCGGCAATAAAGAAGAACTGATCACTAAATCATATTGTTCATTCAAATCCTCCTGATAAGGTGCAGAATCTACAAAACCTAGATCATTTAAAAATTGGTAAATTCTTCTAACTAAAAGGAAATTATGCTCAAAAGCAACACCAATCATTAAATGTTCAGAATGCTTTGGCTTATCATAAGCCGGCAGTAAGACACTTTTGATAGCATTGACCAAGGGCTTTTTGATTGTATAAATAAACTTATATTCCTTTTCTTTCGCCTTTGTATCAAAAAAAGCTTGAATCTTTGTTTCAAGAAGTTCATCAGCTTTTTTCTTTTTACGTGGTAATTCTACTAACTTTTGAAGGTTAGGAAATGGTTGGCGTAACACATAAAAGGTAAACGTAATATTTAATAGATTTCCAATGATCATTGGTTTAGCAACAACATCAGGTTCCTTTTTGAAAATATTGATTTTAGCATAGGCAAGAAATTCTTGAACTAATTCATACACAGGATTTGGCCGCGACGAAAAATCATGCAATGTTTGAAATAGTGAAGGGTCATCATCTAGAGTATAAAAAGGAGCGTAATGAGCTAAGAAAAAAATAAAACTGCTTTCTCCCTTGCTGTGCTTAGGTGGTAGTGCTTGAATCGGTCCAAGTTCCTGGTTGAGACGCTCAAAATCATAGTACGGATTGTCCATCATTAAAAAATCATACCGGTCGTCATAACAAACAAAAATTTTCTTTCGCATTCGACAGAGAAAAATCGCTGCAAAATAGGTCAATTCTTTGGCACCTAAGTAAGTTCTAGATAAGGGGAAATATTCAGAAAATGCAACAACAAGCCTTTCAGCATCTTCAAAGGCAACACTTTTAAATGGCCAAACCGTCCCACGGGTTCCAAGCCACAATACATCAAAAAGTGCTACTCGAACAGCACGTTCATCCCCAGTCAAATTTGCTTCAGTATATGTAAATCGCAGATTAAATTGCTTTACGTGTTTTTTCAAAGGCAGCATCTTTCTAGAGACTGTCGAACGACTCACGTAATAGCGTTGACAAAAATCATCTATGTTAGGAAAATCTTGGTTTAAAAAATAAAGAATAAATTGAAAAGGCACCGATTTTTTCAAGAGAAAATAACGGTATTCATCAATGGTCACGAGTAACTTGGTACTATCGATTTTTCCTGCTTTTTGTAAAATGGATGGATGGTTGGAAATCACTTTAACTAAATCATGATTGATTTCATTTAAGATAATAAATGTCTGTTGATAATTCAACGATAGCTCATCAGATAATTGAGTAATTGAGATCTCTGATTGATTGATTTGTGTGATTCGTTTGAAAAGTTTAAACTTTGTCAGCATTCCGGAATCCATCATCAATTCTTCATATAGCATGCTAATCACTTCCTTGCCCCTATTCTACTGTATTATATAGGCACTTGTCAGCTAAGACGATAAGCTGTAGACAGCTAGTGACACATCCTTAACAAAAAGGCAAGATTTCGCTCGAAATAAAAAATATGTAGTATGATAGGTAAGATTTCGAGAAAAAAGAGTCTGAGACATCATAACTCTACGAGTTATCTCTCAGACTCAAGGAATTCGTATAAACGGTGCGAGCAGAAGCAATCCCTTCTTATTTCTCGGGATTAAACACTCCTGTCCCAACCTCTTTTTTTTATTTAAGATCAGTGTCTTTTTTCAGATTGATCCAAACCAAGCCGATTATAAAACCAAGAACAGATGGAACGACCCAACCCATACCAATCGTAAATAATGGTAAGTAGTTCTCAGCAGTAGTCAAAATAGTTGTAACGCCTGAATTGCTCTTAATAAATTCAGGAGCATTATTCAAAGCATCAAGTAAAGCTGCCACAAGAGTGACATAAGTTGTTGTACGATAGACTTCTTTACGATGACCAAATAACGGACTGATAATCACTAGAATCATTAAAATCATAGCCAAAGGATAAAGAAACATCAATACAGGAATAGAAAATTGAATAATATTCGTCAAGCCAACATTTGCAAATAAACAAGGTAAAATACTAGCTGCGGCAATGTAAAAAGCATAAGACCCTTTTGGAAATAGCTCACTGAATGTTTCAGAACAGGCAGTAATTAAACCAATGGCTGTTTTTAAGCACGCTAGAATGACGATAAAGGCTAATAAAACACTTCCTAAGCTACCCAAATAATGATTGGCAATCTGAGCTAAGGCAATTCCACCATTTTCACTGAGAGGGAATTTCCCCACACTCATTGTACCCATGTAAGACAATAATGTATAAATAATCCCCATCAAAACAACACTGATTGCACCAGATTTTATGGTATCCTTTGCAATGTCATTTGGTTTTTCTACTCCCATACCTCGAATCGTCGACACAATAATGATCCCAAAAGCTAAAGAAGCAAGAGCATCTAGTGTATTATAGCCTTCAGTAAACCCTTTAAAAAATGGATTTGCAACATATGACTCTGCAATAGGCGCTGAAGTGATCGAACCCAAGGGTGTAATAAAAGCAAATAAAATTAAAATAGCTAACAAAAATAAAAATAATGGATTCAAAAACTTTCCTACATAACCTAGTAGCTTAGATGGTTTACGTGAAAATGCCCAAGCAATAAAAAAGAATAGGGCTGAAAATAGTGCTAAAACTAATTTATGCTGATCACTTGGCAAAAAAGGGGCCAAACCAATCTCAAAAGATGTCGTAGCGAGACGAGGCAATGCGAAGAATGGACCAATCGTCAAGTATAGTAATACTGTAAAAGCAACAGCATAGCGCCGATTAACACGAGTTGCTAAATCAAAGACCCCATTACTTTTTGAAATACCAATAGCAATCACACCTAAAAAGGGTAACCCGATCCCTGTAATCAAAAAGCCTAAGTTTGCTAAAAAAATACTTGCTCCAGCTTCTTGCCCCATATGAACAGGAAAAATCAAATTTCCAGCTCCAAAAAATAAGCCAAATAGCATAGAACCTACATAAAGGTAGTCACGCCATGATAATTTTTTTGTCACACATCAACACTCCTTAAACGTTATTCTTAACTAAAATAACAGAATAAAGAGACCACAGCAAGCGAATTTCAGAAAGAGATACAGGTTTTTCTGAAAACATTAAAACCTGCTGAGATTAGCTTGTGAAATAAGCAAATTGATAATCATCACAAAACTGACCATTGATAAAAAATTCATCTTTAAATAAAGCTTCTTGTATAAACCCATTTTTTCGATAAAATTGAATGGCTTTAGTATTAGACCCCATAACGCGTAAAGAAATTTTATGAATCCCTTCTTTAGTAGCGACCTCCTTTAAATAATCCAATAATTGCCGACCAATCCCAAAAGATTGGCTGTCTGGATGAACACCGATCCCAAACATCCATTGCTTTTGATGGGCGTTCAAAGGCGTGGGATGATGAACGTCTATAAAACCATGAACTTTGTCAGCCTCAACAGCAACAAAAATAATGCGTCCAGCTGTTTTTTCCTTATACTCGTCAACGGAATGATAATAATGTAGGACAGGAGAATTTTCATTCGTCCAAATCGTATTTTCTATCTCAAATAGCTGTTGGAAATCGAGCTCTTCCACTGGTCGAATGGTGATCTGCTTGTTCATTTAATGCCTTCTTTCTGACTGTCGATCTCATTAAAGCGTTCTTCTAACTTTTGCTTATGGGTGCTTAAAATATCTTCGAAACGAATATCGTATTTATCAGCTAGGATAAAAATATTATCTAGCACGTCACCGAGTTCTTCAGTCAAGTCTTGAACTAAATGTTCTGGGGCTTTTGATTTTTCATCTGGACGGTCACGCCCAATTTCTAAAGCACGCACCGCACGCGCAACTTCTCCTGTCTCTTCAGCTAAAAAACTGACGCGGATAAAAGAGTTGAGCGCATACCAACCTCTTTTTTTATAAAAATGACTGATCCATTGTTGATACTGTTGAAGCTCCACACAAATCCCTCCATTCTTCTTACTATGTTAGCATATAGAATAGAAAAAATAAAAATGAGTGTCATTTATTCAAAAGAGGATAGTCGCTATTTTTAACAAAGCAAAAATAGTCTATTTGTAGTATCATAATCAAGAGGAAGGCACAGTCAAAAATGGAGGGAAAAGAGATGACCACATTTTATTTTGTGAGACATGGAAAAACAGAACTGAATTTGAGTTTGAGATTTCAAGGAGGAAAAATCGATTCGCCGTTGTTACCGATCGGTATCGAACAAGCAATCCAAGCGGGACGTTATCTTTGCGATACATCATTTGATGCAGTTGCTGTCAGTACTCAAAAAAGAGCGATGGATACGGCGAATTACCTTCTTAAAGAAAATAATTATTTAGATGGATTAACCGTGAATTATTATGACAGCCTAAGAGAAATCAAATTTGGTAAACGTGAAGGCATTGAAATCGATCATACAGATGAGCAAACAAAGAACTTACGTCAACGACCAGACCTGTATGATCCCACAGCTTTTGGTGGTGAAACGATCGACTCTTTAGTAAAACGATCTACTGAAACAATAGAACAAATCAGTAAAAAATACCCAGATGGAAAAGTACTAATTGTAGCACATGGTGTGCTGTTGATTACGTTGATCAATTCCTTGATCGGAAAAGAAAAATCACAATGGCGTGAAGGTGGTCCCTTAGCGAATACGAGTATTACAATTTTAGAAAAAGAAAATGATTTACAGAATTACACGCTAAAAACATTTAATGATGTTTCTTATCAATCACAGAATGAAGAAGCATAAAAATCAAATCAAATGACAATCTGTTAGTCAGTTAGAATAGGTGGGAATTAGTTGAAGAGAATGGCCGTTTATTGCGGGGCAAGTGTAGGAAATAAAGCAATTTATCAGGAACAAACAAAAGTGTTAGGCCAATGGATGACCAATAATAAGTATGACCTTGTCTATGGGGGAGGCAATGTTGGTTTGATGGGAATTCTTGCCGATACAGTTATTGACAATGGTGGCAAAGCAATCGGAGTGATGCCAAAATTTCTAATGGAGCGTGAATTAGCACATCAAGCGATTACTGAAATGCATATTGTTACTGACATGCATGAGCGTAAACGTAAAATGATCGATTTGGCAGATTGCTATTTAGCTTTGCCTGGTGGACCTGGAACGTTGGAAGAAATATCAGAAGTTGTTTCTTGGGGAAGGGTTGGTGAACATCAAAATCCCTGTGTCTTTTTTAATGTAGAGGGCTATTATGATTTATTAGCCGAATTTTTTGATAAAATGGTTCGCGATGGATTTTTAACGGAAGCAGACCGAGCAAAGATTTTCTTTTCTGAAGATTTAGATGCGATTCAAGCATTTATCGCTACCTTTACACCACCAACGATTAGACAATATAAATAAATCAACACTCGTTTGAACAGTGACTGCTCAAGCGAGTGTTGATTTATTTTTTAAGGTTTTGATAAAATTCGATGTAAAAACTCTTTCGTCCGTTCTTCTTTTGGATGAACAAAGATATCGTCAGAAGTTCCTTCTTCTGCAATCACACCTTTATCCATAAAAATCACACGGTCAGAAACTTCTTTAGCAAATTCCATTTCATGAGTGACGATGATCATCGTTAATCCTGTATGGGCTAAATCCTTCATAGTCTTCAGTACTTCTCCGACCATTTCAGGATCAAGAGCTGAAGTTGGTTCATCGAATAACATCACATCAGGATTCATCGATAAGGCACGAGCGATGGCGACACGCTGTTTTTGTCCACCGGAAAGTTGGGCTGGTTTTGCATCAATAAAGCGTTCCATACCAACTTTTTCAAGATTTTCTAACGCAATTTTCTTTGCTTCTTCTTTATTACGCTTTAAAACAGTAAGCTGTCCTGAGGTACAATTTTCTAAAACATTCATATTATTAAATAGGTTAAATGATTGGAACACCATCCCTAAATGAGTACGGTATTTTGGCAGATTGTACCCACGCTCTAAGACATTTTCACCATTATAGATGATTTTGCCTCCAGTTGGTTTTTCGAGTAAGTTGATACAACGTAACAGGGTTGATTTACCTGAACCAGAAGAGCCAATGATCGTGACAACTTCTCCTTTCGTGACGTTTACATTGATATCTTTTAACACTTCGTTATCACCAAAGCTTTTTCTTAAATGTTCGACTTCAATAATTGCGCTCATATTATTTCCTCCTAAATTTGAAAGCTCTTTAGCTTTCTTTTACGTTTTCTAGTTCTTCAACTTTGACATAAGCAGAAGGGCCGTCCATTTTCTTCTCGACTACACGTAAAACTCGTGTGATAGCATAGGTCATGATCAAGTACATGATCCCTACGATCGTAAATGTTTGGAAGAACTGGAAGTTTGCACCAGAGGCAGAATTTCCTTGGAAAAATAGATCAGCAACACCGATAACACTCAAAACGGCTGTATCTTTGATATTGATTACAAATTCATTCCCAGTAGCGGGTAAAATATTACGTAAAACTTGCGGCACAATGACTTTACGCATAGTTTGCCCATGTGTCATTCCAATGGCTTGTGCTGCTTCAAATTGTCCAGAATCAACAGCAAAAATCCCACCACGGACGATTTCCGACATGTAAGCTCCTGTATTGATGGAAACAATGAATAATGCCGCAACCGTTCGGTCTAAAGAAATGCCAAAAGCTAAAGCTAGACCATAGAAGATGACCATTGCCTGCACCATCATAGGTGTTCCGCGGAACACCTCAATATAAATTGAAAGCAAACCATTGCCTAATTTTTGGAAGAACCGTTTCACTTTGTTATCGGATTCTGGAATCGTACGAACGACTCCAATCAATAAACCTAAAGCTGTTCCGACAAAGGTACCAATCAATGCGATAAACAAGGTTAAACCTGCACCGCGTAAGAACATGCCGCCGTATTGATCCCAGATATTTTTAAAATCAGCTAGAACGCCAGTTTTTTCACTATCACTTGTTTCAGCCGCGGGTTGATCTTTCACTGCTTGATCCATGATTTTTGTGCGTTCTTCTGAAGAAATACCGGATAAAATTTGATTCACTTTAGCAATGGTTGGGTCTGCTTTACGCATACCAACTGCGATTTGAACATCTTCAGCATTGGTTTGGAAGCCATTTTCTTTAGAGAATTCGAGCATTTCCAACTCTTTATTCACACTTGTAGCGGTCACACCTTCAGGCCGTTCACTCACATAGCCATCGATCATACCAGAAGCCAATGCCGTTCTCATTGCTGAAAAGTTATCCATTGCTTGTTGTTTATTCACACCTGGAATTTGATCGATCACGCTATAATGGAAGGTATTTAACTGTGCTGTAACTTTAGCACCAGATAGATCCTTTAAGTTTTTAGCATCTGCAAATTTGCTTTTCTTCTGAACAACTACAACTAATTGTGATTCATAATAAGGATCAGTAAAATCAATTTCTTTGCGTCGTTCAGCCGTTGGGCTCATACCAGCAATAATCGCATCGATTTTTCCAGATTGCAGAGCAGGGGCTAGACCATCCCATTTTGTTTGAACGATCACGAGTTTTTTATCTAAGCCGGCAGCAATTTTTTTAGCGATTTGTACATCGTAGCCCCCTGCATAAGAAGAATTTCCTTGAATTGGTACAGCACCGTGTGCATCTGTTTTTTGGGACCAGTTAAACGGGGCGTAACCAGCCTCCATTCCAACACGGAATTCTCCGTTAGCCTCTGTTCCTTCTGCTTGACTAAAGACTGGAGCACAGAAAATAACTAAAATAAATGCAAATAACAAGCCAAGTGAAAATGATTTTTTGTTCATAATTGTCTTCCTTTCTTATACATCCTTGAATTTGTTTTACTATAATTCAGTTTAAAGAGTTTTGAAGAATACATTGAAACAGCTTCTTCTTTCACACAAAAAAACAACTATGCAAAATGCATAGCTGCCTACTATCGTCAGGTACTCTCAACAAAAACATAGCGCAACTTAGCATCACTACTAAGACAGTCCGCAAGTTGTTCGCTTGCGTCCCAACACATAACAGGGAGGCTGTTATGCATTTCGGCGATTGTTCCTAGACTTGCTTCAATGTGTCCTCTCACTCCACAAGCTTAATAAAAATCGCAACCTCTACCTCGATTTGAGGTACTATTTAATTATTAGATTCAAGTACAAAGTGTACGTTAAGTGAGCGGAAAAGTCAATATTTTGCTTGGAAAGACTAGTGCTTTCTAACTGTTTTACAATAGTTCGTTAAAAAATAAAAAGAGCGAGGCAAAACTAATGATCTGTTTTGCTTCGCTTCGCTCTCTAAATTCAAATAACTATTTTGTCTCAAGCACTTAAAAATTTTATGTTAAAGTTTTATCTTTTTTCAACGAAGAAATAATCCTTTACGATTTTTGGATTTTTCTTGTCGACATACATTATAACGATTTTACTATCCGCTAGTTGTCTGTCAATATCGATAGTGTAATAAAATTGTGTGAATGGTTTTCCTAGTGTAATGGCTTGGACATTATAAACGCCAGTCCCGCCGTTGAAATCAAATTCACCGATTTTTAAATCGTATAAAGCATTAGGTTTTTTTAGATGGAATAGAATATGAGTGAGTTTGTCAGTATTAGAGACTACTTCACGAGTTTCTTTCATTTCTTGTTTAGAAAAATGCGAACCGATTCTAGCTGGGAAAGTTAAGTCCGCTGGTTTTAATTTTTCTTTGACTGTAACCGTAATGCGTTTTTCGATATCACCAAAATTAGTTACAGAAAGAATCTTAATTTCAGTTGCTCCGACTTTTTTACCTGTGATTGTGCCATTATCATCAACGTCAGCGATAGAGGCATCATCTGAGATCCAGAATAGTTCTTTATCAGTTGCATTGGCTGGTAAAACAGAAGCGTTCAGTGTCATTGATTCACCTAGGAATAACGCTACATTTTCTTGATCAACAACGATTTCTTCAGGAGCAACTTCGTTTACATCAACATCAATATATTTTGTGATTTTTCCGTCAGCCGTTGTTACTGAAACCCATGCAGAACCTGGGCTTATAGCTGTGATATTCCCATTGTTATCAACAGTCACAATCTCTTCAGTGGCAGTTTCCCAGTGTAATTGCTTGTTGGTTGTATTCTCTGGTAAAACAGAAGCTTTAAGGGTCATAGAGTCCCCAGCATTTAGTTCGACAGCGTCTTTTTCAATGACAATTTCTTTAGGCGCTATCTCAATAGGAGTGCTTGCTTCACCAATATGTTCTAAAATGAAATCAATTTTTTCTGAATTTAATTTGACACCCACATTTCGATTACCACCGCCAGCAGAATGGACAGCGATTATTTGATGCTTGTCATTAAATACGGAAGAACCAGATTGACCGCCGAAAGTATCAAGGTCGTAATCGATTAGGCTAGCTGTTTGTTTTCCAATGATTTTACCTTTCGCTTCCCATTGGGTTCCCCATGTTTTATCCCCTGGATAACCTGTACTCGATACATTGTCTCCAATCGTTACTGTATCTGTTAAGATAATTGGATTTTGTTTAACAATATCGCCAATTCCCTTACCATCATTTGGTTCCAAAGTAAGGACTGCTACATCATCACTTGTACTTGAAGTCGTTAAATATTTTTCAAAGATATGAACCTCTTTAATTTTGAATTTTCCATAAGGAAGAGTTGCACCGTTTCTTCCGGGAATAACATAGTTAGAATCTGTATTTGGATTGTCTTTGATACCAGATACAACATGAGCAGCTGTTAGTACAGTGTTTTTTCCGATAACAGAGCCCGAACCGAGAGCGCCATTTGCACCAATAAAGACAGTGCTTTGATAAGGCACGGCTGTAGTGTCAGTGATTTGAACACGATCATCGTTACCAATGACGGAACGAGATTCTACTGCGAATACAGATTCAGGAGCTAGACCAACCAACGTTGCTCCCAGTAAAAAAATACCAATTAAACCTAATTTTAAATTTTTCAAGATAGTAATTCCTTTCCTTTTTTGAGTTCGAAGTCTAATATTCATAAAACAGTAGCTGTGGAAAGTATAGTATAAGTTTTTAAAAATAGCAATAAAGAAATATATTTGTTATAAAAAATGATATTTAAAGAGTGGTTATTATGATTGTTGAGATGAAAAATATAATTTATAGGAGAAAGCCAATAGAACATGAACGAAAAAGAGTAAACAGGTAGGAATCGCAAACTTGAGTGTAGGAACAGTTATTGGCGGACAGCGTTATATAACCATTGGATCTGCTGCGCCAGCGTTTATGGGAATATTGTTGATTGCAATCTCAATGGTTGTCTTGATTAAAATGAAGGACAACTATGTAGACTATTAAGTCGACTCAACTAACTTTTTTCTTATAATGATGGGATAGATTAAAACAATCAATTAGGAAGTGAGACTCTTTTATTTCGTAACTAAAAAAGGCTATCTCAAATAAATCAGATAGCCTTTTTTCTGTATAAACTTATTTAAGTCTGTTGAAACTGACTATTATATAAATCAGCATACAACGAAGGTTTTGCCAACAATTCTTGATGATTCCCTTTTTCCACGATATCTCCGTCTTTCATCACTAAAATCAAATCCGCACTTTCAATCGTAGACAAACGGTGTGCAATCACAAAACTGGTTCGGTTATTCGTCACTTCATCCATCGCTTTTTGGATGTGAGCTTCTGTTCTAGTATCCACACTAGATGTTGCTTCATCCAAAATAACCACAGGAGGATTTGCTAAAATGATCCTAGCAATCGTCAACAGTTGTTGCTGACCTTGTGACAGCGAGCCATTCTCGCTTGAAATAATCGAATCATAACCATTTGGCAGAGTCCGAATAAAGTGATCACATTGGGCAATTTTAGCCGATTCGATGACTTCTTCTCGTGTTGCGTCCATACGTCCATACGCAATATTCTCCGCAATAGTTCCTTCAAATAACCACGTATTTTGTAAAACCATTCCAAACATTGCGCGTAAATTTGTTCTTGAAAGATCTGTAATATCCACGCCATCAAAGGTGATACGACCATTATTTAACTCATAAAAGCGCATCAGTAAATTTACTAATGTCGTTTTACCTGCACCAGTTGGTCCGACGATTGCCACCATGTGTTTTGGTTTAACCATGAAATCAACTTGCTTCATCAATATTTTTTCTTTTGTATAACCAAACTGAACGTTATCAAAAGCAATTGCACCAGATGGTTGATCGATGATTTGTAAGGTCTTTTTTTCTGGAATGTCATCTTCTGCATCTAAAATCTCAAAGATGCGATCAACAGCTGCTAATGCTGCTTGAATGGAGTTGATAACATATGATGCTGTGGAAATTGGTTCAGAAACTTGATTGATATATTGCAGATAAGCTTGCAGTAAACCGATTGTGATCCCACCTTGTAAAACTAAGAATGCTCCGATGATCGCACTGACGATAAACGCTAATTGATTGATCAAACGAATTGCTGGATAAATCGCAAAGTTCATAAATTGAGCACTTAAAAAGGCTTTGTAGTGCTTTTGATTTGTTTGAGAGATGACGTCTTTTGCATGATTTTGTTGATTGAAGGTTTTCGTCACTAAATTCCCAGATAAAAACTCTTCAGTTTTGTTATTCAAAATCCCAAGTTCAGCCTGACTTGCTTCAGCCAGTTTCTTATTTTTATTAGCAATTTTACCTGTTAAGAATGAGCTTCCAGCAATTAGGACAATGACAATCAAGGTTAGTTTGACATCGATATAAAATAACATGATACCAGCGAAAACAATTGTTGAGATCGATGTAAAGAATTGATTAATCCCAGTTAGGAAAACTTGTGACAATTGATTTAAACTAGTTGTTGTTCGGCTTAGAATATCCCCAACTTGGTGTTGGTCAAAAAAGGCCATTGGTAATGATTTGAATTTTTTTGTGACTTCTTTTCTGACTCTTAAGGTAATCCGTTCGCTTAAAGAAGCCATCACACGTTCTTGAATGTAAGACATCAAACTACTGATGATTGAAAAGACAATCAGAATCAAAACAGGTGTCAATAAAGCGTCTTGAACTAGGGAAAATGTAATATGACCGACTCCATGAGTTTTAATCAATGTAAGCAAATCATCAATAGCAATCCCCATAATGAAAGGCATAGCAATAACTAAGGCATTGCCGACTAAACTACACAGAATCAAGCCGAGAAATATCGGGCGTTCAGGTCGAATCAATTGAAAGAATCGTTTCAGTGTTTGTTTATTTAATTTTTCCATCATGACTGTGCTCCTTCCATAATAATCCCTTGTGAGCGGGCAAACTCTTGGTACGTTTTATTTTGTTGTAACAGTTGGCTATGTGTTCCTTGACCTACAATTTTTCCTTCATCTAAAACGATAATCGTATCAGCTTGTTGGATCGTACTCAATCGTTGAGCGACGATCAGCAAGGTTTTATCGGACATTTCTTCTTTTAATGCGAGTCTTAATGCAGCATCGGTTTTATAATCAAGCGCTGAAAAACTATCGTCAAAAATATAAATATCTGCAGGTTTGATCAAGGCGCGGGCGATACACAAGCGTTGTCTTTGGCCGCCAGAGAAGTTAGTTCCCCCTTGAGCCACAAATGAATCATAACCATCTTCTAATGTAGCGAGGTAAGAAGAAAGCTGAGAAATTTTAGCTGCGCGATCCATATCCTCTTTTGTTGCTTCAGGATAGCCCATCAATAAATTGCTCTTAATGGTTCCGCTAAATAGAAAGGCTTTTTGCGGAACATAGCTGATTTTAGAGCGTAACTCTTCTTGTGTAACATTTCTGATATCAATACCATCAAATAAAATAGCTCCCTCAGAGACATCGCTAAGTCTTAACAGTAATTTGGCAACTGTACTCTTACCAGAACCTGTACCACCAACGATTGCGGTCGTTTTCCCTTTTGGAATACTGAAATGGATATCCTCTAAAACGGGTTCATCCGCTTGATCATAACTGAATGTCACATGGTTTAAATCGATCAAAGGATCTTGCGGTTCCGTTTCTTCAAGTAAAACAGGTTGATCAGTATCAAGAATTTGGTCTTGGGTATTTAAAATTTCTTCAATTCTTTTTACTGAAGCAAGGGATCTAGGTAACATTACTAATACCATTGCTGCGATCATCAAGTAAGCAAGTGTTAGTAAAGAGTATTCAACGACGGCAGAAACCGTCCCAATTTGCAAGGTACCAAGTGCTACGAAGTTTCCACCAAACCATAAGATAGAAGAGAACACCACACCCATTAACAAGAAGGCAACTGGTGTAATAAACGCGAAAATACTATTGACTCTGATCATGCCGTTTGCATAATCAGAAAATGTTTTATTTGTTCGTTCTTCTTCATATTCTTGATTGTTAAAGGCTCGAATCATATTGATCCCGGTGAAAAATTCCCGCAACGTCACAATGATCTTGTCCATTTTAGGTTGGATCAATAATGAAAGTGGCGTTCCTTTTTTCATCAAAATATAGACGATCAACCCAAAAGCTGCGATTGCAATAAGTGGCACTAAAGCCAATGTGGCTGAATAAGTGAACGTCATATAAAGTGAGAACACTGCAATGATCGGTGCTGGTAAAATCAGTTGCAGAAACAATACGATCATTTGTTGAATATTATCAACGTCATTTGTCATTCGCGTTAACAGGGAACCTGTCCCGAAATTATCTGCATCTTTAATAGAAAATGTTTGGAGTTTAGCAAAAAACATTTCCCGAGTTTCCAACCCAAATTTTGCAGCTACTTTAGCAGAAAGATAACTTCCAGCAATCGCTGAAAGCGCGCCAAATAAAGCCATTGCGAGCATTTTAAGCCCAATTATTTTAATGGATTGTTCATCGCCGCTGGCAATCCCAACGTCGATTAATTGTGCTACGAGTAACGGTACACCAAGTGTTCCGATAATTTGTAAACATAAACAAAGAACTGTCGCTAAAATAAGTGTCAGATTCTTTTTAATGAAAAATTGAATGATTTTCATTTAAATTCCTCCTTTTCAAGACTCAAAGGGAATTCTACACCTTCAAGCTACTTGAATGTCAACGTTTTTCGTTTATAATTAAAATCAGAGGTGATTTGATGGAAAAAGAGAAGTTATTAACGGTAGGACAAGTAGCTGAAATCATGAATTTACCAAAGTCGAAGATTCGTTATTGGGACGATATGAACCTACTGACATCCTCAAGAAATAGACAAAACGGCTATCGGCTATTTGATATGGAGGATATTTTGACGATTAGTGATATTGATTTTTACCGCAGACTCGACATCCCCATTAATAAAATGACCAATCTTTATCGAAAATCACCAGAAGAGTTATGGACGATATTAGATGAAACAGAAACACGCGTTGCATCAGAATTAGCGGAACTAGAGAAAAGACAACAAGGGATAAAACATAGAAAAAATCAAATATTGAGTTTGATAGAGTTGAAAGAAAAAGAATTTATTGATAAGCCAATAGATGTAGAACGAATTATTCCAATCGATTTAAAGGACCCAAATGAATTGCAGACTTACATTGATAATCCTTCTAGTTTAGTTGTTTATATCGAGGAGGGGCATGAAAAAGAAATCATTTATGGTTTTGCCGTTACGGCCAAAGAGTTTGTAGAAGAGGTCACGATTTGGCAACAATCAGACCAGCCAAAAGATTCATATAAACAATTTTTGCTTACAATCAAATCAGACAATCCTTTAGAAAATAATTTCCAAGTTATCAAAGAAAAATTGGATAAACAAGGCTATCAAACTGGAACGATGATAGGACGTTATATCATGACAGCGGAAGATCAAGATGGTTTTTACAGAGATTATTATAAGGCTTGGGTTGAAGTAAATAAGTAAAGGTCGGGCATAAAAATCGTAATCTTGCTAAGAAGGTGCTATGATTTAGCCAATTACAAAAGGATGATCAGTCTATGAAAAAATTACAAACAATACAAGCGGTATTAACTTTTATCAATAATCATCATCTTGCTTTTTTATATGTTTCACAAGAAGATTGTTCAGTGTGTCATGCGCTTAGACCTAAAATGACCGAACTATTAAAAAACTATCCTAAAATTGAACTAAGAGAAGTGGAAGCTGATCAAGTCAAAGAAATTTCTGCTGAATATTTGATATTTTCAGCACCCACTTTACTTTTTTTCGTTGATGGAAAAGAGTATCTTCGAGAAGGAAAATTTGTTCAGTTTAGAAAACTAGCACATACCATTGAACAAGTGTATTCTTTTGAAGAAAGCCAGTTGAAATAAGTATTAGAGTGATGTGTAAGGTTGCTTCTATTTAAAATGTAAGCGTACTATTGACAAAGAAAACAAGTCGTTGTATACTTTGGTCAACGGATCGTTACTGGTTAAGCAGGCGTGACCTCTCACATTACTTTTTTTGGTGATGTTTGATATGGTCAGGTCTTTTTTCGTTTTTCAAGACAAGAACAGGAGATAATTTCAATGAAAATACTGAAAGTTTTTAATAATAATGTTTCTTTGGTTTTGAATGATGACAACATCGAAGAAATCATTATGGGCAAAGGCGTTGGCTTTAACAAGCGTGAAGGTGACGTGATCGATTCTGCCCGGATTGAAAAAAGATTTGTTCTTGAAGGTAATAATTCCGTTAGTAACTTAGATAATCTGCTTGCACGAATCGATATTGAAGATATTGAACTGGCCAGTGATATTATTCAATTAGGTGAAGCAGAATTAGAGCAATCGATCGATGATTCCATTTTGCTGACATTGTCCGATCATATCGGGTTTGTCTTAAATCGAGCCGCAGAAGGATTACAAATGCGCTCGCCATTAGAATGGGACATTAAACAAATTTATACAAAAGAATATGCATTTGCGTTGAAAGCCGTTCAAATGATGCGGGAGAAAACAGGCATTGCTATTCCAGATCAAGAAGCAGCTTTTATTACCCTTCATTTTGTGAATGCCTATAATTCTACTAGCAATATGAACGAAACCATGCTGACAACGAAAATCATTCAAAGCATTATCGATATTATTAAATATCATTATGGCAAAGAATACGATGAAACTTCTTATGATTTTACTCGTTTCATTACCCATATTCGTTACTTTGTCAAAAGACAGCTAGATAAAGAAGTTTCCTCAAATGAGGATTCGTCCTTGATCAATTTGATCGCTGTCAAATATGAGCAAGATTATCAGTGTGCAGTTAAAATCAAAACATTTTTGGAACAACAATATGATTGGACGATTTCAAATGATGAATTGATGTACTTAACACTTCACTTAAATCGCTTATCGAGCAATCAATAGGATCGTTACTGGTTAAGCAGGCGTGACCTAAGAAAAACACTTCATGTATAAGTGTTTCTTCTTGGGTCACTTTTTTTCTAAAAAATGAAACAAAGAGAGGAATTACTATCATGCGTTATGAAGAAGAAAGTAAAAAAATCATCGAGCTTGTCGGTGGCAAATCGAATATCAATAGTTTAGTTCATTGTGCGACACGTTTAAGATTCAGCTTGAAAAATACGAAAAAAGCGGACAAAGAATCATTAGAGAAGTTGCCCTATGTGATGTCCGTTGTGAATAGCGGTGGACAATATCAAGTTGTGATCGGTAGTAAAGTACCAGATTATTATGCGGCAATTCAATCGCTCGCTGATTTAAACGAAGATGCACCTAAGACAGAGAAAAAACTAAGCTTCAATTATGTGTTCGAAGTGATTTCTGGGGCCTTTTCACCGCTGATTCCAGCAATGGCTGGATCAGGAATGATCAAAGCCGTATTAACGATTTTAGTTGAAATGAAACTTTTAGCCGATACTAGTTCAACCTATATGGTCTTAAGTGCGGCAAGTAATGCGATCTTTTACTTCTTACCTGTTTTCTTAGGAATCACGTTGACTAAAAAAATCGGCGGTAACATGTATGTAGGTGGGGTGATCGGTGCAGCATTACTAGAACCGTCATTTACTGGCATGATTGGTCAAGAAAAACTTGATTTTCTAGGAATCAATTTAAATGTTGTCGATTATGCAACAACGATTTTCCCGATTTTTGTAGCAATTTTCATTTATTCATTCGTGGATAAATTCTTACGGAAAATTATATTTAGAGACCTGCAATTATTTGCCGTACCAATGTTTAGTTTGATGATCATGGTGCCATTGACTGCATTACTTTTCGGTCCATTTGGAACGGTTATTGGGGATGCGTTATCACAAGCTGTTATGTGGTTGATCGGTAAAAGTGCGTTGCTTTCAGGAATCGTTTTAGGTGGCGGAATGCCGTTTATGGTGATGTTTGGCTTGCATTGGGGCTTTTCACCGATCACACTGGAAAACTTGACAGTGATGGGTGGCGATCCAATCGAAGGTATGGCTGTTGCAGCTGTATTTGCACAAATCGGGATCGCAATTGGATTCTATTTAAAATCTAAAAAACATTCTAAAATGAAAGCTTTAGCTGGACCATTGGCGTTGACAGGTTTATTTGCAGGTGTAACAGAACCAATTGTATATGGTTTGATTTTAAGATATAAACGCTTATTACCGATCGTTGCGATTTCAGGAGCGATTGGTGGCGCAATTTGTGGAGTGACCGGTGTGACCATGAATGCCTATGTATTCCATAATATTTTCTCTATTCCAGTTTATACACCAAAAATCGGCTATTTCATTGGTGTCGGTTCTGCTTTGATTGCAGGAGCTGTATTAACGTATTTCTTCGGTGTTAAAGAAGACGAAATGACTGATTTCTTGCCTGAAACAGATCAAGGAGAAGATGATTTTCAAGAAACAGTAACAGAGGTACAAGAAAATCCAGAAACAACTGTTTATGCGCCGCTTGCAGGGACTGTGATTCCTTTGAAAGAAGTAGATGATGATGTATTTTCTAGTGAAATTGCTGGGAAAGGTGTGGCGATTATCCCGACTGATAATAAAGTCGTGGCACCATTCGATGGAACAGTTGTCGCCATTTTTCCATCAAAACATGCGATTGGGTTAAAATCAACTGGCGGTAGCGAGTTATTGATTCATATCGGAATTAATACAGTGAACTTAAATGGCGAACATTTTGAAACGAAAGTTGCAATGGGGGATACGATCACACGTGGCCAAACGTTATTAGTTTTCGATCGTGAAAAGATCGAACAAGCAGGTTATGCGATGACATCACCAGTTATTTTAACAGACGCACCAAGTATGGAATCATTGAATATTATCAATGATAGCGATAAAGTGACACCAGAAACAAAATTATTTGTTGTTGGAACGAGCAAGGAGGCTGACGGTCAATGAGAAACGATTTCCTATGGGGCGGAGCAGTTGCGGCTCATCAAGTAGAAGGCGGTTTTAATCAAGGCGGCAAAGGAATCAGTATTGCAGATGTCATGACGGCGGGTTCAAAAGATCATGCTAGAGAAATTACTGATGGAATTATTGAAGGAAAGTTTTATCCTAACCATGAAGCGATCGATTTTTATGGGAACTATAAAGCAGATGTCCAACTGTTTGCGGAAATGGGGTTTAAATGTTTAAGAACCAGTATTGCGTGGACAAGAATTTTTCCAAATGGTGATGAGCAAGAACCAAATGAAGCTGGTTTAGCTTTTTATGATGACTTGTTTGATGAATTATTGAAGCATGGAATCGAACCTGTGATCACCTTGTCTCACTTTGAAATGCCGTATCATCTTGTGAAGCAATATGGCGGTTGGCGTAGTCGAGAACTGATTGGTTTTTTCACTAATTTTGCTATAACTGTTATGAAACGTTATAAGGATAAAGTAACGTACTGGATGACGTTCAATGAAATCAATAACCAACGAATCTTAGAAAATCCGATTTATTCATTTACAAACTCAGGAATCCTTTACAAAGAAGGCGAAGATAAATTAAACACAATGTATCAAGCAGCGCATTATCAATTTGTAGCAGGAGCAATCACGGTTGCTGAAGGAAAGAAAATCAATCCTGATTTCCAAATTGGCTGTATGTTGGCGGCAACACCAAATTACCCTTTAACGAGTGATCCAAAAGATATCATCGCAGCACAACAAGAGGATGAAAAACAACTATTTTTCACTGATGTACAAGTGAGAGGCAATTACCCTCGCTGGGCTCTCAAAGAGTGGGAAAGAAAGGGCTATCAACTTGATATTACGAATGAAGATCTAGAACTCTTGAAAAATGGCACAGTCGATTATATCGGTATCAGCTACTATTTAAGTAATACGATCTCAACACGTCCTGAAGCCGTTCGTTTGGAAGATGACTTACTTGGAGACAGCTCTCTTGTAGAAAACCCTTATGTAAGTATGACAGAGTGGGGTTGGTCGATCGATCCAGCCGGATTGCGCCACTATTTAAATCTTTTAAGTAATCGGTATGAACGTCCAATTTTTATTGTGGAAAATGGATTTGGTTATGCAGATAAACTGGTAGAAGATCAAATCCATGATGTGGAACGAATCGACTTTCTCAGCCAGCATATCAAAGAAATGAAAAAAGCCATCGAGATAGATGGTGTAGATGTCTTAGGCTACACTGTTTGGGGCTGTATTGATCCTATTTCATTCACCACTGGGGAAATGCGAAAACGTTACGGTTTTATTTATGTGGATCGTGACAATCAAGGAAACGGTTCACTAAAACGCATTAAAAAAGATTCTTTTGAATGGTATAAACACTTGATTCAGACAAATGGAGCCGAAATATAAAAAAATAACAGCATCTCTCATCGTATTTTAGTAAAATAGATACGATGAGAGCTTTTTTGCCTAGAAAAGCATAGAATAGACTGGAATGGATTAGAATGGGGAATGGAACAATGAAAAAAGTAATCGGTTTGATTATTGGTGCTGTCGTGGTGATAGCGCTAGCCTTAAATTATTTTGGTGAGAGTAAAGAAAAAACAGTGAAACCATTAATGGAAAAAGAAACTATTGAATTTTGGGTCGTGAGTGATCCGCATTATCTCGATAAAAGTTTGACTGATTCGGGTTCTGCCTATCAAAATATCAAGCAGACTGCAGCAGGTAAAGAGTTGGATTATCAAGAAGAGAGCTGGCAAGCATTTATCGACAAAGCGATAGAACAAAAACCTGATATGCTGATCATTACTGGTGATTTGACCTTAAATGGGGAAAAAGCTAGCGCAGAAAAACTGGCAGAATTACTTAAACAATTAACCGATAAAGGGATCAACGCTTTTGTCATCCCAGGCAATCATGATATCAATGATGGATGGGCAAGAAAATTCGTTGGCGCTAAACAAGAGAAAACAGAAGCCATATCAATTGCTGATTTTAAAGAAATATTTGCAGAAAATGGCTATCAAAATGCAACGAGTTATGATAAACACTCATTGAGTTATTCTGTAGCCGTGAATCCAGCGTATAATTTTCTGTTTCTTGATTCTAATATTTATCCTGACGATAACCAACCTCAAACAAGACCTGCAACAGGGGGAACGATTCGTGGCAAAACGATGAGTTGGGTCAAACAACAATTAGCAGAAGCAAAGCAAACAAATAAAAAGACGCTTGTCTTTTTACACCATAATATTTATGCTCATAACAAATTATTATCCAGCGGCTTTGTCCTTAATAATGCGGACGAGTTCAAACAACTCTTGGCAGAATATCAAGTACCCGTTGTCTTTTCAGGACACATCCATGCACAAGATATCATGACAGAAACGGTCGAGAATGACCGCTTGACTGAAATTGTCTCTGGTTCATTTTCAATCACACCGCAAAGCTATGGTATAGTCAAATTGAGTAAAGATTCATTCGAGTATCGAAAGAAAGAAAATGACGTAGATACATGGGCACGAGAAAAAAATATCACAACCCCGCAAGTTAGAAACTACCAAGAATATATCAAAAATATTTTTATGGAGGATGGCGAACGGCTAGCCTATGCTCAACTAATCGATAGTGGTATGACGAATGAAGCACAAATGGATATAGCGGCTGAGTTTGTGGGAACAGTAAATATCCGCTTCTTCTCTGGAAATGATTACAGTTCAGAGGAAGAAGTTGAAAAACTTAAGCAAGAAAAAGGCTATCAGATCATTGCAGAGAATAGCAAGTTTTTGAAAGAATACATTGATTCAATCATTCAAGATACAAATGAAGAGGACAATCGATTGAATAAATCTTTTTAAATAATCTAGAAGAGGGCAAGATAAAAGTGTTTAGATTCGAGAACCAAGTCCTTCTATTCTAAGTGTCTTCAGCACCTAGAGATTGATGAAATCGGAACGTAGTGTAGTGGGCACTGTGTAATATCGACTCGGACCTCGCTATGTTTTATAGCAATAAGAAGGAGTTGCTTTTTCTTCGCCGTTTATTCGAAGTTAGAGAGGTAAGCGCTGGCTAAGCTTAATATTATAAATAGAGAATATATACGATTTAAGGAGGAATAGCTATATTGAAAATACAAAAGTATATTTTTATGGTATGTACTATTGTTTTTTTTGTAATAACAGGATGTAGTGATCAGAGACAGTTGGAAGAATATAGAACTAAACTATCTAGTGTAGAGGAGGAAATGAAAAAAGAACAGCTAGTAGAAAACCACGATTTGGCTACAGAAAAAAAAGAATATGGTATTAATGAACAAGTTGTCATAACAAAAGCCAATCAGCCATTAGTTGCATTTACTATTACAAAAGCAAGTAGTAGTTTGGGTAACCTTAGAAAAGATGTAACATATTCTGATGAAGTTAAACATGCAGTAATGATTAGTGTGAAATATGAAAATATAAATTATCCTGATACCTATGATATGAGCTGGACTCTTCTGAGTAACTCAAAAATAACCGACAGTAACAAGGATGTAGTAAATTCAGGGGGGATAGAAAACGATAAAGATATAAATAAAGGTGAAACAAATACTATGACATTTTCTGTCAAAACTAAAGAGCTAGCAAGTAAAGTTGATTATCTTACATTTAAGTACTACTATCCTCAAAGCTTATTGAGAGGAAACTATTCTGAAAAAGATTTTTTAATAATCAAGGTACCAGTTGAACATTGATTGAAAAATCATTTGGTTAGAAATTGTTATTTGCTCACTCGTTTAAATAAATAGAAATGAATTAAAATTGAACAGTATGATAGACTTCAGTAAAAAATGGATCTATCTGGAGAAGGTAGTAGTTTTCTAGCGTCAATTTTGAATGAAAAGCTATTGTAGACTATAATAAATATAGGCCTAGTGTCTGACTTTAAAAGCACGAAAAGTATCATGATGACAATCATGATACTTTTTCGTTTTTCCATCGTTTCTCCGAAAAATGCAGCTAAATTGGATTGGATATACTTCAAGCCAAATAAATGAATTCCGTCAGAATGTAGAACACGTTCCTTTTCGAATTCTAATAGTAGTAAGTCAAGATTTTCCATAGAATCTCGCATATTTGGTAAAAAATCTAGTCTGTTCCACATGTCAATTGGATTTTATGTGGTTGTTCCATGAATTCTGTAATGGTAAGTATTCAGCAACCAATCATTAGATGCTATCAGGGGGGACATTTGGATTTCAATCCACAGTGACTGCGTTTCATTTCTACATCTAATTGCGCATGATCAGCATTATAAATCAAATTTTAAGGAACTCGTTGCAACGCAAGATAAATTGTTGGATGGCTAACCCCTATTTTATCGCCTATTTCCTGAATACTCATGTTGTCATAAACCACCGTCACTATACACTTTCGAGTATCTCATTTAAGTTTCTTATGTGAACCCATCAAAATCAATCCTAGTAGTTTGCTATCCTAAACTCATTTTACTAGAAAATTTTGATGGGTTCATTGTTGCAATTACTATTACAACTCAGCATATAAATAAGCTAACTGGTATTACATTTAAGGGAGTTTTTTTACAAAAAATGGTTTCTAAATTAAAAAAAGTTATTTTTTTTTAAGTGTCAAGGTCTATAAATGTTGTTATGACAAAGATAAATAGATATGGAAATATTTCTTATTCCTTTTTATTGACAAACAAAAAAAAACCACCGTAATATTGGCTTGTGGTTATAACCAGTTAAAATAAAGGAGAAACTTATGGAAAATGCCTTTAAAAACAAAGCTTTGTATCATCAACTTGTTGATTTACTGCAGGAACGAATCGAAACAGTCATGATTCCCCATGACAAGTTGCCCTCTGAACGTGAATTAACTGCGCAATATGGGGTAAGTCGGACGACGGTCCGGTTAGCGCTACAAGAACTAGAAAATAGAGGTTCCATCTATCGTCGTCATGGCAAAGGAACATTTGTTTCAGATATAAAAAAAGAGGCCGCTGATTTAGCTGGCGCATATAGTTTTACAGAACAAATGAAGAGTCTTGGTCGAAAACCACACACTCGCATCTTATCGTTTGAAAAATTGGAAGCGGATAAATTTATTTGTCAGCATCTCAACCTTTCGTTAGGAGAAGCAGTATTTAAATTAAGTCGATTACGGATTGCTGATAGAGAGCCTTTAATGGTAGAAGACACTTATTTGCCAGTGAAATTTTTCTTATCACTCACAGATCAATTATTGCGTAGCAAACCATTATATGACCTGTTTTCGGAAGATTTTAATCAAACCATTCGTTTAGCAGATGAAGAGTTATACGCGAGTATTGCTTCGAAAGAAGATGCGAAACTATTGATGATTCCAGAAGGAGCACCAGTACTCCATTTAGCACGACAGACGTATAACATGAAAAATGAAATTATTGAATTTACCTTGAGTGTGGCGCGAGCAGATCAGTTTCACTATCAGATACGCCATATTCGGAATAGTTAGGAGAGTTAAGTATGTTTACAGCAGAAAAAGAAGAACTAGAACAGCTAGGAGCGGAAATTACTACCCGTGAAATTCGTCAGCAACCAGAGCTTTGGCAAGAGACCGTGACACTTTATCGTAAAAATCAAGTCATTTTGGAAAACTTTTTAAAAGAAGTCCAATCCAAAGCAGAAGGAAAACGTACAAGAGTCATTTTTACAGGAGCAGGAACTTCCCAATATGTAGGCGATACTGTTGTTCCTTATTTACGAGCACATGGGAACACACAGGCGTTTACATTTGAAAGTATCGGGACAACAGATATTGTTTCCAAACCAGAAGATTATCTGATTAAAGAAGAACCAACGTTGTTAGTTTCGCTTGCTAGAAGTGGGAATAGTCCTGAAAGCTTAACTGCAGTGGAAGTAGCAAATCAAGTAGTTGAGACGATTCATCATTTAGCCATTACTTGCGCAGAAGAAGGACTATTGGCACAACGGAGTCAAAAAGAAGATAATAGCTTTTTATTCTTAATGCCGACACGTTCAAATGATGGTGGTTTTGCGATGACTGGTAGTTTTTCTTGCATGACCTTGGGTACATTACTACTCTTTGATCAAACAGCCTTCGAACAAAAACAAGAATATGTAAGCGTTTTGATGGAATTGGGTGAAGAAGTTTTATCCCGTGAAGAAGAGTTGAACAAAATTGTTAATCTTGGTTTTGAGCGAATTGTTTATGTTGGTTCTGGAAGTTTAGCTGGTTTGGCAAGAGAAGCTCAACTGAAAATTTTAGAATTAACGGCAGGAAAAGTCGCAACAATTTTTGACTCATCAATGGGCTTCCGTCATGGTCCGAAATCATTTATTAATGAAAAAACAGTTATGTTTGGTTTTGTTAATAATGCGCCTTACACAAGAGATTATGATTTGGACATTTTAGAAGAAGTTCACAGTGACGAAATAGCGGCTGGCGTCTTTGCGATTGCTCAACCTGGAAAACGTAATTTCTCAGGTTCAACCATTGAATATTCAGCGGAAACAGTTTTATTACCAGATGGCTATTTAGCATTAGCAGATATCGTGGTAGCACAAACAGTCGCACTTTTAACATCTATTAAAGTGGGAAATAAACCGGATACCCCTTCACCGACAGGTACAGTGAATCGTGTGGTTAAAGGAGTAACGATTTATGACTATAAATGATAAGACATTTGGAGGAGAAACTATGCTTACGTTAACGGCTGGAAAAAAAGCGGCAATGGATAGTTTATCAACGCAGGAAGGAATCATTAGCGCGTTAGCCATTGATCAACGAGGTGCCTTGAAAAAAATGCTCAAAGCACTCGATGTAGAGCCAACAGATGCACAAATTGAAACGTTTAAAGAATTAGTCTCGAAAGAATTGACACCTTATGCGTCCGCAATTTTATTGGATCCAGAATATGGGTTGCCTGCTGCAAAAGCACGCGATACCGAGGCTGGATTGTTACTCGCTTACGAAAAAACGGGATATGATGCAACGACTCCGGGACGGTTGCCCGATTTACTAGCAGACTGGTCTGTTCTACGCTTGAAAGAAGAAGGCGCAGATGCTATTAAGTTTCTACTATACTATGACGTGGATGAGGATCCAGAAATTAATCATCAAAAACACGTGTTTATTGAACGCTTAGGTAGTGAATGTGCAGAAGAAGACCTACCGTTTTACTTGGAATTACTTTCTTATGATGCACAAATAGCAGAAGCTACTTCTTTAGAATATGCAAAAGTTAAGCCGCATAAAGTGAATGAAATGATGAAAGAATTTTCCAAACCACAATATAAAGTAGATGTATTGAAAGTGGAAGTTCCAGTTAATATGAATTTTGTAGAAGGTTTTGCGACGGGTGAAACAGTGTATACAAAAGAGGAAGCGGCTAATTATTTCTTAGAACAAAGTCAAGCCACTCATTTACCATTTATTTTTTTAAGTGCCGGTGTTTCAACTGCTTTATTCCAAGAAACACTACGTTTTGCTAAAGAAGCAGGTTCAACATTTAATGGTGTTTTATGTGGCCGTGCAACTTGGAAAAATGGGGTGAAACCTTTTGTTGGAGCAGGTGAAACCGCAGCGTGTGATTGGTTGAAAACAGAAGGAAGAGAAAACATTGAAAGCTTAAATGAAGTCATCGCAGCAACCGCCAGCTCTTGGTATGCGAAAGTTCAAGTAAACGAAAGGTAATTGGGAGGAATAGCTGTGATAGTAACAGTAACGATGAATCCGTCAATTGACATCTCCTACCTATTAGATCATCTAAATCTTGATACCGTTAACCGGACCAGTCAGGTAACGAAAACACCTGGTGGTAAAGGATTAAATGTCACTCGTGTCATTCATGATTTGGGTGGAGATGTAACAGCTACTGGTGTTCTCGGTGGTTTTCATGGGGCTTTTATTGCTAGCGAATTAAAGAAAGCAAACATCCCCCAAGCATTTACATCAATCAAAGAAGAAACGCGTGATTCAATTGCTATTTTACATGAGGGCAATCAAACTGAAATTTTAGAAGCTGGGCCGACTGTTTCCCAAGAAGAAATAACCGCCTTCCTTGAAAATTTCGATCAATTAATTAAGCAAGCAGAAATTGTCACAATTTCTGGAAGTTTAGCCAAAGGATTACCACAACATTTTTATCAAGAATTAGTTCAAAAAGCACAAACACAAGAGGTTAGAGTGTTACTAGATACGTCTGGTGAAAGTTTAAGGCAAGTTCTTCAAGGTCCATGGAAACCGTATCTGATTAAACCCAACTTAGAGGAACTCGAAGGATTGCTAGAGCAAAATTTTTCAGAAAATCCATTAACAGCTGTGCAAAAGGCCTTAACAAACCCAATGTTTGCTGGAATTGAATGGATTGTCGTGTCTTTAGGAAAAGAAGGGGCAATTGCCAAACATCACGATCAGTTTTACCGTGTAAAAATTCCGACGATTCAAGCAACGAACCCTGTTGGTTCAGGAGATGCAACCATTGCTGGTTTCGCATATGGCCTGGCCAACAATGCATCAGCCTCTGAACTCTTAAAATGGGGGATGGCTGCTGGAATGGCCAATGCCCAAGAAAGAATGACAGGGCATGTGAACGTAGAGAACGTGAGCAAACATATTATGAACATACAAGTAGTCGAAATTGAGGCTGGGACATAACTCTACGAGTTACATCCAATCCTCAAGGAATCCGAATAAACGGTGGGATCAGAAGCAACTCCTTCGGAAATAAGCTGAGATTCACAAAAATTTGAAGAGCAATTTTCGTGAATCTCAGCTTATTTCTCGGAGTTAAACACTTCTGTCCCAACCTCAATTAACCAACAATTGAAAGCGTTTGCCAGAAAGGGTGGGAATGTGGACAGATTTGAAATTAAAGAGGAGTTTCTTTTAAATGGTCAACCGTTCAAAATTTTATCAGGAGCTATTCATTATTTTCGTGTAGCCCCCTCAGATTGGTATCATTCACTTTATAACTTGAAAGCTTTGGGCTTCAATACAGTTGAGACATATGTACCATGGAATTTACATGAACCGCAAAAAGGGATATTTCATTTTGACGGAATATTAGATTTGGAGCGCTTTTTAAACCTAGCACAAGACCTTGGGCTATATGCGATTGTGCGGCCTTCTCCTTATATTTGTGCAGAATGGGAATTTGGTGGTTTTCCAGCATGGTTATTAAATGAATCAGGAAGGATGCGTTCGAATAATCCAACCTATCTGAAGCATGTTGCAGAGTATTATGATGTTTTAATGGAAAAAATTGTTCCTCATCAACTTGCTAACGGTGGCAATATTCTAATGATTCAAATCGAAAACGAATACGGTTCATTTGGCGAAGAAAAAGCGTATTTACGGGCGGTTCGTGATTTGATGATTGCGCGTGGAGTGACAGCACCATTTTTCACTTCTGATGGGCCGTGGCGCGCAACACTGCGAGCCGGCAGCATGATTGAAGATGATATTTTAGTAACAGGGAATTTTGGCTCAAAAGCCAAAGAAAACTTTTGCATGATGCAAGCATTTTTTGAAGAACATGGCAAAAAATGGCCGTTAATGTGTATGGAATTTTGGGATGGCTGGTTTAATCGTTGGAAAGAGCCAATTATTAAACGAGATCCGCAAGAACTAGCTGAATCGGTTAGAGAAGCGTTAGCATTAGGCAGCATCAACTTGTATATGTTTCATGGGGGGACCAATTTTGGCTTTATGAATGGTTGCTCCGCACGGGGAACAATTGATTTACCGCAAATCACTTCCTATGACTATGATGCACCACTTGATGAACAAGGGAATCCAACAGAAAAGTATTTTGCGTTACAAAAAATGCTTCACGAGGAATACCCCACATTGCTACAAGCTGAGCCATTAGTTAAAGAATCTTTTGAGCAAAAGTCAATTCCTTTAACAAACAAAGTGAATTTGTTTGCAACCTTAGAAACGATTAGTCAGCCAGTAGTCAGCGTTTATCCGCAAACAATGGAACAACTAGGACAAAATACCGGCTATCTTCTTTACCGAACAAGCATTGAAAAAGATGCCGCAGAAGAAAAGTTAAGAGTGATTGATGGTCGTGATCGTCTACAATTATTTGTCAATCAGACACTTCAAGCAACGCAATATCAAACGGAAATCGGCGAAGATATTTACGTCACACTTCCGCAAGAGCGTAATCAAATCGATGTTTTAATGGAAAATATGGGTCGCGTCAATTACGGACATAAACTATTTGCAGATACTCAGAAAAAAGGGATTCGAACAGGTGTCATGGCGGATTTACATTTTATTACTCAATGGCAGCAGTATTGTTTACCCATGACAAGCTGTGAACAGGTGGATTACTCAAAAGAATGGCAACCTGATCAACCGAGTTTTTACCAATATCATGTGGAGTTAGCAGAAATCAAAGATACATTTATTGATGTTTCTAAATTCGGCAAAGGGATTGTTTTTGTTAACCAAACCAATCTTAGTCGTTTCTGGAATGTTGGCCCAACGCTTTCCTTATATATTCCCAAAGGATTATTAAAAGAAGGAAAAAATGAGATCGTCATTTTTGAAACAGAAGGAACATACCAACCAGAAATTCAGTTAGTAAAAGAACCGCTATATAAAGAAATGAAAGAGGGATTACAATGAGTATTATTGGCGTAAGAATTGATGGACGTTTGATTCATGGACAAGTAGCAAATTTATGGACGACAAAATTGAATATTTCCAGAATTATGGTCGTTGATGATGAGGTTGCAGGGAATGCAATTGAAAAAAGTGGGTTAAAGTTAGCAACACCTGCTGGCGTGAAATTAAGCGTGCTACCAGTTGAAAAAGCTGCTCAAAATATTTTAGCAGGAAAATATGATTCACAACGTTTACTAATCGTGGTGCGTAAGCCAGATCGTTTATTAAAACTAGTAGAACTTGGAGCACCAATTAAAGAAATCAATGTTGGTAACATGTCTCAAACAAACGAAACACGGTCGATTACTAAGTCGATCAATGTGGTCGATCAAGATATTGAGGTCTTTAAAGAGTTAAATGATAAAGGCGTCCATCTGATTGCTCAAATGGTGCCAAGTGACAAAGCGGAAGACTTTATGAGTTTGATAACAAAATAGGAGGAAACAAAAAATGAATATCTTATGGTGGCAGATCTTATTATTAACATTATACGCAGGATACCAAATTTTAGATGAATTACAAATTTATTCTTCATTAAGTGCGCCAGTGTTTGCAGGTCTATTTGCAGGATTAGTGATGGGGGATATTAAAGCAGGACTTATTATTGGTGGAAGTATGCAATTAACCGTTTTGGGAGTTGGAACTTTCGGAGGTGCTTCAAAAATTGATGCCAACTCAGGAACTATTCTTGCCACAGCATTTTCCATTTCTTTAGGAATGAATCCAGAACAAGCAATTGCTGCTATTGCAGTACCAGTTGCTAGTTTAATGATTCAATTAGATATTTTGGCTCGTTTTGCGAATACCTACTTTGCACATCGAATTGATAAAATGGTCGAAGATATGAACTACAAAGGGATTGAACGTAACTTCTTAATGGGTGCGTTACCATGGTCTCTTTCTCGGATGATTCCTGTCTTCTTAGCACTTGCTTTTGGCGGTGGCTTAGTAGAAAAAGTCGTATCTGTCTTAAATGGCGATTTAAAATGGTTAGGTGATGGTTTGTCTGTTGCAGGGGCGGTCTTACCAGCTGTTGGTTTTGCGATTTTACTACGTTACTTACCAGTGAAAAAACATTTCCCTTATTTAATTCTTGGTTTCACTGTAACTGCTTTACTAGGAACAGTCTTTACAAACATGCAACTTTTGGGAACGTCTGTTGCTAGTGTTGTGAAAGACTTCAGTGGTGTATTTAACGCACTACCAATGTTAGCAGTCGCTTTAATTGGGTTCGCTTTAGCCGCAATTAGCTACAAAAATGGTCAAATGATTCCGAGTGGACCAGCGGCCAAAAAAGAAAATACAGCGAATAATTCAGACGAAGGAGAGATTGAAGATGACGAAATCTAATTATAAATTGACGAAAGAAGATTTTAAACAAATTAATCGCAGAAGCTTGTTTACTTTCCAATTAGGTTGGAACTACGAAAGAATGCAAGGATCAGGATACTTGTACACGATTTTGCCACAATTACGTAAAATTTATGGGGATGATACGCCTGAATTAAAAGAAGTTATGAACACACACACGCAATTTTTCAATACCTCAAACTTCTTTAATACGATTATCACAGGGATCGATTTGGCTATTGAAGAAAAAGAAGGGATTGCTGGAAAACAAACAGTTTCAGGTTTGAAAACTGGTTTAATGGGACCATTTGCGGCAATTGGCGATTCAATTTTTGCGGCGTTAATTCCAACAATTTTTGGAGCCTTAGCTGCTAATATGGCAATTAACGGTAACCCAACCGGAATCTTTATCTGGATTGTTGCACAAATTGCTGTCATGATCTTCCGTTGGAAACAATTGGAATTTGCGTATCGAGAAGGAATTTCTTTAGTAACAACCATGCAACATCGTTTAACTGCCTTAACAGATGCGGCAACTTTACTGGGTGTCTTCATGGTTGGAGCTTTAGTGGCAACTATGGTTAATGTGAAATTTTCATGGGCACCAAGTATTGGGGATGTAACACTTAACATGCAAAATAACTTGGATATGATTTTACCACGTCTACTTCCAGCAGGAATTGTCGGTGGCGTTTATTGGATGCTAGGCAAAAAGAATATGACGTCTACTAAAGCAATTTTTATTGTATTAATTGTCTGTGTCGCATTGTCTGCTTTAGGTGTTATTTCAAAATAAATAAAACAGGAGAAAATCGATGAGTGAACAGTTAGTTTTAGTAAGTCATGGTCGTTTTTGTGAAGAATTAAAAAAAAGTGCGGAAATGATTATGGGACCGCAAGAAACAATTACCACAGTTGCTTTATTACCGGAAGAAGGAGAAGCCGACTTTTCAGAAAAATTTGAAGCGATTACGGAATCGTTGGAGAATTTTGTTGTCTTTGCTGATCTATTAGGGGGAACACCTTGTAATATTTTATCAAAAAAAATCATGCAAGGTGCTTCGTTTGACTTATATACTGGGATGAATTTACCGATGGTTATCAGCTATGTGAATGCAAATTTATTAGCAATAGAAGGTGACTATATCAAGGAATCAGCGGAAAGTATTGTGAAAGTCAACGAGTTGCTGCTAAATACCTCAGTAGATGATGAAGATGAATAATTCTGATTTGTAGTCACAATTTATCAATTTTTTTAGAGAATGGTCTAGAGACGGGCATTCAAAAAATAAAAGAATTTATTTTTTGAACGCCCCTTTGATTGTTATGATTAAAAGCGTGTTCAAAAAAATGCTAGGGGGCCGATTTATCTGATGAAACATGGAAAAGTGAAACGATTTAGTATATTGACACTATTGGCAAGCGCAACGATTTTAGTACCATTAAGTACATCTGCAGAAGAAACAACAAGCAGTAGCACTGAAACGACAACATCGATGGTTGAACCTGCCGCAACAGAAGAGAAATTGTGGCAATCTGATTTTCCAGGTGGGAAAATTGGGAAGTGGCAAGACGTGATTGGCAAAATAAATCGGCAATTAGCTGGAAAGTCATTGGCGATTTCACGAGATGCTGCAGCAGGCAATAATGCTGTATCCTTAAATTTAGATTCACCTAAATTAGCTGATGGGGAAGTAGAGACAAGGTTAAAATACACTGCTGGAAGTGGTCGGACCGGTGTGATTATTCGTGGGAATGCCAAGGATAGCTGGGTCTTTGTAGGCTATAATGATAACGGCAAATGGTTGGTTGAAAGTCCTAATTCATGGAATGATTCGATTTCTGGACCAACGTTGAATGAGGATACGAATTATTTGTTAAAAGTGCGCTATGTCGGTGAAAAAATTACTATCTGGCTAAATACCACGTTGGTTTACGAAGGAGAACCCGTTTTGGCAAATGGTGCGAAGATTCCAACAGAAGCCGGACATATGGGTGTCCGCTTATGGTATGACAAAAAAATTGTCAATTATGACTATTTTAAAAATGGACCTGTGGATAGTATTCCAGAAATTGTGCCAGAAGTGACGCAAATTGCTCCAGTCAAAGTTTTTACAAAAACTGGTGTCGCACCAAAATTACCTAAACAAGTTAAAGTGACCTATAACACAGGCAAAGAAACCAATGAAGCAGTAAGTTGGGACGACATCAATCCTGATGCATACAAAGAATCAGGGACTTTTGAAGTCGATGGCACTGTGGAAAGCACGAGCGTGAAAGCAAAAGCCAGCGTTGTTGTTGCTAAAGACAATGAAGCAGAAAAAGGTGATAAAATCTCTTCTGCAGATTTAACAGCAGTGGTTGATCCACAATTTCCACGAATTATTCGATACGAAGAACCTCAGGATAATCAAGTGATTTTTCATGGACAGCACAAGCAAATTGACCAAGTGATGATTGATGGCAAAGCGTATAAAGCTACTGCTAAAAAACAAAAGAGTGAAGCGGATCAAGCAGTTTATGACGTTGCAGTACCAGAAATTGGTCTGCGTTTTACGACGACATTAACCGTTTCAGATGGACAAGAATTGGCTATGAAACTATCAGATATTCGTGAAGAAGGAACAAAAATACACACAATTTCTATTCCAAATCATGGCTTGGTTTCTGTTAATAGTACGGATGAAGGAGCGACATTTGCTGGTGTCGTGATGAATACTGGGACAAACGAAAATAATGGAAATAAAAATGGTGATACCATTCAAGATTTAACTACGGCAAGTCAAGAAGAAACGAAAAAATATATGTATGGTTTCTTAAATACAGCGAACTATGCTGCAAGTTTCTGGACAAACGCTTATGGAGATGGGTCTGTCGATGGTAGCGACAACAATCGAATCCATAAACAAACAAAAGAATCGGAGTCTGGCTATGTAACAACCTTGTCAAGTGGTGCATGGACTTACCGACCATTTGATGCGCCAGAGGATTACACGACTGGAGAAACGCCAGAAGTGAAAGTTAAATTCTCGAAAGATAGCAACGGCGACAGTCAAGTGGATTGGCAAGATGCGGCGATTGGTTTTCGTTCGATTAAGAATAATCCAATTGGTGCTGAAAAAGTACCTGAGTTAGTCAATCAGCGTATTCCTTTTAACTTTGCCAGTCAGGCTACAAATCCATTCTTGGTGACGTTAGACGAATCAAAACGCATTTACAACTTAACAGATGGATTAGGACAAATGAATTTACTAAAAGGGTATCAAAATGAAGGGCACGATTCTGCACATCCAGATTACGGAGCTATTGGACAGCGACCTGGTGGGGAACAAGCGTTGAATCAATTAATTGATGAAGGCCATAAATTAAATGCAGTTTTCGGTGTGCATATTAATGACACAGAATCTTATCCAGAAGCAAAAGCATTTAATGAAGAATTAGTTGATCCGACGAAACGTGGCTGGGATTGGTTGGACCCATCCTACTTTATTAAACAAAGACCAGATGCATTGAGTGGTCGTCGGTATGATCGCTTTAAAGAATTAAAACAAAAAGCACCGAATCTAGATTACATTTATGTCGATGTCTGGGGGAATCAAGGCGAATCAGGTTGGGCGAGTCGTCAACTAAGTAAAGAAATTAATTCTCTAGGTTGGTTTACAACCAATGAATTTCCAAGTTCTTTAGAGTATGATTCAGTTTGGAACCATTGGTCTGCAGAAAAAGATTATGGTGGTACAACTACGAAAGGATTTAACAGTACTATCGTTCGCTTTATTCGGAATCACCAAAAAGATACTTGGATCATTTCCGACAACCCCTTATTAGGCGGTGCCGAATTTGAAGCCTATGAAGGTTGGGTGGGTAAAACCAATTTTAATTCCTATCGCCAAAAAACTTTTGCAATTAATGTCCCAACTAAGTTCTTACAACACTACCAAATTACCAACTGGGAAACAACAACAGCAGAAGATGGGCAAATCTATGGCACAATTAAATTGGCGAACGGTGCTGAAAAAGTCACCGTTACTCAAGCAGATGCCAATTCACCAAGAAGCATTACGTTAAATGATACAGAAGTGCTAAAAGGTGATGCGTATCTACTGCCTTGGAATGTCAATGGTCAAGACAAACTGTATCATTGGAATCCAAAAGGTGGTATCAGCACTTGGTCATTAGATAATAAAATGCGAGGGAAAGCGAATTTACATTTATATGAATTAACTGATCAAGGTCGTATCGATAAAGGCGCAATTACAACTACGAATAACCAAGTCACCATCCAAGCAGAGGCCAATACACCGTATGTGATTGCTGAACCTGATAGTATTGAACCGATGACATTTGGGACAGGAACACCATTTAAAGATCCTGGATTTAATGAAGCCAATACCTTGAAAAATAACTGGAAAGTTTTCCGAGGCGATGGTGTGGTTGTGAAAGATGCAAACGGTGATTATGTCTTTAGTTCAGAAAAAGAAAGAACAGAAATCAAACAAGACATCAACATTCCTAAACCAGGAAAATATAGTTTGTATCTAAAAACAGAAACACATGATCGAAAAGCCACAGTAACTGTTAAAATTGGTGGTAAGAAATATACGCGGACAGTTGACGATTCAGTTGCCCGAAACTATATTCAGGCAGATATTAACCACACAAGTAGTAAAAATCCGCAGTATATGCAAAATATGCGAATTGATTTCGAAATTCCAGATAATGCCAAAAAAGGGTCGGTTACATTAGCGGTTGACAAAGGCAATTCCGTTACAAAATTTGATGATTTACGGATTGTTGAGCGTCAAACCGATATCATGAACCCAGACAAAAAAACAGTAATTAAGCAAGATTTTGAAGACACACAAGCAGTCGGTTTATATCCGTTTGTTAAAGGTTCAGCTGGTGGTGTAGAAGATCCACGGATTCATTTGTCAGAAAGAAATGAACCTTACACACAATATGGCTGGAATGGGAATCTTGTATCAGATGTATTAGAAGGCAATTGGTCATTGAAAGCCCACAAACAAGGTGCGGGCTTAATGCTTCAAACAATTCCGCAAAATATTAAATTTGAACCTAACAAGAAATATACGGTTCAATTCGATTATCAAACAGATGCTGATAATGTCTTTTCTGCCGGAACGATTAACGGTGAATTTAAAAACAATAACGACTTCAAACCAATCGGTAAGTTGACTTCTACGGTAGCAGATGGTCAAACCAAGCATTATGAAGCAGAAATAATCGGGGATGCTTCAGGAAATACCACATTCGGTATTTTTACAACAGGCGCTGCTAAAGATTTCATTATGGATGACTTTACTGTAACCGTTGAATCGAAAAAATAAGTCAACCTGATTTTGATCCTAGTAATTTGATAAAAATCAACATAAGGAACTTGGACTATAAGTAGTTTTGGCTTATAGTCCAAGTTTTTAGGTTCTTTGTATAGTGAGCTGTCAATTTCTTTTTAAATGGTGTTTTTTTTTTACCCTGATAAATGGCAGATAGGGAAATCACTCATTATTTAGCTTGAATTAAGTGTACAGAAAATAACTATTTTCTATACACTTCTTTTTTCTGCACTCTTCTCCACGATTTTTGGCTGTTCAATAGAGTCGCTGATAATATAAATTTAGAATAGAGGCTTTATCAGTCCTATTTTGTTCAACAGAATTCATTCGTTAAGTGAATATTTAGAATCTGATACAAGCACGTTGAGTCAGACGCTCTTAAACATACGATTCCCAAAAGACATCCTTTTTGGGAATCTATTACCTTCCTCATCCCACGCATGATCATACCTTCCGTTGATACGTGCATAATTTGATAAATGAGAATTATGTGAGACATAACGGTAACACGTAACATCATCACAAGCTATTGCGTCACTTGATTCGTCAGCTGACGTATAAACAAGTGTTTCTTCTTCATTTTTACAAATATAGAAAATGATTAAGTCGTTTGTTTTATCTATTTTTCTTCATCTTATTGATAGCTTTTCGCTATCATACCCACTATTTAACTATTATCAGTTTGCTAGGTTTTGTACTATCATAGTAAGATAAAGAAAACGCTATAAAATAGAGAAACAAATAAGCAAAGGAGTAGAGAAAATGGAATTGATTTCAAGTGAAAAGGGCTTTGAATTAGTGCATCAAAATGGAAATTGGTTATTAAAAAAAGAACTGGGTTTTTCACCAGTTGAAATGTTAGTCGCATCGATTGGGGCATGTGGTGCGTATGTTTATGAAAAAATATTGACCAATTCGCATATCGATTTCACGATCGAGCAGGTCGAAATTTCTTATGAACGAGCAGAAGAAAAACAAGCGAAACCTTTAAGCCGTGTTGACATCACTTTTTCAATTCAAGTAGCTGAAGAAGCCCAAGGCAAGGCAGAACGAGCGCTTAAATTGATTGGGAAAAATTGTCCAGTCATGCAATCGCTAGATCCAGCAATAGCTGTTGTTGAAAAGGTTATCTTTGTTTAGTTACTGTTGTTTCTTACGTCTTTTATCAGGAGGAATAGGATGAAAAAGTTTTTCGTAATCAGTGCATGGGCACTTTTACTTTTTGTAACAGGGTGTAATTCAGTGGGCAAAACGGAATCAAATGAATCAAAAAAAGCAATCGTCCATTTTACTGAACCAGCAGAATTACTAACATTAGATACGACACAAGAAGAAGATTTTACGAGCTTTAACGCTCAAAACCAAGTGTTGGAAGGACTTTATCAATTAAATGAAAAAGATGAAGCAATCCCAGCGGTAGCCAAAGTTTTACCAGAAATCAGTGAGGACAAACAAACGTATACGATTTCTTTAAGAGAAGAAGCAAAATGGTCGAATGGTAAACCAGTTACAGCAGCTGATTTTCTTTATGCATGGAGACGTGCAGTTACGCCAGGAACTGCCCCGTCCTATGCGAGTCTGTTCGTTTCCTCAATTAAAAATGCTGATGCTATTTACCAAGGAAAAATGAAACCAGAAGAATTAGGCGTGGAAGCACCAGATGAGCATACGCTAGTCATTCAGTTGATCAAGCCAATTCCCTACTTTACTTCACTGTTGACGTTTGAAACATTTTTCCCAATCAACCAAGCCTTTGCCGAAAAACAAGGCAGTGATTATGGAACATCGGCTAAAACCACGCTGTATAATGGACCATTTGTTTTAGAAGGCTGGGAACAAAACGCTGATACGTGGAAATACGTCAAAAATCCTGACTATTGGGATAATAAAAATGTCAAAGTCGATGAAATTCAAACAACGGTTGTTAAATCAACTAGTACCGCTGTTAACTTATATCAAACGGATGAACTTGATCGGGTGGTATTAGACGGTGAATTCTCAAAACAATATAAAAACGACCCAGATTTTCAAAATCAAAATGATACAAAAATGGGGTACCTTCGTTTCAACCAAGGAACTGGGAAAGCGTTGGCAAACCTAAACTTGCGTAAAGCAATTGCTTTAGCCATTGACCGTGAGACCTTTGTCAAAAACATCTTAGGCGATGGTTCAATTGCAGCGGAAGGGTTTGTGCCACAACATTTTGTGCAAAATCCGAAGACAGGGGAAGATTTCCGTAAAGAAAACGGCGTTCAGCAAACGTTCGATAAAACTGCGGCGCAAAAGGCTTATACAGAAGCGAAAAAAGAGCTGAACAAAGACGAGATCACGTTAGTTTATTTGAGTAAAGACACTGATACAGAGAAAAAAACAGCGGAATATTTAGCAAGTCAAATAGCTGAAGTTTTGCCGGGGATAAAATTTGAAATCACCACATTACCAAGCAATAACTTACAGGAGCGCTATTTAGCCGGTGACTATGATATTGCGTTTGGTCAATGGATGCCAGATTTCAAAGACGCCAGCACGTTTTTAGATATGTTTGCTTCAACATCGGGGTTAAACCATGTGAACTATAAAAATCCAACCTACGATCAATTGATTCAAGCAGCCTCTGAAACAGATGCGGCGAATGAAGAAAAAAGATGGTCGGATCTATTGCAGGCAGAACAGCTTTTACTTGCTGAAGATTATACGATCGCGCCGATCTATCAACAGCAAACAGCTTTGCTGCAAAAGAAACAGATCAGTGGTGTGGTGAAACATGCCTTTGGTTCACCCTATAGTTTCAAGTATATTCAAGTAGAAGAAGCAAAATAAAGTCAAAACTAGAGCAACGCGGAATAGGCGTTGCTCTAGTTCTTTTTTGTATGTAAAAAAATATATATTTTCGCTTGACATATGAATATGTGTTCATGTATTATAAGTATATGATATATGAACGGATATTCATTTGAAAGGAAAAGTGTATCTTTTCAGAAAACAACCAAAAAGGAGGAAACATAAAATGGAAACAACAAAAGCGCACGATCACACCTGTTCAAGCGGAAAAGACCATGAGCACAATCATGATCATGAAGGCAGTCACGGACACAGTCACAGTCATGGAAAATCTCCTGTCGTTTTATTTTTTACAGGATTAGCAATCTTTATCATCGCATTTTTTATCACTGAGGGCTCGCTGCTCCAAAATATTCTATTTGTCAGTGCCATGCTATTATCGGGTTACCACATTATTTTAGAAGGTATTGTTGATACGCTCAGTGAATCAAAAGAACAAAGAAAATTTGTTCCAAACGTTCACATCTTAATGACCTTAGCAGCTTTCGGAGCGACGATCATCGGAAATTATGAAGAGGGGGCTTTGCTGATCATTATATTTGCAGCAGCTCATTTCCTTGAAGAATATGCTGAAGGTCGTAGTAAAAGAGAAATTACCAATCTACTTAAAATGAATCCGACTGAAGCGCGTTTGATCCAAGCGGATGGTAGCGTGAAGACAGTCGATGTCGTCACTTTGAAAATCGGTGATAAACTACAAGTTTTGAATGGCGATCAAATTGCTACTGATGGAGTCATTCTATCAGGGCGTACCTCAATCGATGAGTCTTCGATCAATGGTGAAAGTATTCCACGAGAAAAAACAGTCGGTGATGAAGTCTTCGGTAGTACAATCAATGGAACAGGTACATTTACTATGGAAGTGACCAAAGACAGCAGTGATACAGTCTTTGCCAAAATTCTTCAATTAGTCAATCAGTCTCAATCTAATTTGTCGAAAACAGCTACTAAAATCCAAAAATTAGAACCTTATTATGTAACGATCGTCTTGATTTTAGTCCCAATTTTTATTGCAGCAGGTCCATTTATATTTAATTGGTCATGGAACGAGAGCTTTTATCGCGGTATGGTGTTCTTGATATCCGCTTCACCTTGTGCGCTGGCAGCCAGTGCTGTACCAGCCACACTATCAGGTATTTCCAACCTAGCTAAACGAGGTGTTTTATTCAAAGGTGGTTCTTATCTAGCAAACCTAGCGACCATTAAATCAGTCGCTTTTGATAAAACAGGGACTTTGACGAAAGGGAAACCATCTGTCACTGATTTCTATTTCTTAACAGATACGGCACAAATGACAGAACAAACCTGTATCGATTTAATTGTTGCGATGGAAAAAACAGCGAACCATCCTCTAGCAAATGCGATTTTAGACAGATTCAAAGCAGGTACAGAACTAAGCTTAAACGTCGAAAATGAAATCGGTAAAGGACTAGTTACTGAATATCAAGGAGATACGTATCAAATTGGTAAACCAGAAATTTTCAGCTTAGTTAAAACTCAAATCAATGCTCATAATGAACAATACGCTAAAGAAGGAAAAACAGTGGTCTACTTTGCGAAGAACAATGAAGTGATTGGTTTGATCGCAATGATGGATGTACCAAATGAAAATGCTAAAACGGTCATTAGTTATTTGAAAGCTCAAGGAATTCATACCACGATGATTACTGGTGATGCCGAATTAACTGGACAAGCAGTCGGACGTCAAATCGGAATCGATGAAGTTGTGGGGAATGTTTTACCGGAAAATAAAGCAGCGATCATTAAAGACCAACAAGCTCGTTTTGGCAATGTGGCGATGTTAGGGGATGGAGTTAATGATGCACCAGCTCTAGTAACAGCGGATATCGGTGTTGCGATGGGTGATGGAACAGATATTGCCATTGATGTAGCAGATGCTGTTTTGATGAACAATGATTTAACGAAATTCAGTTACGCCCATAAAATCTCCAAGCGCTTAGACCGCATCGTTTGGCAAAATATCATTTTCTCAATGTTTATCGTTGTCTTGCTGATTACATTAAATATTCTTGGGAAGATGGATATTACGATTGGTGTTATTGCGCATGAAGGAAGTACGTTATTGGTTATTCTGAATGGCTTACGTTTACTGATCCCTTCAAAAGAGTAGTAAAAAAAGAGCGAAACAAAACTGATTTTTAGTTTTGTTTCGCTCTTTTTTGAATAGTATAACTGTACTTCTACTTTAGATTAGACTGCCAACTGAATAGTGAAACATGAACATTAAAATAGTGTAAAAATAAACGATTCCTTTACAATTAAAAATTTATCACCAAAAATCGGTAAAATCATTCATAATTTCAAATAATTAGAGCTCATTTTTTGTAAATACTCATCATTCTCACAAAAAAAGTAATAAATTGCTGAAAAAAATACGTAGTGTGTTTTTTCGTTTTTTGATGAAATTAATAACAAATAAAAAAAGATGTTTTATTATATAAAAAAAATATAATGTTCGGTTTAGCAAATGTTGAAATTCGGTTTCAGACGTAATAATTGCTTAATCTATTGGAGGAGAGTTCTATGTTTATCGGCTAACAAAAAGAGGGGAGTTTGGTGAAACGTTCATTATACAAAGAATATAATCGGAAAATTGAGAGGAGGTCAAGTACTTTAAGCTCTAAAATGAGTAGCTTGTTAAATATGTTTCATTTTATTTAATCATTTATAATTTTTAATGTTTAAATAAAAATAATAATCGGTTTCAACGTGTTGAAATCATAAAAAAACATATATTAAATTTGTTATAAATCTGTTTTTTTGCTAAAAACAATAATGAACTATTTTAGTTTCGCGAAAATAGAACGAAAGCGTGAATTCAGTTTGTTTGTTTGCTTAATATCTGATAAAATGTAAGGAAGTAGGTATGTTTTAGACCACTCTTTTTTGGCAACTAGAATGGTTGTCAAAATTGTTCGTCGTGGTTAGACAAACAAGTAGGTTATTGCAACTTGAAAAATACCTAGAAGTGAAATTGGTTATTTTTATAGATAAAAAATTACGGCACTCGTCACTATAGTTATATACATAGAGAGACAGTTCAAATAATTCACTTAAGATCCATTGTACACTAAAAATAATCAATAAAAGAGATAGCCCTATTTTTGTAGAAGGACGTGAGCATATGCTAAAGATTTTTGGAAAAGGTAAAAAAAGAAAAAAATACGAAGATTACGATGAGTATGATGACGAAGATTACGACGATGAAGAGTACGATGATGACGAAGATTATGACGACGAAGACTACGACGATGATGATGAAGATTATGATGACGACGAAGACTACGACGATGATGAAGATTATGATGATGACGAAGACTACGACGACGATGATGAAGATTATGATGACGACGAAGACTACGACGATGATGATGAAGATTATGATGACGACGAAGACTATGACGATGATGATGACGAAGAACCTCGTTCACTATTTTCACGCAAAAAGAAAAAACCGGCTCCTGCGCCAGCGAGAAAGCCAAGACCAAAGAAAAAGAGACCGCCTGTCAATGAAGTTATCGATGATGATGAGTTAGAGGAACTACAAGAAGAAAATGAACAACTTCAAAGTGAACTTCGCGAATTAAAAGCAGAGTTACGCAAGAATAAGAGAGAGAACACTCAATTACAAAATCAATTAGAAGCGGCTCGTGAAACAAACGATTCATTGGAAAATGAATTATCGATGGTACAAGCCGTACCAAAAGACTACGATGCTCGTATGGCCGAACTTGAACAAGTAAAAAGCAAATACAACAGCTTGTTACGTGATAGTAATCGTCAGATTGATGAGACTGATTTGAACCGTAAAAAAGCAGAGCGCTTTGCTAACAAAATCAGACAGTATGAGCAAGAGCTATTGGCGAAACAAGAAGAAATCGACAAACTTTCAGAAGACCGGATCGTGATCATGGCATCTGATACACCAACCGATACAGGTGCTTATGAAGAGTTGGCAAAAGTCCGTCAGGAATTAGAAGAAACGAAACGTCAATTAGCACAAAAAATGATCGATGTCGACCAACAATTAACGAAAGAAGATATCGGTGAAGTTTTATTAGAGGCGAAGAGACAAGCAAAAGAAATCGTCAATCAAGCAAACCATCGTGCACAACTAATCAATGAAGAAACCAAGAAAAAAGCAGGTGTCTTAAAACGCTTAGAACGTGCTGAACAAGAATATCAAAATTATTATAAACGCATCAAAGATGTTAAGGAAGAATCAGAACAAGCATTCAACCAAATCATCAATTTGGTGAAAGAAGATACTGATTAATAGAAAGAGAGGACACAGAATGAAAAAGAGAAATCTAAATAGTAAAAAATTAAGACTATTGAGTGTGGGATTGCTTACTTCAAGTGCTGTCCTTTCTGTTAGCGATGTTCAACCAATTGTTGCGAAAGAAATCAATGACAAAGCAACTTCAAGCTCCGAAGAACAAGAGCAAGTAGCAATTTTATCTTCAACTAAGGAACATGAAACAACAGAAAGTACAGTAGAAGGAATAGAAACCAGTTCTACTACCGAAAATAGTGCAGATTCTTCTTCAAGCACAGAGTCAACTGAAGAATCTAGCAGTGATTCGACAAGTTCATCAGATGACACTAGCTCTACACAAGATACAACGGAATCGACAAGTACATCTGAATCGTCGACATCAACCACAGATTCGTCAACTAGTACAACAAGCAGTTCTAGTACCAGTACAACGAATTCAACAACAAAACCGTCAAAACCAAAACCAAGCAAACCGAAACCGAAACCAAAACCGAAACCAAATAAGCCAAACAAACCAACACCTAATCAACCAGCACCACCTGTTCAAGGACCAATTCAACAGCCAAGTGCACCAGCACCGCAGCCAAGTAGACCAAGTACTGGCACGGTAACTGGAAGTAATACTGGTGGTACTTCTACTGGATCAGATCAGGTATTTCATATCAGTCCTAATCTAACTACGAAAAGTTTTGTTAAGGTAATCGGTGAAGATGCCCGCACGATTGCTGGTGAGAATAATTTATATGCATCAGTGATGATTGCGCAAGCGATTTTAGAAAGTGCTTCAGGAAACAGTGCATTAGCTTCTGCGCCAAACTATAATCTATTTGGTATCAAAGGAAGCTATGAAGGTTCTAGTGCTAATTTTCTAACGAGTGAAGATAATGGCTCTGGAAGTATGTTCACGATTCGTTCGAATTTTAGAAAGTATCCATCATATAAAGAGTCACTAGGGGATTATGTGAAACTTCTTAGAGGTGGTACAGATTCCAGCAGTGCTTTTTATAGTGGGACTTGGAAAACCAATACGAAATCGTATAAAGATGCAACGAAGTTTTTAACGGGTCGTTATGCGACAGATACTAGCTACAATTCAAAATTAAACGGCTTGATCGATGCGTATAATTTAACACAATATGATACATTAAAAGATAAAAAAAATACCAAAAAAGCGAAGAAAATTACATTAAATACATCTTTTGATAAGTTAGAAAAGAAAGACGATCAACTGGATCAAAAAATTGAATACCTTACACATATCGTTAAAAAAGGTGAATCACTTAAATCGATCAGTGAGTTGTACAATATTTCTACGTTAGCTATTTTAGAAAAAAATCAATTAGATCGTCGTATGTTATTTATCGGTCAAAAATTGAGTGTACCAAAACAAGAGGAAAAAACGACTGTAGTGCCAAAAGAAGATGCAGTAGACCGTTCATTGGACATGGTTCAAAAATTATCTAACGCATTTTCAAACCAAGAAACAACTAAATCTACGGCTAAAAAAGACTCAAATAAAAAAGAATCAAAAACAGCGTCAGCTAAAAAGACAACAAAGACAACAAATACAACGAAGCAAACAAACTCAACAAAAGAAACAAGTGCAACAACGTCTACAAAAGAATCAAAAGATTATCAAGTAAGTGCAACGCGTAAGAAGACAAAAGAAACGTATGAAGTGAAAAAAGGCGATACTTTAGCAAGTATATCTAAAAAGACAGGGATCTCTGTGTGGTCGTTAAAAGAGTGGAACGACCTAGATCAATACTTTTTAACTGAAGGACAACAGCTTATTCTAGCGCCAGTTTATGAACTTCAATCATAAAAAACAAGAAAGGAGAACGGTTTAATGAATGATTATTTCGATGTGTTTTTTCATCAACAAGCAATCCCATTCACTTTAGGGACCGTTCTCTACCAAAAAGATAGTACGGAAGAAATTGTTGACGCATGTGAGACACTCTATGAACGCTCAACAGGAGATTTTCTTACTTTTCGGGAGAACGATGAGCTTTCTCGTAAAGTGATAACGTCCCCAATTAAAAAACATGTGGAAATCCAGTTTTTTCATGCTCAGCTGAATTGGGATGTTTTATTGGAAGAATTAGAAGAACTCTTTCCCCAATTTGTTTGGACAAAACTTGTTGAAGAAGTTGATGGTGCTTTTAATACATATTTCTGCGAATTGGTTCCTGTTTCTTTTTCTTCAGAAGAAGAGCCAATCCAATTTACTGTTTCTGCTAGCTTGGAACAGATGGATTATTCAAAAGGTGAATCTGTCAGCAGCATTTTAGAAAAAAGACTTCTTTCTATTTTTCAAGAAGAAGAAGAGCTTCCTTTGTCTGGTGAAACACTTAGTTTTCCTGTAGAAGTATCTATAGAAGAAACGCCAGAAGAAGAACTATCAGAAATTGAACAATGGTTTTTAGATGAAGATGAGGCCGAAGCCGAAGAAGAAGACTTAAATCTAGAACGAATAGAAGAGGCTGAAGTAACAGCACTTGCTCGAACAGAAGAAAGTGAAGTTCTCTTTTTAAAAGAAAGTTTGAAACGAGAAAAAGCGTCAAAGGAACGCGTGCGGGTAGCAAAAGAAAAATTGGAGTACGAGCTGCTCGCCATAGAAAACAGCTTACTCGTTAGTGGATTAAAACGATTTAAAAAACATCAGAAGTCTACTATTGATGAAGAAGACTGGTACAAGCCAGTTCGCATCGATTTGATCCAGTATGATGATCTTTATAAAAAAGCAAAGTTTATTGAACAATCTTGGCGTTTAAATCGTCAATTAGTGACGATCACCGAAAAAATGACCGTAACAAAAGATCAATGGGTCTATGAACGAGCACGTATTGAAAAAATTAAAAATAGTGTTTCAGAAATGGATTTACAATCAATGATGGAACAATGTCATTTGATCAATGAGCGTGTTAAGATTCGTCCAGGCTTTCTCTTTTTCAAACCTAGAGTAAAATTATATCAAATCGATTATGAGCAATTAGAGAAGATCAGTGCGTTCTTTGATATTATTCAAACAGAAAATCGATTATTAGAATCAGTGATCGAACAAAAAGACCATAATAGATAATAAAAAAGTAGAAACGGCTAAAAACTTAAAAGCCTTTCTACTTTTTTTGCGCTAAAAATTGGGTTGAATCAAAAGTAAAATTACTTCTGTTCTAACCTCCTTTTACTCACTTGAATCGACTGGAAATCCTGTTTTAGCAAAGGAAACAGCTAAAAATTTCTGTAATAATTCCCAGATTTTGTAACATTACAATTAATATTTAAATTAAATCAGTATTATTTCAGAAAAAATCATGTATTTTTTCAATTTTAAAATCAAATAAAAATCCAGAGCGAACAAGTGTTTTGACAGTCTTATTTTACAAGCCGTTACGTAATGAAAACACTCGTAACGAATTGTCACGGTATCTTCACCTATGAAATATTTTTAGATGTTAAAGTATGCAAAGTCGATAAACAAACGACAAAAAATATTTTTTACAAAGGAGAAACAACATGAAATCACTTAAAACGATTTTATTCGCAACAACTTTGACTGCAGGACTAGGTATCTTTATGGGAACGACTGACGCGCACGCTGATAGCTTATATACAGTAAAATCTGGAGATACATTATCTACTATCTCTCACCAATTCAGCGGAGACAATAGCATGATCGATTTAATTGCTAAAGACAATAACATTTCTAATATAAATATGATTTTTGAAGGAGAACAATTAACGATCAGAACGGCAGATGAAGCGAAACAAGCACCCGTTCAACAAGAATCTGCTCAACAAGCAGCACCAGCGCCTGTACAGGAAACTGAAGTACAAGCAGCGCCAGTTGCACAAGAAACAGTACCAGCAACTGCTGCAACAACATCTTCTGCCAAAGAATGGATTGCTCAAAAAGAATCTAGTGGTTCTTATGGTGCAACAAACGGTAAATATATCGGTAGATATCAATTAGATGCTTCATACTTAAATGGAGATTATTCAGAAGCAAATCAAGAACGTGTAGCGGATAGCTATGTAGCAGGCCGTTATGGCTCTTGGGAAGCAGCTCAATCTTTCTGGATGGCTAATGGTTGGTATTAAACAAACTAAAAAAGAAGTCACTATTTATAACTAAAAAAGAAGCAGTCGTTTAAAAGGGCTGCTTCTTTTTTTTATCCAAAGCAGCATGTTAACAGGCGACTTTATCTCAGAAGTGAGTATAATTTAATTAAACAAGTACTAGTCAAGAAAGGATGAAGTGAAATGCCTGATTTTTATAAGAATCTCAAAACAGGGGCAGTGATCACTTCTGCGGAGTATCAGGAAAAAATCGTGAACACTATGACAGAAACCAGCTCAGAATTGGGGACAATGGGAATTGGTTCGTATAGCCATTTTGTCAATGATCTTTTTGAAGGAGAAATGGATAATTATAGTCAATACGTTCCCTATGATCCTGAGTCAGATGAGGTGTAACGTGTCGGGAGGAAGGCTTAAATGAAAAAACAAACAGTGTTTAATAGTGTGTTTAGATTAGTTCGATTTGCTTTTATTATTATTTTTGGTTATTTAGTTTATAGCTCCTTATTCGCAGAAATTTTAACACGGAAAATTCATATTTTTCTTTATATCTTTTTCTGGTTGTTTAGTTCTTATTTAGTGATTCCTTTTATCAACAAGCTGATGACAGGTCGTTACTTGCCGGATTATTTTATTGGTCGCTCTAGAACTAGTGATGGATTGCTTGGTGATCCGATCAATCTGGCTTTTATAGGATCTAAAACTGAGTTGGAAGAATTATTTCTAAATGCAGGCTGGACGAAAGCGGAACCTTTATCACTTCGTTCTAGTTTGCATATGATCACAGCCAGTGTATTTGGCAAATCATATCCTAGTGCACCAGTTAGTTCACTCTTTTTATTTAATAAAAAGCAAGATCTAGCTTTTGAAAAAGAAATCGAAAATAACCCAAGAAGAAGGCATCACATCCGCTTTTGGCAAACGCCAGATGATTGGTATTTACCAGGAGGAAGAGAAGCTGACTGGCTCGGTGCGGCAACCTATGACAAAAAAGTAGGCTTTTCTATTTTTACAGGTCAAGTGACACATAAAATAAATTCAGATATTGATGAAGAACGAGACTTTGTTTTAAAGACATTTAAGCAATCGAATCAAGCTGTTTCCATTGAAATCGTGGAGCATTTTACAACAAGTTATCATGGTAGAAATGGTGGTGGGGATGAAATTTTCACGGATGGTGCATTACCTTTTATCAAAATCGACAACTGAAAAGAAGTGGAAGAAGGCTATATTAGCACTTTTTCCACTTTTTTTTGTATATATTTAGCTATTTTGTTTAAGTAAGTGAGCCTCATAATTCGCTTTGGTCAAAGAAATAACGCCAGACAATAAAAATAAGCTAAGTAGTGTGCCTTCGCGTACGAAGACAGGGAGGTCGTAACTCAATGAAAGAATCAAAGAAAGTGTTACTGAAAATAAATCAATACCATATCTGAATTTGGCGAAAGAAAAACCTGTCAACTCAGATAAAACAATACAGACACTTTCGATAGGAAAGGGTAAAATACCAAGTGAGATCACCATTCCCGTAGCAAAACCTGCAATGCAAGTACCAATAATAAAGACTATTAGCTTAAGTAAATAATTGTCCAAATCTAAAGGAGCTAATACGGTATAAGAGAAAAAATTGATTATGTTACCCAAACATAGTACGGAAAGGAACATTAATAAATATTTTAAGAATTGTCTTTCTCGTGATAACAACATATAAAGCAACAAAAATAAAGTATTCAATAAAAAAGTAATGGTTCCGACTCGAATCTCACTAATCGAAGCAAGCGCAATATTCAATGAATTAAAACTACTGACACCAATATCTGCCTTAAGCGTCAAACTAATACCGATACCGCTAAGCGTGTAAAAGAAAAGAGAAAATAAAAAATTTTTCATGATAAACCTCCTAAATTAAAAGCATAGCCTCTTAGTAGTAATTTAACGAATAGTCAGTCATAATAATAGGAGATATCTCACATTTTAGGAGGCACAATGAAAAAATATTCTTTAGATCAATTAACAGCATTAACTAAAAATAGCCCTTTCGATTTATCTCATTATTTTTCTGATGCTCTGTTAAACCAAGCCAAAATTATCGTCTATACAAATAAAGAATACATCGTCCGCTTTGATAAAGAAGTAGAACAGCTTTTTTTGATGATCGAAGGCAGAGCTAAAATTTATAAAATCCATGAAAATGGTCGACGTTCTCTGATCCAGTTTTTGGGGAAAGGAGATTTTATAGGAGAACTTTCGCTATTAGCGGTAGAAGAACAAGTCAAAGACGTACAAGCGATCAATCGTTGTGTTTGCTTAGCACTCCCCTATTACAAAGTAAAACAAGAATTATTAAATGATAATCATTTTTTAAGAATTATTGCTAAATATTTAGGTGAAAAGCTACTATTAAGGGTCGAGCATTTTTCAAATAATCAAAACTATGAATTGAAACATCGTTTAGCGGCGTATATGTTACAGACAGAGGTTGAGGGCTTGTATACTGAAAAGCAAACAGAGACTGCTGAATTTTTAGGTGTGAGTTACAGACATTTACTCTATACCTTAGCAGAGTTCCAAAAAGAAAAATTAGTGATAAAACAGGGGAAAAACTATCAACTGAATCAAGCCAAACTAAAAAAACTCGCATTAGGATTGTTTGAGGAGTGAAACAAAAAATATATGGAAAAATGATAGAATAAAACAGTTTATTTTCTATTTATTGGGAGAGGTTAGGATAAAAGTATGTACTTCTATCCACTGTTTATTCGGATTTGATGTGACTGAAGTATAACTCGTAGAGTTGTGTTTCAGTTGTTTTTTTATTTATTCAATAAATTAGATGAAATAAATCATGAAGGAGAAGGCGTAATCCTGCCCTTTTATCAAAAAAGTATGGAAATTACACACAAAATTAATAATAAAATAGCCTTTTTCTTTTTTATACTGATTACTAGGAAGAAAAAAAGTGTAAATATCCTTAAAAAAATAGAAGAATACTTGTGTAATAATCAAAAAATTATAAATGAGGGAATCAAAAATGTTTAACATAGCAATCGTAAGCGAGAGTGAAATGAATACATCAGCATACATAACCGCGTTAAAAGAAAAAGAATACACGGTACGTCATATGGATTTAGGTGAATTATCGAAAGAAATTTCCAGTATACATGCTGTATTTATCCTAGAACCAGCAGTAGAAACCATTGGTCAAACTTGTGAATGGATCATTAAAGTGAGAGATATTGCGAACTGTTTCATCTGGGTCTTATCTGAAGAGGCCACAAAAATAAATAGAATCATCCATCTCCAACTTGGAGCAGATGGTACCTTTAATAATCAAACTGATTTAGATGAATTTTCGTTGTATGTTACAAAGACTCTTGAAAGAAGAGCGGGTCACAGTGTAAATCGATTCGTTGATCACTCTAAAGAGGACAAGAAATCTTTTGATATTCGTTTAGTTCCTGCTAATTTTGCCGTAAAAATTGAAGGAAAAGATGAAATAAGCTTGACCAAATTAGAGTATAGAACGCTAGAATTATTGATCGATCGAAAAGGTGAGGCTGTTACGTATGAAGAATTGTATGAAAACGCATGGGGGCAGGAAGAAGGCGATAAAAAGTATCGTGTTGCCAATTTAGTTTTTCATTTGAGAAAAAAGCTTGATGATGATTCTTTCAAATCCAAATATATTCGAACGGTTCGTTCAAGAGGATATATGTTGCCAAGCTGTTAATAGCCTATTATTTGTGATTGTTTGAATTTAGAATGTGGAATAAGACATTTTTTGCCTTATTCTACATTTTTTATATCTCTACTAATAAAAATATATCGTTTTAATAAGTATATCGTTAGCGCTTTCAATCAAAATGTTATATTATTATGAATAGATTAAGAAGAGCTTTAGGAGGGGATACTCAAAATCAGAACATGAAGTATTGACTACCATTCCTGCACGACAAAAACTTAAACGAGGTGGAAAATTTGAAAAAAGTGTTTAGAAGAAATGTAAACGTTTTATCTACTCTGGTTCTTATTGTTTCAAGTTTAGTTTTATCTTTATCCGTGTTAACCCCAAATAAGACGGTAGAGGCAGCAGAACCTGCTCAATACCGTAATGTAATGTACTACGGGGATTGGTCGATCTGGGGTGGGGAGGACAATTTTTATCCTAAAGATATTCCAGCAGATCAATTGACGCATTTAAATTATGCCTTTTTAGATTTTGATAGTAGCGGTAATTTAAAATTTACAGATAAAGATGCAGCAGTTGGTGCGCCAGTTGGGCAAGAAGGCGTTCAGTGGAATAGTGCCAGTGCAGGTGTCTTAAATGCTATTCAAGATATTCGTGCCAAGAATCCTAATTTAAAAATCGGAATTTCAATTGGAGGATGGTCTAAATCAGGAGACTTTTCTGATGTAGCAGCTAATCCAACGATTCGTGCAAATTTCGTCAGCAATATTGCTAAATTTATTAAATATACAAACATGGATTTTGTCGATTTAGATTGGGAATATCCAGCCTCTGTTCGTGAACCAGATAAGGTTGATAATACCAATGATGAAGGGACACCACATGCTAAACCAGCAGATAAACAAAATTTCATTACATTGTTGCAAGACATCCGTACAGCGATCGATAAGCAAGGGAAGGACTTAGGGAAAACATATGAGTTATCTGTTGCCCTACCTGCTTCACAAAATACGTTGAAAAACGGTGTAGATGTTGACCAATTATTTAAAGTGATCGATTTTGCTAACGTGATGACCTACGATATGAATGGAGCATGGACACCAAACAGCGCCCATCATAGCGCGCTTTATGGCAATCCGGCAGATCCTAATTATGCTAGTGGTTTTTCAGTAGATCAAACGGTTAAATACTTGCAAACGAATGGTGCGCCAGCAAGTAAAATTGTTATCGGAGCTGCTTTTTATACACGTGGTTGGAATAAAGTAGCAGCAGGAACGGATACAGCAAAACCTGGACTATTCCAAGCCGCAGAAAAAAATAATAAGGATGCCGATTTATCACCAACTTATGGTGCTAATAATAAAAATCCTTTGAAATCAGGTGATGGCGGCCGTGCAGGTGGTGTTTGGCCTTATCGCAATATTGCGGATCTTAAAGTTAAATCTCCTGATTTAAAAGAATATTGGGATGATGTAGCCAAAGCACCATACATGTATAATCAAAAAACAGGTGAATTTTATACCTATGATAACCCTCGTTCGATCGGTTATAAAGCAGAATATGTAAAAAATAATCAATTAGGCGGCGTGATTTCATGGATGCAATCACAAGATAAAGCCACAGATACAACGAAACGGGACGAACTAACCAAAGCAATCAAAACAGGTTTATTTGGTTCAGCTGGTCTTCCAGCAAATAAAACGATTTATGCAGATTTAAATGTCAAAGCAACGATTGCACCTTATAGTGAAAATGGCGCTGGTTATGAAATTACAGTGAAAAACAATGAAACTTCAGGTGAAACTGGAGACGTGCTAAAAGCGGTAGAAGCTGCTTTTGAAACAGTGAAATTACCTAAGTTATACATTCCGGTAAATGCGGCTGAAACATTGACTGCAGGTGACTATAAAGCTGGAACTGTTACTGTAGAAAACGGAAACGTTGTGGTTGATCTTTCCTCAGTTTATGATGCACAACAAATCCCGCAAGGTGCAAGTTATACCTTTAGATTGAAATCAAGCGCTGCGGCAGTAGATGTAAATCGAATCAGCAGCATTGCTTTGACACAACGAATTGCTAAAAATGGTGCAGAGCTTAGTAAGCAAACAGTATATGGTGGAGGTGCAGTCAATCCAGATCCAACGGACACGACACCGCCAACGACACCTGGCAATTTAACAGCTGGAACTATTACAGATGCTAGTGCAGTATTAAACTGGGCAGCTTCTACAGATAACGTGAAGCTTGCTGGTTACAAAGTTTACCGTGATGGTGTCTTAGTAGGAACCGTTGCAGAAACGACGTATACAGATACTGCTTTAAAAGCGAATACGACATACAATTACACAGTCAAAGCCTATGATGCAGCTGGCAACCTTTCAGCTGACAGTAATGTCGTTTCAGTCAAAACGAAAGAAAGTACAACACCTCCTGTAACCAATGCATGGGACGCTGCTAAAGCATACAATGGCGGCGATGTTGTAACGTATCAAGGCAAGACGTATAAAGCAAAATGGTGGACTCAGGGCAACGTACCAGGAACAGAACAATGGGGACCTTGGGAGTTAGTTGGATAGAAAACAGAATAAGAAGCTAGGTCTAACATGAGTTGTTAGACCTAGCTTCTCTTTTTTATTCTGGTGGCGTATCTAAATAATCATGGATAAAATCTGCGTATTTATCAACAATGGCTTGACCTTTGTCCATTAAAATATAAATTCCAGGATCGACCATATTTACGATATAATCAGCAGTGAATTCCTTTTTTAGCAGTTTCAGAGCTTGTGTTTTGGTGTCACATTTGCTCAGTCCATTTTCCTCAAATACTTCGTTCAGTTGAAATAAAGACCAGTAATCAATAACCGATGCATCATTTAAAATATCCAAATAATCGGCAAATAATAACTCATTTGTAGAGGCTGCCGGATCGATTCCTAACTCCATTTCAAAGAATTCTGGAAAAACAGACAGGGTAGAATCTTTTTTATTGACCCAATCCAGTAAAATCACTTCACCAGGTAGTAAGCCATCGGCATTGCGAATCATACTTTCTTTAGGGACAATGGTACTTGTTCCCTTAGCAATTGATTCCACCCATTCATCAACATTACGCTCTGCTGACATTACCGGGAATTCTGGATAAGTTTCGTAAATTGCTACGATTTTTGCTACTTCCTCATCTAAATCGATCGTTTGTTTTGGTTCTTTTTGTTTGAAAAAATCAAATAATCCCATACCTACACCTAACTCCTTTTATTTATGATCCCTATTTTATTGATATAAACTTGTATATCGCCGTACAAAATAATCCAAGAAAAACGTCAAAGGATAGTTACCAATGCGGACATAGTTGGTAGTGGTCACATTGATTGATAAATCGAATTGATTGGTCAATGTATTTTGTGTATGTTGAGTCAAAAGAATCGACTTAGCGGGGCTATTGCTGATTTTTCTCATCAACTCACTGCTACGGTTAAGTAAAGAGCCATAAGAGGAAATCACGATTACGATCGATTGTTCACTCAGTTCATCCACAAACGCTTGCTGAGTTTCTTCTGTTTCCCCAACAAAAATCAGTTTCTGGCTTAGAAGAAAAGATGTTTGTAAGTCTTTTGCTAACTCTAATGTAGCGCTATACCCAATCAAAATGACTTCTTGTGCTTGATGGATATCTGCTAAAATATGATCGACTTGCTCAATATCGATAGTCTCCAAGACATCATTAACGGCTGTAATGATTTCAGTTCCATATGAAGCCAGGTAACTTTTCGGATCATGCTTAAGATCAGTCAGCTCATGTTCTTTCATTCGCAAACCACTATGGCCTTTCATCGTGCCTAACGAAACGAGTGACTCTCGCAAAGAGGCAAAACTTGAAATGCCAAAATGACGGCAGAATCGGCTTAACGTTGCTGGTGAAACAAAACAGCTTTCGGCAATTTCAGTGATTGTCAGTGTCCGAACCTCATTAAGGTGACTAAGAAGATAAATGATGATCCGTGAATAAGTTGCATCTCGCTTATTTGTGTTTAAATAATGAAGAAAATCAAATAAATCAAGCATCAAAAAGCTCCTTCGTAATGATCCATTTTCACATTAACGAAAATAGATCGAAATAATGAAAATAACACCAGAAACATAAAAATCACATTGACTCTTCTCGTGTTAAGATTAGTTTATTAAGTCAATTATACACTAAATCAATGACCGAGAGGATGGAAAATATGAGCGGATTTCCACAAAACTTTTTATGGGGCGGCGCAACTGCAGCAAATCAGTTTGAAGGGGCATTTTTGGAAGATGGTAAAGGCTGGTCAACAGCTGATACAGCACGTTTTATTAAGGGGAATGGGATCAGTATGGCAGAATTACTGAAACCAACCACTAAAGCAGATGTTGAATTTGCAATGAATGACAAAGAGGGTGTTTATCCTAAACGTCACGGCATTGATTTTTATCATAGATATAAAGAAGATATCGCTTTGTTTGCGGAAATGGGGTTTAAAACATTTCGACTATCGATCTCTTGGCCACGTATTTTTCCAAACGGTGATGAACTGGAGCCAAACGAAGCAGGTTTAGCTTTTTATGATGCAGTCTTCGATGAGTGTATCAAATATGATATTGAACCATTAGTAACGATTTCTCATTATGAATTTCCATTAGGATTGGCATTTAAACAAAATGGTTGGGAAAGTCGTGCTACGATCGAAGCTTTTGAACGTTATGCACGAGTTCTATTTGAACGTTACAAAGACAAAGTAAAATACTGGCTAACTTTCAATGAAATCAATATTATTGGGATGACAGGTTACTTAAGCGGTGGTATTTTAGCGGATGGTGAAAAAAATATGCTGCAAGCACAATATCAGGCAGCACACCATCAATTTATCGCAAGTGCTTTGGCAGTCAAAGCTTGTCATGAAATCATTCCAGATGCTCAAATCGGTTGTATGCTTGCAAGAATGGAAGCTTATCCAGAAACATGCAATCCATTAGATGTGATGGAAAGTGTCAATAGCGATCACAGTAACTTATTCTATTCAGATGTTCAAATTCGTGGGGCTTATCCAAGCTATATGAATAAATTTTTCCGGGATCACAACATCACAATCAAAAAAGAAGCGGGAGATGACGAAATCTTACGTGAAGGAACGGTTGATTTCATGTCTTTCAGCTATTACATGAGTAGTATTGCCTCACATGAAAAAGATGGCGATACGACTGGTGGAAACTTACTTGGTTCTAAGAAAAATCCATATTTAGAAGCAAGCGACTGGGGCTGGCAAATCGATCCGGTGGGCCTTCGCATAACCTTGCATAAATTATATGACCGCTACCAAGTACCGTTGTTTATCGTAGAAAATGGTTTAGGTGCCAAAGATGTTGTTGAAGCAGATGGCAGTATTCATGATAGCTATCGAATCGACTATTTGAGAAGTCATATCGAACAAATGGAACAAGCAATCGATGAAGGTGTGGATCTGATGGGGTATACACCGTGGGGCTGTATCGATCTAGTCAGTGCGAGCACAAGTGAAATGTCCAAACGTTATGGTTTTATCTATGTAGATTTAGATGATGAAGGAAAAGGAACTTTAGCTCGTTCTAAGAAAGATTCATTTTACTGGTATAAAAAAGTGATCGAAACAAATGGTGCAGATTTAAAATAAAAAAAACGATCAGATCCTAATTTCCATGAAAGCGTTGCAAATTAAGGGGAAATAGATTATACTAAAACCAAGAAAAAAAACGTTAATGGCGAAGCAGCCATTTTATAGAGTATGTTACTGAATGATGCAGGCAGAACTCAAATTACCTAGGAATGTCCTTTCCTGGGTAGTTTGAGTTTTTTTTCTGGAAAGGAGTAAAACAAGTGAAAGTAAGTCAAATTTTAAACAACAACGTAGCGATCGTAAGCCGAGGAGATAATGAGGTCATCGTCTATGCCAAAGGATTAGCCTTTAGAAAAAAAGTTGGGCAAGTGATTTATGACCATGAAATCGAAAAGACCTATGTGTTAGATTCTAATGATATGTTGGAACATTTTAGTTATTTACTGTCCCATTCAGATGCGAATCATATTACATTAGTCAATCAAATCATTGCTTACGGAGAAGAAAAGTTGGGTGAAAAATCAAATGATTATCTAAGTTTGACCTTACTGGATCATATTGAATTTGCATTAAAACGTGCAGCCAAAGGACAATTTATTCGCAGCCCATTGACTTGGGAAGTTAAGAAATTTTATCCACAGCATTTTGATATTGGCATGTATGCATTGAATTTGATCAATGAACAATTTCAACTGACATTTCCAGAAGACGAAGCCGTTTCAATCGCATTGCACTTTGTCAATCTGCAGGAGGATAAGAATAATCTAGACGAAACGATCCGTTCGATGGAAAGTTTAAGAGATATCTTATCGATCATTCAGTACCATTTTCAGATCAAATTAGATGAAGGCTCACTGAATTACATGAGACTGATGACCCATTTACAATATTTTATTCAACGAATCATGACGAAAAACAGTTATGAAGAAAGTGATGCAGTTTTGAATAAACAAATCAAATCGATGTATACAAGTTCGTTTGAATGTGTTGAGAAAATCAGAGTCTATATTCAGCAAAAATATGCCTGTGATCTAACGATCGATGAAGAAACCTACCTTATGCTCCATATCCATCGAGTAACGCATCGGAGTCAAAAAGAGAGGACCTAAGAAAATGAAATATCAACCATTTAATGAAGAAATCATCCGCCTGGTAGGTGGGAAAGAAAATATTCAAGCAGTCGTTCATTGTATGACTCGCTTACGCTTTACGTTAAACGATCGTTCAAAAGCTGATACAGAAGGTTTAAAGGCACTAGATGGCGTGATTGATGTTGTCTCTAACAACGTAGCGTATCAAGTAATCATTGGGACACATGTAAGTGAAGTTCATGCAGAATTGATCAGTATGCTGGGACTATCGCCAAGTTCAGATGAGGAAATCGAAGTGAAAGAGAAAAAGAACCCATTAAAAGCTGCAATGGATTTACTATCTGAAACAATGACACCAGTAATCGAACCGATTATTGCTTCTGGATTGCTTGCTGGTTTTTTATCTTTATTTTCAATCACTGGGTTGATTTCTGCAGATAGTCCAACCTATCAATTATTAGATTCGATTCGTTCAGCAGTGTTTTTCTTTTTACCAATTTTAATTGCTATGTCTTGTGCAAAGCGTTTAAAAGCCAGTCCATATTTGGCAGTAGCGTTAGCAGCAACACTTGTTTCAAGTTCAATCAATGATGTAGCAGGTTTGAGCATCTTTGGGATTCAATTACCGCAAATGGTTTATGCGAACTCATTTATTCCAATTATTTTAGCTGTTTGGTTTATGGGACAATTAACAGTATTATTAAAAAAATACATTCCTAAATTTTTGCAATATTTCTTAAACCCATTATTAATCATGGTGATTTGTTTGCCTGTGACATTATTGGTATTCGGACCGATCGGTATTTGGATCGGTGATGGTATTGGTTGGTTCTTTGAAGTTTTACACAATACATTTGGTAGCTGGATCGTTGTGATGCTTTATGCAGCATTCCAACCGTTCTTGATCATGTTAGGTGCCGGAAATTTCATGATGCCATTAGCACTTAACTTTGTGAACAAAATGGGGTACGATCCGATTTTCTTAGCAGCAGCAACCATTTCTGATTTAGCTGTATCTGGTGCTATGTTAGGTTACTTCCTAAGAGCAAAAGATTCAAAACAAAAACAATTATTCGGGACAGTTAGTTTTAGTGCCTTGATGGGTGTAACAGAGCCAGCAATCTATGGTGCCTTTATTAAATATAGAAGACCGTTTATTGCCGTTATGATCGGTGGCGGAATGGGTGGTTTGTTTGCTGGGCTGATGAACGTTAAAACCTATTCGATTGTTTGGGGCTTGATGGGTCTACCGTCGTATGCGGATAATCAAGATTTCTCTAATCTGATCTTTATGATCATCAGTGTGGTGGTTGGTTTTGTAGCAGCGGGTGTTGCTGCATACATTTTAGGGATACCTCAGGAAGAAAAAGATATAGAAGCGAAAGAACCAGTGAACGAAACAGAACAAGCTTCGGCTGGCAACGTAAAAAAAGTTCCTCTTGCGTCAGTTGTTGAAGGAAAATTAGTTCCATTAGCTGAAATCAACGATCAAGCATTTTCAACGGGTGCATTAGGTAAAGGATTAGGAATTATTCCAAGTGATAGTCAAATCGTTGCGCCTGTTGCAGGTGAAGTATCAGCTGTTTTTCCAACGAAACATGCAATCGGCATCAAAACAGAACAAGGCGTAGAAGTACTGATCCATATTGGTATCGATACGGTAGAACTTGATGGGAAGCACTTTGATACAATCGTAGAACAAGGCGATCAGGTGAAACAAGGTCAACTATTATCAACAGTTGATTTTGAAGGAATCAAAAAAGATGGCTATGACCCAACAGTTATCGTAGTTATTACGAATACAATGGATTATTTAGATGTGATACCAGCAGTGCAAGAAAATTTATTTGCCGAAGATGAGTGTTTGACCGTTATTTTATAATATCTAGTTTTGCGGGCTAGTTCATCAATTCCTGAGAGCAAGCGCTAAGGCGTACTACAAAACACTATGAATGGACTGAATAGATGTAACGTAGTATTTGTTTTTTGAAGAACTGGACGAGCCTGCTAGGCTTTTAATTTAAGGAGAATACAGAATGAAAAAAAATGAATTTTTATGGGGCGGCAGTATTGCTGCTCACCAATGTGAAGGTGCTTGGGATCAAGATGGTAAAGGTGTGGCGATTATGGATCTGGTCACGCAAGGAAGTCATGAAACTCCTCGTGAAATTTGTCAGACCATTGAGGTAGATAAATATTATCCATCACATGATGGGATCGATTTTTATCATAGCTATAAAGAAGACATTGCTTTATTTGCTGAGATGGGCTTTAAAGCACTACGCATTTCCATTGATTGGTCAAGAATTTATCCTAAAGGCGATGAAGCAAAAGCTAATCCATTAGGGGTTCAGTTTTATCAAAAAGTAGTCGATGAATTATTGAAAAATGGCATTGAACCAATCGTGACATTGTATCATTTTGAAATGCCGATTCATTTAGTCAGAGAATATGGCTCATGGACGAACAGAAAAGTCATTGACTTTTATTTAAACTATTGTCAAACAATGTTTGAAGCGCTAAAAGGCAAAGTCCGTTATTGGGTAACGTTTAACGAAATGAACCATATTGATCCTCAAACAGAAGCATCAGATATTTTCACCTATATTATTGCTGGATTGAAATATACTGAGATGGAAAACAAAAAGCAAACGTTAGCAACAATCAGCTATAATATGACATTAGCTAGTGTAGAGGCTGTCGCGTTAGCTCGAAGAATCGATCCAACAAATCAAGTTGGCTGTGTTTTTGGTTTGACACCAGCCTATCCGTTGAATTGTGATCCGCAAAATGTCATGAATTCGTTGAAAGAAACGGATCGTGAATTCTATCAAATCGATGCTATGTGTATGGGGAAATTTCCAGAATACAAATTGAAGGAATACAAGGCTCAAGGAATTGCGTTAGAAATTTCTAAAGCCGACCAAGAAGCTTTTGCAAAAGGAAAATTGGATTTTATAGGACTAAATTATTATTCTTCAAGTGTGGCCCATTACGAAGGAGACGACGATAATGAAGAAACTTTATTCGGTGGTGTTCAAAATCCGTATCTTAAACAGAGTAAGTGGGGGTGGGCGATCGATCCGACTGGATTAAGATATCTTTTAAATTACGTATATAGGCGCTACGGATTGCCGATCATCATTACGGAGAATGGCTTAGGTGCAGTGGATCAGGTAGAAGCTGATGGTTCGATTCAAGATGATTACCGCATCGATTATCTCCAAAAGCATCTAGAACAAATGGAAAAAGCAATCGTTGAAGATTATGTGGATTGTTTTGGCTATTTAATGTGGGGACCAATTGATTTAGTCAGTGCAACAACTGGTGAAATGAAAAAACGTTATGGCTTTATCTATGTGGATAAAAATGATGATCAAACAGGGACTTTAGCGCGGAAAAAGAAAAAATCTTTTGAGTGGTACCAAGAGATGATTAAAAATAATCCGACATTTTAAGTTTAAAAAAGATGGCAGAAAACTGATTGTTGGTTTTCTGCCACTTTTTTAGTTATTTGTTTCTCTAGGAAAACCACTTGACATTTAGTTAATAATATTTTTAAAATAGGGAAAAGCATTCCTGTTTAGTACATACTCAGGAGTGCCTTTTGTGTACTAAAAACTGTCTCATGTTTAAATTTCTGTTATATAAAATATCGATTTTCCTTATAATATAAAGCTTTTTTGAGCAAATATATGTAATTTTATAATTAGGAATGATAGACTGAAACTGTTATTGGAATTATCAGAATTTTTTATTTGGCAAAATTGAAAGCACTTTTATAGAAAAGAGGAAGTAAATGTATTATGTTATTATGCCCTCACAAGACATTCGTCGAAATTTAGCCACAGAACAATATTTGTTGAATCAGCGAACCTTTGATGAACCACTTGTTTTATTTTATATTCAAAAACCGTGTGTGATTGTCGGACGCAATCAAAATGTGCGTGCTGAAGTTGATCTAAAGTATGCGAAGGAACATCAAGTCATCATTACGAGAAGATTATCTGGCGGAGGTGCTGTTTACGATGATCTAGGCAATTTAAGCTTTAGTTTTGTTGTGAATGCGGATCATGCCTCTTTTGGTAATTTTAAACTATTTACACAGCCAATCATTGAAGCTTTACATGAAATGGGGGCAACGGGTGCTGAGGTCAGTGGGCGCAATGATTTAATGATCGATGGGAAAAAATTTTCTGGGAATGCGATGTATACCAAAAATAAAAAAATGTATTCCCATGGCACTTTGATGCTGGATGTTGACTTAGATGAAGTCAGTAGAGTTTTGACTGTTTCTGAAAAAAAGTTAGCTTCAAATGGCACCAAGTCAGTTAGAAGTCGAGTGACAAATCTCAAACCCTATTTGGCAAAGGAATACCAAGACATTACCACAGAAGCTTTTCGAGATAAGCTATTACTGCATTTGTTTAGTGCTGATACGATGGAAGCTATCCAAACGCACGAATATAAATTGACCCAAGCAGATGAGCAGGCAATCGACCAATTAGTTTCAGACATTTATGCAAATGATGCTTGGATATTTGGTGAAGAACCTAAATATACGATCAAAAGAGAAGAGAAGTTCAAAGGTGGCTTAATTGAAGCCAACATTTCTGTAGAAAAAGATCGAATTACAGCAATCACGATTTATGGTGATTACTTTAGTCGAAAAGATACGCAGGAAGTAGCTGATTTATTGATTGGCTGTAAATATGCACCAGAAGCAATTAAACAGGTATTAGCACCGATTAGAATCGATGATTATTTTGCCAATGTTACTAAAGAAGAATTTGTCCAGTTACTGGTTGATTAAGTTGGAGGATATGAAATGATTACGTTTGACCAAGTTTCAAAAATCTATCGTCATAATGATACATCTATTACAGCCTTAGATAAGGTTGATTTACAAATCCAACCTCATGAGATATTTGGGGTGATTGGTGAGAGCGGTTCAGGCAAATCAACATTATTGCGCATGATCAATACGTTAGAGTTGCCAAGCCAAGGGCAGATCAACATCGCTGGAACAAACTTGATGCAGTTAAGTGATGCTCAAAAACGGCAAAGTAGGAAAAAGATCGGGATGATTTTTCAACAATTTAATTTACTTTACAATCAAACCGTGAATGAGAATATCGCTCTACCGCTACGCTTAAATAGCGCATATGATCCGCAAAAAGTCCGAGAAGTTTTAGAATTTGTCCGTCTGTCAGATAAAGGGGAATCTTACCCAAAACAGCTAAGTGGCGGTGAAAAACAGCGTGTAGGGATTGCTCGGGCATTGATTACACAGCCAGAGATTTTACTCTGTGATGAACCAACCTCTGCCTTGGATGGTCAAAACGCTTATGATGTTTTGACATTGTTGCAACGGATCAACCAAACTTTTGGGACTACCATGGTCATTGTCAGCCATGAGCTGAACTTGATCAAGCAATTATGCAATCGGACAGCAATCTTAGAAAATGGCAAGGTTTTAGAGACGTTAGAAATTCAAAAAGAACAGCAACAGACACAATTTAGTTCTTACTATGAAAGAGTTCGGGAGAGTTTAGGATGATGACAGAATATATCGATAAAATTAGCTACTACCTCCCAGAATTAAGCAAAGCTTTATCAGAAAGCGGCATTATGATTTTGATTTCGATTATTGCAGCCATCTGCATAGGGCTACCATTGGGGACTTTTGTCTATTTATCCAAAAAAATACCAACTAAAACCAATCACTGGATTGGGATCTTGTTAAATGGTTACAACAATATTGTGCGCTCCTTTCCATTTTTGCTGTTTGTTGTGGCCTTGATTCCTTTTACACGTTTAGTATTGGGAACGGCGTTTGGAACCTATGCCGCTGCGTTGCCCTTGAGTTTTGTAGCAGTGGCCCTTTATGCCCGACTTGTTGAACAAGTATTATTAGAAATTCCGAATGACATTTTAGAGCTGTCCCAGTCTTTGGGTAGCACAAAGCAGCAACTGATTTTTCGTTTTTTGTACGTTGAGGCAAGATCCGGTCTAGTTTTGGCGTTGACTTCAGTTGTCATTAGCATGGTGTCGTATTCAACTGTGATGGGTGTGATCGGAGGTGGTGGTATCGGAGATTTTGCCTTACGTTATGGGTATCAACGCTATGAATATGCGGTAATGTATACAGCAATTGTACTTATGATTTTTTTCGTTAGTTTTATTCAAATTAGCGGTAGCGCATTAGCTAAAAAAATAAATAAAAAATAATCGTTAGGAGCAATAAGATGAAAAAGAAAGTATTGATTAGTATGTTAGTTGTGGCTGGATTTGTTGTGGCAGGTTGTACAGGTCAGAAAAAAGCCGCAGATACCAAGGGAAAGGAAGACAAAGTCATCAAAGTCGCGTCACATATTCCATCGACTGTCGAAGTGGTTGAACTGGCTGGCAAAAACATCGAAGAAGGGTACAAAGTAGAGTTAGTTCAAGTGAATGACAATATTCAATATAACGAGTTATTGAATGCCAAAGAAATCGATGCAAACTTTGCACAGCATGAACCATTCATGCAAAAGTTCAATGAAGAAAAAGAGGGTAATTTAGTGATTGTACAAAAAATATACAATGCTAAAGTCGGTTTTTATTCTAAAGAATACAAAGATATCAAGGATCTTCCAGAAGGAGCTAAAATTGCTTTACCAAGTGATGTCTCTAATGAGGGACGAGCATTAGCAATTTTAGATGATGTTGGTTTGATCACACTAAAAGAAGGTGTCGGCTTTAACGGAACAATCAAAGATGTTGTTGATAATCCCAAAAATATTGAATGGGTTTCAGTTGATTTGTTAAACTTAGCCGAAGCGTACAACGAAAAAGATATTGCGATGGTTTATAATTACCCAACCTATATTGCTAAAATCGGTTTAACACCAAAAGATGCGATTTTGTTAGAGCAGAAAGTCGATGATCGTTTTGCAATTAGTTTGGTTGCTAGAGAAGATAACAAAGATTCAGCTGAAATCAAAGCGTTGCAAAAAGCTATGACCAGTGATAAGGTACGAGAATTGTTGGAAACAAAATATAGCGAAACATTAACGCCTGCATTTTAAAGTGAAGAGTGTGAAGATCTGCCCTTTGGCGGTTAAGATCTTCACACTCTTATTTTGGTAAAGACTAGAACTGCTTATAAAAGCATTTTTTATACGCTTTACCATTAATATAGTTGATCAAGGCTTCCCAATCATTTTCGTTGACTGGATTTTCAAAATAAAAGAAATCTTCATTTGGATAGTCTTTTTCATAACAATCAGAAATAAGTATATCAGATTCCTCAATATTAGAAACAAAAAGAATCAATTCAGGGCTAAAGAAAGTTGAGAGACTTTTTTTTATTTCTTCAGTAGTAAAATGATTTTTTGAATATTGTACATAGATTTTTAGTTGTTCTGATTTTTTAGAACTATCTAAAATAAAATAAAATAGAAATACTATATACATTGAAAATCCTTTTGAGTCCAAGGCACTAAGATAACGATCTTCAGAAAATAATTTTTTTGCAAGTACTGCGAGTTCTAGCTCCATTCGAGGGAAATCAGCATATGCTTTTCCTAGTTTAGAGATCTTTTGATTATTTTCAAGTAAATCAGAATTGTCGATTTGTAAATAGGTAATAGAGGCTAGCGCAAGTAAAAGTGAGTAATAAGAAAAAAGATAATCTGCCTCTTGAGGTTTAACATCATAAGCCATATAAAGACTATCCAAAACAAAGGTACAGCTCTTTGCCAGTGGCAAATCGGACTGAATAAAAGCTTTCGCGGTTTCTAATTTTTGAGCATGAGTATCAACATCGTAGACAAAAATCCGACATAAAAAGGCAAAATAGTTTTCCTCCCGAATAAGTTCATCTCCAGAAATAGTTAAGTCAAGTGAAAATTTAATCGGATGGACTTGATTAAGTAATGTAATAACAGCTAAAAAATCAGGTTCAATAGTGACAAGTTCTCCCCTGTATAGAATGCGCCAGGCACTTAAAGATTGGAAGTATTTTAAACGCATTTTTTGGGAATTAGGAATGTTTTCTATAGGCAATTCAATGTGTTTCATATAAGTGATTGCTTTTCTAAAGGGCCACACAAGACCTCTAAATACGTTCCAATAAAAATAGAAGAGAAATAAACGAAAATGAATTTCTGATCCTTTGAAATTAACTTGCGTGTCATCTCTAGGGAAATTTATTTCAATTTTAAAACTGCTCAAGACCTTGTTGATTAGATGTAAGCTTTTATAGGTGTGGGCAATGCTTAAACTAATATCTTGGGATAAGGATTCGACACTGGGGTAGTATTTTAATAATAGAGTGCGAAAGATCAAATATTCATGGGATTGTTGGATATAGTGGAGCCGTAAGGTATCAATTACATAACTAATATTTACAGAGTCTTTGATAACAATTGTATAGAGTATATCGTTTTTAACGATGAAAACGTCGCCTGGTTCAAATAGTTCGTTTAAATTATCCGCGAGCATTTTGATTTTTCGATAAACGAGGTTCAAAGACAGATTTACTTTTGTTGAGATAGAATAGCCAGAAATCCCTTCTTGACTGAAGCAAATTAGTTTAAAAATCTCAAATTTCTGTTGATCGTTTTTTTTCATAAAAAAATCTTTCATAAAATGATCCTACCTCCCTCAATGAATGATAATACTTTTATTGATATAAACCAAGGCTTATATAGGAAGTATTGTGAAATATTTTTTTATTATCTGAATTTTTTTATTTTAATTTAATGTTATAGTAATAATTATGCTTGGAAAAATAGAGATTCTTCAATAAAAATAAGCTGGAATAATATTTCGCATAGGCGTAATATTATTCCAGCTTATTTGGGTACTACATTTTTTACCCCATAATGTTATTATTTTCAGTTGCTAGTTCGATTTTTCTGGCATAGTGATCCATCTTTGTTTGATGGCGATCTATGGAAGTAAGATCACTTTCAATATGGCCTAAACGTGTATTTAATTCTTCAATTTTTACTAAAGTTTTTTGTAAAACTTCTAACATACGTTCATCTGTATTCATTCTGATTCTCCTTATTTTAAAATGTTATTTATTCTGCAGGAATTGTTTTATAGTCAATTGCTTTTGACCGATAAAATAGTGCATAAAGAATAATGCAAACGATTGGAATTGCACTGGCAACTAAATATAAACCAGAAAATGACATGAAATTGTGCAATTCACCTAAGAGGTAAGGTCCTACTCCAAGACCTAAATCTAAGCCGATAAAATAAGTAGATAAAGCAATTCCGATACGATGACTGTTGGGACTGGCTTTCAGACAAATCGCTTGTCCATTTGACATGAATGTCCCATAACCTAACCCAATCAAACCTCCGGAAACGAGTAACATCCAACTTGTTGTTGTCATGCTTAAGCAGAACAGACCAACCGTTAGAAAAATAAAACTAGGGTACATAACGGCATTTTCGCCGCGAGCATCAAAAATCCGACCGGATAATGGACGAGTGGCCGTAATCACTAATGCATAGACTACAAAGAAGAAGGAGCTTGCACTGACAAGATCAATTGCTTTTGCATAAGATGAAAGGAAAGACAAAACGCTTGAATAAGAAAGTCCCATCAAAAATGCAATAAATGAAATAAACAACACTTTCTTTTCAATAAAACTATTGATACTCCAACTTGCTAAACTAGCTCTGTGTTCTGGAGTTAATTGAATATTTTTTACAGGGAAGATAAAACAAGCAATGGTTGTACATAAAATAAGAATGATAGAAAACAAAATAATAAAATAAAAACTCATTGTATTTAACAGGACCATCCCGATAAACGGACCGATTGCTGCAGCTAAACTGGTACTTAATCCATAATAATTGATGCCCTCACCATGTTTTGATTTAGGAATATAAGCGGTCACGATGGCATTAGTTGCTGTCGAAACAGCACCATAGCCAAAACCATTTAGTAAGCGGACGAGATAGAGCACACCAATACTCGGAATATAAAGATAAGCGATCGTTGTCATTAGATAAAATAATGCTCCATATCTCAACACTGCTTTTCTACCGATCAGCTCCAACGTTTTCCCCATAAATAACCGTGCAAACAAGGTTCCAATAATGTAAATTCCTGAGGCAAGTCCCGCCTGACCTAAAGAAGCATGCAGCGTGTCTTGTGCAATGACTGCAATAATGACCATTAGTAAATAATAGACTAAGTAAACGATAAAATTAATGATGGTGATACTGATAAACCCTTTGTTGAATAATTTTTCTTCTGGATGTTCCGACATTGTGTTTGATTCCTTCTTTCTTGTTTTCATAAGCTTATTATGGAAATTACAATTTTTTTCTGAAAGCCAGTTATAGCTATTACTATACGAAAAAAGCGTTCAAAAAAAATGTGGAATTGTATTTAAAAAAAGCTATTAACAAAAAAACACAACAAACGACATATACATTTGTTGTTGCTCTTCGATGTGTTATCATTTTAAATAAGACTAGCATTTATTTTTACAGAAAATTTTCAAAAAATAATGAGGAGCTGAAAAATGGATAGTCATGTGTTACAAGAATACTTAGATGATCACTCATTTCCTATAGTAGTTAAGAAAAAAAAGACTTACCTTACGTATGAAGGACTGCAAGATCGATATGCTTACGTACTAAAAAGTGGAACCATCAAAACGAGCGTCATTTCACCTGATGGACGAGAATTTAATCTAAGATACATCAACAGTTTGGAAATCGTTTCTCTGTTAAGGGATGAATATTCTCAATTTATTGATGCACCGTTCAATATTAGAATTGAATCAGAGCAGGCTGAATTATATCAGATTGACCGTGTCCAATTTTGGAAGGACATTAATCAAAGCAAAGAGCTGCAGATGTATGTAAAAGATTATTACCGTGTTCGTTTGATGTATTCAATGAAGAAGATGCAACAGATGTTGATGAACGGGAAGTTTGGTGCGGTTTGTACACAAATCTATGAGCTATATGATACATTTGGAGTTCAGATTGAAGATGGTTTGTTGATTGATTTTGTGGTGACAAATGAAGAAATCGCTCATTTTTGTGGAATTACATCCGCTAGTAGTGTTAATCGAATGATGCAGCAACTGAAGGATTTAGGAGCAATCAGGATTCAGGATCGAAAGATTGTGATTACAGATTTAGAGATTCTGAAGGATAATATTATTTTGTAGAGAGACGTATAGGATAGTCCGATTTTGGTGCGTCTGCCGACTCTCTCGAATTGTACTAGAGCCAATTACACAGTATAATGATAATATAAAAATCAAGAAAGAAGGAATCGATGGGCGTTTAGCAAATGGATTCCTTTTTTATCTGTATAGATTCAGTGAAAAGGAGAAATTATGAAAATCGATCGCTTACTCAGTTTGGTAAATTTATTGACGGAAAATGACCGAATGACGGCCAAAGGATTGGCAGAACGGCTTGAGGTTTCCAAACGAACGATTTATCGCGATATTGAAACGTTAAATTTAGCAGGGATCCCGGTTATTTCGTACTCAGGCATTCATGGCGGATACGGCATTGTTGAGGGGTACAAAATCAGCAAACATGTTTTTTCAACTGAGGATATTTCGACGATAATGACTGGACTTTCAGCGATTCAAAGTATTTCAACATCCTCTGAAATTAGTCCTTTGCTGGCAAAAATTGCCCCGAATATGAAGGTACAACAGCCGCAAAGTGATTTATTGATTGATCTATCTTCTTGGTATAAACCAAATGAAGGAAAAAATAAATTGGATGATCTTCGACAAGCGATAGCAACGCAGCAAATCATTGTGATTCAATACCATTCCAAGAAAGGCTATTCTGAACGGGAAATAGAACCTTATAAGCTTATTTTTAAAGCTTCACATTGGTATCTGTATGGTTTTTGTCTAAAAAGACAGGCATTTCGCTTATTTAAACTGACAAGGATTCAAACATATACGCTGCTAGATGAGCGATTTGAACCTAGAGCGATAGATGCTGTAGCGTTAACTATGGAGTCTGAAAATGATTATTTAGAAGCGATGGTATCACCAGAAGTGCAGCAAATCGTCTTAACCTATGAGCAAAACGATAAATTATACTTGATCGATAAACTTGGCGCAGAATTTTTTCAGGAACATGAAAAAGAAGCGACTGGAACGATTGTATTTCCATTGCTAAACCTAAAAAAATCAGTCGATTTCATTTTACGTTTACAAGACAAAGTACGAGTCATTGAACCACCAATATTAGTAGACGCAGTCAAAGAGAAAATCGAACAAATGTATTTTCTTTATAAAAGCTGACAATCAGTTGTCACACTTCTGTTGTATGATGAATTCTAAGAGGTAGCTTAGTCACTCAGGAAAAAGATAAAAATAGTTTGTGGTAAAGAGCACCACAATCGATTTTTCCTATTTTCCAGTCGGAGCTGAATGAGCCTGCTTCGCTTTTGCTTTGAAACATGCCAAGAAATACAACGAAGTTACGAGTTGATATTGATTGGTACAAGGTGACTGAAAGGAACGTTGCTTCCTCCTGTTATTAAGATGTTGAAAAGTACAAGGTGTAGCATAGCGGAACGTTGTTACCTGTATATAAGGAGGAATAAATCATGACAGAAGTGTTTTTTGTATTATTAGAAGATTATGCAGATTGGGAAGCAGCATCGATTGCGGCTGAACTGAATCAGCAAGAGGAGTTCACGGTTAAAACTGTTTCAAATGAAAAACAAGCGATTCATTCAATGGGCGGTTTTTCGACAGTACCAGATTATACGTTTGCCGAAGCGTGTCAAAAAGAGTTTGCTGCGTTGATTTTAATTGGTGGAAAATCTTGGCGAACGGATAAAGCTAAGGAAGTCGATGCTTTAGTAGCGAAAGCGGAACAACAAGGTGCTTTGATCGCAGCCATTTGTGATGCGACTGTCTATTTGGGAAGTTTAGGTTTACTAAATGATCATAAGCATACGAGTAACCAATTACAAGACTTACAAGAGTATGCGGGTGCACGTTATACGGGTGGGAATCACTATTTAGAAGTTCAAGCAATAAGAGCAAATAACCTGATTACAGCTAATGGGACTGGGCATTTAGAATTTGCGAGAGAAATTTTGTTGGCACTTCAAGTAATGCCTGAAAAAGAAGTGGAACAATGGTATAACTTTTACAAGTTAGGCTACTATGAAGCAATCAAACAAGAATTAAGAAATGATGGTGCTGACCCTACTGATTAAAAGGACCTTTGAGTTTGATTTTGTGGTTGAGGATTAGAGTGTCTGGTATAAAGAGTCCGGAATATAAGGACGAGCCCTTCAAATGTGTACACGTTTGTGTTACAATGGTAAGTAAGACAAACGTGTACAAAAGGAGGTGATGAAATGAGCACTGTGACATTTAGATTATCTGATGATGAAAAAGAATTCATGCAAAAAATGGCTGATTTTAATGGATTATCTTTATCTGAGCTTGCTAGAACTAAAATTTTGGAAAGTTTAGAAGATCAAATTGATTTAGAAACGTACAATAAACTGATGAAAGAACATCAAACGAAAGACGAAAGTATTTCTCATGCGGAAATGATGAGGGAACTTGGTTTATGACGGTGAAAAAGTATGTTGTTCGGTATGAAAAGGAAGCACAAAAAGTATTAAAAAAGATGGACCGATTTCAAGCAAAGCTAATTCTTTCATGGATTGATAAACATCTCGAAGGTATTGAAAATCCTAGAATGATAGGCAAGGGATTAGTTGGTAACAAAGATGGACAGTGGCGTTATAGGGTTGGAAACTATCGTATTATTGCGGATATAGACGATGAGACAATAACGATTCTTGTTGTGACAATAGGACACAGGAAAGATGTTTATAAATGAATAGTAGAAAAAGGCTTAGCAAGTGACTATTCGCTTCTAAGCCTTTCATTTGTTTTAAAAAGGGAAATTGAAGTTTAGTAGGAAATGCTGGGCAATATTTAAAAATTCTTTTGTTTGTAGATGACCAATCACTTGAACATTACGTCCACCTTTTTCTGTAAAATCCAGTGAATAAACTTGTTTTGTATTTACTTTGCTTTCTTTCTCAAAAACCTCATTATTTATTGAAACAAAGTAAGGTTGTTTCGACTTAGTTGAAGTGATTGGGCAGACAATAATTAAATTTGAAGAAAGGTTGTATTCATCACGACTCATGACTAAAGCGGGACGTCTTTTTTTGATTTCACTGCCTTTTGAAGGCTCAAAATCAATGGTTACAATGTCTCTTTGTTTAATCATCCAGTTCATTTCCTCTAGGTGTAAAATCAGTTGCTAAATGGTCATCACTATCTGTAAATTGACCTAGTTTAGCATTAGCAAAGTAATCATCAACTTTTGGAATGAGAGAAATAATTCCTTCATTATCTTTGTAGTAAAAAAATTCCTGACCTTCTTTTACAGCTAACTTACTTGATAAGGTAACCATAATTGCATTGCCTTGTTTTCTTGCTTTTACGGTATCCATGAGATGACCTCCTTTTTTACAATTATACCATGTAATTACAAGTAATTACATGGATGTTGTATTAAATTTTTAGCCTATCAATTTATCCCTTACACTATCTAAGTACGCAAAGAAACATTCCTTTTTTTTAATCAACTATTTTGGTTTTGTGTAATAATAGCCAATTGTTTTTGTGACTCAGCTATCAGAGATTCAAACTCTTTATTAAACGTCTCGAACAATTTTGCACTAGCGTAATACTGTTTAACGACCTGTTTTTTGTTGATTGGTGTCGTTGGATTGGTAAAATACTTTTCCAAAACTTCCAAGGGTTCTTTCCAAGATTCTAAACGTTCGAGTGAATCTCGAAGATTTAGAATCTCTTGATACGGGACAGTTTTAATGCAGATGGCGGAATTTTTCATGGTAATTCTCCTTTTCTTATTAGTATGTAGAGTGAAAGAAAAAGTGAAAGCTGTCCGTCTCTATGGTTGAATTATGCCAGTATGTAGGGAACTTCTTTGTGCAACCAGAGAAAAATTCAAAAAGTGTCTAGAAATTCTTACAAGAATTAGGTACAATAAAGAAGCTAGTGCTACGGTACTGGTAAATAGGCAACTTGGATAGAGAGGGATTGCTTTCTATTCAGGGCTTCATTGAACGGTTGGCGCCGAACAATGAAGTGCCTATTTTTCTTTTTCTCAAAATTTATAGGATAGAAACAAAAAAAGACGATCCACAGGTGACCTGTAATCGTCTACAAATAGGCAAGATAAAGAAACTATAAAACGTGTCGTCACTATAGAAGTGTACAACAAAAATAGATCTATTCTTACGCTATTGGCAAAGTTGTTTTACAGGGATTGCTGTTTAAACAAGGCTTCTGGTTTGGTTGGCGCCAGACCACGAAGAGCCAATTTATTTATTTTTAATGTTAATTATTTCTGTCCTATGCGTTTTATTATACAGAAAGAGTGGCTTGTTCACAACGAATTTTTTTGTGGAAAGGGATTAAATAACACGAAAAACATGTCCCTTATATATAAGAAAAAATAACAAAATTTTTTTGAGTTGGCTGACTATTTCTGCTGAGTGTAAATAATCAAATCAGTCCAAAAAATAGGACAAGTTTTGACAAAATCAGAATTATTTATAAGGAAAAAGTAGCGAAGGATAAAAAGTTTGATAAGCTAAAAATGGTCGCTTTCTCTTTTGCGATGGCGATACGTATCGCAGAAAGGAGGTGCATGACCATTCTTCTGTTATTTACAACGATCATTGGTCCGATTATTGTCGGAGTGGTCTTAGGGCTGTTCAAACATTGGCTTGATAATCGACAAGGCTAGAAAGCGACTAGAAGCCAAAATAAACCCCATCACTTTCGGAGAGTGATGGGGTTTTTGGTGTATGACCATTCTTCTTTTATACGTATAAGATACATGAGAAAAAGAGTGTAGTCAAGTTTATTTTTCTATGAACGTATTTAGTATGAAGACATTAGTTCTGACCACTCATCGGGCTCATAAAATTCACCTTCGTAACCTTCAGAAAAAGGATCGTCAGTTAGTGATTCTTTAGTTAATTCGTTTTTATTTTCAGTATGAGTAGAAAAATCTGTGGGAATAGAGTTGTTTTGTAATTTTTTGTCTACGAATAATATATTTGTCACTCCTATTCTGTATAATTTACTAGATTTATATTAGCGTTGCTAGATTTTATAAAGATATCAGCCCAGATTTTATGTTCTGGGTCGCCGATAGTTGGAGAAAATAGATATAGAATTTTTTCAATCCACACATAAAAATGTGACATGTTAAAATTATTGTACCATATTTTTTGGCGTTTGAAAAAACAATTTAAAAGAAAAATTAATTTGACAAAAAGTTTAGTTTTGGTATAATATATATTATTTTAAAATAGATATTGAATTGAAAGGGAAAATGAATGAATAATAAAGAATCATTTGAAAAGTTGTTGTTTGTTATTATTGCAGCACTTCTCACAGTTATGGTAAATAAACTTTGGAAACGTAAAATTGAATTCTCTAATTTGTTTATACTAGCATTAGTAATTTTATTAGTCGTCTACTTTTTTATCTATCAATCAAAAAAATAACGTAACTATTTAAATTTTTAGATAGTTCTTTTTTTTAGAAATGATATAATGTATTTAAGACATTTAGGAATCAATTAAGGAGTTTAAGTATGTATATAGCCCATGTGAGAAAATCTGATGGAGAAAAGCAACTTTTAAAGGATCATCTAGCAGAATGCGCCGAACTAAGCGCCGATTGGGGCGGAAAAATGGGACTAAGAAAAACTAGCTATTTAGCTGGTTTACTTCATGATCTAGGAAAATATTCAAATGAATTCCAAGTGTATTTAAAAAAAGCTGTAGATGATCCGAAAAGTGTGACACGAGGCAGTGTTGATCATTCAACAGCTGGCGGTAAGCTTTTGTTTGATTATTGCCACAAAAATAGTCGTGATCCATTTACATATATTCTTGCTGAATTAGTAGGGAATGCAATTATTTCCCATCATAGCAGTCGAGGTCTACAAGACTTTTTTACCCCAGAAGGAGAAGCAACTTCAGATTATCTCAGACGAGTAGATGAAATAGAGGTTGTTGACTATGAACTAATCAAAGGTCGTTTTTTCCAAGAGGTAATGTCAGAAGAACAGTTTCAGAAATTACTGTTGGAAGCAACAAAAGAATTGAAAGGGTTTTATCAAGCTGAGGGAAAGAACCGAGTCAAACAAAACGATACCTTTTTCTTTTTGAAATTCATTTATAGTTGCCTTCTGGATGCAGACCGAACGAATACGATGTTATTTGAAGAAAATAAAACATTTAAACAACATGAAAATGACGTTTTACTTCAATCTTATAGTCAACGCTTAGAAGAATATATCTCAACATTTACAGCTGACACGCCAATCAATCAACTTCGTAGTCAAATGTCAGAACAGTGTAAAAATTTTGCTGAAAGAAAAACAGGGATTTACACCCTGTCGATTCCAACAGGAGGCGGAAAGACGTTAGCTAGTTTACGTTTTGCCTTGAATCATGCTATCAAACATGGAAAAGAACGCATTATTTATGTCGTGCCATTCACAACGATTATCGAACAAAATGCTGCGACAGTCCGAGAGATTTTAAAAGATGAGGTAAATATTCTAGAGCATCATTCCAACGTTTTTACGGATCAGGAAGAAACGAAAGAAAGACAAACAGAGGAGTCAGAAGCAGAAAAAGAAGCCTTAGAGCAGAAACAAGCATTAATGAAAGACAATTGGGAAAGCCCTGTAATCTTTACTACGATGGTGCAGTTTCTAAATACGATATACAGCCGAGGAACCCGAAATCCACGTCGTTTTCATAACTTAACAAATGCGGTGATTATTTTTGATGAAGCACAAGGTGTTCCAACAAACTGCACTCATTTATTTAATGAAAGCTTGAACTTCTTAAAAAATTACGGCACAACGACAAGTGTTTTATGTACTGCAACTCAGCCTTCTTTAGAAAATGTAGGGAGAGCGTTAGCCAAAGAATCCGATGGAGAGATGGTCGCCAACTTATCAGAAGTAGAATCAAAGTTTAAACGAGTAGAGGTTATTGATCGGACAACGGATGAAGCATGGACGCTTGAAGAGTTAGCAGATTTTAGCGAAGAAATTTTAGCAGAAAAAGAAAACCTGCTGATTATTTTAAATACAAAAAAAGCTGTTCGAAGTCTCTATCAATATTTAGAGAATAAGCAATTAGAAAAGGTTGAATTGTATCATTTGAGCACCTCAATGTGTGCCAAGCATCGGAAAAATTTATTGGATGAACTACGTGAAAAGCTAAAAAATAGCGACACAAAACTCATCTGTATTACAACGCAATTAATTGAAGCCGGTGTGGATATCAGTTTCCAATCCGTTATTCGTTCAGTAGCAGGTTTAGATTCAATTGCTCAAGCAGCAGGACGTTGTAATCGACATGGTGAAACCAAGCCACAACCAGTTTACCTAATCAATCTTTCTGCAGACCTTGAAAATCTGACCCATTTACCAGAAATTAAACAAGGCCAAGAAATTACGCTAGATATTCTTAAAGAAAGCAGTGAACTAGAACAAAAGGAATTACTTTCTCATGATGTTCAGAAACGATACTTTGATCAATATTATGCTCGTTTTAAAAATGAATTGAATTATCCCGTAAAAAAGACATCCCTTAATCTATTTAGTTTATTAGGTGAAGGGGCTAATGCTTTAGAGCACTACAAACGAACACATGGCTCTGCTCCTCTATTGGCTTTTAGAAGTAGTCCTAAAACAGTAGGGAAATATTTTCAGGTCATTGATAGCCCAACAACATCAGTACTTGTTCCGTATAAAAAAGGCAACGATCTAATCGCTGATTTAAATGGAGAGTTGAGACCAGAAGAGTATGCCCCTACTTTAAAAAAAGCGCAACAATATATGGTCAATGTGTTTCAGCACGAACTGATAGAACTTCAAAAAACGGGTAGTATTTATCCACTTCTAAATGGAGATGTTTTAGCTCTGACGAGCAATGCATACGATTTGAAATTTGGCATCGATTTAGAAGCAGAAGCTGCGAGCGGTTATTTAGAATTTTAAAAAAGGAGGAAGCATAAATGAAATATAAAAATCAAATTTCTTTTAGAGTTGAAGGTGAGTATGCTCTTTTTACGGATCCTTTGACAAAAATGGGTGGTGAAAAAATGACCTATCAAATTCCTACCTATCAAGCATTAAAAGGAATCACAGAAAGCATCTACTGGAAACCATCAATTGTGTATTACATTGATGAAGTACGTGTAATGAAATCCATTCAAATGGAATCTAAAGGTATGCGCCCAATGAAATACAACGATAGCAGGGCGAGTGATTTAGCGTATTATACGTATTTGAAAAAGCCAGTTTATGAAGTGAAAGTCCATTTTGAGTTTAATCAACATCGTCCTGATTTAAAAGGCGATTGGAATGAGGATAAACATTATCAAATTTTAAAGCGTTCAATCAAAGCTGGTGGGAGAAGAGACATCTTTCTAGGTACGCGAGAATGTCAGGGATATGTGGAACCTGTTGAGTTTGGTGTGGCAAAAGGGGACTATGATGCGTATGAAGGCGAGCTGCACTTTGGCACAATGGTGCATGGGTTATCCTATCCAGATGAAACAGGCAAAGACGAACTAGCTGTTCGTTTGTGGCACCCGATTATGGAAAAAGGGATTATTCAGTTTCCTCGCCCAGAAGCCTGTACCTTAGTTCGACCGCTTAGAACGATGCAAGCTAAACCATTTGAACTTTCAGAAATAGAACCCGTCGATCAGTTATTTGAATCCTTGGAACAGGAGGTCGAATGATGAGTTGGTTGAATGACTTATACGAAACGTACGAAGAAAATGCCGACCAAGTAGGAACAGTCCAACGAACTTCTACTGGAAAAGAAATTGTACTTTTACCCATTGCACATGCGTATCAAAATGCTCAAATCGAAGTAACGATAACTCCAGAAGGTGAATTTTATTCAGCAAGCGTCGTTCCAAAAGAAGACGCTCAAACAATGATACCTGTAACGATCGAATCTGCTGGAAGGGCTGGTTCAACATCTGCACCACACTTGATCCATGACAATTTAGTTTATGTTGCTGGTGATTTTGAACACTATGGTGGTGTTTACAAAAAGAATAAAGCTGGAAAAAATTCTTATCAGATGTATTTAGAAAACTTGCAGGCTTGGTGTGAATCAGATTATTCTCAGCCAGTCGTTAAAAGTGTTTTAAGTTATTTAAAAAAAGGCAAACTAATTGAAGATTTAATACAGGCAAAGGTAATGGTTGAGAAAAATCATCAACTTATTCCCAAATGGTCAAAGGAACTAGAAGCAGAATTTGGCGAGAAACCAGCATTATTCAGTGTAGTAGTTGGAGAACAAGCAACCTCTTTCGTTCGATTTGCTGTTCAAGAACCAGGAACAGGAAAACGACCACTCTGGGGAGATTCAGAAATCATTGACTCCTTTGTCGCTTATTATACAAACGAACTGACGAACGAAGGGCTGGATTATGTGACGGGCAAAATGTTACCTCTGACAGAAAATCATCCTTCGAAAGTGCGTTATGGCGGTGATATGGCGAAAATAATTTCTGGCAATGATTCGGTGAATTTCACCTATAAAGGTCGTTTTACAGATAAAAATCAAGTGGCTTCGATCAGTTATGAAGTCTCTCAAAAAGGCCATAACGCCTTAAAATGGTTGATTGGCAAACAAGCATTTATTTTAGATGGACGAGTCTTTTTAACCTGGGGGAAAAAAGAAACGAATGTTCCTAATCCAGAAGAATCCAGTGCTGATTTTCTTGATTTCGATGCTATTTTTGCAAAGGATGAAGAAGCGGAAGTTTTACTAAACCCGGACACAACCCATCAACAATTTTCTGAGTTATTTAAAAAAGCCTTGAATGGTTATAGCGTGAAGATTGCGTATTATGAACCCATTTACATCATGATTCTAGATGCAGCTACTCCAGGCAGAATGGGGATTCTGTACTATCGTTCGATTGAAAAGGAACAATACTTTACTCGAATTGAAGACTGGCATCAAACTTGTTTCTGGCGACATACTTACGGCAGTAAAAATAAGCAGCGTTATACTTTTTGGGGAGCGCCATCTTTGAGGGATATCGCCGAAGCAGCCTACGGTTCACGAGCGAGTGATACGCTGATAAAAAATACAATTCATGAACTATTTCCTTGTGTTGTAGATGGAAAAAGGGTTCCAATAAATCTAGTTCGAAATCTCCTACAAAGAGCGTCAAACCCCGTGAGTATGGATAAATGGGAATGGGAGAAAACATTGAGTATTGCTTGTGCCGTAATGAAAAAGCACTTTAATTTTAAAGAGGAGGAAAAAAATGTGGCTCTAGATAAAAATCAGAAAGATAGAAGTTATTTGTTTGGAAGAATGTTGGCTGTCGCTGATGTGTTGGAAGAACGTGCCTTATATAAGGCTGGTATCAATAGAAGTACAAATGCGATTCGCTATATGAATGCTTTTAGCAATCATCCGTTAAAAACTTGGAGGATCATTCAAGAAAATTTAATTCCGTATCAAGCAAGGTTAAGAGGAAAAGGGAGTTATTACCAAAAATTATTAGACGAAATTGGTGAGTCTTTTGAGTTTGAACACTATACAGATAAGGCTTTAGACGGAAAATATTTATTAGGCTATTACAGCCAACGAGCAGATTTGAAGAAAAAAACAGAAGAGAAAACGGAGGAATAAACCATGACAGTTTTAACACACAAAATCGACTTTAAAGTAATCACATCAGTGACAAATGCAAACCCAAATGGTGATCCATTAAATGGAAACCGTCCGCGACAAAATTTTGAAGGATATGGTGAGATTTCTGATGTTGCAATCAAACGTAAAATACGGAATCGTTTGCAAGATATGGGAGAGAAAATTTTTGTGCAATCTGATGATCGGGCAGATGATGGATTGAAGAGCTTGAAAGACCGCGTGGATTCTGTAGAAGAATTAAATAAAATCGCTGCGGATAAAAAGAAAGCAGATGTGAACCGATTTAGTGAAGTAGCTTGTGAAACGTGGATCGATACACGTAGTTTTGGACAGGTGTTTGCTTTTAAAGGATTGGAACTATCTGTCGGTGTTCGTGGTCCAGTTTCGATACAAACTGCAGTCAGCCTTGAACCAATCGACATTAATACAATGCAAATCACGAAAAGTGTCAATTCAGTCAGTGAGGGTGGCGGAAAAAGCTCAGACACCATGGGAACCAAACATTTCGTCGACTTTGGCGTCTATGTCTTCAACGGCAGCATCAACGTCCAACTAGCCGAAAAAACAGGTTTTACCGAAGCGGATGCTGAAAAAATCAAAGAAGCTCTAACCACTCTTTTCGAAAACGACGCATCGTCCGCTCGTCCGGATGGCAGTATGGCTGTCGAAAAGGTTTACTGGTGGGAACACCCAAGCAAAATGGGTAAAGCGTCATCTGCGAAAGTCCATCGCTCTGTAAAAATCGAAAAAATTCCTGAAGTTGATCGTGCAAAATCATTTGACGATTACACAGTAACTGTGGAGCCACTAGAAGGAATCGAGCTAACTGTCATCGAAGGGCTATAATATGTACGATGAACAAGATTATTTAATGATTTCAGGTATCCAACATTTTTTGTTTTGCCGTCGTCAATGGGCGTTGATCCATATTGAGCAGCAATGGCAAGAAAATGTGCTGACGTTGGAAGGTCAATATTTACATGAAAAAGCCGATCAACCAACGATTCGTGAAAAGCGCAAGGATCGTTTGGTTGTCCGAGCCTTGCCGATTCATTCACCAACATTTGGACTTACCGGAATCTGTGATGTAGTAGAGTTTGTTCAAGATCCAAACGGTGTAACATTAAATGGAGAAACAGGAACTTATTTACCTGTACCAGTTGAATACAAGCATGGTAAATCCAAACAAGAGCTTAGTGATATATTACAATTAACAGCTCAAGCCGTTTGCTTAGAAGAGATGTTAGTATGTGAAGTACCTAAAGGCTATTTATATTATCATGAAACAAAACGCCGAGAAGAAATCGAAATTACGCCTGCTTTACGAGAAGAATTACAAAAAAATGTAGCAGAAATGCATCAATATTGGAAAAGACGCCATACACCAAAGGTCAAAACTGGCAATTTTTGTAAGAAGTGTTCCCTGCAAAATATTTGCTTGCCTAAATTAATGAATGCTCAAACTGTCAAAGGCTATTTAGATCGGAGGTTATGTGAATGAGAAAGTTGTTAAATACTTTATTTGTGACAACACCTGAGACTTATTTAGCTTTGGATGGTGAAAATATTGTCATTCTAAAAGAAGAGACTAAACTAGGACGAGTGCCGTTGCATAATTTAGAGTCCATCGTCACAACCGGCTATCTAGGTGCAAGCCCGGCTTTGATGCGTAAATGTGCTGAAAAAAATATTTGGCTGACTTTTTTAACGAGTACCGGAAAATTCGGTAGCCGTGTGACAGGCGGTACTACAGGGAATGTTACTTTACGAAAAAAACAATACCGTATTTCAGATCGTGAGGAAGAAAGTTTAGCGATTGCTCGTCATTTTATTATCGGTAAACTTTATAATCAACGCTGGATGTTGGAACGAATCACAAGAGATAATCCAATGAGAGTGGATGTCGAACGTTTCAAAAAGATTTCTGGAGAGCTGAAAAAGTATATTGAAGATGTCCGTCAAGTAGCTGACTTAGAGACTTTAAGAGGAATTGAAGGACAAGCCGCAAATCGTTATTTCCTTTTATTTGATCAAATGATTTTACAACAAAAAGCCGACTTCGGTTTTTACGGTAGAAATCGTAGACCACCTTTGGATAACGTGAATGCGATGCTTTCTTTAGCGTATACTTTATTAGCCCAAGAATGCGCAGCAGCTTTGGAAACAGTTGGTCTTGATCCATATGTTGGCTTCATGCATCAAGACCGACCTGGGCGAGCTTCGTTAGCTTTAGATTTAATGGAAGAATTACGAGGAATCTATGCGGATCGTTTTGTTTTAACGTTAATCAATAAAAAAATCGTCTCTGAAAAAGATTTTCTGAAAAAAGAAAGTGGAGCTGTGATTTTAACCGATGAGGGGAGACGGACATTTTTTCAGCATTGGCAAGAGAAAAAGCAAGAGCAGATTCAACATCCGTTTTTAGGGGAGAAAATCAATTGGGGACTCGTTCCGTATACACAAGCATTGTTGTTAAGTCGCTTTTTAAGAGAAGATTTAGATGGCTATCCGCCGTTTTTATGGAAGTAGGTGAAATAGTTGTTAGTATTGATTACCTATGATGTTGCGACTAGTTCCAAAAATGGCACCCGACGTTTGAGGAAAGTAGCCAAAAAATGTCAAGATTACGGTCAACGTGTTCAAAATTCAGTTTTTGAATGTGTCGTTGATGCAACAGAGTTAACGAAATTAAAAAAAGAGTTGATCGATTTAATCGATGAAGAGGTCGATAGTTTAAGAATTTATCGATTAGGAAATAATTATCAAAGTAAGGTAGAGCACATAGGTGCTAAAGAAAGTTTTGATGTGGAAGCGCCTTTGATATTTTAAATAAAATTGGTGCGAACCCCAAGTACACATGAAATTACCAGGGGATTCGCACCAGCTTTTGACGGTATTTTACTGATATGAGCCCTTTTTTCTCATTTAAATTTAATTTAATAGTAGAATTTTTGTGGAATGGCAAAAAAAATGTCGTATATTTTTGCCAAATTCACAGTCTAGCTCTGTTTAGAGCTAGTGGATTGAAATACTCTGTTATTGTATCGCTCACCATGATTGCGTCAGGTCTAGCTCTGTTTAGAGCTAGTGGATTGAAATATCATAATAATTTCCTCCTCATTATTTTTTGATTTGTCTAGCTCTGTTTAGAGCTAGTGGATTGAAATTTTTTAGGAAACATCAATTCTATTACCTCTTTTGGTCTAGCTCTGTTTAGAGCTAGTGGATTGAAATGCAAATCCATTGGAAGAGCTAATTTCTTTAATTGTGTCTAGCTCTGTTTAGAGCTAGTGGATTGAAATAATAGCAAACACTTTGCTAGACATGGTTGTTCAAGTCTAGCTCTGTTTAGAGCTAGTGGATTGAAATTGAAGGAATGGTTTCATTGCTTGATTCGGTTGTTGTCTAGCTCTGTTTAGAGCTAGTGGATTGAAATAGTTAAAAACGAGTTTAGCTTCACCCGAATTAAGGTCTAGCTCTGTTTAGAGCTAGTGGATTGAAATCGCACGTTTAAACGTTGCTATCTGTTCGGCGGTGGTCTAGCGAGCTAAATAAAAAGAGCTTTGGATAAAATCCAAAGCTCTTTTTTGCATCAACACGCTCAATCATAGACTACCTAATAAAAGCAAAGTAGCACTAAAACAAGTAGAATACTAAAACTCACATAAAAAAACACAATAAGAATAAATCCCCTACTAAAGTTAGAACCTCCCAACGAACAAGATTCCAAGGGAGTCTAGTAGCTTTATTTATAAAGGGTATAATAGAATGACGTAATATCACTATAAAAGAACTATACCTAAGCACTACAGCTCTAAAAAAACATAAAAATACATAGACTCAAAAAAAAGACCTGTAAAAATTAAGATCTTCATTAACGGTTATAAAAAAATCTGAAAAGGTTATTTTTTTACGGAATATCATTTTTTTTTGTTATTTTATGAATTATTTTCACGTTATATTAACAAACGAGAAAATTGAAAAATCAATGTTAAGTTTAGGTCTCTCAGCTGATAATATAATGTTTTTTTCAGTTTGTCAATACTGTTTTATGTATTTTTTTGTATTTTAATCATTGTGTTCGCTTTTATATCTCATTGTTTGATGGCTGTTATACAATAATTTTTATTCGCCGTCAAATCGCCGTCAAATTAAAACGAAGGGGGAAATGATTTATGGTAAGAAAAGGTGAAAATATTTATAAACGAAAAGATGGTCGCTGGGAAGGAAGATACATAAAAGGAAGAAAGAGTGATGGACGTGCCATATACGGTTACGTATATAACAAAACATATACAGATGTAAAAGAAAGGCTCCTAACCATGAAAGCACTCTATTCGCATAATTATACCTTTAAAACAATTGTCTATCAAGGCAGTCTAAATGATTGGACCATGTGTTGGTTAACTGAAATACAAGGACAATTGAAACCTAGCACATATGCTAGTTACACAAATAAAATGCTAAAACATATTCTCCCTTTTTTAGGGGACATCCCGTTACAATCAATTAAAACAGCAGATTTAAATGACTGGATCAAGAAAATAGAGCAAAATTTATCACCTAACTCTGTTCGAATCGTCTTTCAAGTGTTGATGTCTTGTTGTACGGCTGCAGTAAAAAGGGAATTGATCACGGAAAACCCTTGTAAACATGTTGTTTTACCTAAAAAAACAGCAAATAATATAAACGCGATCACATCGCAAGATCAAAGAAAATTAAAGGAAAAAGCTACCGCACATCCTAAAGGACTTGCGATAATATTAGCGTTAGAAACTGGCATGAGGATTGGCGAAATTGCTGGATTAAAGTGGGAAGATGTTGATTTTTCATCAAATCTGCTGACTGTCCAACGTACAATTCAAAGAATCCAATTAATCAATGGTGTGAACAGAAAAACACAAGTAATTGAAGGAACACCTAAAAGTATCACATCTAAGCGAACGATCCCACTATCTAAAAGTGTCAGCAAACTTTTGAATGATCAAAAGAAAAAAAGTAAGGGGAACTTTGTTCTAGGCGGAGATAAGCCCGCAGAACCACGTTTGATTTCAGTGTGGCTAAAAAAAATATGTCAAAGTTTCCACTTTCCAGCGATTCGTTTTCACCAACTTAGACATAGTTTTGCTACACGCTGTCTAGAAAAGGGAGTGAATATCGCCACGATCAGTGCTTTATTGGGCCATCATTCTACTAAAATGACCCTAGATATTTATGTAAGTTCTTTTATGTCAGAAAAAAGAAAAGCGATCAATTTAATCAGTTAGTCTAGCTACTTTTCAAAAATTTTAACATTTGGAAAGTAACTAGCTTTTTCTTTATTTTCATTTAACGACCGTTTTTTAAAGAGGAACGATTTCTTGCCCCATAAAAGTTATCCAGTCAAGTTTCTACTGAATGGGAATAGAACTTAAGCCGTCAAATTTGCCGTCAGAAAATCTTTAGATTTCTGCTATTGATGGGTTTTGAGTGCTAGTTCTTGTTTGTTAATAAAACAAGAAAATAAAGACTAGAAAAAAATTGAAGAGGAGGGAGCCAGATGGAAAATACAATTGGCATATTACATATCAGAGATGATTCTGAACAGAACGATAACATAGGTTTGTTGATAAATAGGGCTCTCAACGAGCAACGTTACTCGCTGATTGAAATTACTGATAAAAAACAAATAGGAACATTAGATGGCTTGATCATTAATTTGGAGAAATCATCTGATTACGTTAAGGCTTTTCAGTGGCTCATTGATTTAAAAGAAGAACATTCCTTATTTATTTGGATTCTCAGTGGAGAAAATGATTCGGAGCTGACAAAACTCTATCCTCATTTAAGCAAAAACTCAGTGATAGAAATCATTCGAGCTGATCAAGGATTTGAGACCCTTGGAATCGTCATAAAAAATGCGCTCAACTATAAAAATCAATTACTAAATAGAGAGAAACCAAAGAAAGAATTTGACAGTCATTTCTTAGACGAATCAAAGCTAAGCCTAGTGGTTCATGACAAAATAATAGCACTAACCCGAAAAGAATTCAAAATAATAGAGCTGTTATATGAAAATTTGGATCGTGTCGTTACCTATGACGAAATCAACAGCGCAATCTATGGTACTTCAACAGGCGAGTCGCTAGAAAAATACAGGGTTGCAAACTTTATTTTTCATATCAGAAATAAATTAAAAGAACAAACCTATTTTGAAATTGAAATCATCCGAACCAAGGGATATCTTCTTACTTACTCAAAAAAAGAACCATTTCTTTCTAAAATCCAAGTGAAGAAGTCCTACAATGACCAAGTATTAAATAGAATTTAAAGAGCTCAAGCAATTATGTAAAGAAATGGATGGCTAAATGTGTGAAAGAAAAAAAGAATTATTATCAAAAATATCGAAATTATTATCTTTGTGAACTCCTCCTACTAATTGGATGGCTCACTAATTTTGTGCTTTTTTCAAAATTTTATGAAGCAGCCATATTTTACGTAGATAAAAATGCCAAGTTTATGATTCAGTTATTGTTTATGGTGAATTATTACTTAGATGATCTACTAAAGTATCTATTTGTAGCTTTTCTATTGATGACGCTCAATCTCTTCCTAATGTTGATGTTTTATATCAAAAATCAACGTGAATCAATCAAGCAAAAAGAAATGAACTATTCAATGGTTGGATTTCTATTGATTATTGGAATTAATGTTATAGCGCTAATGAAGACGATTTTGTGGCCGCTATTTTTGTTGTTGTTTATCGTGTCCTTGACAATTGTTTATATCATATATGTCATTACAACCTATTTATATGAGGAAAAAGATGAACAATATGAAGAAAATGAACTCGTTAAATTGGAAGGTCCATTTCAAACAAAAGAAGCAGCCGAAATCTATACCAAAGAATTTTTAGCTCATTGGACAGACTATTTTGCTAAAAAAGGCTATCGCTTAATGGAAAGTATCAGCCAAGATGAAAAAAATGGCTGGCATGTAGAAATTATCGTTCAATCCATTAAATAAGAATAAATATTAGTAGTTAGGAGACCCTTTTTTCATGAGAAAGATTAATACGATCTATACAGCGATCATCTGCGTCTTTTCATTATTTTTTTTTGTAGACCATGTAAGTGCTGCAGATGATGATAATAATTTAGGCTATACAGTGACACTTGTGCAGACGAACACACAAATTGATCCAAACAAAAGCTATTTTTATGTGAAAACAACACCAGGAGAAGCACAGACCTTAGAAGTTAGAATCAAAAGTACGCGAAAAGAGAATGTACGAATCAAGATTTATGGAACCAATGCGATCACAGGAGATGGAGGAACGATCGAATATAGTGATGACAAATCATATTACGACTCGACCTTAAAAGAGCCGGTCACATCGATGCTTAAATTTCCAACGCCAGAAATCACCGTGGGTAACTATGAAGAAAAAACGGTAAAAATCCAATTGACCCCGTCAAAAGAAAAATATGATGGGGTGAAAATGGGTGCCATTGTCTTTGCTTTGGATCAAGGCGAAAAAGCGAAGAGTGGTGTGTCAACCGAATTTTCTTATCGTGTTGGTTTGATCACTTCTCAATCAGGTGATGAATTCAACAATGCTCAGACGCTAAATATGATCTCAGCAAAAGCCTCAATCAAACGGGGCAAAAAAATGGTTTTAGCGAACTTGCAAAATCCAGAACCGAAAGTCTTAGAAAATTTGAGCATCGTAGGTACGATGACTAAAAAAGGCACCGATGAAGTTGTCAAAAGAAAATCTGTAGAAAATTACAGCATGGCGCCTAACAGTTCATTTGATTTTGAAATGGATTGGGGAATCGCTAACCTACCGTCTGGTACCTATACCTTGAAACTGGATGCCTCTAATGACTATCAAGAGTGGCAGCTTAGCAAAGAATTCACGATTACCAATCAACAAGCCAAAAAAATGAATGAAGAAAGTGCTTTTAAAATCATTACGCCAACTTGGATCAAAGTCACGACGATTATCTTGCTAATAGTTGCCGGCGTGGTCATGCTACTGATTCTTGTGAGAAGAAAAAAATGGGCCAAACAGTGGAAAAAAATCAGAATTGCTAAACGAAAAAAACAAGGAAGTCAAAAGAAAAAACGAAAAAAAATCAATAGAAAAGCTGGTGAATAAGGATGAAAAAACAGTATGTTATTTGGCCGTTGTTGATTGTAATGTGCGTATTTGGGAGCTTATTAAGTCAGTCGTCTCAGGTGTTTGCGGAACAAGAAAAAACGGACACAGGCATTTCATTTAATCAGTTTGTCGAACCAGAAAAACCCAAACCCCCGATTTACGAAACAAAACCGACTGGTTATCCTGCTACGGATGGTGCATTGCCTCATTTAGGCCAAATGATGACGTCTTTTATCCTATTACTATTAGGTGTCGCGTGTTTGATCGTATTTTTAGGCGTTATTAGTTTACGGAAAGTGTATAGCATACATGTATAGGAGTGTAAGATGAGAGATTATTTATGGATTTATATATTAGGAGGAATTGCTTCTGCTTCATTGCTCTTTTTTCTGGCAACTCTTTCCAAAGATGTATTTTTAGTCAGAAAACTAAGAAAAAAAAGACTGGACCTAGCGATTAATTTCGGCTTATTAGCAGTGTCAATTACCAGTCTGACGTTAATTATCTACCTATTCGTCTTATTAAAAGATCAAATCAAACTGATTGGGTAGCATTAAGCAAAAAAATTCTGTGGACAATTTATAACAGTAACTGTCGCCAATCTTATTTGTCTAAATAAGAAGGGTGATTAAATTTTGAAAAAAATACTATTTACAACATTACTTGCGTCATCAGCATTGCTGATTTTTGCAAAACCTGCGAATGCAGAAGTAGTTGGAAGCGAACAAACAGACTTGGGGATTCGTTTTGATACTGATGGACCAGTAAAACCTGGACCAGGACCATTTAAAGATAACTTAGCATTGGTATGGACACCATCTAAATTTGATTTTGGTCATCAAGCAGCAACAGCGAATATTGCTACATACAGCAATACTGTAGCCGGAGATCAATATATTGTCGTGAATGATGACAGACAAGGAACTGAAACAGGCGGTGAAGGCGGCGAAGGAACAAGAGCTGTTACAACTTCTGCTTGGAAAGTTTCTGCTACATTGTCTAAATTAGTTTCTAAAGACAGTTCAGCTACAGAATTGCCATCAAAATTAACGTTTACTTTAGGTGATCCACAATCATACGATATTGGTGAAGTTGATCCAGATACAAATGACTTCTTACCAAATCCAATTGAAGGAAACCTAGGCACACTTGCAGATCCTAACAATATTGTTGTGGGCAAAAACGTAACGTTAGAAGCGGGCAATACAACTGCAACAAACATCATTGCTAAAACACAAGCAGATGCTGTTAAAGGCGGTTTCGCTACAAAATTATCAGACACTAAATTAACAGTTACAACAGGTACAGGCGCTGCTGGTAAAGCATTTAAAGCTAGCGTGAACTGGAGTCTTGATAACACATACTAAAAGAAGAACTATTCTTTCGTATGTTGATTTAAATAGGTAAGTAGATTGGTTGACAGTTATTGTTATAAATTGTTCACAGAACTGAGTTATACGACAAGCATCGATTATTTTAGAAAGAGGGGTCACTAAATGAAGAAGTATTCTACCTGTTTATTATTAATGATTTTCCTAGCATTCTTCTTTGATCCTGTTACCAGTTGGGCCAAACAAGATTCAACGAATTTGATCGATGGCTTATCATATGAAGTGTTATATCCAGAGAATCAAAAGAATAAAAACCTGGGCTACTTTGATCTTGCCATGCAACCGGGGCAAGAGCAAAAAGTTTCTCTCAAACTATACAATTCATTGTCCAAAGAGCTAACAGTCAACGTTAGTTTAAATACAGCAAAAACGAATAGTATCGGTAAAGTTGAGTATGGACCCAATGATTTAAAGGCGGATTCTTCCTTAACAACTGACTTTATAAAAATCGTGAAAGGCCCATCAAAAGTCGTGATTCCTGCCAGAAGTAGTAAACAAGTGGAGTTAATGATCTCTTTACCCAAAGAGATGACCCCAGGTTCAATTGCAGGTGGTATTCAATTACAGCCAGTAGCAGATAGCACGATGAAAGACCAAGGCAAAAAAGATATTGTCGTAAACGAATTCGCTTTTTTAGTCGGAATGTTACTAAGAGTCGGCGACACTAGCAGCATCAAACCTGAACTTAAATTAAATAAAACATACATAGCTTTCAAAGATGGTAAAAGTCATTTATTTGTGAATATTTCCAATAGTAGTCCGGCATATGTCGAAGGGATGGAAGTAGAGGTTCAAGTAAGAAAAGCAAACAAACAAAAGGTGTTATTTGAGTATCAAAAAAAGGACATGAGAATGGCGCCAAATTCAGTGATTGATCTTCCAATTGATTTAGCGGATAAAGGCGTATCAGCTGGAGATTATTCTGCTCAAATAAGTGTCATATCAAAAACTGGTGGTCGGTGGTCTTGGACAGAAGACTTTAAGGTCAACGTATTAGAAGCAAATAGTTTTAATCAGCAGTCAGTTGAACATAAATCAGATAGTAAGCCGATGTTATGGCCGCTTGTTGTAATGGTAGGTGTATGCGGACTTGTATTCATTTCAAGTTACAAATTGATTAAACATAAAAGAACTGAAACTGAAAAAGCTAGAAAATAAGTCATTTTTGGAACCAAAATCACAAAGAAGAGAACGATAGAATAGGCAATCGGAAAACAACGCTAAAATTCTTCTTGAGCCTCGCCTCTAATCAGCAAGCAGCATATCCCCATTAATGATCTGGTTCGAGCAGTTGAACGAAATAGGTGATAGTGATACAAAGGAGGTGTTGCGATAAGACTCTACTTGGTAGCTGAACAAAAATAACAAAGAAAGGAGAAGAAAATGGAGAACAAAAAAAAGAATCCTTCTAAAATGAAAATAGTTGGGACTCTCATTGGACTAACCGCACTTGGTATTTTTTCTGTCACCATTTTGTTCACCACAACCAACCCAATACTAGCGAACCCAGAAAATAGTCTGGAAAAATCAGCGGACAAAGTAACGGATAAACGTGCTGAGCAAACAACTGAAAAATCAGCAAAAAAGCTTCAACAAAGAAATTATCTAGCGAAAGCTTTAGATCCAGTTGAAAACGAAGAAGGGTTAAAAGTAACCCCAAAAGTGTTGACGCTAAAACAAAATGAAGCATTTCCAGATCTCAATAGCGAGGCAGGCCTGACAAAACTTTTTTCTGAAAGAGTTATACCACAGCCAGAATATGGTGCTTTATATGAATATGTCACGGCTGATGGAACACCTGTTAACCCTAGTAGTGAAACAGTTGGATTTCAAACGATTTATGTAGAGATCACCGAAAATTATAATCTAACCAGTATTCGCGTGCCTATACCGGTAACTGTTACGGATTTAGGGACTTCTTTTTTGTTGGACGATCAGATTGCCCTTCAAACAGATAATACAAATGGAAAAATAATTCTATATCCAAATGAGATTGCAAATAAAACAGCAGAACAGCTACAACAATTAGTCAAAACAAAATCCAATGTCCGCTCATGGAAATTGGAAGATGGGATCGCTGTTCCAGTTGAGGTGATCAACACTACGATTAGCGCTACTTCGGTTGGTGCCTATAAGGCTGAATTTGAAATTACGGTTGGAACTGGTGCCGAAGAGCAAAAGGCTTCAATTCAAAAAGATGTCGTCGTTTTTGGTGCTGTTCCGCAAGCCTTTGTATCAGTTGCTCAAAATGCAACATTGAGCTTGGGGACAAGTCCAACTAATTTATTTACAAAGTTTCAAACAGTAAATAACGCTACTGCAACCAATGCAGTGTATCAATTTGTTGATGAGAATGGTGAGGCGATAGAAAAATTTGACACTACAATTGTCGGATTTCATTGGGCCTATGTCAAGATGACAGAGAAGACCGATGAGTCTGTAACAACGACGATCAAAGTGCCAATCAATGTGACGAGCGCCGATACCACCGCTCTATTAACGAATAAAGTGATGGTAAAATCGGATGCAACAGTTATTCTTTATCCTGATGAAACAAAAGGAAAAAGTAAAGAAGAACTGATTGCTCTGATTCAATCTAGAGCGCATTTAAGTGCTTGGAACATGAGTACAGGGGCAGCAGTTCCAGTATCGTTTACAGACACAACAACGCTCAATAATTCTATAGGTGCATATAATGGAACGATCAAAGTCGAATTAGATGGTGCTCAAGCCACTACAACACGAAATGTTACGGTATTTGGTGCGAATCCTCAACCGTTTGTGTCAGTTGCTCAAAATGCGACATTAGGCTTAGGGACAAATCCGACCAATCTATTTTCAAAATTTCAAACGGTAAATAGTACAATTGCAACAAATGCACTCTACCAATTTGTTAATGAAAATGGCGAAGTCTTGGAAAAATTTGATACCACAACTGTTGGGTTCCGTTGGGCTTATGTCAAGATGACGGAAAAAAACAACGACTCAGTTACGACAACCATCAAAGTGCCAATCAATGTGACGAGCGCTGATACTACGGCTCTATTAACCAATAAAGTGATGGTGAAATCGGATGCAAAAGTTCTCTTTTACCCAAATGAAACAAAAGGGAAAAGTAAAGAAGAACTGATTGAATTGATCCAGTCGAGATCTCATTTAAGTGCTTGGAATATGAGCACAGGGGCAGCGGTTCCAGTATCATTTACCGACACAACGACACTGAATGATTCTGTCGGTTCATACACTGGCACCATCAAAGTCGAATTAGATGGTGCATCAGCGACAACGACACGAAATGTTACAGTATTTGGTGCGAATCCCCAACCGTTCGTATCAGTTGCTCAAAATGCAACATTAGGATTAGGTACTAATCCAACCAATCTGTTTTCAAAATTTCAAACTGTAAATAATGCGACTTCAACAAGTGCACTGTACCAGTTTGTTAATGAAAATGGTGAAGCGTTAGCTAAATTTGATACAACAACAGTCGGATTTCATTGGGCCTATGTCAAGATGACAGAGAAGACGGATGAGTCTGTAACGACCACGATCAAAGTGCCAATCAATGTAACGAATGGCGATACTACAGCCTTATTGGCGAATAAAGTCATGGTGAAATCGGATGCGAAGGTTCTTTTTTACCCAAATGAAACAAAAGGGAAAAGTAAAGAAGAGCTGATTACAATGATCCAAGCAAACGCTCATTTAAGTGCTTGGAACATGAGTACAGGAGCAGCAGTTCCAGTATCATTCACCGACACGACTGTAGTCAATAATTCAGTGGGCTCATACACAGGCACAATCAAAGTCGAATTGGATGGCACGTCAGCCACAACGACTCGAAATGTCACTATTTTCGGTGCGGATGTGAAATCTCCCTACTATTTTAAAGTAGATCAACATAAAGACATGGCAATGGGGACGAATGCCGCCAATATTTTTTCAAAATATCAGTCTCTAAACGATGCGACGGCTACTAGTGCTACCTATGAGTGGGTCAAAAGTCCGGCGGGTGAACCTACAGAATCTGCAAATAAGTTTGATACGAGCAAAACAGGATTCCACTGGGGTTATATCAAAATGACAGATAAAAAGGATACAACAGTATCAACCATTATTCCTGTTCCTATTACAGTGACACTTGATAATCAAACGGTCATTGTTGAGTCAAAAGCAGGGATGAGTTTTAATTATCTGCCATTTTTGAATGCAAGCGAGATCAAAGGGAAAACTGTTCCGCAAATCATTCAATTACTCACCAAAAAACTAGCACCCAAAGCTTGGGATCTGACGTCAGGACAAGAATTAGATGCACGAATCACGAAATCTATGATCGTTAATTCTAGTAGAGGATCCAAAGAGGTAACGATTACGATTACTTTAGGAGAGCAGCTACTGACTTACAAATTTGAAGTTTTGGTTCTGCCGGATCAAGTTTTTGGAGAGAATACGCTAGATGGCTGGAGAAATGTTCCTTTGAATTCAACGGATGGTGTGATTACCAATCCATTAAACGATTCTAAAATGGGCTTTCCTGAAAGAGGCATTTCTGTAACATCGCAGAAAAATGAATTTGGCTTTATTATCAAAGATGGTGCTGGTAGAGGCTATGTTTATAGTGCTGGTGAAAGTAGAGTAACGGATATCCCAGGTGTGAACAATAATGTTTTATATGGAAGTAATTGGGCCAGAGATTACGGGATTGGTCGCGATGGGATTGTTCCCAAGATAACCTCTAAATACTTTTTACGAAAAGGGAATGCACTAAAACAAATTTTAATAGATGAGCCAAATCAAATTCTCTATGTTTACAACTTATCATTGAATCGAAATTTAAACTTTACCATCCAAATGGAAATGTATAATCTTTCCAATACGACAAAGAGTTTTTCCATGTTGGAAAGTGTGGATACGGATTACTATACTGATTCAGTTCCGATCTATGCATTAGGAAATAATAGTGGTTTTTATATCCAACCTTCATCTGGCAAACGATTTACAATTCGTTTAAAAGATTCCAGAGGAAATTGGTTGTCAGACTATACTAAATACATTGCTGGAGCGTATGGTAGTATTGGCGTTTCTGGTGGTTTTAACTATTTTGGCAATGATTATATGGGAACAGGCTCCGAAAGTAAAAATTACACGGCAGGTCAAGTGATTGCGTCGAATGTCGATTCAGCTTACCAGCTAGGTGCACCTTGGAAAGATATTGCTCCAGATAGTGCGTTAAATACGGGTTATGAAATTTTTGCTGGTGATGAGCTTCCTTATATGCAAATCAAAGCAGATCCGGAAGTCTTCAATATTTACCCAGATTATGTAGAAGATTTTAAGACGAGCTACAAACTAAGTAAAATTCCTACAACAACGGATCACGGGACTGTTTATGTTACGTATCCAACCGGTGTTGAAGTTACAATGCCTTTTAGTGCAAATAGTCAAAAAGAATTTAATAGTCTGTTGACGATTCCGAGAACAGGCTTACCAGAACAGTTAAATGAAGAACCAGGGACAATCAAAAACTATGATACGTCTCTACTCGCAATCAATGAAGCAGAAGGTCCTTATAATGGTCTACCATCACAAGATTATGCCGTAAAGATCAATGTCTACAATCTTGGTGCTAAACCGATTCCCCAAATCATCAAAAAAGGAACAGTTTTCAATAAAAAAGCAGCTGAAATCATTCAAGAGCCTGTCATTTTACCTGGACATACGGCTTCCTATGAATACGAAGGCGCAATGCCGGATACTTCAGTTACAGGCTTAACTAGCGTGATGGTGCGGATGACGGATACAAACCAACCAGATAAGACGACCTTGATCAAAGTGCCAGTTCAAGTGATTGATGAAACACCACCGTCGAAAGGGCTGTATATTGCGGCGAATAATTTTAATAGCCGGCCTGAGCCTTTTCAAGATTTAATTGAAAGTGAAATCAACCAGCTAATTCTTAAGAAATCAGAAGCAATTGCTTGGGATGTAGCAACGGGTTCGAGTAAAGATATCAAACTTTCTGTAGAATCAACGACATTACCGCAAAATCCTGAACAAGGTAGCTACAAAGCAACATTAATTGCTGTCAGAGGGACAGAAACTGTCAAAAAGACGATTACGATCGATATTCAAAGCAATCAAAAAGTGAATGTGGAATTTGTCGATGAAACAGGTGAGTCCTTACATGATAAAATTACGTTTGATAAAGTAATTGGTTCAACAATTGACTTAACCGAGGAAAAGGATGTTCAAAAAGCACTTGAAAGCATTCTGGCCAAAAACTATCAACTAGTGAAGAAGCCAGATAATGAAACAGCCATTCCAGTTACGAGTGAAGAAAGTGCTGTTCAATATCAATTTAAAGGGACGCTGTTTGTACAATCTTCTCCAACTTTCTTGAATTTTGGACGTAAGACTTTAGGGATACCCTTTATAAAAGTAGAACAAGCAAAATATGACAAACCATTGATTGTTTGGGATAATCGTAAAAATGGTGGCGCGTGGGATTTAACCGCGACCTTAAAGAAACCATTGACTAGTCAAGAAGATCCAAGCAAAATTCTACCTTCGGCGATCCGTTATAAGATAAATGAGACAGAAACGGTTATCTTATCGGAAAATACGACACAACCGATAGCGGAAAGAACACATGCATCTAAAGGACAGTACAATGTAAGTAATGAGTGGGACAAAAATGAATCAGGCTTATTATTAGAAGTACCTTCTGGTGAAGTGTTACAAGCAGGTGGTTATCGAGCAACGATTTTATGGCAAGTGGAACAAACACCATAATAGTAAATGAAAAAGTTTCGCCCAAAGGATTCATTAACGGGCGGAACTTTTTCTGCTTATGAAATCGCAGACATCATTCATTAAAAAATAGTAATAATCCATATTATTCGTCAGATCCAAAGAAATTTTATACAATATAAGGTGAGCAACAAACAAAGCGCTAATGGAGGGGATCAAAATGAGTAATGTTATGGAGCAATTAAGGAAATATGCACTTTTACGTGGAATTGTTTATATTATTTTTGGGCTATTGATTGTGATCAATCCAAGAAGTGTTTTTCAACTAGCCGTCTATTTTATTTCTGCTTATATTGCAATTATGGGCGTGCTAAATCTTTATGATGGGTTCAAAGTTAAAAAGGCAACGGGTACCTATGGAATGAGTTTTCTTGGCGGGATCGTTTTATTAGTCATCGCAGGAATCGTATTGGTTTTTGCGAAAGGAATCGTTAGTATTTTACCGATATTCCTTGGACTTGTAATCGTCATCGTTGGTGTCACTCGTGCAATTCAGTCAGTTAATTTACGGACCTATGTTAATGTTAGTTGGATGCCAATGCTGATTTATAGCGTGATTTTGATTATTGCAGGATTAGTGTTAACATTCAATCCTTTCAGTAGTTTATTAGTACTATTCCAATTATTTGGCGGGATCTTGATTTTTATGGGAATTGGCGAGATCGTGTCTTATTTCCAACTGCGTAATATTGATTAAAAAGACGAGGTTGGGACAGGAGTGTTTAACCCCGAGAAATAAGAAGGAATTCACGAAAACTGCCAAGAATCACAGTGAGTTTACGAACTGATGATGATTGGTACCTACTTGGTGTTCTTCAAATTTTTATGACCAAGTAGGTACTGTGCAACATCAACTCGTTCCTCGTTGTGTTTTACAGCAATTTCAGCTTATTTCCGAAGGGGGTGCTTCTGCTCCCACCGTTTATTCGTATTTAGGGTGTGAAACAAAAGTGCTTTTTACTTTTGTTTCACACCCCTTTTTTTTCGCTATTTTAATGCTTCCAATTCAGCTTCAGCTTCACTTAACTGACCTTGTAATTCTTCAAGTCCCTCTTTACCTAATGAAACAGATTCGTCAAAATTTGCTTGAAGATCATCCATCGTATTTTCTGTTGCCATTTCTTCTGTTTGTTTTTGAAGTTTAGTCATTGAAGCAATTGATTCTTTTAAAACTGAGATTTCTTGAACCAATTCTTGTTTTCTTTTGGCATCTTCTTCGCGTTTTTTAGACTCTTTTTCAAATTGTGCCTCTGTCTTGGTGCTTTCAGAGGTCTTTTTGCTTTTAGGTGTACTTCCACAGCCAACAAGTCCCAACATAGCTAAAGAGAGTAGTACCAATAGTGTTTTTTTCATTTTTTTCTCCTTTTTCCTAGCAAAAATCTGAATGAAATCAAATGTGTTACTATTTTTTTCATTCATTATTAACGGTATCATAAAAAGAACCTTCACTCAATATGAAAAACTCTTTTAAAAAGAGCAAGCTGTAAGTTTATTTTTGTTATATAAGTAAAAAATGAAGATTTTTTCATCATGATTTGATTGACCTTGTTTTAAATACTGGGTACTCTATATAAAAAGGTGGGTGGGTAGATGAAGGACATAGTCATTTTGCTAGTGGAAGATGAAGCAAGTCTCGCTAATTTTGTTTCGGAAGAACTTCGATTTGAAGGATATGAAGTACTACAGGCAACGGATGGTGAACAAGCGCTAGAGATATATGAACAAAATCAAGAGAACATTACGATGCTATTATTAGATTGGATGTTACCCAAATATGATGGAATCACTGTTGCAAGAAGGATTCGCCGAACAAGCCAAGTTCCAATTATCATGATGACTGCTAGAGACCAAGTAACAGATAAAATTATTGGGCTGGATGCTGGAACAGATGATTATATTACAAAACCATTCGATATTGAAGAATTATTGGCTAGGATCAGAGTGATCATCCGCCGCAAAGAGCAACTACAAAAACTTCAACAACAGCCTGTATTATTTCAGTATCAGGACTTAACGCTAGATATAACGAAGCGAGTAGTTAAACGATATAGCGAAGAAATCCAATTGACTCAAAAAGAGTTTGAATTATTGGCAGAATTAATCAAACATCCAGAAGAAGTACTTTCACGGGATGAATTACTAAATGCTGTTTGGGGTTATGATTATTTTGGTCAAACCAATACGGTAGATGTGTATATACGTTCTCTAAGAAATAAAATGGATTATGACCCGACTGGTCGTTTGATACAAACGGTTCGTGGAGTAGGCTATGCATTGAGGAAAAACAATGAAAAAAGATAGAACGACTTTAAAACAACGGAAAAATACAACACAATTCCAATTGACCATCCGTTTTATTGGGCTACTTATCTCAGCTGTATTGATTTTAAGCATAGCGATTATGGGGATTACAGTAGTAGAATTATATGAATCAACTGAAAAACAAGCTGATTTGTTAGAAGATTCTTTAAAAAATAGTGGTGGGAAAGAAGCGAAAGAGTGGCAAAAGGTTCTTGTTGAAAAAGGCTCTAATGATAGTTCTCTTTATTTGGTTCACGTTCAGTTAGATACTGGAGAAGTTATTTACTCTTCTGAAGATGCTAAAGAGGTATTTCAGGAATTTTCTCAATTGAAACAGTTCTTGGTATTTGACCGAATCTTATGGACAAGTGAGATCGAGCCATACTATTATGCAAGTTTCCAAAAAGACGAAGCAAAGGTGACACTTTTAGTAGATATGGAGGATCAATTTGATCTTATCGGGAGAATTTTTTCGTTAACGATTTTTATCACGTTGGCTGTGATTGTTTTGGGATCATTGATTACGCATCGTTTTTCTAAAAATTTAAGTGGTTCGTTAGTCGTTATGGATGAGGAAATCAATCGATTAAACGTTTCAGATTCGAAACAACAACTAACTATTCCAAAAACACCGCAAGAAGTTCAAAACATTTCGAAATCATTTAACCAATTACTAGAGAAGCAAAGAGTGTATTTGAAACGGGAGCAACAATTCGTAACAGATGCATCTCATGAATTAAGAACACCGATTGCTGCAGTTCGGGGTCATGTGAATTTGATCAAGCGTCGTGGAAAATCGCATCCAGAGGTGATACCGACCTCACTTTCTTATATCGATAAAGAATCGAAACGGCTGGAAATCCTTGTAGAAAAGTTGTTATTATTAGGTCGATTAGACACACAATTTAATACAGAACAGCTAGATTTGTCATCGATTATTCAACAAACAATCAATGAACTGAAGGTTATGATGACACAAGAGATCGTTATTGAAATTGAAACAGGCATTTTTGTAGAGGGACAAGTAGAGCATTTTTATCAGATTGCCCGCAACTTGGTTGAAAATGCAATGAAGTATACAGAGCCTAGTGGGACGATCACTGTTACACTTTTCTCTGTTGAAGGGACAATCCAATTGATTGTAGAAGATTCCGGTATGGGTATTCCAGATGAAGAGAAAGCCAAAATATTTGAGCGCTTTTACCGAGTGGACCGATCGCGCTCTAGTGAAATTTCTGGTACAGGTATCGGATTGTCGATTGTGAAAGAGCTCGTTGAAAAATATCAAGGGGACATTATTGTGACAGATGTATTGCCTCAAGGAACTCGTTTTGCAGTAACATTTAAAACACAGATAAAATGAAGAATTCTTCATTTAGATTTCATGTTGATTTATTTTTTAGTATGATCTACCTGCTAAAATAATAGTATGAAGTAAATCCCCTAAAGGAAAATTGAAAGGAATGGATAGAATGAATAAAAAGATGATGGTAGTAGGGACATTATGTCTAGGTTTAACTCTAGCAGGCTGTACAAATACGGATAAGTCATTGGAGGCAAACAAAGAAAGTAAGATGAGTACGCAAGTGAGCCAGTCAACAACGCAAGAGGTTAGCGGTACTTCAAACAGTACCACGAAAAAAACATCACAAAGAAAAGTAAGTGTAGAGGATGCAATTAAAGCCTATAACGAAGCATATCCAAATACTTCGATCACTTCTCTGGATTTAGATCCTTCATTTGGCATCTATTATTATGAAGTCAAAGGCGTAGATGACTCTAAAGAATACGAAGTTAAAATCAATGCAGAGACTGGGGAACTAAAAAAAGAGCGTGAAGAAACACTAGATCAAGATGAACAAAATGGTGTGGAAAAGAAAAATGAAGCATTAGAGTTGAAGGACATCTTATCAATAGAGGATGTCTCAAAAATCGCTGAAGATAGTGTAGGAGAAGGAACGGCGAATGAGTGGTCATTAGAACGAGACCTATCCCTTACTTATTGGGAAGTCAAAGTGCAAACTAGCAATAAAGAGATAACTGTAAAAATCAATGCTCAAACAGGAGATATTCTAGAAAAAGAATTAGACGACTAAAAAGGAATTAGACGATGTAATGTGCGATCAGAGCAACTTGCTTTGATCTTTTTTTGTAGCTTACAATAAAGAAACAGCTACTCTAGAACGTTATGTTTTTTGTCAAAGTAGCGTAAAAGATATACATAAGCGCTTCCGCGTTCTCAGAAGCTCCTAAATGACTTATAATTTAACCAGCTTAACAAAGAAAGAGGCCTGTATATGAAACATGAAATGATTTCGCCAAATAAAAATTATCCGTTTAAATTATTTTCATTTACATCCAGAAACCCTGATCGAATGATCTCAACTCATTGGCATGAAAGTGCGGAGTTATTGTATTGTTTGAAAGGAAATCTAGAGGTCCGTTTTCCACAGACAACGTATTTGCTAGAACCAGGAGATACCCTTTTTATCAATTCAAATATCATTCATTCTTCTAGAAGCCCACTACCTAATGAAGTATTTGTGATGCAGTTTCCACTTCCTTTTTTGAAAGAAATGACACAGCAGCAGTATAATGATCGTTTTTTATTTAATTTGATTCCAGTAAAACGAAAAGATTCAGAAGTTCAAATGTTACTAAATGAAATTTACCAAAAGTATCAGGAAAATGACTTATCTATGAATCTACTTGTCAAAAGTCGCGTGATAGAATTTCTTTCTGTGTTGACTAAACACTATAGCATCCCGATAGCAACGAAGCAAAGGATCAAAAGTTTGAAGCATTTAGAGCGGCTAAAACAAATCAATGAATATGTGCAAAAACACTACAATCAATCATTGAAATTAGAACAAGTAGCAGAAGTGTTTAACTATGACCCTGCCTATTTTTCACGATTTTTTAAAAAGTATATGGGCATTCCTTTTTCTGAATACGTTAATACAGTGAGACTGGAGAAAGCCTATTATCAATTGCGAGATACAGATATGACCGTTTTAGATATTGCGATGGCAAATGGTTTTCTCTCAGTGAAATCCTTCTACAATGTGTTTAAAAAGAATTACACCTTGTCTCCTCAACAATATCGGCAAAAATATTTCAAATAGAAAAGTCATTATTTTTCCGATTTGAAGACGAAATTCGCACAGAAAAAAAGGGGAATACTCAGTATACTAAATTTAAGTAAAGCGCTTACTAGATATTGAGAGGGGAAATAAACATGAAGAAAAAGTTGATCGGTTTTTTTGATAAGGTAAGTCCATTTTTTGATAAGATGGGAAATAATTCTTATCTCCAAGCCATCTCTGGTGCAATGATGTCAACATTGGGTCCAGTATTTATCGGTTCGGTTGCGGTATTATTAGTTGTTTTTATGAATATGTCTAAAACGTTGCAAGGATTTACACAAGTTATTTCACTATTAGGGAAAGTCAATACCTTTACAATTGGTTCTCTGGCATTATATATTTCTGTTTTGATGGCCATTAATTTGGTTCGTAAATTAGATGAGAAAGAAGATTATGTTGCAGCTGGAATTATTTCATTGATGAGTTTTCTTTTGATTACACCATTGGATAAAACGGCTGATGATGTTGCAGCATTGCCAACCACTTGGTTAAGTGCGCAAGGTGTCTTCTCAGCAATGATCGTAGGATTAGTCGTAGGTCGCTTATTTATAGCAATCAAACGGAAAGGCTGGACGATAAAAATGCCAGAAGGCGTGCCACCAATGGTAACACGGATGTTTGAATCGTTGATTCCTACAGTATTGATTGGGGTTTTATTTATTTTGATTGACTTTGCGTTTAGTATGACTTCATTTGGTAATATGCACCAGTTTGTTTACACCATTATTCAAGTGCCGCTAAAAGGAATCGGTGGTTCGATCGGAGCGATGATTGTTTTAAGTTTAATCCAACAAATGCTTTGGTTTTTCGGGATTCATGGGACAAATGTGATCTTGCCTTTAGTGACACCATTGTGGATGGCGATGGATGTTGAAAATATGAATGCAGTAACGGCTGGTCAAGTGCCACCGAATATTGTGGGACTAGCATTTTTTAATATTATTACGTTTGGTGGTATGGCATTAGGGTTAGTGCTATTGATGTTGCGAGCAAAAAGTAAGCAGTATCGAGAAGTTGGGAAGATTTCCATCGTACCAGCATTGTTCGGAATCACTGAACCTGTGATTTTCGGAATGCCGTTAGTGTTGAATTTTGATTTAGCGATTCCGTTTATTTTCAATAATAGTATTGGGTTGATTTTAGCGTATGTCTTAACAAAAATCGGGCTGGTTTCAAAATTTGTCGGGGTACAAGCCATTTTTGGATTGCCGATCGGATTTCATGCAGCGGTTCAAGGCAGCATCTCTGTGATTATTTTACAGTTAGTGATTCAACTAGTATTGTCACCAATTCTTTGGTATCCGTGGTTCAAACGGTTGGATAAAAAAACGTACCTAAAAGAACAAAGTGAAGAGGTGTAAAAATGGAAGAGAAAAAATTAAAAGAACTACTCAATTCATTGACTTGGGAAGAAAAAATCGGACAGCTCGTTCAGTTGTCAGGGGACTTTTTCCATGCAGATGAGTTAGCCGTTGGACCACAGAAAAAATTAGGAATCGATCAAAAAATCGTTGATCAAGTCGGTTCAGTGCTCAATGTCACTGGAGCGGATAAAACGAAGGAAATCCAAGAACGCTATTTAAAGAAAAGTAGACATAAAATTCCATTGCTGTTTATGGCGGATATTATTTATGGCTATCGTACGATTTTTCCGATTCCATTAGGATTAGGCGCTACTTGGAATCCAGAGTTGATCGAGCTTGCTTATCAACAGACCGCAGAAGAAGCTAAAGCAGCAGGTGCGCATGTGACGTTTGCTCCGATGGTGGATCTAGTCCGTGATGCACGTTGGGGTCGATGTTTGGAATCAACTGGGGAAGATCCAGTGTTAAATTCAGCCTTTGCCAGAGCAATGGTCACAGGATTACAAAAAGATCTACTAAATGGCGGTGGTATTGCAGCTTGTGTGAAACACTTTGCCGCATATGGCGCAGCAGAAGGTGGTCGTGAGTATAATACAGTTGATATGTCAGAACGCAGACTGCGTCAAGATTATCTCCCCTCGTATAAAGCGGCAGTCGATGCTGGATGTCAATTAGTGATGACGTCTTTTAACACGTACGACGGTATGCCAGTAACGGGTAGCAAATTCCTTTTAGAAGATATTTTGCGCAAAGAATGGGGCTTTGACGGGGTGATCATATCTGATTATGCTGCCATTCAAGAGTTGATTGCACATGGTGTAGCTGTGAACGACCGTGAAGCGGCAAAATTAGCCATCGAAGCGACAACTGATATTGACATGAAAACACCATGCTATGCAAAAGAATTAGAGCCATTGATCGAAGCAGGTGAAATTAGTGCCAATTTAGTAGATCGGTCAGTTTATCGTGTGTTGAAACTAAAAAATGATCTGGGGCTATTTGAAGATCCTTATCGTGGCGCAAGTTCTGAAAAGGAAAAACAAGTTTTTTTAACAGAGGAAAAACGGCGATTAGCTAAAAAAGTTTCGTCTGAATCAATGGTATTACTGCAAAATAAACACGATGTTTTACCGTTAAAGCCAAACAAGGAGAAAGTGCTGCTGGTAGGGCCTTACGGAGATAATCAAGAGCTGATCGGTTTATGGGCCGTTCATGGAAAACGGGAAGATGTCGTGACGATCAAAAAAGGCTTTGAACACTATCTTGATTCAGAGCATTTACTTTATACACAAGGCTGTGACATGTTGGAAGATTATACCTTTTTAGGTGAATTTGGGGCAACAAAAGATCAAATTGAGCAAATCGGTTTGAATGACCAAACAAAAGAACAAGAACTTACGAATGCCTTGGAACTAGCGAAACAAGCAGATACGATCGTGTTTGCATTAGGTGAACATACGATGCAAAGTGGTGAAGCAGGCAGCCGCACAGAAATTACTTTACCAAAAATTCAACAAGAGTTTTTACAAAAACTAGCAAACTTGAATAAAAAAACTATCTTGGTCGTCATTAGCGGTAGACCCCTTGTTTTAACAAAAGAAGTCGAACAAGTAGACGCAATCATCCAAGCGTGGTTCCCTGGAACAGAAGGAGGAAATGCGTTAGCAGATATTGTCTTTGGCCAAACAAATCCAACAGGGCGTTTAAGTATGAGTTTCCCATACTCAGTTGGACAATTACCGATTTATTATAGTGAGTTTAAAACGGGTCGTCCATTAACCAGTACAACACACAAAGGGCGTTTTGTTTCCAAATATTTAGATAGTCCAAATGACCCATTATTTTCATTTGGTTATGGCTTATCTTATAGTCAAGTGGACTATTCTGGATTGACATTAAGCAGTAATAAAATGGAAGAAACACTTGAAGTATCAGTCAAAGTAAAAAATAAATCAGAGCGCATGACGGTTGAAACAGTCCAACTATATGTCCAAGATGTGACAGGATCAGTTGTACGACCTGTCAAAGAGTTGAAAGCATTCAAAAAGGTCGAACTTGCTGCTGGTGAAGAAAAAGAAGTGGTCTTTACAGTAACAAGAGAGGACTTAAAATTTTACACAAAAGAGATGGTGTTTAAAGCAGAAGCAGGGGAATTTATCGTTTTTGTCGGAGCAAACGTGAAAGAAACGCAAGAACGATCATTTGAGTTAGTATGAGTAAGTTAGCATAAAAAGTTGAGACAAGCGGATCATTTCAAGAAATAATCCGCTGATTGTTCTCACTGTTTATTCGGATTTAGTGCCTTTGACAAAACGAATTGTTCGTTTTGTCAGGTGCTTTTTTTTTACGTTTAAAAGCAAAAAGAGACTTGCAAAAAAAATAGTGAAATGGTACTCTTAATTTCTAATTGAGAATGATTTTCATTTTCAGTAAGAAGTGAGAGTATAAAGTAAGGTTCTATTTATCATAAATTGAGTAGGGAATAGGAGGAATAAGATGGAAAAAAGTACAATTGAGCAAATCGTCAGAGAACGTAGAACGATTCGAACATTAACGAATCAAACGATCTCTCTAGAAACAATACATGATCTATTAGAAAGTGCCAGCTATGCACCATATCATTCTAAAGACGAGCCGTGGGAAGTCATAATTGTTCGTGAGCAACAAGAGCGACAAGTATTTGTGAAAGAAATCATGAATAGCTACGATCGATTAGACACTTGGGCACGTTATGAGCAAGAACATCTCGAAAAGGCTAAGAAGAGAACAGAGGACTATTTCTTAGATGTTCCTGTAACATTGATTGTAACGGCGCCTATTGGTGAAAGTGAAAAGTCGAACTTGGAAGCAATCGGTGCAGTATCAGCGTTTATCCAAAATGTTCAATTAGTAGCGTGGGCTCAGAAAATCGGAGTGACCTGGCGTACGATTCCAGTGATTTTTGACGAAGTATTCAAGCAAAATAGTGGTGTAGCAGCTGAGCGACAAATTATCGGATTACTTGATATTAGTTTCATAGATGAGAATATAACATTACCTAAAAGCCGTAGAAAACCTGTAACACAGTGGACGAAGGGCTTAAATGAAAAAGTAGCAGAGATGAGTAAAGAGAACAAGGAATAGTGAGTTTCAGGTACACAGGAGGCGTATTTTTTTGCAGGCAATCAAGACAAATGATGGAAGAATCAAAGCGAAAACACAGCAGTACTATCCATTGATCCTAGTATTTTTAGTAGTACTTATTTTTTTATCAATCGTCTATTCATTGATCAATGGACAGGCGAATATTTCTATTGAAGATATCGTTCAGATTCTTTTAACGAAAGTTTCTGGCGGTAGAGTAGGTTCATTGGATGGAATAACCAGTAATTCTTCGGTGAATATTATTTGGTTTGTGCGGACTCCAAGAGTGATCTTAGCTGTTTTTGTTGGGATGGGCTTGGCGATTACGGGTGCTGTGATGCAAGCGGTCGTTCAAAATCCTTTGGCAGACCCTTACATTTTAGGGATCTCTTCAGGGGCTTCACTGGGGGCAACATTTGCAATTCTTGTAGGCTTTGGGACAGGAAGTATTTTTTCTCAGTTTGGCTTGGCTTTTGGCGCGTTTGTCGGTGCGATGGTTGCGGCGTTTGGTGTGCTTGTTTTATCAGGAATTGGGGGGCGAATGACCTCTGTCAAGCTGGTTTTATCTGGTTCAGTGATAGGTGCGTTATGTAGTTCAATTTCAAGCTTTATTGTTTATCTAGCAAATAACGCAGAAGGCATGAAGACGGTGACGTTTTGGGCAATGGGCAGTTTAGCTTCAGCAAGTTGGAATAAATTAGGTGTATTATCAGTTGTGGTCGTAGTGATCACTAGTTTCTTTTTGTTTCAGCATCGGATTTTAAATGTGATGTTATTAGGAGACGAAGCAGCGATTACGTTAGGTGTTCCGTTGGCAAAATATCGTCAGTTGTATTTATTGTTGGCTGCTCTTTTGACGGGGGTGATTGTAGCGTATTCAGGGATGATTGGTTTTGTTGGCTTGATCATACCTCACATCGTACGCGGTTTGATTGGTTCTGATCATAAACGATTACTACCAATCGTGGCACTGTCTGGTACGCTGTTTATGATTTGGGCGGATGTTCTTTCTCGAATCATTATTCCAAACGTTGAGTTGCCGATCGGAATCATCACATCAGTGATCGGAGCGCCGCTGTTTATCTACATCATTGTCAAAAAAGGGTACAATTTCGGAGGCTAGCTATGGAACTAAAGGTAAACGACTTAGAAATCATGATTGGACAAGAGGCGATCGTTAAAAGTATCTCTTTTCAAACACAAAAAAAGCAATTTGTTGGCATCATTGGTGCAAACGGCTGTGGTAAATCCACGATGCTTAAAGGAATCTACAAAGGAATCAAACCGAAAGCCGGACGTGTTTTTCTAGATGATTTAGACCTTCTCGCTGTTTCTGAAAAGAAGGTGGGGCAAAAGTTAGGTGTGGTCAATCAATTCAATGAATTAAACTTTGATTTAAGCGTTTTTCAAATGGTTTTATTAGGAAGAACACCGCATAAAAAACTCTTAGAATCAGATACACAGGCGGACATCGATATCGTGATGGATGCTTTAGCCAAAACGAACTTAGTCAGTTATGCAGAACGAAGTTTTCTGTCTTTATCTGGTGGTGAGAAACAGCGTGTCATCTTAGCACGAACGATTGCTCAACAACCAAGTTATATGATTTTAGATGAACCGACCAATCATTTAGATATTCGTTATCAACTGGAAATATTAAGCTGTGTGAAAAACCTTGAAATCGGTGTTTTGGCAGCACTCCATGATTTGGAATTGGCGGCACATTATTGTGATTATATTTATGCGATGAAAGCGGGTAAGATCATTGCGGAAGGAAAACCAGAAGAATTATTTACAGAACAACTGATCGAAGATATTTACGGTGTTCATTGTACGATTTATAAAAATCCAGTAACGAATCGTTTAGGCTTCGCCTATTCATTAGAGTAGTTACTAGAGTTAAAATAGAAGAAGAGGATGCGTAAAAATGAAAAAAGCATTTATTATTAGTTTATTAGGTTTAGCGTTTATCACAGGATGTGGACAAAAGGAACAAAAAGCGACTGAGAAGAATCAAAGCGAAGGATATCCTGTAACGGTTCAAAATTTTTCTAAAGCAGAAGGTGCAGAAAGCTGGCAAAAGAAAGAGCAAACGTTTGATAAGGTTCCAGAAAAAGTATTAGCGAATACGCAGCCAGCTGCAGAATTATTACTACATTTAGGATTGAAAGATAAAATCGTTGGTGTCGGTGCTGTGTTTGGCGAACCAGATAAAGCCGTTGAAAAAGAGTTTAATGAATTGAACCATTTATCAACAGACTATATCGGAAAAGAAATGGCTTTAAGCGTTGATCCAGATCTAGTCTATGGACGTGGCGGTTTATTTGATAACCAAGATTGGGGTGTCGGAACAGTTGATACACTGAATGATATGGGAATCAAAACGTTTGTCTTGAATTCTTCTGTCACAGGGGGCACATTTGAGTCAGTTTACGATGATATCGATAATTTAGGGAAAGTATTCAACGTAACGGAAAAAGCAGATGCGTTTAAATCAGAGCTAAAGGAACGCCAAGCAACTGTGGATAAAAAGCTGACTAAAATTAAAGAGGACCAGACATTTGCTTATCTGCACACTTCAGATCCAGAAGAATTATACGTTTATCCAGCAAATAATGAAACTTTTTTCAATGATATTTTCAAAATGGTAAAACTGGACAACGTGTTTAAAGACGAAAAAGGTGAAGTCAGTGTGGAGAAATTGATTGAAACTGATCCAGATGTCTTGATCGTAGCGGATTGGAGCACGATGAAAGGTGGGATTTCAGGAGACACAATGATCGATGCTGTACTGAAAAATCAAAAACTTTCAAGTATGAAAGCAGTTAAAAATAAGAAAGTTTATGCAGTTGATTACAATTATATGTTTGGATATGGCTATCAATCATTAGATGGAATTGAAAAATTAGCGGACGAGATGTATCCAGAAAAATAATAAATATAGCTGACACAATGCTGAAAGAGCGCTGTGTCAGTTTTTAATTGCTGTTTTTTCACAATTGTTTCATTAAGATTAAAGCATAACAAGAATTTAAGTGTAAACGAACAATAACAATTAGTAAAAAAACGATCAAACCCTACGTAATAAAGGTTTATTTTACCTTTTCGATAAAAAGATTTTATGAGGAAAAAATAAGCGGAAAATGAAAACTGGTCTAGAAAAAAGTCGAAATTATGCTATACTGATTTTAGCTTGATACATTCATTTTTAATGAGAAATTCAGTGAGATTTACTGAAAAAGATCAGGCATTTGGACAATTGCTCTACACAAATAATGGAGAAGTGGATTTCAGAAATTTTACACAATATTTACTTCAATATTATGAGAAATTTACACCATTAAAATACAATAGGTATAGCTAAAGTAGCCAGATGATCGGATGCTTTAGCAATGCCGAAATGCGAAGGGATGGAAAGAGTGAAAAAGAGAACGAAATTGTTAGGATTGCTGTCAGTTATTGGTTTAAGTGTAGGATTACTTACAGGATGTGGGTCAAGCGGCGATAAAAAAGCAGCAGATGATACCAAACCATTAGAATTACAATTTGTACCAACCAACAACGATGGCTCAATGGAAGCCAAAGCGAAACCTTTCGCAAACTATTTAACAGAAAAATTAGGTCGTGAGGTTAATGTTACATTAGCAACAGACTATTCAACAATCGTTGAAGCAATGGCCTCAGGAAAAGTAGATATTGGGATCATGCCGCCATCGGCATATGTTCAAGCTCGTAATCAAAAAGCGGCAACAGCCATTTTATCTTCTGAACTAGGTGCTTTTAATCGGGAAACAGGCAAACCAGAACCAGACAAACTATCAAGCACATTCAAAGGCGAAGTGCTTGTTCGAGCAGATAGTGGCATCGATTCTTTAAAAGATTTAAAAGGGAAAAAAATTGCCAGCTTAAGCCCTAATTCAGCCAGTGGCTATATTTATCCAGTAGTTGAAATGAAAGAAGCCGGGATCGACCCAACCAAAGATGTTACCTTGACAACAGTCAATGATATTCCAAGTGAAATTACAGCAGTCTTAAATGGGCAACAAGATGCTTGTTTTGTGTTTGAAGGAGCACGAAATGTGTTTGCTTCAAAATTTGAAAAAGACGACTTATTCAAAGATTTAAAAGTGTTGTATCTAACGAAAGGTGATATTCCCAATGATGCAATCGCCGTTCAGCCAAAAATGGATAAAGACTTGCAAACGAAAGTCAAAGACGTTTTCTTGGCAATGCCTAAAGATAAAGAAGGCGCTGACGCTATGGCAATGTGGGGACACAAAGGCTATGTAGAAGCTGATGACAAAAATTATGATGCAGTGGAAGAATACACAGAAAAAGCAGCAGAATAAAGCTTTGCTAGATTAATGAGTGACTTAAAAGCTGAACGGAATTTGTTCAGCTTTTCTATTTTTTAGAATAAAAAGGAGAAATCATGATTCAGTTTGAAAATGTAACAAAAACCTATAATAATGGGGTCAAAGGCCTTAAGAATATTAATTTAACGATCAATGATGGTGAGTTTGTTTCCGTGATTGGATTAAGTGGTGCAGGTAAGAGTACCTTACTACGTTCGATCAATCGTCTAAACGAAATCAGCGAAGGCAATATTATCATTGACGGTGCTTCAATCACGAAAGCAAATAAACGAGACTTGCGCAGAATCCGCAGAAATATCGGGATGATTTTCCAACATTTTAATTTAGTCAAAAAGAGTTCTGTTCAAAAAAATGTTATTTCAGGTAGATTAGGCTATTATTCAACAGTTAAAAGTATTTTTGGGATTTTTTCAAAAGAGGATTATGCGTTAGTAAGTGATGCTTTAGGACGTGTAGGATTAGCAGAAAAATTGCACTCTAGAAGTGATGAACTAAGTGGTGGGCAACAGCAACGTGTGTCAATCGCAAGAACGTTGGTTCAACAAGCATCAATCATTTTAGCAGATGAGCCAGTGGCTTCTTTGGATCCAATCACAACCCAAAAGATCATGAAAGATTTGAAAAAAATCAATCAGGAATTGAACCACACTGTTGTGATCAATCTGCATTCTGTTGACTTAGCTCGTGAATTTTCAAGTCGGATCATTGGCTTGCGTGATGGCGAAGTGGTCTTTGATGGAACCGCTGCTGAGGCAACCGATGAAGTGTTGACTAGTATTTACGGTGCGGATATTTTGAAACAAGCTGAAGGTGTTGCGTAATGAAGTTAAAAGATACGATTCACCGTGATTTATATAAGCATCTATTCATTGTAGTGTTAGTTCTTTTGTGCGTATTTTCAAGTGCGAGAGTAACAGGAGCACAAATGGCAGATGTTTTTAATAACTTGGATCAGATGGGAATTTTTTTACAACGATTTCTTAGTCCAGATTGGAGTTATATTCCCAAAATCATTGAGCCGATGCTGAAAACAATCAAAATGTCAGTTGTTGGAACTACACTTGGGGTGGTTTTCGCTGTACCGTTTGCTTTTCTTGCAACAACAGTCGTTACCAGAAACTTTTTTGTAACAACGATTATCCGCTTTTTGATGAGTATTGTTCGTACGATTCCTAATTTGTTGTTAGCTGCGTTGTTTGTAGCAATGTTTGGGATCGGTGAATTTACAGGTGTACTAACGATTGCTGTGTTTACGTTCGGAATGGTTTCCCAACTAGTGTATGAAGCAATCGAAACGATTGACCATGGACCGATCGAAGCAGCCGAATCTGTGGGTTCCACAAAGACACAGATTGCTTTTTGGTCAATCGCACCGCAAATATCTCATCAGATTGCTAGCTATTCTTTGTATGCTTTTGAAGTCAATATTCGTGCTTCCACTATTTTAGGTTACGTTGGAGCCGGCGGGATCGGCGTTATTTTAAATTCTTCATTGAGTTTGATGCGTTATGACCGTGTATCGATCATTATTTTAGCTATTTTAGTTGTGGTGATCACGATCGATTGGATCAGTGAAATTATCAGAAAGAGGTTGGTATAATGAGCATAAATCGAAAATTAAAAAGCTATTTACCAATTATTGTTGTTTTAGCAATCATTCTTTATTCAGCAGCAGGTATCGATTATTCAGAAGCTGGAAATATGTCTTTTGATATGGTCAAATCAGTTCTTTCTGGGCTGTTTCATCCAGATTGGGGTTATATCTATGATGGTAGTGGCGAGGATTTAGTGAGTTTACTACTGTTAACGATCGGTATTGCTTTTTTAGGAACTGTGATTGCGACGGTCTTAGCGTTGCCGCTAACGTTCATTAGTGCGCATAATTTATGGAAATCCAATACGATTGTTTCTAAAATTGGTAAGTTCATTTGTAACGTACTAAGAGCTTTTCCAGAACTTGTTTATGCAATCATTTTTGTGAAGATGGTTGGACCAGGTCCTTTTGCTGGAGTCTTAGCGATCGGCGTTCATCAAATCGGGATGCTAGGGAAATTATATACAGAAGAAATCGAGTCAATGGATGAAGCGCCAGTAGAATCAATGACGGCAGTCGGTGCTAATTTTTGGCAAACGATGTTTTATGCACGCTTGCCGCAGTTGATTCCAACTTTTTTATCACTAGCCTTGAATCACTTTGAAATTGCAGTCCGCAGTGCAGCGACTCTTGGGCTTGTTGGAGCTGGGGGAATCGGGGCACCGATGATTTTTGCAATTCAATCTCGAGCATGGGATAAAGTCGGTATTATTTTGTTTGGCATTATCATTACGGTGTTCTTGATTGATGCTGTAACTGGCTATCTACGCAAAAAACTACAATAATAAAAGTGTAACGGGCTCGTCTAGCTCTGACAGGAAACTAGGTAAATAGGACTGAAGTGTTTTTTGATCCATTCCTATTTTATCTTTTTTCGAAAATCTTAGAGTGTGGTGCTAGCCCGCGTAGCTAGATAATTCGTGAGGATAAAAAATGGATAAAATAGCAGTTTTGAGTACGACAGACATTCATGGTTTTTTAACAGCAGCTGGACAAGAAGAGAGTGGTATTAGCTCTCTTCCTTCAATTGCTAAAGGCTACCATGAACCCATTTTGATAGACAACGGTGATTTTCTGGTAGGTAGTCCTCAGACTACTTTTTTTAATACAACTAAAACAATTTCACCTTTGATCAAGTTGGCGAATGAAATCGGATTTGACGTGATGGTTCCAGGAAATCATGATTTTGATTATGGAATTGATTTTTTGAAGCGTCAAGCAGAGGCTTTTAATGGGCACTATCTTTGTGCTAATGTTTTGGATTTAACTGATGAACAGATTTTTGAGCCTTATACAATTATTGAACGAGGAAACTTGAAAGTTGGTGTGATCGGTGTGATCACTAGTGCAATGCCGCAAATCACTGATTATGAACAAACCAAAGAGTTGAAATTTATCAATGTGATCGATAGCTTAAAGCGGTGGGTACCAATTGTAAAAGCACAAGTCGATGTTTTGATCGTAAGTTATCATGGCGGGATCGAACGTGATATGAGTTGCGGCCAACCAACTCAATATGATACTGGAGAGGATCAAACTTACCGAATCATTGATGAAATAGCGGAGATCGATGGTGTGGTTTGTGGACACCAGCATCGAGTCAACGCGGGCGTGCTGAACGAAACAGCTTTTGTACAACCGGGATATCGGGGAAATTACATTGGAGAGTTAAGTTTCTCCATTCAAAATAATCAAGTAGTGGAGAAACAAGCACAATTGGTTGCGACTAAGAGGTATCCAACGACAGTTTTTTCTGTATATAACGAAGTTGACTATGAAAATTGGCTAGATCAAGAATTAGATGTAAGGCGTTTGGATCAGTATTTAGCTAAAAAAGTACCAGGAACTTTTTATGCAGTGACACTTAAAGGAAAAACGATTAGAGATTTCTTAGCTAGTTTTACTCCACCCTATACACTTTCAACCTATCATGTGTCAGAGGAAGAACTAAGACAGTTGCTGATAAATCAATCGATTTCAGGCATCAAAATAGAGCACGATCAAATAATACCTAAACAATCTGATTACCGAATAACAACGAATAGAGCGCTTTTTCCAAGCTATCGTTTAGAAACAAATTATATCTATAATGTGTTTGATGAGTATCTTGCTACTATCAATAGGGATACAAAATAAAAAATAGACTTGGGGTGAGACAATGAAACAACAATTGAAAATCTATTACACATCAGATGTCCATGGTTATTTATTTCCAACCAACTATGCTGATAAACAAGAAAAAGAAATGGGTCTTTTAAAATGCATACCGAATTTTAAAAAAGATGAGAATACCCTGATTATTGACGGTGGAGATATGCTCCAAGGGTCAGCGTTGGCTTCTTATAGTCAGGCTCATCCTGAAGAAAGATTTCCCCAAGCAAAAGCATTAAATCATGCTGGCTATGATTTTGTCACTGTAGGAAATCATGATGTAAATTTTGGTACAAACTACTTATATCACTACTTAGAAGCATTAGATGCAACCTGCGTTTGTGAGAATATACTTGATGCTAAAAGTCAGGCGAAAAAATTTCCATGGACCATCAAAACCTTAGCAAATGGATTAAAAGTTGGGATTGTCGGTGTAGTGACTGATTACATCAATGTTTGGGAAAAAGCTGAAAATATCAATGACATCACCGTCGTTGATCCATTTATAGCAGCTAAACAAGCTCTTAGAGAAGTAAAACCACAGGTTGATTTTACGATTTGTATTTATCATGGTGGCTTTGAAAGAGATGTCAAATCGGGAAAACTATTATCAAAAACAAGCGAAAATGTTGGCTATAGAATCTGTAAAGAGCTTGATTTTGATCTACTCTTAACAGGACATCAGCATTTATTGATTGAAGGTCAATTTTTGCATGGGACTTACATTGTGCAGCCATCTGCCAACGCTATGACCTACTTTCAGATCGATATTGAAAAGATCAAAGATAACATTGAAATCACTTCAACGATCGGCAAACCTAGTAATCAACCTGAAATAGAGTTAATGCAGCGGCTGCAACCTTTAGAATCCAAGGTACAAAATTGGTTAGACCAAGCAATTGGAAGCTTGAACCATGACGCGTTAGCCGAAGATAAATTAGCGATGGCTATGTATGGAAGCCCTGTTGTTGAATTGATTGGAGCTGTTCAATTAGCGGCTAGTCAAGCACAGATCACAGTTGTTTCTTTAGCCAATACATCACCGGGATTTCACAAAGAAGTAACTATGCGAGATGTGATCGCAACTTATCCATATACGAACCAGCTAATTACCTTAAAAATCACTGGTAAACAATTAAAAGAAGTTGTGGAGAAGAATACAGATTATTTTAGTGTTGATGAACAAAATAAGATAATCATTTCTCCTAGTTATTTGTATCCTAAAGTTGAACATTATCATTTTGACTTTTTTGTCGGTATTGAATACACAGTTGATCTTTGCCAAGAGCCAGGAAATCGCGTGAGTGCTTTACGCTATAAAGAACAAGTGATCAAAGAGACGGATGAATTTACGATCGCGTTAAGCGATTATCGAGCAAGCGGTGGCGGTGGGTTTCCTACGTATCTTGAGTGTCCAGTAATTAATGAGGGAGCACAAGAAATCGTTGAATCCATTGTCGACTATATCCAGTCGCATGAGGAAATCGTAATCCCTAAAATGTTAGACTACAAAATAACATATTTTTGCAAGTAACTATTTGCTCATTTTGAATGAAGGACAAAAATAGGCTGTAGTAAAACGGTTAGTTTTACTACAGCCTATTTGTCATCAGATAAGATTATGTAGGGGAAATAGTGGATTATTGCAATGATAAAACTTGACCAATATAAACGGTTGAATCAGTCAAATTATTTTTAAGCATTAAATCTTGCACTGATATCTTATTTTTCTCAGCAATCACAGAAAGTGTATCACCGGACTGGACAACATAGCTAGTCGCTGCAGGTGTAGTCACGGGTTCTGTTGAGCGTTCAGTAACCTCTGATGATGGGGGCGTTTGAACAGGTTGTGTAGAGCTTTCAACAATGGAACTGGATTCATCTGTACTACTTACGTGAGTTGAACTTTCCCTTACAGGGACATTATGCTCTGTACTGTCAGCAGTTGCTTGATTCGGTGTTACTTGGCCGTTATCAAGCTGGCTAACTTGCTTTTCGATATTGCTTAATTGTTCTTCTTGTTTAGAGCCTGCTTGAACATTTAAGAACAGCAGAGTACCCAAGGCAAGAGTATTTATAAATAACAATAAAATAACAATCATGATAGTAGTTTTTGATGTTGATTCTGGACGTTGTTGTTTACGTCGTGAGTATTCTTCTTCCAATATAGTTACACTCCTTTCCTAACAAATTAACGAGAGAAATACTGTAAAACAAAGCACTACTAGTATATCACATTGTTATAGCACTCTCAAAGGGGAAAATAAATAAGACCGAATAGTAGATTTTATTGATTTCATAAAATATGAAATAAAAAAACAAACGAAGGTGAAAAAAATATTATTAATCATTAAAATGTTTATAAATAATATTTTTGTGATTAAATATTTTCATGTTTAGTATATTTATTTTGTTTTTTTATGTGTGGAATTGGGTGCGATTTTTTTGAATAATCGGCGGTTTTATGACTAAAAAGTCAATGTGGAATAAAATAAATTAATTCTCACAGATTATTTTTTCTGTTTTACACCCTCCCAAAAATGAAAATCATTTTTTTATTTGCCGAATATTTGCTGAATGTTGTTGGGTTATAGAAATATCATGAATAAGTTATTGTAAATAGTAGTGGAAATCCTCTTGCTAAGATTATAATAGAGAAGGATAATAAAAATGTGATGAGTCTTATTGAGGGATTAGTCGGAGACATTACGTTTAGATCCACGAAAATAAACGTGTAATCGAAAATAAGCTTGAGCAAGAGGCACAGGCGACTTCGGTGAGAGCGTAATAAAACTGGAGGTAAGTAAAATGGAGCATAAACAACTGGATCAATTTCCAAAAGATTTTTTATGGGGATCGGCATCGGCGGCTTATCAAGTAGAAGGAGCTTGGCAAGAAGATGGCAAGGGTGTGTCAGTTTGGGATGAGTTTGTCCGAATTCCTGGAAAAACATTTAAAGGAACCAATGGTGATGTAGCAGTCGATCATTATCATCGATATAAAGAAGATGTGGCTTTAATGAAGGAACAAGGCTTGAAAGCCTATCGTTTTTCAGTTGCTTGGACACGGATTTTGCCTAATGGTCGTGGCGAAATCAATCAAGCAGGCTTACAATTTTATATCGATTTAGTAGATGAATTGCTCAAAAATCAAATTGAACCTGTCTTGACGTTATATCATTGGGATTTGCCACAAGCACTTCAAGATGAATATCAAGGTTGGGAATCCAGAAAAATCGTTGAAGATTTTACGAACTATGCGACTGTTTTATTTGACGCTTTTCGTGGAAAAGTAAAATACTGGGTTAGCTTGAATGAGCAAAATGTCTTTATTAGTCATGGCTATTTGATGGCATCCCATCCACCAGCAGTGAGTGATCCCAAGCGGATGTATCAAGCAAATCATAATGCCAATCTTGCCAATGCCTCTGTCATCAAGAAGTTTCATGAAATGTCTATGCCAGGCGGAATCGGTCCGAGTTTTGCTTATAGTCCCAACTATACTTTAAATAGTGATCCCAAAAATGTGCTGGCAGCAGAGGACACAGAAGATTTAAATGCTCATTTTTGGATGGATGTTTATCTATTTGGTAACTATCCGATCGCTGCTTTAAAAATCCTAAAAGAGCAAGGTATAGCGCCTACTATAGAAGCAGGCGATGAAGAACTCTTAGCAGCGGGCAAACCTGACTTTTTAGGGATCAACTACTATCAAACCAATACAGTTGTCTTTAATCCGTTAGATGGTGTTGGCTTAGGAAAAATGAATACAACAGGTGAAAAAGGTTCGTCAGAAGAATCTGGTCTTCCTGGGGTCTTTAAACGGGTAGAAAATCCATTTGTAGAACGGACCAATTGGGATTGGGAAATCGACCCAGAAGGATTACGGATCGGTCTAAGAAGAATTACAAGTCGTTATCGAATCCCTGTATTGATTACTGAAAATGGTCTTGGTGAGTACGATAAATTGACAGCTGAAAAAGAAATTCATGACGATTATCGCATTGATTATTTAAAGGGTCATGTCCATGCAATAAGAGAAGCGATCACAGACGGTGTGGAGGTTTTAGGGTACTGTACTTGGTCGTATACTGATTTATTAAGTTGGCTGAATGGTTATCAAAAACGCTATGGATTTGTCTATGTAGAACAAGATGAAAACCAAAATGGCAGCTTAAATCGTTATAAGAAAGATAGCTTCTATTGGTATCAAAAAGTCATTCAAGAAAATGGCAGTAATAGCTAAAATATAATTCTAAAAAGAATCATTTAATAAGGCTGTCTAAAACGTACTGAGCTTTAGACAGCCTTATTTTGTTTCCTTAAAAAAACAAAAAAATGTTGGTTAAAAAAGGTGATAAAAATACGTCATATCTGAGAGATAATGATTGTGAAAACAGTTCAGTTAAAAGTGTTAAAAAGTATAGCTAACTCAACCAAACGGTTTGCTTTGATTCTAGAAAAATAGATAAATAATTGATTCCTGAAATTGACAACTTTATTGTTAACCAATAGTATAAAAAAACAAAAAAATGTTATAGTTTAAAGAACATTATGATATAATTGGTTCTGTAATAAATAGCAAAGGGGAGATAATATGGAAAAAGGAAAGTTTGGGAAAAAGCAAAAATTAGTGTTGACATTATTGACTGTTGGGGGAGTTGGATTGTTTAATCCATTACTAAGTCAAGCAAGAGAAACAACAGAAGAAAAATGGGATCAGTACCATTCTGTTCAAATTAGTCCAGAATTTTTGAGTGGTAGATTTACTGCCGACAGAGAAGCAATAGATATTTCACCAAATAATCATTTAGTATTTAAAAATGATTTCTTAAAAGTAACTGGATTTAGTGGAGAAGGAGATTCTGCAGCACCTGCGAGTATTGATGGATTCAGCGTCTTTAAAAATTTAGAATTTATGAGCTTTGAAGGTGGGCAAGTTTCCGATTTTAGACCCATACGAAATTTAAAAAATGTAACTGAATTTTATATGTCTGGATCAAACAATAATACGTTGACTGATTTTAAAGATTGGGAAAAGATTGAATCATTTGATTATTATGAAGTTGAAAATAACAAGAATAGAATTGCATTAACAGATCTTTCAGCACTGTCAAATAAAAAAAGTTTAAAAAGAATTAGAATCAGTACTTTAGGAAGCTTACCAACGATTAGATTAAGCAAAAAGCATAATCGCTATGAATTGTTTGATCCAATTATTTTATCTGATCAATTTAAAGCCCAAACAAAATATACGGGTATTTCGTTTGAGTTTGATGAAGAGTTTGAAGATGAACAAAATGAAGCTGTTGATTTTAGTTCTAATGTATCGGAAGATGGATTAATGTGCTGGGAGAATATTCCTACACATGCAACTAGCTTGAAGTTTATAGCTAAAGCAACTGAATATCCGAGTCAAAATTCAATTGAATATTATGGAGAGATTAATATACCGATTCATTGGGTCGACTAATATAAACAAAGGGTTCATTTTTTATCGATTTTTTTGGATTTAAAGCATGTAGCAAAACTATTTTTTTAGTTTTGCTACATGCTTGTTTTTATATTTAGAAATAAACAGGATGAGTTATTGGGCTGAATTATTCATTTAGCTGTAGCAGTTCTATCAAATGCACTTTCCTTAATCACTTGTTATAATTGATCTAGTATAAGACTTGAAGGAATTAGATTGAAGGAGGACTTTAAAGTGGATAGTTTCGACACAATCATCATTGGTAGCGGTCCTGGAGGAATGGCAGCAGCATATGACTTAGCTGCTGAAGGAAAAAAAGTAGCGGTAGTAGAAGCTGATCTTTGGGGCGGAACATGCCCAAATCGCGGCTGTGATCCTAAAAAAGTTCTTTATGGTGCCATTGAAGCGAGAGATAATCTAGCGCAGTTGAAAGGTCAGGGATTTGATACAATTCCCAAAATCAACTGGCCAGAGTTGATGGCATTTAAAGAAACCTTCACACAGCCAGTTCCTAGTGAACAACAACAAGGGTTGAGCAGTGTAGGTATCCAAACGATTACAGGTAAAGCTGCGTTTAAAGATTCCCACACAATCATAGTGGAGAATCAAGAATATCAGGCTAGACAGTTTATCCTAGCAACGGGGCAACGACCGGCTATTTTAGATATTCCTGGAAAAGAGCACTTCAGTACAAGTACTGAGTTTCTAAGCATGAAAGAATTACCTAAAACAATCGTTTTTGTCGGTGGAGGTTATATTTCCCTTGAGCTCGCTAACATTGCGAACAGTAGTGGCAGTGAAGTTCATTTAGTCCATCATAACGAACGACCACTAAAAGGGTTTGACCAAGAATTGACGAATGAGTTGATCGACAATCTCAAAAAGAGAGGGGTCTATTTCCATTTCAACGAGTCAGTAGAGTCGATTTCAAAACAAGGAGCACAATATAATATAAGGTTGACGAGCCAAGATTCATTGTTGGTAGATCAAGTATTTTGTGCAACTGGTCGGATTCCCAATGTAGAAGGGCTGAATTTAGAATCGATTGGTGTAGCGTTTAACCACAAAGGTATCAGCGTTAATGATTATTTACAGACAACGGTGGATACTATCTATGCGATAGGAGATTGTGTGCAAAAAGATAAACCTAAGTTAACACCAATAGCTAGCTTTGAAGGTAGCTATCTGGCAAAACTACTTAGTGGTAAACTCGAAACAGCGATCCACTATCCTGTCATACCAACCATTATTTTTAGTTCTCCTAAGCTAGCCCAAGTTGGCCTGGTAGATGAGGCAATGTTAGCGGATGATCGATACAAGCAACAAACTATTGATTTATCCCAATGGTTTACCTATAAACACCTTAATGAGCCCTTAGTCAAAGCAAAAATTATTACGGATCAAGTAACAGGTCTATTGGTTGGAGCGACTGTTTTAGGGAATGAGGCCGATCAGTTGATCAATTTATTTACGATGATGATCAATCAAAACGTAACTGCAAGCAAGGTTAACGAAATGATCATGCTTTATCCAACTGTTTCAAGCGATTTGAGTTATTTCTATTAATTTTTAAACTGTAAATGATCGTATAATGATTGTTTACAGTTTTTTTATTTTGGGTAAATTAACTGTTGACTTGATACAAGGTCTAAGTAATAATAGGATAATTATGTTGACTAGAGCAAATAATTCTTTGTATCTAACTAGATCAATAAATTTTATTTATTAATTACATAAAAATAAAGCATTAGATATTATAGAGATTTCTTTTTAAACTATAGATAGTGAAAAAGTGAGCAAACTTCAATTTAAACAGCTAGGAGAATGGCGATGGAAACAACAAAAAGAAATTACACCCCTTTGATTGGTTCTTTATATACAAATTTTATTTTTCAAGGGATGGCAGCGATTATTTTATCGCAAAACCTTAATGCTTTGATGGAAAGTTGGCAGGCAACAGTTCAGCAAGTAACGTTAGTTATCAGTGGTATCGGGTTGGGTCGTGTCCTGATTTTGTATTTTGCTGGCTATTTTTCAGATAAGTTTGGACGGAAGAAGACGGTTCAATTAGGGATCATCAGTTATTTGATTTTCTTTATTGGGATCTTAATTAGTCAGAACTATTTGCAAGGACTTTTCTTTGCTGTCTTTGCTGGATTTAGCAATGCATTTTTAGACACGAGTACCTATCCAACTTTGATGGAAGCTTATCCAAATGAAAAAGATAATAGCTCTCTTAGTGTCTTGAATAAAGCCTTTATTTCTTTAGGGCAATTTATTTTACCGTTGTTAACCAGATTTATGTTGAATCATGGGATTTATTACGGGCTAGTTTTTATCGGATGTGCGTTGGGATTATTTCTTAATTTGCTCTATATTTCTAGGCTTAGTTTTCCAGAAAGAGCAGAGGTGCAGGCGGAGCCGCTACAAATAGTGAATGAAGACGAAACTAGCGCTAAAAGTAAACAACCGCTATTTAAAGTAGAAGGATTAGCATTACTGGTATTTAGTTTTACTTGTGTTTCAACCTTTAATATTTTTATTTTGTGGGTACCTACTTTTGCGGAATCATTGAATTTGATGAATCACTCAAATAGTTTAGTTTTGGTCAGTGCGTATAGTATCGGTTCTTTCGCCTCAGTATTTTTAACTTCGCTAATCGTAAAACGCGGTGTTGCACCAACCTTATTACTTGTTTGGTGTACGTTGATTTCTCTATTCTTATTGATTGGTATGACATTGTTTCCTAGTGTGCCAATGTTTTTAGTCGGTTCGATCGGGATTGGTGTGTTTGCGGCAGGTGGAATCTGGCAGTTAGGGCTAGCTGTGTTGTTGGAGTTGTTTTCTAAAGGAAAAGGGCGGATCACCAGTTATTATTCAATTGCTACTTCAATTTCTGTGATGATCATTCCTTATATTACAGGTCAGTTGGAGAAAATAAATGTATCACTGATTTTTGGGTTGAATATAGTATTGACGGCAATCGGTGTTATGGCGGCTGTGATCATTCGCTATCGTTATAAAAAAGTTACCAGTGATTGGCAAGAGGGAACGGAAGAAATAGTGAAATTAAAAGAGCTGGTTGATCAATAAATGAATAAAGAAGAGCCTGAAACATAACTCAAAAAGTTATGTTTCAGGTTCCTTTTTATTTAATGTTATCCGATTAAATTCACTAAGATACCAGTAATGAAAACGGAGGTGATCGTCACTGTGGAAAATCCTGCAATGACCATTTTAGGCAAGATTTGACCTTCGATCAACGCGATTTCTTCAGGTGTTCCATTGATACTTTTAGCTGCTTCTTGACTTAAAATCATCGTACCTGGAAAGCCATACAACGAGGTTAAACCAATGGCAATCGACATAGATAAACTATAGCCAAGAAACTTCCCAGCGATAGCAGCGAACAGGACATTTCCTGTAACCCCAACTAAAAACGAAAGTGTCAGAGGTAAAATCAATTCAATCAAATCATGAATCGAAATGGTGGCCAATGGACCAAAAATAATAATCAAAATAGCTAACATCATCAATCCATAAGCATCGATTCCATTCAAGATGTTTGGTTTGAAAAGGTTCAACTCTCTTAACGCAATCCCGAATAACAAGCAGAGAATAAAGGTATTGATCATACCGTTTGTTAAATTATTAACGAGTGTTGCTAGTAAAACAGTAACCCCGACCACAAACAATGTTCCAGCAGTTGTATGGAAAAGTTCTGGTAAACGGGTTTTCTTTGGCTCTGTTTCTTCTACTTGCTCCGCTCCGGCAAAAGCATCTGGATTTTTTTGGTATTCTTGATGTAGGCGATTGGCTTCTTTTCTTAAAATCAGTGAGGTCAAAGGGAAACCAATCAGACCTTGAAAGGCTGAAATCAAAACAGGTAAAACCGCTACTGACAATAGACCAGCCGCGATAGCAGCATCTTGGACCATAATGATCGAAATCGTACCGCCGGAAATAGCACCGATTGCTGCAATGGCGTAACTTTGGTCTTCAAATAATGGACCAACCAGTAATAAAGCAGCGACAATTCCTAATGTAGCAGCGACACCAATTAAAAAAGTCCGCCATTGTTGTTTAAATTCTTTTAAACTGATCGTTGTACCAAGATGGACTAAAATAAAGCCAACCACAGTTGTTCCTAAGGCTAATAGTGAAGAACTCGGCAATAAATCTTCTGGAAACAAGTTTGTTTTAAAGCCAATTAAAAAGATTAATGAGGCGATCAGCAAGGTCGACAGTAACGATTTTGTTTTTTTAGAAATATAATCACTGACTGTCCAGACCAACATAATAATCGTAAAAGCTAACACAGAATTCATAATTTTTGCTCTCCTTTTTCTAATATGCTATTTTTTATTGAATAGGATGATAAGTAAACCCTAAGCCGTGAACCTCTGCAACATTTGAAACAATGACAAATGATGTTGGATCGATGCTATCGATGATGCGCATAACTGCAGGATACTCACTATTTGAGCTGACGATCATCAACATCTGGTTTTCCTGTTGTGTTTTGCCACCAGTAACGTTGAATAATGTGATACCACGATTAACGGTTTGCAGTAATTCGTCTTTTATTTCAGTGGTTTTATCCTGGCTAAAAATCAAAATAGATTTTCTTCGTTTGACCCCAGTTTCGATATAGGTCATCACAACGGAAGTCACGATAATCGATAATATCGCAAACAGAAATGACTCAACCCCAAAAATGAACACATTTAGTAAAACGATAAACGCATCTGTTACCAGTAGACCAGTCGAAGTGTTGATATGCCAATACTTTTGTAAAATCAGCGGGGGAATCGTGGTACCACCACTTGAGGCACCGATTTTATAGAGAATGGCAACACCAATCCCAAAAATCGCACTACCGAAAAGAACGGAAAGTAAGCGATCTGATGTGATCATAATCTCAGGGACAACGGCTAAAAATAAGGGGAAAAGTAGACTGCCAATCAAAGTATTCAAAAACACTTTTTTCCCTAAGAAAATAATCGTTAAAAGCAACATCAAACAATTTAAGACTAAAACAACGACTGACCGATCGATCGAAAAAGCGGCTTCTGCCAAAATACCTAATCCACTCACTCCGCCTGCTGCAATATGATGAGGACCTAAAAACATATTGATTGCAATACTTAGTAGTAAAACAGCAAGAATGATCAATGCGATATTTTGACCTTTACGTAACGCCGTCATTTTACTGACCCATTTGAAGTGGCGGCATTTGGCATTTCAGCAACGATCGCTAAAGCTAATTCGACGGTTTTCAGCATTTCTGCAACTGGAATATATTCGTTGACCGTGTGAATTTCTTCATATCCAATTGAGAGATTTAAAGTAGGCTTGCCATGAGCGTTAAAAATATTCGCATCACTGCCACCGCCGCTGATTTCAGGTGTAAAGGTCCGACCAATTTTAGCTGTCGCGGTTTTTGCGATTTTAACGGGATCAGAATCATCAGCTAGATGAAAACCAGTTGCCTTTTGGTCGACTGAAAGAGTGAAGGTTCCACCATATTGGGAAGTAGCATTGTTAAACGCTTCTTCTAAAGTAGTAAGGAAATCACGGGCTTTTTCATCTGAGATCGAACGGACTTCACCTTGAATCATCAAGTGTTCCATTACAACATTGATTCCTGCACCACCGTTGATTTTTCCGATGTTTGCTGTTGTGTGCTCATCCAAGCGACCGAAAGGGGTGGTTTCAAGCGCGTTTTGCGCGATCGTAAATGCTGAGATGCCTTTTTCTGGTTCTAGACCAGCATGAGCAGCTTTCCCGGTTACTTCAATGTCAAACATATATAAGAAAGGACTGGCAACGATCCCGTTTCCTACAGCACCAGAGTTATCAAGAACATAACCAAATGCTGAATCGATCAAAGACATATCCAAGGCTGCGGCTCCAATCAACCCAATTTCTTCACCAGGTGAAAAGACAAATTCTATCGGTCCTGTTTCAATTTTATGTTCATTGATGGTTTCTATCATTTCTAAAAGAATAGCGATACCAGCTTTATTGTCGGCGGCTAAAATCGTTTCACCCTTAGAATAGAGAACACCATTTTTTTCAATGACCTTGATCCCTTCACCTGGTTCGACCGTATCTACATGGCAAGAAAAGAAAATCGGTTGTTTATCCAAGTTTCCTTTGTGTTTAGCAATCAAATTATTTGAGCCCAGTTTGGTCGTTGTCATTGAATCATCTTCTATCACGACTAAACCAAGTGTAGAAAGTTTCTGACTTAACAACTGGACAAATGCACCTTCCTTTCCAGAAACAGAATCTACTTCTACCAACTCTGTAAAGGTATCAATCAATCTTTGCTTATTCATTTAAAACATCCTTTCTTATTTAAAAACATTATTCTGCGACCATCCAAACTTCATCGATCAATTTGATTCGATGTAATTTGAAATCCTGTAACAAAGAAATATGAGCAATTATTTTTTCCATGGCAAGCTCTTCATTTGGTTCCATTGAAACGAATTGCTTTGCAATCGTTTCGCCATGTGCATTCAAAAGCTTAGCTTCAAAAAGATATCCGTAAGAAAAGTACTGCTCGATTTTCATTTCTAAACCTCCTTATAGTAAAGGTAACAACGTTCCGCTGCGCTGCACCTTGTACTTTTCAACATCAGTTCATTTCATTCGCTGTGTTTCAAAGCAAAAGCGAAGCGGCCTCATTCAGCTCTGACAGGAAAAAGATAAAAGATGAATGAGGTGCTTTTTACCTCATTCAACTTTTATCTTTTTCCCGAAGAGCTAGGCCGTGAAGCTAGATAACATACGGTAACAACGTTCCGCTACGCTGCACCTTGTACTTTTCAACATCTTAATAACAGAAGGAAGCAACGTTCCTTTCAGTCATCTTGTACCAAGTCTTTTCGTGCGACGAGTAATCGCAGGAGCAATCAATATCAACTCATCACTTCGTTGTATTTCTTGGCATGTTTCAAAGCAAAAGCGAATCGGGCTCGTTAAGCTCTGACAGGAAAATAGGAAAGATAATAGAAAATCTTCACTCATTCCATTTCCTTTGTTTTCTACATCACAAACTTACCATGAGTGAGGGGGAGAAATGAATGGCAAAAAAAGTGCAAAACAGAACTTTTTTGTCATTTGATCATTTTATTTTAAGTGGAAATCAAGTAGGACAAGGGATTAGACGATATACTGAATAAAAAGTGACAATGTTTTCCAAAAAAGTGAAAAAAATGCCTGTATTCTTGTTTTTTTATCCGCTATTATTATGAACAAATAAGCTGTCTCTCAAGATAAAGTAAAATTTATAGTAGGTTTCGAATTAAAAACTATTGTTATTTAAAAGGAGAAAATCATGAATCCATTATTTCGTCGATTTAGCATTGTTTTATTTGTTTTCATTTTCACAATAGGCATTCTTTTCATTTTTTTACCTCAATTCATTTGGGGAATTTTAACCTTGTTTGAAGTGCTGTCGATTGTGTTAAGTATGTACATTGTATTTAAAAAGAACGATGTAACCAGTGTAAAAGTTGCTTGGGTGCTTACGTTGTATTTTCTGCCTATCATTGGTTCATTTATCTATTTGTTCTTCGGGCGATCAAACTTAAAAAGCAATGCCATCCAGCAGAAAGAACAAGAAATGTTGGTTCATTATGTTCAAAGTATCAATAGCAATCAACGATTAGAATCAGCAAGTTTGTTAGAAGAAAGAAATGAGCGTTTGGCTAAGAAATCTGTGTTGGGAGGGAATCAGTTTGAAGTGCTCACAGATGGAGAAGATACGTTCGCTGCGATTTTTAAGAAGTTGAATGAAGCGGAACATCATATCCACTTGTTTTATTTCATCATCAAAGAAGATGAGTTAGCAGATCGACTTAGAAAAATTTTGATAAAAAAAGCGAAGGAAGGGGTAAACGTTCGTTTTGGTGTAGATGGCTTAGGTTCTGTAAAGCTGTCAGATGCGTACCTTGAGTCATTAAGAGCGGCACAAATCGAGGTGGAAATTTTTAACCCGATCCATTCGTTTTATCATCTTTCCCGAGCAAACTGGCGTAATCATAGGAAAGTGATCATTGTTGATGGGAAGGTTGGTTTTACAGGAGGCTTGAATATCGGAAATGAATATTTAGGTATTACTCCAAAGTTTTCCCATTGGCGGGACACACATTTACAAATTACTGGTCCATTGGTAACACAGCTACAAGAAACTTTTTTATATGATTGGCTCTATATGAAAAACAGTGCGGGGACAGCTAGTAAATTTATGTCTGAGACGTATTTCCCGTTGAGTAGTACAGGAACTGACAAGGGGCAAGTGATTTATGGTGGACCGTATGATCGAGAGCGAGTGGTTCGGGATGTGTTGTTTAACTTGATCGACTCCGCAAAGGAAAAAGTCTCTATTGCCAGTCCGTACTTAGTTCCAGATGATGAAATGTTGGCGTTATTAAGAAGAGTTGCCCGTAATGGCGTCAAGGTTGAAGTAATCATTCCAGGCAAAGGCGACCGGAAATTATCTTATTATGGTAATGATTTTTACCTTGAGACACTAGTTAGTGCAGGAATTGATGTGTATAAATATGATGATACAGCTTTTTTACATTGTAAAGTAATGATTATCGATGAAGAAGTCGCGACAATTGGCTCGACTAATTTTGATATCCGCAGTTTTGATATCAATCATGAAGTATCGGCTATTTTATATAATGGCCAAGCAATTCATAGGTTATCTGAAGCATTTAAAAGGGACCGAGACAACTCAAAACAAATCACGATTCGGGAATTAGTCCAAAGAAGCACTTGGAAAAAAATCAAAGGGAAAATTTGTGGACTGTTTGCTCCGCTTTTATAAAGGCTTGTTAATCACTTTTAGCGTGTTTTAAAAGTACTCATGTTATACTATTACAAACGAGTGTAACAGAATGAAGACACATCCGAGGGGGCCAAAACTTGCGTAAGTTGTATATGGATTTAGTCACAGATAAAAAAGCGATCCGGTTGATTCATTTGATTTATTTTTTAGCGGATACCTCTGATCTACTGACAATGGAAGATGTGGCTGCTAACTTGGGTGTGACGAAGAAAACTTTGAAGAGTGACTTAGCTTTACTACAGGAATATAGCCCTGAAATAGATGGGTTTGTGCAAGTAAAAAAAGAAACAATTATTTTTAACCGGGATAGCACCTATACGATCGAAGAAATTTTATCAGACATTATTGATCAGCAACCGCTTTTTACGTTGCTCAGTGCTCTTTTGGATGGTGAAGAATATTCGATCGAAACATGGTGTGAACGGATTTGGTTGTCAGAACGAACGCTAAGACGTTACTTGCCGAATTTGACGGAAGTGTTGGAACGCTATAATCTGACACTGCAGTTGTCTCCTTTTTTAGCGTTGATCGGTGAAGAAGCCAACATCAGGTATTTATACTTTGATTATACGAGCCAACGTGGGTGGCGGGAAGAGGATGTTCATTTAGATAAAACAATCCAAAAGTTTTATTACGAATTCCAAGAGTCTTTCTTGACTAAATATCAACAGGTTTTAACATTAGATGCTAATCGGGCAAAATTGTGGCATCATGTTATTCTGCAAAGAGTCACGAAGCATTTATTTATCCCACCTAGACCAAATGTAAAACAAAAATACCCAATGACTGAGCGCTTTGATGTATTTTCTGAAATTTATGATCAGTTAATGAAAAAGTATTTTGCCATTGAAAATTTACCTTACGAAGAACATATTTATGCTTATGTTGTAACATTGGCTAGTGTGATTTATTTGCCTCCAGAAGGGGAAATTTATTCAATCAACCTGACTCGTAAACATTCATATGAAAATAAGTATAATAGCATTTTTGATTTTAAAGATAGTCTTCCTCTTGATCCGTTCAAAAGCAAAGAGATGTATCATTGTGTGAATTCATTTTTGGAAAATCTTAGCTTACTATCAAGAGTCACACCGCTATTTCAACGGAATTCTTGGGAGCTGAATCAATATGCGCAGACAGAATTTCCTGAAATTTACCACGCTTGTTTAACTAAATTAAAACAAGTCAGATTAGCACATGATGCACCACTGGTCTATCCAGAAGATATCGCAACCAATTTGAGTTTACTTTTTAGTTCTTATTTGATTGATACGACAATTGAAAATAATAAAAAAATCCTATTGAGTATTTCTGGAGAAGCCTGTTATGTTCAGCATTTGATTGCTCTTTTGAAGAAACGTATACCGGGTAATTTTGATATTGTTTGGGTATTTAATGAAAAAATTAATGAAGAGTATATAAAAAAAGAAGGAATTGATGTCATTATTTACAATCATGTTATGTTGATTCCAATCGAAGGCTGTTTAAACATTAAAGTGTCACAATTTCCTGCAACAGGAGAATTAGAACGGTTGACGAAAAAGTTGTTTGAGCTTTAAGGTTAGAGAGAGAAAGAAAAAAGACGAGATGAAAATTCTCGTCTTTTTTCTGCTATCTAGTTCAAAAATGTTTTCGCAATTTTTTCATTGATTGTGATCATTTGGTAAAAATCATTGATAGAAACAAATTCATTGGGTTGATGAGCGTATTTTGTTTCACCAGGACCAAGAATTAAAATAGGAAATTCTTTTTTCACACGTTCAAATTGTGAACCATCTGTATAACCAGTCATGCCAAAGGTATTGGCGGTTTCACCTATAACGTCTGAAACGACTTTTTGTGTTAAGACAGTGAAAGGATCATCAAGTTCTGTTTTCATAGAAGGTAAGTCATTAATGAATTCAATCTCTGCTTTAAAATTAGGAACAGTTGCTGTTAATTTATCCAGCATCGCTTTAAATTGTTGTTTTAATTCAGTGTGATTTTGAGCTTTGATGGTACGAATATCGATTTCTACAGTGCATTTGTCGGGCACAACATTGGTTCCATTGCCGCCATTGATAATATCAAGACTAGATGTTGAGGCACCGACCAGTTCGTCTACTGATTGAGAAAAATCGAAGGTTTCTTTAAAGGCATTTAAAACAAGCAACATATGTTCAATCGCATTTACTCCTTGATCTGGCATTGAACCATGTGCTGTTTTGCCATACGTTGTGATGCGAGGCCATAAAGCACCTTTGTGCGCCACACCGATTTCAACATTTGTAGGTTCACCGATCACAAGTGCATCTAAATCATCAGCATAACCTTGATCTACTAATTGACCAGAACCAATGGCGCTTGTTTCTTCTCCGACGGTAGCTAAAAGTTTTACTGTACCTTTAAAATTTGAGCCAGCTTCTTTTAAACGAATCATGGCAACGACGGCTGCAATTAGACCTGATTTCATATCACAGGTTCCACGACCGTACAGTAAGCCATCTTTTTCAAATGCACTAAAAGGATCTTCATCCCAAGGAATCTCACCGACAGGAACGACATCCATATGGCCAGAAAATCCTAGAACTGGACCTGCTTCATTGCCTTTTAAAGTGGCAACTAATTGATTGCGTCCAGCGCTATACTCTACTTGTTCACAAGGAATATCGTGTTTTTCAAAAAGAGTTTGTAATTTATCCGCAACTAATTTTTCGTCTCCTAAAATACTTTTGATTTGTACGACTTCTTTTAATAATTGTAATGCTTCTTGATTATTCATGGTTGATTTCTCTCCTTATACTTGTTTTTCCTTTGGAATGATAAATAGGATGGAACCTAAAGCTAAAACGCAGAAAAGAATATTTGTCAGTAAGCCAAATGTAGCACCTTGTGTGTAATTCCCACCAGCACTAAAGCCGTTATAAACTGCTGCAGAAATAGCTACGCCTAAGGCACCGCCAAGTGAACTGGCCATTTTATAAATACCGGAAGCAACACCTGCTTTTTCATTTGGAACACTAGAAATCGCTGTATCTGTAGAGGGAGTAGCGTACATTCCTAGTCCCATTCCAAATAGGCTGTAACCGATAAAAACTAAAATAAAATAGACAGTTCCAGTAACCATTGTTAAAGCCATCAAGCCTACACCAGTACCAGAAAGAATGGTTCCCCATAGCATGGGTTTTTTGGCTCCGATAGTTTGTAATAATTTTTCCCCGATCCGAATCGTGATCAAAACCAAACACAAGTAACCAATTGATAACATCCCAGTTTTGGCAGAAGAAAGACCGCGACCTTGTTGAACATAGGTATTGATCACAATCAATGTACCAGCGACTGCATTCAATAAGAAATTGGAAATGGTTGCACCAAGATAGCCGCGATTTTCAAATAGAGAAAATTCAACAAAACTATTATCGATTGTTTGTTCTACTTTATAAAAGGCAATCAACCCTATAATGACGATTACAGCTAAAATAAGTACAATTGGACTTGTCCAACCTAACTCAGAGCCTTTAGAAACGACAACATTTAAAGCTACCATTGAAACGATAAATAATAGCAAACCAATTGAGTCAAATTTACTATTACTATCATTAACGACTTTACTTTCCGGGGTGCCAAAAATCAATAATGCACTACAAATTGAAACGATAATTGAAAAAATAAAAACGTAGCGCCAGCCTAATGAACTTGCAATAGCTCCGCCAAAAAATGAGCATAAACCTGAACCCCCCCAAGAACCGATCGACCAATAACTTAAAGCTCGTTGACGATCTTTGCCTTCATAATAGGTTTTAACTAAGGCCATTGTTGCTGGCATGATACAAGCAGCGGATAGCCCTTGTAAAATTCGGCCACCGATAAATAAAACAGGTCCGTGTGCAACCACTAAAGCTGCTGAACCGATAACGCTTAAAATAAGGCCGATATAAGTTAATTTCATTCGTCCTAGCTTATCAGCTAATCCGCCAGCTACGACGATAAAGATACCTGAGAATAAACCAGTCATGGAAATTCCTATGTTTAAAACACCAGAAGAAACCCCTAAGTCACTTTGTACGGCTGGCGCCATATTTAGTAAAGATTGGGCAAATAGCCAATAGGTCAATACGCTTAATACGATTCCAATCAGTAATTTATTTGTCCCTTTGTATGCTGCAGTATCTACTGTATGTGTTGTTGCTTTCATGATTAAACTCCTTCAGATAAATAATGTAAGACAGCTGCGCCCATTGATTTTGCAGCAATCAATAGACAGTCTTCATCTATATAAAATTTTGGATGATGATGTGGATACATTGGTGTTCCTTCTTTGTGTGCGCCAACGAAAAAGAAACAACTTGGACGCTCTTTGGCATAATAAGCAAAATCTTCAGAAGGAGTTTGTGGTCCACACTCAATTAGTTGTTTCACTTCTGGGATTTGTGCTTTGTTCAAGGCTGTTGCGACCATTTCAGTGGTTTTTGGATCGTTGACACAAACAGGATAATCATTGGCATAATCAAGTTCATAGCTGATACCAAAGGTCCGGCAGATTCCATCTAAAATTTGTTTGAATTCTTTTTCAACGATTGCTCGAGTTTCTTCTTTCATGATCCGTACATCACCTTCAAGCGTAACAGAATCTTTGATCACGTTAGCTGAACCTTTACCATCAAAAGAACCGATTGTAACGGTTGCAGTATCAAATGGATCGATTCTACGGCTGACGATCGTTTGAACAGCTGTTACAAATTGAGAAGCTGCAACGATCGTATCATTGGCGTCTTGAGGAGTTGAACCATGACCACCTTTTCCTTGCATGATGACTTTAAACGTTGCCCGACCAGTATGAACCGATCCTGGATGGTAAAGTACATCGCCAAGTGGCATCATACTCATAACGTGGATTCCCAGCACATGATCGATACCGTCTAAACAACCAGCTTCGATCATCCCTTTAGCACCACCAGGTGGTACTTCTTCGGCAGGTTGATGAATCACACGAATCGTTCCTGTTAGCTGTTCTTTCAATTCAATCAATGAATCCGCTAAAATCATCATGTAAGCTGTGTGCCCATCGTGTCCGCAAGCATGCATCACACCAGCTGCTTTGGATGAAAAGGGCAGACCTGTATCTTCTTGGATTGGCAAAGCGTCGAAATCTGCTCGGATTGCCAAGCTTGGTCCCACCTTTCCCCCATGAATATCGACTAAAAGTCCATGACCGCCGCCAATATTCGTTTGAACAGTACAATCCTTTCCAGCATAAAAATCAGCAATATATTGTGCCGTTTTCGTTTCATGAAACGATAATTCTGGATTCTCATGAAAATGGCGACGGATTGCGATCATATCTGCTTCTTTTTGTTGAAGCTTTGTAAATAGTTGTGTCTGTAGATCGTTCATTTAAACTGCTCCTTTCAAATACAATTCATATTCTATGCTTAATTAAAAACTTCACAATGCCAGGAATTTCCTAATTTCAGAGAGTTCTTTTAAAAAACAAAAGCAGGAAAGAAATGACACTAGAAACGAACGTTATTTTCTGATTTAGATGGTATAATAGGAAAGAGATAGAAAGTAGAGGATTAAAAATGATTGTAAATGAAAATTATCAGATCAATTATCAACAATTAGATAAGGAAAAGCATGTTTTTTGTAAAGAAACAACCATTTTAGTTGTGTTAAAAGGATCGATGCTCATAACGATAGCTGAAACAACGAATCAAATAGAAGCTGGCGAGTTATTTTTAGTAAATACTGGTGATCAATTTGTTTTAGCAACTACTGCAGTTGCTGCTTGTTCATACTTAGAGCTGGGTATGAACAATCTTTTTTTCGCAACTCAATTTCCAGCCTTTTTTTATACGCACTTTGAATGTCAGCCAAAACAAAAAGAGCATGGCAAAATGCATGCGATCGCTTCATTAAGAAGACAAGTTGCTGAACTATGCTTGGTTGAGCTTAGTGATGATCCATCGAAACGATTGAAAATAACGTTATATTTAACACAAATTATTTTGTCACTTGTCCATCATTTTCAAAAAGAAGAAGTCTTAGACTATCATCCTTCCGATAATCAAAAACTTAGAGAAATTCTAGAATATATTGAAGAACATTATCAAAATGGTATTTTATTATCTGATGTCGCAGATCATTTCTTTATGTCAGAGTCCGCTCTATCTAAGTTTTTTAAAAAGGAAACTGGGGAATATTTTTCTCATTATGTGCGGACGATTTGTGTGAAGCATAGCTTATCAGAATTACTTTATACGAAAAAAAGTATTGAGCAAATTGCGTTGGATAATGGATTTAGCAATAGTAAAACGTACCGTGAACATTTCAAAAAAATGTTTAATGATTCACCAACTAATTACCGCTCAGCCCATTTACCAGAATCTCGTACACCGAAAAAAAACAATCAGAAAATCCAAACACCTGAACTTCAGGTGAAGGAAATCTTGATCCCATTATATAGCTATATCCAAACGGCGACAGATGATGTAAGGCCGTCAGAATTATCCTTAAAAACAAAGCAATTGCATATCACAACAGAAAAGCAAGCAACCAACTATCAGAAAAAAGAAATCATTATTCATATTGGGTCATGGGAAGCTTTGGGCTCAAAAAAAATTCAAACAGAAATTTTAGAGTTAAAAAAGCAAATGGACATCAAGTACATTAGTATTCAGCGTTTATTTAGACAAATTCCTTTATCTGTTCAGGTTCATCAAGAAGCTTCTATGAACTCTTTTCCTGCATTTGAAAATTGGGATTATATTTTGACCTTTTTAGAAGAAGCAGATATCGCTATTTTTTATCAATTGTCCCTTGTAGAATTCAAACAATTTAGTGTGGGAGTCAAAGCACTTTATCCTAAGTTTTTCCAGTATATCCAAAATAATTTTGGCATAAGATCAATTGGACAATGGAAAATCAATTGCCTGTTTAAAGGAGAAAATCTTGTAGAATACTATCCAGAATTTTTAGAAATAAAACAAATGATGGCAACTATTTCACCAAAAATCGAAATTGGGGCAGAGATTCCTTTACCTGATCCGTTCTTTGAGAAAAAAGATCAGAAGCTGACAGAATTTTTTTGCAAAACAATCGCGACAGCTTGCGATTTTCTCTCATTTTCAGCCGAACCGAATTACGTGTTTCAAAATTTAGACAGCACATTTCCTGATTTGAAGAACTATCATCAATATGTATTGAATAAAACTATGCATATCAAGCATATTCTAAAAGAATACGAAATCAAGTTACCGCTATACCTTACTGAATGGAACACGTTAACTGGGATGACTAGAAATAGTAATGGGACATTTTTTAGAGGTGCGATTATTTTAAAAGATCTTTTAATCTTGGACACGTTGGTAGAAGGGTTCGGATTTTGGTTGAATATTGAATTATATGAACAAGAAACACAAGAGCGGCCATTAAAAAATGATGGTTTGGAATTGTTTCACTATTATAGTGGCAAACGGCCAGCTTATTTTTGTTTATGGCTAGCAAGAAGAATGCGGGGAGGGATTTTAGCTCAAGGGGAAGAATATATATTGACCTATGAAGAGGGGCAATATCAACTGCTGTTGTTTAATACGAATTATTTTGATCCTCATTTATCTTCGGAAGAAGCCTTTCTTAAAAGTCAGGCAGTGACGTGTGAAATTGAATTAACCGCCATAAAATCAGCGAATTATCAGGTCAAGCAAATTGATTTTAATCGCCATAATGGTGCATTGTTTTACACCTATGAAGAGTTTAGTAACGCCGGGACACTTGATTTAGAAGCGCAAGAATATATTGTGGACAATACTCGTCCTAAAATCAAAGTTTTTGATACTCAAATCGACAATAGCTTCAATTATTATGTGACGCTTGATACGAATGGTATCGTGTTATTGGAATTAAAACCGATTCTTGACTGAGTGGAAGCTTGTTTCCTTGACGTAAAAATTTCTACTAGCTAGTATTTAATAAAGCAAGCAACAAGAGAGGACGAAATAAAATGAGTATTTATGACTATCAAGTAAAAACGACAAATGGTGAAACTACATCACTAGAACAGTATCGGGGAAAAGTACTTTTGATTGTGAATACAGCGACTGGTTGTGGATTTACACCTCAATATGAGGGATTGGAAGAGCTATATAAAAAATATCGTGAGCAAGGGTTAGAGATCTTAGACTTTCCTTGTAATCAATTTGGTCATCAAGCACCGGGAACAAACCAAGAAATCAGTGACTTTTGTCAACTGACGTATCAAACGACTTTTCAAACGTTTGGTAAAATTGATGTCAACGGAGAAAATGCTGATCCGTTATATGATTTTTTGAAGGGGGAAAAAGGTGGGATTTTAGGTGGCGCGATCAAGTGGAACTTTACTAAATTTTTAGTGGATCGTGAAGGCAATGTTGTGAAACGTTTTGCACCGACTGTTGAACCTGAGAAAATTGCTGGAGATATTGAAAAAATATTGTAAGAAATACTTTTTTGTTCTTGATATTGAAGATTAGCTCATGGTATAATAGTTTTGCTAAGAAAGAACATAAAGAGTAAGCCCCTGGAGATGGTGGTCTCCAGGGGCTTTTTTTTTGCTAATGTCGCCTTATTTCTGCTACTTCTTATAGTGGTTATTTAACCAATACTCAAATAGTGAGATGCGAACAAAAAAATTGGTGATTGCTTATAGTTAAAGGATTAACTATTTTTATTGTTCCAAAATTTCTTTAAGTTCAGAATCGATTTAATCAATAAAAATACATGCAGTGAAAGCTATTATGTGTTTGGGCAGTTATTGTAAGAACTCATATGAGTGTTGGAAAAAGAGAATAAGATTGGAATATTGGATCGTGAGAAGGAGTTATGATTGATTTTGTCAGGAAGTGCATAGGAAAAGTTGGGAGCTAAAATAAATTTAAGGCAATGAATGGACATATTTATAGTTGTAATTAAAAAATATTATTTATTTAGAAATTTATACGAAAAGAATTGACAGAATAGTTTGACAAAAGAAAACGTTTTCTGTATCATTGGATTGTGTATTAAATCACAATAGAGAGGGGGATTTATATGTTTAAAATTAGTAAGAATGCTAATTCTTTATATGAAAAAGCTACAAGAAGAACAACCAACAATTGTAACTGTATGTTACCGCTATAGGAAAGGAGTGTAAAACAATGGACTTTGAAATTAAAAAAAACCAAGAATCTCTAACAGAAAAAAGTAAACGTATAATGTTGAATAATTGTAATTGTACGTTGCCTTTATAAGAAAGGAGCATGAACAATGGCTTTTGAAATTAAAAAAAACCAAGAATCACTAACAGAAAAAAATAAACGTGTAATGTTGAATAATTGTAATTGTACAAAACCATCGTAATTACTCACTTTAAGCGCGTTAATTGTAAAGAAGCATAGTGAAGTTGCTATTCTTCTTTACAATAATTTTGATGTAAAGTATAGAGAGGGTGTGTGCGACATGGTAACATTAATGAAAAATATTTTGCAATCACAAGATGAAAGAGGAGAATATACATATTTAATGAATACTTACAATGGTTGTTCAATTAAGTATTCAAATAAAATTTTTGAAGATGAACAAAGTTTTACTGAAAATCCCGAAATTAAAGCGTTGTTAGAAGAAGAAGATTTTTTTGGTGATTGGGAAACAAATTACAAGAAAGTACTTCAACATGAAGAGAAATATCTTAAGATAGCATTACTGATTCATGAAAACTGTAATTTTAGATGTACTTATTGCTATGAAAAATTCAAAAAAAATGCTATGACTCAAGATGTAATAGAATCAATTTTAAAATATGTTGAAGAGCAATTGAGCAGTAAGAACTCTTTTGAGGGACTACATATTTCTTGGTTTGGTGGAGAACCTTTACTAAATATTAGAGGAATAGAATATTTGAGCGTTAGATTTATGGATATTTGTAAAAAGTACAACAAACAATATTCTGCGGATATAACGACTAACGGTTATGCATTAAGTCAAAAAGTGTATAAGAAACTTGTTTCTTATAAAGTTAATAACTATCAAATTACTATTGATGGTACCAAAAAATATCATGATGCTCAAAGAATTTTAGTAAATGGGCGGGGGACATATCAGAAGATTATTGATAATTTAATTGATATTTCCGAAAATACAAGTGATGAAAGTTTAATTGTTATCCGAACAAATGTAGGACCTAAAAATCTAGATACCATGGAGACTCATATTTCAGAGCTTATTAGGTTATTTGGAGAAGATAAAAGATTTGATTTTACATTTCATAATATAGGAAACTGGGGAGAAACATGTATGGATGTGATCGATAATAATGTAGCGCTAGATTTATCAGAACGAACTGTTGACTTAGGTGGTAGTTCTGAAGGAATTCTTTGGAATCTAATGCCAGATACCTATTGCTATGCGGGGAAAAAGAATAACTATATTATAGGTTCAGATGGTTTGGTATATAAATGTACAGTTATGTTGTATGATGAAAGAAACATAATCGGAAAAATAGCGGGTGGAAAAATAGTAATAGATGACAAAAAGGAAGCTTTATGGTTACGAGAGAGAGTTAATGACAATTGCCAAGATTGCAGTATTGCTCTAAGCTGTTTAAATAAAAAATGTCCAGCTAGTAACTTAAAAAGTGACTCTAACAGCTGTCTATTCAGCCGAAGAGATTTAGTAAGGCTTTTAAGATTAATGGATAAACAGAATTTATTCACTTACACTATAGGATAATAGTTAGAGGGATGGTGTGTAATGCTAGTTGATATTATTAAAAAATATTGGAGAAAAAATTTAGTAGCTTTAGTCCTGACTGCTATTGAGTCAGGCGGTATCATTCTCTCAACCGTATTTTTAGCTCAGATAATGAATGGATTGATTGAAAAAAATCAGAGTAAATTTATTCGTTCTTTTATTACTTCGTTATTTCTATGGGGAGTGGCTTTACTATTTGGTTATTTAAAACAAAGATATGTCGAATCTGTAAAACAGCAGCAAATTATTGAACTAAGAGAAAAGATAATTGTTAATGTTTCCAATAGCTCATTTGAGATATTTCATTTAAGAAATTCAAATGAGTATATTTCGTGGTTAACAAATGATATGAATATTATTGAAGAACAGGGTTTGGGGAATTTATATAGTGGTATGTCTAGTGCTACATTGTTAGCATTTTCAGCAATAGCAATTTATAATTTTAATTGGATATTATTACTTTTATCTGTTTTGATTTCTATGATAATGTTCATTATTCCTAAATTTTTTAAACATAGATTAGACTTCAGAAATAAGGCTGTATCTAAAACTTTTGAATTATATGTATCCAAGGTAGATGAATGGGTAAGAGGTTTTGATTTATTATTATCTTACAATAAAACAAATATGATTATCGAAAAATTAAGAGGGGTTAATGAAGCAGTAAAGAAGGAAAAAATTGATCTTAAGAAGGAAAAATCAATTTTGAATACATTAATTAGATTAATTTCTGTGTTAGCCCAATATGGTATTATTTTAGTAACAGGTGTGATGGTGTTATTTGGTCATTTGAAAGCGGGGACTATTTTTGCTATTGGCGATTTGACAGGTAATTTTTTTGGCAATACAAGTTTCTTTATGGAAGAAATTACAAATTTTTTATCAGCGATATCTATAACAGAAAAAATTGAAAATTTTATATATAGCAAAAAAGACGAAGAATTTCCAGTAAGTAAAGAATATAATTTTTCAGAAAAAATTTCAGTTAAGAACGTAAGTTATTGTTATGGAGATAAAAATATTCAAATTCCTAATATGAGTTTTTTGAAAACTGGTAAATACGCGATTGTAGGAAAAAGTGGGACTGGAAAATCTACATTTTTAAATATTTTAACAAGAAATTTAACTAAGTATAAAGGGAGTATTTATTTTGATGAACAAGAATTATCGGAAATAGATTTACATGAGTTTAGAAATAATATTACTTACATACCCCAGAAAAGCTATGTTTTTGATATGTCTTTGGAGGAAAATCTCTCATTAGAAAGTAGTTTTACAGAGAGTGAAATAAATTTGGTTATTAAAGATATGGATTTGGTAGAACAAGCAAAAATTTATAAGGCAAGTTTGGGGATTCAAGGAACTAATTTGTCAGGGGGACAAGCTCAACGAGTAGAATTAGGTCGGGGAATTCTTCATGCAAAAGATGTCTTAATCATCGATGAAGGAACTAGTAATTTAGATTTAAAGACTTCTTATATGATTGAAAAAAATATTTTAATGAATACAAATCTAACAGTTATTTTTGTTACACATCACTTGAATGATGAGTTAAGAGAATTATTTAATGAAGTCTATACCTTCTCCTAATAAAAACTTTAAGGAATAATAAAGAATATATAAAGAAGAAAAAGTCAATTTGCAACATGATATCCATCAGGTTGAACAAGGTAGAGTAAAGTGAAGATTGAGATTATTAAAAATGATCAACTGCTAAAATAAATTATCATATGACCCGTGATAGTCTAACACAATACCATTTTCTATAAAAAAGTCTTTCCAAAAGTGAAGGCTTTTTTTCATTCATTTTGCTATAAAAGCTGAAATCTTTTATCCGTATAAAGATAGTATAAAGACCTACCCTCAACTTTAACACTATCTTTATATAAAATTTGATATTCTTATTTTATCAAATGAAGGAGAGGAATATTTATGACGATTATTTCTGGCATTATCGCAGGATTACTGCTTATTTATTTATTTTACCAACTATTTTGGGGGGATCAACAGTGAGTGCAATTTTTATCCAACAAGCAATCTTTTTTATCGTTTTGATAGGGTTAGCTGTTCCATTAGGTTTTTATATTCATAAAGTAATGACGAATCAAAGAACGTTTTTGACCAAAATCATTGGTCCACTTGAAACAAAAATCTATTCTTTTTTAGGAACGCCAGCTCAAAAAGAAATGACCGCTAAACAATATGCTTTGAGTGTCATATTCTTTAGTTTCTTTTCATTGATATTCTTAATGGCGATGCTTTTAGGTCAAGGAGTTCTGCCGTTGAATCCAGAACAACTACCTGGAACCAGTCTTTCATTGGCGTTTAACACGGCGGCAAGTTTTATTACAAATACAAACTGGCAAGCTTATGCTGGGGAAGATACTTTATCACCCTTTACTCAAGCATTTGGCTTAACTGTGCAAAACTTTGTTTCAGCAGGTGTTGGAATTGCCGTTTTATTTGTTTTACTTCGTGGTTTTACAAGTCGAACAACAAAACATATTGGAAATTTTTGGCAAGATTTAACAAAAATTATTTTGTACGTGTTAATCCCGCTTTCTTTTGTGATTTCTCTTATCTTGATTTCTCAAGGCGTGGTTCAAACGTTTGCAGGTTCTGTTGAAACTACAAGTTTAGAACTGGGGGAAAAAATCTTTTTACCTTTAGGAACGGTTGCTAGTCAAGTGGCGATCAAACAATTAGGGACAAATGGCGGCGGCTATTTTGGCGCTAACTCAGCTCACCCTTTTGAAAATCCTAACTTAGTCAGCAACTTTATCGAAAACATTGCGATTCTTTTGATCCCAGCGGCTTTGATCGTAGCGTTTGGACTGTTTGTGAAAGATTGGAAACAAGGTAGAACGATCATGATCGTTTCTCTAGGCTTTTTGATTGCTGCTTTAATTGGTGTGACCTTGAGCGAATACTACGGACCGCAATTTGCTCATGTGATTGGTCAAATGAACATGGAAGGCAAAGAAACACGTTTTGGTATTGGTTGGTCTAGTCTTTGGGCTGTTAGTACGACAGCCGCTTCTAATGGATCTATCAATGCCATGTTAGATAGTTTTACGCCGCTTGGCGGTTTGATTCCAATGTTTTTAATGCAGTTGGGAGAAATCATCTTTGGTGGTGCCGGTAGTGGGCTTTATGGCATGATCGTATTCATCTTACTGGCGATTTTTATTGCTGGCCTATTAGTAGGAAGAACACCCGAATACTTAGGGAAGAAAATTGAGCCTTTTGATATGAAAATGGCGTGTTTAGTGATTTTAACGCCGTTATTACTGACATTGATCGGAACGATGTTGTTTATTTTAAATCCGCAAGCAATGTCTTGGCTGAACAATCAAGGACCGCATGGTTTTTCTGAAATTCTTTATGCATTTTCATCACTAGCCAATAACAACGGTAGTGCGTTTGCAGGCTTGACGACAGATACGACATTTTTAAACATATTAGGTGGACTGATCATGATTCTTTCTCGGTTTATTCCGATGTTAGCGGTGATTTATCTAGCTTCCAATTTAGGGAAAAAGAAAATCGTTGCAACTGGATCAGGGACACTTTCAACCACAAATGCAACATTTGTCACCATGTTGATCATTGTGATCTTAGTGATTGGGGCTCTAAGCTTCTTGCCATCTATGGCATTAGGACCGATCGCTGAACACTTTATGACAAAATAAGGTAAAGAAGGGGAAACAAGTGAAAAATACACAAAGCAAACGTCATGTTTATATCGATGCTTTTCGATCATCCTTTAAAAAACTTGCACCAACCATTCAATTAAAAAATCCAGTCATGTTGGTCGTTTATTTGGGCGCAATTTTGACTACAATTCTATACGTTTTAACCTTTGCAGGGTATACAGATGCAGAACCATTCTTTATTTTAGCTATCGCCATTATTTTGTGGCTGACGATTTTATTTGCTAACTTTTCTGAAGCGATTGCTGAAGGTCGGGGAAAAGCACAAGCAGAGAGTTTAAAACAAGCTAAAAAAGAAGTTATTGCTCATAAAGCCGCTTCACTAGAAGATGCGGCACTAAAAAAATTTACTGAAATCCAGTCCTCAGAATTAAAAAAGGGTGACCTTGTTTATGTAGCGGTCAATGAACAAATTCCCATGGATGGAGACGTGGTCGATGGTGCAGCTTCGGTGGACGAAAGTGCCATCACAGGAGAATCTGCACCAGTAATTCGAGAATCTGGCGGTGATCGTAGTGCTGTTACAGGTGGTACAACGGTTGTCTCTGACTATTTGGTGATCAAAGTGACCGCTGAAAATGGAGAATCGTTCTTAGATAAAATGATTTCGATGGTAGAAGGGACAGAACGTAAAAAAACACCGAACGAAATTGGACTGCAAATTATTTTGATTATGTTGACGATTATTTTCTTAGTCGTTTCAGCTACCTTATTGCCTTTTACAAAATTCTCAAGTGAACTTGTAGGCAATGGTTCAGCCCTAGCGTTAACGACGATCATTGCTTTACTAGTTTGTTTGGCACCAACGACGATCGGCGCATTGGTTTCATCGATCGGGATTGCCGGCATGAGTCGTTTAAATAAAGAAAATGTTATTGCCATGAGTGGACGTGCAATTGAAGCCGCTGGCGATGTGGATATTTTATTACTAGATAAAACTGGAACCATCACGTTAGGGAATCGCCGAGCAAGTGAATTTATTCCGGTAACCGGGGTCAGTGAGTTTGACTTGGCTGATGCAGCGCAACTATCCTCATTAGCAGATGAAACCGCTGAAGGACGCAGTATCGTTATTTTAGCGAAAGAAAAATTTGATATTCGCGGTCGTGAATTAAATCATGTTGAAGTTGAGTTTATTGAATTTACAGCAAAAACCCGAATGAGCGGGATCAACTATCAAGGCGATGAAATTCGTAAAGGCGCTGCTGATACAATGAAACAATATGTTGAAGCTAAAGGGAATGTTTATCCAGAAGAATGCGATGCGATCGTTCAGCGTGTAGCCAACGAAGGTGGAACCCCACTAGTTGTGGTTAAAAATAATCAAGTATTTGGCGTAATCTACTTAAAAGATATCGTAAAAAATGGGGTCAAAGAAAAGTTTGAAGATATGCGTAAAATGGGCATTAAAACAATCATGATCACAGGGGATAATCCAATGACCGCCGCGGCAATTGCTGCCGAAGCAGGTGTCGATGATTTCTTGGCAGAAGCAACACCAGAAAATAAAATGAGCTTGATTCGTGATTATCAGGAAAAAGGTCATTTGGTTGCCATGACGGGCGATGGGACCAATGATGCTCCGGCATTAGCTCAAGCAGATGTTGCAGTAGCGATGAATACAGGGACACAAGCAGCCAAAGAAGCGGGGAATATGATCGATCTAGATTCCAGCCCAACGAAATTAATCAGTATCGTCAAAATTGGCAAACAGTTACTGATGACGCGTGGTGCTTTGACGACTTTTAGTATCGCTAATGATATTGCAAAATATTTTGCGATCATTCCAGTTTTATTCTTTAGCATCTATCCATCATTAGATGCGTTAAATATTATGAAACTAACTAGTCCGACGACCGCTATCTTATCCGCTATCATCTACAATGCTTTCATTATCGTAGCGTTGATCCCATTAGCCTTAAAAGGTGTTTCTTATAAAGAAAAACCGGCTAGTAAAATCCTAAGTCACAATTTACTTGTCTATGGACTAGGCGGTGTCATTGCTCCATTTATCGCTATCAAGTTGATCGATATCATTTTGACTTTGATTTTGAATTAAAGGATTAACCTTTCAATAAAAGATAGGAGAAAAGACACATGAAAAAAATAATGATTGCTTCACTAAAAAGTCTATTACTATTTACCATTATCTGTGGTGTAATCTACACAGCGGCTGTTACGGCGGTTGGTCAAGTGCTGTTTCCAACACAAGCAAATGGTAGTCTGATCAAAGAACAAAAGGACGACAAAATGGTTATCAAGGGTTCAAAATTAATTGGACAACCCTTTAAAGAAGCAAAATACCTACATGGACGTTCAGAACCAGCTAGCCAATTATCACCTGTTTCAAAGGAACAACAATCGCGAGTTGAAGAGCGTGTGCAAAAGGCTGATACAACAGAAGTTCCGATTGATTTAGTCACAGCTTCCGCAAGTGGTGTGGATCCTGAAATCTCAATTGAAGCGGCAATGACCCAAGTTGAGCGGATTGCTGCTGCCAGAAATATGAAAAATACCCAAGTCCGTGCTATAATCAAACAAAATATCACAGGACTTAAAATCGGACCAGTCGATTCGCAACGTGTGAATGTATTAGGTGTTAATCAATTATTAGACGAGTCTGAATAAAGGGTGGCATAAAAAGTGGAAGAGCAACGTTTAGATCCGGAACACTTATTAGAAAAATGGAAGAAAAACGAACAAAGCCTGAGGTCTGGTCGACTGAAGGTTTTCTTCGGTTATGCAGCTGGCGTAGGGAAAACCTACGCTATGTTAAAAGAAGCCCATGAACAACAAGAAGAAGGTAAAACTGTTTTAGTTGGCTACGTAGAACCACATGCCCGTCCAGAAACAGAAGCATTAGTAGCTGGGTTACCTGCTTTAGCGACAAAAGAGTATGACTATAAAGGGATCACGATCAATGAATTCGATGTAGATGCTGCTTTACAAGCTAAACCAGATATTATTTTGGTTGATGAATTAGCACATACAAATGCAATTGGTACTAGGAATAAAAAAAGATACCAAGATATTGAAGAATTGTTGAAAGCAGGGATCGACGTTTATACGACGGTCAATGTCCAGCATATTGAAAGCTTGAACGACGTGGTTGAACAAGTCACTGGTGTTCATATTTCCGAAACCGTACCAGACACCTTTTTTGAAACAAGTTCATTAAAAGTCGTCGATATTGAAACAGAAGAGCTGTTGGAACGCTTGAAACAAGGGAAAATCTACCATTCAGAAAATGCTAAAAAAGCAATGGCCAATTTTTTCAAAACAGATAATTTAACTTTATTACGGGGATTGGCGATTCGTAAAGCGTCAGATCATATCAATACAAGTAACCAGCAAGAAACACAAAAAAATACAGGTATTCATTCTAAATTACTGACGATTATTGATGAAACGAATCCAGATATGACAAAAAAATGCCTACGCTGGACTGCTCGTTTAGCGCAAGCATTAGGGACTGAATGGATTGCATTGGAAATTTTGGAAGATATGTCTGAGCATTCAGAATCAGATAATTCAAAACTAGCTGTCAAACTTGGTGGTGAAGTGATCACCTTAGAGAGTGATAATCAAAGAGAAACGATTATTCAATATGTGAAGATGCGTGGTGTCACCGATTTGGTAATGGGAAAAGCCATCAAGCGTTCCCGTTTTATTCGTTTGTATCGTCCAGATTTAGAAGATGAATTAGTCGCTTTTATTCCAGAGGTCGATATTCATTTAGTTCCCTATCAGTCTAATAAATACTTATTAAATAAGTATGCTGCCAAGAAAAAGAACCTCCAAAGTATTTTTACCTGGAAAGATTTTTATATGACGATCGGATTGCTAGTAATTGCAACGTTGTTATCTGAATTAGGTTCTTATTTTCACATCGGAGATCAAAATTTAATCTTAATCTACATTCTTTTTGTGTTGCTAGTAGCACGAATAACAACAGGCTATTTGTGGGCGGCATTGGCCTCGATTGCCAGTGTTTTGATGTTCAACTGGTTTTTTGTTGAGCCACTATACTCCTTAACTGTTTATAAACAAGGGTATCCAGTGACGTTGATTTTCATGCTTTTAGTGGCATTATTAGTTAGTAATTTGATGATGCAAATTAAAAAACAAGCTTTTTATGCAATGAAACGTGAACATCAATTAGAAATTTTATATGAACTCAATAAAAAATACCTTGTTACTCACGATCAAAAAGAAATTTTAGCTACAACCGCTGACTATTTATCGAATATGCTGGACAGAGAAGTTGTTTTATATGGGGAATATGAGCTGAAAAATCCAACAGGTGCACCAATTAAAGGACCTTTGAGAAGTTTGGAGGAACTAGCGGTTGCTAACTGGGTATTTGTCAATCAAAAACAGGCAGGCTATGGAACAGATACATTAATGGGGGCAAAAGCACTCTATTTACCCGTGTTATCAAACGGAATCACCTTAGCGGTTATCGGCATCGAAAAAAGTAAAGAAAATCCAATCACAGATGAAGTCATCAGCTTTCTAGAATTGATTTCTACGCAATTGGCGTTAGCTATCGAACAGAACAAACTAACCTCAGAGCGGCAGCAAATTTTATTCGAAAGTGAAAAAGAACGGATGCGGGGCAATTTACTGCGGGCAATTTCACATGACTTACGAACACCGCTTACTGGAATTTCCGGTTCTGTAGAAACGATTTTAGATGACAGCGATATGAGTAAACTCCCAGAAGAAACGAAGCGGAAACTACTTGTCGGAATCAAAGAAGATGCAGATTGGTTGATCCGCATGGTCGAAAATTTATTGTCGATTACACGGATCAATGAAGAAACGATGAAAGTTGCCAAAAGTAAAGAAGCCGCGGAAGAAGTCGTGACTTCAGCGATTCAGCGGATCAGAAAAAGTTATCCAGACAGTGAAATCATTGTAAAGTTGCCAGATGAATTTGTTTTAGTTCCAATGGATTCTATTTTGATCGAACAAGTTTTGTTTAATTTGATGGAAAACGCGATTCGTCATTCAGACACTCGCACTCCAATTCATGTTTCCGTTTCATTATCCGAAAAAGAGATCATCTTTGAAGTAGCGGATCAAGGGAAAGGCTTAACCGCAGAACAAATTAAAGTATTGTATAATGGGATGGCGAAACAAAGTACACCAGTGGACTCTAAGAGTGGAATGGGTATCGGATTATCGATTGTTAAAACGATCATTATGGCGCATGATGGTACTCTTAATGCGGCAAACAAACCCCAAGGCGGCGCAATTTTCACCTTTACTTTACCACTTGAGAGAAAGGAGCAAAAATAATGGCCACGATTTTGATTATTGAAGACGATGATGTGATTGCTGAATTTATTGGTGCTGTCTTAGAAAAAGAAAAACACACGATTCATTTAGCTCATTCTGCGTTAGAAGGCCTATCGACATTTCGAATGTGGTCAATGGATCTGATTTTATTAGACCTAGGTTTACCTGATCAAGATGGGATCGAAGTCTTGAAAAAAATTCGGGAAACATCTCCTGTACCGATCATTATTATCTCCGCTCGTGATCATGAAAATAACAAAGTTGAAGCGTTGGATCTAGGTGCGGATGACTACATTACCAAACCTTTTGGCACGCCAGAATTACTTGCTAGGATCAGAACAGCATTAAGACATGCCAGTAGTAATGTTAATGCTCCAGCAGAAATAAAAAAAATCATCAATGGTGAGTTGTGTATCGATATTGAACATCACACCGTTAGTAAGCAAGGTAAAGTGATCCACCTAACGCCAAATGAATACAAGATCATCCAAGTTCTCGGTGAAAATATTGGAAAAGTGCTGACACACACGTCTATTTCGCAAAAAGTTTGGGGACCTTATAGTAATGAGAGTCAAACCTTACGAGTCAATATGTCGAATATTCGCAAAAAAATCGAAGATAATCCAGTTGAACCAGAATATATTTTGACAGAGATCGGGATCGGTTATCGAATGTTGGAAAAATAGAGCGAAACAGGCTAAGATAAAAACAAAAATGTTTTTGTCCTAGTCTGTTTTGTTTCTCTACAGCTAAGAAAATTGATGATAAAATAAAGAGAAGAAACGTATACAAAAAGGTGGGCTGAAGATGAAGGTTGTAACAGCGATTGATTCTATGAAAGGATCAATGTCTAGTATTGAAGCGAATCAAATCATTACGGACCTATTTACTGAAAGAGGACACGAAGTCAAAGCAATCGCGATTGCTGATGGTGGTGAAGGAACCGTTTCAGCTGTTGTGAAAAATGGGAATGGACAAAAAGTCACAGTACCAGTTCAAGCGTTAAACGGAAAAATAGTGAATGGTGATTTTGGTTGGTTTGATTCAAAGAAATTAGCTGTGATCGAATCAGCAACAGCTTCTGGTATTCAGTATTTAGATGGGACTGAAAAGACTCATCCGACAAATACCTCTTCATATGGGACTGGAGAACTGGTTTTGGCAGCGGTTGATCACGGAGCTCAAACGATTGTGATTGGGTTAGGCGGAACAGGAACAGTTGATGGCGGACTTGGTTTGCTAAGTGCCTTAGGGATTGAATTTTTTGATCATGAAAACCAGCTTTTGGCAGCGGATGGTGGTAGCCTGGGGAAAATCGCTCATTATTCGGCACACCGTTTAGATCCACGTTTAGCAGATATTACGTTTTTGATTGCTTCTGATGTGGAGAGTCCTTTACTTGGTCCCTCAGGCGCTGTCTACATGTTTGGGCAGCAAAAGGGATTAACAAAGGCTGAGTTGTCCAACTACGAACGCAATATGAAACAGTATCAAAAGGTAGTAAGTGGAACAGAGGATTCTGTTGTGGGAGATGGTGCAGCTGGCGGACTTGGCTTTGCTCTCAGAGTATTTTTAAAGGGAACTATTCGTTCTGGGTTTGAATTTATTTCGGAACAAACCAATTTAGAAACAGTGATTGAACAAGCTGATTTAGTCATTACTGGTGAAGGTCAGATGGATGATCAAAGCCTTCAGGGAAAGGTACCTGTTGGAATTGGGCGGATCGCTCAAAAATACAATGTGCCAGTGATTGCTTTCGTAGGTAGTTTTACTGGTGATCCAAAACGATTTAGTGAAGAAGGTGTTTCGGTGATCATCCCAATCATTGATCAGATTTCGACACTGGCTGAAGCGATGGATGAGGCCAAATCAAACTTGCATAAAGCAGCAAGCCGAACATTGACTTTGTTGATGTTGATGAAGAACTGAGGTGTCCTATGTGAATTTATGCCTCAGTTGCTTGTTATAAAAAGTATTGTAAAACAACGTTTGTTAGCGCTAACAGCTGGTGGATGTTGTTTTTTTATCAAACTTAAGTCCGAAAAATATAGGTCTTAGGTACCATGACAAGAGGGCGAAATTACCGCAAAATGATAAGAGAAAGAAGCAGGAAGGAGTAAATGAAAATAGGGAAAATTGGTTTGGGAAAAAATAATGTAATCAAACACACAATGATAGAATCAATGGAGGGGAAAACATGTCTGTAATTGAAGCAAGAAATATCAAGAAAAGCTATGGCCGTAATGAATCAAAGTTTGATGCATTAAAAGGTGTGGATCTAAAAGTAGAAGAAGGTGAATCGGTTGCGATCATCGGGAAAAGTGGATCAGGAAAATCAACATTTATGCATATTTTAGCATTGTTAGATAAACCATCATCAGGTGAAATTTTATTAAATAATCAAGATGTAACGAGTATCAGTAAAAAAGAGTTAGATAAAACGAGAAATAAACAATTTGGATTTGTGTTTCAACAATTTTTCATGAATTCTAAAGATACAGTCTTAAATAATGTCATGTTACCGTTAAAAATCGGCGGTATTTCAAATAGTAAACGTAAAGAAATGGCACTTGAAGCACTAAGAGCCGTTGAATTAGATGACAAAGTCAATAATAAAGCCAACAACCTATCTGGTGGCCAAAAACAACGAGTTTGTATTGCACGTGCTTTAGTTAATAATCCTAAAATCATTTTTGCAGATGAACCTACAGGAAACCTAGATTCGACAACAGGTGATAAGATCGAGCAGCTACTATTTGACTTGAACAAAGAAAAAGGAATCACGCTGATTATTGTCACGCATGATCCAGAACTTGCTGCGCGTTGTGATCGACAAATCCATGTTCGTGACGGATTAATTGTGGGAGGGGACGAATAAATGAAATTTAGTGATATTTTAAAATCAGCTAGTTCAAATTTAATGCGTAACAAAGGGCGTACGATTCTAACGATCGTAGCCATCTTTATAGGAGCATTTACAATTTCACTGACAACCGGAGTCAATATTGGGGTCAATGATTATATCGATAAACAAGTTGGTAGTGTCGGTGGTCAAAATCAAATCATGATCCAACCAAAAATGAGTGGGAGCACTGGTGAAGAAGGCGAACCACAGAAATATGATGAGGACAAAAAAACAAGTTCTATGCAGCAACAAGAAGCTTTAGATAGCAAAGATCTTGAAAAAATCAAAGAGATTAAAGGAATCAAAAATGCGGAAGCAATGAAATCCGTTTCAACAAGTTATATTTCAGGAAAGAATGATGAAAAATATGTCTTTTCAGGAATGCCGATGGTAGAAGAATTAAGTGTAGATTTGGAAGCAGGTAAAGCGGCAGATCAAAATAGTTCAGAGTTTCAAATCAATTTAGCGCCAGAATATGTGAAATCTTTAGGCTATAAATCAAGTGAAGAAGCAATTGGGAAAACCGTTAAAATTGCAGCACCTTCAGCTGCTACTGGAGAAGAAAAAGTAGTGGAAGCAACCATCGTTGGTGTGCGTAATACAAGCTTGATCCAAGGCGGAATGTCGTTAATGAACCGTTCTCTTGCTGATGAAATCTCGAAAATCAACGAAGAAGGGTTACCTGAAGCGATGAAAGGACAATACGGTCTGATCATGGGGGAAATGAGCAAAGATGTAACCAAAACAGAAATTGCAGATGTGAAAGAACGCTTAGATAAAGCGGGTTATATGGGACAAACAGTTGAAGACCAGATTGGTATGATCAGAAACGTGATCAATGCAATCACAGGTGTTCTAACGATGTTTGGTGCCATTGCCTTATTAGCAGCAAGTTTCGGGATCATCAATACATTATATATGTCAGTGCAAGAACGTACTAGAGAAATCGGTTTGATGAAAGCCATGGGACTTAGCAGTGGGAAAGTCTTTACGATTTTCAGTGTAGAAGCGGCATTGATTGGATTTTTAGGTTCTTTATTAGGAATTTTAGGAGCAGTCGGAGCAGGTGCTTTGATCAATCAAATCGCAGCTGATTCCTTCTTAAAATCATTAACAGGCTTTACCTTGATTCAATTTTCAGCATCATCATCTGCTGTGATTATTCTAGTGATCATGGGAATTGCCTTCCTTGCAGGAACATTGCCAGCTAGAAGAGCAGCTAAATTAGATCCAATTGAATCATTACGTTATGAATAGGCGTTAAAGGATAAGAACAAGGCTTAAAATGTCTTGTTCTTATTTTTTGTAAGCATATTTTTTACCTAAATAAAAAATAAGGAGTATACTAAGTTCACATTTAGTCAAAAACGGAGGATTTATAAATATGAAAGCAGTAGTAATCAATCAATATGGCAGCAAAGATGAATTAATTGAGCAAGACGTAACATTACCTGAATTAAAAGAAAACCAAGTGCTTGTCAAAGAGCAGGCAACATCGATCAATCCAATCGACTGGAAATTAAGAGAAGGATATTTAAAACAAATGTTTGACTGGCCGTTTCCAATTATTTTAGGCTGGGATGTGGCAGGTGTGATCACCGAAGTGGGCAGCTCAGTGACTGACTGGAAAGTGGGCGATAAAGTATTTGCTCGTCCTGAAACAACCCGTTTTGGCACGTATGCTGAAGAAACAATCGTTGACGAAAGCTTATTAGCGAAAATTCCAGAGAATATTAGTTTCGAAGAAGCCGCAGCTGTTCCTTTAGCTGGATTAACGGCATTACAAGCACTTTTTGATCATGGCAAACTTCAAAGTGGCGAAAAAGTTTTGATCCATGCAGGAGCTGGTGGCGTTGGTACGTATGCAATCCAATTAGCAAAACAAGCAGGCGCTTATGTCATTACGACGGCTAGTGAAAAAAATCATGCTTTGTTAGAAAAATTAGGGGCAGATGAAATCATCGATTATCATACAACCAATTTTGCTGAAGTGCTGACAGATATCGATTTAGTCTTTGATACGATGGGTAACGATATCCAAAAATCAAGTTTTTCTGTACTAAAACCAAATACAGGACGTTTGATTTCAATCGTTGGCATCGCAGATGAAGCGTTGGCTAAAGAAAAAAATATCCATGCCGAAAGCATCTGGCTTCAAACAAATGGCAAACAGCTTCAAGAAATTGCTGATTTAATGGCTTCTGGTAAAGTCATTTCAGTGATTGGTGAAGTCTTCCCATTCTCTAGACAAGGGGTTTATGATGCACATGCATTGAGTGAAACCCATCATGCCGTTGGGAAAATCATTGTAAAAATGGCTGACTAAACAAATAAACCATCCTCAACCTATGCGTGTGTTGAGGATGGTTTATTTCGTTGTTTTTCCTGCTCTAAAGCGAACTAGTTCTAGTAATCCTGGTAATTCTTGCTGGATATAATCTTGATTTAAAACATAGGTTTTAGTCGTGCCAATTTTGATCTCTTGAATCAGCTGAGCATCTTTGAGTAACTTTATGTGGTGAGATAAGGTGGATTTTACAATATTATATTTTTCTGACGTTAGTCGTTTTTCACCATCAATCAGTAAACAAGTCACAATGTTTAAACGGATCGGATCACTAATTGCTTGTAGCGCTTGAAGAACAGGATCATTGTTGTCAGTAGGCATTTTATTTTTCATAAACAGATTATAACATAAACTTTCTACTTTACATATTGCTTAGAGCGTGCTATATTTTTAATGTTCGAAAATAATCGAACAACAGAAAGAAATGAGGGATATAATGGAAAACACATATAAAGAAAACAATTTTGAGACGATCATGAAAGGTAGAAGATCAATTCGTAATTACGATCCAACAGTTAAAATCAGTCGTGAAGAAATGGAACAAATCATCAACGATACCGTTAAAGCACCGTCTTCAGTGAATATGCAACCTTGGCGTTTTACTGTTGTTGAAAGTGAAGCGGGCAAAGAAGCCTTAGCATCTCTAGTTCGTTTTAATAAATTACAAAATGACACATCTGCTGCTATGATCGTGATTTTTGGTGATTTAGAGAGTTTTGAGCATGCAGAAAAAATTTATGGTACGGCTGTTGAACAAAACCTAATGCCTCCAGAAGTAAAAGAGCGTCAATTAGAAGCACTGAGCCCGTTATTCGAGCATATGCCCACAGAAGATAAAAAAGAAATGGCCATTATCGACGGAGCCTTAGCTGCAATGAATTTAATGTTAGTTGCTCGTGCTTATGGTTATGATACCAATCCTATCGGTGGTTTTGAACGCGAAAAAATAGCTGAAGCATTAGATATGGATAAAGAACGTTATTATCCAGTTATGATTGTGTCCATTGGTAAAGCCAATGAAGAAGGCTATCCGTCTTATCGTTTACCAGCAACTGATATCACAACGTGGAAATAGGAGGATAAGGTCATGCATATTGTTCCTTTAGTTTTAGCTGTGATCGTTGCAGTTGAACATTATTACATTTTATATTTAGAAATGTTTCAAACGGCATCACCTGCAGCACAACGTAGCTTTGGTTTGGATAAAGAATTTTTGGAGGATCCAAGAGTCCAAACGCTATTCAAAAATCAAGGACTATATAACGGCTTTTTAGCTACAGGAATTTTATGGGGTGCTTTTTTTGCAGCAAATAGTTGGAGTGTGGTAACATTTTTCATCATTTGTGTAGTTGTTGCTGCCGTGTATGGTGGACTGACTTCATCCAAATCAATTTTGATAAAACAAGGGTTGCCAGCAATTATTACGTTAGTAATGTTATTGATTTTTAGATAAAGAGAGAAAAGTTTGAGACAAGAACCTCCTTGTCTCGGGCTTTTTTTTATTTCAAAAAAACTTATAAAAAGTAAGTCAAATCTCTTTACTTACTTTTAGTAAGACGATATACTAAGAAGGTAATTTAAAAACTAATTCGAATCGAAAAGGAGCAATACACATGACAGAATTTATTCAAGCATTAAAAAAACGCCGTTCAATCTACGCTTTAGGAGATAATCTTCCACAATCACAAGAAGAAATCAAAGCCTTAGTCAAGGAAGTTGTTAGAGAAAGCCCAACATCTTTCAATTCACAAACACAACGTGTGGTGTTCTTATTCGGCGATGCACATAAAAAATTATGGTCAATGACAGAAGAAGCCTTGAAACCTTTGACACCTGCAGAAGCTTTCCCAAATACACAAGCGAAATTACAAAGCTTTGCAGCAGGATACGGAACATTACTTTTCTTCGAAGATATGGATATCGTGAAAAATCTACAAGAACAATTTGAATTATATGCGGATAACTTCCCAGTATGGTCAGAACAAGCAAGTGGTTTGACTCAAGCAAACGTTTGGACTGCATTAGCTCAAAAAAATATCGGTGCTAACTTACAACATTACAACCCAGTTATTGATGAAGCGGTAGCTAAAGAATGGTCTATTCCAAGCCAATGGAAATTAAGAGCACAACTTGTTTTTGGTTCGATTGAAGCAGAAGCTGGCGAAAAAGAATACATGGAAGATAGCGCACGTTTCCTAGAATTTAACTAATAACGAGCAAATGGAGGAGAAATGTATGGTGTTCACATTACCTAAAGAAACAATCGTAAAACAAGTAAAATTAAAAGTACAAAATCTGGATGTAATGACAGAATTTTATACGCAGATGATTGGACTTGTCTTACTAAAAAAAGAACAAAACACAGCTTTCTTAGGTGCTCAACATTCTTCGGAAGCAATACTTGTTCTGGAAGAACTTGTTGATCCTGTGGTGAATAACAAAACGACAGGATTGTATCACACAGCGTTTCTCTTACCTACTCGTAAAGATTTAGGCAATACCTTGTTATGGCTGATGCAAAACAAAATTGAAATTGGCGCTGCTGATCATGGTTACAGCGAAGCTATCTATCTAACGGATTCAGAAGGTAATGGTATCGAAATCTATTGGGATAAACCGATGTCTGAATGGGATATTCGAGCAGACGGGAAAATCATTGGTGTGACGGAAGAGTTGGATGGAGATGGCGTTGTCTCAGAAGCGGATGGAGCGTGGTTAGGTATGGCACCAGGCTCAAGAATCGGTCATGTACATTTACAAGTCGCGGATTTAGAAGAAACAGAGAAGTTCTATGAACAGCTTGGTTTTTCCTTGAAGTCTAATTTTGGCAGTAGAGCTAAATTTTTTGCGGCAGGGGAATATCATCATCATATTGGGACGAATACTTGGAATAGCCGAAATGCAGACTTGATTGGTGAAAATCAGTTGGGGTTGGCTTGGTATACATTTCAGTTGCCGTCTAAAGAGGTATTTGAGTTGTTTGTTAAGCAGCTTGATGAAGCCGCTGTTGAGTATGTGAATGAAAATGAACAAATCACGATTCAAGATCCAAACGGGATGCAGATTAAGTTTGGGTATTGAGTTGGATAAGTCAACTTCTTATGGGAGGTTGGCTTTTTTTTGTTGATTTTGTGAAGTAGTGATTTGTTTGGTTAGGGATAAGGGAGGCTATATTAAAAATGACCGTTTTTGGGAAAGGAAAAAAATAATGAATACGTATGATGTTTATTGGAATACAGGTGCAGGAGTATCGGCGTATTACTCAGGGTGCGAACGAGGAATAAGAGCAGATAATAAAGAGCAGGCGTTAAAAGTTGTAAAACTAAGAGTTAAAATTAGATCTTCTTTAGAAATAAAAACAAGTAGAGTTGAGGAGATATAATTTGAAGTTCGTGATTTAATAGAAATAGATTTGCAGCTGTAAAATAATAGTTCGTAAAATAACGCTTTTTGGGAAAGGGGAATGTTTGAATGTCAGTTTGTCCAGATTGTGGCGAAAATTTAACAGATACAACTAATAACTTACATGGTGTTGAATGTGATACATGCATGTATCCGGAAAAAGAACTAGAAGACAAATAACGAAGCTCTTTAGGAAAAGATAGAATGATCCTTTTATTCTATCCTTTCTATGTAAATTTAGATTATAGTCAAAAGTGATTTTGTACAGCTGCAGCGAGATCACTTTTTTTGCTGTAAATTATAAGCGTAAATGATCTCGATCTGACATAAGCATGTTGAGTCAGATTTTCTTTAAAAGGGCACCTTTTTGGTAACTTTTATTAAAAAATAAAAAACTAAACAACTCTCTAAGCTGCTTAGTTTTTTGATATTATGTTGATTTATTCAGTTGAATCAGACACATTAGTTATATAGTCTCTATACTTATCTCTAATCGGTTTGTTAGCTTTATCGTATTGATAAAATAAGAAACCACCTATAATAAATACTACGATAGAAATTGCTAATACTAACTTCGTCTTTTTCTTCATATTTTAAACACCAAAGACAGTTACTGTGTGACCATATTTCTCGTGGTGTGCTAAAGCATATTTTGCCGCTGAACTATATGGGCCATGCCAAGCACTTTCGTAGCCACAGCCTTTAGTTTTACATTTCCACTTGTACCCCATACGAGGTGCTATACCTTTCTGATATCCGCCGTCTTCAATTTCAACGATATCATTGATAGTATCGATTTCCAATCCTTCTAGCAACAATAATGGAGTTTTTCGTGAGAGTGATTATGTATTTCTTCTGCAGTTGATACAGAAGTAGTCGAAACAACAGCATTTAATGATAATAGTAATGCGGCTCCTAAAACTGTAGATAAAATTTTTTCATTTCCATGTAATTTTAACGCTTTTTGATATGTATTGATAATAAATGATTATTTATTTGTTTTTAAGTGCAACTTATAGTTTTCTTTAAGGGTGGTTTGTTAGTATTGTATGAAGGAAAACAATCTGACATAAACCGATCGTGTCAGACTCATTTAAATATGTGTTCACACCAAAAACATTCGTTTTTGATATAGGTGAAAAAATATAAATTTTGAAAACCTTTTTAGATAGAGTGTAATTTTTCTTTTTAAATAGCATAGATTTTATACCGATAAATGGCACAAACTAATATTATGTTGAGAAGAACAGCTATTTACAGAGGTCTATTCGTCTATTGTGCCGAATAAGTCGAAAAAAAGTGCGCCATCTAAATTAAAAAGTGACAATATAGGATTCCATATCTTCTCTGAAAAGTTGTCTCAATTTATATACTAAAACCGCTAAAAATAATAATATTTATGATATATTTGCATTTGAAACAAAAAAATGTGTTTTGAGTGTGAAAAAAGGAGAATGAAATATGGGGAAAATAAGAGGACTACTGTTTGCTTTTTTGGGATCTTTATTAGTTTCAGGTATGTTTGGTATTGTAGAAACATATGCAGCTCCAGTCAATCCAAGTCTTGGAAAAGTGATGTTTCAACAACCTGATGGAAAAACATTTATGGGGGAGATTAAAGGTGATGAGCACTTTAATTATGTTGTTGTTGAAGGGACATCTGATATTGTTATTCAAGGAAAGGATAATTATTGGTATTATGCTCAAAAAGGAGAAGAAAAAAAAAGTGAGAATAAGTATTTAATTGATGAAAAACCAGAGAATATTTTAACAGAAAAAGAAGCAGTTTCTGTAGAAGTACCAATGTCTAGGCAAGGTAGAAGTACTATAACAGATAATTATAAATTGAATAGAGATCAAAATTTATTAGTGGTTTTAGTAGAATACAAGAATCAAAAATTCAATTCCTCTGCCTATGAATGGGGAATGAGGGAAGAGAGTACTGTAGAACAATGGCAACAAAAAATATTTGGTGTTGGGAATGAGAATAGGTCATTAAAAGAATACTATACAGAAGCTACACAAGACAGAATTAATATTGTGCCTGCTCAAACGTCACAGTCATCAGCTTCAGGAGTTATTAAAGTTTTAATGGAGGAAAATCATCCAAATAGTGACGGAAGCCAACCAATGCCTGACTATAAATATATGCAAAAGGCATTGCAAAAAGCAGAAAAATACATTGATTTTTCTTATTATGACAAAAATAGAGATGGCGAACTTGAGGCAAATGAGCTCCATTTGATGTTTATTGTTGCTGGGTTTGAAAGAACGAACAGCAGTGCAACAAAAAAGGCGATTTGGGCTCACAAAAAGTTTGCAGAAATAGAGCCAAATAATAACTATTATTTTAATAATGGTTATTTTGCCGTCGGAGAGAAAATGATGGTTCCTTATGAAAAAAATATGGGGGGCATGGTGTTATCCACATCAATAGACGTACCTGTATCTATTGGACCAATGGCGCATGAATTCGGACACGATTTAGGGCTACCAGATTTATATGGTCCTAGTACTTCTGATGGGGGAGCAGGTATAGGCTATCATAGTGTAATGTCTACAGGAATGTGGGGAGAAAATAACGTACAATATCCTAAAAAGCCAACCGATGATAGTGGTGCATTACCAACACATTTTGATGCATACTCAAAAACAAAATTAGATTTTCCTGTTGAAACGATTGAAAATGAGCGAGATATTTTAGCAATGGATGAGCGCAATGATGCATTTAAAGTCTATAAATTGCCTATTTACGATGAGGATAGAAAAAGTGAAAAAGAGTACTATTTAATTGAAAATAGACAAATTTTTGGTTTTGATGAAGGACGGAGAGCCTATAACGGAAGTGAAGGACTCTCTATATACCACATTAATGAAAATTACTCAGATAACCTAAATATATCTAAGTATGGAGACCAGTTAGTGACGTTGAAGGAAGCGGATGAGTCAATTAATGGGTACCCTTTATTAAGTAAGGGATACGGAGATAAATTTAGCTTGACCAGTTACTTTAAAAAAGAAATTAATCCTTCTTTTGATACTAAAACAATTCCTTCTAGTCTGACAAAGAAACAAGGACATCCAAAGTTTTCTTTAGCTATTGAAGATGAAGAAAATAAGATGATAAAAATTAAATTTAAAGATACTCAACAAATTAAAGGAATCTATGGTACTTCTCCATGGATTTTCGACAGAATAAAGAATGTATTGACCTTTGGCAGTGGGGTGTTTCCGGACACGGTTAATTCGATGACAATCCAAAAAGCAATAGAATCGCAATTAGAAGGAGAGAAAATTAAGAAGATAGTGATTGCCGGAGATAGTGTGAAAGTGATTTCCGGTAAAGAGCTGTTTAGTAATTTACGCGAGTTGGAAAGTATTGAAGGATTAGATAAACTGGATACAAGTAGTGTTACAAGTATGCGGATGATGTTTTTTGACATCCCGTTGATAGAAACATTGGATGTTTCAACGTTTGACACAAGTAAAGTTATTGATATGAGTTTAATGTTTTACAAGTGTTCAAACTTAACTACGTTGGATATGTCTTCGTGGGACACAGCTAACGTCACGAATATGCAGATGGTATTTTCAGGCTTGTCTAAAATAGAACATTTAGATGTTTCTCATTTTAAGACAAGCAAAGTTACGAATACGTCGGATATGTTTTCAGGTTTAACGAATATCGTTAACTTAGATGTAACGAATTTGGATACTAGTAATGTAGTCTTTATGTCTTATATGTTTTATGGACTACCTAACTTAATAAGTTTAAATTTGACAAATTTTAATACAGGAAAAGTTACTCATATGCAGCAAATGTTTTATGGCGCATCTAAATTAAAATCCCTAGATTTATCAAGTTTTGATACGAGACGTACCCAAAGTATGCAAGGTATGTTTTATGGGTGTAAGTCTTTAGAAACTGTAAATTTATCCAACATTGATACGACAAGATTGACAGGTGCTGGAAAGGATTATGTGTTTAGAGGTTGTACTTCTTTAGACACTTTGATTTTAGGAGAAAACACCGTATTCTACGATAGATTTGGGGCACCTCACTTAGAAAGCAAAAGTACACTACCCTATTCTGGTGCTTGGATTGGACCAGATGATATTAGGTATAACAGCACTGAGCTATTTATGCAAGGATATAATGGAACTGTACCAGGAACATATACGAGAGAAAAATTTAATTAATTACGAAGTATGAGACTTAAACTAGATAATCATTAAACGCGCTACGTTTTGCTATCGACTTGACTACGTGGATAGTACCTAGTATAGTGGACAAAAATTCAAAAAACATCATGAGAAAATTCATGGTGTTTTTCTTTATACCAAAAACATTCGTTTTAGGTATAGTTTTTTTTGTCGAATTAGAAAAATATTGTTTTTGTCTTTTTATATGATATAATTATCTGTATGAAATTTAAAAAAATTATGAAAGGATTAACAGTGAAAAAATTTGTTTTGTTAAGTTTGCTCATAGTATTAATGGTAGGGTGTTCAAAAGTTGATAGAAGAACGAAAGAAGTTCCTAAAAAAGAAGAACCTATTGTCTTTAAATTTGATGGGATGAAATTACAAATTGAGAATCATACTAATGAGGATATCATGATTTTAGATTCTGAGACTGAGTATTCAATAAAGAAAGATGGTAAGTGGGAATTAGTTGATAGCATTCATGGTGACTTGATGCTAACTAGTTCAGTTCTTAGTAAAGAAAAATCAGAATTGAACTTAGCGATTAAGCTTTCTGAAATACAGTCAAATGAAATAAAAGTGACAGTCTATTATTCAAATGGACATGACTCAGATGAGTATGAAGCAAAAAGTATTATATACAACAAAAAGGGAGAGTAAAAAATGAGAAAAAAGGGCCTATTACTGACTACTTTATTAACGATTCTGCTAAGCTCTGTACTTTTTTGGGGGAAAGCTGAAGCAACGCAAGGGGATACAGATGTTCAAACAAAAGAAGCTGAGTCTATTGATTTCAGTGCTAGCATGACAAAAAAATGACTAGAAGTGGAGCGCAAGAAATTACTATTGACGGTGATAAGTGGGATCAAATTGTTAAAGAAGCATATAGAAAAAAATTTCCTGATTACACTGGGGAATTAGAATAACGGACATAAATTCTGGAGAAGAGATAACATTTGAGGAATCTTTTGGTGAATTAGATAATCCACTAACTAGAGCAAGAGTTTCTGCCCCCGTTACTGGAAACCCAAATAGCAGTATTGGTAAAGTAAAGTTATACTATTTTTTAAGTGATGGAAGAGTGGAACATGGTTCAGCTACAGCTTTTAAGATTGCCAATGATAGATTTGCAACTGCTGGTCATGTGTTTTATGATAAAGAGCATGGTTATGGTTGGGCTGGATCTGGCAGTATATTATTAGGATGTACACGATCAAAGACAGGTGGTATCAATACAACAGCTCTTTACGGGATCACGCAACAAGTTACCAATATGGATTGGATTCAAACCCCATTACAGGATGCTTGGAGATCAGATTTTGGACATTTGAAAGTAAAGCTTTATGCTGGTAAAGCCCCAGCTAATTTGAGCATTTTGAAAAATCCACCAAGTCGAGGTTATGGCATGCTCTATGGATACAATGGAAAAGTTAATGACGTTACTTTTTCCAAAAGTTCGGGTAACTTAGTGACCTCCACCCACAATAAATGGTTTGGTTGGTTATATGAATCTTCGGGAATTCAATCTGCACCAGGGATGAGCGGTGGTCCAGTAATGAATGCATCAAATCAGGTTATTGGTATACATTCTAATTCTGGGAACGGAGTATCAAGATCTGTAAAAATGAGTTCAACAGTAGTGAATGCATTATTTAAATAATTAAAAATGTAAAAAAGAAATAAAAAAAGTTAAGAAATCGGATTATATCCTATCGATTTCTTAACTTTTTTTATCACTAAAGGTTCCGACTGTCATATCTTACTATCATAAGTAAGGTGAGAAATGGGGCAAAAATTGTGATTTTTGGTTATGCAAGAGTGAGTACCTGGGGACAGGATTTAGAATCTCAAATTGTTGCTTTGAAAAAAGCCGGTTGTGAAAAAATCTATACCGAAAAATTCACAGGAACAAAAATCGACCGAAAAGAATTTCAAACGCTGCTTAAAGAATTATCTGAAGGTGACACTTTGGTTGTCACAAAACTAGATCGTTTTGCTCGATCAACTGTTCAAGGATTGGAGACTGTTCAAAATCTTTTCAAAAGAGGAATCAAAGTGCATATATTGAATATGGGTATAATCGAGAACACACCAACTGGAAGACTGACATTTACAATTTTTTCGGCATTTGCAGAATTTGAACGAGAT